>Ga0207721_100011_pt1 | contig 451187 bp, 456 predicted proteins | sample TtaePargueraPR_3_FD_187756 | JGI IMG/M metagenome (GOLD analysis project Ga0207721, IMG submission 187756) | Aerobic enrichment media microbial communities from Bioluminiscent Bay, La Parguera, Puerto Rico - Tt and P2 (1) (SPAdes) | ecosystem: Environmental > Aquatic > Marine > Unclassified ... | reverse complement strand
TCAACACCGTTTTTCTTGTCAATCTCTGGCTTAAAACCGTCGATTTTTCATCCCGCCGTTTTTGGCGGCGGATTTATTATGTTACCAAACGCGAAGGGCGTTTGTCAACACTTTGTTCCTGTCAATCCTTGGCTTCAAGTCTTCGATTTCTCAAGGTTCATATCCCGCCGTTTTGCGGCGGAGTTCGTATGTTACCAGACGCCATGAGCGTTTGTCAATACCGTCCGAATTGGTACTTTCCGGCAGCTTCCGCCTCCGTCGCACCTCTCCGTTTTGCGCCTCGCCGTTTAGCGAGCGCTCAAATATACTATCAAACCTGCTTCCTGTTGTCAACGCTTTTATTCTCCGTTTTGTTGTTATTTTTTAAATTTTCTTGGTATGAGTCAAAGCATTGTCATTCTGATGAATCTTTTATATTATCTCCCATTAAATTTACTTCATTCACATCAAAGGCTTGCTATCCCATTTGTTCTGCTTATATAATGAGAGATATATTTTGGGAGGCATCAACATGAAACGCATACGCTTTAATCACGCCGTCATTATTATACTGATCGCCCTGTCTGCCGTTTTCTTTATCCTGCAGCAGATTTTATTCCATGATGTTGAAGAATCAGGGTTCTTGTTCTTTCAGGATATGATGTTTCTGCCGCTTCATATATTGCTGGTCACATTTTTGCTCGACAGGATACTCAGCGCGCGGGAAAAACGCGAACGGCTTGAACACGTCAATATTATCATCGGCGCTTTTTTCAGCGAGACCGGCTCAGATACTCTGAGAACGCTCAATACTGTGATAGCTGACCTTGAACACATGAAGGAGCTTGTGGACATGAAGCCGTCTTGGAACGATAAAGCGTTTGACAATGCGGCACTCGCCGTAAAGAACTGTTCCGTCCATACCGATATCGACGCGCAGACACTAAACAGCTTTAAAAATGCGCTGCCCGCGAAAGAAAACATTGTGAGCATGTTTGCGAATCCCAATCTGCTGGAGCATGATACATTTACGGATATGCTTTGGGCACTCTACCACCTCATCGATGAGCTTTCCAACAGACAAGACACGCAAACGCTTCCTCAAACAGATATCGATCATTTGAGCGGCGACATCATCCGTGCTTACAACCTGCTCGCTTATGAATGGGTAATCTATATGAAGCATTTGAAATCGCGCTATCCGTATCTCTGGTCGCTCGCCATACGCAAAAATCCTTTCAGCGCGCACACATCCGTCATCATTCAGTCTTCCTGATCCTCCGCTGAGCCTGTCAGGTCTTTGATGACTTCGCCGGCCAATATCAGCCCCGCCACAGACGGCACAAAAGCCACGCTGCCGGGCACCTGACGCCTGACCGTGCATTTTCTTTGGGTGCCGGGCGGGCATACGCATCCCGTTTTGCAGCTCAGCGCCGCATCATTACGCGGCTTGATCGCTTCCTCTCTCGAATATACAACCTTGAGCGATTCGATGCCGCGCGCGCGAAGCTCCCGGCGCATCACCTTAGCAAGCGGGCACACCGACGTTTGGTATATATCCGCCACCTCGAAACGCGTGGGATCCAGCTTATTGCCCGCGCCCATGCAGCTGATGATGGGCACACCGGCTGCTCTTGCCCGCTCGATGAGCGTCAGTTTGGAAGACACCGTATCAATGGCATCCACAATATATGAATAATGCGACAAATCGTATTCATCGGCATTGTGCACCGTATAAAAACACGGGTGCGTCTCCACGATGCACTGCGGATTGATCGACAGTATGCGAGCCTTCGCTGCTTCCACCTTGCTTTCTCCCACTGTGTCATGTGTGGCGATCAGCTGGCGGTTGATATTTGTCAGACAAACCTTGTCGTCGTCGAACAAGGCAAGACCGCCCACACCGCTGCGCGCAAGTGCCTCAACGGTAAACGAGCCGACACCGCCCACGCCGAACACCGCCACTATCGCGTTTTTGAGCTTGTCCATCGCCGCTGGTCCCAGCAGCAGTTCCGTTCTGGAAAAAGCGCCGAGCTTTGTCATGAGCAGACCGCCACCGCTTCAATTTCCACAAGCACATCCTTGGGCAAGCGTGCCGCCTCAACGCACGAACGCGCGGGATAAGGCGCTTCGAAATATTGCGCGTACACTGCATTGATCTTCGAAAAATCGTTCATATCCTTTATAAACACCGTGGTTTTGACCACATCTTTAATGCCGACGCCCGCGGCACAGAGCACCTCGCTGAGATTCTCGAGCACACACGCCGTCTGCGCCTCGACACCGCCAGCCACGATTTCACCCGTCGCCGGATCGATGGGAATTTGTCCGGACGTATAAACGAAGCTGCCTGTTTTAATCGCCTGCGAATATGGCCCAATGGCCGCAGGCGCTTTGTCCGTATGAACCGTTTCTTTTTTCATCTGTTACCTCTTTGGTCACCGATAACCATCGGCGTTTTTTTCACTATAGCGCATTACTTTTTAAGATGCAATGGCATAAGCCGTTTAATACCATTGTTCACTGGTGATTGAATCGTTTAAATGATATATTATATTTATATAAAAATTATTTAGGGAGACATCATGAAAAAGGAAACAAAAATCTTCTTTGATATAGCCAAGGAGCAGGATTGGTTGTCGTCACAAAAAGGATGGAAGCTTGTTAGAAAAAGCGGCCTAAGCTAGAGTTTGAAAAAAGTGATTGCGACTATACATACGAGTTTGTTTATTTCAAAAAGAACAGGCGGGAACTTGAATACATCAGAAAGCGAATCAAAGATAAGGATGTTGAATTCGTCTATCATTCATCAACGCGCGCTCTTTTCAGAAAAGACTCATCCAAGGACCCGATTCAACTATACACCGACAATTGCGAAAAACACAAAATACTGATGAATAAGTATAATGAATATATTGCCTTAGGCGCTTGTTTTTTATGTATCGGTTGTTCCCAGATAACCTTTTTCTCTAAAAGCGATTTTTTCATTATTCCATCAGCATTACTCAATATTTTTAGCATCTATTTCTTTTTAACCGCAGCGGCTTATCAGAAATACGCCAAAGAATACAAACGCCGTTAGTAATAAATATCTGATTAAACCAGCTTCATCAATGCGGGCGTGAGCAGCGATTCAATAAGCACCCCCATCAGTCCCACCGCATACACAAACAGCATTTTTAGAAAATAGGGTCGGGAGGAATTCAGCTTATCCTGAGGTGTTTTGGGGATATGGCGTGTTTTAAACACCTGAATGGCATTATTAAGGCCAAGCACTCCCGCTTTGCATATACAGGGGATGAGCACAATGTTGGGGAGAAACGTACAGATCACAATGGCAAGAAATCCCCCGAAGCTCATATCAAGTGCAAGCACGCCGACGGTGAAGCCCACACAGAAGCCTTTGAAAATAAGCGTGGCCGCAATGACGGGTATACCCAGCATCATCAGTGAAAATGCCATGATGACACCGAAAATCAACGTATGGTTCAGCAGCGAGTGAAAAAAAATGGCCCAAAAGTTTGGATCAGTGGATTTGACGGATATGAAAATTGAGTCCCTGTAGCTCTCCAGCGCCTCCTTGGTGCCCATCTGCAGATTGCTCACGGTAAACGTCCCCGCTGTGATGCCCACAACAAGAAAAAAGACGAGCAACAGATACTGCGCTTTGTTATCCAGCACATCCGTAAAAATTCGTCTTTTTGTATTCTCCAGCAAGCTCACCGCCTCCGCATATCATCCGTGAATTACAAGCTCCGCTTTTCGGGGACCCCGTAATGATTATTATGCGGCGGCAATGTGCCATATGCTAATCGACGTATTTGAGCTCTGTGTTGAGCTTATCGGCGAGCATCGCGATAAATTCGCCGTTTGTGGGCTTTCCCTTGGTTTCCAGTATTGTATAGCCGAAGAAATCCTCAAGCACCTCAATATTACCGCGGTTCCACGCAGTCTCTATCGCATGGCGCATCGCACGCTCCACTCTTTGAGGTGTGGAGTTGTGTTTCTTGGCTACAGACTGATACAGCCCTGTCGTCAGATGGCTCATCAGCTCAAAATCGTCGTGAACAAGCAAAATCGCGTCACGAAGATAATGGTAGCCTTTGATATTGGCGGTGATGCCGACTTTCTTGATATGATCGGTGACAATAAGGCTCGGGTCGGGTTCCGCTCGGTTTCCAAAAACACGGGTGTCTTTGCTGTCATAGGTCAGCAATTCGAGAATACGTCTTTTAAACACTTCTTTGTCGAACGGCTTAAGAAAAACGTAATCGACATTATAACTTTCGGCTTTCTTGAGCACAAAGTCGAGATTCACAGCCGACGTCATAACCACTTTTGTTCCTGCACAATAGCCGTCTCTTCCGAGCTCTTCAAGCACGGCGAAACCATCGAGTATGGGCATAATGAGATCGACAATGAGTATATCCGGCTTATGGCTTTTTGTCAGCTCGTACGCCTGCTTTCCATCAAAAGCATAGTCAATGATGTCGAACTTCTTCGTTTCCTCAAGGAAAGATGAAACCAATCTTAAGTAATCCCGATTGCTGTCAGCAAGAATCACTCGATGCTTGCGTTGATCTGGATTCTGATTCATTGAATAATGCGGCCTGCCTTTTCTATTAATATGATCAAATAAGCTTTAAATAATAGCGTTAAGGAATTCAACGCACATTCTACAAAATCCTTTTCATATAATCATAAATACTAAAATCACCTATAATTCTACAAAAATCGACACCTATTCCGTCTGCTGCAGCATCCAATCAACAAAAAGTCCGTATCCTTTGGTGGGATTGTTCACAAAAACGTGGGTAACAGCACCGACAAGCTTACCTTTTTGTATGATCGGGCTTCCGCTCATGCCTTGAACGATACCGCCTGTTTTTTCCAGCAGCTCTTGATCAGTGATACGAATCACAAGGCTTTTTTGCTCGGGCGCGTTTTGGTCGTTGATTTTAATAATTTCGCACCCGAATTCCTTGACACCCTCATGATCAATTGTTGATAGTATTGACGCAGGCCCCAGCCTGACTTCATCGCGCCGCGCCACAGGTATAGGCTCACAGAATGCGTCCATTTTCACACTGTCGTAAAGCTTTCCATAGATACCGTAATCTGTGTTCTTTTTAATCAGCCCCATGTTGCCCGAAGCGCTGGAAAAGTAACCTTTGATTTCTCCCGGAATACCGTTCTCACCCTTATTGATCTGTATGACCTCGGAATAGTAAATCTCTCCCTCCTTCACGCTTAAGACGCTGCCTGTATCGAGGTCGCAGATTGCGTGCCCAAGGCCGCCGAACCATTTGTCATCAGGATCTATAAATGTGAGTGTGCCCACACCGGCGGTGCTGTCTCTCACCCACACGCCGAGGCGCATTTTGCCGTCCTTATAATCCACAACGGGTGAGACATCGAGATTCAGAATCCGTCCTTCCCTATCCACCACCACATTGAGTTTGCCTTCCGACTCATCCACGATTTTGCTGACATGATCCGCATTCTCTACCTTTGTTCCGTTGATGCTGACAATCACGTCACCGGGAAGCATTCCCGCTTCCCGCGCCGGATTAGACGTGGTGCCGTTTTCCATCTCAATGCCCGTTATGCCCACCACCAGCGCACCTTGTGTATACAGCGTCACGCCAATGCTCTGGCCGCCGGGTATTACCATGACTTCGTCGCTGACGTTGACCTTCACTTGTTTGACTGGGAGCCCAAACAAAGACAGTTCAATTGTCGCGTCACCGTTCTCGACGGATTCTATGACAAGCGGGCTCTGCATACCGGTCGCATCTGCCAGCGTTTCGCCTGACAGGCTGATCACATTTGTGGTCTCCAAATCAGCTTTCACAGGCAATCCCAAATCGATCGCCTTGTTGGTTCCGCGTTGTATATATATTTCATTTGGTATATTTGAATAGCTTTGCATGGCGGGTAAAAAATAAACCGCGCACAATACCGCAACGAATAATATACCAAAAACTCTGATAAACTTTTTCAAAAAAACACCTCTCAACGACTTGTTGTTATTATTGTCGTTAGAGGCTGATCAATTTATACTTTGAAAAAATCCCAAGGTTTTGTTTTAATTGTCGTTTTTAAAAATATCGGCTTTTTTGATCATTTCCAGCGCGTGTGCCTTGGAAAGCTCGGTATCGCCGCCTGCCAGCCGCGCGATTTCTTCCACACGGTTGTCTTCATCCAGCGGCAAAAGGAAAGTGCGTGTCGTTTGCGCATCGCTTTTTTTGGTCACAAGAAAATGCTTGTTCGCCATGCTTGCGATCTGCGGCAAATGCGTCACGCAAATGACCTGTCGGCCGCGCGATGTGCTTTGCAGCTTTTCAGCCACCACCTGCGCGATATGCCCGCTGATTCCAGTGTCAATTTCATCAAATATCATTGTGGGAATGCCGCCTCTGTCCGCCGCAATGTTTTTGAGCGCCAGCATAATGCGCGATACTTCCCCGCCCGATGCGATTTTTCTGAGCGGTTTTTGCGGCTCTCCGCGGTTTGTTGACATAAAGAATTCCACTGTATCAATACCGTTCTTGGAAAACGAACAGCTTTGGATATCGGCTGTGTCTGCAAAATTCACTGAAAATACGGCGGACGTCATGCCAAGGTCTTTGAGCTGCTCTGTCACGCGCTGTTCAAACACACGCGCCGCTTCTCGCCGCAGCTCTGACAGCGCGACGGATTTTTGATACAGCTCTTTTTTTAGCGATTCGGCCTTTGACGCAAGCTCTTTGAGCAACTCGGCGCTGTCTTCAAGATCGCTGAGTTCCTGCTCTGCATTGGTTATAAAATCGCCCGTTACCGTGGGATCGCCATATTTACGATTGAGTGACGCGATGAGTGCAAGCCTTTCCTCCACCTGCTCGAGCGTGTCGGCATCAAAAAGGTCGTCTCCCATATCGTCACGGATCGCGGACGATACCTCTTCGATCGCGTAATACGCTTCGTCAACGCGCGCCGCCATTTGTTCATAACGCTCGTCTACATCGGCGATGCCTTGCAGCCTGCGGCTTACATCCTTCAGCGAAGCGAGCGCGTTATAAGGCTCGCCTTCATAAAGCTCAGTATACGAAACACTCAGTGCGTCCATAATCTTTTCCGCTGAATTGAGACGCGCCTTCTGCGCCGTGAGTTCCTCTTCCTCATCCTCGGCGATGTTGGCCATTTTGATTTCGTTGATCTGGAATTTCAATATATCGATACGGCGCTCACGGTCTCCGTCGCTGCCAAACAGCGAACGCTGCCGCTTCAAAACACCGGCATAATCCGAATAGGCTTTTGCCACGTGTGCTTTTTGTTCATTGATGCGCGGATCAAAAGCATCCAGCATGGCAATATGATTTTTTTCGCTTAATAATGACTGATGCTCGTGCTGTCCGTGTATATCCACAAGACGGTCGCTTAATTCCTTGAGAACGGTCAGCGTAATCAGTGTCCCGTTCACGCGGCACACATTTTTGCCTGTCGCGCTAAGCTCACGGCTCAGCACCAGCTCCGGCCACACGTCGATTTCTTGTGCGGCAAGAATATCGGCCACGCTGTCGTTCACGCCCCCGAACCATGCTTCCACGGTGGCCTTGGGTGCGCCCGACCGTATCAGCTCTCTGTCGGCGCGTTCGCCCAGCACCAGATTCACAGAATCAATAATGATGGATTTACCCGCACCCGTTTCGCCGGACAGCACATTCATGCCGCCCGCAAGCTCGACTTCAAGCTCTTCGACGAGCGCTATATTTCTGATAATCAGTTTATTCAGCATGATGACCCCACTTACACCCCGCCGATTACTTTTTCGCGCTCAACATACCGCAAAGAATTTCAACAACCTTGCTCTGCAAACCTTCTTCACGAACCGCCACAAAAATTGTGTTGTCCCCTGCAAGCGATCCGGCCACTTCAGGGATATCCATTTCATCGATTGCCTCGGCGGCGGCATTTGCGCTGCCCGTCATGGTGCGCACCACCACAAGGGATGCCGCAGATTCCACAGATACCACGGTATCGCGAAAAACACGCTTGAAAATATCCAGCTTGCCCAGCATTTCCTTGCCGGACGCCGCATATTTGTACGCACCGTTATCCGACTGGACTTTAATAAGCTTTAACTCCTTGATGTCGCGCGATATTGTGGCTTGAGTGACATCAAAGCCTTTTTCCTTAAGCAGCACCGACAGCTCGTCCTGCGTCTCAACATTATGGTTGTCGATAAGCTCAAGTATCATGCTTTGTCTTCCCTGTTTCATCCGTACCACCCCTATTTTCTTTATCTGTCCCAGTTTAAAAACTTTGAGCGAAGCAATGGATAAAAATAGTTCTCATGAAAACGTATAAACCGCGCCACATGTCTCGATCTTTTTATTCTGACCATTTCTCCATTGTCAATCTCTCTTAACTGAACACCATCCGTTGTGAGTACGATACCACCCGGCGCGGTCGGTCGTATGATAATCTCATCATCTTCAGATACCACCAAAGTGCGTGAATGAAGCGAATGGGGACAAATTGGTGTGGCTAGCAGACATTTTAATTTTGGGCTCAATATCGGGCCGCCCGCGCTCAGCGAATAACTCGTCGACCCTGTCGGCGTGGATACGAGCATCCCGTCACAGGCCACACGGTCGGCCAGCGCACCGCCGATAGACAGCTCAAGGCTGATCATGCGCGACACATCCTTTTTAAGCACAGCCACGTCGTTGAGCGCTTCCACCTCAAACTGCTTGTCGTCTCCGTCGTAAACGGAGCCGTGGAGCATGATACGTTCTTCCACATAGCATTCATCCGCGCTAATGCGGCGAATGGCTTCATCGATATCGCCAAGCTCCACCTCGGTTAAAAAACCCAGCCTGCCAAGGTTGATGCCGAGTATGCGAACGCCGAACATGCTGGATGTGAGAGCCGCCTTTAACAGCGTTCCGTCTCCGCCCAGCACAAACAGGCAATCAATATTCGCATAATCGATGATATCTTCACCGTCCGGCAAAGCACCCTCGTCAAAAGATACACGAATACCACAAGCGCGCAGCCGCTGGGCCACAAGCTTTGTTCCTTCCAGATTTGCGTCTTTGCATGGATTGGCGTAGATGCCAACGTTTTTCATTCCCATATTCCTTTTATTATAAATAATCTTGGATAATTATACAACATGAAAAAAAGTGAAATGCCGAATCAACTGTTCCGATTAGTCCGCGCCTTCATGAGCCGCGTCCACAACACGCATGATATCCGGTGTTGTTTTATCGCCGCTGTCGCGAAAACACGCGAGATATTCGATGTTGCCCTCAGGCCCTCTGATGGGGCTGTAATCGAGCCCGCAAATCACAAGACCCGTTTCTTCGGCGAAATTCAGCACACCGCGGATCACATCGGCATGCACGTTTTTATCGCGCACAACGCCCTTTTTACCCACGTTATCGCGCCCTGCCTCAAACTGCGGCTTAATAAGCGCCGCAATGGTAAAAGGCGGCGTCAGAATTTTTAACAGCGCGGGGATTATCAGCTTTAACGATATGAACGACACGTCGATACTGGCAAAACCGACGGGCCTATCGAACATCTCAGGTTCAAGGTAACGCGCGTTTTGCCGCTCCATCACGCACACACGGCTGTCCTGCCTCAGCCTCCACGCGAGCTGGCCGTATCCGACATCCACGGCATAAACATACACCGCGCCGCTGCGCAGCATACAATCGGTAAATCCGCCCGTCGACGCGCCCACGTCAATCGCCGTGACGCCGCGCAGATCAAGTTTGAAGCTATCAATCGCTTTTTGCAGCTTTTTGCCGCCGCGGCTCACAAACGCATCGTTTAGCTTCACCGTCACATCCTGCTCCGATGTCACGGTGGTTGATGCTTTGCTGCAGACTCTGCCGTCAATACTCACCTCACCCGCTATAATCAGCGCGCGCGCTTTCTCCCGGCTTTCCGCCATGCCGTTTTCGTATAAGTAGACGTCGATACGCTTTTTATCCGCCATGGTTATTGATCCTTAAAGAAGAACATCAGCACGTATGCCACGAAGCTGACGATCTGTTTGTTCTTTTTAATAGCGAGTGTTTTGCCCGCTGCCTTGCCCGCCACGGTGAGCGCCGCAATGGCGCTGGATACCGCAATTGTAATCACAATATCAGGTGTATTTTGTGCCTGTGCCACGATTTTTATCGCGATGGCGGCACCCGCCGCTCCGCTCACGATGCCGCAGATATCGCCGACCACGTCGCCGCAGATATTGGATACCACATCGGCATTTTGCAGCAGCTTGATAGCGCTTTTGGCGCGTTTAATCTTACGCGACGCCATCGACACAAACGGCTTCGCTTCGCATGTCGCAAAAGCAATGCCGATAACATCAAATGAAACGCCTATGAGCACAATAAATAAAATGATGAATGCTGCCGCAGTAACGGACAGGTTGTCCATAAGCAGCTCGGTGACGACGCTGATGCCCGCTGTGAGTATCAGCGAGATGATAAAGACCTTCAATGCCCATAACTTGTATTTTTTCTTCTGCTTTTTTTTACCCAAAAAAATCTCCTGAATCACCCCGACGACGCATAAGCCAGCGGAAACGGTGAAATAAAAAAAGCGGTGGTGACATCTTGGATAAACCTTGCAGCTTAGGTCCAGTAGGATTTCCCTTCAGAGATACTTCCCGTCGCCGATGAAGCGGTTTCCCTTTAAACCCTGAAACGCCCCGTCGCCGGGTACGTGACTGGATTGCCGTTTAGACCACACTATAATCTCCAAAATATCTTTGTGCGTTTTTTTGGCACGCACGTCTACAGTCTAGGAGTTTTCCTCGACAGCACAAAAACGGTTTCTAGCCTCTTTTGCCATGCGGGTTTCTTGCAGCAATCGTCCCCGGCGTGCTTGGCCACAGCACCCCAGGGCGTGTTCTGCAATAACGCCCCACAAAACTCAAGGCAGGCTACTCTGTACACAGCTTTTCACCGCATAACAGGTTTCCACCCCAAGTAGTAACGCTCAATTTGCCATCACCTGCTTGGGTCTCCACGGAAGCGGGGTCTACGCCCGCATGCCATTGCGGATCGCCCCTCAACCTTAACTCCCAGCATCAGCCCCCGACTGGGCGTCAGCAGCCAACACCAGAAACTTCATCGATGTGCCCTTAAACGGATTTTTAGGCCCGTTTTCGAAACCGTAGTACCGACTAGAATACTGCACCACCTTAATCGGATTATACAATAAAACCTGATATTTATCAAAGGGGTGCTAACGCAATTTACAGTTTATTCTTTTTCGCCCGCACCTGTATCCACAGCGGCAAGGTTATACTCCTTGAGTATCCCGGCTTTCACCTCATCATACACGTCTCTGTTATCCTTCAGGAACAGACGGGCGTTGTCTCTGCCCTGCCCGATGCGCGTATCTCCATATGAAAACCATGAGCCGGACTTTTTAATAAGCCCCAGCGTCACGCCGAGATTTAATACGCTGCTTTCCGCCGATATACCCTCACCGTAATAGATCTCAAACTCCGCTTTCTTAAACGGCGGTGATACTTTGTTTTTCGCCACCTTGATGCGCGTACGGTTGCCGATCATTTCGTCGCCGCTTTTGATGGTCTCGATGCGGCGCACATCCAGCCGTACCGACGAATAGAACTTGAGCGCACGGCCGCCCGGTGTCGTTTCGGGATTGCCGAACATCACGCCGACCTTTTCACGCAGCTGGTTGATAAACACCGCCACGGTGTTGGATTTATTCACAATGCCCGCGAGCTTTCTCAGTGCCTGAGACATCAGCCGCGCCTGCAGTCCCACGTGAGACTGGCCCATCTCGCCGTCAATCTCAGCTTTGGGCACCAGCGCCGCCACGGAGTCGATAATGATGATGTCGATGGCACCGCTTCGCACGAGCGCTTCGGTGATATCCAGCGCCTGCTCACCCGTATCGGGCTGCGCCACATAAAGGTTATCTGTGTCCACGCCGAGGTTCTTGGCATACACCGGATCAAGCGCGTGTTCCGCGTCCACAAACGCCGCCGCACCGCCGAGCTTTTGCGCTTCAGCCACCATGTGCAGCGCCACCGTGGTTTTACCTGACGATTCCGGGCCGTAAACCTCGATAATACGGCCGCGCGGCACGCCGCCCACACCCAGCGCGATATCCAGCTCAAGACAACCCGTGGGGATCACCGAAACGGGCACGGTTGCCCTGTCTCCCAGCTTCATCACGCTGCCTTTACCAAACTGCTTTTCTATCTGTGTGAGCGCCATCTCCAGCGCCTTTTGTTTTTCGACCGACATATCCCAAAACCTCCTGTTTTATGGAAGTACTGATTAAATGAGGTGTGCTGAATGAGCGAGATGATTTTGTGCCCTGCAAGGAGCAAAATCGAAGAAATAGCAACGCTATTTCGAGATTTTAGCGACACAGCAGGGTGCAAAACCCAAGATCCCCATTGACGTAATCGCCATGGAGGTGGTTCAGCCGCTCAGGCAGTATGCCGAATTAATTAGTGCTTCCTAATATCATATCATCACATATCATCTGTCCGAGGAAACGGACACCTAAACCAGTTCTTTCATCACATCTTTGTTTTTCATAAAATAACTGACGCATGAGAGCACGGACAGCACCGTCGCTGCGCACATGAGCACAAAACCGCCTATGATAAGCCATTGTTCAAAGAAAGTGCCCACAAATATGCCCGCTTGCAGCATGACGACCACAATCGCCACGATCTGTACCACGGTTTTGGCTTTGCCGAACATATCAGCCGCCAGCACCTTGCCTTCCGCCGCCGCAATGAGCCTAAGACCGCTCACCACAAACTCGCGCCCGACCATGATGATCACGAGTATCTCGTTGACCCAGCCGCTCGCTTCTTCGGGTTTGGCAGTCAGCATAATCAGCGCGCTGCACACAAGCAGCTTGTCCGCAATCGGATCGACAAGCTTTCCGAAATTGGTCACGATGCCGTGCTTGCGCGCCAGCCGTCCGTCAAAAAGGTCCGTCAGCGACGCGACAATAAACACAAACGCCGCATAATAGTTCCAGTACGGTATGGGTATATAAAAGAACGCGATAAATACGGGAACCAGTATAATCCGAAAAAGCGTCAGTTTATTGGCTATATTCATTTAAGCTCTCCCAACAGATCGTATTCATTGGCTTCAGTGATAAGCACATCATGAAAAGTGCCCGGCGTCAAGTCTTTTTTTGTCGATATGACGGTCACACCGTCCACCTGCGGCGCCTGCCCCATTGTCCGCCCGGTCATCACTCCTGCATCATCACGGCCTTCTATCATCACGCGCAATGTCTGCCCGATAAGCGCCTGTCCCAGCTCACGCGAGATGCCCGCCTGAACCGCCATCACCTTATCATATCGCGCCTGCTTGATATCGTCGCTGATTTGATCATTCAGCTTCGCCGCCGCTGTGCCTTCCTCGGGGGAATAACGGAACACGCCAAGGCGTTCAAAGCGGATTTGTTTGATGCTGTCCAGCAGAATATCAAAATCCTCCTGCGTCTCGCCCGGAAACCCGACGATCAGCGATGTGCGCAGTGTAAAGCCCTTGTCATGCAGCGATTTGGCAAGCGCAACCGACTTCTCGCGCGTGTGCCGTCTGTGCATACGTTTTAAGACGGCATCAGAGAAATGCTGCATCGGTATATCTAAGTATCGGCACACATTGTCGTGCTTCATCATCACATCTATGAGTTCATCCGTGATGCCTTCGGGATAGCAGTACATCACGCGCAGCCAGCCGCCCTCCATGATTGAAGCGGCCTCGTCAATCAGCTTTGTGAGCTGCCGCGTGCCTAAATCCTCGCCGTAGCGCGTGGTGTCCTGCGCAACGAGTACAATCTCGGATACGCCGCCCGCGCGCAGGTCTTTGATCTCCTGAAGCACACTTGGCATCGGACGGCTTTTCAGCGGCCCGCGGATACGCGGTATCGCACAGTAGCTGCAGCTGTTGGAACAGCCGTCCGCGATGCGCACATACGCCATATGAGACGGCGTGGTGAGCACCCGGCCTTCGATATCGCCGTCCAGCCGATCGCAGCAGACATACCGCTTGCCTTCAAGCACACTGCGTACGGCATCCAGCAGGTTACTGTATGCGTTGACGCCCAGAAACGCGTCCACCTCGGGAAGCTCTTCCGAGAGCTCCTTGGCGTATCGCTGAACGAGACAGCCCGTCACAATCAGTGCGGGCGCGCCGTTTTGCTTGTGGCCCGCCATTTCCAGTATCACATCGATAGATTCACGCTTGGCGTCATCGATAAAGCCGCACGTGTTCACGATGATCACATCGGCTTGCTCCGGTGAATCGACCACCGCGGCATTGCTACCGGCGAGTATGCCGAGCATATGCTCGGTATCGATCCTGTTCTTGTCGCATCCGAGTGATACGACGTGTATATAAAGATTATCCATCCATTTCCTCTCTAGGTCCGAACATGTCCTCATAAATGTCCCAGGTAATAAGCACGTTTCGTGCCTTGCTGCCCTCAAACGGGCTCACAATATTGCGCTGCTCCATTTCGTCCACAAGACGCGCGGCCCGCGCATACCCCACACGCAGACGGCGCTGTATCATCGAAATGGAAGCTTGTCCGTATTCGAGCACAATGGCAACGGCTCTCGGAAGCAGCTCATCCGCATCATCGTCATTGCCGCCCTTTTCCTCTCCGCCCGAATTGATATTCGTCATGATTTCCTCGTCATATTCCTGCTCTTCGGTATCCTTACCCACGTAATCCGTGACTGCCTCAATATCGTTGTCCGACACAAAACAGCCCTGCAGCCGTATGGGCCGCGGCGCACCCGTCGGGTGATAAAGCATATCGCCGTTGCCGAGCAGCTTTTCCGCACCGTTCTGGTCAAGTATGGTGCGCGAATCGACACCGGAATTCACCTTGAACGCAATACGCGAGGAGATATTCGCCTTGATAATACCCGTGATAACGTTCACGGACGGACGCTGCGTGGCCACGATCAAATGAATGCCAGCGGCACGACCAAGCTGGGCAATGCGGCAGATGGCGTCTTCCACCTCGCGCGGTGCGGCCATCATAAGCTCGGCCAATTCGTCGATAATCACAACGATGCGCGGCAGCGGTTCCTGATCGTCATCCGCGATCGAATTAAAGCGCTTGATATCGCGCGCGCCCTTTTCCGCAAACATCTTGTAGCGAGACGTCATTTCGCTGACCGCCCAGTTAAGCGCACTGGCCGCTTTTTTGGGCTCCGTCACCACCGGCACCAGCAGATGCGGCAGGTGCTTAAACATGGAAAGCTCCACGACCTTGGGATCAATCATCACCATCTTGAGTTCTTCGGGCGTGGCTTTAAACAACAGGCTCGTGATAATTGAGTTGATGCATACGCTCTTGCCCGCGCCTGTCTCACCGGCGATCAGAATATGCGGCATCTTGGTGATATCCACATAATAATTCTTCCCGGAAATATCCTTTCCAAGCGCAAAAGTGAGCGGTGATGATGCTTTCTTGAATTCATCCGACTCCAGCAAAGGCCTCAGATGCACAAACGTCACATTGGAGTTGGGCACCTCGATGCCCACCGCCGCTTTGCCGGGTATAGGCGCTTCAATCTTAACGCTGCGCGCCGCAAGGTTTAAGGATATGTCGCTTTCCAGCTCCTTGATGCGTTTCACGCGCACGCCCGCCGCAGGCTTTAATTCGTACCGTGTGACCACGGGGCCGCGCACAATATGTACCACCTCGGCCTCTACACCGAAGTTTGCCAGCGTTTCCTCGATGACCTGCGCGTTTTTGCGCTGCTCCTCCATGCTGCCCGCCTTGCTCTTGTCAGCGGCTCGGGTCAGCAGGGATATGGGCGGAATTTTATAGGTTTTGTTCTTTTTCTCACTCGGCGCAGAATGCTCGGAATGCGCCGCAGGCATGTCCTGCGTCTGAGCGATCGGTTGTGTCTGCTCCGCTCTTTTTTGATCAAAGGTCTCAAACGATTCGATCGTCAAAGAGCGCGGTTCCTCTGCCGGTATGTCTTCAGGAATCGGCAGATCTGCGGCTTTTTGAGACACATCCACAAAAACCTCATCATCCAGATAAGAAGCTTGCTTTTTCCTGCGCCGAAAACTCTTTTCACCGAGTATCTCGGGCTCATCGGGGTCATACGCCTCTTCGGGCATATCATCGCGCAGATTCTCAATATAAAGACGGCGCTTTTTGCGTTCCGCCGCTTTTTCGGCCACCGTCTCGCGCGCAATCTGCACCGTCTGTTTGCTGACGCGCGCGACATCCTGACTCATTTTCTTGATTGAAAGATTGGCGAGTATCAGCACGCAGATCAACGCTATTGTGATAAACAAAATAATGCAGCCCACATGCCCCAGCAGCAGGTCGCACGGGTAAACAAGCAGGCATCCCAGCGCGCCGGAACCAGCGCCTGTCATGCCCATACGGTATGACTCGCCCACATAAGTAAAAAAGCCTTTTTCCGTGCTGAGTTCATTGAGCAAAAATGTATGTACCAGAGAAAAAACCGCCACAATCAACAGCACCCAAAGCACTGTCTTGCCCTTATTGACGCGTTTGTTGCGTGCTGCGATAGCGAGCACACCAATAACAATGCATAAGAAAGGAATGATATAAGCGAATAAACCAAATAAACCGAACAATATGTCCCGGGCAACACCCCCGAGCAATCCCGTATCGGTTTTTATATACACACAAACGCCAAGGAAAATGCCGAAAGCGATAACAATGATACCGACCACTTCTCCAAGGCGTCTCGTTTCCGTATTGACAGATGTCTTCTTCTTTTTGCCTCTCGGCATGCGTTTCACCTCGGTAAGTATTATATCATACCAAGGGAAATATACAATCACTTATGCCATAAGGTGTTGACAAGCTGCCTCGTTTATACAATCCGGCTATATTCCCGCGAGCTCACGTATCTTTGCGGACGCGGCTTGAAACGTACCCACCTCGTCAATGATGCCGCATTCCACCGCTTCCTGTCCCACGATCACGGTGCCCACGTCGTTGGCCATCTCCCCCGTCAGCGTCATGAGATGGCGGTACTTCTCCTCGGTGATTTTTGAATGCATACATACGAAATCGACGATGCGTTTTTGCATCTTGTTAAAAAAGTCAAACGTCTGCGGCACGCCGATGATCACACCGCTCATGCGAATCGGATGGATTGTCATGCTGGCAGACGGTGAAATAAACGAATAGCGCGTCGATACGGCCAACGTGATGCCGATGCTGTGCCCCCCGCCCAGCACCAGCGACACACTCGGCTTGCTCATCCCTCCAATCATCTCAGCAAGCGCAAGCCCCGCTTCCACATCACCGCCCACCGTGTTGACCAGCAAAATAAAGCCCTTAACAGACGGGTCCTGCTCAATCAGGACAAGCTGCGGCAGTATATGTTCATATTTCGTCGTCTTATTCTGCGGCGGCAGATTCATATGCCCTTCAATCTGCCCGATAATACTGACGACGTGTATGGGCGATTGGGTAAGCGGCGCCCCGTATTCCTTGATATCCGACCCCTGTTTTTTTGCGGAGTCCCCGCCGCCCTGTGCGTCGGTGGGTTGTTTGTCAGCATTGGCAGCGTTTTTCGCCTCATTCTTGTTTTGCATAGCGGCCCCTTTTTCGATTTGATAATGATATTATCCGCATAAAGAGCCGCAATTATGATTTTGTTTAGTTCGGTTCCAGCATGACGGGCTGCAGCTGCTTACCGTCAAGCGCGGATTTCGCCGCGTCGATAATCAAATTCATATCGGCGACGATGGACGTTTCTTTCTTCTTGTTGTTATCCTGCCGATACGGGACAAAATAAATATGGCGCGTGTTCAAAAGCAGCCCCAAATTTTTGGCATTCGCCGCAAGCGCGTCGTTTGTGGACACCGCGATCAGCACCGGCGCCTGATTCCGAAGATGCGCCTTGGCGGCCAGCAGCACGGGCGTATCCGTGATGCCGAGCGCAAGCTTAGCGAGCGTGTTGCCTGTACACGGCGCGATGATGACCAGATCAAGCAGCTTTTGGGGGCCGATCGGCTCCGCTTTGTTTAGATCGTCCACAATCTCTTTGCCTGTGGTCTGTGTTAAAAACATTTTCAAATCGGATGCTTTCATAAAACGCGTGTCGTGGCTGGCGGCGTTGTACGATAGTATCGGCGTGACCTCCGCGCCGGACTCGACCAGCGCTTTTACCACGGGCTTGATTTTCCCATATGTACAAAACGACCCGGTGATCGCGAATCCGATCCTCTTTCCGGTCAGTTCCATTATTGCATCTCCTCTCTTTCAAAACCATGCAGCATCGCTTTGGCTGCGGAAACCGGGAAATACAGCCCCGGCAGGCTCGGTTCGATACGCACATTGACCATGCATTTTTCAGCGAGCTTCATATCCATGCCGTATGGCGGCGACGCGAGCTCGATCAACTGTGCGCCGCGGCGGATTGCCAGCAGCTCTTTTTCATAGAATACATGAACGGGCACGGTGTTGAATATCACATCCGCCCATGGCAGCACCTGCCGCAAATCACCTGTATGCACAGCGCGCATGCCCTCATCCTCAATCAGCTCCAAATCGCTGTTTTTCCGTGCGGTGGCCGCGACTCTCGCGCCGTGCGCTTTCAGCAGTCGGCATAAGAATTTGGATATGCGCCCATACCCCACCACGAGACACTTGGTATCGCACAGCGCCGTTTCCGCGTATTTCGCATACGCGCATATCGTGGCCTGCGCTGTGAGCAGCGCGTTCCTTATCAAAAAAGCTTCATCATCGTTAAGATCCACATATTTGACATGTCCGTCCATCATCTTTCTGGCGTCGTCGTCACAGCGCCCCAGCACATAGATGCTTTTTGGATAACGCTTGACAATGGAATCCAGCGCGAGCGGCGTGTCAGAGAACGGCGCTTTAATACTGCCGTCCGGATTGCGGTACGGCACGGGCAAAAACACATAATCGGGCGCGGCCATGTCTTCATCCGCAAACCCGAGTTTATGAAAGCCCTGAAGACATACGCAGTGCCCCTTTTCCTTGAGCAGCGTACTAAGAGCAAGCTGGCGTTTATCTCCGCCGATAATCAGAATGTGATGCATGACGCTTTCCCCTTTTTGGCATGAACATACGTTATCATATGCGTTTTTTACACGAGGGGTGAATGAATACCTGCACTGACAAAGCCGTCTGAGCAAGCGAAAATTCAATGAATTCTTTACCTATAACGAAAAACATGTTGACATTTTATTGTATTCAGTCTACTGTTGTAGACAACAAGGGATTATTTGAGATTAGTGGATGATACATACAGGGAGGATGCGATGAAAGAAGCATTGACCAAACAGGAATGGGTATTGATGGAGGCGCTATGGCAAAAGAATCCCCTATTTCTCTCGCAGATCATGGACGCCACCGCCAATGCCGTCGACTGGAACAAAAGTAGCTATCTGACATATTTAAAGCGTATGACCGACAAAGGGCTGATCGGTTACACAAACATCTCCGGCAACCGCTGCTATGCCCCGCTCGTGAACCGCGAGGACTGCATCGACAGTGAAAGCCGCCATATTCTCTCCAAGCTGACCGATGACAGCACGCGGCTGCTGCTTGCCAGCATGATACAAAAAAGCGGGCTTAACGAAACGGACAGGGACGATCTGCAAGCGCTTATCGCCAAGCTCGGAAAGGATAAATAATATGGATATTTTAAATATACTGCTTGAAATCACCATCTACTCAGGCATCATATTCATCGTGACCATGCTGCTTAAAAAGCTGTGCAAAAGCAGCATGTCGCCGCGGCTGCACTATGCGGTCTGGTTCGTGCTGGTCGTGCGGCTCATGCTGCCCGTCACGGTTCAAAGCACATTTCATGTTTCCTCACTGCCCGCGCAGACGCAAAATGAACAATCTGCTATCAAACAACCCGAAGCACTGACTCCCGCCGTTGCGACATTCGCCGCAGATACCATAAGCGATACGCAGACAGAGACGGTCAATGCCGTTGAACCGAAAGGCAGTACCGTCTCCGCTACCGCGCCTGCACCAAAAAAAGCCGCGCCGCTCTCAACCGAGGACATCCTTCTTATCGTGTGGTTGTCTGGCGTTGGCGTTTCTCTGATATATCTCATCGTGCTGTACATCACGCTGCGCCGCAGGGTGCGCCGCAATGCCGCACCCCCACCCGAGAGGCTGACATCGCTGTTTGATGCGGCTAAAACCGAATTGGGCATCACGGCAAATCTAAAGCTCCTCTGCCAATATGAATACGGCACACCCGCGCTGTTTTTACCAAGGACGGTATTAATGCCTGTGGACGCGCTGGTTGCCATGAACGACGAACAGGTCACATTCGCGCTGCGCCACGAGCTGATGCACTACAAGCACCGCGACCATTTGACATGCCTGCTCATATCCGTATTAAACGCGGTATATTGGTTTAATCCATTCGTGTGGCTCGCGTTTCGCCTAATGCGCGCCGACATGGAAGTAAAGTGTGACGGCGCAGTGGTTAAAAAGCTGGATGTCGCGCAGAAAAGCCGTTACGCGTCGTTGATTGTCGGTCTGTTTGCGCAGCCTCAGCACCGCCAGCTTGTGCTTGGCATGGCACAGGGTAACGTGAAAAAAGTTGCCGAACATCGCGTGCGCGGCATATTCATGGACGCGAAAAGCCGCCGGGGCGCAAGGCTCGTCTCGGCGCTTATCGCGATATTATTGGCTGTCACATGCTTCACGACAGCGTGCCAGCCGACGCCGGAGGAACCGGTCATAGCAAAAAAAGGCGCCCTAGAGCAATCCATCGAGTCGCTTCCGGTGCAGTCAGAAAGCTACCATCCGCCGGAAGTATGGCAAGAGGAACTCACCGATGATGCCACAAGCTATACTGTAAAGGTAGATGCGGTTATATCCTGCCCCACCTACGAGGGTGTCGATATAATGAAAATACACCCTAAAAACTTCACACAGGATGAAGTTGACTCGCTCGTTAATTATTTTGTGGGAGACCAGACTTTATATAATGGCACTTTTATTGAAACAAAAAAAGACGTCGAGGATAAGATCGTCGATACACAGTGGCTCATGACGCTGACGCAAGAACGGCGCGATGCCGAATTCGGCGGTTTGACTGATGAAGATTTGAAGCAGCAGCTTGAGGACTTACAGGAGCGTTTTGACAAAGCGCCCGAAAAGGTGGAGCAAGAGACCGTTTCTACAACACTAACAAAAGATAAAGACGGTTACGAGGTTCTCGAAACCTACGTGGATAACGGAGGCAGCGATGATGTGCTCATAGATGTTTATAACCTCGCGGAAGAAACAAACCATGCATCTTTCCATATCCGTGTACGGGATGCAAGCGCTGGCGGCAGTTTTCTTCCATACGAGAGCGCACCCGAGCAAGTGGCAGAAAATATACTCAATGGCTTGCAGCTTAACAACGCCAGATTAAGGCAATCCAGCCTTGCTGCTGCCAGCAATGATCCTAATAACAGAAAAAAAGTCACGCGTCTTTTTTATGAGCTCTGCATCAACGGGATTCCTGTTCGCACTATTTGCTCTTTCATTGATGAAACTGAAAGAGAATATGCCCCGCCAATGTGGCGATCCGATTTGATCGTTATCGATGTTGGTGAAAGTGGGCCAACAGGCTTTTCCTGGGATGGTCATGGAGAGATTTCGGAAACGGTCCAAGAAGACGTGGCACTACTGCCTTTTGAAGATATTCAGGAAGAATTCAGAAAAAAAATCTTCATACACTCTATATGGCCGACGAGCGATCAAATTAAACAAAGCGCAGAAATATACCCTCTTGTGATAACGGGGATAGACCTATGTATGGTAGCCGTTCCACAAAATAATGCTCTGGGTGAATACTTACTGACGCCGGCTTGGAATTTTTACGGCTACATGGATTATCCCGATATTTTTGGAATGAATGAAGACACTTCCGACAGACGATCTTCTCTTATGACAATCAGCGCCGTGGATGGGTCGCTGCTGCACAGATGATGTGAATGCAAACAAAGCAAAAAACGTGGTTCCGGTCGAAGCCTGCTTTTTATTTCTTGACCAATTATACAAGCCGTCACTTTGCAGAAGTATAATCCATACGTGTATATTGTTGACATAACATCATTGTCTAGAGTAATATATTACATATTAATTACGTTAGTTACGAGGGTGTTAACATGGAACACATGGTTCAATCTCATAGGTATTACCTACCGATCTTAATTATTTTGATAAGCACATTCCTTTTTTCCGCCTGTCAGCCAACACCGGAGGAACCGCCGGTCGTACACAGAGAGGAGGATATCCCCAAAGAAGCGATTATGGAAACCGCCACGCCGCCGCCAGAGGTGAAGAACGTTATTGAGCCGGCCGCTTATTCGGTTAAGGAGCATTGGACGGAAACGGTGGAAAAGAACGATTTTCTTTCCATCGAGGTGGATGCGGATATCCTGATGCCCGAGGCGTCGGCTTATCCGGTGGAGCGGCTGGAGCGCGTCGTGCTCACGCAGGAAAAAGTGAATGAGCTGATCGCATATTTCACAGAGCCGGGAACGAAATTCTATACAGGCGAATATGTGAAACTGAAATCGGAGTATGAAGAAGATCTTGTAAATTTGAAACTGAATCTGCAAAAGGTATTGGACGGCGGCGATGGCGAAACCCCCGATGCCATCCGCTCTTATATTAAGGAGACCGAGCGCAAGCTGGCTCAGGCACCCGAAAGCCATACTTACACCTATGTGGAGCCGGTATTTACGTTTGAGACCGATTATGAGACAGGCGAACCGCGCAAAGAGTATGGGGAAAATACTATCTCCGTCTCCATAGAATTGCCGGATGGCAGCAGAAATGGGTCTGTTTACGCACGCCGCTATGAAAAAGGAAAAAACACAAGTACCGGTTTTTCTTACTCCCGTTCCAACGGCGGTTGGAATGTGGAAAGCTATTTTACCTGGTATGACGAAGAACTCAAGCGGGAAATGGAGAATCCTCCGTGGTATGCGGAAAGTGACGGTGGCGAATGGCAGAAGGAAATGACACAGCAGCGTGAATTTGTAGACGCCGGGCTAAAAAGTATGCAGACGAACAACATGGATCTGCGCGCCGCGGCTGACAGGGCAATAAAATTGCTGGAGGAACTGGGTATAGACGGAATGCAGCTTAAGAGCTATGAAAAGGCGATGTTTTCCAGGGAGCGCGAGCAAGAAGATCACACAATACCCGGTTGCTACGTGGAATTTGTCCGCGAATGCGGCGGCATCCCCTCGCTTTCGCAAGGCGGCGGCAGTTTTTCGTCTAAACAGGACTATTCCGAGCTATATTGCGCGCCCTTTGATCTGGAGAGTGTGAACCTGATTATAAGCGAGGAGGGCGTGGAGCATTTCTCATGGAGAAGCATGGCGCAGGTCGTCGAGCGCGTTGCCGAGAATACCACCCTTATACCGCTCGATGAAATGAAACAGCATATTCTCAACCACATTTACTTTATGAATGGGGCATGGCTGGACGAACAACAAAATACAATGCGCGTCAAAATCGAAGAAATGCGGCTTGTGACCACATACATCAACGCCAAGGACGATCCCGAGCGCGTACTCATCGTACCCGCATGGCATATCATGGCACAGGAAGAGTACTTGTTTGACCAAACGGATACTTGGACGCATGGAAATAAAGAGGAATTCATGATCAATGCGCTCGACGGAAGCGGCATACTCAGGCCCGGCATATTGGAACATATGCTGAACAGGCAGTAGTGAAGAGACAAAAAGCGGGTTTCCAAACGGAGACTCGTTTTTCATTTAGTTATGTCCCATCTCGGATTACCATGCTATGGTTCCGAATGCAGTCGGTTCATTTTCCAGCCGAGCTGAGAATATTTCGTCCGGTATTCCTTGGGCGTCATGCCCACCCTTTTCTTAAATACGCTGATGAAATAGCTATGCGAATTAAAAGACAAGTAGCTGCTGATCTGACTGTAAGCGTACTGCGAATAAACAAGCAGGTTTTTGGCCTCGTTGATTCTGCAGTCTTCAATAAAAGAGCTCAGCGTCTGCCCCGTTTCCTTATGAAAAAGGCAGGAAAGATATTTCGGCGTCAGATTCACCTGCTTGGCCAGCGTTTCCAGCGTCATTTTCTCATGGATGTTCATAAATATATAGTCAATGCATTTTGCTATGGGTTCAACGTATACACGCCGCTTTGACGACGTGGCATTCGCGACCTGCTGAGTGAAGTCTATTGCCATTTTCATTCAGTATGTTCAGCTCATATAAAGTTCGGCAGTTTTCCATCTGTTTGATATAAACATCGCTCAAAGTGAAAGCTGTTTCTTCGTCAAGCCCGCCTTCAATGGCGTATCTTGTAACCAGCGTCGTGTTGGCAATACACCCATAGAAAAACTGCCTGAGAGGGTCTTTGGACATGTGTCCGTACTTAATTTCGGGAAGGGCTCTGTAGGTCGATTCTAATTTGTCCACGTTCCCTTCTTTAACACAATTCAGCACCGCTAATTCATGGCTGTACGGCGTGTGAATCAGAAAGTCTTCCCTGTTGTCAAACAGCTCGTGCACAAAGGTGGACTTCAGCGAATCCTGAAGGCTGGTAAAGTGATAGCTGCTGATTTCCTCTTTGCTAAGCGGATCTCTGCCCAGCAGCAGCATGATCATGCGCAAAAAGGAACTGAAAGGGGTCATGGATACGACCGGCAGCATGATGATCAGCGATTCTAATTCGTCTGAATTCATTCCATGCGTAAAGGATAAGTACCGTTTGGCAATGGAAGGATAAAAGCCGGAGAGCAGCATCGGCCCCCCAAGGCAATAGAATGTATCATTATTTCGCTTGAATGAGAATATAAAATAAGCTTCGTTTTCGTAACAGAGTATATCAAAATCCGGCCTTGTGATTTCAGGCATTATCTTACTTATATGGCGTGACAGAGCTTGCTTTAACCCCGGCTGAGCCTCAGAGAAGAAGCCGTGGCGCAATTCACGATTCTCGCTCAATATCCAAACAGGGATTCTGCTATGATCATAAAGCGCCTGCATCACAGATTCTTCATGCGTCGTCAAGATTTTACCCTCCCAAAGCTCTTTTCTATTAACAAAATAACAATAAAAATGCAAAGTGTAAAGAAATATTGATATCGCGAGGGATATTTTGATATTTTGTACATTCACAAAGTGTTATAGTCAAATCCAGATTACAAAACCAAATATGATGGAGGAAGACCTATGAAAACCGATAACAAAGTGAAAAAAAGAGAAAAATTCGCTTATGGGTTGGGCGATCTGGGAAACAACGTGGCTTATGGTGCCTTAGGATTCTATCTCGTTTTTTTCCTGACTGATGTGGCAGGCATATCACCCGCGTGGGCAGGATATATCTTTTTGATTGTCCGCATGTGGAATGCTGTTTTTGATCTGATCACGGGTGCGATTTCCGACCGTACCAGAACCCGCTTTGGCAGAAGAAGACCCTTCTTGCTTTTTGGCGCCATTCCTTTGAGCATCGGTTTTGCTCTTCTCTGGCAGGTATTCTTCAAAGATACGACTTTAATGATTATATATTATACGTTTGCGGGCATTCTTTTCAGTACGCTGTACTCTTTGGTCGCCATACCGTACAACGCGCTGCTCCCGGAGATTTCTCAGGATTATGATGAAAGAACCAGTATTTCCGGTTACAAAATGGCGCTTTCGTTTGTCGGGTCTCTGCTCTCGGCCATGGGCGTCACGCTCATCGTCGATACCATTTATCCGGGAAAAATCATGTATTCGGAAAGCTACCCGGTCATGGGTGTCATATTGGCAGTCATCATTGCGGTTACTGTGTTGTTATCATTTGCAGGCACAAAGGAACGTGTGCAAGCGAAAACGGCAGAAAAGCAGAAAATTTGGCAGAATCTTAAGTCCCTTATTAAGCTGAAAGAATATAAATTGGTATTGGGTGTGTTCATATTCAATCTGGTGGCATTTGATGTGATTATGGCGCTTTATATCTATTTCATGAAATACGCTCTTAAAATATCTGATGATCTTTCCTACATATTCATGGCTGTCCCCTTGGTGTTTGCTGTTGTCGTCACACCTTTGTGGGTGAGCATGAGCAACAAGCTCGGCAAGAAAAAGGCATACATCATATCCGCCATATACTTTTTGGTTCCCCTGTTGGCCTGTTTGTTTGTACCGGCGGGCAACATACCGATTATTATCGGCGTCATCGTGCTGATCGGCATTGGTCTTTCGGCATCTCAGGTGCTGACCTTTTCCATTCTCCCCGACGTTGTCGAGGTGGATGAATTGAAAAACGGCGTCAGAAGAGAAGGCATCATTTACGGCACAACCATGTTTCTGTACAAGATCAGCTCCGCAATCATCGTGGCCGTGGTATCTGCCGCTTTGGGGTGGTTCGGTTACATCGAAAGCTCCGGAACAACGGTTATCCAGCAGTCAGCCACCGCGGTTCTGGGTATACGTATCCTGATTTGCTGCATGCCGGCGATATGCCTTATACTATCTGCGATCTTTGTGAAAAAGCTGTCTTTGGACAAAGAAGATTTCGACAACGTCAAAAAATCAATTGCAACCGAATAGATATAAACACGACGCCCGTATGGAGGTCAACATGAAATTTGATAGCGAGTCCCTGAAAGAAAAGGCTAAAGAGCTCGTCGCGCAAATGACGCTGGAAGAAAAGGCCGGGCTATGCTCCGGTCAAGACTGCTGGAGCTTAAAGCCGATCAAACGTCTGGGTCTTGAATCTGTGATGATGATGGACGGCCCGCATGGACTGAGAAAACAAATCGGGGTCACTGACAATTTAGGGGTCGGTGAAAGCGTGCCTGCCGTCTGCTTCCCCACCGCAAGCTCATTGGCTTGCAGCTTTGACCGCACGCTTGTATACGAAGTGGGCCGTGCCATTGGCGAAGAATGCGCTAAAGAAAACGTCTCAGCAATTTTGGGACCCGGCGTTAACCAAAAAAGAAGCCCTTTATGCGGCCGCAGCTTTGAGTATTTTAGCGAAGACCCCGTGCTTTCGGGAGAACTTGCTGTCAGCCTGATACAAGGCATACAGAGCACCGGCACCGGCACCTCGCTAAAGCACTTTGCGGTGAACAATCAGGAAAAACGCAGAATGACAGTCAGCGCTGTTGTGGATGACAGAACCCTCAGAGAAACGTATCTCAAAGCTTTCGAGATTGCCGTAAAAAAAGGCAAGCCGATGACGGTGATGTGCTCATATAACAGGCTCAATGGTGAATACTGCAGTGAAAACAAATATCTGCTGACCGATATTCTCAGAGATGAATGGGGCTTTGACGGCATTGTGGTATCCGACTGGGGAGCTGTCAATGACAGGGTGCTCGGCGTTAAAGCCGGTATGGATCTCGAAATGCCCGGTAATGACGGATATAACGATGCCAAAATCGTGGCGGCGGTTAAGAATAAATCGCTGTCTGAACACGATCTGGATAAAGCGGCATGCAGAGTCACAGCGTTCATACTTAAATGCATGCTTAACAGAAAAGAAGGATGCCGCTACGACAAGTATACGCATCACCAGCTCGCCGTTAAGGCCGCGCAGCAATCGGCAGTGCTGCTTAAAAATGACGAACATATACTGCCGGGGAGCTTGAAACAAAAGGCCGCGGTCATCGGCGCGTTTGCCAAAAACCCGCGGTATCAGGGAGCGGGCAGCTCAAAAATCAATCCCATCATCATTGATAATCCGTGGGATGCATTTGAAAAGCTCGGCCTTGATGCCGAATATGCGCAAGGGTATAGTTTAAAAGCATCAGGCAGAGGAAAAAACGACGAGCAGGAAACACTCATTAAACAAGCGTGTGAAACCGCAAGAAATAAGGATATCGTCTATATCTTTGCGGGTTTGCCCGAAGGGTACGAGTCCGAAGGCTTTGACCGAAAAGATCTGTCGCTGCCGCAGGAACAAAACAGGCTCATCGACGCCGTGAGTCAGTGCAATGACAATGTGGTTGTCATATTGATCGGCGGCGCGCCAATGGCGCTTCCGTGGCTTGACAAAGTCAAGGGCGTTCTGCTTGCGTATCTTGGCGGCGAAGGCGTCGGCACGGCCATCACAAATCTGCTGCTCGGTGTTGAGTCGCCGAGCGGCAAGCTTGCCGAAACGTGGTCGCTGGATCTGAATGACACCCCCGCTCATCATTATTTTCCGGGCGGCTGGCAAACCGTCGAACATCGCGAGAGCATTTATATCGGATATCGTTATTATGATAAAGCGCAAAAAAAGATGCTGTTTCCTTTCGGGCACGGCCTTTCTTATTCACGCTTTGAGTATGCGGATATAAAACTTGATCGCAAAGCGTGCAGCTGCGGTGAAAAAATCAATCTGACATTCAGTATCACGAACACAGGCAGTATGCCCGCCATGGACACAGCGCTTATTTTTACATCGCATAAAAGTGATACCGTTTTTCTGCCCGAAAAAGAGCTGCGTGATTTTGTGAAAGTTCATCTTGAACTGGGTGAAACAAAGCAAGTGACCGTTTCGCTCGATACGCGTGAATTTGGTTATTATAACCCTGAGATCAAGAACTGGTATACCGAAAGCGGTGACTACAAAATAATGGTCAGCTCTTCTTCTCAAAACCACAGGCTTCAAGCAAGCGTAACCGTGAGCAGCCCCCCTCAGCCTCAGACCGATCTGCGCAAGATAGCTCCGTCTTACTATGACTTGCCCAAAGGCGAACTCGTTATACCCGATCAGGAATTTGAGGCGCTGTACGGCAAAAAGCTGCCCGTTCACAATTGCAGGCCGTCACGCCCATACTCGATGAACAACACGCCCGAGGATATACAGCATACATTCGTCGGCAAGATCATTATCATGTATGCAAAGATCATGGCCAAGAAAGTCACCCAAGTCGAGAAGGAGCAGGAAGGCATGATGCTTGCCACCATTCTCGAAATGCCCTTTTTTGCAATGGTTGGCTCAGGCGAAATGCCCGAAAGCATGGCTCACGGGATAATCGACATGCTTAACGGTCATTTTTTCAGAGGCCTAAAGAAATTATTCAAGTAGCCCCTTATCTAATATCGTGTTTTGGTTTAAGAAGCCCCATATTTAAAAACCTCCGGGAGCATCTGTGTGCCCGGAGGTTAACTTTTTTACCCGACCTCGTAACCCTTCTTCTCAGAGGTGCCGTGCTGCCGCGCGAAATTTTCTTTGTTCTTGTTTAAATAGCGCTCGTGCAGCTCATTAGCGTCCATGCCTGTCTTTAAGCACATGCTCACAAAAAAGTGCAGAATGTCCACAAGCTCATCCTTTACCTTATCAGTATCGACAGGCTTTGGATTCTTCCACCACTTGAAGTTGACCTCGTCGATGAGCTCTGAGAGCTCTGAGAGCATTGCGAGCGTTTCCTTCTGGATCCACTGCTCCATCGGAATGTCTTGAAGCCCTCGCGTTTGCGCGAGCTCTGTATCAAACTGATTCTGATACTTGAATATGTTCTCCAGCTTGTCCATTTAACCCCTCCAAAAAATTCTCCAGCTCTTTTTTCTTTTCTATTTTACCTGCGAACACAGCCGACATATTTTTGTAGTCGAACATCTTATCAACCATCGCGTTCACGCGATCAAGTGTCACCGCATCAATCTTGGCAATGGTTTTTTCCTCATCATAAACCTCATCCAGAAGGATCAGCGATTTGCCGAGCGCGCTCATTTTGGAATTGACACTTTCCATCGATAGCACATAGTTGCCTTTAAGCTGGTCGATGCCCTGCCTGAAATCCGCTTCGCTGATATGCTCGGTTTTAAGCTTGTCGATCTCCTGCTTCATGAGCTGCACCACCGTATCGGCATTGGCGGCTGTGGTGCCTGCGTACAGCGTATACATGCCGGCATAGCTGTAAGACGACGGATACGAATACACGGAATATGCAAGTCCCTTCTCTTCACGGATAGACTGGAACAAACGCGAGCTCATGCCGCCGCCCAGCACGTTATTGAGCACCGCAAGCGTGAAGCGGTCGTCATCAGCGAATGTACAGCCCGGGAACGCCAGACACAGATGCGTTTGCTCCACATCCTTTTCCACATACAGCGTGCTCGGCTTGTGAACAAACGGACTTGCGCAGTCGGATATCTCTTTGCGCGTGCCGCGGTTGTAGCTGCCGATATATTGGTTCAGCACATCCTCAAGACGCGCTTCGTCGAACTTGCCAGCCACCGCCACCACGACGTTGGCCGGATAATAGTGATCGTCGATATACCCCGCAAGGTCGCTGCGCTTAAACGCGCTGATATTTTCCGCCGGTCCGAGTATGGGCTGAGAGAGCGTACTGCCTTCAAAAAAAATCTCGGAAATCTTTTCGTGGGCAAGCTCTTCCACATTGTCGTTGACCATGGCAATCTCTTCGAGTACCACGCCCTTTTCCTTTTCCAGCTCCTGCTCGTCGATCAGAGGATTGCTGAAAAGGTCTGAAAGCACATCCAGTGCCACATCCAGCTTTTCAGGCACCACGCGCGCATGGTAGCACGTGCATTCCTTGGAGGTAAACGCGTTGAGCTGACCGCCTATCTTGTCCATATCCACGGCAATCTGCTTAGCGGTGCGCTTTTGCGTGCCTTTAAACATCATATGCTCAATAAAGTGCGAGATGCCGTTTTCCTTAGGCTCCTCGCATGTCGATCCAGTTTTTACCCATATGCCAACGGCCACCGAATGAAAATTCGGTAATGGCTCTGCGATGACGCGAAGGCCGTTATCCAGCGTTTTTATCATATGTTGTCTCCTTTAAAGCATTTCTTCCACCTTTAGGATAGTATAACCTTTATCTCGAATAATTTGTACAACTTTTTCGAATTCGTCAAATTCGTTATTCGCCGCTATGCGGATAAACATGTCTCCGTATATATTTTCCTGCAGAATCTGCTGCCAGACTGCATGCGTTTTCAGCTTCTCAAAATCGATAGACGGACCGATTTGGCGCAATGCACTGCCGTCGTTATAGCTCATCACAGGGACGCTGTATCCGTTTCCTATGTACATATCCGTTTCCTTGCCCTCATGCTCCTCGCAGACGTAAAACCCCACGCCGTGACCGCGCGAGAGCACCTCACTCATAATCTTGCCGTTGTCCTTAAAGCATTGCTCACAGAAAAAAAACGTCCCATATACGCCCAGCCGTTCGAGCTTATCCATATAGGCCTTCACATCACTGCTATCATCCACCGTGATCTGCAGCGCCACGTTGTTTTCACCTGTACAGCCTTTCAGTGCCAGACTTTGCGACGGCAAGGCAAACCCGAAGGATGCCACATAAGTCAGGCCCATAATCAGCAATAGAAATATGTTTGTAATCAATGACCGTTTTTTCATTGTTTCACCACCCGCATCTATATATATTCACACGTACTCGGATTCATACGCACACCCATAATTTTTGGGGACTATAATATATATACGAAGCGGACAGCTTAAATGATAACCAAACCGTACCCTCAAAGAGGCTGCATTTTCTGGGGACACAAAAAAACCGGCTGTCACAAGCCGGTTCAGGATGTCGATAGACCCCATATCTGGTCATTGCTATGATAAGTAACATATTTGGTCATTCGACGACTATGAAGCGGAATAGGATCTGTAACAGATTCTTCACTTCGCAATGCTCGTTCAAAATGACAGTAACCGTTACTTTTCGTTTACTGTGGTGGGTTTAAAACGCATAATGATTCTGAGCGCACGCGACTACGCAGTGGACCAGAATCTGAGAAGTTGCTTAAACACTATAGATTCTTCATTTCGCTTCGCTCATTCAGAATGACACAGTCTGAACCGACTGACATAAGTCGGTTATAAGCCTTCTTATCTAAGATGTTTTGTTATGCCGGTTCTTTTGCGTAAAGGCTGTCAGCACTTAAATATTCGGCCGCGTTGTCCGCTGTGACCGTGTAAACGTCAAGCTTCTGGTATTGCGGGGGCGCATAGCTTGCATTGTTGATGAAGCTGTCGGCATCGGCCACTGCTTTTTGCGCAATCTGCGCGGTGTCGATAAACATTGCCATATTGACTTTGCCGTTTGACACGACTTCAATAATATCCATATCGCCGCCGTATACCACGAGGCTCACCTCTTTGCCGCTTTCGTCGATGGCGCGCATCGCACCGCGGGCCAGCGCCGCGCTTTGGGCAAAAATAAAGTTTGTATCATTGAGCCATAGATCGTTTTTAACGGCCTGATACGCCTTTTCCTCATCATTGCCGCAGTATTTTTCGGTGGTCAAAGATACATCGCTGTCTTCGGCGATAGCGCTGTTAAATCCGTCCGACATCAACTGCATGATAAAGCTGTCGTAGTCAATTTTAAGCTCCATACACTTGCCCTGCTGCTCACCGTACAGCGATACCGCGCGCTGTCCTGCGCTTTTACCGATCTCGATGTAATCCGGCGAGATGAGTGTGCTCACAAGGCCGTTGATAGAATCTATGATGTTAATGACAGGCACGCCGCCCGTCTCACACTCAGCCAGCACAGTCTCCAGCGCATCCACGTCCACGGGATCAATCACAATCACTGCCGCGCCCGCGCTCAGCATCGAGCGGATGTCGCTCTTCTGCTTATCGCCGCTGTCTGCCGCGACAATATTGGCTTCGTAATCATGCGCGGCGCAGGCCGCTTCAATATCTTTGGTAAGCTGGTCATAAAAAGGGCCCTCACCCGCAAGCGAAAAACCGATCTGCGGCTGAGACGGCATCTCCACATCGTCCACGGCAATCGGCGTGGCGGAAGGCGGTTCGCTTATATCGGCCGAGGCCGGGTCTGCACCGCATGCAGCTGATACAATCAGCATAGCCAGTATTAATATAAAAAGCGTAAGCTTTCTCATGAAAACCTCCACAATCTCTGCTGCCGATATTATAGCACAATGTCAAAACAAAGCAAAGCACATCTATTTTTTTACATAGTATAAACTTTGGTGTCTGTTTATGATACAAATCGGCGGAAATTCTACCTTCCCCTATGCTTTTCTTTTCGCTTTTGCTGTTTGAGCGCGAATTTTTCATCGGCCAGCCGCTGTTTCTGCTCCCTGCGCGCCCGCTTCGCATCTGCTTTACCGGCTTCATATTGCGCTCTGAGCGCGTTCTGTGCCTTGGTAGAAAAGCACACGGCTCGTGCGGCCTTAGCGGCCTCCCTCTGCCGCCTCTTGGGATTGGCGGCAAGCGTTATTTGCTTACCGTCTGCGTCGGGGCGGCTGAAACGCAGCGTGCTGTAGCCGTTCACGATCAAATTCATAATTTCATTGTCTGACGGCTTTGCTCCAAAAATCCTGCGAGACGCGCTGAATCCATTTGCATCATGCCGCTCAAAAAGCGCCGTGAAAAACTGACCGTCATGAAAAACGCTGAGTGTCACCTGTGTTTTTTCCATAAAAAAAATCCCTTCCATTTCGTACACGAAATAAAAGAGATGGGACGACCGCACTGACGCGGCAGGTTACTGACACTTTAGAGTGCGTACGGACTACCATACCGTACTGTGTTTTTATCTCTTGACAGGCCAATATTACCACAAAAGTATCCCATTTTCAACTAAACGGTGATACGCCCCAACGCTTCGCCGATGCTGTCGTTGATGACAAGGCTCGCCCGGCGGTCATACGGCGTCCGCTTTTTGTTGATGAGCACGAGCTTATCGCCGCTAAAATAGTTGAGCAGTCCGGCCGCCGGATAGACAGCGAGCGACGTGCCGCCCACAATGAGCACATCCGCCGCGGCGATGGCTTCTACCGCCCCTTCCACCACAGCGTCGTTAAGCGGCTCTTCGTAAAGCACCACGTCCGGCTTGATCGTGCCGCCGCAACTGCAGCGCGGTATGCCCTCGCCGCATAGGATAAACGCCGCATCGTAGCTCTTTGCGCACTTTTGGCATATGTTGTGATGCACGGAGCCGTGCAGCTCATACACGCGTTTGCTGCCGGCCTTTTGGTGCAGGCCATCGATATTCTGCGTGATCACTGCTTTGAGTTTGCCCGCCCTCTCCATCTCGGCGAGCTTTAAATGTGCCTTGTTTGGCTTCGCATCAAGGCAGAGCATCTTATCGCGGTAAAAATCATAAAACGCATCGGAATGCGTCACAAAGAAACGGTGGCTCAATATCGTTTCCGGCGTATAGCGGTATTTCTGGTTATAAAGCCCGTCTACGCTGCGGAAATCGGGGATGCCGCTTTCAGTGGACACGCCAGCGCCGCCAAAAAAGACGATGTTTTCGCCGCCATCAATGATTTGCTGTAAGGCTTGTATGTTCATTTTGTCATCCCCTACTATTCTCATATCTCAGTTATACCTATCTGCTTTAAAAAGAAGTACGTACCATCATAGTAGGAAGGCTGACGAGTATGATCAGTATCACTTCCATGTGGTATAAAGATAACCATCCCTTGTCGTGCACGAGTAAGCAAGACCCGATATGCATTTTTTAAATATAATCTATCAACTTCTTTGTTTATTCTGTTCCATTTGGTTCCAGTAAACTTAAATGTTTGGAACTGCCCTTGCTCAATACGAAAATCCCCATCCCAAGCAACAATTGACCAGTCAATCTCTAGTCCTTGAATATCAAATTCAGTCGCTGTCTCCTCCAAGTAGTAGGACGATCTCACATCGTTGCTTCCATTCAAGAACCAATCTTCTGCCGAAACCTTTGACTGGATCCATATACCGAATGAGCGTAAACGCTTTGCACCAGAACTAGCAACTAATCCATATCGTTCAGTTCCTCTTGCCTTAGAACGAACCCATTCTTTAGCTCTTTCCAAGTGGCGTGTTAAAACTATTGGATACTTTGATTTTATCTCATCATATAAGTCTCGAGCCTTTATAAGATTAGTATCTAATAATTCTTTTACAAAAGCAGATACTTTCTCACTTCTAAAGGACCGAAGCGATATAGCTAAATGGAGTTTATCTAATATTTTTCCGTTTAAGCCATGAACAAGTTTTGATAGAGGTTTCCCTCGTGTGTATTCAACATCAGATATTTGCTTTGACAAAAATACTTTCCAATGTGGAAACTTACTTCTAAGCGCATCAAACCATTCTGGCAATCCCGCTTCACCAGTATTTATCTCTTGTCCTCCGCCAACAAGGCACACAATAACTGCCCAATCCGGATGACGGTCCATGATACTAATTAGGAATTCAGGTTCTGACATGTCAAAATCATGTACGCCACGTTCAGCCAAAAATTTGGCGGTACGCTCTTGTGTCCAGGCTCGCTGTGCTTCGTCAAAGATTGCTACTTTCTCAATGGGAGGTTGATCTGATTTTAATGCATCATCACGAAAATGATGAATGTTCTGAATGAAAGCCTCTGCTTTCTTTTTTGCTTCTCCCTTTCGAGTTATATGGTTCGATCGCTCATATTCATCTCTTGCCAAGGCTTCTCGCAATACATATACTAGAGGTCCGTTACCAGAAAGAAAAACCGCATGCTCATCTTCATCAAAGTTGTGCCTTACATTGGCGATATTAAGACCTGCAAGCGTTTTTCCAGCACCAGGGACGCCAGTAATAAAACATATGCTTTTATCATTATTTTTTTTGCTCCTATTAATGATTCTATTTATCATATCGGTGGTAAGACTAAGGTTATATGCTTCCGAATCGCTTCGTGAGATTTCTTCAACATCATGTCCTCGATACAACGCTTGAGCAGCTTCTACAATCGTAGGTGTCGGCATATATCGAGATTGTATCCATATATCAGCCTGTATTTCAGAGTCTTGAAATGATTGTGTTAATAATTCAATAGTAGGTTTTAAGTTCATCTTATTACAACGTATTGGGGTACATATTCCATCCGTATCAAATTCAATATTGTTACTTATTTGTTGTGCATTTGTACAAACAACAATGGGTACTATCTTTCTATTGTGACTTTCTTCATGGAAATATTTAAGATCTAATGCATAGTCTATAACTTGATTTATAGCATGTCTAGGGTAATTAGCTTCACCAACTTTAAATTCGATTAAATAAACGATGCCATTATAGAGAAAGACATTATCAATTCTGTCCCCTATTCGAGGTATCGTATATTCAAAAGCAATACTTCCCGATGGGTAGTCACTTAATGCATCTTTAAGTAATTCAATTTCATAAACCCATGTGTTCCTTTGTTTACTTTCTAGTGCAAACTCATTATTTAGCGAAATCTCTCCCAATATTTCATTAGTGTTCTGCAAGCAGAATGTATTGACACTATTGAAATAGTATGCACGCCGAATTTTTCCCATTAAAACCTCATTTTTATACAAACTTATTACAAATTATTTTACCATGCTTAAGTAAATATGTCATGTTTAGCAATGAAATATCAGTAACGCTACAACTTGACATCAGTTGATACCTAAGCTATTATTGCGTTGTGACGATATCATTGGTGAGGTGATTCATCCGACACGTTTGACGTGACATAATCGGTCATGTAAGCGTGCTGTGGAAACGATACGAAGAACATAATTGAAAACAGACTGACGCCATTTAAAATGGCTTGTTTTCTTACGATTATGTTTTTTGCATGTTCCACAAGTTCGCTTTCGTTATAGAGTGCAACTAAAAGCTGTGGAGCATATCCGCAGCTTTTTTAATTCCCCGAAACATGGACTTCTTTGGGGTGACTCTAAGATGTCGTCACAAAGATAATAAAGGAGAATAAAAAATGTACAACTATTTACTAAACTATCTAAACCGAAGGCCAAGTCTTTATGAATCCAGCACGTCAAAGTTCTGGAACGATGAACACATTTCCAAAAGCATGCTGGAAGCCCACCTAAACCCGGAGCTGGAAGCGGCCACAAGAAAGCTTGACTTTGTCAAAAAGTCTGCCGAGTGGATTGCGGATATAGCGGATCCCGCAAAGCGTCCGCGCTTGCTGGATCTTGGGTGCGGCCCCGGTATTTATGCGGATTTATTTGCACAGAAAGGCTTCGGCGTCACTGGCATCGACCTGTCGCCGCGCAGTATTGAATACGCAAGAAAAAACACGGACCACAGCATCGAATATATCTGCCAGAACTATCTTGATCTTGCCTATGCGCAGACATTTGACGCGGTCACACTCATCTACTGCGATTTTGGCGTACTTTGCGCTGCCGACAGAAAAGCACTCCTCAAAAAAATAGTCAGCGCACTAAAAGACGACGGCCTTTTCATCGTCGATGTTTGCTCGTCTGCTCAATTTGAGGGCTGGGATGAAAATCACACGTGGAGCTTTTGCAGCGGCGGTTTTTGGAGCGCTGAGCCGCATGCGTGCCTGTGTTCATTTTACAGGTATGATGACTGCCGCACATACGATCAGCAATACGTCATTATTGAAAAAGAAGCTGTCCGCTGCTTTAACATCTGGAACCACGCCTTTACACCGGACGAACTGCGTGCTGATATGACAGACGCAGGATTCAAAAGCGTACAGCTTTTCGGCAGCGTTGCAGGCGATAAGTATTCGGATCAATCTGCCGCCATTTGTGCCGTTGCCCGAAAATAACTAGGCACCCATATGAAAAAAGGAACAGCCAATTGGCTGTTCCTTTTTGTTGCCTTCTTTTTTAAATATAACCGATTGTTATGCCTGAACGCTCTGAGATGTCGCGTTCTTGTTCTGTACGCCGCCCACGATGAAAAGAATCGGCAGTACAAAATTAATCAGGCTAAGAATAGAGAAGGTCATGATCATAGAGATCAGGTAAAGCGCACAAAGAACAATACCTGTTACGATAAAGAAATTCGCTTGTGAAGGATCTTCACATTTTTTAAGGCCAATGATCCCTATTACAAGTTCAAAAGCACTACCAATAAGTGCAATGATCGTGCCTACCACGAGAATACCAGTCATTCCCATTGTCATTGTGCTAAGCCATGCCGACCCAACCAAAGCAATAATGGAGAAAATCGCGCCAATAGCGCCAAAAACGATGAATAAGATACTAACGACTTTTAAGATACCTTTTCCGGGTGCGTTCATAATGAACCTCCTCATAATATAATATACATAGAAATTCTATTACTCAAATATTAATATGTCAATTGATTCTACTTATTTCCTCAATATTCTTAATACAAATATATATTTCGTAACAAGTTTCCACCCCTGAAGGGGTGGTTTTTATTGGAGCCCTATAAGGTTCTCATACCAGCAATGCCTAAAGGCATACAACGGTTCCGCCAGCCGCACGGAGACGCGCTTTAGATTCTGATCTGCAAAACAGTTTTTTATGTCATTCTGAAGGTTCGTTAGCGATTGACTACGCAGTGGACTAGAATCTCATTCTTTATGCACTATTCATGGGATGCTTCGCTACGCTCAGCATGACATAATGGAACTGTCAATCATCACCTCTCTTAACGGGTCTAATTCACTTCTCGTCATGCCATTGTGACTGTCACCTCTTAATTATTAACGCTAAAGCTGGCTTTCGCTCCACACGTAAAACGTGTGGTTTTTCATGATAAACAATAAAAAGGGCCGCATCAGCAGCCCTGCAGACTGTCAAAAAAGTTTTAAATATAATTCGTGGGCAAGACGGGCTATGATTTACCCCAAAAAGCATCGTTTTTCGGGGGCCCCAAACCGCAGCCCACACATTGCGGTTTTGCGCAGTTTCGAGTTTCGAGGAACTAGCAAAACCGGTAAACTGGCGGGAAACCGTAGGTTTTTCGCCAAACAAAAGGGCCGCATCTGCAGCCCTGATAGACATCCACTATGAAGTAATGGCTTTGCCCATGAATATCACGGCCAGCACACCCGGGCCCGTGTGGCATCCGATAACAGGCCCCACGTCCTGTATCAGCACCTCTTTAAACGATACGTTTTCTTCCATGAGTTCTTTCATCTTGAGTGCCGCTTCTATGTTGCTGGCGTGCAGCACGTACGCTGTTTGCTCTTCGGGATTCTCCACGTTTTCCTGTATCACATTGAGGAAAAACTTCTGAATCTTCTTGGAGCCCTTTACCTTGTCCGCCGCAACGATCTTTCCTTCATGGTTGAGCTTTAATATCGGCTTCACATCAAGTATGGTGCCGATCGCCGCTGCTGCACCCGAGAGACGTCCGCCTTTTTTAAGGTAATTCAAATCGTCCACTGAGAACCACGCATGCGAGCGCTGACGGTTTTCTATTACCCAATCCCGAATCTCCTCTAAGGACTTGCCTTGCTCTTTAAGCTGCTGAGCGTGCATCACAAGCTGTCCGGCACCCATGGATATACGCAGCGTGTCCACAATTTCAATGCGGGCATCCGGCAGTTCCTCCAGCACCATGTTTTTCGCCATAATCGAAAGATCATAATGTCCGGAAAGCGCCGATGAAAACGAAAGATACAGCACATCCTTGCCGTCTTTCACAATATCACGAAAAAAGTCCGCAATATCCACGGGCGGTCTTGTGGACGTAAACGCATCAGCCCCATCGCTGAGTTCCTCATAAAAGCCTATAAAATCCGTGTTTCTGCCGAGGTCAAAAAGCCTCTCTTCTCCATCCACTGTGTACGGCATCAAAAATACCGGTATGTTGTACTGGTCGGCAAATGTATAGGGTATCTCTGTGTCCGAATCGGTGGCAATGATAAAATCGCGCATCTGATTCCTCCTATAATATATATGGATAATGACCCACAGCACTTAACCGCGCTGCTTAACAACATCTTACCATTCGTCCGCTTTTTTTACAAGACGCACAAAGAACTCAACGCCCTCTCGAAGCGAATCAATGTGTAATCGCTCGTTTGCGGCATGTATCTTATCCACATCGTCCGCCATCGACCGAAACGGCTGAAAACGGTATATTCCATCTGCCACACCCGCGTATCGGCGCGAGTCCGTGGCCCCCACCATCAGATATGGTGATACCACATATTCAGGGAACTCTTCGCGAATCGTCTCCTTAATGATTCTATACGCTTCGCTGTCTGTACTGGATACGTCCGATGGCTCATACGCCTGTATGACTTCCAGCTTGATATCCTTTCCCACCGTTTTCTTGATATGCGTCAGCAGACCGTCCACCGTATCGTCCGGCGAGATACGGAAGTTCACCACCGCCTCAGCCCGCTCCGCCAGCGTATTGGGCGCACCGGAACCTTGAAGCATGGTGGGCGCTGCCGTGGTGCGTACCATCGCCGCACCTGTGCTGCCCGCACCGAGACCTTTGAGCAGCAACGGTTTTGTGAGAAACAGGTTGGACGCGATCACGTTCAGCGGGAGCTTCATATAGCCGCCGACCGCATCCAGCATGTCTTTAAGCGGTTTGTTCATTGTGGGCTTCATGTGGTGCTTCTCCAGCGCCACTATCGCCTTGGCGAGCGCACCGACCGCGGTTTGTTTGGGCGGCCTAGAGGCATGCCCGCCTGCCGACTCGGCAATCAGCCTGATATCCGCGTAGCCCTTTTCACATATGCCGACCGCGGCCACCATGGCATCGATGTTCATTAGCTTGCCGTCCATCACCACGCCGCCTTCGTCAATCACAAAATCTAAATGAATACCCATCTCGGTGAGCCGATCCACGATTTTCTGCGCACCGAGCGTACCCATGGATTCTTCATCGTGGCCGATCGCAATATAGATATCACGTTTAGGCTCATATCCTTGGCCGATCAGATATTCCACGCTTTCAAGCACCGCCGCAAGTTGCCCCTTCATATCGATTGCGCCGCGGCCCCACACATAACCATCAGCAATGGCGCCCGAGAACGCCTCATGCGTCCATTTGTCCGCTGTACGTGCGTCCACAGGCACCACATCCATGTGCGCCATCATCAGAAACGGATTTTTGTCCGAACCGGAACCCGTCCATTTATAGAGCAGGCTGTATGTATTCACAACCTCTTTTTTCAGCGTTTTGTTCAGCAACGGATACGTCTTTTCAATATAGGCGTGCATACCCAAAAAAGCATCCTTATCGAACCCCTCCATGGCCGAAGACGTGATCGTTTTATACTTAATCATGCCCGACAGGTTCTCCGCGAGCTTATCCTTATCAAGATTAAGAGGCTGAGGAGTTTCTGCGGACGTTTTGCTCGGCTTTTTCCTCACTGTATTGATTGCCAGCACGATGACCAGCAGCACAAGCAGTGCCAATATTATGTAAACAGCAATCATCTCTTCACTTCCTATATCATATTCTTGTTAAACATCCATCGCGCAATCAATACCGCCAACACTGACATGACGGGTATGAGTATGCCGGACACCGCATATGTGGCGGGAATGAGCAAAAAGACAAGTATCATGAGCAGTGACGGCACGATCGCAACCTTCCAGCTCTTGGAGAGAAACACCACGCCGAGCGCGCCGAACAGCGCCGGAATCACATAGCCCGTGGACAGATCAAACACGCTGGAAAGCACAGGGTCTGCGTTAATCCAGTTGGTGATCGGTATCACAAAAAGCAGCCCTAATATGAGTATGAGATCTGTAACAATGGTGGACACCGCCACAGCGATGGTGGACAGCACCTCCCCCTCCTCCGTGGTGGCGCTGACGCCTGCTTTATTGAGCGCGACCTGCGCCGCTGGCACCTTCATGTTAAGCAGATTGCCCGTGACAAACGCTAAGTACGTACCGCCGCTGCCCAGCATCGGCGAATAGTTGAACACCTCAATGAGCCCGATTGCCCAGTACATCGGAATAATTGCGATGGCGCCTCTTAAAAACGAGCCCCATTCGGGAACCACGCCGTGCATCAGACAGAATATGAGCGGCACAGCAAAGATCAGCACCATTGCGGCGGCAGTCCACATCCGGCCAATGCGGTGCGTCATTTCCTTATATTCATTTAGCATAAGCCCTTGATCTTTCTTCATGAATCGCACCCCCTAAAACATGCCGTGGTAAACCACGGACAGCGCAATCGCGCCGATCATCGAAATGGGCAGCGCAAAGTTCTCCAGCCATTTGGCTTTGGTAATCTTAATAACGACGCCGAAAACTCCCATCAGCACAGCGCCGGTCAGCAGCGTCAACAGCTGTGCTTCGCCGCCCAGCACGATACTCTCGGATGCGGTGCCCGCTAACGCCGCGATACCCTTGGCAATATACTGGCCGCCCATAACGGCAATAATGCCCATGAACAGCGCGTCAATGAGTATCTTCGACCATTTGGGGTTGCGTTCGCCGATCTCCGCAAGCTTGGTCTGATATTTCTTGAGTCCGAAGATATTAAACAAAGGGCCGCTGATGATGCCGATTGTCATCACCCACATGATGCCCGCATAAACCGATGCCGTCATCTCTCCCGCCGCTCCGGCCACGGCGCCTGCCGCCACCGTCTCATACGACATCGAGCCAATTACCGATAAGCGTATCCACGAGAACGGCGCACCGATCGTGGCGGCAAGCGTGATCATCGCCAGCACGATGGGCACCGACGGCACCACCGAGAACGTTGCGCTGGATACGGCGGCATCCTTCATCACTTTATTTGAAAGCCCAAGCGCCCGACCGCGTTTTACAGCACGGACAAGGAAAAATACGGATTGTGCCAGCACAAAAACAGCGATGACTGCGCCGACGATGTACAAAAAGGCACTGTTCATAAAGTCCAAAACCATCACTCCTTAAATTGAATTCGTGGGAAAAAGTGTAATGCGAAATATAACTGTTATATTATATACTTTTACAGCAAATGTGGCAATTATAGCGCCGATGATAATGCGAAAGCGGTGCCATGTTCATATTCTTAGCCCGACTATACCGCATTTCCAGTTTGTATTGATGGCTTGTATTCGACTAAATCCGGATAAAAAGAACATGCATATCCAACTGTTTCTAAAAGATTTATATAACCGCTTTCTTCATAATTGTTTAGAGTCTCCAGCTTTTCTTCCGCTTCTTTTAGCAATTTGACTCCTTCATTATAAACATATTCTAAATGATCAAAATCCGGATCAACGTAATAAAAAACCATTTCAGATAATGTCTCATTAACAAATGACATTTTGCTGTTTGCTTTTCTTATATATGTTTGGAATTTGTCTCTAAAAGAATCAACATCTTCAAAAGCCCATACATACAAAGCATACATTCTGTCTACGTCCGCTGTGCCGACTCCCGTCACGTATCCCTGTTGATCAATAATATTAAATAAATCAGGAAATGATTCTTTAATATTATAGTGATAATCTGAACAACAATGAGAGAGAATCAAGCACCCGTCCGCAAGTGATCGTTGATTACCTGTTTGTTTATACTCTTCCAATAGTGAATACCAATGATCTGTGTCGAAATATAAACCAAATCTATCCATATTGTGAATATATGTTTGGTCATGAAACTGGTCATTTATTTCTTCTTGATTGTTTTCATAATATTCGTTACGATCAGTATACTCATCTGAAAAACGTCGTGCATCCTTATCATATCCTAAATTAACTGCAGAATTGTACATAAATCTAGAAAATGATTGTTTTGTGACAAATGTGACATCGTCAATTTTATCAAACTCATTATATATTTCCTTTATGAGTTTATATTCGTTATCCAAACTTTCTGTTATAAGACGTGGTCTAAGTGTGAGCCTTTGGTATAGCTCATGATAATATGACGCTTTATTCGGCACTCTTTGCGCATACTCCTCAATTATATCAATGTAGTCATTCAAATCCTTCTCAATTTGCAAAAGAGCGTAGTCTGCATAGTAAGCTCCAATCGCCCCATGTCCAAATCCAATCAATTGATTTTCACTATTTGATAAAAGATTGTTCATTTTGTCGTAGTGCTTCTCTTTTTTACTTCGCATTCCGTCTGATTTTAATAGACAAATACATAAATCAACATAATCTCTTTCGTTACCTGTATTCTCATAAGCTTCTTCATAATAATTGACGGCTTCTTCTACCGATGTGAAGTAATACCCAAGATTGGCCAAAGAATCATTACAATCTCGAACGTCTTTTATTTCATACTTTATCGTCGGTGTCGGTAAAGGTTCTTCAACTGATTCTAATGCAGATTCTTTTTCTACTGCTTTATCTGTGTTGACCGCTTCTTCCGTTTGCGTACGTTCCTCTTTATTATTATGACTTAATAAGCTATAATCGCACCCACACCCGCTTACCAATAATAAAACAATAATAACTAATAGAATAAAAATGTTTTTCATGTTCCCTCCAACGAAAGATGTTCTATCGTAATTTTTTACCTATCTGTTAAAATTTTCGACAAAAGCATCTGTCAACCCTTTTTTATGGATTTTTTACTTAAATAAAAACATAAAGCAAGAGTGGTGCCCTTGCCCTCGTTTTCTATATTTTTACCATTTCTTTAGATCATTCGTTAAATAACCTTACCGCCTCGGTCATGTTGTCAATAATAGGCACTCCGAAGGGGCAGCGGCTTTCGCAGCTTCCGCAGGAGATACAGTCAGCGCCGCCATGTGCAAGGCTGCCGTAATGCGAACGGATGGAGGGCGGAATGTTTTTCTCATCCAGCTTGGCTATATCCAGATATTTGTTCACAGCGGCAATGTCGATCTCCGCCGGACAAGGCTGGCAATGGCTGCAATAGACGCAATGACCAGCAAAATCGTTTTTCATCTCGTTCAGGAACGGCGTATAGTCTTTATCGGCTTCATCCGCTTCAAAATACTTAAGCGCACTTTTAACTTCATCGCCGGTTTTACAGCCCAGCAGTGTGCTGAACACAGCCGGACGGCTCAGCGCGTAATGGACACACTGATTTACCGACATGGGCTTGGAAAACGGCGTGTGTTCTGCGGAGATAAGCTTGCCTGCGCCCAGCGTTTTCATTACACTGATGCCCACGCCCTTTTGCTCACAGAGTGTATACAGCGATGCCCGCTTTGGATCAATTCCGTGAAAGCCCGCATCACGCCAATCCTGTTCCAGCGCATCAAGCGCATATGTGTCCGGCGGGCACAAATCAAAAGCGAGATTGACGCTGAACATCATGATTTCCGGCAAGCCGGTTTGAATCACCTTCGCCGCCATATCCGGATTGTGTGAACTGAAGCCGATATGACCGATGTCTCCACTCGCTTTCAGTTTTTGTGCGTAGTCCGCCAGCCCGCCATCAAAAACCCCGCGGTAGTCTTCTTCCGAATCGATAAAGAACAACATGCCAAAATCGATGTATCCGAAGATACGCAGGCAGTCCTCAAAATAGCGTTTAACAGTCGGCATATCGCGGCTGATATCATACTGCTGGTTGATATCGGTGGATCCAATATGGCCTTGAATATAAACGTCTTTTCTGCGATTCCCCAAAGCTTTGCCAATATTCTCGCGAACCTCTTTTCCCGGCATAAACACATCCAGCACATTGATGCCGTGATCCACAGCCGTTTGGATGGTATCTTCCACCTGCTTATAGAGCCTGCCGTCCAGATGCTCACCCCCCAGCCCAATGATTCCGGCTTTTTTGCCTGTTTTTCCGATTTTACGATATTGCATAAGTTATCCTTTCCGCACCTCGTTTAAGTTTATCTTCTCTATTATACATGGTTTTTCCTAGCAAGTCTTTTCAAAGTGGTTGAGTTTTCATTGTGCTCATATTCTTCATAGAATGCTCTGACTATTTACTTTCTTTCTCTTTTTGTGCAGTAATTATTGTGTAACTGTGAGCGTTGATGGTAAAGACAAAATCATCAACATGGATATACCAGTTCTTACCTTTTCGAATTGTGTGATTTGCGTTTTTGATTTTTTGTTTACTCCACGCAATAACATCCACAATATTTAGTCCCAGATTCTTTTTGATTCGTTCAGCACCCAATTTTGTTGTATGTATTCTATCCAGATTGAATAATAAATCATTTCCCATTATATTTTCCTCTGCGTGTCATGTGTAATTATGGATAATGCGCGCCAAGAAAAACTTACAATTCAATCGTAACTATACTATTATCTATAAGTCCTCAACTTCATATATTTCTAGACGATTCGAAAATGAATTTTCATCCATCGTAAACTGTGGGTCTGTCCATTCGCAATCCCTTAAAAATATTTTGCCTACAAAAACACTATTATCTCCTACCGCAACCCTAACTTTCTCCCAATTATCGATCGCAGCGTTAAACCGATTTGCAATCCAAGCATGTTTGCCAAATATTTTAATATCTTGAACCTTGAAAAGATGATCTGCTGGCGAATCGACTTGATTTATTCTCATATTGCATGTACTTTGTAATAGCAATTCAACTATTGCTTTGCGGTGCGCTTCGAGTAGTTTTTTTTGTGAGACTATACTACTTTTAATAAGTTGGAAAATTTCTTGCCTTTTCTCCGGCCATCTTTCTAAATCCCATAACAGCAGCTTTGCTTCACGTTCATTAAAATAATCAACTGAGAACAACATCTCTGAGTCAATGTAAATTGGACTTTCGATAAGTTCTATACTACGAGAATACACATTGGAAAATGTAGGATCAATAACAATACGAGGATAATTAGCTATCTTGCTTTCAAGCTCATAAGTTCTGTTCATTGCCTTACCAAAAAGTTGATTGGTCTCTTCGTCATATAAGATATCGCCAATTGTGACGCCACCACGAATTAATATGCCTTTCTTTAATAGATCGGATTGAATCTCTGCTAATAAAAACAGTTCTTTTTCCAGCATGCACATATAATGACCGTCGGATAATACTCCTTTTTCCCAATCAGATGAATATCTAATTCTTACGACAGAATCAGAAAAGAAAATAGTTTTTATATTAAGTGCAAGCTTTTCTGTTATAGAATTGTCGAAAGTATATTTGTCAAATGGATTTTTGGCGTTGTATTTGTGGAATAGAGAGAGAATTTCGCTCATTTCATTTTCGCTCTTATTCTCCACAAGGTTTTTAAAGCCTAAAATATCAATAAATGTTACGACTGCACGTTCCATCATATACATACTACCTCCCCAATTTTCTCCGAATTTTTAGCTTAAATTCTGCTCTGATTTCCATCTGATTTTTTTCTTCCCAGTGAACTCTTTTTAGCCAAATCTTAATTTAGTTTAACTTCGCATTATTGCTATAATTGCTTATTTCAATCACTAAGATACGATACTTAATAGATGATCCAGTAAAAACTGCTGAGCTTGCCTGCTATAAAGAATGGCCGTATAGGCTCCGCTCTGGCCGTTTCTTAATTCGCTTGAAATGCCGATCTCGGCAGACTTTTCAGTCAACTCCTTGTGCGTTTTATTGTCAGCATCCTGAACAACCCGTAAATAGCCTATTTCAACAAGCCATTTCGTCAGTATAGTATGGGTCAGCTTTTTTCTTCCCGCATCACCGACCGCGTCATTAACGGCTTTGACAAATGCTGATATGGAAACCGGCTGATCTGTCAACGTCACTCTTTTTATCTCGTCAGCGGTAATAAAGAATGGCTTTTGCCAACCGCTTGTCCGTCCGCCGTTATCGATCACCTTTTGGAGCACCTCAGCCACATAGGCAAAACAACGGGAAAGACGAGCATTGTTGAGCACGGTGTCGGCAGGGAGCTTTGTATCGGTTATCGGATCAATCCCCTCCGCAAGCATATGCATATATTCTTTTGCTCTTTTAAGCTTATCGATCTCGGTAACCATATGAACCTCCTGTTTGATTGGAACCTAACGAAAGATATAAAAAATGTATAATTACCTTTTTCGACACGATTTCACTTTTTCCTTTTTTTGCACAAAATACGAAATAAAATTGCCGTACGTGCTGCTTGACAAACAGTTCCTTGTGTGTAAAAGTGCAGATATAAACAGCAAACTCGGCTCTCTGATTGATCAATGATTTAAAGATTAAAACCAAATGCGTGATGGGAAGAGGTCTTTTTGTGAAAAAGAAAAGCACTTACGAAATACTCTATCGAAAAAACAAAACCAACGGCAAAATCATTATCGATGTGGCTCTTAACGGGTACAATGAATTTTTCCATGAATGGGATAACGCCGCTTTTAGAAAAAGGGATATCCATCAAGACCTTGCCCATTTTCTTGATTTGTGTTCGGAAGATATTCCGCTGCGCAAAAGCCTTGAGATACAATTTTGTGTGAAAACCAATGAAAAGAGCGCTGAACATGAAGACCGTATTCGCGCCAGCTATCTCAACTATTATAACGCGTTGCTCCGCGGCGAGAAAAAGAAAACAAAGAGAATATTTAGAACTTCGGGTATTTTACTGCTCGTTTCAGTGCTTCTCTTGTTTCTTCACGTGTTCCTCAGCGGTAATATCGTAAACACAATATTGTCGAAGGTCTTTCTGGAAAGCCTGCTGATCGGCGGATGGGTATTCACCTGGGAAGCCATTCACGGGATTACAATCGACATCATTATCCCTTTCAGAAGACACCGCGAATTAAAACGCTTTATTCAAGCGGATATCAGTTTTTCGTATTCTTGAGTCTATACGCAAAGGGGCTGCCCATCTCTGGACAGCCCCATAAAAATATCTACTTTTTTAGGCTTAATACATGCCCGGCATTCCGCCCGGAGCCGGAGGCATAGCCGCCGCACTGTTTTCTTCGGGAATATCCGTCACGATGCTTTCAGTTGTCAGCAGCATGGATGCGATAGACGCCGCATTCTGGATAGCGCTTCTCGTCACCTTTGTCGGGTCGATGATGCCCTTGGCCACCATGTCACCGTATTCGTTCTTGGCTGCGTCGTAACCGTAGTTTGTGTCGTTTGCGCTCTTGATCTTATCAACGATCACGCTGCCTTCAAGGCCTGCGTTCGCAGCAATCTGGCGTACGGGTTCTTCGAGCGCACGCATCACAATCTGCATACCGGTCTTGATGTCGCCTTCAAGATTATCGATGCCTTTGGCCACGGCCTTAGCCGCATGCAGCGATGCCACGCCGCCGCCCGGCACGATGCCTTCTTCGACGGCCGCACGTGTGGCTGCCAGCGCGTCTTCGATACGCATCTTGCTTTCCTTCATTTCTGTTTCTGTCGCAGCACCCACCTGGATCACAGCGACGCCGCCTGCGAGCTTGGCAAGACGTTCCTGCAGCTTTTCGCGGTCGTAATCGGATGTGGTCTCTTCAATCTGAGCCTTGATGGAGTTGATGCGCGCTTTGATCTCGGACGGATCACCAGAACCTTCCACGATTGTGGTGTTCTCTTTGTCAACCTTAATCTGACGGGCTTTACCCAGCATTTCCATCTTGGCTTCCTTAAGATCGAGGCCGATCTCTTCGGAGATCACCTGACCGCCGGTCAGAATCGCGATATCCTGAAGCATCGCTTTGCGTCTGTCGCCAAAGCCCGGTGCTTTTACAGCCACGCAGGTAAATGTGCCGCGGAGCTTGTTGACAACCAGTGTGGCCAGCGCCTCACCCTCAACCTCTTCCGCGATAATGAGCAGCTTTTTACCCTGCTGAACAACCTGCTCCAAGATAGGCAGGATTTCCTGTATGTTGGAGATCTTCTTGTCTGTGATGAGAACCATCGGTTCATCAAGCGCCGCTTCCATCTTATCGGTATCGGTGACCATGTATGCGGACGCGTAGCCTCTGTCAAACTGCATACCTTCGACAACAGCAAGCTCGGTCTTCATCGTCTTGCTCTCTTCGACTGTGATCACGCCGTCGTTGCCCACCTTTTCCATTGCCTCGGCAATCAGCTTGCCGATCTCCTCGTCGCCTGCGGAGATAGAAGCCACCTGAGCGATCGCTTTTGTGCCTGAAATCGGGTTAGAAAGCTCTTTAAGACTGCCCACAGACTGTTCAACCGCTTTCAGTATGCCTTTTTTGATGACCATCGGGTTTGCACCCGCAGCCACGTTCTTAAGACCTTCGCGGATGATCGCCTGCGCAAGCAGTGTGGCTGTGGTTGTGCCGTCGCCCGCCACATCGTTTGTCTTGGTCGCAACTTCCTTCACGAGCTGAGCGCCCATGTTCTCGAACGGATCTTCAAGCTCAATTTCTTTTGCAATTGTCACACCGTCGTTGGTGATCACGGGTGAACCGAATTTTTTATCTAATACAACGTTTCTGCCCTTGGGGCCAAGTGTGACCTTAACTGTATCGGCGAGCTGATTAACACCGGTCTCAAGCAAGCGTCTGGCGTCTTCGCCATACTTAATTTGTTTTGCCATGTCTGTTCTTCCTCCTTAATAATCGATTATTCCACCGTCGCAAGCAGGTCGCTCTGGCGGACGATGATATATTCTTCTCCGTCCAGCTTCACTTCTGTACCTGCATATTTGCTATAAAGCACCTTCTGACCAACCTTCACGGTCATGACAACTTCCTTGCCGTCTACCGTGCCTCCGGGGCCCACTGCGATGATTTCCGCTGTCTGCGGCTTTTCCTTCGCGCTGCCCGTCAGAACGATACCGCTCTTGGTGGTTTCCTCGCTCTCAAGGCTTTTGATCACAACTCTGTCGCCCAATGGTTTAATGGACATAGTAAAAACCTCCTTGTAGATATTATATTTTACTCTTTATTGCCTTTTTTATTAGCACTCACTTAATTTGAGTGCTAACAGGGTTTATAATAATATATAAGAGAAATCATGGCAAACCTTAAATAATTCTTTATTTGATTGTTTTTTTCGGTTATCTAAAAATATCTTAAAATATCTTCGTATATAAACAAGAATAGCCTGATTATCTCTTAATTACTACGTTTTTAGAATATTTCCCACGTATGTGCAGGACTTTTCCCATAGACGTTGAATTATTAAATGTTAGAATCGCTCCATGCAAGCTTTTCAACATATAAAACAGAATACTATTCACACCACACAGCATTTGATTTTTTTGATTTCAGGCGCTGTATTTATAACAAATACATAGAAGAATTATGGCATATTGCCGCTGGATCGTATATAATGGACAAATATCCTTGCGGATTATGTTATAAAAATTGCGCATTAAAGCGCAGATATATCGGGGAGCAAAAAGCATGGATAAATGGGACAAGCGTTTTATGGACTTGACGACAACAATCGCCAAATGGTCCAGCTGTTACAAAACAGACCGCAGTATCGGTGCGGTAATTGTCAAGAACAAACGGATACTCACCACAGGCTATAACGGCGCGCCCGCGGGCCTGAAAAGCTGCAAGGAAAAAGGCGAATGTCTGCGCCAAAAGCTCGGTATTGAATCCGGCACCAAGCATGAGCTTTGCTATGCGGTTCACGCTGAGCAAAACGCTATCATACAGGCCGCCAAGCTCGGCATCAGCATCGAGGACGCCACGATATACTGCACGCACCAGCCATGCGTGATATGCTCAAAAATGATCGTCAACGCGGGGATCTCCCGTGTCGTTTATTTAAAACCATATCCGGACGAATTCTCACACGAAATTTTTAAAGAAGCCGGGGTTGAGCTCGTCAAATTTAAGGGCTGAATCTAAAGAAAAGTGTTATCTATTGATAACAAGCGCCTTTTGGGGTAATATTATGTGGTGTATTGGACAGAATACACCATATTTTGTGATGGAATAAAGGGGAGATTATATGGCCAAACAATACAGTGCGAGCGACATACAGGTGCTCGAAGGGCTGGACGCGGTACGCAAACGCCCTGGCATGTATATCGGATCCACAGGCCAAAAGGGGCTGCACCATCTGCTCTGGGAGATCGTCGACAACTCGGTGGACGAAGCGGCCAACGGCTATGCAGATAAAATCTATGTCACGGTGCACACGGACAATTCGGTCACCGTGGAGGACAACGGACGCGGTATTCCGGTCGGATTGCATCCAGAAAAGAAAGTGTCGGGCGTGGAGGTCGTGTTTACACAGCTGCACGCGGGCGGCAAATTCAATAACGACTCATACACTTACTCGGGCGGCCTGCACGGCGTGGGCGCATCCGTTGTCAACGCGCTGTCGCGCTGGCTCACCGTCACCGTCTGCTCCGGAGGCAAAATATATGAGCAGCGTTATGAAAGCCGGATGGCAAACGGTAAAATCGAAAGCGGCCGGCCTATCACCAAGCTTGAACAAAAGGGCACCACGAAAAACCGCGGTACCAAAATCACGTTTCTGCCGGACGACAGGATTTTTGAAACAATCAATTTTAATTTTGATACCGTCGCGTCGCACTTGCGCGTGATATCCTTTTTGAGTAAAAACGTCAAAATCACGCTCACAGATGAACGTGTGTTAAAAGACGGGCGCCCCAGAAAGATCGTGTTCGATTATAAGGGCGGCATTGTGGACTTCGTGCAATACCTCAATGAAGATAAAACCGTGCTGCACAAGACGCCTGTTTATTTCGACGGCGAGAAAAACGACGTGCGTGTCGAGATCGCCATGCAGTATAACGACACATACAATGAGAGTATTCTCTCCTTCGTGAACAATATCATCACGGCGGATGGCGGCACCCATGTATCGGGATTTAAAGCCGCACACACCAAGGTGATGAACGAATACGCAAGATCGGCCGGTCTTTTAAAGGAAAAAGAGGACAACCTCGCCGGCGACGACTACCGGGAAGGGCTGTGCACTGTAATCAGCATTAAGATGAAAGACGCACAGTTTGAAGGCCAGACCAAAGCCAAGCTCGGAAACACCGAGGTGAGAACCATCGTGGAAAGCATCGTGCAGGAAAAGCTCTCTCTTTTCTTTGCCGATCTTAACAACACGGCGATGGCAAACGAGCTGGTGGGCAAGGCGGTGAAGGCCGCCAAAGCCAGAGCAGCCGCCACAAAAGCCAAGAAGCTTGAACGTCAGCGCAGCAAGCTGGAAGGTGCGCCGCTCGTCGGCAAGCTTTCAAGCTGCACAGGCCGCGACGCCAAGAACAACGAGCTTTTCATCGTGGAGGGCGACAGTGCGGGCGGCAGCGCCAAGCAGGGCCGCGACCGCAAATTTCAGGCGATCCTCCCTCTTCGCGGCAAACCGCTCAACGTCGAGAAAAAGCGGCTTGATCAGGTCATTGAAAACAACGAATTTCGTTCCATCATCACGGCGCTCGGCACCGGCTTTGATGGTGTGTTTGAAGAATCCGACCTCAAATACCACAAGATCATCATTCTTGCGGACGCGGATCAGGACGGCGCGCATATCCGCGCCATACTGCTCACATTCTTCTACCGCTATTTCCGCGATTTGCTGACTGCGGGACATATCTATATCGGCCGTCCCCCGCTTTACCGCGTTCACAAGGGCAGCAAGTCCGTTTATGCCTATACGGATGCGGAGCTCAAGGCCGCGCAGCAGGAGTTTGGCAGGGATGCCAACGTTCAGCGCTACAAAGGGCTTGGCGAAATGAACCCGGAGCAGCTCTGGGAAACCACAATGAATCCGGCACAGCGTAAGCTATACCGCGTGGAGCTGGACGATGCGGCGGAAGCAGAACGTCTCGTCACGCTGCTCATGGGCGACAAAGCAGAACCGCGCAAGCTATACATTTCCGAGCACGCGAATTTCAACAAGGAAGACAGTTATTACGAAGAGAAGGTGCTGAGTCATGCCTAAGAAAAACGAAGCCATCACAAGCGAAATCACACCCGTATCCATGAGCGACATGATGCACGATTCGATGATCCCGTTCGCCGAATACGTCATCATGGACAGGGCGCTGCCGCGCGTGGAAGACGGCTTAAAGCCCGTTCAGCGGCGCATACTCTATACAATGCTGGAGCTTGGCCTCACGCCGGACAAGCCGCACAGAAAATCCGCGCGTATCGTCGGTGATGCGCTGGGTAAATATCATCCGCACGGTGACAGCTCGGTCTACGATGCCATGGTGCGCATGGCACAGGACTTTGTGATGCGCGCCCCGCTTGTTAACGGCCACGGCAACTTCGGCAGCATGGACGGCGACTCCGCCGCGGCAATGCGTTACACCGAAGCGCGTCTGTCGCCCATTGCCATGGAAATGCTTGCACATATCGAAAAAGACACCGTTCCCTGGTCCTTGAACTTCGACGATACGCTCAAAGAACCCGATATGTTGCCTGCCCGTTTCCCCAATCTGCTTGTTAACGGCGCGGCCGGTATCGCAGTGGGACTGGCGACCAACATACCGCCGCACAACCTCGGCGAGGTGATCGACGGCGTTGTGTCACGTATCCGCAACCCCAAGCTCACGCTGGAGGAGCTTATGGAACTTATTCCGGGGCCGGACTTCCCCACCGGCGGCTATCTGCTGAATCTTGACCAGCTCAAAGAAGCATACGCCACAGGCCGCGGCAAGATTGCGCTGCGTGCCAAGACAACCATTGAGAAAGGCCCCAACGGCAAGTCTCTGATCGTCATCAATGAGATGCCGTATCAGGTCAACAAAGCGGCGATGCTGGAAAAGATATTGCAGGTCACCGAGCAAAGGAAAGAAATGTTCGCGGGCATTTCGGATATCCGGGACGAATCCGACCGCACCGGCCTTCGTGCCGTCATTGAGGTACGCAGAGACTACGATCCCAAGACGATTCTCAACTGCCTGTACAAATACTCGGAAATGCAAACGACGTTCGGTATCAACATGGTGTGCATTGCGGACGGCCAGCCCAAGCAGCTCCCGCTGATGAGCATTATCGACCACTACATACGATTCCAGAAGGACATCGTCACGCGCCGCACCAAGTATGATCTGGAAAAGGCGCGCCAGAGGGAGCATATTCTCGCCGGTCTCATTATCGCCGTTCAGAACATCGACGAAGTCATTCGAATTATTCGCAGCTCTAATTCTCCCAAGGAAGCGCGTGCGAAGCTGATGAAGCGCTTCAACCTGTCGCAGATACAGGCGCAGGCCATACTCGACATGCGGCTTGCCAGACTGACTGCGCTGGAAATCGAGACACTCCAGAAAGAGTATAAGTTCATATTGGAAACCATTGCGAGACTGGAAGCGATACTCGCGTCTGAGCGCAAGCTTATGAACGTGATCATTCATGAGCTCACGGAAATCAAGGACAAATACGGCGACAAACGCCGCACCAAGATACTCGATGCGAACCATGAAATCCAAATCAATGAAGATGCGTTCAAGTCCGTCGAGGAATGCGTCATTATTCTCACGAACGGCGGTTTCTTGAAACGCATTAACCAGAAGTCGTTCCAAAAATCCGCACCGACTGAGGACGACAGTGTGAAGTCCATTGTACCGTCAGCGACGAACCTGCGCGTGCAGATTTTCACGAACCTCGGTACGCTTTACACCCTGCCCGCCACAGACATTCCGGAATGCAAGCTCAAAGACAAGGGCAAGCCGCTGTCTGCCATCATCGCGGGCATCGATTCAAAAGAGAGCATTGTGGGGCTGTTCTCAGTCGCCGATTACAAAAACGGCGACGTCTTCTTTGCCACACAAAACGGTCAGATCAAACGGACGCATCTGTCCGAATACGATGTGCGCAAGAAGAAGATCGCGGCCTGCGGCCTCTCAAACGGCGACAGCATCATTTCTGTGAATCTGCTTGATGGTGAGAGCGACTGGATGATTCTCAGCAAGCTCGGCATGGGTATCCGCTTCTCATCCGAAGACGTGAATCCCATGGGACGTGGTGCCAAAGGCGTCAAGAGCATTAATCTGCAGAAGAGTGACTGCGTGGTGATGGCCGCGCCCGTTTCCGAACAGGACGATGTGGCGCTGTTCACCGACCTTGGCTATGCCAAGCTGATGCGCGTTTATCTATTTGAAACACAGAAGCGCGGAGGCAAAGGCCTGAAAGCCGTTTCGCTGCTTAAAAACGGCTCCACCGGCACATATGTGGCCGCCGCGTTGCCTGTGTCCGAGCCGTGCGGCATCGTGGTCACGCTGAAGAGCGGGCAGAGCTTTTCGCTCTCCTCTGAGCAGCTCAATCGGCAGGACAGAAACGCCAAAGGCACCGCCGCGGTGCTGGCCGTGCTGGGCGACTGCGTGGTATCAGCCGGCAAATCGTTTCTCGCTTAATCTATATACAAACATAGCCGCTCAAAGAAACTGGGCGGCTATTTTGTTTGTTCTCATTTCGCACAGCTTTATCTTAGTCGCACAGCCTTATGGCTTTGCGCTTTTATATCGAACAAAAGCACAATATTTCATTTACAATTGTTCTGTCAAAATGTTTTGATGATATAATGGTTTAAACATAGGGAAGTACTGATTAAATGAGGTGTACTGGATTGACAAGCTAATTTTGTGACACAGCAGGATGCAAAATTAGCCGTTCAAGACAGTATACCGAATTAATCAGTACTTTCATAACAAAGGAGCAGGAAATGAGATTCAACGTCGTTTATGCCGGGCAGATTGACTATAAGGAAGCCTTAGACATTCAGGAGACATTGCTATCCCTGTGCGAGCAAGACAAGATTAAAGACACTCTGCTTTTACTGGAGCACCCGCCTGTGCTTACGCTCGGAACAAGCGCTGATCGCACTCACATCTTTTTATCTGAACAGGAACTAAAAAACAGAGGTGTTAAGGTCTACGAAGTAAACCGAGGAGGAGATGTCACCTATCATGGGCCGGGACAAATTGTGGGATATCCCATATTTAATCTCATGCGTCACGGCAAGGATATCAGAAAATATATCTTTAATATTCAGGAAGTCTTCATACGGCTATTGACAAATGAATTCGGCATTACAGCGCATCGTGAATTGAAGAAATATGCCGGCGTCTATGTTGAGACCAATAAAATTACTGCTATCGGTGTCGCCGTCATTCGCTGGATAAGCATGCATGGGTTTGCTTTTAACGTGAATACCGATTTGTCACATTTTTCCTGGATTAATCCATGCGGCTTATCAGACCGAGGCGTGACATCCCTGCAAAAGCTGACTGGTACGACGCAGGACATAAATGATATCAACAAAATGATAGCTCAATATTTTGGCGAAGTCTTTGAAATGGAGGCAGAAGAATGCACACTAAAAAGCCTGATTGGCTTAGAATAAAAGCCCAAACCGGAAAAAACACAGACGTGGTTGAGAACGTGCTGCAAAAGCTGTCGCTGCATACCGTATGCGAACAAGCGGGCTGCCCCAATCTTATGGAATGTTTTTGCAGCAAAACCGCTACTTTTATGATACTGGGAAAGGAGTGTACGAGAAATTGTACGTTTTGCCAGGTGTCAAAAGGCAGTCCCGAAACTGTGTCCAGCGCAGAGCCCGTTCACGTTGCTCAGGCCGTTAAAGAGCTGGCGTTAAAGCATGTCGTTGTCACATCCGTGACGCGTGATGATCTTGCCGACGGCGGTGCAGGACACTTTGCCGAGGTTATAAAGCAGATTAGAGCGCTGAAAATGGATGTCACAATAGAGGTTTTAATTCCTGATTTTCAGGGTGACGTGATGGCTTTACAAAAGGTCATTGATGCTAAGCCGGATGTGATTAATCATAACATTGAAACCGTTCCGCGTCTTTACCCCAATGTCCGGCCAATGGCCGATTATTCCAGATCTCTCGCATTGCTGCAAAACGTGAAGCGCTTAGACCCTCATATTAAAACAAAATCAGGCATCATGGTCGGTCTTGGAGAAACACAGGAGGAAATGATTCAGTCGATGCGAGAGCTGCGCGATGCAGGCTGTGATTTTCTTACAATCGGGCAATATCTCGCACCATCCAAGAATCATCACCCCGTCATTGAATATATTCACCCGGATATATTCAGCAAATATAAAGCATTGGCAGAGGAAATGGGATTCCTTTATGTGGCCGCCGGCCCTTTTGTCAAAGCTCATACCATGCGGGAGAAGCTTTATCATGACGATGCCTAAGCTCCCTTTGCTAAGCGAAATGCTGTTTCCATATAAATATCTGCCAGTCCTGCCAAAAGGTCTCGTTATTCAGATACTTCGCTCTCTTATGTTCGCTCAGCATGACAGAAAAGGGCTTTACTTTGATAAACGTTTCAGCATTGCAGATAATTTGACATGAAAAAGGAACGGCATATTACCGTTCCCATTGTAAATCGTTCATTCTTAATTGATCTTATCTTCTGATCTTGTAGCTGTACTGCGGCTTTCTGCGCGTACTGTAGCGCTTACGGCGTTTTTTATTCACTGTGAGCAGTCTGAACACGAGAAACCCAATCAGCGCTGCGGGAATCAAAAGCCACAGCCATATACCCGAATGATCGCTCTTTTTCACAAGCTGTTCAGGAATCGTAGGCGGCAGTGTTGCCACAGCGGTTCCACCTTTCACACTGCTCTCCGTGCCCGCTTGAAGCACATCGCGCGTGGCCACAAGACTGCCCGTATAGATGGGCTCTCCTGTTTTCTCGCTTTTGTACGTCACCGACCCAAGCACCTGATCCTTTTGTATCGGCGCCTGCAGCGGTGTGACTCCGGTAAATGTGGTCTCTACCTTTACGCTGTCCGAACCGTCGAGCAAACCTTTGGCCGTGTCGTTGGAGAGTGTCACACGCGTGTCTTCAGAGGGTGACGCAAACTCGAGCAACCCGCCTTTCTCATCGGTTGCGGAACTGTTCTCCACCGTTTGCTGGACAGGCGGCGTATCTGCCATCACTTCGGAAAGCTTTACTGTCCGGTAATTCTTAAAGCCGTAATCAAACAGGCTCTTGGCATCCGTCCATCTCTCGTCGCCATCATCATACTTAAACAACAGGGCAATGAGACGCGTTCCATCCTTGCTGGCGGTCGCCACAAGACAGTCTCCGGCTTCTTCTGTGGAGCCTGTTTTCATGCCCGTCGCATAAGGATAATAGTATTCGTCTTCCGGATCCATAAGCTTATTTGTATTGTCATATTCGCGATTGTTCTCCGGCATCGTATAGGACACCTTGTCCACAATATCGACAAATGTTTGGTTCTTCATCGCGGCTCTGACGAGTATGGCCATGTCCGATACCGTGGTGACATGCTCTTCCTCATGCATGCCGTGGGGTGTGATAAAATGCGTATTTGTCATGCCCAATTCTTGCGCTTTGGCATTCATCAATTCAGCGAAGCCTTCTTCGTCATCGCCCAAATGCTCGGCAACGGCTGTCGCCGCGTCGTTGCCGGACGCCATCATCATCGCCGTTAAAAGGTTTTTCAGATTGATCTCAGCACCTTCGCGCAGGTGACAAGATGAGCCGCCCCGACGAGAGGCATGGCCGCTGATTGTGACTGTATCGCTGAGATTGCCTTTTTCCAGCGCCACCAGCAAAGTCATAATTTTAGTCGTGCTGGCAGGCTCAATAGTCTCATCCTTATTCTCAGACGCAAGCACTCTGCCCGAATCCGCATCAATAAGCATCCACGCATACCCGGATGGGTCGCCCGGATAATCAGGGTCGGCAGCTAGCGCCGAGCCCGCAAACGCAGCGAATATTAAAACAAACAATAATAAAAAAGAAGTGACTCTTCTCAAAATACAAACATCTCCCCAACCACCTGTATTTCATCTCCCAAAAAACACAAAGTGCAGAAACTAGTATAACACTTTTGTAACACTTTGTACATACTTAATAAACAAATTGAACCATAACAAATGGATCATACTTCCATAAGACAATCGGCGTGTGAATAAATAGTGTAAATATGATTGTTTTATTCTTGTTTTTCTTTAAGAATAAATAAATTGATGCATGTAACAGATTTACATCTATATTAATGATACAGTATTTAATGCATGGAATCAATGAAAAAAATTGTGAACGAACAAAATCAGCTGCTTAGCGGAATTATAATGTCACGCTCAGCGCTATGAGAACCTGGCTTAAATAATATGCAAACGAGCTGAAAACACCCACCGTTTTTGCCAAACGGCCGCCAAAGCTTTCTACGGCAAGCAGTACATCCGATATGAGGAAGAGCACACCGCCCATCGCAATAAACACAGCAAAAGTGACGCTGACCTGAGGGGAAAACAGCATGGAAAGAGAGCGGGCCGTCATCGCGCAGAGCACCGCAGCATACACGTAAACAGCCGGATGAACCTTTTTAAAACGCACGCCCCGCAGACTGAAGACAGACGCGGCAAGAATCATGAGCGACGCAAAAAATGCGGCGTCATATACGGACAGTGCAGCTTTCGTGAAAAGCGCCGAGATGTAAAGCAGATGCGTGACAAGAAAACAGACCATCCCCCAAGCCAGAAAGCTTGAAGATCGGTCTGTAAATACCAAGAACACGTCGCCGACAAGCGCGAAGCAAAGTCCGATGAGAATCAGTGTAAAGTAAGGCTCCTTCGCCCCCGTTTGCAGGCTTACAGCCACCAGCACAAACATAACGCTGGCAGCCGATTTAAAGAACAGTCGGCTTGAAAGCTTGTCACTGTGCCGATTAAACGCATAAATACAAGCAAAAATGCCTGTCAGCGCGGAAAACACATACGGCACAGCTATCAACCCTTTCGCTTAATCCTGATCCTTTTCTTCTTCCTCGTCTTCATCGTCTTCATAATAAAGACGTTCAAACTCTTCCCATACCTGATCGAGGCGGTCTTCGTCTTCAATAGGTACATAGCAGTCGTTGCCGTCCTCGTCTTCAAGTATCTCCAACAGCAGCACTTCACCGTTCTCGATATCTTCCATATCTTCCTCGGGTGTCAGCGCCACAAAAAAGCTCTTTTCAAAATCGAACGTCATGATGTGCAAAAAGCGTACGTCTTTGCCATCTTCATCTGTGAGAATGACCACATTTTCTTCGTCCATAATTGTCTCCTTTGCCAAAACCGGCATTCTTTATTATGATTAGCCGCCCGTTTTTTTATACGCGCGGCAGACCAGACTTGGGCATCAGGTTCTGTGCGTGTCAAGATAAGCGCTCAAAATATAGACAGCCGCCAATTTATCGACAACCTGACGGCGTTTTTTGCGGGATACATCTGCTTCGATAAGCATTCGCTCCGCGCTTACGGTTGTGAGCCGCTCATCCTGAAAGACGACGGGCAGCCCCAGCGCTTCCACCTCGGCCATAAACGCGCGGACATTCTGAGCCGACGGTCCTTCACTGCCGTTCATATTGAGCGGCAGGCCTGCCACAATAAACGAAGCACCCAGCTCGCGCGCTTTGTCTGCGATATAAGCCGCATCGCCTTCACCCTTGCGCGTATATGTTTCCACTCCCTGCGCTGTCATGCCGAGTGCGTCCGAAACGGCAATGCCGATGCGTTTCTCGCCGATATCCAGTCCCAAGACTTTTTTCATTTTTTCCCCTTTGTGTAATTAGCAGACAAACACTTTTCTATTCAATGTCTGTCCGTCTCCGTAATAAAAAAGGTCAAGCTCAAATACAGCGCTTAACCCTATCGCGTTTTATGATCGAAGCAAAAGATCCGTTGCCTCATAAGCAATCAGCCTTCCGCCTTCTGCATATTGTCAATGTAGACCTTAACGAACTCTTCCAAAAGCTCGTCCCGCTCCACGCGTTTAATCAAAGACCGTGCGTTTTTATAGCTTGTGATATATGTGGGATCACCCGATATGATATATCCCACGATTTGATTGACAGGGTCGTACCCCTTGTCTTTGAGAGCGTCGCAAACCAGCCAGATCACTTCTCTTTGCGGGTTATCAAGCTCCTTGGATAGCGAAAATTTCATTGTCTCATCAAATCTGGACACGTTGTGCACCCCCTTGCGCTTTATTGCTTATTATATACCATACATGGGCGCTTTTCAAACGCAATAACGCAAACATTTGGTAAACTTTAATAATCGTCACAGTTGTATCACATATTCGTAATGATTGCGATGAATCATGAATTGCATATCACAAAGCCGGCATTTCTTGCCGGCCTTGACGTTTTGTTTGCGTGTGTTAACCCGTTAAAGTGCCATTTTCAGGCTGCTCAGCTTCCCTGTTCCGTCATCTTATCCATATGGTTGTTAATCGCTCTGCGTCCCTGACGAATCACACGATTCATTCGAGGCTGAATATACGGCATCGCAACCATCGTGGCAGCAGCGCCGATCGCGCCTCCCACAATCATGCCCACCAGCACATTGACTCTCATCTGTCACACTCCTTTCAAGCAGTTCTTGCTACTTGTATTTTGCTCAAGAAGTGCCAAAGATATTTAGTCCGATATCTTTTAAATTATGCCATAAAACGTTATTTTTTCGATTTATAATCGGCGATGGCGGCTTTAATCGCGTCTTCCACCATCAGTGAGCAATGCACCTTCTGATCAGGCAAACCGCCAAGCTCCGCCACGATATCCGCTTTGGAGAGCGCCTCGGCTTCCTCAATCGTTCTGCCCTTTACCATGTCCGTCGCAATGCTGGACGACGCGATGGCCGCGCAGCAGCCATACGTTTTATACTTGATGTCCGTGATACGGTCGTCCTGCACCCTTAAGTACATCGACATGGTATCGCCGCATTCGCTGCTGCCCACTTCGGCAAAGCCATCGGGACTTTCCATCTCGCCCACATTGTGCGGATCCTTAAAATGCGCCAAAACTTTTTCGTTATACATACTTTTTGCCTCCCCGACGCTGTGCGAAAAGCGGCGATAACGCCTGAAGCCTTTCCGCCGCGGCTTTTGTCTTTTGTATGGCTGTGTCGATTTGCTCAATATTGTTATCGCGCCCCACTGTCATGCGCAGCGATCCGCGCGCGTCTTCGATAGAAAGCCCCATTGCCCGCAGCACATATGAAGGCTTTAAAGAACCGGATGAGCAGGCCGAACCCGTGGACACCGCGATGCCCTCCAGATCAAGAAATGTCATAAGCGCTTCGGCTTCAATCCCGCCGAATGTGATGTTGACGTGCCCCGGCAGACGCGCCGCTTCCCCGCCGTTGAGCTGTGTTTCCGGCAGCGCCAGCAGGCCTTCCGCGAGCCTGTTTGCCAGCATACGTTCATGCCGGGCGTTTTCCTCCATCGTATCTACGGCGAGCTGTGCGGCCGCACCCAAACCCACAATGCCGGGTGTATTGAGCGTGCCCGCACGCACGTTTCTTTCCTGCGCACCGCCGTGCATAAAACGGCCGATGGTGACACCCTGCCGCACATATAACGCACCGATGCCTTTGGGTCCGTAAAACTTATGCGCGCTCATGGACAGCAGGTCGATATCCATTTCATTCACATCGATGGGTACATGACCCACGGCCTGCACCGCGTCTGTATGAAACAGTATGTCATTTTCCCGCGCGACCTTGCCGATTTCCGCGATAGGCATCAGCACACCCGTTTCGTTGTTGGCAAACATGATACTGATAAGTATGGTATCAGGCTGAATCGCTTCTTTCACGGCCTCTAAGCTCACGCGTCCCGTCTCATCGACAGGCAGAAACGTGACGTCGAACCCGCGCGACTTCAAATAGTCACACGTATCCTGCACGGCATGATGCTCAACAGACGTTGTGATGATATGTCCCCTGCCCGCAAGCTCCGCGATGCCCTTTATTGCCCAGTTATCACTTTCCGTACCGCCGGACGTGAAGTAAATTTCCTCCGCCTTCGCGCCGATGGCGTGCGCGGTCTGCTCACGCGCTTTCATGACAGCCTTTTCCGCCGCACGCCCGAAGCCGTGCAGGCTGGACGCGTTGCCGTACGTTTCCTCAAAAAACGGCCGCATCACCTCCAGCACACGTTTATCCGTGTGCATGGTTGCGGCATGATCTAAATAGATTTCCATGATTAACACCTTATATTTTTTGCCTGCGGATGCTGCTCCGCAAGCCTTTTTTCATCGTCAAGCATATCCTTAAGAGATATGCCTTCCACCACAGCGCTGATGCCGTCGTATATGCGCTGCCATATTGCGTGCGCCGTGCAGGCACTTGCGTTTTCGCAGTCCGCGCCGCCGCACACACAGTCCGCCGGAGCCAGCTCTCCCTCAAGCGCCGTCAGTACGCTGCCCACGGATATATCCTTGGGCGCCATTTTGAGCACATAGCCGCCGCCCGCGCCGCGCGTGCTCTTCACAAGCCCCGCGCTTTTGAGCATCGGGAATATCTGCTCCAGATACTGTTCGCTAAGTGCCTGTTGTGCCGCGATCTGGCGCAAACTCAGCGGCCCGCCGCCCCACGCTTTAGCAAGCTCGAACATTGCGCGCAGGCCGTAGCGGCCCTTTGTGGAAATAATCACTTGCCCCTCCAAAAATCCGAGTTTTTTGGTCGGATTTATGATATGCCAAGACAAGCTGTTTGTCAATATAGTTTGTCCGATATTCCGACCAAAAAGCTCATAGACATTCGATGAGCTTTACTTGTTCACAAACAGTTTGCTAATATTTTTTAGCTTCATACATATTTACATATATTAATCGAATCGAAGAGGATTATACTTCTAACCTTTTTTAAATCTGCGAAGCCCAATCGTATTTCATTAAAACAAATATTAAGGGAGTTCTGATTAAATGAGGCGTGCTGAATGAGCCAGATGGTTTTGTGACCTGCAAGGAGCAAAATCGAAGGAATAGCAACGCTAATTCGAGATTTTCGCCGACACAGCAGGACGCAAAAACAGCCGCTAAGGCAGTATGCCGAATCAATCAGTGCTTCCTGAAAAATCAGATGCTATCCGCAAATTCGTTGCGCTTGCTGTGTTGAAAACCACTTTCGTCATCCAGACGGCTCGAAAGCAGCTGTCCGTACGCTGTCCAGTAGAACTGAACGAAAAGCCCGAGCGCCGTCAGTACCAGCGCCACGCCGCTAATCAGATATGCATGAGATATAAGGAAATATTGAAACGGGATAAGCAGATTGTTGTAGACGGCGATGCCTGCCGCATCCACGCCCACAAGATACAGATACAATCCGATATACGCCGCGCCGCATCCGCCTAAAACAGCGGTTGTGACCACCGTTCCGATGCGGTGATAAACGACCGTGAGCACACCCGCCACAACCGAGACTGTCAGACAGATAGGATAGATAAGCGGCATGTTCTGAACACCCAATACAAAGACGACAAAAACAGAAAACGTGCCGCCCGCCGCCAGACCTGTAAAAAAGCCCGCAAAACGCTTGAAAAAGAACAATATCAGATAGATCGCCACCGCGCTGCCCGCGAAGAACAGCCACGTGCTCACCACATCAAGCCGCAGGTAATCATACACGAACAGATAGAGCAGACCCTCAAACAGGGCAAGACCGCTGAAGGGCAGCAAAAAACGGGCCAGCTTGTACCCAAAAAAGCACTGAAGAAGACTTATAATCAGCGCCGTACAGCCGCATATCAATATCACAAGAGATAAATTCATGGCCTCTTCCCCCGTTAACGTTTTTTACCTGTCAGCTGGACAATCAAGCCGCCGACAAACAGCACCCCAAGAGCCACAAGATAGACCGTTGACGAATAGGCACTGTATGTGGCCTGCGGATCGTACAGCACGAGCGACTGCGTTCTGATGCCGCCCACGATCTGATCCACAAACTGCGCGAGCGCCGATGCGCCGATAAAAGCCGTAAAAATCGCGATAAACATTCGCTTATGGTTGAGCGTGAGCGCGCCCAGCAGGCAGCAAATGATCAGCGCGGGTATATACACATACCAGCTTAAGATATTGAGCGCCAATACATCGACCAGCAGCAGACAAAGCAGCAGGCCGCCGCCAAAACCGATACAGAATATGCCGAAATACAGCACAAATACGAAAAGCAGCGCGCCCACTGCGCCTGCGCCAAGGCTGGCCAGGAGCAATGACGTACCGCTAAGCGACGAAAACATGGGAAGAAGCGTATTGCCGAGCAGAAAACCTGCCGCAAATCCGTATAGCGCAAGAATCACCTTGAGCCATCTGTTGCCGAAGAAACAAAACACAATACCCAGGCCGAGGTCAATCACAAGCAATAGTATAGAAATCAGTTGGTCATCCATAAATACCCTCCCGTATGTATTCTACCACACGGAAAATACAAACACAATTGTTTGATCTATCCACGAATTCAGTCCAGCAGCAGCTGCATGCCGGGATAAACAGGCTGATGTGGGCCAAGACCGTTTTTCTCCCGTATGCGGCGCACCAACATACCGCGCCGACGCGCAATATCCTCTATCGTTTCACCTTCACGCACCGAATAGATTTCGCCTGACAGTATCGGGATGCTGAGCTTATCCCCTTCTCGGATGTTTTCAGGATCAGATAAGTTATTGGCCTTTTTAAGTATGTTCATTGTCAGGCCGTGACGCTTCGCAATGCTGAAAAGCGTATCGCCCGGCGCCACCATGTATACCTTCAAACCAGTCTCTTCCTCGTCCTCGCAGCGGTTGCAGTAGCACTGCCGCGGTATGTTGATCCGCTTACATCGCTCAAAGTCCTTCACTGTTTTAATGCCGTTGGCGCGCATAATCATGCACACCGGCACGCGGTACTGAGCGCTGAGCATTTCGAGCCTGTCCGTGCGCCTTAAGTTATGAACTGTCAGCATTTCCATATGCATCACCCCGTTTAAGAATATGCCGGGGCGGTCATGCTATATGAGTGATAGTATAAATTTCTCGCATTCTTCCTGTGTGAATGCCACCGGATTTTTCCTCATTGAAGAGCCCATCGACGCGGCCGCAAGCTCTTTCGCCGTGTCCGGCGTGACGCCAAGCTCACCAAGGCGCTTTGGCAGCCCCACCTCAGCGCACAGATCAGAGACTGCGTCCGATACGGCAAGCGCCGCATCCGTCTCGTTCGTATAAGACTTCCCGCATACAGCATCCGCAAGCACCGCGTATTTGGTGATGCCGCGGGCGATATTGTAGCGCATCACATGCGGCAGCAGCATGCCGCAGGCCACACCATGCGTCACGCCAAGCACCGCGCCGAGTCCTGCGCCGATGCCGTGCGCTGCGCCGAGCCCCGAGTTTGCAAGGCACATGCCGCTTGAGAGCGCCGCGAGAGACATTGTTTCTCGCGCTTCAATGTCATTGCCGTCGGCGCATGCACGCCGCAGCGCATTCATGGCGCGCGGTGTGTGGTAAATCGCCATGGCATCGCAAAAATCGTTGGCATACCGCGTGGCCAGGCTTTCGATGAGCTGGCAGATCGCATCCATACCGGATGCTGCCGTCACACCGGGCGGCACAGACACCGTCATCGCCGGGTCCACAAGCGCCACACGCGCAAGCAGACGTTCGTCTCGCATGCTTACTTTAAATTTATCCTTGGCCGACATAATGACGGCGTTTTTCGTCACTTCCGTACCGGTGCCCGCCGTGGTCGGCACGGCAATGAACGGCAGCGGATCGGCAATGATCTTCGCGCCGGCACCCACACCTTCCAGAAACTGAAGCACACTGCCGCCGTTGGGAATCACACCCGCGGCAGCCTTTGCCGTATCCATCGCGCTGCCGCCGCCGATGCCCAGCACCGCATCCACACTCGCGTGGATGCCGCACTGCACGGCTGCGTCCACCGTTTCCGGCGTCGGTTCGCCCTTTACACTGTCAAACACAGTGCATTTAATACCCGCTTTTTCCATGCCTTTAAGCAGCGTACCCAGCACGCCGGAGCGGCGAAGCGAACCGCCGCCTGTCACAATCAGATAATGTTTGCCATAGCCTGCGCATATGAACGGCAGCTTTTTGACAGCGCCGCTTTCAAACACGATGCGCGGTACGGTATAGAATTCAAAACCCATGATCGCCTCCTATTCTTCGCGCTGCAGCGCCACGAGCTCCGGCGCAGAAACGCTGAACTGCGCATCGCGGCAGCATTGTTCTGTAAAACGCCCTTCCTTTCCGCTTTTTCCGTGGCCCAGCAGCATAAACGGCGCAGGTTCGCCGCCGTGCCCGCCGCTGTCCGAAAATGTATAATGATCGGATACCACGAACGCGCTGTACGGTTCGTCGACCTGCGCAAAGAACGGGCGGATAAAATGCGCGTCAATCAGCTCGATCGCCTCCATCTTTTCCACGGGCTGCAGCTCATGGGAAAGATCGTCGAGCTTTTGTATGTGAATATACGCATAATCATAGTCTTCAAGCGCTTTTAGCGCTGCTTGCGTTTTGTCCTTAAGGAACGCGGTAAAACCGTTGTCCTCGGATGTTGTGATGCAGTCTGTGCCTGAAAGTGCGCTGATACCGCGCATCAGCGATGTTTCCGCGAGCACCACACGCCGTCCTGCCGGAGGTGCTTCAAACTCAGGCGCGTACGATGCGCCCCAGAACCAGATGGCGTTCGCCTTGGTATCATTATCCTCTTTTAATATGTCATAGGCTTTGCGCATCATATCAAAATACGGCTGCATCACCTCGCCGCCCTTCAAATTGTCGGCCACCTTGCCGCCGATCATATCGTGAGCGGGCATAAATTTGAGTGCCGGCGCAATCTCTGCGGCGCCGTCCACCACGAGTATGTTGCGGAATGTGTCGATATTAATAAGCTCAAAAGGCGCGTGAAACACCTCTTTGTTGAGCCGCTCGATGAGTGGGCGCGACAGCTGCGTGTCGATATCGTGCCCGCTGTAGCTTTGCATCACGCTGCTTTCAAAATCGCCGCCTTCAAGCGTGACAAGGTTGCAGCGCACATAAAGCGCGCCCTGCTTCACAGGCAGCCCTGCCCCCGCCGCTTCAATGACCGCGCGGCCCTTATATGTTTTCACGGGATCGTACCCGAGCAGATTCATGTTCGCCACGGCGCTGCCGATCTCCATTCCTTGCGGAATCGTTCTTACCGTGCCGGGCTTGGCTTGTGCAAAAAGCGCGTCCAGACCGGGTGTATTGGCTGCCTCCATGGGCGTTTTTCCATTAAGCTTTTCCTGCGGCCTGTCCGCAATGCCGTCTAAAACGATGGTGAATTGTTTCATTATTTGCTCCTTAATCTCTTCAACTTATCATATATCTGATCCGCACGCGGCGGACATCCTTTGACGCAATATTCAAAGCCGGACGTACAACTGCCGCTGCCGATCCGGCCGTCTTTTTCCTTGAATCCCTGACCGACACTCACGCGCAGATCATCACACGGCGCATCTTCCTCCAGGCGCATTAACGCACTCAGCAGGTTCGCATAGCACGCGCTGCATGCATCATTCGCGTCGATATGCATTTTGGCCTGCTCCAGCGCTTCACTGCGTCCGTCCACGGCTTTCACTTCACCGCTTCCCAGATGCACAATGTCTGCGTTTTGAACATCCGCGCTGCCCACACCGATTTTTTCCGCAATGCCGATATAGCCGATATCCTGCGCCTTTCGTCCGATCAACCCCGCCGCATACGCGTCGATAAGTACGCTGTCTGTGCCTGCGACCATGGTATTAAGATACACAGGACTGCCGCCTTCTTCAAAACCGGGGTCCGTGCATGTGCCGTCCGCGATGGTGAGCTGCGGCGTGATCATGCGGTTCAGATATGCGATGGGCTTATGCAGCCCCAGCGTATGAAACCGGCGCTTTTCCTTATCGGAAATCAGCCCCTTCATATTCTTGAGCGCGCAAGTAAGCGCCGTCTGGCAGTGGCCCTTTATCAGCGGGAGGTTGATCAAAAAGTCGGTTTCCAAGGCCTGTTTAGACACTTCGACCTTGAGGCCGTCGTATTCGCATGTCTTAAATTGATCACATTTGACATCCACAAGCCGTACGCCATAGCGCTCCGACAGTTCTTCGTATCCGCAGGCGCGAAAAGCCCTTTGGGTGTTCTCACCAAGCCAAGCGCTCTCGATAATGCTGATATTGCGAAAGCCGTGCTGCTGAAAGTATTCGATCACAGCCGCGCAGATAGACGGGTTGGTCGTCGCGCCGCTGCGCCAGCCTTTCGCGACCACAAGGTTGGGCTTGATACCGATGGACGCGCTGCTTTCCAGCCCTCTTTCAGGCTGTATCGTGTTCAGCAAAAGACGGGTCATCGCCGCCGCGTCGTTTCCATGCGCCACATATAACTGTTTCAAAATTACACCCCCAAAAACGCCGCTTTTTCAAAGACCCCATAAGCAAAGGCCCCCTTTTCGTCTGTATTATAACAGAAAAAGGGACACTTCCAAAGTAAAATAAAAATGAAGGAATATCATAGTATCATTAACAAACAGATAGCAAAACGGGCGATCCATAACCGGCCCTACACACATTGAGAATTAACTTTCTTCCCATTATGCGCAGGAGCAGCCAGCGGCCGTCCGTATGTTTCATCGCTTTTAAAACAATTAATGCCGTGTCATGGTATACGTCTCGCCGTCCTCATAGCAATACAACGCCATTGTATTCATATCGATGCATGAGAAGCCAAACATCGGGGCTTCCGTGCCGTCACTTTGGGACATATACATTATGCTGTCTTGAAAAGTGTAAGTGCCGCCGTCAATTCCCGGAAGGTTATATTGAATACCGCCGTCTGAATCCATGACAAACACGTTGTCCTTTTCATCCTGCCAGCTTCCGCAAAGATAGTATGTGATCAGCGAATCGCCAGATAAATACGGCGTGATATCCATCATGTCTGTCAAGCGCAAAAATGCGTTGTATTCCTCCTGTGTAAACGCGCCGCCGCTCTTTGCACGCATCAGCAGATTCATAGCTTCCGCATAAGTATCCGATTGTTCAACCCCCGGAATGGCCGCAAAGCTTGATATGGCTGTGTCCGTATCTCCGGCTTTTATAGCACTCAGCGCCAGTTCATAGAGCTTACCCTTCGTGTCATCAATCCGCGCCGTCGTGTCTTTGTATGGATCAATAGCTTCAAACGCTTCAAGCGCGGACAGATAAAGACCCGCATCCATATATGTGCATGCGTTTTGGTACGCAATTTCGGTTCTCATCTGCGCCGCGTCCTTGTAATCGCCGATGTTGTTAAGCAGCGCTTCCGCTTCGGCCAAGCTTCCTTTTTGCAATAATGACTGCGCGTGACGGTACGATGCCTCGCAGACCATTTCGGCTGCAGTTCGGTAACCGCCAAGCTCAGTAAAAAGGCGCGACGCTGACTCGTATTCACCGTTTTCTAGCTTGAGCCCCGCCTCAGCATAGCGCGAAAGTTGGGCTGTATCGCCGTAGAATGCAAACACGCCTTTAAGGCTTCGCTGCGCTTCTTCATATTCACCCGACTCTATATGAACTACCGTCTGCGCATAATTGACTTCGTTGACAAGCCATGTGCCGCCCAGCAGCAGTGCGCCGATCACAACGCACAAGACGACCATTTTCTTTTTACCGCTTAATCTTTCAGGCTTGACTGCCTTTTGAACGGCATCAGGGGCACATGAAATCTGGCTTCTTTGCGATTTGACAACTTGATTCGCATCCTCGGGCATCGGGTTGGCTTCAGCTAAGCACGCCTGAATCTGCAGAGAAAGTGTATCCAAAGACGACTGCCTTCTTGTTATATCAAGGGCAAGCCCTGCTGATATCGCATCGGCAAGCGGCTGATACTTGACTATAAGACCGTCAAACAAGACTTCGTCAGCGCTGCGTTCAAAAGCGGGCGTCAGTTTGCGCCCCGTGATCGCGTGATACACCAGCGCACTGACCGCGTATACATCCGTCCATGGCCCCACTGAACCGCCCGTGTACCATTCGGGTGCGGAAAAACCGGGGCGCGGGGTTATCGTGCCGCCCGCATTCAGTTTGATGCTTTTCACGCGCAACGCAGCGCCTTTGGGCGACACAACAATGTTCTGAGGACAGATATCAAAGCCATAGCGTCCTTTTCGGTGCAGTTCCCGCACCTGCTTGACAACCGGCAGTATGGCTTGCAGTTCATCTTCAATTTGCCGCATCGGATTTCGCACAAAATTATCAGACACATGGTTCTTTCTGTGCGTTTTTCTGCGTCTCAATAAAACTAAAATGACGATACTTATGATTACTGCCGCCGCCGCTGTTAATGCAATTATCAGTGTTGCATGCGCGGCGTTTTGCTCCGATGCGCTATGATAGCTGATGCCTGCCGCGCTCAGCAAATCAGCAAGCGCACCCGCACTGACCGCCGCGTTAATATTCTGTGCATCAAGAACCGCAAGCGTATTGATGCCCACAACGTGCCCGTTTTCACTCAGCAGCGGCCCGCCGGAATTGCCGCCGCTCAGCGACGCGTTAATCTGCAAAAGCGCAACTGACGCCCCGTTCTCTTTCAGCTTCCCCGTTTTTACAGCGCTGATAATGCCGTCCGTGAGAGTCACATCCTCGGCATCCGCACTGATATCAAGCGAGATAGCGTCCGACGCGACAGGAAATCCAAGCGCATAAATGGCATCGCCTGCTTTGGCCGCTCCCGTATCGTCCAGCACAAGCGTCTTAAGGCCATGAACCGGCGTTGACAGCTTGAGCACGCATAAGTCGGTGTTTCCGTTTTCCAAATAAACAGTGGCGCCGACTTTAAGCGCGTCCGCGCACAGCACCGAAATGTTCGAGCTTCCCTGTGTGACATGCCGATTGGTCACGACATATTTAACCGGCCCACCCTCACCCACGGCAAAGCCTGTCCCGCAAAAGACACTGTTGTCCTCATTTTCGCAGTAAACGCGCACCAGAGCGCTGCGTGCGGACAGAACATCCTGCGGCACCGTATTGGCACATAACACAGCGGAAGGAAAAAGCAGTAAGAGCACAATAAACAGGCAAAAAGCATGACGATATATTTTCACTAGATTGGTAACATCTCCATTTTATACTATTTACATAAGTATATATAGAGAAACGGTTTTTTTCAATACTGGTTTCAGCTTAAGTCTTTGATCGTTTCTTTCTCGGTTTAATGGTGATTTCGCGCAGAGTGACCCCGTTCACATACACCTTGACAACATAATTCTTTTCCGCTTCGATGGGCCCGAATATAAACTCGCCGTCGCTGTCTGTAAATGTATCCGAGACGGATTCAAGTTTTTCTTCGTTGCAGACAAAAAGCCGCACAACGGCATCAGCAACGCGCTGTCCGTCAAGATCATAAACCGTGCCGTGAACGATAGACCGAAGTTCCTTGGGCACGGTCACAACAGCTTCTATCCTCTCGTTCTGACCCGGGGTGAACGCAAATCGCATGGGATAAAGCGGCATAAGTCCTCCTTTATCGCTTTTGTTTCATTATTATTCATTCGTATCAGTTAAAATGTGTGCTATAATGAGAAAAAAAGGCAGGAGACGTTATATGATATTTGGCACAAGAGAAGTCCGTACCGATCTTGGCGCATTCAGCAGTGAAAAATGCAGTGCATGTAAAAACAGCTATACATATCATTTTTTCAAAATCACCCGTTTTATCGTTGTATTCTTTTTAAATCTCATCCCGCTTAGCTCTCACTACGAAGCCGTATGTGAAGGCTGCGACGATGCAAAAGCCATCGACGGTAAAACCGGCCGGAACATTGCCAAAGAGCACTTTAAAAAACGCACCCGTGCATTAACCGCAAAAACAGTGCTTAAACTGACGGCAGCCTTGGTTGTCATTGCCGCAGCGATGGTGCTGCCGCTCACCATACGCATTCCGCTGGATAAGCGCCCCGAAACATTAAAATCGCTTGTCAGCAAAGACGGGCTCTACAGCATTCAAAACAGTGAAGGCGACGTGCTGGGCATTGTGCAAATCGCGGACGGAATGAACCTTCTCACCTATTACGACGATGTGAGCGTTCTTGTCAATGAATCCGGCGCAGACGGCAGCTTTAAGGTGCATGAATACCGTCAGGAAGCCACAAACGAAACGGAGCAGGACGGATTTTTCCTCGTGCGTATTCCCGACAATCCGGGCATTCTTGAAGACCGTTACGGCACGCCGGTGCGCATCTACCATTACGATACCGAAAATGACGCGATAGGTTATTCCAGAGGTGTGGCGGATCTGTCGTCAATCGAATACACGGCGAACAAAGCCGTCTATCCGTTCAAATTCTATTCGTCCGACACGCAGGATCCGACAGACTACCTGTTTGTGCTGTATCTCGCGGGAGACAAGCGATTGGAAGCCACATTTATTCCGCAGCTTGCCACGGGCGAAACCAACCAGTTTGTAATGCTGACGGTGAAAGCCATGGAAAACGGGCGTATCGCGTCTGAGAGTGTTTACAGCTTCAGCGAAAACACAATCGCGCTTGCCAAGAAAGCGGGTCTGACACAGCAGAGTAACGCACAGGATATCTTGAACTTCCTCGATCAAAATGGACTGACACCCGATATGACCACGGACTACGCGTATTACAAGAACACCAAGGTCATCTCTAAAATGACTCTCAGAATGCAGGACGCTAACGGTAATATGCAAAGCGTGTCACAGGACTTCGATATCACAGAGAAAAACGGCTATTACATTGCGCAGGCCGTGGAGGAAGAACAATAAAAGCGTCATCCTGACGATCGAAAAAAGCCCCGGCAACGCAAGCCGAGGCTTTTTAGGTTATGTATCTCAGTCAAACACAACGATGGCATCGCTGCGTTTGATACGCGGCATCGCCGTTTCAACGACGCGTAACACATGGTTCAAGTCTTTAAGCTCCAGATAAGAAGCTGCGAAATCCTGACCCACTGCGAGATCGATATATTGCGCATCCGAGCAGACGAGAACCGCCTTGTCTGTACCGAGCACCGGCGTGCGGTATAAATGACCGTCAACGAGCGAACTCACGCGGTCGATCTCCATGCGTCCCGTTCCGGGCTGTATGCGCTGCAGCTGCGTGTAAAGGTTCGGGCTCATAACCAGCGCCGTCCGGCCCCAAACGCCTTTTTCCACCAACGTCTCAATACCTTTGGCCACATCGGCGAACGGATTCTCGCCGGTCTTCCAGTCCGCTCTTTTCAGATGCGTGGCGCCTTTGGCGGTGAACAAGCCATCGTATCCGAACGACTTGCTGCCGAAGAATAGCAGCTCATCTTCTTTTTTTGCGCACTTTGCGGCGGCCTCCACAACAGCTGTTAAATCCAGCGGACGTCCCGATTTTAAGCTGTTTTCCATGTCGCGCCAGTAAAGCGTCGCGTCGCTGTAGATAAGCGGCAGTTCCTTATAAGCTCTGCCGCCCGTTTTTGACATAATGCCGTCATCCTCCACGGCAGATTTGCGGTTTAAATCGTCCACGGGGACGCTTAGTGTCTGCGCGCCCAAGGGGCCGTATATATCGATGAACCGTCTGCCCGTCAGTATTCTGCGCGCTGTCTGTACCACTGTTTCATCAATCTGATTCCATACTTCGCCCGAAAATGGTGCGTCGTCTCTTGCTAAATAATCCATACTTCCCCTCCTTATTTGATTAAACTGCCCACAGTTGATGCAGGCTTATCCGATGAAGCCGCTTCCTCAGCGATTCCCAAATCCTCAAGCATCTCTTTAACTTCGTTCTCTCCCGAAATAAAATGTTCGGCTTCCTGCGGGTCAAGATGCTTAAGCAGCGTCATCAGCTCGCCCACGTGTGCTTTTTCTTCATCCCTGATATCTGCGATCACTTTTTTTGCCACAGGATCGTCCGTGGCGATCACATGGGCGTCGTATACATAGATGGCTTCCAGTTCTCCTGCGATATCCAAGCGAATGGCTTGGATCAGCTCTTCCTTGGTCAACTTACGATTCACATTCCCTTGGAACGGATTTGCAAAGTTTGGCATGATTCTTAACCCTCCTGTTTCTTATTAATAATAATTATCATTAGTGATATCATACATCATAATTATCCCAATTTCAAGTAAAAATTATATTACGGAAAAATGTTTTAGAATATACGGTTTCCCTAAAAAAATACAAAAACAAGTTTCCACCCCTGAAGGGGTGGTTTTTATTGGAACCCTATAAGGTTCTCATACCAGCAATACCTAAAGGCATACATCGGTTCCGCCAGCGAACGGAGACGCGCTTTAGATTCTGATGTGCAAAACAGTTATTTATGTCATTCTGAAGGAGCGTTAGCGATGGACTACGCAGTGGACTAGAATCTCATTCTTTATGCATTATGGGATGCTTCGCTACGCTCAGCATGACATAATGGAACTGTCAACGGGTCTAATTCACTTCTCGTCATGCCATTGTGACTGTCACCTCATAATTATTAACGCTAAAGCTGGCTTTCGCTCTAACGTAAAACGTGTGGTTTTTTCATGATAAACAAAAAAAGCGCACCGTTTCCGAATACGCTTTCACTTAACTGCAGACTAGTTTTTCATGAGCCATCGCCGTAGATTGTTAAAGTAGAACTTGGTGACCTTGTCGAACAGAAAGTCGTAAATCACGAATGCCACTTCGGCTAGCACCACAAAAAGCCAGAACGCCATGCCTGTGCTTAACACATCCTCATAAATGATCTGCTGCGCAAGCAGATAGACAAGCCCAAGCGCCACATTATAATACAGCAGTTTTACAATATATCCCGCTATCTTGTCCTTGATCCGCGTCTGAATATAGTATCTGCCGATACCATAGTGCCCAAAGAAAAACACATACGGCAGCACACGCAGGATATTGGGCATCAGCAACAGCGACATCAGCGACACACCGATATACATTAAGACGGCAAGGCCGATCTCTTCCTCGATCACCAGCCCCATTACGAAGACAGAGCTTAAAAAATACATCGCAATGCGCATTGTCGGCAAAACGGATGCCAGATATAAAAACAGCAGCGACATGGATGCAAACATCGCCGTTAGACTGACTCTATGTGCGGTTCGGTGAAAACGCGGCATGACATATCCTCCCTATATTATGATCAGCAGCAGGGTATGCAATCTCCGCCCATGCATTCGCAGCAGCAATCCGCGCAGAGCAGCCCCCCGCAGATGTTGCAGACGTTGGCGTCGTTCATACCCCGTTGGCCGCCGTAAAACGTCTGACCGTAGCCGCTCGCGCTTCTGTTGACGGTGTTATATGCGTTCGCATACTCGACGTTGCCGGGTTCCATGCCCGCAGCTGTGCTGAAATGCTGACGCGCGCCGTCGTACCAGCCTTTTTTAAGCAGCACCATGCCTTTGAGATAGTGCCACTCCGCTGTTCTGCTGGAGATCGCGTCCAGCATGGCATCGGCGCGCGTTAAGTCACCGCGCTGTATGGCCATGCGGATATCCGCAAACTGCGCCGACCCCGAATAACTGCTTCCGCCGCCGGTGTTTGATCCTCCGGCGTATGAATAACCGCCGCCGCCCGACTGGCGCTGCTTTTGTATCGTATCATAGGCTTCGTTGATCTCCTTAAGCCTCTCCCCTGCGAGGTCTTCCAGATCATGCCCCTTGTATTTGTCTGGATGGTATTTTTTCGCGAGATTTCTGTACGCTGTCTTGATTTCAGCATCCGTCGCGCCCGGACTAACCCCCAATACTTTATACGGATCCATCGGTATCCCCTTTCAACACATCTTCCGTTTTTTTAGCAAGCCCCAGATACATGATGTTATCCAGCAGCGGCTTGTCTCTTTTTATATTCAGCAGCTCGTAGGCTTTCACAGCCTGAGCCAGCGACATGTTCAAATTAAACGCAGCCTCTTCTTTTATCGTCTCGCGGAGCGCCGCAACGTCATTAAACTCTCGCTGCAAATAGACGTTATAGCTTTTGGTCTTGTGGTCTTTTTCAATATCGCTGACCGCATCCGCGATGTATATCCAGCGCCCGAGGTTATACCCCAAGTGCCACAATGTCCGTTTGGCCGCTTCATCTATGAAATCGAACGGGGCGTCCGCAAACACCGCAGCCAGCAGCTCCGCAAACTCATTGGATACCGCGTCGATATCCTGGCAGCCCTGCTTTTCCAGCATATGCAGATTCGACAGCCTGCCTGCAAACTGCGCCGCCAGCTTATCATGACTTTTTGCGGCTTTGCCGTTCACTCGCCTGTATAACAGCGACAGTATGCGTGCATACAGCTTTTTGTCGTCTATCGCGGTGTCATCAATTTTGGCATAGCCCAGCATGACGTTTATCGCCGCCGCGTATTCGGCCTGCTCTGAACGTACAATAATCTTCTTTTTGAACGGATTCGCGATACAAGCTTCCCTTTTAACCTTTGGGATTGTATCGCTCATGGACGACAGCAACAAAAGAAGCACAGCGCAATCGTAGTTTAGCATAAATCGCGCGCCGTGTGTATAGTTTTCTCCTATTGCCTTGCACAGGCCGCAGTAATAACCTTTAAACGCCTCGTATTCCTTGACCTTAAGCTCCGGCTTTAAAGGCTGTACATACCCAAACATAACCGTCTCCTAAGCTCTAATATTACCATGCGCCGCCTTTTTTAACAATTAGCGATATCACCATATTTACGGTTCGTTCATAAATTTCACTTATTGCTGATTTCGTGCATAAGCTATAACACAGACCATATGGGAGGATTCTATTTATGAACAGCCGGTATCCCGCAAATCGCCGTCTCTACCTTAACCCAAGAGGCAATCCCCACGGCACACAAACATCACATACATATTCTGAAGATTTAGATGCCTGTTTTGATAATCGCGGAGATGATATGGTGCCGCTGTGCAGCCGTCAGCGCCGTCCGATATCATCCGCACCTCTTGAATATTCACGCGTATTTACTTCAGACGAAACGCTTAAAAACAGCACACTGTTTCCCGGCCTTTATATGCCTTTGACCAAGGGCTGAAGAAAGGCTTGTTAGGCCAAGCGCTTTTAACACAAAAAAATATTCAGGAGGTACACATGTGGCATTATGAAAAAAGACTGCTTCATCCCGTGAAGATCGCACGGCCGGATCTGCGCATGGCGCGATTGCTTTTGGAACCGTATGCAGGCAGCACGTCCGAGCTCTCCGCGGCATTAAGCTATTTGAACCAGCGCTATACCATGCCGTCCGGCGCGCTCAAAGCGCTGCTCACGGATATCGGCACAGAGGAACTCGCGCATATGGAGATGATCGCCAGCATGATCACACAATGTCTTCAGGGCGAATCTCCGCAGGAGATCAAAGATGCGGGGCTGGAAAGCTGGTACGCATCGCACCGCCGCAGCCTGTTTCTCGCAGACAGCGATGGTGTGCCTTGGAGCGCTGTATGCACCGTATCATCGGGCGATCCCGCCGCCGACATCGCGTTCGACATGGCGATGGAGGACCGTGAACGCGCGCAGTTTGAGCGGCTGATTGCGATGACTGACGACAAGAGTATGATCGAACCGCTTGAGTTCTTAAGGGAACGTGAAATCGTGCATTATCAACGGTTTGCCGAGGCGCTGGAAGTGCTGAACTCAGATAATAAATAGGTATAATAAAATCAGAGAAATCCGTTACCGCTCGCAGTACGGCAGCCCGTTGCGCGAATAGTGGTGTTCTTTGCATTCGTCGCATTTTTTATACCGGGAACATTTTTCTTTCTTCTTGCACGGGCAGGTATCGGGATTCCATTTTATCTTCTTCTTTTTCATTTTGATCTTCCTTAATCGCTGTGCGTTCACCATTGCCGACCCCCAATATGAGAAGAAAGCAATGACCGGGCCCCATTCCTTAACCGGTGACAAGGGCTTGAAATTATTGAGGATGCCGGGGCGATTGTCTTTGTGTCCGGGGCACACATCCATTTCCACACCGTCTATCGTGACACGGCACCACACATGACCGGAGACGTACTCCGGTATGCTCACGCCCTCAAACTCCTTAGGAGGAACCAAATTCCGAAAAGCGTGAACAAGGCGGCTTTGGATACCCAAGGCATCGAGTATCATATTCAGCGCGCTCGCCTGCTGCCAGCAATATCCTCTTCCTTTTTCAAACGCCTTTTCGGGCGAATCTAACGAATTGGAATAAGAATATGTCATGTGTGACGACACAATTCCCTGTGCATATTCCACAAGCGCCCAGCCGGACAGGTTTGTATGCTGGCATTTATCTATGGCATCGTTAATTTTCATGGTGACTCCCGGTTGCCAATAAAGATGTATGGTTTCATTTTATCGCCAAAATCAAACGTTGTCTATTGAACACACATAATCGTGATTAAAAAGTGGCTGTGGTTTCAATGATAGCCCATTTCCATCGCGCCGTTTAAGATAACAAGTTTCCACCCCTGAAGGGGTGGTTTTTATTGGAACCCTATAAGGTTCTCATACCAGCAATACCTAAAGGCATACAACGGTTCCGCCAGCTGCACGGAGACGCGCTTTAGATTCTGATCTGCAAAACAGTTATTTATGTCATTCTGAAGGAGCGTTAGCGATGGACTACGCAGTGGACTAGAATCTCATTCTTTATGCACTATTCATGGGATGCTTCGCTACGCTCAGCATGACATAATGGAACTGTCAATCATCACCTCTCTTAACGGGTCTAATTCACTTCTCGTCATGCCATTGTGACTGTCACCTCTTAATTATTAACGCTAAAGCTGGCTTTCGCTCCACACGTAAAACGTGTGGTTTTTTCATGATAAACAAGTAAAAACGGCTGCGATTTCTCACAGCCGTCTGATATAACCTATTTCACTATCGTTGATTAATCGTCTGCCTCTGCCGTTTTCACGGAATCGAACTCGTCGATTATCTCCTGAGACGGCGCCTTTGTGAGAAGGCTGACCGTCACGATGGCGACGAGCGCAACGATGAATCCGGGCAGCAGCTCGTAGATGCCGAACACGCCGCCGAGCGGGTTTAAAAGCTCGTTCCAAATGATGACCGTGGCTGCACCGCCGATCATGCCGGCCAGCGCGCCCCATTTGTTCATGCGTTTCCAGAACAGCGAGAGAATGACAAGCGGACCGAATGTCGCGCCGAAGCCTGCCCACGCATAAGACACGATGCCAAACACCGTGCTGTTCTCATCCAGCGCAAACAGTATGCCGATCAGTGCCGCGCCGATAACCGTGGCTTTGGATACGGTCAGTATCTGCTTGTCCGTCGCGTCTTTCTTAATAAGCCCGTGGAAAAAGTTCTTGGAGATAACCGACGCCGCCGCCAGCAGCTGACTGTCCGACGTGCTCATTGTGGAGGCGAGTATGCCCGAGATAAAGATGCCCCCAATGAGCGCCGGGAACAGATATCCCGCCAGCGCGGAAAACACCGTTTCCTGCGTGCCGTCCATCAGCACATCACCCAGCAGCGCACGGCCGATCACGCCGATCATGATGGCAGCACCCAGAGAAATGACCACCCATACCGTGGCGATACGGCGGGAGTGTCTGATCTGTCTTGTTTTGCGAATCGCCATAAACCGAAGCAACACATGCGGCATACCGAAGTAGCCAAGGCCCCATGCAAGAATCGATATAATATCCAGAGCGCTGTATTGCGTAAAGGAATTGTCGGCAGGGTTATTCACGCCCCAGATGCTGAAATACCCGTTGATGCCGGAAAGCTGTGCTGTGATATTCTCAGCGCCGCCCACAGCCGTATAACCGACAAAGACAATGGCCAACAGTGCAAAGAACATGAGCACGCCCTGTATCAGGTCTGTCGTGCAGACGGCAAGAAAGCCGCCCACCACGGAATAGACAATAATGACAATGGCGCTGATGATCATCATGAGCGTGTAGTCAAGGCCGAACAGGGATTTAAAAAGCTTGCCCATCGCGGCAAAGCCTGAACCTAGATAAATCACAAAAAATAAAAGAATGAGAACAGCCGCAAGGCTCATAAGTATCTTTTTCTTGTCCCTGAATCTGTTGGAAAAATAGTCTGGCAGTGTAATTGAGTTGCCCGCAACCTTGGTGTATTTGCGCAGCCGCTTGGCCACAAACAGCCAGTTTAAATATGTACCGACAGCAAGGCCCAGCGCCGTCCAGAAAACCTCGCCGATACCCGTCAAATACGCGAGCCCCGGCAAACCCATAAGCAGCCACCCTGACATATCGGATGCTTCCGCGCTCATCGCCGTGACCCATGGCCCCAGCTTTCGTCCGCCCAGCAAATAATTACTGGAACTATTGTTGCGTTTGGAATAAATTGCGCCAACGATGACCATCATCGCCATATAAAGGCACATTGCGATCAAAATTTGAATCTGATCCCCTGTCATATCCACCCTCCAATAATTTAATTAATAAATACACGTTATCATACCATACAGCTAGTCTATTGTTAATATAGAAATCCTCATATTCCGCCGGCAGATGCAAAAAAGAGCCGATTTCGTTAGAAAATTGGCACTTATATCCGGTTTGCTTCTATTTTACACCAAACATGCAATAATACTTTCCTCAACAAAAAAGACCGCCGGGTCTCCCCATGCGGTCATTCGTTGCGTATTTGTTATTTAACGAGATCGACGCTTTCCGATGCGAACAGCACCACGATGCCGTCCTTATTCCAAACAATATCGCCTTTATCGGCTGCCTCGAGATTCTCAAACTTGTTGCCGTACGATGCGTAAATCGCCTCCGGCTGCTTGCCGTAAAGCGTGGGCGCGCATGAGATAAATCCCGTCACCGCTTTAACGGTGTCATCATATTTTTCACTCGTGATGGTAAAATCATGCGACACCTGATCCCCGTTTTTCGTCATTGTGACATAATCCACGATCATGCCGTCCTGAGACACAACAGAAATGTGCAGCAGCGCACCGTCCAAGAGATCCGTTTCTCCCGATACCGTGATGGTATTGCCATTGACCGAAATCTCACTGCTTCCGTCTACCGACACTGTCGTCGCATTCGCAGACATCGTGGGCTTTGGAACCGAAATCGGTCCGCAACCTACCATCAACACGACCAGCAATACAACCAATATGGCCGCAGCGGCTATCTTAAAGCGTTTTTTTTGCATAACAATCTCCTTTTATAATGTCGTACTCAAGTATACATAAAATCATTTGGTATGTAAAGACCAAAAAGGAACCCCCAAAAACCGGGTAATCGCGCGCCTGTGTGCAATTGTTGTTTATGTATAAAGAGAGCCGTTTATTAATATAAAAATGTCAATTCCATTATGCAGGCGGTGACGATTTTGGCGATTAAACATAAATATTTAGGTGAAATGCTGATTGATGTGGGTATCATCACCAACGATCAGCTGCAAGAATGCCTCAGCGAACAGAAAAAAACAGGTGAGCGTCTGGGCAAGATACTTAAAGCGCGCGGTCTGGTGACAGAGCAGCAATTGATGGAGGTTATGCAGTATCAGCTGGATATCCCGTTTATCAATCTGGAAACGATCAAGCTGCCAAAGTCGCTTTCCAAGGCGCTGCCGGTTTCGCTCGCGAGAAAGCACAAAATGGCGCCCGTCAAGATTGACGGCAAGCGGCTGTATCTCGCCATGGCTGATCCTGCCGATTTTATTGCCATTGAAGACGCAAGGGTGATGTCCGGCCTGGATGTCTACCCCATGATTGCGCCCGAGCTGGCCATTGAAACAGCGATCAACACCATATACGGCAACGAATACGCGGAAACGGCCATACGCGAGCTGGCGGCTGAGGTCAATGAATCCGATTCCGTGATGGATCAGGCCGCGGCCAACATCGCGAACGCACCCATCGTGCGCCTAGTTAATTCGATATTTGAACAGGCCGCCAAGGCCAAGGCAAGCGACATTCATGTGGAGCCGGGCGAAAGAGAGGTGCGCGTGCGGATGCGCATCGACGGCCAGCTTGTGGGTGCGCTCACAATACCCAAGAAAGCACAGTCTGCCGTGACCACACGGCTCAAAATCATCGGCGGTATGGATATTGCCGAAAAACGGCTCCCACAGGACGGGCGCTACAAACTGCTGATGGCCGGCAACGAGATCGACGTGCGTATGTCGTCTATGCCCACCGTACACGGCGAAAAAGTCGTGATGCGTCTGCTCGATAAACAAAACTTTTTTATAAGCAAAGAAAAGCTTGGCTTTTCCAAAGACAACATCCGCAAGTTTGATCAACTGCTCAAAAACCCGCACGGCATCATACTGATTACGGGCCCGACGGGCAGCGGTAAATCCACCACGCTTTATGCCATGCTCAGCGAAATCAACGATACCACGAAAAACATCATTACAGTGGAAGACCCTGTGGAATACTCGATCGGGGGTATCAATCAGGTGCAGGTGAATGCCAAAGCGGGGCTCACGTTTTCAACAGGTCTGCGCTCTATACTGCGTCAGGATCCCGACGTCATCATGATCGGTGAGATTCGCGACCGCGAGACAGTGGACATTGCGATACGCGCCGCCATCACGGGTCACCTCGTGCTTTCCACCATACATACCAACGACGCCGTCAGCACCATATCGCGGCTTATCGACATGGACATACCGCCGTACATGCTGTCTGCGTCGCTCGTCGGCGTGCTTTCTCAGCGGCTTGTCAAAACCATTTGTCCCTACTGCAAAGAGGAGTACAAGCCGAGTCGGTTCGAGCTCGCCGCGGCAGGGCTTCCCGGCAACTACGCCAAAACGGTTTATCACGGCAAGGGCTGCTCATACTGCAACAACTCCGGCTACAAGGGACGCCGCGCGGTTCATGAGATATTCGTGATCGACAGGCATGTGCGCGATATGATCACGGGCGGCGCTGCGATCGACGCCATCCGCGACGACGCGATAAACCGCCAGCACATGACCACGATCGCTTCGGAATGCATCGCGCTGATGGAAAGCGGCGCAACCACGATTCAGGAAGTGATCAGCACATCGTATTCATACAAAGGAGACAGCGAATGAGATTGACCGAGCTGATGGAAAAAGCGGCCGTGCATAACGCGTCTGACATTCATATCACCGTGGGCATTCCGCCCACAATGCGCATCAGCAGCGGCCTTGTGCCGATTGAAGACACGATTGTGACCCCCGACATGTCGCTGAATTTCGCCAAGGAAGTCATGAACGAAGCACAGTGGGCCGCGTTCAACAAGCACGGTGAATACGACTTTTCGCTCTCAGCCCCCGGCAAATACCGTTTCCGCGTCAACGCGTACCGGCAGCGCCAAAGCGTGGCGCTGGCTATGCGCATGATTCGCAGCAACGCGCCGGACATTAATTCACTGGGGCTCCCCCCTATCGTGAATTCTCTTTGTTCTTTAAACCGCGGGCTGATACTCGTCACGGGCCCCACGGGCAGCGGCAAATCCACCACGCTCGCGGCGATGATCGACGTCATCAACCGCACGCGCAGCCAGCATATTCTCACACTCGAAGACCCGATAGAATATCTGCACAAGCACAAAAAAAGCATTGTCAACCAGCGTGAAATCGGCGTGGATTCAGAAAACTACTCAAGCGCGCTCCGCGCCGCAATGCGCCAGGATCCCGACATCATACTCATCGGTGAAATGCGCGACCTTGAAACCATCAGCATCGCGCTGACCGCCGCCGAAACCGGACATCTCGTGCTCTCCACACTGCACACCACGGGCGCAGCCAAAACCATCGACCGCGTGATCGACGTGTTCCCTCCGCACCAGCAGCAGCAGATACGCATGCAGCTGTCTATGACGCTGGCGGCGGTGATATCGCAGCAGCTTCTGCTCTGCACCGACGGCAAAACGCGCGTCGCCGCGGTGGAAACACTGATGGCGACACCCGCCGTGCGCAATCTGATACGCGAAAACAAGGTGCATCAGGTGGCGGGCATGATGCAGGCGTCCACAGCATCCGGCAATCAGCTGATGGACAACGCACTCGCCGACCTTTACCGTCAGGGGCGCATATCGCGCGAGAACGCGCTTTTCTATTCGGTAGACCGGGCATACATACAGACATTGCTGTAGGCTGACAGCTTTTTAAGAGGTGATTGTTATCAAATATTTATATAAAGCGGCGAACAAAGCCGGGCAGACAGTGGAAGGCGTTATTGAAGCGTCGGACAAAAAAGCGGTTGTGTACGAGCTGCGCGCCAAATCGCTGTACCTGCTCGATCTATCTGAAATCAACGCCAAAACATCGACAGAAATCACGATAGGCTCCGCTAAAATTCCCAAACGCGTGCTTTCGATATTCTGTTCGCAGTTTTCCAGCATTCTAAAAGCGGGCGTGCCCCTCGTGCAGGCGCTCACAATGCTTGAGGAGCAGACCGACCACAAGAAGTTCAAAGGCATACTCGCATCCGTCTGCGATGATCTGCAGCGCGGCAAGGGTCTTTCGGAAAGCCTTTCGATGCATGAACGCGCATTGCCGAGCATCATGATACAGATGATTGAAGCGGGCGAGGTCAGCGGCACGCTCGACCTTTCGCTGGATCGGCTTGCGGTGACGTTCGACAAAGACTACAAAATCGCACGCAAGGTGAGATCCGCCATGACCTATCCCATCATTGTGGCCATCGTAGCGGTGCTTGTGGTTATATTCATGCTCGCCTTCGTCATCCCGAGGTTTGCCGGTATATTTGAATCCATGAACACCGAGCTTCCCGGCATCACCAAAGCTGTGATGGGAATCAGCGATTTTGTGACCAACCAATGGATGTATCTGCTGGGCGGCATATTGCTCATCTATGTGCTGTTCAAGACTTTCAAGTCGTCGCCGCAGGGGCGTCTCGCGCTGGATAAATTCAAGCTTACATTCCCGCTTGTCAAAAAGGCATCTATCCGGCTCATGTCCGCACGTGTCAGCCGCACGCTGTCCACGCTGACCGCCACGGGCATCGCACTCACACAGTCGCTGCGCATCGCGTCCAAAATCGTCAACAACAAGCTGGCGGAAAACAAGCTGCTCGATGTGGAAGAACAGATCAAACAGGGGCGCTCGCTTTATGACGCCATCGGCGCGGCGGATATCTTCCCGAGCATGCTGATGCACATGGCCAAAATCGGCGAGGAATCCGGCACGCTGGATCAGATGCTGGAACGGGCTGCCGAGTATTTTGAGGAAGAAGCGGATGTGGCGGTCACGCGGCTGACCACCATGCTGCAGCCTATATTGCTTGTGATCGTCGCGGTGATTGTTCTCGGTATTATCCTTGCGGTGCTGGTGCCGATGATCAACATTTACACAAATATATGATAAGGTATCGTAAAAAAGTCCAAACGGTGTTTTATTTTGTCATTTGGTGTTATAAAAAAAGTAACATTGCAGGGATTCATTATGAAAGGGGAAAATAAATATGTTTAAGTTCTTGCGCAAAAATAAAAAGGGCTTCACGCTTGTCGAGCTCATTGTAGTTATCGCTATTCTTGCGATACTTGCGGCTGTCGCTGTGCCAGCGTTCTTGGGTCTTTCGAATGATGCACAAGCTTCCGTTAGATTGGCTAACGCAAAAATCATTGCTACATCTCTTAATGCATATAATGCATTAAATCCCACAACTCCAAAAGCCAATGCAAGTGATTGGACGAGTTTGCCGGATAATTTGAAGATCACCGGCATGCCCTCTGGGGACGAGCTCACGGCAATTCAAAATTTGGTTAAATATGACTCAACAACCAAATCGTTTTATGTGGAAGCAGCATCGCCTTCAGCCTCACCATCAACTTAATGTAACTTCGCAACGAGCGAAGCGCACGGACGCGCTTCGTTCTTTTTTTACGACAAAAAACGGCATTATTCGCTGTATCTGTTTAAACAACAACGTTGGTGTTATATAAAGTCAAGGACATTATGCAAGGGTAAAAAAACATGGATGTGACAATAGGCATCATCATATTCATATTCGGTGCGATCATCGGCAGCTTTCTTAACGTATGCATATTAAGGCTGCCTGTTTCGCGTTCTATCGTGTCGGGCGCATCCGCCTGCCCATCGTGCGGCGCACGGCTCACCCCTGTCGATCTTATCCCTATATTGAGCTATCTTGCCCTGCGCGGCAAATGCCGCCGCTGCAAGGCGCGCATTTCCCCCATGTACCCCATCATCGAAGCGCTCACGGGCGCGCTGTATCTTCTGCTTTATCTGCGCTTCGGTCTTGTCTGGCAGCTGCTTGTTTATATGGCGCTGGTCAGTCTGCTCATCGTGATCTCAGTGATCGATTATAAAACGATGGAGATACCCAACGGTCTCATCATCGCCGGGTTTATTGTCGGCGCACTGCAGCTGATCGTCACAATATTCAACGGTATATTCGGTGACTGGACAAGCTATGTGATCGGTCTTTTCGCGGGCGGGCTGCCGCTGCTGCTGATTGCGCTGATTGCCGCTTTTCTGCTCAAAAGAGAGGCAATGGGTGGCGGCGATATCAAGCTTATGGCGTTCTGCGGCTTCATTATCGGCTGGAAGCTCGTCATCCCCGCCTATTTAATCGGCATTATAACAGGCGCGGCTATCAGCGTGATACTCATGGCGCTGGGGCGCAAAAAGCGCGGTGACGAAATCCCCTTCGGGCCGTTTCTGTCTCTCGGTGTGGTGTTAAGCGTTTTTTTCGGAGACGCGCTGATCGACTGGTATGTGGGGTTGTTACGATGATAAGAAACAAAAAGGCGTTTACGCTTGTCGAAGTTATTCTCGCTGTTGCCATATTCGCCGCGGTCGCTTTGCCGCTGCTTACCGTTTATGTGCAGTCTTTAAAGGTGGATACGGCGGCACGCGGTGTGCTTAACGCCAACTATATCTCACAGCAGTATATCGAAAAGCTGGATGCCGCCACATATCCGGAGGCCCTCAGCGATTTGCCGGAAAAGCAGGCAAAGGGCGGATATTACCTCTCGGCCGCGATCACACCGCACGGCGCGGACGGCGGTGCTTATTTGCATCTGGTGGCGCTGAACAACGGTAAAATGCTTGCGGTGCTGCCGGATGGGAACTGGCGGCTGTTCGGCTCCGTTCCGTCCAACATTTCCGTCAGTTTTTCGGGCAGTCAATACGGGCTCACGTGTGACGGCACGTCACTGACAGGAGCTGCGAATGCATCAAGGGGCACGGTCGTTATCAATGCGGTGAATCTTGCCAGCGTCTCGCCTAACGTGTCACTGAGCGGCTGCAAAGCCGTGGTGTACTGCACGAGCGACAACGAGAGCAATATCAATATCGTATCGGGTGAGGCCGACAAATACCCCGACATGTTTGACGGCGGTACATCGCTTGTGCATGTGACAGCGCGTATTTATGACACTGCGGACGCTTCTGAGCCTGTCGCGCAGTCGGAAGCGTACATTAATATAAGGAACTGGGCGGAATGAAAAAGCCAACATGCAGCAAGGGTTTTACATTGGTTGAATTACTTGTGGTCGTCGCGCTCATCGCGGTGGCGGCTTCGCTGATGTACACCTTTTTCGGGCAGGGGCTCTCGCTGTACACCGCTGAAAGCGAATCGGCGGACGAACAGGCGAACATGCGGCTGGTGATGTCAGATATCACCAACAGAGTGCGGCTGAATCCTGCGGATACATCGTGCGCCAACAACGTGCTGACCGTGGGCGACGCGGTATACCGGCGCAGCGGTCAGCAGATTCTGCGAAACGACGGCGTGATTGCCAACGGCATATCGACTTTTACCGTAACTATCAGCAATTCGATGCTGGACATACGGATTGAGAACACAGCGGGAAAAGCGCTTGAGACCTCGCTGTCGCTGAAACAGTAGCAAGAAAGGGTGGTGAGCACATGTTAAAACGGATCAATAACAAACGCGGCTCGGCCATTATCATGGCGCTTGTCACCATCACGATACTGCTTGTGCTCGGCATGGCTGTGATCACGCTGTCGATGGGCACACTCACCACGAACGTGGCGGATGCCACCACCAACGACACCTACTATGCGGCGGAGGCAGGTATCAACAGCGCCATCGAGCAGGTGAAAACAGAGGTCGTTAAATACTACGCGGAGATGAGTAAACTGGACGGCAATTACACCTCGCTTTACGATAACTTCTTTCAAGGTATCGCATCCAATTCGTCATCGAACTTTAATGAGCCGGATATACAAAGCATGGATACGATCACCACATTCAGCGCGGGCAATTTTGATGAAGGCGCCAACACAGGCGATATACTCATCTCGTGCGAGGCCATCGCTGCGGACGGCACGAAGTATGTTGTGAACGGCAGCGTGAATGTGCTGCGGATTGATTTGCGCAGCGGCGGCGGAGAATGGTTCTTTGATGGAGTCGCACTATATGCGGGCGACACTTTACATGTCAAGCAATGGTACAACGGGGTTACGCCGTATAATGCAACCATTGTATGCAACCGTTATACACCAAACAATTGGACGAAGGCTGGCGGTGTGAATTATAACGTTGTTGTCGATGAAAACGCAGCCGGTGCCATCGGTGAGTTTTTGCCCTATCCGTCCTATAGCAATCCTGCTGTAGGCAGTAATGTCATAGAATTCGCTGCCGGTACATCTATCCCTAATGCAAGCGGCATTTCAGAAGGGATCATTTTTGGCCGGGGTGACCTCAGCCTTGCTTCTTGGTCAACGGCATATAAGGATGTTTACTGTGATGGTAATTTGTCGATATCCGGCACTAATTTTATCGGTAATATTTATTGTCGCGGGAATTTAACATTTACAGGCGGCTCTTTCTCCGGAAAAATCATCTGCGACGGAAATATCACGATTTCAAATTGCAATAAATCAGGTGTTATTATGTCCGGCGGTTACATAAACGCATCGGGAGGGGCAAACAGCTGCAGCTTTTATGCGGTTGGCCCTATCAACATCAGCGGCGGCAACGGAAGTGCTGACGGCGGCGTGATATATTCATGCACAGAGCTGCGGATCAGCGGCAGCAACGCACACGGTATCTATTTTTCCGGCGGCGACATTTTCGCGAATAATGGTACCAGCCTTGACAAGTCAGCGTTAATTGCAAAAGGAACAATACACGCCAATGGCAATTGGCTGACTCTCTCGTACGACCAAAGCTACATCGACAGTGTGAAAAACAATCCTGCCAATGCCTTCTTCTTTGGCGGTGGCTCAGGCGGCTCGGGAGGCGGCGGCGCCGCCCCCACTTCCGATGTGATTCAGGGACAAAGCATAACGGCCTTGGGCCGTTTAAACTAAGGAGGCAGAACATGCCCATCAGACAGACGGCAGCGGTATCCGTGGATATCGGCCACTCCAACTTAAAAATTGTGCAGACCTCGGCAGACGGGCGCATCTTGAAGTTCGCCGTGCACAAAATGCCCGAGGGCTGTGTGGACGATCTTACCATCGTCTATGAGGACGCGCTCGTGCAGTCGCTAAAAAAAGCACGCAGGCTCGCAAAGCTCGGCAGCGGCAAATGCAGCCTTGTGGTGAGCGGCAACGACATCATCATCCGCCACTTTACCCTGCCGATGCTGGATGAAGAGCAGCTGTATCAAAATGTGCTGCATGAAATTGCGGGATACCTGCCGGTGGAAACGGACAAATATTTCATCGACTATAAAATCGCGGGAACCACAGAGGAAGAAGGCATCAAAATGTACACGGTGCTTGTCACCTGTGTTCATCAACGTATTCTGGGCAAATACAAAAAGACTTTTAAGTCCGCAGGGCTCACGCTCAATGTGGCAGACACCTGTGAGAATGCGTGCGAAAAGCTATTGAAGCTCTATCATCAGAGGAACAAAGAATTTTCTTTGAACGGCGGTATCTGTATGCTGGATCTCGGCACCCGTCACACGCGTGTCAGCCTTTACGACAACGGCAGCTTTTATGCGAGCAATCTGTTAAAGCGCTCGGGGCAAAGCATCACCGACGCCATTTCAAAAGCCACGGGCCGCGATGTGCTCTCGTCCGAGCTGTTAAAGCGTGAGACCGATTACTTAAACGCGCCGCACAAAAATGCCGATCTTAAGGCCGCGGTGATCTATGAGGTGGATGCGCAGCTGCAGGAAATCAACCGCGTGCTCGATTATTACCGCAACCGCACAAAACGCCCCATTCGCGCGATCTATACCTCGGGCGGCGGCGCATTGCTGCCGGGGCTCCATGCGTATATGCGCCAGCACCTCGCCATTCCGGTCTTCCCTGCCGCCAGTCTGATTCCCTCAGGCAATGCGGATAACCCCGGCTTTGCGTTCCTGCTCAACGCCTATGCGGCCACGCTCAGAGAGGAAATGCCATGAAGAACGATATTAACCTGTTTGTCAAAAGAAAAAATACGAAAAACACCAAAAAGATTGTTGCTGGTGTGTTGATCGGCGCGGCATTTCTCGCTGCATTTGCGGCATTTGGGATACTGCTGCCCATGAACAACCGCGTTGACGCACAGGCAAAACTCGCGGAGCTCGAGCAACAGCTCCAATCCTACGACTTTACAGAGGAAGACCTACTCGCCAACACGGAGAAAAATGCCATGCTCACGCAGCAGTTTGAGGAACTGACGCGCCTGCACGAATCGCGCTCGGATATACTCGCATACTTGGGAGATATCGAAGATGCGCTGCCCACCAGCGCTCAGATCACATATATGTCACTCACAGGCAATCAGCTGCAAATCACCGGCACGGCTCCGGGAGATGCCGAAGTGGCCACGCTCAGCCTGCACTTGCGCGAATCCGACCTTTTCAGCAGCGTATTCGTGTCATCAAGCACGGTATCGGAAGAAAGTGACGAGACCATGTTCACGCTGACAGCTGCGCTGCCGGTATCGTTAAGCGGCGAAGCGCTGGTGGAAGCAGGCAGTGAGACCGATGGTGAAAACAGCGAAGAAGAGACGCCCGAGCAGACCGAGGAGGTGGCCTCATGACGATGACAAAGCGCGAAAGAACGCTGGTCTTTATACTGCTCGTTCTCATTGTGATAGGCGCTTACTGGCTGCTATTCTTAAGCCCTTATATCGAGGATATGAAAGTGCTCACGGCGCAGACCCAAGAAAACCAGACGCTGCTCTATAACAAATCGCAGCAGCAGATTAAAAACAACGAACTGCTCAAGGATCTTTCTGATAATGAGCGGCAGGTCGCCGAACTGAGCGCGGGCATCACCCAAGGCTACGATCAACCCGCCATACTCGTGTATCTTGAAAAGACCGTGAAAGAACACGCTGCCAAACAAACCTTTTCGTTTAGCGAGATTAGGCAAACAGGACAGATGATTGCCTGCCCCGTCACCGTGACCATGCAGAGCAGCTACGACGGAATCAAAGAAGTACTGTCGGCACTGGCAGACGGCAAATACTTCGCAAAGGTGACCGGACTCAGCGCCCAGCAAGGCGCAGAGGAAGAGGTGACCACCACGGAAACAACGGAAGACGGCGAAACCGTATCCTCAACAACCACCCAACCCAGTGACAAGCTGGATGTCATACTGAACCTTGAGTTTTACTGCTTGACAGGAGATATTCCGGCAGATGCGCAATATTCTTTTGACAGCGGTCATGAATTTGGCGGCGATGTATTTAAATAGGAAACCATAATACAAAGCTAAAATAATGCCCCGCAGAGTCTAAGACTTTGCGGGGCATTGTTAAATGACTATTAAGCGATGTTACTTACCGGCCGCTGACTTCACACGCCGAGAATGTGATCTGCCCGTTCACGCAGCGGAACGTGGCAAATTCAACCATGGTCTTCGTGGTCAGAAAACCGGAATCAATCTGGATTCTCACATTGGAATAAACAGCTTTGGTGGCATTGATACGCGCTTCGCTGCTGGTATCTAACGTTTCCTTAAGCGCTTCCAAGTCTCTTAAAATATTATCGTATTGTTGTTCAAGCTGTTCTCCGGCGTCAATAAGTTTTTTGCGCATTGCCAACCGATCAGCAGATATATCACTTGGCGGCGGCATTCTCGTGATATTCTGAATGCGGTTTAACTGCGCTTTAACCTGTCCGCGTTCGGCGTCCAGCTTGGTGTATCGCGCACGCTCTTCAGGCAAAATGCCAAGCTCGATTTGCGTCTGGTCGTTGCCAGGTGAGCCGATTGTCTTGGCTGTAATTTCCTTGCCCGCGCGGATGACACCGCCCAGCAGCTTGCCCCATTTTCCTTTCAGCACAACCGAATCGCTCGCCACGATAAGACAATGAACGATATAATCAGCAAATACACTGCCCCGCACCGTGATAGAAGCCCGCTCGATAAAACGCGCCACAACATTTCCGCCCGCTTCAAGCTTTCCCTGGCTCATGCCCTGCATACCGTTTCGCAGCACAATATCCTTGCCCGCGGTAAGCGTCGCACCCTCCACATAACCGCGCACCTCGATACTTCCTGTGGCTTCGATGGAGAGCCCGGCAATCACGCTGCCGTCTATCACCACATCACCGTCGAACACGACGTTGCCGACACCCATATCCACATCACCCGCCACGTGGTAGACATCCGAAATCTCCACACGGCCTTTTATATAATCCACACGGCCGCTTTTTTCCGCAATCAGTGATCTGCCGTCTTCCGAGGCCTTGACGTTTTTACCCTTGGGCAGTTTCTTTTCCTTACCGCGCTGCGCAGGAATGATCACACCTTTGACAGTGGTTCCGTCAACCCCGTCCTCAGGCGGAACAACCGTGGCCACCACGTCACCCTCAGAGACACGCTCAAACAGCTTTAAGCTTTTGTAGTCGGCACTGCCGTCCGGCAGAATTTCGGGGGCATAGCAGCGCTCTGCGCTGAACGTGAAGATAATTTCCCCGTCTTTGCCCTTATGCGCGGGCTTCCCGTGCGCGATCTCAATATATTTATTGTAGACTTTATTCTCTACGGAATCTCTGACAAGCTGTTCATCCAGGCCATATGTAATCTCGCATTCCGTTTTGATGCGTTCAAGCACCTCGTCGGCTGTCTTTTCCACACCCATTTCGACAGCAGGAAAAAGCATCATGCCCGCCGACATTCCATCTGACGACACAACGACAGCCACATCGGAATCCGCGGGTTTTTGCAACTGAGGCCCTCCGAGGCGGATACGGATATCGTTGCGGCGCAGACTCAAACGCAGTATATCAACGTTAAACCCTTCAATGCCTCTGCGGCATATGTCAAAAAGCACACACTCCTGATGCAGCGGCTGGCCATCTCCCTGCTCCCGTGTAATTTCAAGATGAACGCCTTCGTCCGTATAGCAAACCTCATACGAGGCATCCGCCGATGGCTGAGGCGATTTGTTTTCCTGCTCAGGCTCCTCCGTTTTGTTCATTTCATTTGCTTCATCAGGCAATTGTGCTTGCTTTGAATCATTCATGAATGCACGCTCCTTATGTTTTATTGTAAATATTGAAACTGCAATTATTATATCGATAAGAACATAATATTAATAAACCGATTATGCATTGTTTAATAATAAATTTCGGCATCAACTATGATAGACCCGGCTGAGCGCATGAATCCAGTTTACGATTTCCGATCTCAAGCTTTCGGGATACAGCACCTCGGCTTGGTCTCCGAAAATTGTGAGCCACGATATAAACCCAGGGCTCACGCGCACATTAACAGATACCGTGAAATGACCATCGCGAATATCCGAAACCGCCGCATCAAGGCCAAAGCGGTCAAACACGGCGGTGGCAAGCTCGTCACTGAAACGGATACGTACATTTTGCGGCTTGCCGCCGAACATGGAAAAAACGCTTCTGTGGTAATCGTCAAAATCGATATAGTTTTTGTATTCGGATACCTCGCTGATGCTGCGCTGATCCTGCTCGCTCAGTTCCACACGCGTCATTCTGTCCACCCGAAAGTGCGAGAGATTGTCGTATTTGTCTATATTGCAGACGAGATAATACGCGTCCTCAAACCACATCAGCGAATAAGGGCTCGCGCAATAACGCTGCCCGTTTCTTTTCAGACGCTGTGTTTTATCCGGCATGTATTCAAAATATAAAAATGTGATCTTCTTCCCGAGCGACTGCGCGTGCACAATACGGTCAATGTTGTAATAGATCTCCTCGTTGCGGGTCTTCTGGGTTCGTGCCAGCTCCAATCGGTTGCGAAAGCTTGCCGACTGTGTCTCGCCGAAAAAATCGCCGAGCCTTCTTATGAGTTCGCGCGATTTTCTTTCGGTCATAAAACGGGCGGCAGAAATAGCGCTGGCACACACCTGCGCCTCAGCCATCTCCAAAGGACGCTGGCCTAAAAAATAAGCGGTTTTTCCGTCCGTTGTTTTGATGATATCATAGCCCACATCGCGCAGCAGGTTCATGTCACCGTAGATAGACTTTCTTTCAGCTTGAATGCCGTTTTCGTTAAGGTATGCCATAATGTCACTCAGCTGCTTGGGATGGTATTCATCTGTATGCTGCTGAAAAAACTTCAATATTAACAAGATCCGTGCGCGTTTCGGATAATCCGTCACTCCCCATCCCCCTTATTTAGCCAATGAATAATTGACATGCAAAGATATGTATAGCATAATTATACCATATATGCCGCCAAAGGAGAACACCTATGTCCAAATCAGATTCCAGTTTTCAGATAAATAAGAAAAGTCTTATCACAGCGGTCGTTATTATCTTTTCTTTGATCGTCATATCGTTCTGCCTGACGCTATTTGTTCCGCCCGGTCAGTTTGAAACCGCAACGGACGAACAGGGCGACACGGTCTATGTGCCGGATTCCTATACGCAAACAGGCGAGGCCGGCCGTTACCCTGTCTACAACATACTGCTGTCTATATTCAAATCGTTCGCGCCCGGCGGCGACGTGAATGTGACGATGATTGTGATTATGCTGTTCATACTGCTGATCGGCGGGTCGTTCACACTGCTTGACAAATCGGGCATACTGCGCGCCGTGATCGCCAAAATCGCGGCGAAGATGTACAAACGCAAGTATCTGCTGATCGCCGTCATTTCATTTGTGTTCATGTTTTTGGGGTCGTTCTTCGGCATACTCGAGGAGGTCGTACCGCTGATTCCGCTGGTTGTGGGCTTGTCGTTCATGCTCGGCTGGGACAGCCTTATGGGCCTTTCTTTAAGCCTGCTGTCGGCAAGCTTTGGTTTTGCGGCGGCGCTTTACAACCCGTTCTCTATCGTTGTGGCGCAAAAACTTGCGGGTGTGCCTCTCTATTCGGGCACATGGCTGCGTCTCATCTTCTTCGCGGTCATATACGGCATACTGCTGCTGTTCCTGATTCGCTACGCCAAAAAGCTGGACAAAAACCCGATGGCCTCCGCCGTATACCTGGAAGACACCCAAAGGCGCGAAAAATATCAGCTGACCCCCGCGCAGATCGAGGAAGCGGCGCAGTTCAAAAAAGGCCCCATCGTGTTTGTGGGCGTTTTGCTCGGTATCATGTTCGTATTCTTAATCGCCGCACCGTTTGCGGGTCTTGCCGATTACTCGATGATATTCATCGCCGTCATATTTATACTCGCTTCCACCATAGGCGCAAAGATGGCAGGCTACAAGACTGTTGCCAAAACGTTTTTTAAAGGCATCGGCGACATCGCGCCCGGCATACTGCTCATTCCCATGGCGATGGCAGTCTCCACGATCATTCGCGACAGCGGCATACAGGACACGCTGTTAAACTACGCGTCTCTCGCGATCACTAACACAAGCCCTTATGTCAACATCATTATCATATTTGCGGCGATACTGCTGCTGGAATTCTTTGTGGCACAGGCCTCGGCTAAGGCGTTTCTCATCATGCCGCTTGTGGTGCCTCTCGCTTCACTCACAGGCATTACGGGACAGACCACTGTGTTTGCTTATGCGCTGGGCGACGGCTTCTTAAACGTGCTTTACCCCACCAATGCGATGCTGCTGATTGCACTGGGGCTGACCACCGTGAGCTATACCAAGTGGTTCAGGTTCACGATATGGCTGCAGCTGCTGATTGCGGCTATTAGTGTCGGCTTCCTCATGATCGCCGTGAGTGTGGGATATTAAATTGATATGAATGCATTTATTCTAGTCATACCAATATTATTAATAAGGTATGGGCTTTTAAGTATATTTAACAAAGACGCATTAAAACGTGCTGCATTTTTCCCTCCTCTAAGCGGGAGAGAAAAGATTGCCTTCTGGTTTTATATGATATCAAACATTCTTATATTGTTTTATCCGTTTTTCCTCAGAATCAATACTAACTCAGTCTGGTTTCATGCAGGTTTAATAATATATATTTTGGGTGTTCTTTTGTGTATTGCATCCATTTTTAATTTTTCAAAGCCAAAAGAGAATGGTATAAACACAAAAGGTTTATACCGGTTTTCCCGCAATCCTATTTATATTGCATATTTTGTTTATTATCTTGGATGTGTGCTGCTTACAAATTCATTAGTATTATTTATATTGTTAATCATTTTTCAAGTATCAACACATTGGATTATTCTTTCAGAGGAAAGATGGTGTGTTGAAGAATTTGGGGAAGAGTACATGGAGTACATGAAAAAAGTGAGACGATATATCTAGCTTTAGACATACCGTACCTTATAAATCTGCGACTCACAGAATCCTTTATAATCATAAATGAATTGGCCAATTTCCAAAAGAAGTTCTATTCTTCGGCTGTCTCAACGTTTCTACTTATCATTTCATTGAGTTCCTTCTCAAGCCTGTCGCCATCAATAATTTCGTATGCGCCCATATTACCCGACTCATACCAGATATCAAAATCACCCAACAGTATATGTACAGGTTTATGATCAACCACCATATTGATCTCCATGCATACTGCATCTTGCGAATACGGCGTATAATCTCTGAATGATTTGACCGCGCTGTACTTTTTAATGATGTCCGCAATCTGGCCAATGTCACCCGAAACGTCTTTCTGTTGATAAAACACAGCCATAACCTCTTGGCCGTCTTTTATGATCGTTTGCGGTATGAAATATGGACGAAACACAAAGAACAATAGCGCCATGGTCAAAACGATAACGGCTATCACAATCAGTTTTCTTTTCATATCCTTCCTCCCGCAAATAGCGGCTTTTATCACTTCTACTCCAAATTCCGTTCCACGTTCACCAAAAAATCCTCACATTGGTCACGATGGAACGCGCGGACAGCGAACCGCGTCGTGCAGCTCGCCCAACAGAAGTAATGATTCAACAAAACAACAGTCTCATCCCGTAGTCACTGGTTATGTTTTTGCGTCGTTGGTAACGACTCAGTGTCGCAGAGTTGATCCGTGATTCCACTACTTGGGCAGTAATTCAAGCAGACGCAGCGTGGCCCTGTCCACAACGCGATAGCATACACAGCTTCCCTGGCGCTCGCTGTCTACGATGCCCGCCGCCTTAAGCTTTGACAGATGCAAAGAAATGACCGGCTGCGGAATGCCCAGCGTTTCGCATATCTGTTTGACATGGAGTCCTTTCTTCGACAGCCCGTTAACAATACATAATCTTATCGGATGGCCGAGCACACGCAATTTCGCGGCCAGCGATTCATATCTTGATATATCCATTTTATCCCTTCCTATTGAATATTTCAAACAAAGAATAACCGCCGCTTAAATTTTTGGCTTTGTATCCCTGTTGTTTCAGCATCCGTTCCGCGGTATACGAGCGCTTTCCGCTGTGGCAGAACACCACGATTTCTTTATCCTTGGGCAGTTCCTCCATGCGTTCACGCAGCTCAACAAGCGGGATATGCAAAGATCCCGTAATTGTGCCCGCGTCACGCTCTTTTTGCGTACGCACATCCAGCAGCACTGCATCATCAAGCGCTGAAACATCGTGCCATTGCACCACATCGCTGAGGCCGTTCATTACATCGGCCGCCATAAAGCCCGCCATGCTGATCACATCCTTGGCATCACTGAACGGCGGTGCGTAAGCAAGCTCGATATCCATGAGCTTGTCTGCCGTGAGCCCTGTGCGAATGGCTGTGGCGAGCACGTCGATACGTTTATCCACGCCTTCTTCGCCCACAATCTGCGCGCCGAATATGCGGCCCGACTTTTTCTCGAATATCAGCTTCAAAACAACCGCTCTCGCGCCCGGATAGTATGGCGCACGCGAAAGGCCGCTTACATATATCTTCTCATACCGGATCTCCCTGTCATCGAGTTCCTTTTCAGTGAGTCCGGTGCTGGCCATCGTTGTGTCGAATATTTTCACAACCGATACGCCGAGCGTTTGCTTAAACCGAGAGCCGATGCCGCAGATATTGTCGGCCGCGGTGCGCCCCTGCCGGATAGCGGAGGCCGCCATGGAAAGAAGCATTTTACCGCCGAACACCGACTCCACTTCCACCGCGTCACCCACAGCATATATATCCTTATCTGTGGTTTGCTGATGTTCGTCTACGAGTATCCCGCCTGTCACACCAATACCCAGCTCCGCATTTTTTGCAAGCGCCGTTTCGGGTCTGACACCCGTGCTGAGAATCACGATATCCGCGAACAGAAAACGCTCCTCTGTGAGCTCCAGCCTTATGCCTTCCTCGGTGGGGTGGAACGCGACAACAGGCGTATTCGTGACCAGCGCCACACTGTTGTCCTCCAGCGTCTGCCTTGCGAAGTGAGCCATATCGCCGTCGAAGGACGGCAGCGGGTGATCGCTTCGCTCCACAACGCATGTTTTGATGCCGCGCCGGGCTAGGTTTTCCGCGACTTCGAGCCCGATGTTTCCGCCGCCGACGACCACCGCGCGCCGCACATTATATGTATCAATGTGCGCGGATATCGCCGCAAGATCGCGTATGTCCTTTAGCGTATATATGCCTTGCGTGTCTGCACCGCTGATGTCCGGACGATGCGGTGTGGTCCCCGTCGCAAGAATGAGTTTGTCGTATTTCTGGCGATATGTCTTTCCTGTATTCAGATCATGGACGCTGACCGCGTTTTCATGCCGATGAATGGCAGTTACCTCGCACTGGAGCTTGACCTCGATTGCGTAACGCGACATGATTTCCTGTGCGGACTGCATACCGACAACGTCTTTAATCGACGTGACGCCGCCGATACAGTACGGCAAGGAGCTGCTTGGGAAAGCCACATGCTCCGTTCTTTCAATAACCGTAATTTTTGCGTTTTCATCAAGACGTCTCAGGCGCGCTGCCGCACTGATCCCGCCTGCAATTCCTCCGATAATGATATATTTCTTTTTCATCTTGACTCCCTTTTGTTTGGCTTGCGAAAAAACAAATCTATATATATATATTGCTATATTCGATTATATATTTATAATCCCCTTTGTATTATCCCATCATTTCTTGTATTTTATTATATTTTTATATTAATTTCTGATATAATAACCTTGGAGGGTCTTATGGTATTCGGAATGTCAACGGCGTGCTTTTTCCCTAAGATTTATAACGAAAATGCGATTGATGTGATGGGAAAGATGGGCATCGCCAACATTGAAATTTTTTTTAGCTGTTTGTCCGAATATAAAACGGACTTCGTCAAAGAACTGAAAAAGCGCGCTGCATTCTGGGGCATCAATGTGAGCTCCATACACGCGTTCTCACTGCAATTTGAACCACAGCTTTTTTCCAAGCATGAACGCGCTCGTCAGGAAGCGCTTGATATCTATAAGCAGGTGATCGACGCAGGCGCGATGCTGGGTGCCGGTTCATACGTGTTCCACGGCCCCGCCAACGTCAAGCGGGCACGAAGCCTCGTGCTGGATTACGATGCCATCGCTCAGAAAACACAGCCTCTGGCGGATATCGCCGCAGATGCGGGCATCAAGCTGTCGTGGGAAAACGTTCATTGGTGCTGGTATGCGGCACCGGACTTTCCTCAAAAGCTGCTGTCTCTGCTCCCTTCAAACAACCTCTGGTTCACACTGGACTTAAAACAGGCTGTTCAGTCCGGCTTTGATCCGGCTGAATATATCAACGGTGCGCAAGGCCGTCTCAGCAATGTCCACATCTGTGACATCAAACGTGATGACAAGCTCGGCTGTGTGCCTGTGCTTCCGTTCCATGGCAGCATAGATTTTTACAGTCTCAAAACGGCGCTCAGTCAGAATAATTATGACGGCGCGATGATCCTCGAAGTATACAGTCACAACTATCAAAGCAGCCGTGAACTTCTTGATAATTACACACATGTTAAGACCTTCTTTGCCGGATAACGTAAAATAAGCCTTTATTGCCGGTTATTTCGGTTAAAAATGTTTCATCGTATGACAAAAGGGTATTAAAAATTGAATATGTTTAAGGTTGCATGTGATGAAAAATCGTATGAGTCCGTTTAAAGAAAAAATATGTATCACCATAAGTTCAAAGAGTATCGCGCAAAAAAAGCCTGTCTGTATTGTCATACGCAAGTTTTTTCTTCTTGCAGCAGGTTTTGTTTTCATCTGCGCGGTGGGTTTCAGCGCCTATGCCGGCATCAGTGCTTATGTGGAGATGAACAAGCTCAGCTCTGCCGTCAACGGTTTGGAAGCGGAACGGAACGTGGCACTGGCCGCGCTTAACAGCGTTGTTGTGGCTCCGCAGACAGATGAAGCGGCTGTATCCGAAAGCGACGCTATGCCTGCCATATTGGGCGACGAGATTGCGGCAGACGGATCAGAGGATTCCGAGCGTTTATCCGACCCTTGGCTGACGGTGGAAGCGGCACCTGAGATAGAGAATATCGAATATGATAACGGCAGTGTGAACGGACATGTTGAATTAATCGACTGGTTCAATGGCGGTTCGGAAGTATATTCCCGATACACCGAAGCGACCGTCATCGATGTGCAAACCGGGCTTTCTTTCCATGTTCGCCGTTTCGGCGGCCAATACCACGGCGACAGCGAGCCGTTGACCGCTGAAGATACCGAGATTATGAAGCAGATTGTCGGCGGGCACTGGACATGGGACAGGCATGCAATCTGGCTTAAAATCGGCGAGCGCTATATAGCCGCATCCATGAACGGTATGCCGCATATGGTGAGCCCCACGCCCGGCAACAATTTCCCCGGACACTTTTGCATACATTTCCTTCACAGCAAAGTACACGAAACCGGAAAAGAATGTGCCAAGCATCAAGCCGAGGTGATCGAGGCTTTTGCAAGCGCAGATAAACTCGATGAGTATTTGCAGACTCATGAATATTAATAAGGAGTAGCAAAATGGTAAAGATTCTAAAGAACGAGGGTGCCCGCAGCACAAAGAATATTCCTGATGCCAGCATCCCCCCCAGCACCGTGTTCACAGGCGATATCGATACAGCAGGCGGTATTCGCATTGACGGGACTGTCAAAGGAAAGATCAGTGCAGGCGGCGATGTCACCATTGGACTGGAAGGCACTGTTGAGGGCGGCATTAAAGCAAGCAATGTGAATGTCGCGGGCAAAATCATGGGGAACGTCACGGTATCGGGCGCTGTACAAATGCTGAAAGGCTCTAAGCTCGCGGGTGACCTTGCGGCATCCAGCTTTGCCATTGAAGAAGGCGCTTACTACCAAGGCCAGTGCATAATCTCCGGCAGTCAGGAGCCGCCGATGCTCAGCGCGCCAAAGGAGTCATCTGAGCCTGATATGGAGAGCACAGGAGACGAAGAACCAAAAAAAAACAGCGCTGAAGCGGATGAATCTGATGCTGTGGAGTCCGAAAAAAATAGCTCAAAATCAGATGAGTCTCAAGCGGAAGAAGCTGAGGCTCAACAAAACGATTCCGAAGCGGATGAGTCCGCCACGGCTGAGTCTGAATCAAACGAGCCCGACGACGACGAGACGGAATCGGACAACGAGAAGGAATCCCAGAAGAGTAACAATACCGCCAGGAACCGAAGAAAGAGCAGAAGGCGCTGAGTATTGCTATAACCGTCAGTAACGAATACGAAAAGATGCCGCATCGGCCTGACAAGCTAAGTTTGTCAGGCTTTAATTTTTATAACGCTTTTAATCACTTTTCTTTCCCATGCGTCCGTGTAAGCGCGCATGATGTCATCGAGCGCATAGACGTGATCAAGTTCAAGTATATCGGCAGGATGAAGCCGACCGGTTTTCATGTAGGAAATCACATCATCATGCGTCTCAGCCTGGTCGTAGCCGCCTGCGTAATAAGTAAACGTCCGCTTAACGCCGAGCGGATTGATGGTATTTGAATCCCAGTCGTACCAGCCGTAAACGCCGCAGAAACCGCCTTCTTTGAGTACGAAGAGCGCTTCAGACAGTCCGCCCTTGGCTCCCACAGCATCGATAATGATATCAAACAGCCCCTGTGCACCGATTTCACGGTATACATCGGGCATCTTATAGCTGTAAAACGCGCTGACACCCATCTTTTCAGCGGCTTCTTTTCTTGCCGGTGTCCCGACCATCACAACACTTTCCGCCCCTTCGTTAACGGCATGTGCCGCAAAGCAAAGCCCTGTGCAGCCGGACCCCAGCACCAGCACGCGTTTTCCTTTTTTGACACCGATACGGCGGGAATACGAAAGCGTTTCGCGGTACGGCGTGATCATCGTGGAAGCGGCAGGCGAAAACCAAGCCGGCACCACTCTGTTGGAACGGTGTTTTTCCCAAAGGCTCCTGTCAAGGCCCGCTTTTTGCATCTCCCAAAAATCCTTCACAATGCCGAATTGCGCAAAACCGCCCGCGCGGGATGTGATGCTGCCGTCCGGCATTGCCGGGCAGCCCACATCTGTGACCATATCCCCCACGCGAAAGTTTTTGACTTTGCTGCCCACGTCCGCAACGATACCCACGCTCTCATGGCCGAGTATCATCGGATACTTGACCGGCCGTAAATGCCGTCCGTAAATAAAGTTCTTATCTGTGGCAATGCATGCTGCACCGTATAAAATCTTAACAAGCGCATCATATTCGCCCATCTTTGGTTTATCTATGTCCCAGATTTCCAGTCTTCCCGGCTCCGCGACCACTGCTGCTTTCATTTTTTATACCTCCATAGAATGCTCTCAAGTATTATAACAAAACCATAGAATCATATCCCAAAAATCAACACTATTTGAAATTCCAAAATAAAAAGCACCTCTGCAAGTGCTTTTTCTCTTATGGTTAATCTGTGGCGCTTAATGAGCCATATAATGCTTTCCGGCCACATTAATAATGGCATCGACAACCTCAGGACAGTATTCTTTGCCTTTCTTTTTTATAAGCCGCTCTGTGATATCGTCCAAGCCCTCTGTTCCGGACGATATAATATCATCAAAGCCGCGAACGCCTGCAATGATTCGGCTTGCAAGCGAAAGCGTATCCTTGTGCGCATCATAGCGCTTAAATATATCAAGGTAAAGATCCTGCATATCCTTAAGTTCGTCCACCTTGCTGATGATTTCACGCCCATGCTCCACATACCGCATATATTCATCAAGCTCTTTACCGGACAGGCTTAGCCTGTTGTCAATGAGCCTGTCGGCCACACTGATGAGGCCAATATCCGCCACTTTCGCAAGCACCTTGATTTCATTGATTTGTTCTTCGCTGCACCCCAGCGATGAAGCCACCTGAGATGAAAGACTTTGCAGCCTGACTTGGCGCTTGCCCCATCCCACCTTTTTTTCTACAATGCTGTTAATGCTGTCGATGACAGTATCTCCGGCAAGAACCGTGGATATCGCTCTGTCTTTACGCATCTTGCACAGCGTTTTAAGGTACAAATCACAAAAGCTCATGGCCTTATCGGTTGCCGCATAACCAAAGCTCACATCTGTTTTAACGAGATTCATATACATGCCATGCAGCAACATGCGTGCCTGCTTGATCTTGTTGTCAATCTCGAGCGGCCCTTTGCCCGCGTAAACGGCGCAGAATTCCCCGCCGCCGATACGCGCAATCATTTCCGCATCGAAAAAGGATTCCCTGATCACTTCGGCCACATTTTTAATCAGCGTGTTTCCCGCGTTATAACCGAAAGAGTTGTTGATTTCGTTGAACCTGTCTATTTTGGCAACAATCAGCGTCTGAGGGTACATGCCAAATCGAAAGTAGTCTTGAACGAATGAATCGAGCGCACTGGCACTGGCCAGGCCTGTCAGCACATCGTAGCTCCCAATCTGCTCAAGATACTCTTTTTGAGACCCGGTCAGCTTTTGGTCGTAAGCGTATCCAACAGCAATCACCCTGTCATCACGGGCAAAAGCCATACCCTTTACCTGATAACATTGAGTGATCCCTTCATGAAAATATCTTAACTTCAGATTGATCTGACGACGCTCATAACTGGAAATGAACGAGACGGCAGAGCGCAATGGCGCTATATCATCCTCATGGACATTCTCAATCATATGATCAAAGGGCAATACCTTTTCACGGCCTGTCTCCAAATTGATAACTATCAACTCTCCGGATAAAAAATCGGCTTCCCAGGCTAGCAGTCCTTTTGTACGCTTGGACATTCCGAATGAGTCGAACATGCCCATCTGCTCACTTGCTGTCAGGTTTGAGTGAAAAGTATGATTGGTGTGCTTACGGTTTATATGTTCAAACAAATGCACTTATGTTTATCCTCCGAAAAATGTGTCAGTTGTTTTATAAACAGATTATCACCATGTGAAACAGTTGAACAGATACATAAAAAGTCATATATTGTCCTATTTTGACGAAAATCTCGGAGATAAAAATGACGCCCCTTTTTATCGGGCTTTGCGTCTTTTCATTTTGAAATAAGATGTGAGTATATCAGCACATTCCTCACGCATCACGCCGCCTGTGATGCGCGGCATGTGGTTGAGCTTACCCTCAGCGAGATTATACAGCGATCCCATCGCACCGCCCTTGGGGTCGTATGCGCCGAATACCACCTCATCAATGCGTGCGTTGATGATGGCGCCGGCGCACATCGGGCATGGCTCCAGCGTCACATACAGCGTACATCCGTGCAGCCGCCAGCCTTTAAGCCGTTTTGCCGCCTTGCGGATGGCAAGCAGTTCGGCATGGGCAACCGGATTTTTACGCGTTTCTCTTAGGTTGCATGCCTTTGCAATGATTTTATTGTTTCGCACGATGACCGCACCCACCGGCACCTCATCCTTTTTTGCGGCTTTTTTTGCCATGTCCATCGCAGCGAACATAAATTTTATATCCATAATTTTATTATACCATTATCGCGTTTCGCTTGCACTTAAGAAAGCACTGAAAAGTAATAACCCTGCCTTTTCAAAAAAAGTGTGATAAACATGCGCAATGCTCACAAACACTGTGAAAAACCTTTTGATATATTGTGAAAAATAAACATTGGTGGTATATTAAATACAGCTATATTGAGATGGGGGGAGTTGCGCAGTGAATATAAAAAGGCGTGGCATTATCAAAGATCTATTAAATGCGAAGGGTGAAGTCGTCTTAAAGGATCTGGAGGCCATGTTTCCCGACTGTTCTAGCATGACGCTGCGCCGCGATTTAAAATACTTTGAAGAAAACGGCCTTGTGAAGCGGACAAGAGGCGGCGCTGTGGCGCTTTCCCGTTTGTCCATGGCCGCGGAAGACATATACTCGCGTCGCGCACTGGAAAATACATCTGCTAAAACACTGATAGCCAAAAAAGCAGTTAGCTTTGTGGAAAGCGGGCGTTCGCTGTACCTGGATTCGGGAACAACGCTTATGATGTTCGCCAAGCAGATTCCCGACGATTACGTTTCTTTGCTTACAAGCGGCCCGAACATCGCGCTTGAGCTTATCAAAAAAGCCAAGCCCAACGTGATGCTCATTGGCGGGCAATTAAGCCGCAACACCATATCCGTCTCGGGGGCAAACGCTGCGAGCTTTTTGCATGGTGTCAATATCGATACGGCTTTTATGGCTTCCAGCGGCTTTTCCATTCAGAACGGTTTTACGAGCGGCACCTATTCTGAATGCGAGCTTAAGCGCGATGTGTTAAAACGTGCTTCCAAGGTCATCATGCTCATGGACTCCACCAAGGTCGATAAAAGCCTGCCCTATACATTCGGTACATTAGACGAGATCGACGTGCTCATTTCTGATGATAATCTGTCAGAGGATATCCGCATCGCGGCACAAAAAGCCGGCGTTGAGGTCTTATAGACGCCAACGACGGAGCAGATAAGCGCTTAGATTCTTCTCTCGTTACACTCGCTCAGAATGACAGTTTCGCTGCTTTTTTTGCGTGATTCATGCGTAACACTCGCTTAGAATGACAATTATGCTGCTTTTTTACGTTTCTCATGTGCTACTCGGGAATGACAGTTTCGCTGCTTTTTTTGCGTGATTCATGTATGCGTGTTTCACTTGATGCGCTTGTAAATTCGCGATAAATAAAAAAGCGGCGTTTTTACACCGCTGAAAGCTTTAACCCTTTTGTTCGTCGTCTTGAGTATTGTCTTCCTGCCGCGACGCCGCGTCTTCTTCTTTGTCGTTCTGACTGTTGGCCAGAAAATACTCGTAAAGATAGTTTGTATCAGTCATCTTCTTCCTCCCTGAACTCTAAAATATCGCCAGGCTGGCAGTTAAGCTCGTTGCATATGGCGTTTAGTGTGGAAAAACGAATCGCCTTTGCCTTGCCCGTTTTTAAAATGGATAAGTTTGCTTTGGTGATGCCTACTCTGTCAGAGAGCTCATTGAGCGATATTTTCCGTTTCGCCATCATGACATCAAGATTCACGATAATAGCCAATGACTCTCCTCCTTTTCCCCCTAAATCGTCAGATCGTTTTCGTCCTTGAGTCTGATAGCCTTATCAAACACGGCCGCCAGCGTCTGGCAAAACAGGCTGGAGAGCAGCCCGAGTATCGCCACGACAGGCGTCATCACCGAAAAATCCACAAACGTTTTGACAATGAGCACCAGAGCCACGAATGCACATATATAAGAAATGTACTTGAGATAAAGAACATTCTTATAGACAAACGGGGAGCTTACGTTCACTGTCTTTAAGAGTTTCTGCAAAAACAATAAAATAAACCAGCAGCATATGCTGGTGATCTCGATAAATGTCAACGCCACCCACTTGTTCTGCGCATCACTCGATATATAAGTGTTGACAAAATCGGGATCAAAAAAGGTAAAAATAAAAGGCAATGCAATGATTAAACAAGGACTGATCACCAGCAAAACTTCAAGCATCCGCTGCAGTATCAGCGGGATATTCCATCTGTCTGCCATCATTGAATACCTCCATTTTTTGTGAGAATAGCACAGCGCATGATAAAAGTCAACAATTAATTATCGGTTTTCAATACCAGATTATTCTGTGTGTCCAAAAATACGGCCTATGTTATGGTATACTTGTCCCGAAGGGATATTGTTTAACCTTTCAGGAAGGCTGGGTGAATGGATATGGACACAATAGGTTACATCATGATCGGCGCAGTGTTATTGCTGGCGGTCATCATTTTGGCACTTTTGCTCTCACGAAAAAAAGAGACTTTCCACGCCGATAAAGCGCTGAATCAGATGCAGAACACGCTGATCACGCTTCTCGGCGATTTAAAGCAGCAAAACGCGCAAAGCGCCTATCAGCAGCGCCGCGAGGTGATGGAGATGTTTAAGGTGCTCGGAGACGGCTTTACCAAAACGCTGTCGGACACTGCGTCTCAAAGCCGCGACAGCATGGATGCCTTGCGCAAAACCGTCGAGCAGCAGTTGAAAAGCATGTCTGAAGCGAATGAACGGCGGCTGGAGCAGATGCGAAAGACGGTGGACGAGCAGCTGTCGGAAGTACTGCAAAAGCGCCTCACGGGCTCTTTCAAGCAGGTGAGCGACCAACTCGAGCAGGTGTTCAAAAGTATGGGCGAAGTGCGGTCTTTGGCCGCAGGTGTGGGCGATTTGAAGCGCGTGCTGTCCAACGTCAAGGTGCGCGGTACATGGGGCGAAACACAGCTTGGCAGTCTGCTTTCGGCCATGCTCTCCCCCGTGCAGTTTGTGCGCGATGCGCGCGTGAAGGATAACCGCGAGCATGTGGAGTTTGCCATTGTGTTGCCCGGCAGCGGCGATGAAAACGTGCTGCTGCCCATCGATTCCAAATTCCCCATGGAGGATTATATTAAAAAAGAGGAGATGTTTGCGACAGGCAACAAGGATCTTGCCAAGGAAGCGGTCAAGTCGCTTTCTAAAAGCCTTGTGACCGAAGCGAAGCGCATTCGCGACAAATACATCAACCCGCCTGTGACCACGGATTTTGCCATCATGTATCTGCCCACCGAAGGGCTTTACGCCGACGCGATATCGCTCGGCGTCTCGGATATCTGCCAGCGCGAGTGCCATGTCACCATTGCGGGGCCGTCTACGCTGACCGCTTTGTTAAACAGCCTGCAGATGGGCTTTCGCACGCTGGCGATTGAAAAGCAGTCCGGCGAGGTCTTAAAGCTGCTGGATGCCACGCGCAAAGCGTTCGGCGGATTTACCGACGCCATCGACAAAACACAGCGCAGTCTGCGCGCCGCACAGAACAATCTGGAGGATGCGTCGCGCAAGTCGCGCAACATTGAAAAAGAGCTCAGCCGTATCGACGGCATCGATCAAAAAGCGATTGATGACGTGTCAGTTTCTCTATAAACGTGCCGCTATGCACCAAATATAACGTATCTGCGTAGTATAGATTGAGCCTCAAAATAAAGGGGATACCTACTAATCTATATAAGGAGGACGTTATATATGGGATTTGACGGAGGATGCGGCTTTGGCGGCGGTAACTGCTGCTGGATTATCATCTTATTACTCTGCTGCTGCGGCGGCTTTGGCGGCGGCTGCGGATGCGGCGATGGCTGCGGAGGCGGCTTCGGCGGCTTCGGCGGCGGCAACTGCTGCTGGATTATCATCTTATTGCTCTGCTGCTGCTGCGGCGACGGCTTTGGCTGCGGCTGCGGAGCTGCTAAGTGCTAAAACTTGTTATCCGATTGTAAAAGCAACGGTTAGACAGCCATAAAAAATGGTATAGCATAAACATATACAAAACGTGTATGTTAGCAAATGATGTGTGAGGGCTTATAAGAAGACAGCCCTCTTTTTTTCCCCGCTTTTTACGTTATTTTTCCTCTGCTCGGAACGGCTCCCCCACTTCAACGATATGGCGGTCGGGATCGTAAAAGCGGAACACCTTCTGCCCCCACGCCTGCCGCTCGATGCCGTGTATCATCGGCACCTCTGCTTCCTTAATGCGTTTAAACATTGCTTGCAGCTCTTTTGTCTCAAAATAGATCAGCACATTTCTCCTGCCCTGACGAAAAGCCATTTTGAAGCTGCATTTCTTAAACACCGTTTTGATGATGCTGTTTGCCTGATGCAGCACGAGATGGTTTTCGAAGAATGTGATGGTGCGGAAGTCCTCAAGGATTTTCTGATCCAGCAGCTCCGTATAGAACGCCTTGGAGCGCTCTAGGTCTTTGACAAAAACGATGGTGTTGACGAATACCGTTTTCATAGCTACCCCTCACTCAATCCATATCATTAATATCTGTTAAAATATACAAATGCCTATGCGGTATCATAGCACACTTTCAAGCTTTCGGATGAACCAGATAGTAAGAAAGGCGTATTTTGTAAAATAATTGTTTATGGTGTAGAATAATGTGTGGTATAATTTGTTATGTAGGGTATGAGGCATTAGTCATAATTATGTCTATAATGTGCAGGTCAGCAGGACTGGTGGTAATATCAGGTTGTTTCAAATAATCTGCAGCAGCCTATAGCTTACATATTGAGCTAAGTGATTCTCAAAGGGATGTTAGTAATGAAGATTGGTTCTATCGAAATTGACGAGAATATCGTTAGGGCATTGCGAGATGGAAAATTAGTTGTTTTTGCAGGTGCGGGTGTTTCAATGGGCTCACCTTCAAACCTCCCAAGTTTCGAACAACTTGCAATAGCTATTGCTAAAGGAACTGGGTATGAGCCAAAGCCTCCTTGGGACCAACTTTTAGGCAACCTTCAATCCAAAGGAGTCTCTGTGCACGAGATAGCAGCACAACATTTGTTTTCACCCGAGAATTCCCCAAATGATCTGCATCGCAACCTATTACTTTTATTTCGCTCTTTTGATAGAGTCCGTTTAATTACAACGAACTTTGATTATCATTTTGAAAATGCTGCAAAAGAACTATTTGTCGACTTGCCAGAAATATATCGAGCGCCAGCTCTTCCCCTTGGCAGAGAGTTTAACGGTATTGCATATGTTCACGGTTCTCTTAAACAGCCTAAGAACATGGTTCTTACTGATGTGGATTTTGGGCGAGCATACTTAACAGAAGGATGGGTACGTCGATTTTTAGTTGAAATATTCCAAAACTATATAGTTTTATTTGTGGGTTATAGCTATGATGACATTGTAATGCAATATCTTGTTCGAGCATTACCAGCAAGTAATGAGATAAATCGCTTTGTGCTTATCTCCAATCCCGAAAAAACTGAAACATGTCAAAAGTGGGCCAGTTTAGGAATAACCCCAATTGTTTTTAACCTTGCGTGTGGCGACAACCAGTATATTGAACTATACAATTGCATCAATCAGCTCGCAAATCGATCGATTAGAGGAGTTCTTGATTGGCAGAATCGAATTGCTGAAATTTGCAAAGGCGTGCCACCCATTGATGATGAATTAATAGGGGAAATTGAACAAGCTCTTAATGAGGTATATACTGCGAGGTTCTTTGCTAAAGTAGCAAGAGATGTTCATTGGCCAAGATGGTTAAATGAGCATAGATACCTTGATGCACTATTTAATGATTCAAAACTAAATGAACGCGATGAAATTCTTGCGACTTGGTTGGTGGAAAACTACTCAACTAAATATCCAGAGGAGCTCTTCAACTTATTGGAAACAAAAGGTATACATTTGAATTCTGCATTTTGGGTATTATTAGTTCGCAAACTAGGAATAAATGATACGGAAAAAATTGAAGAACGTGTACTTAGCAGATGGATTACGATAATATTAGAAAGCGCACCGTTAAGAACAGATTATATGATGTTAGGATATCTTGCTGAGAGATGTTTTCAGAAAAAAATAATTAATCAAGTTCTAAGAATATTTCTTTTTATAAGCAGCCATTTCTTGAATGTTAAAAGTGGTTTTGTAATAAGTGAAGAAGATCAGAAACATGAGCAACGTTTTGATATAGAGTGTAAGATTCCCTCAAGTCAGTGGACTTTGAATAAAATATGGGCTGAATGCCTAAAACCCAACATAGCTTTGGTTGCTCAACCTTTATTATCAGGTATTGTATATCACTTCGAAAGCATGTTCACTGATTTAATGGCTTGGGGACAGGCGGAACGAAATTGGGACATGTGTAGCATTAAGCGGTCAGCTATTGAACCACATTCACAAGATAAGCATCCAGAGTCAATTGACGTACTTATTGATGCAGCCCGGGATACTCTTGAATGGATATCGGCAGACTCTCCAATACTTCTCGAATCTTGGAGTGAGAGGTTGATAATTTCAGATGTCCCAATTTTACGACGGATTGGAATCCATGCGATTACCCTACATCCTAAAAAAACTGCTGATGAAATATTACTCTGGTTATTAAATAGTATTAGCCTTAATAGTATTGCTGAACATCATGAGATCTATAGGGCCTTGGCGTTATATTATCCAAAGGCTAACTCTAAAACCCGAAGACGGTTGGTTGATACTATACTGTCGTATAGATTATCAGCAACAGAAGATAGGTCGGAAGAAGAATGGACTGCACGTTCACATTTTGATTTGCTTTCGTGGCTAATGAATGCTAAGCCTAATTGTCTGTTCGCAAAAAAAGCTTTAACACCTATAACTAAGCAATATCCAAATTGGAAAGTCTCTGAGCATCAAGATTTTACTTTTTGGCATGGATCTATGAGATGGGGCTCTATTAGTCCTTGGACTGTTGAACAGCTTCTGGCTATGGAGCCCCAAGAAAAGATAGGTGACTTTTTATCATTCAAAGGGGATTTTTTTGAGGGACCTGATCGAAATGGACTAACTTCTGCAATTAAAGAGGCCTGTAAGCAAGATGTTAATTGGGCATTTGCGCTAATGAAAGTATTAGCAGAAAAAAAGGAGTGGGATTCTGATATCTGGTCTTCAATCATACAAGGTTTGCAAGAAGCTGATTTATCTGAAACGAACTTTAAAAGAACGCTTAAAGCTATAGCAAAGCCAAAGTTATATATTAAGCATTCATATTCTATAGCTAATTTTCTTTATCATATTGTAAAAGAAGAGGGCAAAACGTATGCCCTAAACTTATTGGAGGATGCGAATAAAGTAGCGCTTGATATATGGGAAATAACAGAAGCAGAAGAATATGAGAATATTTCTGATTGGCTTCAGAAAGCTATAAACGAAACCAAAGGGATAATAGTGGAATTTTGGCTACATAGTTTATCCTTGCTTATGCAGAACAAATCTAAAACTGAGAGAAGCATACCAGAAAATTACAAGAAGTGGTTTGAGCAAATTGTTGAAGATCCAACCGTTAGAGGGGGAGTAGGCCGAAGTCTTTTATGCAGTCAAACACCCTTCTTATATGGATTAGATGGGATATGGGTTCAAAATAATATCATACCACTATTTAGTGAATCAAATGAGGACTTTTTTTCACAAGCATGGCATGGTTTTCTTGCATGGGGAAATTTGAGTAATTCTTTTCTTGCAGAAAAAATGTTGCCGGCGTTTATTTCGGCAGTCAAACGATTAGATACGAGCTTATCAGATTACAGAGATAGATTTATTGAATTTTATGCTTATTTAGCAGTGTTTACAGTTGAAGACCCAATAGAGAATTTCATACCCGAACTTTTTAAAAATGGGTCTCTTCATGTTAGGGCTCGATTTGCCTCGCATTTGGGTTACATGCTAAGCCAGATGGATGATGAGACTAAAAAACAATTATGGGATCGCTGGCTAAAGAGTTACTGGGAAGGACGATTGCATAACATACCAGCACCTTTAGTCTCAGAAGAAATAGTAGAAATGCTTGATTGGCTACCAGCTCTTAATGACCTCTTTGGCGATGCTGTTTCTTATGCAATACAAATGCCAGCCCCCAAGATAGAACCTTCAGCTTTTCTGTATGAATTAAGAGAAAGCGACTTAAAGACTAATTTTCAAAAAGAATGTGCAGAACTACTAATCTATCTGAGCAAATGTATAGAGGGATACTTAAAAGGGGATTTATCAATAATAGCCGAAAGCCTAAAAGAAATACCATCTGAACTCAGAAATCGACTTGATGAAGCACTAGCTTTAATTGGTGTAATGAGTGACAAGTAAATTGGTTGATAACTGGAGTTACATAAAGTAATAAAAAGATAAAAGTAAATAAAATGGGTGCTGACCCTGTTTTCCCATAAAATAAGGGAAGGCGATAATAGCAATAATGGGAAGCTCGAAATACGATGGACAAGCTCACCAAGCCTCCCTCTGATGACTACCCCGAAGGGGTGGAATGGGAGGTGGCACGGCTCTGCCGTGACGGAGGGAGAGATTGTGGGAAAGCGAATAACAAAAACAGTATTCCGTTGACTAAAGTGCTGAGAAAAAAGTTGACCAAAGTTTCGCGGGTGTTTATGAAATGATTGAGCATATAGTAAGGGCTTCTCTCCCTCAGTCGGCTTTGCCGACAGCTCCCTCGTCAGAGGGAGCCTTAGAGAAAACGAAGCCTGTTTGTTGATAATCTTTTGAACTACTATTATAACAATATTGCGAAGATAGACTATTATATGAAGCTCTCGATATGCCTCCCTCTGACCCCGAAGGGTTAGTCCTTAGAGGGAGCCTTAGAGAAAACCAACATCAAAACTCAAGCAAGCTCTTAATCGCATAAGTCGGCTCCAGCGCAAGGATATCTTTCGTGTCGCCGTAGCCGTATTCTACGGCACAGCTGTCCGCGCCCGCCGCGTGCGCGTATTTTATATCTGTCACCGTATCGCCGATCATCAGCGTGTCAGACGGCGCCACACCGAACCGGTTGCACAGCTCAAACAGGCTGTCGGGGTCGGGCTTTCGCTTTTTCACATCGTCAAACGTAATGACCGCATCGAACATATCAAGCCCGTGCGCATCGAGTATTTTAAGCGTCGGTGTTTTAAACTTCATCGTCACGAGCGCGAGATATGCGCCGTCGTCCTTTAAGCGATGAAGCAGTTCCTCGCCGCCTTCATATATGGTGGTATTGTCGCAGCACATCTCTTCGTAATCCTTGGAAAACCGCTCAAGGTGCGGCTGCAAATCGTCCCCCATGAGGCCGGTGAGCATGCTCACCGCGTTCTTTGCGCCGCCGCCGATGGCGCGTGCCACCTCTTCCAGATTGGGGACGGGAAGCCCTGCCTCCTCAAGCGTCTTTTGCAGCGCCCGGGCAATGTCTGGGCGCGTATCCACCAATGTGCCGTCCAGATCGAATATGTAAAGCTTGTAATTTCTCATAATTTCCTCGGTGCGACGCCTATTTTTTTATACACCTTGCGCAGCATGCGTATCGCGTTGGCACCCGCGCGTTCAGCGCCGCTTTGTATTGTCTGATTTAAATATGCCTTATCCGCACGAATTTCCGCGAACCGTTTTTGCAATGGCTCTAATTCGGCGCAGACGGCATCTGCCACCTGCGATTTTAATACACCGTAGCCCTGCCCGTCAAATTCGGCCTCAATCTCCTCAAACGTCTTGCCCGTCACGGCACTGTATATGGACATCAGATTAGACACACCGGGTTTTTCTTCGGCGTAACGCACCTGTCCGTCCGAATCCGTCACCGCGCGTTTGAACTTTCTTTGTATCACCTCAGGCGGATCGAGCAGCGAAATGTACGCGTTCTCGTTATCATCCGATTTGCTCATTTTGCTTGTGGGCTCGGCAAGGCTCATGATGCGCGCCCCCGCTTTGGGAATATACGGTTCGGGCACCACGAACACATCGCCGTAAATGTTGTTAAAGCGCTGTGCGATATCGCGCGTGATTTCAAGATGCTGCTTCTGATCCGCGCCCACGGGTACGAGATCCGATCCGAACAGCAGGATATCCGCAGCCATGAGCACTGGATATGTGTAAAGCCCCGCGTTAATGTTGTCCGCGTGGCGTTCGCTTTTCTCCTTAAACTGCGTCATGCGCGACAGCTCGCCCAAATACGTGAAGCAGTTCAGCACCCACATGAGCTCCGCATGGCATGATACATGAGACTGGAAGTAGATGATGTTCTTTTCGGGATCCAAACCGGCAGCCAGCAGCAGCGCCATGGTATCAAGGCAGCGTTTCCGAAGGTTCGCCGCGTTTTGACGCACTGTGAGCGCGTGCATATCCACCACGCAATAATAGCAGTTGTATTCGTCCTGCAGCTTCACCCAGTTTTTGATCGCACCCAGATAGTTGCCGATCGTGAGCACACCTGAGGGCTGCACACCCGAAAATATGATCTTCTTATCCTCCATGATCTCCTCCTAAAGCCTTTCTATATCGATGATGTCAATTCTGTCATCCTCATAAAGAAAATCGATGACGGCCTGCATCTGCTGCTCCGCCGCCGTGTGACTGATGGCAGCCAGCGCAAACCCAAGCCGCGCCTTTTGCCATTTGCCGTCTTCCCCGCATTCCACCACGGACACGTTAAAGCGGCTTTTACAGCGTTCTTTGACGCTTTTGACCGCGCTGCGCCTGTCTTTCAGGCTGGCCGCACCGGGCACGGTCATGACCACCTCAAAGCAGGATGCGTACATATCAGAGCACCTCTATCACCGCGTCTCGAAGCGCGTCTTTAGCCGCCACGGTCTTATGCCGGACGGGTTTGCTTTCGAGCGCCGTGATCTGCTGCGGCAGCGGCGTGCCTGTCAGCTTACTCATATGCCGCGCCATCTCGAAGCTGTCCATCCCTTTGGTATCCACGCCAAGCGAAGTCAGCACATCGGCGGGGAACTTATAGGGCGATGCGGTAGACACGACCACCGTTTTGGTGTTGTCACCGTTCTTTTTATACTTCTCGTATACGCCCATCGCCACCGCGGTGTGCGTATCCAGCAGATAATTTTTCTCTTCAAACGTTTTTTTGATGCACGCCATCGTCTCGGCTTCGTCGCACCAGTCCGCATAGAACTCAGCTTCGAGCGCCTCACGCGCCTTTCCGTCGATATCGTAGCGGCCCTGCTCTTTAAGCTGGCTCATCATCGCTTTCACGGCCTGCTCGTCGCGCCCTGTGAGCTCAAACAGCAGCCGTTCAAGATTGCTGGATATCAGAATATCCATTGACGGCGACATGGTTTTAAAGAACGGGCGATCCAGCGTATACGCCCCCTTGCGGAAGAAATCGGTCAGCACGTTGTTCTTGTTGGACGCGCAGATCAAACGGTTAATCGGCAGACCCATGCGCTTGGCATAATACGCCGCGAGTATGTTGCCGAAGTTGCCCGTGGGTACCACAAAGTTGATGCGTTCGCCCTGCTTGATCTCACCCTGTTTAAGCAGCTGTGCATACGCGCCGATGTAGTACGCAATCTGCGGCGCAAGCCGTCCGAAATTGATGGAGTTCGCAGACGATAGGCTGTAGCCCTTCTCTCCCACGCGCGCGGCAAATTTGCTGTCGGTGAACATCGCTTTAACCGCGTTCTGCGCGTCGTCAAAGTTGCCGTGCACCGCCACCACATGCGTGTTATCGCCTTCCTGCGTGACCATTTGCAGACGCTGCATGTCCGCCACACCTTCGTTGGGATAAAATACGACGATCTTCGTATGCGGCACATCGCAAAAGCCTTCGAGCGCAGCCTTGCCCGTATCGCCCGATGTGGCCACTAATATGAGCACGTCCGGCCCGCCGTCCATTGCGGCTGTCATGAGACGCGGCAGTATGCTCAAAGCCATGTCTTTAAACGCAAGCGTCGGCCCGTGCCACAGCTCGAGTACATATTCATTGTCTGCCGTCTTTTTAAGCGGCGCCACCTTTTCATTATCGAAGTTTGAGTACGCGGCCTGCGTCAGCGCGTCCATGTCTTTTATATCGTCGTAGTAAAGCCCGAGAACCTTTGCGCAAAGCGCGGGATACGAAAGCGGCGTTAAATCGCCGAGCATTGCGATATCCGGAAATGAAGCGGGCACATACAGTCCGCCTTCCGGCGAAATGCCCGCCAGCGTGGCCGCAGATGCCTCAAGGCGCTGCGCGTTGTTTCTCGTACTGACCAGTATCATTCGTTGTCCTCCATACGGTTATTACCCCGCCGGTTCAGCGTCGGCAGAGCCCCAAAAAACAAACCTGCGCATGCCGCATCGGCTTACACGCTGCCAAATAAGGCTGCCTGAAAGCAATCGCCCTTGCGCAGGTCTAAGAATTCAAACATTATTTTATTTCGCGATATATTTTTGCATATACTCTGGGACATCATCGCTGCCGCTGATAACCAGATAAGCGTTGATATCCGAGAAGAGTGTATCAAAACTCTCGAGCAGGTTTTTGAGCTCATCACTGTCGTATTTGGCCATTTTCTTAAGGCCATCTATGTAAAAGGAAGAAATATCGAAATCTCGCGATAGAATACCGCATACAAAACCATAGAGCTTGTCAGGATTGTTGATGCTGTAGTCGGCTGTGTTGATAAAACGAATTTCATGTTTTAAATCGTACATACACCGGTTGTTGTCGTCAAGGTAAACAATGTTTCCTTTTGTGCTGTCCACCTCAGTATTCGCCATATCTAATAGTTTTTTTGATTTGCCGCTGCCCTTTTTTCCGTAAATTAAGTGTATCATACTGGCATCACTCCTTTGGTTTTTTTTCATTATACAATGTTTACATGCATTATTCCACTCTAAAATTGACATTTTTGATTGTGTGAACGTTTATCTTTTTTACGAATTCCACATGCTCCTTGTCATACATCTTTCCCTAACTTTGTTTTTTAAGTGCAACAGCTTAAAACTTTTTTAAAAAATCGGCAACATATTAAAAAAGAGGTTGTTTGTGACGTTACGTCACATGTTACAATGGTCTATAGGAGGGTATGGAAGATGGCCAAAGATTTGTTAACCGTCGGCGAGCTGGCTAAAGAGATGGGCGTCACCGTCCGCACATTGCAGTTCTATGATAAAGAGGGTCTGCTGACACCCTCTGCCAAGAGCGAAGGGGGCCGCAGGCTTTATACCAAAAAAGACATGGTCAAGCTGCATCAGATACTGTCCCTCAAGTATCTGGGGTTTTCGCTCGGAGAAATTAAAACGAAGCTGCTGCCGCTGGACAGTCCCGAGGATGTGGCACAGATTTTAGGCAAACAGAAGTTGATTATCGAGGAGCAGATCAAAGAGCTTCGCACTGTCGCGGAAGCAATTGACTCACTGATGGCTGAGGTGGTTCTGATGAAAGAAGTCGACTTCGATAAATACGCGAACATCGTGGGGCTGCTGCGGCAAAACAATAAGAACTATTGGATGTTCAAGCTGTTTGACGAAAAGCTTATGAACCACATACGCGACAGATTCATGGATGACCCGCAAAAAGGAACAATGATTCACCAGACGTACCATGCCATACTTGACGAGACAATCGCACTGCAGCAGCAGGGCGTCTCCCCCGAGAGCGAAAAAGGCCTTGAGCTTGCTAAGCGATGGTGGGACATGATTATGGATTTTACCGGCGGCGATTTTAGCCTGCTGCCGGAGCTCATGAAGTTTAACGAAAGCAAACAGGGCTGGGATGAAAATATCGCCAAAAAGCAAGAACAATCCGATGAGTTTCTTGGACGGGCGCTGGACGCTTATTTCCAGCAGCAGGGTGTCAGTATACCGCATATGAACGATTAGTTTGGAGGGGTTTATGAAAAATATGATTGAAGTCAAATCACTGGAAAAGAGGTATGGCGACAATGACGTGCTTAAAGGCATATCATTTGATGTCAGGCAGGGCGAAATCTTTGCGCTGCTCGGCACCAACGGTGCCGGAAAAACCACAACGCTCGAGTGCATCGAAGGCATCCGAAAGTACCAAAGCGGCGATATCCTTGTGAACGGCAGTGTCGGCGTACAGCTGCAGTCCACGTCGCTGCCAGAGCACATAAAGGCATTTGAAGCGCTTAAGCTATTCTCCAAATGGCGCCGTTCATCTATCGATATGGACTTTATCCGGCGTCTGGGGTTCGAGGAAATCAAAAACAAGGCATACAAAGACATGTCGACCGGACAGAAGCGAAGGCTGCACCTCGCGCTTGCGATGGTCGGTGATCCCGACATCGTGATCCTCGACGAGCCCACTGCGGGACTCGATGTGGAAGGCCGCGCCGCGCTGCACGATGAAATCAGAACGCTTAAGCAGCAGGGAAAAACGGTGATGCTCGCCAGCCATGATATGGCAGAGGTGGAGGCGCTTTGCGACCGCATCGCGATACTCAAGGACGGCCGCATCGCTTTTATCGGAACGGCGAACGAGCTTACAGAACAGCTCCACGATACATTTAAGGTGCACATCAAGCTGTCGTCAACTGTACTGTTTGATGCTCTGGAATGGAGCACACGATTGAGCAGCATTCAGGGCTATGACGTGTTTGAAACAAGCAATTTGGAAGAAGGTCTCGCGGAGCTGCTGGCCGCCGCGAAAACGCAAAGCGTGCATGTGCGCGATATCAACATTGAGCACGCAAGCCTGGAGCAGCGCTTTCTGGACATCGCAAAGGAGGGAAAATCATGAACGCGTTTTTATACGGTATTGGTTTGCAATGGAAGCTCGATCTTAGAAACAAAGGCGTACTGCTCACATATTATGCCGTGCCATTGTTGTTCTTCCTGTTCATAGGCGGTATATTCACGTCGATCAACCCCGAATCATACAAAACGCTGATACAAGCGATGACGGTGTTCGGCGTATCCATGGGTGCTTTTTTGGGTGCTCCCGCTCCGCTTATCGAGCTTTATGGCAGCGAGATGAAAAAGGCGTATAAAGTGGGCGGTATCCCGCTCTGGACAGCGGCCGCGGGCAATCTCATTTCCGGCCTTATTCACCTTATGATCATGAGCGTTCTCATCTATCTGATTGCGCCGGTGGCATTCGACGCAAAAGTGCCTGTCTCTGCGGGCAATTATTTCGTCACACTGGCGGTTTTCATCACAGCGTGTCTGTCCATCGGTACGCTGATTGGGCTTTTCGTGAAAAGCAGCTCCAAGCTCACAATGATTTCGCAGATTATCTTCCTGCCGTCTATCATGCTTTCGGGCATCATGTTCCCCGCTGATATGCTGCCCCAAGCGCTGCAAGGCATCGGCAAGATATTTCCGGCGACATGGGGCTTTAGCAGCCTTTGCAGCAGCGAGTGGGATGCCACAGGTCTTCTCGTGCTGGCCGGTATCATCGCTGCGGCCGCGCTTGTGAGCGTATGGCGGATTAAAAGGCTTCAAGCCGATTAACAAGTGTTTTAATACCTATAGATTCTGATCCACTTCGTAGTCTTTCGCTTCGCTCACTCAGAATGACAGTCTTAGTAGCTTTGTAGGTTATTCATTAATATTGGTCGCTATTGCGAATTGGTGATTCCAAAACCATAATTAGGTATTAGCCCCTTAGAAGCGGGAGGTGGCAATAGCCGAACAGATACCAGGTTATTGACGGAGAAAGTGACCATTTATGCCTTCGCCTAGTCACCTGGCGACAGCCTTCATTGGAAGGGCTCGTTATTTGCATAGCTAAGGCCGGTACCAAAAACGATACCGGCCTTTTTTTGCTCCTCTTTTGTCACCACTTGACAATCCGGTAGTAAATCTTAGCTGTCAGTCTGTAGACCGTCAGATACAGCAGCACGAACACCGCACAGACACCGCCGATACACGAGAGCACCAGCCCCCAGTCGTAAAGCATGAACGTCTGAAGCATACGCGCCATGATCTTAGACGCAAACACCATGTGCACATTCGTCATGCCGAGCGGAATAAAGAATACCCAAAGCACCTGCCGGTTGATCGTGGCTTTCACCTGCTTATCGTCCATGCCGACCTTTTGCAGTATCACAAACTGCGTCTTATCCTCATACCCTTCGGATATCTGCTTGAAATAGATAATCAGCACGGTCACCGCGAGGAACAGTATGCCGAAGAACGCGCCGAGGAAGAGCAGACCGCCGTACAGCGCGTAGCCCTCCTGTCTTGCAGAAAATATATCGCTCACAAACGGCCGGTTGTCAGGAAAGGTGCGGCTCGTAAGCGTTCTCAGACTGCTGACAAACGCAAGGCAGGTTTCATCGCTGCCGTCCACATCAAAACGCATACCGCCGTCAAAGTAAATAAGATTCGGCGTATCCACCCATTTTGCGTCAGGACTGACATAGTTGTTGCGATTTAATAATTCATCCGGCTCTTGGTAAGTGAGCTTGTTTTTATCCGCACTCAGCGTGACACCGTTTTCCTGAGCCAGCACCATGATGGCGCTCTCAAAATCGCGCACGGCCTGCTCTTCGGCGTCCTTGCCGATACGCACATTAATGTCGTAGGGATGCATGCCCGAAAGCATCTCCTCCTGCCCTAGGTACAACGAGAGCGTTCCGGCCACCGTGACAATCAGCATGGTAGAAAGCACACAGATGGTGGCAAGAGATTTGGCGTTCTGGCGCATGCGCTGAAACATGCCGCTGATGGCGATAAAGTTGCGCGGCTTATAATAAAGCCTTTTATTCGCGCGCAGCGCCCTCAAGGTCGCAATGCTGCCCGATGTGAACAGAATATGCGTGGCGATAATCACAAGTATCGCGAGCAGAAAGAAAACGCCGAGAGCCGTACCAGGCTGCACAATGCTCCATGCGTAGTAGTAAGCCGCCCCAAGGCAGATGGCACCCAGTATTGTGATCGGGATCATAAGCTTGGAGTCCTTCTCGCCCTTTTTCTCACTGCTCATCAGCTCAATGGGGCTTGACACCCTCACCTGTCTTAAGTTCAGCAGCGATGTGATCACAAAAATGCTCAGAAACAATACCAGCATGATGGTGTAAGCCGACGGCGCGATGTAAAAGACGCTTCCCGGTACAGCGCGGATCATTTTAATCAGCACCAGAAAAAGCAATCTGCCAAACACCAGCGCGATAATGATGCCGCATATGACCCCTGCCCCCAATGTGAGCAGGTTCTCCCAGACGAGCACACGCGCCACATGGCGTTTCTCGAGCCCGAGTATACCGTAAAGGCCAAACTCCCTTTTGCGCCTGCCGATCAGAAAATTGTTGATGTATATCATAAAAAAGAAAGCGAATATGCCAAACACCACGAGTCCGAAATTAAACAGCATCGTTGCGGTCGCGCCTGTCGGTATATTGGCAAGCCCATCCGAAAGCATGAGCCCGCCGATCAGCAAAAACACACCGCTTATAATCGCCGTCGTCAAGATATACGGAAAAAAGGTTTTGCGGTTGCGGCGGATGTTGCTTAGCGCCAGCCGCAGATAGAACGCTTTAAGCAATGTCCGCACCTCCGTCCGACAGCACGGAAAGATTCGCGACGATGCGTTCAAAGAACGCGTGGTTATCGTTGTCGCCGCGGTATATCTGAGAAAAAATCTCGCCGTCACGGATAAACAGCACGCGTGAGGCGTAGCTTGCCGCAAATGCGCTGTGCGTCACCATCAATATGGTTTTGCCCTCGATGTTCAGCGCGTGGAAGTTGCCGAGCAGGTTCGCAGACGATTTTGAATCCAGCGCCCCGGTCGGCTCATCCGCTAAAATCAGCCGTGGTTCGGTAATCACCGCGCGCGCCACAGCAGCCCGCTGTTTTTCGCCGCCGGACACCTCATACGGATATTTGGCAAGAAGTTTTTCTATGCCCAGCATTTTCGCCACAGGCACGATACGGCGCTCCATCTCGGCAATCGGCGTTTGGGAAAGCACAAGCGGCAGCAGTATGTTGTCCTTTAATGAAAACGTGTCCAGCAGATTGAAATCCTGAAACACAAACCCTAAGTGCTTTCTGCGGAATTCGGACAGTTCACGGTCGCGTATGGACGAAAAGCTTTTGCCGTCCAGCATCACGTCGCCTTCTGTGGCGCGGTCCAACGAAGCGATGATGTTGAGCAGTGTCGTTTTTCCGCTGCCCGACGGCCCCATGATGGCCACGAACTCCCCTTCGCTCACATCAAAGCTTACATGATTTAATGCCACGCATTGCTGCATGCGCAGCTTCATATTATAGATTTTTTTTACATTGCTGACTTTTAACAGTTCCATTGTCATCCTCCGAAATTGATCATGGGACTATGATATGATAAAAAAAGCCGCGCTTCCATGGCGCCGGCTTACATTTCTGACGATAAAACGAACATTTTTGTCACATAAAAATGTCCGTGCGGGCTTCGGGGAACAAAAGCGACACCTTTGTGCCCGCGCCGACCTTGGATTCAACGGATATCGTGATACCCAGCGCATCCGCCGCCTTTTTGGCAAGATATAGCCCGATGCCCGACGCACGGTTATCCAGCCGTCCGTTGCAGCCCGTATAGCCCTTCATGAATATCCGCGGCAGATCTTCATCGCGGATGCCGATCCCGGTATCTTCAATGACGAGTTTATTGCTTTGCACATAGATTTTCACGCCGCCTTCATGGGTATATTTGATAGCGTTGGAGAGAATCTGTTCGAGTATGAAACAAAGCCATCTTTTGTCGCTCATCACTTCCCTGTCGAGAGGCGCCAAGTCTAACGACAGTTTTTGATACACAAACAGCACCGCGTATTTTTTGACGCTTGCGGCCACGGCGTCTTCCAGCAAGCAGCGCTCGATAACTAGATCTGATGAGATATCCGTCAGTTTGACATACCTCAGCGCAAGATCGGCATACTGCTCGATTTTGAACAACTCCTGCTTGATCACGCCTGATGTGTCGTTGTCCATTTTCTGCAGCACAAGGCTCAGCGCCGCAATGGGCGTCTTGATCTGGTGAACCCAAAGCGTGTAGTATTCCAAAGAGTCGTTGTGCGCTGTGTCAAGCTGTTTTTTGATGGCATCGTAGGCACTGCCTAGCTCTTGCAGGCAGCGCACATAGTCCGCCTCCAGCGCATCTTTCGGCTCGGGCAGCTCCCGCGCGGCGTGATAAAGCGTCGCGGATAGGCCGTTCAGTATCCGTCTGTGGCGCATAAACCGCGCACCGTCAATAAGCAGTATCAAAAACAGGAAGAAGGCCATAAGCCCCACCGTATACCAAGCATACACCATGCTCTGGTTAGCCAGATACTGAACAAGCAGCGTCAGCACAGCGGCGACGATAAAGAACAGAAGAAGGGTGAAACGGTATTTGAGGTAAGAAAGCAGCTTAATCATGGACAGCATACCCCTTCCCTTTGTGCGTTACAATGCAGTCCGTCAGTCCCGCCTCGTCCAGCGTTTTTCGCAGCCGGTTAACATTCACGGTCAATGTATTGTCATCCACAAATTCGTCGCTGTCCCAAAGCGCCAGCATCAGCTCTTCGCGGCTCACCACGTCTCCTTTTCTGGACAGCAGCAGCTGCAATATGCGTGCTTCGTTTCGCGTCAGCGCCGTTCGGCTCTCCCCGCGCACAAGGCTCAGCGCGCTCACATCCAGCGATGCATCGCGCAGTGTGAGCAGATTGCCCATTTCATAGTCGTATGTGCGCCGAAGCATGGCCTGTATCTTGGCAGTGAGCACCTCCATGGATACGGGCTTGGCAATATAATCATCACCGCCCATATTGACCGCCATCACGATATCCATATTATCGGAGCGAGATGATATAAATATCACAGGCACCTTGGACTCTTTCCTAATCCGGCTGCACCAGTAGTAGCCGTTAAAAAAGGGCAGAGAAATATCCATGAGCACAAGATGCGGCTGCGTCTTTTCCCATGCGCCGAAAACATCAGAAAAGTCACTGACGGTGTGTACGTCGTAACCCCAGCGCAAAAGACTCTGTTTTATTTCGGATGCGATCACGGCATCGTCTTCGACGATCAGTATCTTATACATAGACCTTTCCTTGAGCAATATATATCCAGAGTATACCACATCCGCAGCAGTGCCGCGACAGTTCGGCAATATGTTTGCACCCCGTTTTCGGCATAACAAGAAAAAGAGACGGCATCAATTGCGATACCGTCTCTATAGTTTCTTAACTTATTCGGTTCATACCGATTAAGCGGTGCTTTTGCTTAGCCTTTGAAGTCGCCGGGCTTAATCTGATCACCGTATTTTTCTTTTGCCGCACTGATTTTCTCAATGGCCGCATCCCAATACTTGAAGATTTCTTTGGGTGTGTCGGGATCCATCTTTGTATAGAATGCTTTGGTGCGTTCCAGTTTTTCGATCCACTTTGTGCAGCGGAAAGTAAACAGGTATGTATAAACATCCTCGGAGAAATCCTCATTGAGATATTTCTTGAACAGATCAGCCAAGTCTTTATAAAGCGGAATCTTACCGGTGGGTGTATCATAGGTCTCATATTCACCATGGATTCTGCCTTCTGCCCAGTGCAGCCAAACTTTTTTGGCGAGCTTGCTGGTCACAAAACCACCGTCGGCGCCGCGCATAAAGTAGTTGTTGCTGAAGATCTTAGGTGTATCTTTTACGTTCTCACCGAACTTGATGTTGTTCATTGTATACTCGCCCAGAGGATAGGACACAAAGTCCAGATTCGCCATCGGGCTGGGCTTGCGGACACCTTCAGCGCCGAGTGTGGCACTGGTTGTCTCAGATTCCAGAGTCGCCGCCTTAAGCAGTATACCGTCTTTCCAGTTGGGAGATTCCTCTACCGGCACCGTGGTGTCGCTGTCTCTGCCGCCGTACAGGATACCTTCGACCTTAACGCCGTCCTTAGACTCAAAGCCTTCCTTGTCGATGTTGTCAAGGTAATCAAGGCGCATCGTGTAACGTGCGTTGCCGTGTGCCAGGCCAACTTCATTGCCTTTAGCGTCTTTCACACCCTCATGCCATTCACCAAAGTGGTTGCGGCCTTCTTTAGGCGTATCCATTTCCATGCCAAGCCAATAAGGCTTATTGTCAGGCCCTTTAAGAACGTTTGAGAAGATAACTTCCTGATCCTTCATCAGATTCTCAAAAATAACCGGATCATCCTTCGCATTAACGTCTTTGATGATACCAAACATACCGTTTTCAACATTCACCGCACGGAATTCGCCGTCAATGTTACGGAAGTAAGCAATATCGTCACCAACGATTTTTTCTCCGGGAATCATGGCTGTCGATGTCTTGCCGCAGGCAGACGGATATGCGCCGCAGAAGTAGGTCTTGCGGTTCTTATCCTCATTCACAGCGCCCATGACGAACATATGCTCGCACAGCCAGCCTTCTTTGCCGGCCTTGTTGATCGCCAAACGCATGGAATGTTTTTTCAGACCGACGGAATTACCGGCATATTGGGCATTCATGGAATACACGATGTTATTCTGTGTATCCATGTAGATTCTTCTGTTATCGAGATTGATCGTATTTCCTCTTTCATTCAGTTCGCCTGCCGAGTGAATGAAGCGGAAGAAATCATCCTTTTCGGATTCTTTCATCTTCAAGAAGTGATTATATGCCGAGCGATACAGAATGAATTCAGAGTGGGCCACATACCAGCTGTCGGTAAACTGCACACAGGGAATGGTGAAAGGACTTTCCGTGGGGCCTTCTGAGAAGAACAGAATAACGGCAGACTTCCCTTTCATAATGCCCTTTGAGATCTCCATAATCTCATTATGGCCCTTTTCATATTCGACAGAATTAAGGGATTTCATACTTTCCAGGTTTTCTTTGTAAACCAGATACTTGGTGTTGGCCTTATCGCGGGCCTGATCACCGTACCCATCCCAATGGATCGTTTGCTTTGGATGATTAAGCTTTTCTTCTTCACCCAGAGCCAAAGCCTGGTCACGTACATACTGCATGTCGGCTTCACTGTCATCGCAGACATAGACAGATTCTGGTTCGCAATGGTCAATAAAAGAACCAATGAATTCCATGACTTTCGGGTTTTTGAGCGCGGCAAGCTTGTCATAGCTTTCTTTGCTCATCTTAGCTTCTAGCAACTTTTGATAATTTGTGCTCATGTTCAATCTCCTCTTTTTGAATTTTTTGAAAATCAAAATTTCCTTTTGATTTACAATAAAACCGTAGTATTCTCATTATACCTGTTTTTTTCCTGAAAATGAATCCCCTAATGAAAGTTTTTTTTTTAATTCTTGCGTATTTTTCAATTATCCCATGCAAAAAGCATGTCAGTAAATATTCTAATTGCTTATTTTTTCACAATGTTTTGGCGTTTGTCCCCATTTTATCGGCTTTTTCAGTTTTGGCATAATATTGTAACAAGCATATGTTTTTTACTCACAATCATCTTTTCTTGATTTGCATAATATCAGTGAAACAAAAGCCGTAATATAGAAGTAAGTGTCTGGTGTTAAAATTCAACTTTGCGGATCGTCTTTTCACATTTCTTATCAATCTCTAATGATTTATTAAAAAGCTTGCGCTATAATGAGAAAAAAAGCAAAGGGCAGCATTAATTCGCTTTATGCGGCATGGGGAAACAATGAAAAAAGAATACGGTTCTGTGGCAATCAAAGGGTTTTTTATCGGTATCGCCAATATTATACCGGGCGTATCGGGCGGCACATTGGCGCTTGTGCTCAAGGTCTATACGCGCATGATGGACGCCATCAATCACTTTTCATTTTATACAATCGTGTCGTGTATAAAAGCGCTGTCATTTAAAAAGCAAAGTATCAATGCGTTTAAGAAGGAAATGAAAAGGGTGGACATGGCGTTTTTGCTCATGCTGCTGCTTGGCATTGCCGCCGCTTTCATCGCGTTCTCCAAGCTCATGACGGCATTGCTTGTCTCTTATCATGAAATTGTCTACGGTTTCTTCTTCGGGCTTATTCTGGCTTCCATCGCGGTGCCGTTCATGGAGATCAAGCGAAAGACCGTCACCGCTTATATCTGTATTGCAGCCGGAGCCGCGCTTGTGGTCCTGCTGGCTGTGTTTGCGCCGGATAAATCAACCGCACAAGCCGCCGCTTCTCAGACGGATGCGTCATATTGGGGGCGTTTGCCTATGGTGCTGCTCACGGGCATACTTTCTACTTCGGCGATGATACTGCCCGGCATCAGCGGCTCATTCATCTCTCTGCTGCTTGGTCAGTATTTCTTCTTGCTGGAAGCTGTGTCCAGCGGAAACATCATCGTGCTTCTCACATATGCGGCGGGTGCTGTGGCGGGTCTTAAACTGCTGGCCAAAGCCGTCAATGTAATGCTTGAAAAGTTCCCGGATACATTAATGGGATTTCTGACAGGGCTTGTGGCCGGTTCTCTTTTTGTGACATGGCCTTTCAAGCAAACGTATGTTTCCGGCGGCGAAACGCAGTACGGCAGCAACATTCTCCCCCATTCATTCGGCATGAACGAATGGCTCACAGTCGGCGCCGCGGCTGTCGGTATACTCATCGTGGTTATCGTTTTGCTGATGGGCAAAAGAATGAAAAAGACGGATAGTGTTAAGGGGCAATGATCTCCGTTATGTCACACCTAAGTATAGCGCCCTTTTTTGAATCTTTTCGTATGAATAATTCATTATAGATTCTTCCGTCGCTGAACGCTCCTTCAGAATGACCGAAATGACTTTAAATAGTTATCTGAATCGCATTTCTTCAGTGCGGTTAGTATTATCTCTCCTGAGCATTCAATGGCGTTCTTCTATGGGCTTATTCTTTTCTGTTTGCCGCAATAAGAAAGCCGGCGGTGACAATCGCCGCAATACCGTCCATCACCAGCAGCGTCTTAAAAAAATCGTTGCCCACAAAATTCATGCCCGGATTGAATTTATCCACCACAAAGAACGTGAGCAGCATAACCGAAAGAATGATGCATATATGTGGAATAAGTTTTTTGATCATCTTGGCTCCTTATTCTTCCGCGATATACACGATATCGCTGACGCTGCGTCCGCCTTTATACGGCTGATTGACAAATTCGTTGAAAAACACCATCTCAGAGGACTGCCCGCCGTCCAGATTATAGGCCGCGCTGCACCCGAGGTTATAAAACAGCTCGGACAATTGCTGCAGCGTCATGCCGTTCGAATATCCCGGCTGCCGCCCGTCCACCAATACAAAGCAGTAATGCCCGGGCTCGAAATAGCCGACCGCCGTGCGTGGGTTTTCACGCATCAGATTCGAGTTGAACGTTGTCATGGGCTGTCCGTCTTTTAGCAGCATGGGGCCAAAAGTCCATATCTGATAGACGCCTTCTTCTTTGATTTTATCCATATCAAGCTCAGCGGCTGTCAGCGTCTGCATGCTGCCGTCGTAATTCATCACAAGCACGTCTTTATACTTTTCTTCACGGTACAGCACGCCGTTTCGTACCACAGGCCCCGCGTTGTTGCCATAGTAATCACCGTTGATGGCAAGTATCGCGTTGTTCTCCGCTGCTATCTCATCTGTCCCGTCATGCAGGCCCTTTCCGTATTTGCCTTTGGCAAAAGCCGTTTTGAAGTATTTTAAATCCTTGAGATAAATGTCCGCTACATAGTAGGTGATACCATCCCCCTGTACCTTATCAATGCTTATGCTGATATTGGCGCTTCTGTATGAATTCGGCGTTTTCTCCACATCACCGTCTGTAAAAATACCCTGAAATTTTGGGCCCCACATGGAATCATCCTGAACAGCGGTCGGTGAGGGCGCTTGGGTCAGCGTATCGGGTTCCTCCGTTTTCAAAGGAATAATCGCTTTGAATTCGGTTACTGTGCTTGTCGCTTTTGGCAGCGGCTGTGCTTTATCGCTTAAGTCCTGAGGCAGTAAAAAATAGTACAACGAAAAAAAATACAGCGCCAATGCGGCGATAAGCAAATCAATAATAATCGCTGCCGCTGCAGGCATTCTCTTCTTTCTTTTCTTTTTTACCTTTTTGGCTTGTGCATGACGCCTCTCGCTTGAAGCGTCGCGGCCTTGTTTTTTGTCGTCCAAAAATTGATTTCGCCTCAAACTCGTTCTATTATCAGTTTTATTCATTTGTTCCCCACACGAAAATATGCATGAAACCCCTTTTATTTGATCAGTATGTCATAACGAAATTAAAGAGAATAAAGGCATTGATTAGAATTTGGTTAGAAATGATTGCTTGATGTTCTTTTCTTACCAAATTCTTATTTTTCTCTAACGGTCTTCCTATTTGATGCGTTATAATAGAAATAAAGTAATAAATTTGGTGGTTAACTTTGAAGAAAAAAATACTCATTATCGAGGATGAGGAAAGCATCATTTCTTTTCTAAAACCTGAATTGCAGCATGAAGGCTTTGATGTTGAAGCGGCGACCGACGGTGAAACAGGGCTCTATTTGGTTGAACAGGGTCATTTTGATCTTATACTGCTCGATATCATGCTGCCTGCGCTAAACGGCCTCACCGTGTTGCGGCGTATCCGCAACTTCTCCAACGTCCCTGTGATAATACTCACGGCCCGCGGCGAGACCACCGACAAGGTGATGGGTTTGGACGGCGGTGCCGATGATTATTTGACAAAGCCGTTTGAAATCGAAGAACTTCTTGCGCGCATACGCTGTGCGCTCAGAAAAGACAAACGTACACTCGGTGACAGCTATACGTTTGCCGATATCACACTTAATACCTCCTCAAGGCTTGTCAGTGTAAAAAATGAGGCTGTTGACCTGACAGCCAAGGAATTCGATCTTTTGTCTTGCCTGATGCAAAATTCCAACCAGGCCCTTACACGAGAGCAGATACTCAATAACGTCTGGGGGTATGATTTTTACGGTGATTCCAAGGTGGTAGACGTATATATTCGCTACCTCAGAAATAAACTGGACGAGCGGTTCCAAACAACCTATATCACCACAGTCCGAGGCGTGGGTTATACAATGAGAGATCAATGATGCAAACAAACAAGCTTAAAAAAAGACGTCCGATCATATGGCGCATGACGATCACCAATATGTTGATCGTTTTCTTTGTTGTTGTTCTTTTTGCCGTGAGTTTCGTTGTGGCGCTGCTTTACGAAGTGTCCAGTGCCAAAAAACATAAAATAAATGCCGCGCTTGAATCTCTTGAAGCAAAGCTTGGGCAAACAGATACGTATTCTGAATCTTTTTTTCATTCTGCGAGACCAAAAAACGGGTTTAACTACGCGCTTTATTCCAATGATCAAGTCTTAATATATTCATCCGTCAAGGGAATGCCCAAGCCGCTGCTGGAGCCAAAAAACGCTCAGATTACTTACATCGGCGAGAGCCCTATTGACACTAACGAGGAATTTGAATTCATCATACAATCCGGCAAATGGATCAAGAACGATACGCTTTATCTCTATATATTCAGCGATGTCACCGACGATATGGAGGCTATTGAACGGGTGCCGTTTCTGTTCGCGGGTACACTTGCGGCAGGTCTGCTCATCAGCTTCTTTGCGGGCCGGTTTATGAGCGGTATGATGCTTCGGCCAATTAAAAAAATATCCTCACAAATGAAAGCCATCAGCGCGAGCAACCTTAATGAGCGGCTGCCCGAGGTCAATTCCAACGATGAGCTTCAGGAGCTTGCACATTCTTTCAATTATATGATCGAACGCTTAGAAAAGGCGTTTGAAAAACAGAAACAATTTGTTTCGGATGCATCGCACGAGCTGCGCACCCCGCTGGCTGTCATGAAGGGGCATACTTCTATGCTAAGACGCTGGGGCAAAGAAGACAAGCAAACACTCGAAAGCTCCCTAGACATTATGCATAATGAAATACACGGTATGGTGGAACTCATAGATAAGCTTTTGATTCTTGCCCGAAGTGAAAATGTGAATACATCACTTCACAGGACGAAGATTGAAATCAAGACATTTCTGCAGGAAATTGTTGATGAGATTCGTTTGATCAGCCCGGAAGCGCATATCGAGCTTCAGTGCAGTGCAGAGACGGTTTATGCCGACAGATCCGCATTAAAGCAGGTGATTCGCATACTGCTTAATAATAGCATCAAATACTGCCCGCCGCCGGGTAAAATCACGCTGGAAGGCTTCGCCAAAGACGGCGGGACGCAGATCAACATAAAAGACGAAGGCATTGGCATAGAAAGCGAAAAGCTGCCTTTCGTGTTCGACCGTTTTTTCTGTGCCGACAGCTCCCGTACAAAAAAAATAGGCGGCACCGGTCTTGGGCTCGCCATCGCAAAAAGTATTATTGACTCCCATCACGGAACGATTCAAATTGACAGTCAGCTTGGTAAAGGCACTTTGGTTTCTATCTGGCTCAGAGGCTGTGCTACTTAAATATGTATTTGCGCTGCACCGTATAGCTCACGAAGAACAGCGGCACATCCACCATGACCTTAGCCAGCAGCCCCGGTATGCCCGTCATCGCCAGCAAATCCACGCCCGTTGATCCGAGCGCCATAATGATCAGAGCAAGCAGATAATATTTGAGGACACTGCTTTTTCTTCCGTTCGCAAACACAATATGGCGGTTTATCATGTAGTTGACGAACGAGCTCACCGCACGCGCCAGCACGTAGCAAAGCCAGTATTCCAGCCTGAATACAGCGCTCAGCAGCAAGAATATGCCGTAGTCAACCACAAATGATGCCACCGATGATGTGAGGAATTTGAGTATCCTGCCGTATATCAGCCACGAATCACGCAGCGGGTGAAAATGCGAGCTTTTATTGCCCTCAATATATACCGTCTCGATGGGCACCTCGGTGTATTCAACGCCCCAGCGCTCGATATTAAGCAGCATATTCATCTCATACTCATACCGGTCGCCCTCAAGCGTACTGAGCTCAAGAAACAGCTTTCTTGGCAGTCCGCGCAGTCCCGTCTGCGTATCCGTCACCTTAAGACCTGTTGCGAGCCGGAAAATGCTGCGTGTGAGCGTGTTGCCGAAGCGCGACCGCGCAGGGACTTTGCCTTTAAAAGACCTTGCACCGATCACAAGCGTTTCAGGATGAGCGGCCATGGTATCCATCACGAGGCAGATATCCCCCAGCGTGTGCTGACCGTCCGCATCCGCCGTCACGATACCCTTCACGTCAGTCTGCTTCATAAGGTGCAAAATACCGGTTTTCAGCGCCGCACCCTTGCCCTTGTTTTTTGTATGATACAGTACGCAGGCGCCCGTCTCTGACACCTGCTCGAATATATGCGCATAGTCCGCGCCGCCTCCGTCATCCACGACGGTGACCGAAATATCTTTAACACGCAGCTTTGCCGCCAGCTGCACCAGCTTCTCGTCCGGCTGATAGGCCGGAATAAGCACTGTGTATCCTTCCACAAGATCTCCTTTTGTGTCTTTGAGGTCATTATAACCGATCACGCAGCAATTATAAAGACCGTTAATGAGAGCAGTGTTTGTATCATATTATAAGACGGTTAGAAAAGATGATTCACTGCGCCCCTAGTATAACCATGCTCAAACGCGCTTATTGCATTTCCAAATAAATATGCGTCAATCGTTGCACAGATCCATCCTTTATATTACACTATATGTTAATGAATACTTTCACTGATTCGCTTACGGGCAATTCACACAGGAGGCATTTCACTATGGCAAACTGGTGGCAGGAACGCATCGTTTATCAGATTTACCCCCGCAGCTTTGCGGATACCAACGGAGACGGTATCGGCGATATACCGGGCATCATCGATCATCTGGACGCGCTTAAAGACTTAGGTGTCGGCATCATTTGGCTGAGCCCTGTCTACCGCTCGCCCGGTGAGGACAATGGCTACGATATCAGCGACTACCGCGATATCAACCCCGAATTCGGCACAATGGCGGATATGGACAGACTCATTGAAGAAGCAAGCAAGCGCGACATCAAGCTTGTCATGGATCTCGTGATCAACCATACATCAGATCAGCACGCGTGGTTCCAGGCCAGCCGCGACAAAGGCAGCCCCTACCGCGACTACTATTATTGGCGTCCGGGCAAAAACAACGGTGGCCCGCCCAACAACTGGACAAGTTTTTTTGCGGAGGACTGCTGGGAATACGACGAGAAAAGCGGCGAATACTATCTGCACCTTTTCGCCAAGGGACAGCCGGATTTAAACTACCACAACCCCAAGGTGCTCGAAGAAATCAAAGACATCATGCGGTTCTGGCTGAATAAAGGCATTGCAGGCTTTAGGTGCGACGTGATTAACATTATATACAAGTCGTCGCTGGAGGACGGCAAAAAGCGCCTTGCACTCACGGGCATCGAGCATTATATTTCACAGCCGGGTGCACATGAGGTGCTAAAAGAACTGCGCCGTGACGTGCTCAGTCAATACGACTGCTTTGCCGTGGGCGAGACGGTGTTCGTCACGCCGCAGATGGGCAAAGACCTCTGCGACAAAAGCCGCGGTGAGCTCGATATGATATTTTCCTTTGAGCATATGGAGACCGATCAGTATTACATCAAATGGTTTAAGCGCCGCTTTCACGCGGGCCGCTTTAGCAAAACGATCGCAAAATGGCAGCAGGCGCTGGAATGGAACGCCAACTATCTTGAGAACCACGACCAGCCGAGAAGCGTATCGCGGTTCGGTAACACGGATGAATACTGGGCACAGTCGGCCAAGATGCTCTGCACCATGCTCATGACGCTTCGCGGCACACCGTACGTGTATCAGGGGCAGGAAATCGGCATGACGAATTTCGATTACACAAGCATGGATCAGATACAGGACGTCGAGTCCCACAACGTTTACAAGCTTGCCAAAAAGCTGCACATTCCTAAGTTTTACCGCTGGCGCATGATCAAGACCTGCTCGCGCGACAACGCGCGTACGCCCATGCAGTGGAACAGCGAAGAAAACGCGGGCTTTACCACAGGCAAGCCGTGGCTCGCCGTGAACCACAACTACACGCGCATCAATATGGCGGCGCAGATGGACGATCCTGATTCGGTACACAGCTATTATAAGACGATGATTGCGCTGCGCGGAAAAAGCGATGTGCTCAAGTACGGTGATTTTCGTTTCATCAGCGCCACGCGGCATTTGTTTGTTTATGAACGTGAGCGAAACGGGCAGACTTACCGCGTGATACTCAACTTCAGCAAGAAAGACCAAAAAGCGCCATGTGACGGCGACTTGCTTATCTCCAATTACAGCCGCACTGCATATGACGGCACGCTGTCACCATTTGAAGCGGTGATTATTGACAAGTCATCGGCAAACGGAGGCCGCCAATGATCGAGGAAAAAGACGGCTTATTCCGGCTGACCACCAACGAGACGAGCTGCTGGTTCCGCGTGACCGCGTTTGGACATTTAGAGCACATATATTACGGCGCGCGTTTACACGATCAGGACCCCGAGGGGCTGATACTCAAACGCACGGCCATGCTTGGCAGCAGCGTGATTTACGATCCGTCCGACCCCACATACTGCCTTGACAGCATGTGTCTTGAGTGGTCGGGCATCGGACGCGGCGACTACCGCCACTCCCCTGCCGAGCTCAAAATGCCGGACGGCAGCTTCGCCTGCGATTTTATTTACCGCTCCCACCGCATCATTAAAGGCGCGGTGCCGATGGATACGCTCCCATCCGCCTACAGCGACACGGACGACTGCGAGACGCTGGAACTTACGCTGGAGGACGCATCCAACAGCGTGATACTGCTTCTTTATTACTCGGTGTTTGAACAGACCGACGTGATCACACGCCGCGCGGTGCTAAAGAATAACAACGAAAAACCGTTGGTGATCCGGCGGCTTATGAGCATGACGACCGATCTGCCGAACAAAAACTACCGTCTTGTCACGTTTGACGGCGGCTGGATTAAAGAAGCGCACCGTCACGAACGCCCTGTGGCATACGGGCTTTATGTGAATTCGTCCACGACGGGCGCAAGCAGCAACCGGCATAACCCCGGCTTTCTGCTCGCCGAATCGGGTACGACGGACACGCATGGCGGCGTTTACGGCTTCAACCTCGTATACAGCGGTAACCACTATGGCGCAGTGGAGCTGTCTAACCACGACATCGTGCGCGTGCAGCTCGGCATCAACCCGCACTGCTTTGAATGGACGCTGAATCAGGACGAGCAATTTGAAACGCCTGAAGCGGTGATGACCTATTCAAGCGGCGGTTTCAACGGTCTTCGCTCTCACTTTCACGACTTTGTGAATAACCATATCGTGCGCGGCGATTGGAAGGGTCAAGAAAGGCCTGTGCTCATCAACAACTGGGAAGCGCACTTTTTCAAGTTCAATCAGCGAAAGCTATTCAGACTGGCGCGGCGGGCAAAGCGTCTTGGCATCGAGCTTTTTGTGCTGGACGACGGCTGGTTCGGCGCGCGCAACGACGATTTTGCGGGGCTTGGCGACTACAACGTCAACAAAAAGAAGCTGCCGCAGGGTATGCCGCGCTTTGCGGACAAGATTCGCAAAACGGGCATGGCGTTTGGGCTCTGGTTCGAGCCGGAGATGGTGAACGAGAACAGCGACCTTTTCCGCGCGCATCCCGAATACGCAGTGCGCACGCCCGGCAAAACGCCCGCGCTGGGGCGCAACCAGCTTGTGCTCGATCTCTGCAACCCCGATGTACGCGACTATATCGTAAATTCCGTCGGGCGCATACTCGACGAAGCACAGATTTCATACGTCAAGTGGGACATGAACCGTCACATCAGCGATGCGTTTTCACCGTTGCTCCAAAATCAGGGCGAGTTCTTTCACCGTTACATTTTGGGGCTTTACGACGTGCTGACGCGCATATTCCGGCCCCGCCCGCACATACTGCTGGAAAGCTGTTCGAGCGGCGGCAACCGTTTCGACCTTGGTATGCTGTGCTTTTCGCCCCAAGTTTGGACGTCCGACGACACCGACCCGATCGAGCGGCTCAAGATTCAAGGCGGAATCTCTTGCCTTTATCCGCTCTCCGCGATGGGCGCGCACGTCTCGGAAGCGCCGCATCAGCAGACGCTGCGCCGCACGCCGCTCACCACGCGTTTTAATACGGCCTGCTTTGGGTGCCTTGGCTATGAGATGGATTTAAAGTATCTGACTTATGTGGAGCGCAAGGAAATAAAAGAGCAGATTGCGTTTTACAAGGCGCACCGCCGTACGTTCCAATACGGGCGGTTCGCGCAGCTGCCCGCACAGAAGAACAACAAGGTGCACTGGCAGTGCACTGCCGCCGACGGCAGCGAAGCGGTTGCGGGCTTTTTCCAGACGCAGACGACCGCGAGCGAAGGCTACGACTTTCTGCCGCTGACGGGGCTTGACCCCGACACGCGCTACACCGTGAACACGCGCCCGCAGAGCCTTTTTATCAAGCGTTTCGGCGGACTTGTCAAGCACATACTGCCTGTGTCGCTCAACCCCGAAGGCATTGTGCTGCGCACCATCGGCCGCTTTTACCGTCTCACCGACTGCGTGGAGCATTACGAAGCCTACGGCGACATGCTGAACGTGGGCATCAGGCTTAACAACCAGTTCGTCGGCAGCTACTACAATGAACACACGCGGCTGCTTGGGGACTTTGGGTCGAATTTGTATGTAGTAAAGAAGTCGAATAACACTTAGCGTTAATAATAATGGTTACGACTAACTAACAAACGGACTTTTCCGCATTAAATCACACAATTATGAAATGCCGAGAAAAAAGTATGAATCAAGCAGGTACCCGACTTGATATTTGACGCTCAGCCTCAACAAAAACTTCTTCATCCGCTCAAGCCGAATGCGCCCCGCCGTATAGTCTTTTATGAGCTTTTCAAAACCGTCTTTCTCTTTTTGCGTGCAGACAGCCTTAAAATACCCCCACACATGCTGCGCGGCGTTTGCGGCATGGCCCTTATTCTCGTCCGCGTCTAAAGACGTTTCAATGATGTCAAAAAACGCAAGCGCGGGAAAAGCAGATTTGTCTTTGAGCAGCTCGCGGATTTTTGCATATCCGGATGGATTCTTTTCGAGAATGAGGTATTTATACAGACGCCATTGACGTTCCAGTTCTGAGATGTGGCCGCTCTTTTTAAGACACAGCGCGCATTTAACAACAGAGAGGTTTTTGTCCTTGACCTCGAGCATCACGTCTATGCCTTTATCGGGCAGGATTTCGTAAAACGCCGCAAACTCACGCACTTTAATCGTCTTGGAATGCGCCCCTTCGCGCTTTGTTTCATCCTGCTGAGAATAGTGAATTTTTTGCACGCCGTCGCGCTCGCGCCATGTTGTTTGGCAGGCGCTGATCCATTCGTGCATAGGCAGCGAATCGCATCCGTTGATGTGATGATGCAGATTATCAAACACGACAGGCACCCCAAGCGCGTGTCCCGTCTCCAGCACATCGGCAATGTGAAAATGGCGGTCATCATTCTCTATCACAAGGCGCTTTTTGACCGCGTCATCGAGGCAGGCAAAGTGCGTGCGAAAGCGTGCCAGCGCCTGTTTCTTGTCGCCGAATACGCCGCCGATATGCAGCACGATTTTATTCGTGCTGTCCATGCCAAGGCTGCTCAGCACGCGCTCGTGATAGATAAGATCGTCAATGGCGCGCCGAACCACTTCGGCATTGGTGGAATTCAGCACCGTATATTGGCCCGGATGCATCGACACACGCATATGCGTGTCCCTGATCATTTGACCGATATGCTGCATACGTTCCCGGAAAATATCCTGCCACGCAAACGAGACTGCCGGATGCGAGCCGAACGGCACCAGATCCGAGCTGATTCGGTATAGGCGGATATCATTCTCGGCGTTGTATCTCACCATCGCTTCCAGCGCGTTTAAATTCTGCTCTGTCAGCGTTTGTAAATACTCCAGTGTTGCGTTGTTAATCCGGCATATTCTCATTTTCGTATCCGGCACGCCAAGCGCCAAACACGCATATCCTAAGTTCAAATTTGTCTCCGTCGTGTGGTGTTTTTTTCGCTAAGTTTATTTTGGTCTGATTTGCCTCACTCATGCCAAAACAACGATGCTGGATATCATTGTATTCTCCAAACATCACCAAAACCCTTATGGGAATTATACCCACAATGATGGTATAATGAGTCTATGGACTTTCACATAAAGGAGAGGGGTACATGGTTTTAAGAGAAGCCCAAGAAGCCGACCTGCCCGCACTGCTTGCGCTGTATACGCAGTTTAAGAACACGCCGCTGCCCGATGCAGATGATCGTATTTTTCGCATATGGGGTGAAATAATAGCGGACAAAAATCATCATGTGATCGTAGGAACGGTAGACGGGCAAATCGCATCATCGTGTGTGCTGATCATTGTCCCTAATCTCACACACGATCAGCGTCCTTATGCGCTCATAGAAAATGTCATCACTGACGCGGCACACAGAAAAAACGGCTATGCATCAGCCGTTTTGAATCACGCGAAGGATATTGCTAAGAATGCAAAGTGCTATAAAATCATGCTGATGACAGGCTCAAAGCAGGAAAGCACGTTGCATTTTTATGATCGTGCCGGCTTTAACCGCACAGATAAAACCGGCTTCGTGCTCTGGCTTAAATAGCGTCATGTCTCTTTCACTTTGCTCATCGCGTGTGTGATTTGCTCGACATAATCCGCCACCTTTAGCAGCGACGTATCCACATCACCGCTGGCGTGTGTGATGGCCTCAATTGTCTTTTTCGCATATGAATTCGTATCCGCCACCTCATCAACGGATTTCTTTGACTGCATGGCAAGATCGCGGATGGCCTGCGCCACGACAGCAAAACCTTTTCCTGCCGCTCCTGCGCGCGCCGCTTCCACCGATGCGTTCAGCGAGAGTATTTGTGTCTGCATGGCCATGTCGTTAACGAGCTGCGCCATTTTGTTATACTGTTCAATTGCGTCTCCCACATTCCCCACGCCATTAAGCACATCTTCAAACAGCTTTTTGACGTCCTCAAGCTCTTCGGAAATACGGTGCAGATTATCAAAGCTGCTGCTTCGTTCATGAATAAACGCTTCGTGCTCGCGGAGAATGTCCTGACGCGTTTTTTCAATGCAGTTTTCAGGTACGTTGATGCCTTTTGCGATTCTCACCGCCATCTCATGGCAGGTATCGCAGCCGCACGCGTAGCAGTTATGAGCCCTTTGCTCCTCTGTTGTTTTTCCCAGCTGTTCAAAGGCATGCTCGACGTTCTCAGGTGTGTATTTCAACTCTGTAACGGGCTTAGCCACGTAGCGTCGGATAAAGTCCGGAAGACTGAGCTTTTCATCGAATAAGGAAAATAGCTTTGTCATTTGCGCATCTTCCGACTTCTGATATTTGCGCATCGCTCCTTGCCGCTGTTCGTCCATGACACGGTTGATGCGAAAGACTGAATTCTCGCGCGTGCAGCCCGTGCCCGCATTGCAGCCTTCAGCGCAATTGAGCACATCGAACAGCACAGGCAGATTCTGTTCATCTTCATCCGCATAGCTGTCAATACAGCGGTAGACCACGCTTTGACCCTCAGATTTGTCCACGCGCACGGATTTGCCGAGGTAATACTCCACGTTTTCCTTGAGACCGCCGGGCATGGCGTAGATGCGCCCCAGCGACGACGTGACATGGTCGAATGCAAAAGGTGCCTCGTGAATATCGATGCCTCTTTGCTTTATGTATTCCGCAAGCCTCTTGAATGTGACGTTATAGCTGATTGCGCCCGTTTCGTCAAACTCGTTCCTTTTTGCCACACAGGGAGAAAGTGCGGCGATTTTTTCCGTATTGCGCATATATTTTTTAAGATAAACAGCGGTACAAAGCATAGGGCTGTGTACCGGCGAAAGCGTATCGATCAGCTCCGTACGGTGTTTTTGGATATACTCCACAACCGCGGGACACGGCTGCGTCAGCAGTGTGCGCGGACTTTTCTCTTGGATATATCGGATATGCGCCCATGTGCAAATATCAGCACCCAGCGACACATCCACGATCGTCGATACACCCAAGCTCCTCAGCCACGCAAGTATAGAACCGCCGTTATCAAAATTAGTACGAAACGACGGCGCCACCATCAGCGTGATCGGCAAACCTCTGTCAATATCGGCAAAAAAACGATCTGTATCATCAGCGTAGCTGCGCGCCCCATGCTGACAGATCTCAAGGCATGCGCCGCATGTGATGCATTTTTCCGGGTTAATTTTAACCTTAATCCGGTTGTCCTCCAGATAAGCCACATTGGCCTCGGGAATGGGGCAAACACGCACACAGCGGTTGCATCCTTGACATATCGTTGAATCCGTCGTAATGAGTTCTGTCATGATGTCTCCTTAGAACACTTGCTTATAGTGTCAGTATAAGGGTATATGTATATTATTTTATGTTAAGTTTTTGTAACATTTTCCGTTTAACTTTACAATGAGCAAAAAACGTACAAATCCGGCGACATTGGTTATAATAAAGGTCAGCAAGCCTTTTTAACAAACAATAAAGGAGCTATTTATGAAGAAAAGCTTTTTAATAATCACTGTTGCTCTGCTTTTGCTGGCAGGCTGCGCGAATACGAACAATACAGATAACAGTCCCTCTCCCGTGCCGTCTCCAACGGCAGCCGTTCCGGCGGCAATCGCCCCGGTGGAGCGAATCACGGCCGATCAAGTGGCGTGCATTGATTATTATGACACAGGCAGTCCGCCCGATTATGATGACGATAACGGTTCGCCCGAAGTGCCGCAGGTGACGTATTCCCGATCGGAAGATATACAAAGCGTGCTGAATTGGCTGTCTCAGCTCAAACTGACAGCGCAGGCTGCGCCGCAAAGCACGGCAGCGCCCGGTGCGTGGTGCCGCTATGAGATTCGGCAATTTGACGGCGGTACGGCCTCGGTCGCGTTTGTGGAAGATACCGTCATGTTTGACGACAGCAGCTATATATACGAGGACCCGTCCGGAAGTGATCCCTCCAAAACAATCTATACCTATTGGATGGCACCGCAGAACCGCAGCTATCCTGTCGGCACAGAAGAAATCATTGTGGAGCTTTTTAATCAGACGGGAGACGAGATGGCGGTCACGTTTTTGCCGCAGCTTGAGCAGGCAGACACAAACGGCTGGACAGGCATACAATGCCAGAGTGAATTCTGTGGCTCCCCCGACCCTGTTGATACCGCCGTTATGCCTATGGCCATCGACATGAAAAACTGGTATCCGGGCAGCACACCGGGCGTATACCGCTTGTCGTTGGATGCGTACGACGAGGAAGGCAATCCGATTAAGCTGTCGTGCATATTTGAGCTGACGGAGGAAACTTAACAGCAGGTATGTTGATGGTGAACAGCACCATCACAAAGATGTCGGCCAATCAATACACAAGAGCGCACGCAATCGCACGAACGCATAAAGAAAGAGCCTGTTTAGGCTCTTTTAGACTGTCAAAAAGCTAGGATTGTCATTCTGAATGAGCGAAGCGAAGTGAAGAATCTATAAAGTTCAAGTCCACTTTTCAGATTCTGGTTTACTGCGTAGTCGCTTGCGCTCAGAATGCCATATTTGAGGTTTTTCGCCAAGCTCAAAGAGCCTGTTTAGGCTCTTTTATCATTATTCCAATATATACGGCGTTTCCTGATAGACATAATAGTTTAGCCAGTTGGCAAACAACAGATGCGCGTGGCTCCGCCACGTCACGGGCGGCTGCAGTTTGGGATCGTCGCAGGGATAGTAGTTTTTAGGCAAGGCGATGTTAAGCCCCTTTTTTATATCCCGGTTGTATTCGCGATGCAGCGCCAGCCTGTCGTATTCGGGATGCCCCATCACGAACACCTGTTTGCCGCCCAGTGCGGATACGATATAGATACCCGACTCCCTTGATTCGGACACGATCTTTAATCGTTTGTCCTTGATGATATCCTTGCGCCTCACCTCGGTATACCGCGAATGCGGCACATAAAACGTATCGTCAAAACCGCGCAGCAGCTTCATCTTTTTTTGCGTTTTATCCGCCGTGTGCAAAAACACGCCGAATTTTTTCTCGAGAAGCGTGTATTTGGGGATGTTATAATGATAATATAGCCCCGCCTGTCCGCCCCAGCAGATATGCAGTGTGGAAAACACGTTCGTTTTGCTCCATTCCATGATGGACGTGAGCTCTTCCCAGTAATTCACCTCTTCAAACTCAAGCTTTTCTACGGGCGCGCCCGTGATGATCAGTCCGTCGTATTTATGACCGCGTATCTCATCAAACGTCTTGTAAAACGTATTCAGATGCTCCTGCGAGGTGTTTTTAGACTTATGTGTCGCCGTTTTGAGCAGCACGGGATCCACTTGGAGCGGTGTATTGCCGATAAGGCGAAGCAGCTGGGCTTCTGCGAGAATCTTATCCGGCATGATGTTGAGTATCACGATGCGCAGGGGTCTTATATCCTGATGCTGTGCGCGCTCATCTGTCATCACGAATATGTTCTCTTTGCTCAGCACCTCATATGCCGGCAGATTTTCAGGTATTTTTATCGGCATAACAAATCCTTTCTATATCAGTCTGCCCTGCAATGGCTGATTAAGTCTTCGAGCATAACCGATTCGACAACGCCGTTGATCTTTTCAGATACATCATCCCATACAAAGCGCTTGATGCAGCCCCTCAGGCTGTTTTCTGTCTGATCCCTATCATCCTCATCGACAATAGACAAATCGCCCTCCAGCACTTGCAGAACCTCACCCACGCTGATAGCAGATGCCGGACGAGCGAGCACATAACCGCCGCCCGCGCCCTTTATACTTCGTACAAGTCCGGCGCGCCGCAGCGCGCCGAACATGCTTTCCAGATAACCGTCGGACAAATGCTGACGTTTCGCAATGGTCATCAGCGCCACGGGCTGTCCGCCCGAGTGAAACGCCAGGTCAGCGAGAGCGCGAAGGCCGTAGCGCCCCTTAGTCGATAGTTTCATTGTACCTTTTCCTGTCCTTTTTTATAATTATCAATGGCTTGTTTAATGGCTTCCTCCGCAAGCACCGAGCAGTGAATCTTCGCGGGCGGCAGGCCGTCCAGCGCGTCCACCACGGCGGCGTTCTTAAACTTGAGCGCTTCGTCAACCGTCATGCCTTTGATTAAGTCTGTTGTCACGCTGCTCGACGCGATTGCCGCGCAGCACCCGAATGTCTTAAACGATGCATCTTTGATCACATCGTCTTCGATTTTTAAGTACATCCGCATGATATCGCCGCAGCGGGCATTGCCCACTTCGCCGACAGCGTTAGCGCCTTCCATCTCGCCCACGTTGTGCGGATTTGAGAAATGATCAATCACTTTTTCACTATACATAGCTGTCATCCTTTCTGGCAGAGCGGCGACATGTCGCGCAGGTCCTTGACCACGCTTTTGAGCGCCTCCACCGTGTCATCAATATCTTGCCGCGTTGTCGCTTTCCCAAGCGTCACGCGATACGAACCGTGTGCCGTCTCGTGCTTTAGGCCGATAGCCAGCAGCACATGTGACGGATCCAGCGAAGCCGACGAGCACGCGGAGCCTGTGGAGCCCGCGATACCCAATGCGCTCATGCGCATCACGAGCGACTCGCCTTCTATATAATCGAAGCTGAAATTCGCGTTGCCGGGCAGGCGTTTTTGCCTGTGGCCGTTGAGCCGCGAATCAGGTATTTCACGTAATATGCGCTCGATCAGATGATCTCGCAGTTTCACAAGTCTCGCGGCCTCTTCCTCGCGCTCCTGCGCCGCAAGCCATAGCGCCTCGGCCATGCCGACCGCACCCGCTACGTTCTCGGTGCCTGCGCGCTTGCCCTTTTCCTGCGATCCGCCGGTGATTATCGCGCTTAAACGCGTTCCTTTGCGGACAAACAAGCCGCCGATGCCCGAAGGGCCGTAGAATTTATGCGCGGAGAACGACATCAAATCAACATCAGTCAGCCTATCGAGCGACATATCCGTCACGCCGACGGCCTGTACCGCATCCACATGGAAATACGCTTTGGAATTTCCTTTTATGATGCGGCCGATCTCCTCTATCGGCTGAATCGTGCCGATCTCGTTGTTGGCCGCCATGATGCTCACCAATATGGTATCATCGCGCAGTGCGTTTTTGAGCGCATCCAAATCGACTATTCCGTCCTGATCGACCGGCAGATACGTAACGTCAAAGCCTTCCTTTTCGAGCGTTTGGCATGTTTTCAATACCGCGGGATGCTCGATCTGCGAGGTTATAATATGACGCCCCTTCCTCTTGTTTGCCTGCGCGACGCCGCGCACCGCGAGGTTGTCCGATTCGGTACCGCCCGACGTGAAAAGTATCTCTTCAGGCTTAGCGCCGAGAACCTCTGCGATCTGCGCACGTGCGGCTTGCAGAGCGCGCCTTGCTTCAAAACCAAATGTATGTATACTGGATGGGTTGCCGTATATACCGCCAAAATAAGGCACCATGGCATCAAGTGCCTCCTGCCTCAAATAAGTGGTTGCGGCATGATCCAGATAAATTCGTCTGTTCATTATATCATACACCTCCCGAAGCACCCAACAATTGGGGTGCAAAAACTTAATACATTAAAATTCCTATTGTTTTTGTAATGTTTTAATGCTACTATGAATATACATTGGAATACGTTGTTTGTCAATAGGGCTGAACAAACAAAAAGATGAAGGCTCCCGGCGCATAAACCGGCCAATATTGAAGGCATGCTGTCAAACGCAGCCATATACACAGTGATAAGCAAACCGAAACATCTTGGTAAAACGCCGTCAACCGGGGGTTGTATTATGCGAGCCGGAAAAGTTATAATAATCCATGGATATAAAGGAGTACACATGAAGATTTCCAAGAACGGACAATACGCGCTGCTAAGCGTGGTCGATCTCGCCATGCACACGGAAAACGGCCACGAAAGTCTCGCCCATGTTGCCGCAAGACAAGATATTGAGCCGCGTTATCTGGGGCAGATCTTTTTTGCGCTTAAAAACGCAGGGCTTGTCAAAGGTGTACGCGGCAAAACAGGCGGTTATTTATTAACGCGTTCCGCCCAAGAGCTTACCGCGGGTGAAGTGGTACGCGCGGTTGAAGGCGACCTTGCTCCCACGCAGTGCTGTCTTGGTGACGAATCGTCCAAGAACTGCAAAACATATAAGGGCTGCATCACGCGCACGCTGTGGCGCAAAATCGCGCATGAAATTAACGACACACTGGACCGCATCACAATTGCGGATATCATCAATGAATATAGTAAGGGGATAACAGCAAAATGACGCTCAATGAATGGCTCGCGGGCAATACCGTGGCGGCACAGCTCACCCAGCTCAATAAAGACAACCTCAGCAACAATGATGTGCTGGGCTTTGCCACGCGCACACAGGTGATCGATATTTTGAAAAGCCTGCGGTCTTTGATACTGCCGGGAATATTTGAGCGCCAGCCTGTCAACCGTACGCGTCTGAATGCCGTGATGGCGACACAGCTTTCCAGCACGGGGATGCAGCTTTGCGACCTCATACACGGCGTACTAAGGCGCACCTGCGAGGACGAAAGCGATGCCGATTGCCTCTGCCGCGCAGAGCGCCTCACCATCCGCATACTCGAAGGACTGCCCGCCATACGCGACCTGTTGGGCGACGACATTGAAGCCGCGTTTGAGGGAGATCCCGCCGCCAAATCCAACGAAGAGATCATGCTGAGCTATCCGTCTTTAGAAGCCATGAGTATATTTCGCATTGCGCATCACATCTATACATGCGGCGTGCCTATCATGCCGCGCATCATGACGGAATACGCGCACCGCAACACGGGCATCGACATTCATCCGGGCGCGACCATCGGCCGCCGCTTTTTCATCGACCACGGCACGGGTGTCGTGATCGGCGAAACGTGCACCATCGGCGACAACGTCAAGCTGTATCAGGGCGTGACGCTCGGCGCAAAGAGCTTTCCGCTCGACGAGAACGGCAACCCCATCAAAGGCGTGAAGCGCCACCCGAACATCGAAGATAATGTGGTGATTTATGCGGGCGCTACAATACTCGGCGGCGATACACACATCGGTCACGATTCAGTGATCGGCGGCAACGTATGGCTCACGCAGTCTGTCCCGCCGTATTCGACCGTGTTCAACGCACAGCCCTCCCCCGTCATCAAGCCGATGGAGGGATAAATATGGTTCTTTGCTAAATACAAGATGACTTTGGTTTATAGCTGTATTTGTTTTCTAGCTGTAAAAAAGTCAGCACGCATATTGTTCGCACAAGGATAAGATAATAGATATTCCAGCCATTTATGAAGTTCAAGATACCAAGAACCATAAGCAAGTAATCACCTAAGAATATTAAAGCGAATGGCACCAGTTTCCAGAACCATCTTTTCAACTGACATATGAACAAAACACATAATGGAGATATAACGGCATCGTAAAACAATGAAAACAAGATACTATCTTTGTATACATTCGCGAAAATTCCTACTGTGTAGAATTCTTTTTCCGCAAGCAGGAGCAGCACGGAAGGCAAGAGCATAAATAGTGTAAATACAGAAGAGAAGGTAATAAACCTTAAAAAATTATTGTCCTCCAGCCTTGAGTACCAAAATCGCATGACTATGCAATAAATAAATATACCTAAACCGCTCATCCATGATTGCCACCAATGATGCTGATATACCCCTAGTTGACAATATAGAATATCCAGAAAAATAAATATAAAGGAGGTTAAAAATATCCAACGAAGGCGGGGGGAGTAAGCTGCGATAAAAATGGCTGCTGCCGGCCATAAAGTATTATTCAATATGAGATGCGTCAAAATACTATCAGCCAAGGGATCAGGAAACACACCTAATTTATAAGAATATCCGTTTAGTATCAGCAACACCAATACTTCACCCAAATCTGCGAGAGTTGCCGAAAACAAGAAAAAAGTGATGAGCTTATAATACTCTTTTTTCTTATAGATGACAAAAACAGCTATAGCCAAGCCTACAACTGCCAATATAAGATAGTAGAAAAAATGAGGCATTATTCCTCCTAAGAAAGATCGAGCTTGGCAACACCCAGTGCAGAGTGTGCCCATAGCGCATCCTGTACCATTTGGGCTTGGGTATCATTACACGCAATAAGCAGCACGACTTCCGGGGTTTCTGCCATCTGCTTTTCTTTGCGTTTTCTGGTTGTAAACAGCTTGATGAGAATACCAAGGCCAATGCCCAAAGCGGTGCCAATCAGCGCCCAGATGATGGGCCCCCATTGCAATATAAAACCGTATATAAGGCCTAACAAAGAGAAAATCGTTCCCATAATTAAAGGCAGGTCGAGCAGACTCAAGCTGTCTGAAGAATGCGAACGGTCGAACAGCATTCTGTCCTCGTTACGTTTATCCAGCGGGACAGCAAGTATATCTTGTTTGGGTATCCCCTTCATTTCAACAGCCGTGATCGCCATCTCAAGCTTTATGGTATGTTCAAAATTTGCAACGATATACATATTATTTCTCCCTTGCTTTTCTAACAGGCATAATAAACGATGGAGGCTGGTAATTATCTCTTAAAAACTTTGCTTGTTCCCAGTCGAATAATTTATTGCTTTCCACTGTGTTTGTATAGGCATCGTACATCGCAAAGAAAAGCAAAGACGGAATGTTCAAAAGCCACTGAGGATTAACGACGGCTTTTGCCTCATCGAACATGCCAAGCATCGTGTAATGTATGGCAGGCAGTGCCTTTGAGTTATAAATAACCGCTATCCACCAGGCAAGCAGGAAAAATGCCACCACAATACGGTGAATGATCAACTGACCTACTCCGGGTGAAATGGCAGACCAAATTAAAGCAGTCCAAGGCGTGCTTTTATCCAGATAATTGATACCAAGCGGATGCAGTACAAAAGAATGGATCTTCGCATCTTCGCGGGCGGCCAGTATAAAACTGTTGTTTAAGTCTGACGCTGTTCTGTAACTATCCCACATGGCAAAGAGGTATGTGGGAATGTAAAGCAGGAGCCACTCTTTGTTTAGCACCTGCCCCGCCATATCAAAGCGACCCGTGAAAGAATAAAAAATCGCAAGGTTTAAGTTGGATAAGAGGTTGACTGCGATTTCCCACATGAAAAGAATAAAACCTCTCAAATATTTCGATAGCAATAAATGACCCATGCCCGGAAAAATGGCCGACCATAAAGCAATAATAAAAGGATTACGCAAATGCGTTTGCGTTGTGCCAAGGATACTGACAATTGCTCTTCGTCGGCGCGCAGAATATTGCGATGCCTTTATACTCATAAACCATACCCACTATCAAGTTATTGATCCTATTTTTGTCATTTAGGCGAAAAATTAAACAAGCTATAAATAGATTGGGCTTTGCATAAAATAGATAAAAAAACCAAGAATATATATGCAGTACTTTATTTTGAGTCAACAATCATGAAACGGAATTTATCAAAACGAGTAGTATGTGTAAAGCTGATTATATTAATAATCATAATTTCTGTCGTGACATTCAGCGCCGGATATAAAGAAGAAGCGTCTGTCGTTTTATACGGCTTGCTGGATGAGGAGAAACAGACAATTGCGGCTTTTAACTACTGTTATAACAAATCTTTTGCATCACAGGATGGCAGCATGTTGGTTTCAATACCTAACGGTTGGCGCACACAAACTGTTAACGATGGTGCCTTTTCTACCGGTGTTTTAATTGACACAAATGGGTCAGGCCATATTCAATTATTTAGTTTTAGATTAGCGGAAGAGGATAAATCAGCAACACCCGACTCGATCATTCAGCAATTAGATTTCATTAATAAACCAGGCGGCCACGTCAGCTTTTCAGTCATATCAGAAAACTCTTTAGCTGTCGATACCATAAAAGGAAAAACGTTTGAAATTTCGGGGTCTGATCAAAACGGACGAGATATACATGGTCTGGTAAGCGTACTAGTTAGAAACAGCAAGCTTTATATAATGAGCTGTATTTCAACAGAGGAATATTTTAACACGATAAAAAATACTTTTTTAGAAACCAGCGATACGTTAACATTGTATTAAAAAAAACAAGCTCATTCGACAGCAAAACAGAGCGAAAATCAGTCTGTACAGACTGTCAAAAAAGCTCTTTTTGTCATTCTGAATGAGCGAAGCGAAATGAATAATCTATAGTGATTAAGCCACTTTTCAGATTCTGGTCCACTGCGTAGTCGCTTGCGCTCAGAATGACCAGAAATGGGTTTATCGACAGCAAAACAGACCGAAAATCGGTCTGTATTTGCTTTGAAGGGTTGGGGATATAAGATTAATAAATAGTTGTTTACTCTAACTTGTTTAAAATGCCGCTGAAATCTTCATGGTAAGCGGATATATCAAAACACGCATCCAAATACGGCGAATAGATAATATCATCTTCCAGATACAGGTCAAAATCTGCGCCCAGCTTGTTAGAAAAGCGCACACACTTCTCCTGTCTGTCAAAGCCGTCCACAGGCGATGAACCGTAAACAGCCGTGAGTATGTCGAAAATCGTTCGGCGCGTCCATCCGTCCACGGTATATTCCTTGCCGTCCATCTTCACCGAATAAGCATAAATCTCGTCCATCGTCTCGCCCGTTGCTGCTTCAACAATACCAATCAAGCCAGCATCCCAAAGTTCATAGACACGGCCTTCTTTCTCCAAGGCGAGCTCGCCGTAGCTGTAACAGACATCGTACAAGGTATCATCAATCATTAGCTGAATGCCGCCGCCGACATGCGTAGGGATGCTCAGCACCTGATTATTCTTCGCATTAAAGTTGATGGGTTCAGCCAGCGGTATTTCCTCATCATGCAGCACCACCGCCGCATTGGCTGTTTGCTGACCCGCCATAGCCATGCGAGGCATTGTCTCATCCGCCGCGCATGCGCCAAGGCCCAACATAAGGGCGGCCATTATCATCGCAACGATCTTTCGCATCACTTACCCTTTCTGAAAGTTTATTTTCATACGGGTCATGATCGACAAATGCTTAGAATTTTAAACTTGCTAACCCGTCATCTCATCATTTTGTGCTTGACTCTCACAGTCCGGAAGCAGCGTCATGCTGAAGACCTTATGTTGATTACGCAGCGTATGCCTCAAAAAGGTCACAGAGATGCGGTACGCTGCGTCCGCGGCATCCGTCGCCCTATACAAGCAGCGTATGGTATCCGCATTATGCTCACAGCTCAGCATTTCCAAATCCGCATCCTCAATATGGTAGTTGACCGCAATCTCGTTGCGGACATACGTTGTCAGCAACTTATGAATGCCGAATCCCTCCGCAGTACTCACGACCATAAAAGCAGCCATGCCGATCCATAATACAGCCGCGCATAAAAAAACGAATATGTGTTGTTGCTTTGACATCGTTGTCACTCCCGTAACGGCTTATTGTGAATTAAGCGATATCTGCCGTCATCTATAAGACGTTTGAAGAGGGACAAAGTGCTACGCAAAAAATGAAAAAATATATTTTTTATTATTTCGCATAACAAAAAGCACCCCGTTGACGCTGACAGAGTGCCTTTAAATCAAAATTACGCTATTCCCCAAACTCGCGTTTGACGGCATCCAGTGCCGATGCGATGGTCTTGTCCATGTCGTAATAGCGGTATTCCGCAAGGCGTCCGCCGAAAATCACGTTTTTGTGCTGCTTTGAGAGCGCCATGTATTTGTCCTTTAGCGCTTCGTTTTTATCGTTGTTCACGGGATAGTACGGCTCGTCGCCCTTGTTCCACTTCCGGGGATACTCCCACGTCACATGTGACACGCTTTGCGTGCCGAACTCAAAATGCTTGTGCTCGATCACACGCGTATACGGTGTCTCACCGTCGGTATAGTTCATAACCGCCACACCCTGATAGTTGTCTGTCTCGAAGCGCTTCGTATCGAATTTGAGACCGCGGTAATCGAGATTACCGTAACAGAAGTTGAAATAAGCGTCCAGCGGGCCCGTGTACACGATGCGCTCCGCCATCGCGGCGAGACGTTCACGGTCGGCGTTAAAATCGACATTTAGCTCCACCTTCACGCCGTCCAGCAGCTTTTCAATAATGGGTGTATAGCCGCCGACAGGGATGCCCTGATACGGATCGCTGAAATAGTTGTTGTCATACGTGTAACGCACGGGAAGCCGCTTGATGATAAACGGCGGCAGCTCGCGGCAGCTGCATCCCCATTGTTTTTCGGTATAGCCGCGGATGAGCTTTTCAAATATATCGCGCCCCACCAGCGAGATTGCCTGTTCCTCAAGATTGGCAGGCTCCCCTTTCATCTCACTGCGCTGCTGCTCGATCTTCTCGTGTGCTTGCTGCGGCGTGACCACGCCCCACATTTTATTAAATGTGTTCATGTTAAAGGGCAGATTATAAAGCTCACCCTTGTAGTTCGCCACGGGCGAATTGATATAGTGGTTGAACGATGTAAACTGTCGAATGTAATCCCATACAGCACTGTTGCTCGTATGGAATATATGCGCGCCGTACTTGTGGATATTGATGCCATCCAGCCTTTCCGTATAGATATTGCCGCCGACATGACCGCGTTTCTCAATCACAAGGCAGGTTTTGCGCCTTTTTTTTGCTTCATGGGCAAAAGTGGCGCCAAAGAGGCCGCTGCCCACAATCAGATAGTCGTATTTCATGTGCCGTCCTTTCTGATATAACTTATTCGTCTTGAATAAAACGATAACAGTCTTTACGTCACAAAAATTATAACAACCCGAGCAGGAAAAAACAACCGGAAGCGCCTCTTATTCCAGCTCTTCAATTGTTCATGCCACAGCGAACAGATTTCTCAGCGGTGTATCTCCGACACCTCACAGCCCGCCGCACTGATATAGCAGCTGCCACGATTTCAGTCGGTATTATCCCCGATACGCAGGACTGTGTTCATTGGCAGTTTTTGCGTGCGCCGTGATAGGAACTGTGTTATACTAATTCTCAAAGTTTAACTTGCGCTATTCACCTTATTTGTTAGCTTCTCGGGCGGCGAGCGAAAACGCGGTATTTCAGGCGCTCAGCACGCTAACCGGCACTTATAAGCGGATGGTGCATATGCTGCTTTAAGGAGGAAACGATGGATAACAATAAAGAACAAAAAACCGCAAAAGCACTGCTCATCGGCACTGTTGTGATCGGCGGTCTTGCGATACTTGGTGCCATCGTGATCTTTATCGTGCTTGCGGCAAGCTAACCCATAAGTAAGATAAACAGGAGAACTGTGTGAATAACCTCGTGATTACGCTGATTCCGGCTTTCGAGCCGGACGAAAAGCTCATCAAGCTGCTGGAGGAGCTGAGGTCAAAAACCAATAATTCTCTCATCGTCGTGGATGACGGGAGCAGCGGCAGTGCGGCTGGGATTTTCAAAGAAGCCGAAAAATTTGCTAAAGTGCTGCGGCATGATGAAAACAAAGGAAAAGGCCACGCCATCAGGACAGGGCTTGCATATATACAGACGCATTTTGACAGCGACAGCATTGTCGTCACGATGGACGCGGACGGGCAGCATACGGTAGACGATGCGATTCATGTCTGCGAAGCCGTTGATAATGCGCCCCAGATGGTCATCGGCAGCCGTGCATTCGCGGGAAAAGTGCCTATGCGCAGCAAACTCGGCAACGTCCTCACACGCGGTGTGTACGGACTTGTTACAGGCAAGTCTCTGCACGACACGCAGACGGGGCTGCGTGCATTTTCAGCATCCATGATTCCGTTTTTGATGGATATCGACGGTGACCGGTACGAGTATGAGATGAACGTGCTGCTTGAGTGCTCGCGTCAAGACATTCCGATAAAGGAAGTGCCGATCAAAACAGTCTATGTGAAAAACAACGCATCATCTCATTTTGACGCTGTGAAGGATTCCCTGCGCATATACAAGGATATTATCAAATTCTCGCTGTCATCATTTGCGGGCTTTGTGATCGACTTTTGCATATACAGCCTGATGATCTGGCTCACAAAAGACATGCTGACTGCCACGAGCCTGCTTTTAAGCAACGTGACGGCAAGAGCGGTGAGCTCTTCGGCCAACTTCTATATCAACAAACGCTTTGTTTTTAAGAACAAAGACAGCGTGATTAAAACAGCGCTTAAATATTTCGCGCTGGTTGTCGGTATTCTCATTGTGAACACGTTGCTGCTGACCGTCCTTGTGGAGCATCTTGTGGCCAACAAGGTCTTAAGCAAGCTGATTGTCGAAATTGTGTTATTCATTGTAAGCTGGCTCGTCCAGCGGTTTCTCATATTTAAAAAGGGCAATGAAAAGGAGCCTCAAAAATGCTAGCACCCAAAAAGAAAAACAAAAGACTGCCGATATGGGCCATTGTGGTCATTGATGTATTGGTCACAGCGATGATTCTGGGCGGTTTTATGCTTTACTACTTTGTACTGCCGCGCGAAGAAGAGCCGCTGAATATTGTCGTCAGCAACCCGAACATAGGCGCAGACGCGGCGGACACACAGCCAGAAGATACTCCGGCACCTACAGATACTGATGAAGCGGCAGAAACGGACGAAGTGACAGAAACAGATGAACCAGAAGAAGACGTTCCGCTCACGTGGGCACAGAAGTTTGCCGACCATTTGACGGACACTGTTGTCGCGACCGATACATCGTACAGCAGCCCGAATATATCTTTCTCCATAGAGAAAAAGACGGCGGGCGAAGGCCGTGATACCATCACCTATTATGTCGCGGACATTTATCTCGCCGATATCGAATGCTTTCAGACTTATCTTGCGGGAGACACGTACGGAAAAGGCTTCAGAGAGGAGGTGCCCGAAATGGACGCGGCCTCCGGCGCATTGCTCGCGATGACGGGCGACTTTTACGGTTATCAAGACGAAGGTGTGGTCATCAGAAACGGTGTGGTGCTTCGCGCCGACGAGACCGATCTTGATATCTGCGTATTATATTACGACGGCACTGTGGAGACGTTTTCGCCCGAAGCGTTTGATATTGATGAAGCCGTCGCCAAAGGCGCCTACCAAGGCTGGACGTTTGGCCCCTCCTTGCTCGATGAAAACGGAAATATTCCGGAAGACTACAACGCCAAATCAAAACTCAAGGAAAACAACCCGAGAAGCGGATTTGGCTGTATAGAGCCCGGGCACTACTGCTTTGTGGTGGTGGACGGCAGAGACAGAGGTTATTCACGCGGCGTCACGCTGGAAGAGTATTCGCAGATATTTAAGGATCTTGGGTGCGTAGCCGCATACAATTTCGACGGCGGTGAATCCGCCGTGATGACCTACAACGACGAGTGGGTGAACATACCGTTTCAAGACGGACGTTCTGTGAGCGACATCGTGCTTATTAAGGAGGTAGGAGCATGAAAGCTTTTCTGAATACGCTATTGAGGATACTTCCTCATGTTCCCATGATATTTGCCGTAATATTCATTGTGTTTATGATACTTGATGAATACAACCCGACAATGAAGTTTGTGAGCAACGATATATCCACCGTCTTCCTCTGGATACTTTGCGTCACATCCATTGCGAGTTCTGTGAGGGCAATAGCAAAAGACCGCTCATCCAAATAATCAACGGTGCTCATGAAGCGGCGCAGTCAATAGCTGCGCTGCTTTTAAATTGCATTGTGACGCCAAGCGATATAGCATTAAAGGCTGAATCACTCGATCTTCTGACCGCCCTTGTCGTAGAACGTATATTCAGACTCTTGATTGTATTCGGCGAATTCAATCATTGTGATGGAAGGAGCCGTGTTCACTTTTATGCGCCGAATGTCCTCGTTGTCTTTGTTTGTCCATTCGATTTCCGCAAGCTGCGGGTTATTGCTTAACACGACCAAATTGTTTGAGAACTCATCGTCAGTTGTATATGAAAAGTATGACACTGCAATATCAAGCCCTCTTGGGATTGTCTTGCTCGGATTTTTAGCCATTGTCATTTCATAGTTGCCGCTTTTGTTTTTCTTAAACGCCGCATATCCCAGCTGTGCTTTTCCCATCACAAAACCGGCGATTCTGTAATCCTCAACATCAATCGTGTCGAATACGTCCACCGATTTTTCCGTATCCATCTCTTTGGCTATCAGCGCTTCCATGGATACCGTGTCATTGCCATATACCATCGGGCGAGAGACAATAACAATCACGCAGATGATCAATATCATAACAAGGCATATGCCGATCATGAGCTTTCTATTTTTCACTCATTACCCCTCAAAATATCAAAATAAGATGATTCAGTCTTTATACTGACTGGCTATCATTAAGCGTTAAGAGATATCGTCTTCCTCTATCATCTCGTTTGCTTCCTCCAGATAAGCGCATATCTTCGTCCAAGCGTCCTGTGTCTCGATGAACTGGCGGTAGTGCTTTTTGACGTTCTTATCGAACCTGTCCAGTTCCCTGGTCACTTGATTAAAGTCGTCAGTGTGAAAGTATGCGCAGACCTTGGGCAAAGAAACAGCCAGCTTGTCCCTCATCTCTTTGATTTTTTCGTCATAGTGTTCACGCTGCGTGATGTAAAGCAGCAGCGGCTTGTAGCGCACCCAGCCGATACAGGCATGATAAAACCGCGTGACAATCTGCTGCGAATCGGCTTCGATGGTTTTAAGCCGCATCGGCAGCACACCGTCCATAAGGTGTTTGTATGTGGAAAAGCCGTCGTGAAACGCATAGACGGGAGCGCGCAGCACCTTGCGCTCCGCAAGGCATGTGCTTAAAAACGTGTCTTCCCCCCGCGCGCCGGGCGGGTTGTAAAACGGGTACGTTCTGCCCGCGTCCGTCAGGTTGATACAAAGGTTCGCACCCGAAATAAACTTGGCGCGATTAATAATCGGCACCTCTGTCGCGTCGTCGCTCGTGAGCACACCGGTATCGGCATACGTCACGCCGCCGTTGTTCATCACAGTGCGGATGGTGTCCCAGTTAACGATGTCGTTGCTGATCGCCTCGATAAACAGCCGAAAATCTGCTTCACCCAGCACGTCGTCAAAGCTGATATACGGGATCGGCGATATATAGCCGCAATGGTAGCCGTGGGTGATGTCTGCGTTTTTAATGTTTTTCAGATGTGTGAGCAGCACATGCTGGCCGCCCCAAATAGCCGTTGTGCGCGTTTTGGTAACGGCCACAGGGTATTCATCGTCATCGAGAAACAGCAGGCAGTCCATGTTGTTTTTAATCGCCGCGTAAAGCAGCGCGTTGCGCTTGCCGGCGTAGCCGCCGCCGAAAAGCAGACGCGCTTCACGCTTGTCAATCACGCCAATCTTAATAAGCTGCTCAATTTCGCGCTGTATCGCTGCATTACCGATAAAGTATTCGTTGTCGATAAGGTGGCGAATATTCTTTGTCGAATTGATATAGTCGCTGGGCTTTGTATTTTTATACTCAAGGTCGTAGGCCACGAATAGGTTTAAATGAACATTTTTCCTCTCGGTAAGCCCACATTCCTGCCAATTATACACGTAATTCTTCAGCACTTTACCAAAGCTTTTGCGCCCTGTGGCAAACCCAATCCCAATATGGGTTTCTTTTCGTCTGTCCGTCTTATTTACATTTTTAGTTTCAGATTTATTATCCATCATGCTCATATTTTAGCAAGAGCCAACGCCCATGTCAAAAATCCGGTCATTTTAATTAACAGCGATTGGTGCTTGTGCAGAACCGCAAACGCCCGTTGAAGAGTTGATACGCTATCAGGACTTCGCCGCCCCGCACAAGCAATATGTGTCCGCACAGCTGCTCGTCGGCATGTGCATGGACAACCGCAAGCAGCTCAAAATCCCCGAAAACTTCGCCTATATCATCCGCACAGGCGGCGCGAACCTGCGCTACAGTGAGTTCAAAGTCTCAATCTACGAAACTATTTAGTGCGCAGTGCACAATGGCAACACTAAATAGCTAACTTGCCGTGTTTTATTATAGGCATATATCTTTTTATGCAAATACCATAGCACTTTAGCCCTTTCAAAACGTCGTATAAGTAAGAACCTTTTTGGGAGGAGACGAAAATGAAAAAGATAGTTGATTTTTTCGCGGCTATTTTTGCACCGTTCATCATCATCACTGCCTATTCTTATTGTTATCATTTGATGGAAATATACAAAATAACAGCAGATGATTTAAATTTAAAACTCCTGTTATTCATCGTTCTTTTGGTTAACGCCTTTGCCGGTGTCGGTATGTTTTTTATATGCAAACACGCAGCCAGCAGGCGATATTCAAAGCGCATACCTTTTGAATACCTTTTGGGCCTTTTGCTGATCGTGTACACAAATCTTTATTTCTTTTTCCCCCAGCCTTTTCGTTTTACTTTATTCTCTTATGCCGATAGGCTTTCTGGGGTGTTTGCCGGCATTTATGTCTGTCTGTTCATCTATCTCATACGTCGCCGTGGGAAAATGGCAAAGCTGAAAAATACATCTGACACAGTCATTCCGATACATAAATAGATACCGCTCATATAATCTCTTTGTGGGTATGTCTTATTTGCTGAGCCTTATTTATAGACATATAGAACTTTTTTGCAAACTTCATAGCGTTTTGGTCATTTACAATCGTCATATAAGTAAGAAGATTTCAGGGAGGAAAGAAAATGAAAAGAATACTCGATTTTTTCGTGGCTGTTTTGGCGCCGTTCTTGATCATCTCCGCTTATGCCTATTGTTACCATTTGCTTGAAAGTAACAAATACTTTCTTTTGTCATATGGCTACTTTTTTATAGTGATTATTTCTATTTTGGCTAACGCCTTGTCTGGTGTCGGTATGTTCTTCATATGCAAACACGCAATCCATAGACAATATTCAAAGTTCATGCTCATAGAATATCTTCTGGGTACGTTGCTCATTCTTTATACTCTTCTTTTTTTATTAATGCCCCCGCCATTCATTTTTGTTATTTTCTTTAACTATTCCATAAGGCTTTCAGGCGTATTTCTCGGTGTTTATGTCTGCCTTTTCATCTACCTCATACGCCGCCGTAAAAAAGCAATACAGATGCAAGATAAGGTGCGGAGCGAACAATCAGACTCATGACGGCCTAAACACAATCGTTTCACCTTGACAAAGCGCCTTGCATAACATACCATATAGAGTATCTCTTTGCACTGCAGACATTCAATCTGCCCCATCGGCGTATGCGTCGGCGGGACACAAAAAAATGAATGGGCGTTCAACAGTACAAACTGAGCAGGCGATGAACCATATGGTTCGTGGGGCCGGGCCGCGACCTTTGCGGCAGCAGATCACGTCATAAACGTATCTGTGGGACAGTGTATGTAGTCCACGGGTGCGTTTTTTATTTACGGTATTGCCCGGGAACATACAGCGTTGACAAAAGTGCCATAGAGCTATCTTACAAAATTTGTGGAGGTAACTTTTATGGAACATCAAAAAAAGACCGGCATACAGCTTGCGATGCGTGTTTCGGCGTTGAGCATTATCAGCAACGTTTTGCTCAGCGTTTTCAAGCTTTTCGCGGGTATTATCGCACATTCGGGTGCCATGATCTCCGATGCGGTTCACTCGCTTTCAGACGTATTCAGCACTTTTATCGTCATCATCGGCGTTAAGCTTTCAGGCAAGGAATCCGACGCCAAGCACCAGTACGGTCACGAACGTATCGAATGTGTGGCCGCGATACTGCTTGCCGTGATGCTTGCGATCACCGGCATCGGCATCGGATACAGCGGCGTCATGAAAATCATCGACGATGACGGCGCAGAGCCGCTTATTCCGGGCACACTCGCGCTGGTCGCGGCGATTGTGTCGATTGCCGTTAAGGAAGCGATGTTTTGGTATACGCGTGCTGCCGCAAAAAAAATCAACTCAGGGGCGCTGATGGCCGACGCATGGCACCACCGCTCTGATTCGCTCTCGTCTGTGGGCAGCTTCGTGGGTATACTCGGCGCGAGACTGGGGCTGCCCGTGCTCGACCCAATCGCGAGTGTCGTGATCTGTCTGTTTATCATCAAAGCGGCTTACGATATATTCAAAGACGCCATACGCAAAATGACAGACGAGGCGTGCGACAACGATGTTGTGGAACAAATCAGGAGCGTGAGCCTTAAACAGGAGGGCGTGCTCGGTGTCGATCAGATTCAGACGCGGCTTTTCGGCAACCGTATCTATGTGGATATTGAAATCTGCGCGGACGGTACTGTGCCGCTCAAACAGTCCCACAGCATTGCACAGCAGGTTCACGACGCAATTGAGGCGGCATTCCCCGCTGTTAAGCACTGTATGGTGCATGTGAACCCGTACCAGACGAACGAAACCGCCGTACAGCAAACTGAAAATCATTCAACCTGATATAATAAAAAAACAGCCTCTGTTGGTTCGTTACCGACAGAGGCTGTTTTTATAATGATAAATCGTTATTCAACGGTAAATGTGCCGAAAGCCGTCAGACTGTTGCCGTCCGGGTCGGTAAACGTCTTAACGATGCGGTAATTGCCCGGTTTCAGTGTGCCATAATACTTATTCAGCGTGACGCTTTCCTCATTGGTCTCGCCCGGCGCAATCATGTACGCAATCTCAATCCAAAAGATATCCTCTTTGGGTTCCACCACGTACCATTTGCCGTCCTGCTCCATTTCGATCGTGGACGCGGCACCGTATGTGTACTCCTTGTCCGATTCGTTGGTAATCGTGAGCGTGATCAATTCGGCATCCCCCGCCACGGTTTGCTCGTCTGCCGTCATCTGTATATCCGTGTTTTTTTGATCCGCGTCATGCGGCGACGGTTCCGGTGACGGCACGCTGCAAGCAGCGGCAGCCATGATCAGCAATGCCGCAAGCAGTAAAAGGGCTGTTTTTTTCATTTCCTCCACCTCCTTTGCCAGTTAGACGCACGTGCAAGCCTTATTGTTCCGTGTATGATCAACAAGTCTGCAAAACCACCCAAAAGAAGCTTTCCCCAAAATAGAAAAAAGGCAGAAACCGTTGCTGCCTCTCTTGATGCCATGCTGAACGTATCAACGACATAGCCGACGAGCATCCTATGAATGACGTTATGCAGATATAGATTCTTCATTCGCTATCGCTCCTTCAGAATGACACCAAGAAACTTTCAGCAACGATAAGAAATGCTTCTGCCTGCTTAATCACATCCTACATGAACCGCTCAAAGCGCTCTGAACCCGCTTTACATATCGGACACACGCGCGGCGGATTGTTGTTCGCGCAAAGATAGCCGCACACGCTGCACCGATAAACAGGATAAGGCAGCGCCGCAGGCGTCTTTTCATCGTTCGTTTTTGCTTTCGCTCGCCGTTCTTCGAGAGGCGGCCGCCGTTCGGGCACTTGTTTATTCTGTTCTTTATCCGTGACATAGAGCGCACAAAAGCACGCGCCGTATTCGGCGAGATCGTCGTCGCGGTACACGCACGGACACACGATGTCCATGTTGTCCTCTTTTTCGCCCGTAAACAGACGGCACGGGCAGCTTTCAATGCCGTAGCGGTCTTGATTGGCGAGCAGCCCCGCGGTGAGATCAGCCACAAAATCCTCGTCAGGATTGAGCTTATATCCCCCTTCCGCCGCGTCGCGCCTTAACTTCTCCAGCCTTTTTCGCAGCCGTTCATCCATGTCCTACTCCCCTATCAACGCACGCAGCGCGTCTTCGTCGTATCCAATAATGCAGTCCTTATCGTTGATCACGATGGTCGGAAACGAACCGCTTTTATTAAACTTCATTTGTTCCCTGCGCACAATGTCGGTTTCGTTGCCTTCTAGTTTATCCACATCAATATATGCGTATTTGATGCCGTTATCGTTTAGAAAAGCCTTTGTTTTTTTGCACCATCCGCAGGTGCTCAGCGTATATATCTTGATATCTCCGATATCCCGTCCACTCACTTTTATGAAATCTGCCATTTGCATGTGTTCCTTTCCGTTTGATATACATATATTCTACATGAATCCTCATGACGCCGCAAGCCACGGCAAATCTGGGCTATGTGATGTTGACAATTAATTACCGCTTATGCTACGATAAAACTAATCTATATTTTAAACGCAATGACGAAGACGTGACGGACATAAGTCTTTCTCAGAGAGCCCCGTGAATGGTGAAAACGGAGCAAAGGCAGTGCGTCAATATCACTTCACGAGCGGCGGCTTTGACACGTAAAAGCCAGACGGTTGCTGCACCGTTTTATGCAGATGACTTAGATGAGTCTGATGAGCAGGGCCAGTGATGGCCAAATTGGGTGGTACCGCGGAACCTTCGTCCCATGTGGGGCGTAAGGTTTTTTTGTTTTTAATAATAACTGAAGGAGAGTGAATATCGTGGATGAAAAGATCATGCTGATTGCAAGGCGTTTGCAGGCGCTGCGGGAGATTATGGACATCTCCGCAGCGGGCATGGCACAGGCCGTTGGCTTGAGCGAGGCTGAATACCTTGAGTATGAAGCGGGCAAGAACGATTTTTCGTTTTCGTTGCTGTACTCGGCAGCAGGCAAGCTCGGCGTGGATATCGTGGATCTGATGACAGGCGAAGCGCCGCGGCTGTCGGTGTGCTCGTTTGTGAAAAAAGGGCGCGGCCTTAAAATGGAGCGGCGAAAAGAATACAATTATGAGCATCTGGCCTACATTTTCAAGAACAAGAAGATGGAGCCGTTTCTTGTCACAGTCGAACCGAGCGATGTGGATGCGAAATCTCACATGAATGCGCATGAGGGTCAGGAGTTTGACTATGTCGTGGAAGGCCGCATGACGCTTTACATCGACAACCAGGCGATCATCCTCTCCGAGGGAGACGCGGTTTATTTCGACGCTAAGCATCCGCACGCGATGCAGGCCGAGGGCGGCGTTTGCCGGTTCCTCGCTATCATAGCCAAATAAGGGGGAACAGCATGAGGATATTTGAAAAATACGCAAAAGCCGATTACACATCCTATGAGGATTTTAAACAGAATTTCAAGATCAATGTACCGGAGCGGTTTAACTTCGCTTACGACGTGCTCGACGAACTGGCTGCCGCCAAGCCGGACAAACGCGCGCTCGTCTGGGTACACGAAAAAGGCGAACGACACACCTTCACGTTTGCTGACTTAAAACGCCTTTCCGACAAGGCCGCAAACTATTTTCTGTCTCAGGGCATCAGGAAGGGCGACAAGGTCATGCTGATATTGAAGCGCCATTACCAGTTCTGGTATACCATCATGGCGCTGCACAAGATCGGCGCGGTCACGATACCCGCCACGCATCTGCTGACCAAAAAGGACATCGAATACCGCGTGAACGCGGCGGGCATCAAGATGATCGTCTGCACGGCGGACGGCGATGTGGCCGACCACGTGGAGGAAGCAAAAGGTATGCCGACGCTTGAATGCAAGGCGATCATCGACGGACGCAACGGCTGGCTGGATTACACGGCGGGCGTGGAAGCCGCCAGCGATGTGCTGGACACATCGTCTTTCGAGCTGCCTGAAAACGACGATATCATGCTTCTTTATTTCACGTCCGGTACAACGGGTATGCCCAAGATGGTGATTCATTCGTTCACATATCCGCTGGGCCATATCCCCACAGCGGTGCACTGGCACAACGTGGACCCGGACGGTTTGCACTTAACCATATCCGACACGGGCTGGGCCAAGTCTGTCTGGGGCAAACTGTACGGCCAGTGGCTTGGTGAAACGGCAGTGTTCGTTTACGACCATGAAAAGTTTATCCCGAATGAGATACTCAAGGCCATCTGCGATAACAAGGTGACGACGTTCTGCGCGCCGCCCACGATGTACCGCTATTTCATAAAGGAAGACCTCACGAAGTACGATTTCTCTGCGATGACATACACGACGATTGCGGGCGAGCCGCTCAACCCCGAGGTTTTCAATCAGTTCTTAAAGGCGACGGGCCTCAAGATGATGGAGGGCTTCGGACAGACCGAGACGACGCTATCCGTGGCGAACTTCGTCTATGTGGAACCGCGCCCGGGTTCAATGGGCAAACCTTCCCCGCTTTTCGACGTGGAGATCGTCAATGATCTCGGCGAACCGTGCGGCTGGGGCGAATCCGGCGAGGTCGTGATTCGCACCGCAAAAGGTGTTGCGCCGGGCATGTTTTTAGGCTACTATAAAGATGAAACGCTGACCTCTGCTGTCTGGCACGACGGCGTTTATCACACGGGCGACGTCGCTTGGAAGGACGAGGACGGTTATTACTGGTATGTGGGCCGCACGGACGATGTGATCAAGAGCAGCGGATACCGCATCGGGCCGTTCGAGGTGGAAAGCGCGCTCATGGAGCATCCGGCAGTACTGGAAACAGCGATTACAGGTGTGCCCCATCCCGACCGCGGGCAGGTTGTGAAAGCCACAATCGTGCTTGCCAAGGGCTATGAGCCTTCCGACGCGCTCGCAAAGGAACTGCAGGAGCATGTGAAGAAGGTGACCGCGCCGTACAAGTACCCGCGCGTGATTGAATTTGTCAATGAGCTCCCAAAGACAATCAGCGGCAAGATCCGCAGGGTTGAGCTGAGGGAAAAGGATAGGGAGAAATAGGGAGATAGACGAGAAACGCCGCGAGTATCGCGGCGTTTCTTGTATCTTGCGATGTTATTTTTTCGTGGGTACTGTAACTTGACGGCCGCTGCTTCAATTGTCCGGTCTCTTGTATTCACACAGAACGACACAGAGGTCGTTCCCTACATGACTTCAGCGGCATGGGCGCGCATGGAAGCGCGCCCCTACAGGTTATGAAACAACACATGACTGATAGCCGCAGAGGTCGGTTTCCACGCCGACCCGCTTATATATTGCCACTGAATGATTGTTGACTTCTTTGATTCTCACGGAACGACACAGAGGTCGGTCCTACAGACATTGGCGGTACGGGCGCGCATGGAAACGCGCTCCTACAGGGTAATGAACAACACATGACTGATAGCCGTAAGGGTCAGCTTCCACGCCGACCCGCTTATATCTTGTCACTGAATGGTCGTTGACTTCTTTGATTCTCACGGAACGACACAGAGGTCGTTCCCTACAGACATTGGCGGTACGGGCGCGCATGGAAACGCGCTCCTACAGGGTAATGAACAACACATGACTGATAGCCGTAGGGGCGGCTTCCACGCCGACCTACTTATATCTTGTCACTGAACATGCCCTTCTCTTCCAACTAAAAAAGCCCCGAGTGTCCTCAGGGCCTGATTCGTAATGGCGTCATAACCTCTCGATGGGAAAAAACAGATACAGCGTGCCGTCCTTGTCCTTGGGGCAGTAATACTCGTGCACAGCGCCCGCCAGCTTCAAATTGTTTTTCGGCATGTACACCTTTCGCATATACCCAAACGCCTCACCGTATGTCTCCTTGGTGCATTTGGTCACCGCATAGCGAAACGACGGGATTACCCACTTTACCCAGCCATACGGCGCTGGCAAACCATCCGCCACCTCACAGCCAGCAAGATACAGCCCGTGCTCGTTCCACGGCGCAAACGTGCGGTTTGTATCGCTCATCGCGCCCCAGAACCCCGCGAGCTGGCCGGTCGTATCCAGCTTAGCCAGACTGACGATCTCACCGAAGTTTTCCCGCGCTTCTTGCCAAAGCGGCGGAATCCATTTGTCGCTGCGGCTTGCTTCGCCTTGCCCCTCTTTGCCAAGCACCGTAAACGACCGTTTTGTCATGATCTTAACCTCCATAAAAAGGCGAACCTCCTAAACCGGTTAGATTGATACGCGACCGCCGAAAAACGGCGTTCCTCCGTCGCGATTAGGAAACATTATTTTTGCGCCTTGGCCGTCATACGGCTCATCAGGCGGCCGAGTTTGGTGGAAAAAAGATAGGCCATACGCGTCTGCACACGCTGTGAAAACGAATGGCTGATCACAAACCGCTTTTTACTGAGATTCTTTGCAAGCCCCTGCCCCACTTTTTGGGGATCAGCCATGAAATCGGCCGGCACAGGGAGCGGCTTAGAAGACGTCGTGCGCGTCAGCGGCGGGTGCAGCAAATGGAACGACACGCCAAACGGCCTTGCCTCAATATCCATGCATTTTGCGAACGATTCGATCGCACCCTTGCTGGATGCATACGCGCTGATATTCACAAATCCCATCACGCCCACGCCCGAGCTTGTGAGGCATATGCGCCCTTTTCCGCGCTGCTTCATAGACGGCAGAACGGCACGCGTCAGGTTCACAGCGCCGCCGAAATTGACCTCAAACACGCGTCTGTAATCGTCGTTGGTGGTGTGAGCCAAATCCGTGAACAGGCAGATGCACGCATTATGCACCGCGATATCCGCCGCACCCCATAGAGATTCGATCTCAGATACGGCTGTTTGCACAGCTTCCGCATCGGATACGTCGCACTCAAAAACAATGAGTTGGTCGTCAAACTGCGTTTTAAGCGCCCCGATTCTATCGGTTGACATATCCAGCACGGCCACGCGGTTTCCGTCCTTTAACAGCTGTTCGGTCATATAAAAACCGATACCGTCATTTCCGCCCGTCAAAATAATGTTTCTCACAATTTCCTCATGTTTTCATATGCTGTTTAACGAATCACTGATGTTAAATAAATGTAAAATCGTACAGTGATAATGATAACATAAACATCCGCCGATGAAAAGAAGGAAGGCCGTGTGCTTTGCTTAGAAATTGATAGCGCCCAAATGCTCCAGCAGGATTTTAAGCCCCATGAGTATAAGAATCACACCGCCGGTGACTTCCGCTTTAGACTTAAACCGGCTGCCGAACACGCTGCCCAGTTTCACGCCCACGAACGATATGGCGAACGTGATGACGCCGATGGTAAGCACGGCGGGAACGATGTTGACTTTTAAAAACGCAAATGTGATGCCGATAGCCAGCGCATCAATGCTGGTTGCGAGAGAGAGCACCACCATCTTCTTAAACCCGAACGAGTTACTTGTCTTCACGTCGCAAGAGCGCGATTCGCGTATCATGTTGATGCCGATGATGCTGAGCAGGGCAAACGCGATCCAGTGATCCACCGCCGTGATGGAATCGGCAAACTGCGTCCCCAAAAGATAACCAATCAGCGGCATTAATGCCTGAAAACCGCCGAAATATATGCCTGTGATAAATGAATTTTTTATACTGTGCTGATGCTGCGCCAGTCCCTTGCAGACAGCCACGGCAAACGCGTCCATCGAAAGCCCCACGGCTATGACCAGCAACTCAAAATAATGCATCCTTATCCCCTTGAAACCAGCCCCAGATTGACGTGCACGTCTTCAGGGATTCCGGTGAAATGAATAAACCCACAGACAATCAGACTGCCCATGAGTCTTGTTCTATAAAGCAATCCTCACCCCAAAAAGCGGCGCTTTTCGGGACACAATCAGACCTTTATCGACCGGCATGTTGTCATGCCGCGCAGCACATTATGCTCCGCAAACGACTCCCCCACGGAAGTGTATGCATTGATCTTACTACATATTCTCAGGGCATGCAATCACTTTTGATACTTGAAAACATGCGCCGGCAGGGCGGCATTCGATCTTTGTTTTGAACTAATTGGGCAAGGAATACGAATGGCCGCTTTGGACATGACTAATTAAAAAGCTGCCCATTCGCGGAGGAATTCAATGCATATTTATGTGAAAAGAGTTATATTCATCGTCCTTGTGTTGGTTCTGCTGTTTTCATTCGGCTGCCAGGCTGTTCCGGTCGTGGCTTACAGACTTGGCTCAAGGGGCGAACAGGTCAAAGAGATACAAAGACGGCTGATTGCCTGGGGATATCTAAAAGGCGGCGTCGCAGACGGCATATACGGCCCTGTCACCAGAGCGGCGGTCATGTGGTTTCAGCAAAAGCACAGAATAACTGTAGATGGCATTGTCGGTTCACAAACCGCCGAAAAGCTCGGTGTTGCACTTCGAACAAGCAGACCAAGCTCAAATGACGTATATCTGCTTGCACGTGTCGTTTACGGAGAAGCAAGAGGAGAGCCTTATAAAGGCAAGGTCGCCGTCGCGGGCGTTGTGCTGAACCGAATGCAAAGCTCCCATTTCCCGAATACAATGTCAGGTGTTGTCTATCAGCCTGGTGCGTTTTCCATTGTGGATGACGGGCAGATCAATCTGACCCCTGATGACAGCGCCCTTCAGGCTGCAAGGGACGCCATGAACGGCTGGGATCCGTCGGGCGGCGCGCTGTTCTACTACAACCCGAGAAAAACATCGAATCAATGGATACGCTCAAGGCCGGTTATCACGTATATCGGGCAGCATACATTCTGCAAATAGTCGCGCGTTACTGTAACACGCAAGCTAATCTGCTGCCTTGTCTTTTTTCTTCTTGGATGTCCATTCACGGAACCGCTGCATGCTCGCGGCAAACTCGGCTTCTCCCTCGAGCGTCTCGTGGTTCCTTCTGTATATCCAGTTCTTGATCAGTACGCGCAGCACACCGAACACAGGCGCCGCGATGAGCATACCAAGCACGCCGAACAACGCGCCGAAAACGATGATGGAGAACATGATCCAAAAACCGTTGATGCCCATCGAACTGCCGAGCACCCTCGGCCCGATGATGTTGCCGTCAATAATCTGCAAGACGACGATGATGATCAGCATGTAGAGCGCGTAGACAGGCGCGGTCATCAGCGACAGCAGCAGCGCGGGGATCGCGCCGATGAACGGCCCGAATGTGGGTATCATGTTAGTCACGGCGATGATAATGCTGATAAGCGGACTGTATTTAAAGCCGAGTATGGCGCATATGGCAAACGTCAGAATACCCACCGCAATGGAGCAGATGCCTTTGCCCACAAGAAATCGGTAGAACATGTCGTCCGCGATATCCACCACAAACATAAGCCGGTAATGCGATTTGCGGAATATGTTTGTGGACAGCGTGCGCAACTGTCCCTTAAGCTCGTGTTTAAAAAGCAGCATGTATATGGAGAAGAACAGACCCAGCACAAAGTTATAAAGGAACAGCCCCGTATTAACGAGGAATCCAAGTACCGATCCAGTAATGTTTTGCACAAACGCTGTGATATCATCCCAGAACTCCGATATGATGGCGCTGATGGAATTAGCGTTGGCCGGATCAATGCCCACGAACTCAAATACCTTCGCCATGTCGGGATTCTCGCTCAAGTCCAGCAATACGGCATCCACCGATTTGGCGTAGCCCGGAATATCTCTGGAGATGCTGCTCACGCTGTCGATGATGCCCGGCACCATCAGATAGAAAAACGCCACAACGATGCCAATAAACAATGCAAACGCAATGAGCACGCCAAGCGAGTGCGCGACCTTTCTTTTGTTTGCGAATATCTTGATATTGCTGAGCAGCCGCTCAAAGAAATCCGAAGGACGGCTCAAAAGAAAAGCAATCACAAAGCCGATCAACACAGGAGCAAGTATACCGAGAACAAACTTCACGGCGGCGGCCACGCTCTCGTAGACAAGCCCGATATTGTCAATAATGCTCATAATTGCGTAAAGAATCGCGCCGGCGATCACCACGATGACGGCAATCTTGATATAATTGTTCTTTATCTTTTTCAAATCAGCTTTCCTTAGACACTTTTTTATGGTTCGTCTCTTTGTATTATTTTACAGTATGCGTGGCAACATGGCAACTTTAACAAACGCATTTTTGCGTGGTCTTTTGATTCATATCGAAGTTAATTTTAGCTTAGGGGCATATGTGATGTGAACGCAGAGACATCGGTAACACAGGTTTTAATACATTCATATGATAGAGTATAAATACGATTATGAGGTGTAATATGCGTAATCCTATGCTTAATCATGATACAATTCGAGTTCGAAATGCCTTAATTGAAGAAATAATGATAGATAGAGGCATTGGTTATGTCACAATATCGTATGGAAAGTTAGGAAAATCGAATATCATTCATATGAATGTTGTGACTTTAATAGCAGGTCGGCAAACAGTGATAAGGGATCAGTTCGGACAAAATCTTTCTTTAAGGGACTTGGAAGAAGGAATGACCATAAACGCTGTGTTCTCATCTGCCATGACAAGGAGTATACCTCCGCAGACACAGGCCTTACGAATTACTGTGACAGATGATATTAATTATCATGTAACCGTGGACAGAGTACTTAGGATTGATCTTAATAATGGGTTTTTATATACCGGAATAGCTAATGACCCGTTAAGTCAAATGCGGTTTGTTATTACCCGATCAACATTAATCTTAGACAGAAGAGGGAACAGAATAAACTTACGAAATATCAGACCCGGGCAGACTGTAAGAATTGAACACGCGACTTTTCAGACGGCCAGTATTCCCCCTCAAACGACAGCGTTTAGGGTTCAAATCTTGTAAATTGGCAATAATTAATACGAGGTGATTATTTTGAACAGACAGTATCCGGATTTGATTAGCCTAATTGCGCAAGACAAGCAAGCCATGTCTTTTTTTAAAACGCTTCCCGACCAGATAAAATGTGAATTGAGCAAAAACGCCTATAAAATCCGAACGTTTGAAAGTCTAAAGAATATCGCTGACAATTTAGAATCGGGAGCTAACTTTGAATAAGCAATTCAAACTTTGGCAGTACTAAAACAAGAACAGTACATCGGAGCAAACAAATGAAGAACAAATTGATAACCTGGCTGATTTTTGGCGTATGTCTTGTTCTCATAGTATCAGTCTTTATTCCCGAAATGCTAGCCAGCAATAATATACTGGGTATATTGGAGAAAGTCTATCAATATGCGGAAAATGAAGACTGGACAAGCGCTAATGAAGCCGCAGAAGACCTCATGACACAGTGGAAGTCGCAAAAACTGGCACTAGCGCTGAACTATGCCGAAGAAGATTACGCAACTTTTCAACACACCATTTTACGGGTGACGAATGCTGTTAAAAATGAGGATAAAGAAAATGCCATGGCTGAATCCGACGTCGCTAAAAATATTATTAAGCAGAACTTTATCAGATTCGCACCTGAGCCGTAAAGGAGATTGAGACATGTATATATTGGCCTATCTTTTGCGAGCTTTTATTATGCTAATGATCACTTGGCTTGCATTGAGGATTATCGGCAAAAAATCTATCGCTCAAATGACAAGCTACGAATTAGCCGGGATCATGCTGCTCACCACTGTGGCGGCAGAACCTTTGGTATTTAAGGTGGTTTCCAAGGCAAGCATCGGCGCATTATTTATCGCACTTGTGATACTTGGTATAGGATATCTTTCTCTTCGAAAGAAATTCTATAACGCGGACATGAAACCTGATGTGATTATACAAAACGGCAAAATAAACAAACAAGCTCTGAAAAGAAACAAGATGAATCTGCCGCTTTTTATATCAATGCTTCGGCTCAAGGGCTATGCGAACGTGTCTGATGTCGAGTTTGCCGTTATCGAACCAAACGGACAGATATCAGCGATACCCAAGTCTGCGTCCCGGCCTTTGCAGCCCAGCGACATGCAGATTCAGCCGCAGTTTGAAGGCATCCCTCTGCCTGTGATCATCGATGGCGAGATACAATACAACAACTTAAAATACGTGAATCTGAACGCGCAGTGGCTGCAGCAGGAGCTGAATAAAGCCAATATCAGCAGCGCCTCAGAAGTCTTTCTGGCACAGCTGAATTCTCAAAACCAGCTGTATCTTAGTCTTTATAAAGAAGTGACGACGCAGACACCTCCGGAAATTTAGCTCGCCGCATTGCGCACGCAGTGGATAAATGCTTGAGATATATAGATTCTTCACTTCGCAATGCTCGTTCAGAATGACAGTAACCGCTGCTGATTATCGTTTACTCTCTACATTCATACCACTTGTAAGTCATTTCGCTTCGCTCATTCATTACGTTAGTTTTTTATAGTTTGAGCTGCTTTAGTAAGCTGCTGTTTATCGTTTCAGAATCTCCTCAAGCGCAGGAACGGGTTTGCCCTCACTAAGCATGGGCGCATACAAATCTCCCGTTTTCTGCAGCCGCTCTGCCGCGTTGCTCAGCGTAAAATCACACGGCTTCACGCCCTTTTCGAGCTCTTCCCACGTCACCGGCATAGAGACGGCACCGCACGGCACCGCACGCGGTGAATACACACAGATGATGCTTTTGCCGTGTCCCATTTGCAGATAGTCAAAATAGAGCTTACGCCCCCTGTTTTTCACGAGCCGCTCAATGGTCACAGTATCCGGGTGCTTGGCTTCAAAATACTTGCCAAAGAACGTGTTGATTTTGCGGCCCTCCTCGAACGTCATGCGCCTCGTGGGAATGTATATCTGCAAACCCGACGCGCCCGATGTTTTGGCATAGCACGTGACGCCGAGCTCTTTCATCGTCTCATGAACAGACAGCGCACAGGCCGTCACATCGTCAAACGTCTGCCCCTCCGAGGGGTCGAGATCAAAAACAAGCGATGTCAGCATGCCGTCGGGCCTGCTGAAAGGAACGTGGAGCTCAAGCGCCGCCGAATTCCCCAGCCAAAGCAGCGTTTTCAAGCTGTCAAGATTGATAAATTCTTCGCCGCTGTCGTCGGTGGTGATGCTGACCCACTCGGGCGTGCCTTTGGGCGGCCGCTTCTGATAGAAAAACTCGTCATCTCCCACACCGTGCGGATAACGGATGGCGGTCAACGGCTGTCCTGTCGTATGCGGCAGCAGATACGGCGCAAGCTTTGCGAGCGCGCCCACATACCCGGCTTTGGTCATCCCTGTATCCGGAAACAGCACTTTATCGGGGTGGGTGATGGATACGTCGCTGCCTTGTACGGTAATGGTGCTCATAGGCTGATCTCCTCTCCTGTGGCGGCCTCCGGTGCTTGGTCCGTAAACCCCAACATCACCGGATGGCGCAGTGTGAGCGCAGGTGTCCATTCGGCAAACCGCACCCAGCACGTGAGCCTCGGTGCCAAGTGAATGTCGTTCTTGTCCGCGGATGTGCCATCACGCCGCGCGTATTCACCGAGGCGGCGCAGGTCTCCCTGTGAAAGCCCCGTGCCCACATGCCCCACAGGCACGAGCTCGCTGTCACGATATATGCCGAGCATCAACGAAGCCGCCTGGCCTTCATTGAAATGCACGCCAATCACGGCGCACAGCATCTTTTTTGCCGTTTTGGTTTTGAACCAGTCGTTGTGGTGCTTGCCTGCTGTGTATGGGCTGCCGCGCCGTTTGGAGACAATGCCCTCCATGTTCTTTTGCTTCATCAGCTCAAAAAGCGCCTCACCGTCGTCAAAGCTGTCCGCCAACGCTGCCACGGCGCTGTCAGTGAAACGCTCTTTGAGCAACATCTGACGCTGTTCGATGGGTTTGCTCCGCAGATCCTCACCGTCCAGCATCAACACATCAAATACGATATATCGAACGGCGTATTGCGCGATCACCGCGGGGCCATGTATACGGCTGCGCTTGAGCGCGTGGTAAAATGACGGCTTGCCGTCTACAAAAACCACAAGCTCACCATCCAGCACAGCCTGCTTGGCGTCAAGCTGTTTGGTGACCACGGCAAGCTCGGGGTACGCCGCCGTTGCGTTGCGCCCGCTCTTGGAGAACACCGATACCGCTTCGTCCTTCATCACGCATACACCGCGTATGCCGTCCCATTTGATCTGATGGATAAAGTCCCCTTCCACGACACGCGACACGGCAATAGGCTCCATGCATTTGATATCCATCTATTTGGCGCGGCGTTTGGGCGGTGCTTTTTTCATCGTTTTTTCGGTCTGCTCGACGCTCTTCTTGAGCGCTTCCATGAGATCGATGACGTTGGTTTCGGGCGCGTTCGGCTGTGTGACCACCTGTTTGCCCTTTATCTTGGCATCGATGACCTTTCGCAGCGCTTCGCGGTATTCGTCGGTGTATTTGGACGGGTCGAACGCTGTGGTCAGATTGCTGATCAGCTTTTCGGCAATATCCATCTCCTTGGGGTCGACCTTTACTTCGTGCGGCAGCGACGGAACCTCGCTCACGGGGCGTATCTCGTCAGGATAAAATATCGTTTCCATCACAAGCGCTTCGCCGTAAACGCGCAGCACGCACAACGTCTGCTTATCGCGCATGGTGACGCGGGCGACGGCAATACGGCCCGCGTTGTTCATCGCTTCGCGCAGCAGGCTGTACGCCTTGTCGCCCATCTCGGGCTGAGGCGCCAGATAATACGTCTTATCGAAATAGATCGGATCGATCTCGCTTAATGCCACGAAATCCACGATCTCGATGGAGCGCGCCTGCACCTCGGCCTTGGCCGATTCGATATCCTCGTTGGAGACAATCACGAACTTGCCCGGCTCGTATTCAAAGCCCTTGACGATATCATCCGGCCCCACCTCTTCGTCACAGAGCGGGCAGACCTTTTTGTATTTGATGGGCGTATGGCACTTTTTGTGGATCGAGCGAAAGCGGATGTCCTTATCCTCCGTCGCGGCAAACATTTTTATGGGAATACTCACCAGCCCAAAGCTAATGGTGCCCTTAAACATCGCATGCATGGCATATCCTCCATGTGTTGATGTTATTAATATCTCCCACCGGCATGGCAAATATGACGTTTGTTTCGCATTTAAAAGCGGACTTAAACGCGTCATATCCGTTACATAAAAGACAGCGCGTGAGTATCAGTAACGAATCTCGTATCACTGCCATATATAAATAGTAAATATAAACATACAGAGGTTAGAATCATGTATCCATACAATTATCCGGCGATAAGATGCGAAGAGACGATGACAGCGTTTCCTCCCCAGCACCAGCCTTTTCAGCCGGGCGTGGAATCCCTAATGAAACCGCAGCCGGTCTCCGAAAACCCGGATTATGCGGCCAGCGGCAAGCTGCGTGGCAAGGTCGCGGTCATCACCGGAGGCGACAGCGGCATCGGACGTGCCGTCGCCATCGCATTCGCGAAGGAAGGTGCCCATATCGTCATCGTGTACTTAGCGTCATATGAAAGAGGTGACGCGATGCAGACAAAACGGCGCGTGGAGCAGATCGGCGGGCGCTGTCTGCTGATTGAATGCGACCTCACAGACGAAAACTGCTGCCAGTACGTCGTTCGGCAGTCCATACGTGTCTTTGGCCGCATTGATATTCTCGTCAACAACGCGGGCGTTCACTATGTCGATAAGAGCATTGAAGATATTTCCGCAGAGCAGCTGGAAACAACGTTCCAGACCAATATCATTTCGTATTTCAATCTGACGAAAGAAGCACTCCCTTACATGACCAGCGGGAGCGCCATTATCAACACGGCATCTGTGACAGCCTATGAGCCGTATGATCTGGCTATTGATTACGCCGCGACAAAAGGCGCCGTGGTTGCGTTTACGCGATCGCTTGCCAAATCGCTCGTCAGCAGGGGCATCAGGGTGAACGCGGTGGCACCGGGCATGACGTGGACACCGTTAATCCCTGCCTCTATTCCCGCCGATGATGTCGTATTCTTCGGGCGCAACAGGCCGATGGGCAGAGCCGCGCAGCCTTGGGAAATCGCACCAAGCTATGTGTTCTTGGCATCTGAATCAGATTCGTCATATATCACGGGCCAGACGATCATTGTATCTTAATCTGTCTATCCAACATAAAAGCTCCCGAAAGCATACCGCCAACGGGAGCTGTTTTACAATCATTAACTACTTTCAAGGTTCGCCGATAATTTTCACCGCGTTCTTTTCATTCCTATCATTCCTCTATATAGAGAACATAACCTTTTCGCTGTTAAACATGCGTGTCAACACATACATGAATGCGACGGAAAAGACCACATTGGTTGCCAAAGTGACAATAATGTGCACGGGATAGTATGAGAACGAAAAGATACCGATCATACACTGTACACTGTTGTATACCGGCACAAAATACCATGCCGTGTTCGTCGGCGCCCCGTCGCCAAACATCGCTGTTATACCAACCAGCATGACAATGATCATGATCGGCATGACGGAGGTAGCGGCCTCCTTAACGGTTTTTGAAAACGCAGAAATGACTGAGATTAACGAAATAAAGATTAAAATTGTTGAAAGGATAACCAAGAGCAGCAGCACATAATCGGCAGCTGAGTACACCGCCGCATTCATTGCCTCAGTTTCAAAACCCATGAGCTGTGGCAGCGCAAGCATTGTGCCGATAAAGCTGGACATGCCGCTCAGCAACGCAAGCGTACTCAAGCTGATGATCTTACCGATCGCAAGCTCCCTTCTTTTCATCGGCGTCGCAAGCAAGGTGGCAATGGTGCCTCTTTCTTTTTCACCGGCAATCGATTCGGGAGCGATGCCCATACAACCGCTGAACATGAAGATCATCATCAGCATGGGCAGCATCATGGAAAAAATCTCTCCTGTCATATCTTTATCAGAAGCCAGATTATAAGCCTTATCTGTGTTATTGATGTCAAATCTGTTGGCCAGCTTGGATTCATAGTCATCAAGATAATTTAACATAAGCGAATACGCGTTTGCGGATTCCGTTGATGTGGAGTTGTAATAAATCTCAATGTTTGGTGGTATTTGTGATGCGTCTGAAGAGTCATAATTTGTAACTAAAACATCAAAATCTTCCGGAAAGATAATCAGCATGTCTGTATTCTTGTCCATAATATCGGATTTGACAGTATCAAAATCTTCCGTATCTGATATATCAAAATCCAAAGCAGCAATATCCTCTTCGACTGAGTCTGGCATATTGCTGACTGAAACTTTATAAACATATGAATCGTCAACGGAAGCAAACGATTTGATCGCGTCCCCCATCACCGAATACATAAAAAAGATCATCAGGCCAGGTAAAAGAAGTGTTGTGAAGACCAGCCTTTTATCACCAAAGAATTTAGCAAATTCTTTTTTAATTATCGTTACAATATTGCTTCTCATACGTTTTCCCCCACCGTTTTTGCGTATATATCAAAAAAAATGTCTTCCAGAGGTTTGGATTCGGTTATGCCAGCAAGCGAGCCGCAAAGGGCCATTTTTCCCTCTATAATAATTCCGACGCGGTCGCAGAGCTTTTCTGCGAGATTGAATATATGTGTGGATAAGATAATACTTTTGCCCAGTTCTCTAAGCTCCAGTAAAAAATCTGTCACCACCTTCGCGGTTAGGACATCGAGCCCGTTTGTGGGCTCATCAAAAATGATAATATCCGGGTCGTGAACTATTGAGATAACAAGGGATACTTTTTGCTTCATGCCCGAAGAAAGATTGCCGATTTTCACTTCTGAAAATTTATCTATGCCAAACTTTTTAAACAATGTTTTTTGACGCTGTTTTCTTATTGACGGTTCCACCCCATAAAGGTTCGAAAAGAAATCGAACAGATAATTTGGCGTAAAGCAGTCTTCCAGTTTGAGTTCGCTGGTCAGAAAACCAATTTGGCCTCGGATAAGAGATGGGTCGCTTTTAACACTCATACCATTAACCGTTACATCGCCTGCATCGGGGCGAAGCAGCGTTGAAATGATTCGGAGCGTTGTTGTTTTTCCCGCGCCGTTCGGCCCGAGAAGCCCAAATATCTCGCCTTTGTAAGCAGTGAAAGACAGATCATTGACTGCGATCTTTGTTTTTTGATTCGTCTTTTCCAGTCTGCGCTGCTTGTTTGATATTGAGAAAGTTTTCATTAAATTCTGTACACAGAGAATTTCTTGCGGATTCATTTCATTGTTCATTTACACGCCTCATTTCAGATATCCAATAATATATCGTCAAACGTTATAACGATATGCGATATATCGTTTTCCGTTATAAACTATATCGTTTGTCGATATAGTTGTCAATAGCCAATTTACACTATAAACTTCATTTTTATAATCGATTGATGTTTATACTCACGTTTAATGCAAACAGGCTTCCAATCAAATCACATTGATCAAAACCTGTAATAATGACTTTAGTCTGCTTTTCCCTTGCCATTTGACATAGAACCACAAAAAGCTCCCTCATGGCTGCGATGATGCCATGGGAGGGAGCTTTAATCATCATTTACTTCCACGGTTCGCCGATGGCAAACACATAGCGCGTTTCGTATTCACTGCACGCCCCTGCATCAATGACAGGGCTTAAAAACTGCGGCCTGTTCACCGCGTCCGGCGCGAACTGTGTTTCAAGGCAGAATGCGTGGTGCTTCACCGCTTTTTTACCGCCTTTTAACGGCATACCGTCTTCTAAGAAGTTGCCTGTGTACAGCTGAACGCCGGGACAGTCGGTATACATTGTCATGCCGATTCCTGTCTGTTCGCAGAAGGCCATCGCCCCGGGAGCGCCGTTCTTGTTGAAGTCGAAGTGATGATCAAAGCCGCCGACGTATTTGATCTGCGGATGATCGGCCCCGATATCCGTGCCGATCTTTTTGGGCTTGCGGAAATCAAACGGCGTATCCGTTACGTCAATCATTTCGCCCGTCGCGCTCACGTTTTCGTCCACCGTCGCCATTTTATCCGCGTTGATCATCAGCGTTTGGTCGAGCACGGAATCGCTGTCCTGCCCCGCAAGGTTAAAATACGAATGGTTGGTCATGTTGAATATCGTCTTTTTGTCGCTCATACCGCGGTAGTGCAGCGCAAGCGTGTTATCGTCTGTGATCGTATATGTCACGCAAGCCACGAGATTGCCGGGATAACCCTGATCGCCGTCAGGGCTTAACAGCGTGAGTGTGAGGCTGTTGTCCTCGGTCTGTACCGCGTTCCAGAGCTTTTTATCAAAGCCTTCGGGGCCGCCGTGCAGATGGTTCACGCCGGCGTTGCATGCCAAGCGGTAAGTCACGCCGTCCAGCGCAAACGTGCCGTGTACGATGCGGTTGCCGCAGCGCCCGATGGCCGCGCCCAAATACGGCGGATTCACCTCGTATTCAGCGAGCGTATCAAAGCCCAGCACCACGTCTGTCATCACGCCGTTTTTATCCGGCACAAAAAGTGCTTTGATTACGCCGCCGAAATCGCTGATGGCGGCCGCCATGCCGTTTTTGTTGGCAATGGTGTATAGCGATGCGGTGCGTCCGTCTTTTAAGACCCCGAAAACTTCTTTTTTCATCAATACGTCTCCTTTGAAAAACTAAATATATACCTATAAATTACATCTTTTTAACGATGTTGTAAAGGCCATGAGAATGCCGTCATGAAAACAGAATTTACTGAATATCTTCATATTGGGAACAAAAGGGAGGTAATTTGCATGCAGGCCAGCATAAAAGCCATAGAAGAAGAAATGTTTTACCGTGATGAGCGTGTGCTAACATACACCATACAATATCCCGAGGTATCATCAGCCATTTTTAAAACGACAGCCGTGGCGATTAACCGATATTACCGCGCCAAAACGGATCTTTACCGTCAGCGCTTAAGGCACAGCCTATATCATCAGGCGGTGCGTGAGTTCGATTACGCAGAAGAAAACCCGGATATCCCGTTCCGTCCTTTTGAGGCTTTCCTTGGCTGCACCATCACATATAACGAGAACTGCATGCTGAGCCTTTATTTTGACGCATACCAGTTCACGGGCGGCGCTCACGGCAACACCACGCGCACCTCGGATACATGGGATTTGGGCTGCGGCCGCCGAGTCACGATGGCGCGTTTTTTCGAGCCGGGCGCGATGTACAAAGCGTATGTGATCGGCGCGGTGAACGAGCAGATCAGTGCCCAGATAGCAGCGGGAGACGGCATGTATTTCGACGACTATGAAACGAATGTCGCGCGGTACTTCAACGTCAACAGCTTCTATCTCGTCCCCGAAGGACTCGTCGTGTATTATCAGCAGTATCAGATTGCACCTTATGCGAGCGGCATACCGGAATTTCTGCTTCCTTTTTCCAAGGAAGTGCAGCGCCCGCAATGCCGCAAAGCGCCGAATGCGAGATAGCCATAGCGCTGTAATCAGGAACCCGGCAACAGATTCTTCGAATGCGCCGTGTTTTCAGTATGATAATGCATTAACGTACCACAGTAAACGAAAAGTAACGGTTACTTTCATTCCGAACGAGCATTGCGAAGTGACTACAAAGTGGATGAGAATCTATTACAGATCCTATTCCTCTTCGTAGTCGTCGGATGACCAAATATGTTACTTATCATAGCAATGATAAGTAAATTCTAAGCCAGCTACAGATTCTTCGAACGCGCGGCGTTCTCAGAATGACATAAATCTAACAAAGCAAATCTCCACCCTTTCGGATGGAGATAATTGGGTTTATTCTTTATCGGTATTCTGGCTGCATCCGCTGCACGTATGTTCATCCTGATGCGCCGTGCTGCATGCGCTGCATCCTGCACAGCCTTTACCCTCTTTGCGTCTTTTTACCATGCGCACCGCCACAAACACAAGCGATACGACGACTAAACCAACGATTATGTAATCAATCATGTTATCACCTCTATAACTTAGCTGCTGAACCGGACAGCGGCTTATTGCCGCCCCGCTTGATCAGCGACACAAGACCTGTGACAGCCACGGCCAGCAGTATCACGCCGAGTATGTATACCATCGGGTTATCGAGTATACCCACGCTTGAGAGCGCGCCTTCACCCGCCGCTTCAACGTCGCTGCCCAGCTGAATGGCCTCAGCGTTGGGGAACAGAAGACCGCCGACAAGGTTGACCAGCATCGCCATGACATACGCAAGACCTGTCTGATAGCCGATGGCGATCAACGTCCATTTCCAGCCGCCCATTTCACGCTTGATCGCCCCGATTGCCGCGAAGCACGGTGCCGCAAGCAGCGTGAATATCATGAACGCATAGGCCGTCACGGCTGTAAACGTCAATACCGTGTTGGCGCTGACGATTGCGAACGTGGAGACCACAACCTCCTTGGCAATGAGACCCGTTACCGATGCCACAGCAGACATCCAATTGCCAAATCCGAGCGGTGCGAATATGGGCGCCAAGACATGCCCGATGCCCGCCAGTATGCTCCTGTCTATCTGCTCAGCCGTTAAGTATTCAAACGAGAAGCTGAACGACTGCAGCACCCACAGCACTGCCGAAGCCAAGAATATGATCGTTCCGGCCTTGATGACAAACGATTTTCCCTTCTCCCAGATATGGAGAATCAATCCCTTGGGTCTCGGCATTTTGTACTCAGGCAGCTCCATCACAAACGGGGTGGTGTTGCCCGCAAAGAGCTTGGTTCTCTTGAGTATCAGCCCGGACAGAATCACCATGATAATACCGACAAGGTACATGGACGGCCCGACCCACGATGCATTCCTAAACACAAGCGCCACAAACATCGCAAACACCGGCAGCTTGGCGCCGCAGGGAATAAACGGCGTCAGCATGATCGTCATTTTACGGTCGTTTTCGTTTTCAATCGTGCGCGACGCCATCACGGCAGGCACGCTGCATCCTGTACCGATTAACATGGGGATGAACGACTTGCCTGACAATCCGAAGCGGCGGAAAATACGGTCCATGATAAACGCGACGCGTGACATATAGCCGCAGTCTTCGAGTATCGATATAAACAGGTACAGTATCATAAGCTGCGGCACAAACACCAGCACCGCACCCACGCCGCCGAATATGCCGTCAATCACAAGACTGAGTACCCAGTCGGAAGCACCCCAGTTAACAAGCAGCGTTTCCACACCGCCGGATATCCATCCGATCAGCTCTTCCACCCAGCCGATAGTCCAGTCACCCACCGTCTGTATGGACACGAAATACACGCCCCACATGATGAAAAAGAATATCGGCAGCGCGAGCCAGCGGTTGGTGAGCACCTTGTCGATCTTGTCGGACATGGTAAGCTTGGGACGCGCTTTTTTTATGTATACACCCTCAAGCAGCACTGCCACACTGTCGTAGCGCTCATTTGTAATAATGCTTTCCGCATCATCGTCCATCGCGGTTTCCATGGCTTTAACGGTGCTGTCAATCTTACGCTCAGCCGTGCCTGAAAGCTGAATTTTCTTGAGCAGATCCTCATCACGTTCAAACAGCTTCACGGCCAGCCAGCGCGGCTCAAAGTTGCCAAGCCAAGGTTCATCCTTCACGGCATCCAATACCGCCGAAAGCGCCGATTCGGTATCGGCAGAAAACAGCTGCGGCTGCGGCTTTTGCGCGGCTGATAAAGCAAGCGCAATAAGCTCATCGACGCCATGCTCCTTCACAGCGGAAATAGCCGCGACAGGACAGCCCAGCTTCTTTTGCATCGCGGTCATGTCAATCCGGTCTCCCCGGCGATTGACCACATCCATCATATTAAGCGCGATAACCGTGGGTACGCCAAGCTCAAGCACCTGAGTGGTTAGATACAGATTGCGTTCGAGATTGGACGCGTCCACGATATTGATAATCACATCCGGCTTTTCATTAATAATGAAGTCACGCGCAATCACTTCTTCAAGCGAATAAGGCGAAAGCGAGTAGATACCCGGAAGATCAACGATGACGGCTTCCTTTTGGCGGCTTTTTAGATGCCCTTCTTTTTTCTCCACTGTCACGCCCGGCCAGTTACCCACATATTGTTTACTGCCGGTGAGCGTATTGAACAGCGTTGTTTTTCCGCTGTTCGGGTTGCCCACCAGTGCAATCTTCATTGCCATGTTTTCTCCTTCCAATTGTTAGCTAAAGCTAACAGTTGCCGTAAAAAAATTTAAATTATGCCACGATAATATTGGCGGCATCCGCCTTTCTCATTGAAAGCTCATAACCTCTGACGTTTAACTCCATGGGATCGCCCAAAGGCGCCAGCTTTTTGACGGTGATGGGTGTGCCTTTTGTGATGCCCATATCCATAATTCTGCGTTTGAGTGCGCCTTGACTGTCAAGCTTTATCACCTTAACGGTATGGCCGCAGGGTACTTGATTGAGTGTCAACATGTGATTATTCCCTCCTAAATATAAATCTTATATAATGCACCGCATCACGGCGGCTATTGTTAGCTTTATCTAACTAAGGTGAGTTTAACACGGCTAACATTGCATGTCAAGATAAAAATACCTGTGTTGTTTTTTATTTCTGTCACAATTCCCATACACAAACGTAATATACAATAACACCGTTTTGCTCGTAATCATTGATTCAGACAATCACTGCCTTTCTATAGGTTAAATAAACGTATATATATATTCCCATACATATATCAACATTCATTATTGTTGGCATATGATATTATAAAGGACTCGCTTGCCGCGAAATGCCGCATGCGCCTGCGCCTTTTTACAATACAGATAGGAGGAAATACTCACATGGAAGCAGTCATACTCTGTGGTGGAAAAGGCATGAGAATGAACAAAGGGAACGTACCAAAACCCTTATCTGATATTAACGGAAAACCGATCATATGGCACATTATGAATCGGTTCAGTCAATACGGCGTCCGTGATTTCATACTGCCCCTTGGTTACAAAGGTGATGAAATACGGGAGTATTTTAACAAGTATTATATCAATCACTTGGACTACAAGCTTTCCATGAGTGACAATCATATCGAGTTTCTCGATGAATTTAAAAACAATTGGAATATCACGTTTGCGGACACCGGCGTCGATACACAGACCGGCGCCCGGATTAAAATGATAGAAAAATATATCACAGGCGATACTTTTTGTGTCACTTACGGCGATGGTATCGGCGATATCGATATTGACAAGCTGCTCGACTACCATAAGAAGATGGACAGATTCGCCACGGTCACCGGTGTGTATTATCAAAGCCAATACGGAATCCTGACAGTGAGAAGCGGCGTGGCCACCGCCTATAAAGAAAAGCCATTGCTCAATCTAACCATCAATGCAGGATTCTTCGTGTTTAACAAGTCTGTCTTTCAATACCTGACCGATGACAAGCGATGCGCTTTGGAATCCACGCTGCTCAAGAAATTGACGGCGATAGACGAATTGGCCGTTTATAAGCACGATGGTTACTGGATTGGCATAGACACGTATAAAGATCTGCTGAATGCCCGTCAGAACGCTTTTCGGTTCGATAAATAATCCGCATATTCAAACGCGGCTCGTTTTTTAAACGCAAAGCCGCTATACATAGCAACAGTCGCCAAACTACTACATAGAATGTTGTAGAAAGGTTTATTTTGGTGACTGAATGAATATAAAAATGATGCCTGCGGAGCTATTCACGGGAAAAAAAGCTTTGCAATCCAACGACAACGTCCAAAACACAGCTGTTTTTCGTCAGCCCCCAAGATCTGAGTCTGTGGTCCGGGCCGCGCAGCCGGTGCAGCAGCAACGATTCTCTGTGCAGCCGCAGCCGACGCAAGCTCCTAGTATCAAACCATCAGTCGGACACACGGCTGTACCAAAAGAAAGCGCCTGCTTCATCTGCACAGTTGCGGATAAGTTATACCTCTCTAAGGCGCTCGCGCTGTACCGTTCACTCGAGGCTGTCACAAACAGCTTTTCACTGTTCGTTTGCTGCACCGATGATGATACTTTTCAGATCCTTAAAGCGCTTAAGCTGCCGCGGTGTGTGCCCGTATCGCTCAGCGAGCTTGGAGACGAGGAGCTCTTTGTCTTAAAGCGGCAGCGCAAGGCCAGTGAATTCTGCTGGACGCTCAAAAGCTATTTCATGACATATCTTCTCGAAACCAAAGGGCTGCCGCACGTGCTCTATTGCGACAGCGACATCGGCTTTATGGACGATCCGGCGCTGCTCTATCATGATTGGGGCGAAAGCGCCGTCTATCTTTGTACCCAGCGCGATGTCGATTGGGTGGAGCAAAAATACGGCAAATATCAGGCAGGTATAGTGGGCGTGAAGAACAACGATACCGGCCGCCGCATGCTGCACTGGTGGAAACAAAAGTGCCGGGAGTGGTGCTTTTCCTATGTCGATAACGACCGCATGGGAGACCAGAAATATCTCGATCAAGTGCCGGAGATGTTCGGCGATGTCAAAATATCCACGCACAGAGGCATTGACGCCGCGCCGTGGAACACCGTTTACAGCAACAATTACAGCGTTGCCGTGCAGGGCGGCCGTGTGTCCATAGACGGCGACCCGCTCATCGCATACCATTTTGCCTGCGTGGACATTTATGATGAACATCATTTCGATCTTTGGAATCTTGGCAGAATTGAGATACAGCCTGTCGTACGCAACGCCATCTATGTGCCGTATCTGAGATTGCTGCGTGATGCAGTCACTGATATCAAATCACAAGCCAAGCCGTTTTTCGCCAGCAAAAGGTTCTCACATGCCAAAACGCCTTTTATCTATTCGGAAAACAATCTGGCGCTCAATAAATGGAGCGGGGAATACGCGTTCTGCACCGTTTCCAGCCACACTTATGCGGCGCGGACTCTTGCGCTGTATAGTTCGATACGCCGCTATTTGAGCGACTTCCACCTGTGGATATGCTGCGCGGACGATACGGCTTATGCCATACTCTCACGTTTCGGACTGAAAAACACCACATTGCTGCACTCTCAGGATGTCGAGACGGCTGAAATTCTTCAGACCCGTCCTTCTAAAAGCGTGACCGAATACTGCTGGACGCTTAAATCCGCGCTGTGCAGCTATGTGCTGAAGCATTTCAACGTAAACCGCCTGCTTTACTGTGACTCGGATATCTACTTCTTCTCGCATCCGCGCCCTATCTATGAGCTATGGGACAATTATGCCACGCTGCTTAACCGCCAGCTGGGCACGCCTGCGCTGGAAAACAAGCACGGCATGTATCAGGCAGGCATGATCGGATTCAGCAAATCGGCTGAATCTCTTGAGGCGCTGCGGTGGTGGCAGCGTAAATGCACCGAATGGTGCTATGACGACCACAGCGATCCCGACCGCTGGGGCGATCAGAAGTATTTGCAGCGAATACCCGATCTGTTCACATCCATACGCGTTAACGACAGCTACGGTCTGGTGGCCGCGCCTTGGAACATTGTCATGAACAACGTCCGCGGTCTGGATGTGAGCCGATCCGGCAGCGATATTTATCTGGGAAGTGAAAAGCTCACCGCTTATCATTTCGGCAGCATCAACGTCATCAGCGAAAACGAGTTTGACCTGTGGAAGCACGAACCGCTGAGCTTTGATCAACGCATTATTGATCATATTTATGTGCCGTATCTTGAACATTTAAGCGCTATCTATCGGGATATTCGCGCTAAAGGATTCGGTACGGCTCCGCTGTTTGCAAACATGCAGCATGTGCAAAACCCGTTTCGCTTAAATACATCGGAGGGAAACGTCAATGGAAACGTCATTTTTGGGTAAACGCCTGCTGGTCACCGGCGGTGCGGGCTTTATCGGCACGCATCTGGTTCGGCGTCTGATCAGCGAGCAGGCGGATGTCATTGTACTGACGAAGCCTGACAGTGCGCTCTGGCGTTTGGAAGACTATGCGGGATACTACCGTCTCGCGACCGCAGACATGACGGATAAAAACGCTGTATGCCGTATCATGACCGATATTCAGCCCGACGGCGTGTTTCATCTCGCCGCGTACGGGGTTGATCCTGCGCAGCAGGATATCACACAGGCTGTCAGCGTCAACGTCACAGGTACGATCAACGTGTTAAAAGCGATGAAGGCCTGCGGATGCAGCCGCATCGTTACAGCGGGCAGCGGCGCGGAATACGGCAACCATCAAGGCCCGGTCAGCGAGGACGCCCTGCTGCACCCCCAGAATCCGTATGCGAGCACAAAGGCCGCCGCCACGATTATTGCGCATCAATACGCCGCACAAAACGGCATCGATATTGTGACGCTGCGCCCGTTCGGCGTATACGGCGAGGCAGAGCCGCGGCATAAAATATTCTCACATGCCATTGTGTCCATGCTGCGCGGTGAACCACTTGACCTGACGGCGTGTACGCAGTGCCGGGACTATTGCTATGCAGGCGATGTCGCGGATGCTTTTATAACAGCTTATAAGAACGACGACATTAAAAGCGGTATTTTCAATATCGGAACCGGCAAAGCCTTACCGCTGCGCGACTATATCGAGCAGATACGCACGTCGATTAATCCGCAAAGCGAGGTGCGCTACGGCGCGCTGCCAAACCGCAAAGACGAGCTTTGGTCGCCCATTCCGGATATCCGCCTGGCGGCGCAGCAGCTTAATTGGCACAGCACTATCAGCCTTGAAGAAGGTCTTGAAAAAACTATCGGCTGGTTCCGCAAAAATAACCGCTTTTACCAGTAAACAACGGGGTCATTGTATGAATGAGAATCGGTTCAAAGCGGTCAAAGGCAAAAACATATTGGTGACGGGCCACACCGGCTTTAAGGGATCGTGGCTTTGTCTTTGGCTGTGCCGGCTTGGGGCAAATGTGACAGGCTACAGCCTTGAAAACGAGAATCCTCTCAGCAATTTTGCACTCACGAATTTAAAGCTTCGCATGACACATATCATTGGCGACATTCGGGACAGGGACAGCCTCAAGAAAGCTTTTGAGATTGCCCGTCCCGATGCGGTGCTGCATCTTGCCGCCCAGCCCATCGTACGCGAAGCGATCGCCGACCCGCACTATACCTATGACGTGAACGTGATGGGCACGCTTAATGTGCTGGAACAGATCAAAGCCTGTGATACGTGCGAAGCCGGTATCATTATCACAAGCGACAAATGCTACGACAATAAAGAATGGGTGTGGGGATACCGCGAAAATGACCGTTTGGGCGGCAGTGACATTTATTCATCGAGCAAGGGCTGTGCGGAAATTTTGGTCAATGCCTACCGCCATTCGTTTCCCGCACATTTCGGCCCGGGCGGCAAGCTGTTGGTCACTGCGCGCGCAGGCAACGTGCTGGGCGGCGGCGACTGGGCCAATTTTCGCGTCGTGCCGGACTGTATCCGCGCCCTGAGCGCAGGCAAAACAATCGCGCTGCGTAATCCGCTGGCCGTGCGGCCGTGGCAGCATGTGCTGGAACCGCTATCAGGCTATCTGATGCTGCTGAATAAAGCGCTTAAGAAGGATGAAACCATCGCGGGCGGCTGGAACTTCGGGCCGGACTATGACAATGCGATTACGGTGGAACAGCTTGTGCAAAAGGTGCTTGACGCGTGGGGCGGCGGTGATTATGTGTGTGAAAAAAGCGGTGATAACATCGAATCAAATATGCTGAACCTCGATACATGCAAGTCGCGGCGGTACTTGGGCTGGTCGCCCGTTTGGGATATCGACACCACGATTGCAAAGACGATATCGTGGTACAAAAACAGCGCGGAATCCGATGCGGCCGCGCTGTGTCTGTGTCAAATTAACGAATATATGAACAGCATGAGATAAGCGTTATTTCTGCATCAGCCGATGCATGAGCATGGGCAAGCCTTCCTCAAAGTTTACGCCGAAGCGCACATCCGTGCCTGCAAGGCGCGTGCGCTCGATGCTTCTGGCGGTAAAGTCCGCCGCAATCTGTGCCGATTCCGCAAGAGAAAACCCGCGCAGCACAGCCGAAAGCAGCACACTCGCAAACACATCGCCTGTGCCGTGATAAAATCCTTCAATACGCGGTGACAGCGCGTAATCCACCTCTCCCGTATGGCTGTCATACGAGGCCGCGCCGAGCTCCGAATCGCTGAAATAAACGCCTGTCAGCACGATGCGCCGCGGCCCGAGTGCCGCAAGCTTTTTAAGCGTTTCCTTGATATAGTCTTGCGAATACGGCCCTTCTATATAGTCTTGCCCGGTCAGCAGCGCCGCTTCGGTCAAATTCGGCACGATAATGTCTGCTTTGGCACAGAGCTTTCTCATGCCGTCCGGGAAGTTGTCCGGGAACACCTTGTACAGCGCGCCGTTGTCCGCCATCACGGGATCGACCAGAATCAGATTGTCTTTCGTGCGCAAGCGGTCGAAAACCTGCCCCATGATATTTATCTGCTCAAACGAACCCAGAAAACCCGTGTACAGCGCGTCAAATTTTAAACCCAGCGAACACCAGTGGTCGGTGATGGGCAGAATGTCTTCGGTCAAGTCGCGGTAGGTAAAGCCAGCGAAGCCGCCCGTATGCGTAGACAGCACGGCAGTGGGGATCACGCTGACCTCAATGCCCGCTGCGGATATGATGGGCAGCGCCACAGTCAGCGAGCATTTTCCGAAGCCCGAGATGTCGTGTATGGCGGCAATCCTTTTCAGCATAGTCAAAACTCCTTAAAATGATATATCATTATATCCCTCCTGCTTCTTTTTCACAAGCCAAAATACGCCAAAAACAGCCTTGACAAACACAACGCTGCCGAATATAATTCTAACGAACGTTAAGATAAATTACTGAGGATATGCGATGAACGAAGCTGATCTGTGTGAAAAAATAAAGCGAACCGCGGTGGATCATTTTAACAGGGATGGTTACCACGGCACCACCATCCGCCATATTGCGCAGGAGGTCGGCTGCAGTCTGCCGATGGTCTATTATTATTATAAAAGCAAGAAGGACCTTTTTCACGAGATCATCAAAAAGGATTATTTCGATCTGCTCAAAAAACAGTCTGAACAACTCAAAATCACGAACGTGATCGATTTTTATACGGCTTATGTGTTCAGCATCAATCACCTGAGCGATTATGACAGAAAGGTTTACCGCTTGGGCATCAAGGTGTATTTGAATTTTGACGGCGACGATGAGCTGACGGACGTTATGGACAAATGGGAAAAGACCATACTTCCGCGCCATTACGAGCTTGTGATGCCGCATTTAAAGAACGCCAAGGACGGTGTTGCGGTGGTGCGCACGCTCGTTCATCTGCTGGAAAATCTCATTGAGAGCATTGTGGTGAAGAACCGCTTTTTATCCGAACAGGACATTCGCGAGGAATTGTCAATCGTCCTTTCGTATGCCATTTAAAAAAATTTTGTATACAACTTAACGAACGTTAAGTTAAATAATTAGCGAAAGGACGAATCATGATGAATACAGAACAGAAACTTGCCGTTATGCAAAACACCTACGCGGCCGCCCTCGCTGAGGCTGTAAGCACTTATGGAAAACTTAAAGTTTTAGACTACGTTGTGGAAAAGAAGAAGGAGAGGCAGGCTCAAACAGCCCCCGTCGTTAACAAGCAGATGGGTATTGAAACAGTCGAAGACGTATTTACGCTGCTCTCAGATACATTCGGCTGCGCCAACTGGACAGTGGAAAAAGCGGTTGACGGCTATGCGGCCACGGCCACGTCCTGCAAGCTATGCGCACTGTGCAAGAAGATGGGCGATGCCAACCCGTGCCGCGGCTGGTGTCTTGACCCGATGGCAGCCATGATCGCAGCCGTGTCTAATGGTCAGATCGGTAAAGAACAGTTTATCGTAAAAGAAACGCTGATGGACGGCGACTGCTGCAAAGTCGTGATTAAAGCGTAAAACAGATAAAAATCAGCCGGTGCATGATGCGTTCCGGCTGATTTGATTATTATTGACAAACGGTGTATTACATGCCAATTACCACTGCAATGTTATAGAGTTGTTAAAACACCTAGCTTCAAAAACATAAATACCTAATAAATTATAGTATTAAGATGGTTTTTGCTTAGCCATAAAGCGAACAAATCGGCAGCTATTTTTAAAACGTCTGTATTTAAGAAGCCCATACGCGCCTTCTGCCAGTTCGTTATAATCTGATTCATACATATACATAGTCAGCCTTTCATGGTTATTCGTGAGAAACGTCACGGAATAGGCATGGCCGTTATTACCCCACGAACGGGGTATACCGTGTATATCCCACCAGATTCTTGGCTTTAGCCCGAGGTATTCTGATTTTTTCGCGATCACCTCAGCATCGCATTCTTGCTTCTTATACAGCCGAAACCATATCAGACTCAATACCCCCCATATAGCAATAACCACAATGATGTGAAAGAGGTCCGACTTGGTATCAATCACTTTTGGCTTTTGCTTTTCCACCGCCAAAAACCAGTCGCCGCGGAGCCCCTCACCCCTCTCAATACCTAACGTTTCAAGTTGTTGCTCCGGCAAATCGCTGTAATAGACGGATGTGCCTTCAACACCGCCCGGTCTGTTGAACGGATCACCGGAGACCATGACCTCAAAAGCCCCGTTGTGACGGATGTATGCGTAAGCGCCGTATTCTTTAGCCCAGTCGTCCAGCTCAAACGATTTTTCCATGACGCTGCTGGCTTGCTCTATTGTCTTCACGTCGAAAAGCGCATCCGTGCCGTCCCCCTCAAAAAAACAATGGAGCTTCCCCGTCTGTATAGAAACGCCATTGCCGTAACGTTTGTTGCTCTTGTTGAGCAGCTTGACTGCGTCTATATTCTTCGTCTGCATCCAGTTGCGGAGCGAAAGCGCCGCTTCGGCTTTTTCTGTAATAAACGTTTGAATGGCGGGCGAAAGGTCCGCATTTCCACCGCTTGGCAAAACACCTAAAAAGAATAAAACAACGATGCCGAGCGTTATCACCAAGGCGATATGTCGATATTTTTTATTCATCCAACAAAACTCCTGTCTTTAAGCTTTAATATCGGAAAATAAGGATGGATTGGTTTGCGCTTTAGCCAAATAAAAGGGCGGTTAAATAACCACCCCATATTTGCTATTCTGTTATTCTAACTTCAGCCTGATTATGTCGACGGCGATTCAGTCGGCTGTGTAGACTCTGCCGGCGGCGTTGATTCAGTTGGCTGCGTGGATTCCGTCGGCTGCGTGGATTCCGTCGGCGGCGTTGATTCAGTTGGCTGATTGTCAACCGGAACCGTCTCTTCGACAGGAGGCCCGGTTTCCGGCCAGTAGCTATATACTCTCCCCTGTATCGGCCTATAACTGGCTTCTTCATAGAGTATCGGATCGCAAAGAGGCGTCCCATCAAGAGACAGGATGTGCTTATAGACATCCGCTTTTGTTCCTGCGCGCGGAGACGCAAACTCGATTGTGGGGCGTTCTGGGCTCAACGTTTTGCCGTCGGGAGTCTCTCTCTGATTAAACAGTGTGATTGAACCCGGAGAACCATACCGCCTGACGTTTTTGGAGCTGAAATCATAAATGATATTTTCGCCGTATGTCGGGTCAACGGGCAATTGACCGTAAACCTCCACCGTCACCGTCTCTTTTTTAGGATCGACATAAGACACAAGGTAAACCGGCATCGTATTGTCATTCTGCAGTATGAGATCAGGTTTTGGTGTACTGAGCGTCGCATCCAGACCCTTTGGAATATAATCCGACGGTATTGAATGGTGGCTGAATTCCGCAATTGTCAAATTCGCGCGCAGCGCTGCATTGTATGTGGTGCTGCCCAGCTGGCATACGCCGCCGCCATATTGCGGTGTGGTGCCCCCAAGCTCAAGACCCGCCGCTTTTTTCCATCCAATTTCTCTTGCGGTTGATGAATTGCGCGGCCCCGCCGTCTTATTCACAGACCATTGCTCTCCTGGCAGTATCTCCGCGCCGTTGATGAAGCTTGACATACGGGATACGTTCCAATTTCTGTCACGTCCACTATGTCCTCTATAGCTTGATGTCCAAGACGCGATAAGCTGCGTATCCTTTTTGATATCATCGAGCTTGAGCGCCGCTTCCGTCACCTCTGTCGGTACCTCGATTTCGCTGAACTCCCCGCTTTCTATTGCGCTAACCACCTGATCATAGATCGCATCGGTATTCACATCGAGACCCGTCACCTCAGGCTCATAGAAAAAGCGTGCAACATCGGCATCGAGGGGGATAATATCCTCTTCCTCATATTCATCGTCGTTCCAGTACTGATATCTCAATTTATTAGGCATATCCGCTTGATCTATGCGCACAAGCTGCTCAGGCCGTTCAATTTGCTTGCCGCGTGCGTGTGCATCGGCCATTTCTTTTAGGTCGGGCTCAAAGGGCACAGGCGTTCCGTCGGCACTCAATGTATAGCCGCATGGCATGAAATCGGCCTTTGCGTCTTGCGGCGCCTGGTCAAGCTCCTTCTTTAAATCGGCCAGCGCGACGCGCAGTTTATCCTCCTCCGTCTTGAGGCTCACCGTGAACGCCATGCCTTCGCTCTTGGCCTTGTCATAGGCCGCCTTGCGGTCTGCAAACGAGCCCGTGCGTCCGTAGTCAATTGCCTGCGCAATAACATCCTCGTAGTCTGTCCCCACGCTTAAGTCTTCGAGCGCATAGGTATGAGTTTCTTCATGAACATTAAATGTAAAGGAATTTGCACCAAGCAGTTCCTTATTGAGACCCTGGGTCACCGCTTTGGCCTCTTCGTCTGTCAGTCCGGATATATCGACGCCATTGACGCTGACGCCCGCCATTACCGTATTGAAATCGAGTACGCGCTCGACTCTGCCGGCGCTGGAACCAAACACAAATACCGCCGCAACTGTTAAAGCCGCGAGCAGCACACCCGATGCGGCGATTAAAAAGATGCGTCTGCTCTTCGCTTTTCCGGTGCTCACTTCCATGTTTTCATTTGTTTCGCTAAACATAACGACCCTCTCATAATAAATTTATATTGTCTATTTTTAACATTATCCTACACATTATACACGTAAATTTGTTTTCTGTGAATGAAAATAAATCAAAGTGTATTAATGCTTAATAAACAAGCAAACATAACGTTAACGGCCCTTTCGTCATGAAAAAGGCATAAGACAACACTGAGCCTTCCGCTCTTCATACATAAGACGCAGCAAAAGGGTAAAAGTGCCATGCATTATTTAAATTTAACAAAAAGGTAATATTTTTTTAACCTATTCTTTGTCGGCTGCTTCGCGCTCCAGCCGTTTGGCAAGGGCCATCAGCTCATGCCTGTCCTGCTCAGTCAGCTGGCCGTTGTCCGCCATTGTGAGCATCAGCCGCCCCACCGAACCAAAGAAGCCGCGGCGCGACGTGAGTTCGCCGCCTTCGGCAGCCATCGCGTCCTTCTCGGAAATCAGCGGTGAATACTGTTTATCCTTTAAGTTGCGCTCCTCCGCGAGCAGCAGCCCCTTCTTCGTCATGTTGCGCAAATACGTATGATACGTCTTGTAGCTCCACCCGATATCGCTTTGCTGCTCATGCACCGTCTTGATAATCTGCTTCATCGTCTGCGGGGGCCGTCCCCAGAGCGCCTTTAATATGACCCATTCCGAGTCTGCGAGTCTCTTTTTCATTTTTTCACCCTCCACCAATTTTCTCCCCAGAAAGCACTCGCTTTCCTATGGCTCAATAATAAACAATCTGCCGTGGTATGCTTTATTATCTTTAGCATATACGACAGATTATTATGTGTCAAGAAGTTATGGGGCAAAACACTTAATATCATTTGTCTCTTTGATCTGCCCAATGATGTTAAGCGTCAAGCTGAACCACATTTACCGATTGCTTAATTATCTCAGCCAATTGATTTCCTGCGAATGAGTTTAAAGTCATCCTATTCCTATTAGCATTTTCTGTATGTATAATTGCGTCCTATTATGGGGCTACCGCACCCCTCGACGGTGTGATTGTACCCCCGTCAATTGCGTTAAACTGGTATGTTTTGCCGCGAAATGCATCTCCTTTTTCGTCGCCGAATTCGTGCATTTCGGATGTTTCAAATACCCACATCGGCACAAGCATCGCCTGACGTGTATTATCCTTCACCCTGATATATCCGACGCGCAGTTCTGCCGATAGCACGTTAACCGTAATTGCCATCTCACCAAACACCTCCACGGCATCCGATGCATTATTTTCTTCTACAATTGGAACCCTCTCATAGTATATCTGATCCACTAGCGCCTGCCGGATATCCTTAAACGGCAGAAGCGTTACATTTTCCGACACAATTTCCACCACCTGCGCAAGACTGCTCCAACTAAACTCTACAATACCGCTTTTTGATACGCAGATCGTCAGCATTTCCTGAAAATACGGCGGAGAATAATCTGACGGTTGGCGAGAGCTAAAAGACGTTAGCTGAAATCCTGAAATGCCGCCGCTGGAGCGCACATACTCAAACACATAACCGCCACGGGAAGGCTGATTGTTTGAAACGCCATACTTGTTACCCATAGACTTAAACACCGCTTTTTCTTCATTCACCAGTGCCATGTCTTCTATGCCAAGGTCACTTATTATTCTTAAGGCCTGCGCTTTCGCCGCATCTATATCGAGATCAATGCTCTCAAAAATTTTTCCATAACCATCAAAGCCGTATTCGGACTCATCGCCGTATGTCAAGTATTCCTGATAAAAGGTTTCTTTCGTATATCCACCAATACGCCTGAAAGAGAAACGGGTCGAATTACCATAACCTTCAATAAAGTTCTGCGCGATAATCGTCGCCTCATTACCGTCCTCAAACTCAACGCCTACACTTAAGTAATTCGGCCCGGCCTCATATTCCACGTTTCCTTCAAGATCAGTATTATACGTGAATGTCGTATCATCGGTATATACGCGCACAGAATCTTCCGTCGCATCGGCAATCTTTTCTTCGATAGACTCAGCGTACCGCTCTGTCGCCTCGTTCACAACATATTCCCCATCTATTACCTGCCCTCTTCTTGCTCTAATTAGCATTTCCTGATAATCGGCCTTGGTAAATATGCTAGGATAACAAAACAGCTTATTGTCTCCAGCAAAATAATTAACAAGCTCATCCACGCGTTTGTGTGAAAACATCATCGGTTCCAATATGGTAACAGGGTATTGTGTCACATCCGGAAGAATTACATCGGTATCAACACTTACCGTCACGTTTCCTCTCTCTATCGTATCCGTCCAATGCTCAGGCGCATCGTATGTATCTTTGGGGGGGGCATTTTCCGGAGTTTCCGCATTCTTTTCCTCAAGCGCGCTGCGCTGCACCACCACCGGCTGCTCAGGCGTAGGCTGACATGCTACGCCTCCCCAAAGCAATAAACATGAACAGATACAAAGCGCTGTTTTCTTAAAAATCTTCATTTCACGTTTCTCCATTTATTGGAACTGAATGTGACGGCTGACCCGGATGAGCTAAGCGCTATAACCACACAGGCTATAGCAGACATATGCTTTTTCATATCGGGATCCCTTCTCACCGCCACCGTATATAAGACGCACGACATGTTGTAAAATGCTATGTTGTTTGTAAATTTTTCATGAAGCGACTGGGTTATAATGCTTTTTTGATCTGTTTCTTTGATTTGTCGTCGAGAATACCGCCCGAAAGGGCATCGAAGATATATGCGTCTATAGCGCTTTTTGAGGTATGCTGTCTGATCTGCAGCAGCACCTGGAGAATATCCAGCAGAACCAGCTTACGCATTGTGGGCCGCAATGCGGTAATATCCATTTTCATAAGCGCTTGCGCAATTTTTTGATGCAGGCTTTTTTTGTACGGCAAAATATGAAGGAGCGACTGTATACACTGGCGCACCGTGACAGGCTTTTCATCGTGTATACAGTTGAGATAATCATCCATTGCGGCATCCAGCTTGCCGAGCGTATCCCATCTGGCATTTTGTGCCGTCAGCATTAGCCCGATGCTTCTTTGATATGAATGCTCGCTCTTTAGCTTGTTCGCAAACACGTCGAAAAACGGATACACATCGTCCGCGAAATCTGAGCGGCTTTGCAGCAGCAAAAAAGCGGGATATCTCAGCTTATCGTTCTTCTCATCAAGAAGCGCCACTAGCCGATGCAGATCATCTTGGGTCAGCGCTTTTGCCGCTTGCGGTACGCTTTCTTTGTCCATTGATAAAAGATCATCCAGATTCATGGCAGCAGCCCTTTCTACATTTGCATCAATTATACCACCTTTTCATAGCTAATTGTATTTTTCTGCGCTTGCGGGTTAAACATCAGCCGATGATATCGGCGACATCGGATAAAAGCGCAGGGATAATACCAAAAATACATACCAAAAGCGCTGCTATCCCCATGATTATTATTGTACAAACCATGAGTGCTTTGGCCTTCTGGTCATTTGATTCAGGATTCGCTGCCCATATACGCTTCTGTTGATTTTTGTCATCCATTATATGCCCCCAAAGAATAATAAAGAAAAAGCTTTATTATTATAGACGCATCATTGGCATCATTTGTTCCCCACATTTTCTTAATTTGATGATATATGTTTCTTTCTTGCGTATTTCTAGAATAATATAAATCGGCTTGATACTCTCATATATATGGCAATAAATATATCTTTTTTGATAGTATTAACGTTGATTTTACATCATTTAACATTATGCTAACTTGACTTTTTAAGTTTTATGTCCTATTGCAGGTGACAAACAAAATTCACTACGCTATAATAAGTAGCTGGACGGGCGAGCCATTATGCCGCCACGAATCAAGCAAATTTTGGAGGACAATAAATGACCATCGTAGCGGTATTTCTACTGTTAGGCGGCCTCGGCATGTTTTTGTACGGCATGAAGATGATGTCTGACGGGCTGGAAAATGTGGCCGGGGACCGGATGCGGCGTGTGCTTGAGGTTCTTACAAGCAAACGACCGGCTGGAGTCTTGGTCGGCGCAGGCGTCACAGCCGTGGTACAAAGCTCATCGGCAACCACTGTCATGGTTGTGGGCTTTGTCAACGCAGGCCTTATGACACTGCTTCAAGCCACAGGCGTCATCATGGGCGCCAACATCGGTACAACCATCACGGCCCAGTTGATTGCTTTCAAACTTTCTGACATCGCTCCTTTCTTTCTTTTCATCGGTATGGTCTTTACCGTATTTGTCAAAAAACGCGTACTCTCGCGCTTCGGTGAAATTTTACTCGGCTTCGGCATCCTGTTTGTGGGCCTTACGCTGATGTCTCAGGCAATGGCGCCGCTGCGGGAAAGCGAATTGTTTCGCAATCTGCTTGTGAGCTTTAAAAGCCCTGTCGTGGGTGTGGCTTTCGGCGCGATTTTCACCGCCGTGATTCAAAGCTCATCTGCTTCCGTGGGTATTTTGCAGGCACTTGCCGGACTTGGCCTTATCGGCCTCGATTCTGCGGTTTATGTCATACTCGGACAAAACATCGGCACATGCGTCACAGCGTTGTTGGCCGCGATCGGCACAAGCCCGAACTCCAAGCGGACCGCCGGCGTTCACCTGATGTTCAATATAATGGGGAGCTTTATCTATCTGCTCATTATTGCGGCATTCCCGGCCATCGTGTCATGGGTGGCATCGATCTCCCCCGATAATATTGCTCGTCAGATCGCAAATTTCCACACATTGTTCAATGTTTCTGTGACGATATTGCTGTTTCCGTTCGCTAAGCCGATGGTTAAGCTCATCACGCGCATCATTCCTGAGAAGAATGAACCGGACCGTGTTGAGAAAAAACTTGTTTACTTGGACGAGCGTATCGCTCAGACACCGTCAATCGCTTTAAGCCAGACATTAAAGGAATTGAGCCGCATGGGGGAAATTTCCTTCGACAATTTCCAGCGTTCGCTGGATGCCTTTTTCAATCATAATGAGCAGCGGGCCAACCGCGTGCTTGACGTAGAAAAGACGATCGATTATCTGACTCACCACATCACGCATTATCTTATCGAATTCCGCGGTATGGAACTATCAGAAAATGACTTAGTCACCATGGGTAGTTTGCATCATGTGGTGATCGATCTTGAGCGCATCGGTGATCTCTCGGAAAACATTGCCGAATTCTCGTTGTCGCTTGCCGAACGCCGTTCGACTTTATCGCCCGAAGCTCAGGAAGAGCTTAAATTAATGGCGGATAAAACAACGGAAACGCTGCGTGTCAGTCTCGACACATTCCGGCTGCGCGATGAATCGAACCTGCCTCTGGTGGGCAAGCTTGAGCAGGAAGTTGATGATATGAAAACGCTGTATATGAACAACCACGTTAACAGGCTGCAAGGCAAATCCTGCGATCCTCAAGTGGGCGTTATCTTTACAAATATGGTCTCGACTCTGGAACGCGTCGCCGACCACGCAAACAATATCGCGTTTTCCATCAGAGAAAAAGAATCGTGATGACATAGTGCTTTAAGCCCCGTTTTTTGCGGGGCTTTTATTTTTCATCTTTTTCGCAGCTGCCACATTCGATGGCAAACGTTTTGAACCGCAGGAAGAGAAAATTCAACCTTATTGGAGGATGTACGGGAAATGAAAGCCACCATCAAGTAACAAATGACACACAACGCTGCCGCCGTTTGCGGCGCATAGTGACGGACTCGATACAATTAGCAGGTTAAGTAACAAAGGCACATACAATATGTTCAGAGCCTAGACATAAGATCTCACTATTTTAAATCGTTACCCGTCAGTTTGGGGCTCTTGTTTTATCTTGACGACCCTGACCAGCGTATATATGATGGCAAGCAAAGCAAGAACCGCAAGCAGTATCCAACCGAGTATATAAAGTTCTAAAAAGTAAATGACAACACCGATGCCCGCAAATACCATTTGAGCAGCCATCAGTATGAGAACAGCGATACGGTGATTATTAAACCGATCAATGAGTATATGATGAAAATGCATTTTATCGGGCTTCATCACAGGCTTACGAAGCAATAAACGCCTGAGAATCGACATGCACATATCCGCGATGGGAACGATCATGAGAAACACCGGCACAACAAAAACGATGATCGTCTTCTGAGACATACTCATAATTGAAAGGATGCCCAGCATAAAACCAATGAACATGCTGCCCGCATCGCCCATAAAAATCTTTGCAGGATGAAAATTATACGTTAAAAACCCGAATATCGCACCGCATAACGCCAGCGTTGTGGGCAAAGCCAGCTGATCCCGGCCTTGAATGAAAAAGATGACGGCAAAGGATAAGGCTGAAACCAAAGACAGGCAGCTGGCAAGCCCGTCAAGCCCGTCTGTGAAGTTCGTCGCGTTTGTTATAGCCACAATCCAGAAAACGACGACAACCGATGTGGCGACAGCTAGAAAAGGATCATCCAGCAGCGTTCTGGGGAAATAAAATTGAAGGCAGCCAACAAGCACGATCAGTGCCAGAACAAAAAGAATAATAAGGCGCCTTTTAGGACTTAAGGACAATACATCGTCAATCAAACCCATCATGGTCACACCCGAAATACCAATAAGATACGCAATGATGATGTTAAGCTGTAAGGATTTATCATCAAATAGAAAAAAATAGAGAATTGTCGCTACAAACGTGGCTAAATATATGGCCACACCCCCCATCAGCGGAATGGGCTTGTTATGGGCCTTTCTTCCATTCGGAATATCCATTACATTCCATTTGCGTGACACCACAATCATCAGCGGTGTGAGACTCATTGAAAGCACAAGCGATACGGCTGTTACTATTAAATAATTCAGCATGATTATGTTGACCCGGTAAAAATAATTTGACGGGCCCCTTCCTGCTTTATCAGCCCTCATTATATGTGAGAAATTCTGTTATGTCAATTGAGGTCATTTACGTGTATATTTCCATAAATATCTTTACCGTGTACAAATTTCTTAATCTGAAATGCGAGAAAAACCGCAGGCTGCCAAGCAAAGTTTATTTTTTCACTTTTATAGTTTGAGACAATATTCCAATTAATACAATGGACATATGTATGTAAAAATAGTAGTATATAGTCAATAGTAAAAGGAGCGGAGTGAATGAATATTATACAAGATCAGACCAGAACCCCTGACATGCAGGCAATGGCCGAATCAATTCAAGAAGACGCTCGCAGCAGATGGCTTAACTTAACAACACATATACAAGACACCTATGGCGCCAAACCGCAGATCACATACAGCAAATGCAGCGCCAAGCCGGGATGGAACTTAAAATACAAAAAGAGCGGCAAAGCACTGTGTACGCTTTATCCTGAACCCGAGAGCTTCACCGCATTAATCGTTGTGGCATTAAGCGATATGGATCGGTATGATCTTATTCGTCCTGTTTTTTCGAGCAGTATGAACGCGCTTTACGACGAGGCGCAGCTTTTCAACAACACCAAATGGCTCATGATTCCTGTCACGGATGATGCCGGTCTCGAAGACGTCAAGAGGCTGCTCCAGTTTAAAACGGTAAAACGGTGAGTGTTTCACGTTTTATAGTTTTGATTTGGCTCTGATACAGCTATCATTCTTTTTGTCAAATATCTGATAGGTATATCCGCTTTTGTCTATCAAGCTGGCGGGTAATAATATTTGTTGTATCAAATTTACCTTATCTTAAGAGTTATACGATTAATAATGCGTGTTATCATGGCTTGCAAAGCGTGATAATCTTTCGACATTCTCAATGTTTATTATGGCCTTTTCATTCATATTGACTTATTCATAAAATGTGTGCCGAGTGGCAAACTAGCAATAAAAAAGGTTGATTATACGGTGATCATTATTGTTGTTTTATTGCTTTTGCTAATTAGTGCGATTATCGTCGCACAAAATCTTAAGATAAGGGTTTTGGTTGACTTCAGTGATAATGGCATTTGGACAGATGCTTATTGCCTTTATCCGTTGTTAAGAATGCGCATTGCGCTTGATAACAATGTGCCTTATTTGATTGTCTATCTCTTTAAAAAAAAGATTTACTCAAAACCGCTTAAAAGACATGAAAAGACCCATCATAAGCTTGATTTTCTGAAGAACGTTAATATCCAAGGGCTTATTGTCAATGCTTATTACGGTTTTAGAGATCCGTTTTCCACAGGCATTTTTTCCGGCATGTTGGGTATTGCAAAAGCACTGCCCGTTCCTGTCCACTTCAACCAGTATCCTGATTTTCTTGCCAGTAAAAATTTCCTGCGAATCGAAGCGCTAGGATATTTAAAGCTGGGGAAAACTATAAAAAACTATGTTCTTAGTCACAGCAAAATAAAAAAAGGAGAATAAGAATGGAGAATCTTACACAACAAGTCGATACGCTTTTCACCAACATGGAGAATTTTACGCAGAATGACAGTCTCATCGGAAAGCCTGTTTCCCAGGGAGACAAGACTTTTTTACCGATTATGTCTATCACGCTTGGCTATGGCGGAGGAGATACGCAGTCTAAAGCCAAACAGACCAGTTCAGCCGCTTCCGCCGGCATGGGCGGCGGTGCTTTGGGCCTTGGCGCAAAGCTTTGTACGGATGCAGTGATCGTCATAGACAAAGACAATGTCATGCTCGCGCCGATAAACGGGGCAGGCAATATCAGCCAGATCATCAATCAGATTCCGCAGATTATCGGGAATATGCAGCCCGGCGGACAGCAACAGTCCGGCGCTCAGGGCGGGCAGCAAGGCGGGCAACCCGGTCAGACCGCTCAATAAATGTACATTAAAGCAAAGTTATGAACACATGACCGTTGGATAAGGGTAAAAATCCGCAGGCAAACTGCTGCGGATTTTTTATTCTCCTTTTAGCGCATATTCTCATTGAGGACTCTTAAGTAGAAGCTCGCTTCGCGCAGCACATGGTCGCTGAGCAGCGGTATAATGATGGAGCGTATCGAGCAGGATAAAATGCCTTCTGTGGCTTGGGATTTATAGTTTCGAATGCTTTGCGTCGCCGCTTCACTTTTCATCGTGACCTCCGGAAGCATCGGAAGCATCCGCACAGCGGCAGCTGCCTGCTCTGCAAGCCTTTCAAACTGCACGGCAAAAGCCTCAGCCAGCTTTTTGAGCTCCATCTCTGTCGGGTCAAGCAGTCCGTCGATAAATTCGGCGTGCTCCTCCATGATATGGTTCCAGAATTCCTGCGCACCAGCAAATTCGACCGGGCTCAGTTCCAAATCACCCGACATCAGCGTTTCTAGCATGTCGATAAAATCCTGTGCTTCATCGATAATATGCTCAACCTGCAGCGGATAAACGGTCGTGAATATACGGCAGGCAAGCACATCCTGCAAAACACGCTGTTTGAGACCAAGCAGCTCCCGTGTGAGGCTCATGGCGTTTTGATTAAGCCTGTCTACGTCCGGCTTCATCGCCGCAGGAGGCATGGCCCCTCCCCCCACATTATATTCCTCTCTCGTTAGTGACGTATCAATCGGAACGCCGGTAAAGAATTGAGTCTGGCGCTCGGCCTCTTCCGTGTAGCGGGTGAAAAGCTCTCCTGATGTCATGACGACTTCTGTGACATATCCCTTAGACATGCGTATTGTCTGCCTGAGCAGCTCGTTAAAGCGTTTTCTTAAGCTCTCTGCTTCACTGGCAAGCGCCTTGTTTTTGGGCGTAAACCCGAGCTGCAGAAAAAGTGCATGCTCTTTCATTATTCTTAAGTAAAACAGATTCATCTCAAGTGAATCCTGAATATACGTATTGTGCATTGGCATAATAAAAGACCTCCTGATAAATTATTATATTCTATGTCTGATAGTTAATTTTTGTTATTTATTCAAAGTAAACAGCACAATCTTATTTTCCTATAGAAAAGAACCGCGATAATAAATCACGGTTCAAGGTTGTCGATAAACCCATTTCTGGTCATTCTGAACGCGAGCGACTACGCAGCGGACCAGAATCTACAAGTTGTTTAAACACTATAGATTCTTCAGATTCTTCATTTCGCTTCGCTCATTCAGAATGACAATAGAGCTTTTTTGATAGTATGGAACCGCAATAATAGATCACGGTTCTTTGCTTTATTTAGTCGTGCTGGTCTCTCAAGCAGGCCGGACAGGTCGTGCTTCGATATAGCCGCGGTAGCCCATCGGCACCAGCTGAAAACGCGGCGCATCTTCGTCCGCCCATTGAAACCCGTAAATCGTGGGATCGTACGTCTTCATGATATCCCAAAGCTCGCCGATCGCGTCCTCGAATTTTTCGTCGTCAAACGGCGGCCCCTGAAACACCATCATCTGGCACGCGGGCAGCGTGATCATCTCGAATCCTTGAGGCACGCTTCCCTTGTAATCCATCGGCACCTCCACGCCCTGCGCGTATTTTGATGTGCCGGCAGGTCTTAGATTGTCGGGCAACCACATGCCGATCGGCTCGTAAAGCGCTTCCTTGATACCCGAAAGTATCTCCCAGATCTCACAGCCCACCTCTTCACAGTATTCAAAGTAGTGTGCGGCTTTTTTTCCTCTTTTGAGTATCAGCTTTCTCTCAGGCCGGTTGACCACCTGAACAAAAACAGTATTTGCATTTTTCGACATCTTGTCTTCTCCTCTCTGTAATTTGAGGTAGTAATCACGGGCTTTGATCGGCATAAAGAGCTTGAGCGGCGGCTTTTGTTTCGTATACGCACGCGGGGACATTCCAAACTCCTTGGAAAATGCGCGCGTGAAGCCTTCATGTGAATCAAACACAAAATCAAACGCCACGTCCACCACGCGAACACCGCCGTCGTGCAGTCTGGCAGCCGCTTTAGACAGACGCATAGAACGGATATAGTCGAACGGCGGGCGCCCTGTGAGCTCCTTAAAAATCCGTGCCGAATGCCATGGCGAATATCCGGCCGATTTTGCGAGCTCTGCGAGTGTGATGGGTTCGCCGATGTGCGCTGCGATATAATCCTGCATGTGCTGTACCGCCAGAACCTTTTGCCAATGCTCCAATGACCGTCCCTCCGTATAAAAGAATATTGTAAATTGAAAGGCGTTTCTTGACCTGTGTTGCTGTCAATTTATTTTATCATCCCACCGGCTAAAAAATATGTCAACACCCTATTGACAATTATATCGCGTGCCGATATAATTTATATCGTTAGCCGATATATCGTATTTCGATGCATCGCAAACCGTTATAAGAGGAGGATACATCATGGCAGAAAGCGTAGGCGCACTGACCGAAGCTGTCTACTATATACTCTTATCGCTCTTCGAGCCGATGCATGGCTACGGCATCATGCAGAATGTCAAAGCATTTAGCCGCGGGCGCGTGTCTATGGGGGCAGGCACTCTATACGGCGCCATTAGCACATTGGCCGAAAAAGGCTGGATCAAGCCCTATGAAAGCACGAGCGATGACCGAAAAAAGGAGTATGTCATCACCGATACCGGCAAAGCGATGGTGCTGTCGGAGCTGGAGCGTTTGGAGGAGTTAATTCAGAACGGGCGTCAAATCGCGGGAGGCATCGCACGATGAATCGCGTTGTTCATAAGCTTTTTTGGAACTGGGATAAAGAAGAAGAATGGCTCAACGAGATGAGCGCAAAAGGGCTTGCCTTGGCGGACTGTTCATTTTGCCGCTATGTTTTTGAAGAAACGCCGCCGGGTGAATATATTTACCGGTTTGAAATGCTTGATGACGATGCCGCATCTCCTGCAGGCCGCAAGGATATTCAGCGTATTAAGCAAACGGGATGTGAGCTTATTGCGGCGCACGAAAAGTGGGTGTATTTCCGCAAAAAAGCTGCTGACGGGCCATTTACGCTGCATCCAAATCACCCGTCACAGGTCACCCATAATAAAAAGGTGCGCGCGCAACACTCTCAACTCGCTGCTTGGGAACTCATCGTCGGGCTCATCATCGTGATATACGCCTTGCTGTTTGCAAAGTCACCTGAGCTTCGCATCACCATTATGGCACTGGGAGCCTTGCCCATTATCCTTGGCGGTGTGTTCATCTCCTTGATGATCCGCACCACGTACAAGATCAGCAAGCTAAAAAGAGAAATGTTGATGCAGTAAGAATATCAGAGATCTTTTTGTGCAAAAGCCGGATGATAACGGATGCTTATGAGGGAGGTTAATGAATCATGAAACATGTTATTCGCAAACCATATTGGAACTGGGAAAAGGAAGAAAAATGGCTTAATAAGCTGAGTGCCAAGGGGCTTGCCTTGGTGGACTACTCATGGTGCCGTTATGTATTTGAAGACACGCCGCCGGGTGAATACATCTACCGAATTGAGCTTCTCGATTACTGGCCGAGAAGTGCGGAAGGGGTTAAATATATCCAATTCGTCGAGGAGACGGGTGCGGAATTCGTATCGTCATATATGAGATGGGTCTATTTCCGCAAAAAAGCTGCCGACGGGCCGTTTATACTGCACTCGGATATCCCGTCGCAGATCGCTCATAACAAAAGAGTGCGCGCATTGTGGTTGGCGCTTGCTATTCTGGAGCTCAGTATCGGCCTTATGAATGTATTGGTAGGAACCATTCCTTTATTCCAACTGACGAATGTGATTATGGGGGCATTACTGCTGGTGCTTGGAGGCGCGTTTACCTCTTGGGTGATACAGATTACGCGCAAAATCCGACGGTTAAAAAGAGAGCTGCTCATACGTGAAGGATAAAAGGGAGAACGGCGAACATTTTGAGAGAGGACAGGGCAATGAGACATATCATACACAAAGCTTTTTGCAGTTGGGAAAAAGAAGAAGCGTGGCTCAACAAGATGAGCGTCAAAGGGCTTTCTTTGGTCGATTATTCATGGTTCCGTTATGTGTTTGAAGAAACAAAGCCATGCGAATATATTTACCGGATTGAGCTGATAAACCGTCCCGTTGCACAAGACATTGATCATGAAGAGTTCGCCAGGGTAAACGGCATTGAATTTGTGTCGGTATACGGTCGATTTGTGTATTTTCGGAAAAAGGCAACCGACACATTCTTTTTCCGCCGCGCAAGCATCCCTTTTGTGATTGACCGAACCGGCAAGGCAAGGCTGTTTTGGCTGGCCGCTGCCGTCTTTGCACTCTGCTTTGGCAGCGTGAATATCGTGGCGGGCAGCATCTCGCCATGCTCCCCCATACACGTCGTTCTCGGTATACTTGTTCTCGTTCTGGCCGCTCAATTGACGGTTATGGGCGTACAGATCACGCGCAAAATCCGGCGATTAAAGCGGGAACTGCTGATACGCGAGAGTTAAGGGACGGAAAACGTCCCTTTTGTTTGGCGAAAAACCCCATATATGGTCATTCTGAGCGCAAGCGACTACGAAGTGGCCCAGAATCTGAAAAGTTACTTAAACACTATAGATTCTTCACTTCGCAATGCTCGTTCAGAATGACAGTAACAGCTACTTATCGTTTAATGTGATGCGTTTAAGACGCATGATGATTCTGAGCACAAGCGATTGACTACGAAGTGGAACGAATGACATGCGATCATTGACGAAACACAAGAATTTTCATCTAAATTAAACACGTATTCAATTCCGTACGATACGCGCAATGGCACGTATATGATATACGGATACAAACGTTAATTTCAAAACTTTATCTTTACATCAAAACTAAGTAGTCGAGGCCGCGGCGGCGGATGCCGACGATGCGGCTGCAACAGCAATGGCCGTCTGCTGGGCGATCACAATGTTTGTCATACTGGTTGTCAGCACAGTATCGAGCACGTCTTGTTTGATTTGCTCGACGGATGATAACGTCACAAGACCAGCGGACAGTAGCAATATTTCCTGCTTGGCGACAGTCCAAGTGCCAAAGCCCTTCTTCCCGCGCAGCAGCTGCATGGTTTCCTCAATCTGCGCCGCAATGGATTCTGCTTCCATTGGAAGCAGCGCCAGCACACCGAGGGAGGAAAGCGTATATTGTCTGTCCAGCTTCAATCTTCGGCTGCGCAAGGCGTCGCGTAAAGTCATAATGCGTCTTTGAATGCCGGATGTATCGTCTCCGAGCACCAGCACCTGCGACAAAGCCTGCACCCCCGTTCCCGTATGAAATTCCGGCCGCAGGGATTGATACAGCCGCTCCATTTTCTGCACACCCGATGTCACTTCAATATCCGAAAGCCCCAACATGGCCGAGAAGATATAGTCATCTTGTCCGGTAAGCCATCGGTGATCGCGTTTCATGCCGTCATAAAACGCCTTTGCTCTGCCAATCTTCTCATCGTACTCATCTTGCGGTGCGTTGGCCGCAATTTGATAAGCGGCGACGACAAGATAATCGGACGCGCGGAAGCCTACTCGCTTCATTTCTTCGTAAACAGTAAGCGTATTGTTAAGCAGCGCGGGTGGATTGTCGCGTAGCGAAAGCAGCGTGGCCACCGTCATCATCGAATTGCCGCGGAAGGAAGAAAATAATCCCGCAGACCTTTTAAGAAGGTCATAGCAGTCCCGTATGGCGGATGGATTGATCTCTTTTTCTTCGGATGCATACAACAAAGCGGCAAGGCGCTTCATCATCGCGTTTTGCCATGTGAATTCTTTCTTGATAATCTGCGTGTTATCCGCAAACAGTTTCAGCCTTTGCAACGCGTTCGTTTCCATCGATCCGCCTCCCGACTCTAAATATATTTTGTATTATATCACGTCATCTCATTATCGTCATAAAACAAATACAATATGATGCCGCAGTTATCGGCCAAACCCGCCCAGCAAATAGTCTTCCACGGCATCCGAAGTGCGCGGGCTTCTGCCAAACGGGTATGGTTCGTCCGGCACGCTTAATACCGGGCTTATTTGACGCCGCGAACACCAGTAGCGCAGCGCATCGGGACTATGTGTCAGGTCATGCGGCTGCGTCGCCGCATCACCCGGACGTGCCGAATCATGAAGCAGCAGCGGCAGGCATTTGAGCAAAGGTATGCAAGACGAGAAGAACATCATGCGTGGCTCTCCCCTGTCGCACCTCAGATATTCCTTAACGTTGAGCCAGCCGTCGATACGGCTGTTGCCCGCCTTGACGAGAGGCACGCCGTTCGCCGCGAATATCTCGGCGGCACTGCGTCCCGTGTCCTGCCGCCTGTTCCAAAGGTCGGGCGGCGCGATATATTCCTCCACCGTTTCGTTTTGCGCACCGCGTATCGCCGCGGCCGCCTGCGAGACCGTGAGATCGGGCATCTCGATGCTGCGGTAGCAGTAAGCACGGCCCGACGGGCTCACCGCGAACCAAAGCGCGGCAAGCATATCGAGACCATAATCGAGCGCGACACTTCTTCGCCATCCGTCGGGAATCACAAAGGGCGTGCATACATGCGTGTCCTCGCTGTATTCGGTGAAATACTGCCCCGCAAACACATTCCAGTCGCCGTCCAGCCACGCACGCCGCAGTGAGGGCTCAAGGCTCTCAAGCTGACGCACATAGCTCGCGCTGCGTTGTGCCAGTTCTTTTTTCTCGGACAGACTTTTGCCGTCTTTATCTTTTCGCAGCTCGGCCAGTTTGCGTTTATACCCGTCGTCGTTGGCAAACAGCGGCGCATTGTCCCACACACGCGCCTGTATAAACGTATAGTCACGCGCGTCCTCCCCGCGTTTAAAATCCCGGTCGATGAACAGCCGCTTGACCCACGCATGCCCCACACCGCCGGGATTGCAGGTCACATAGGTGCGCTTAGGATAAGCGCCCGTGCCGCGCACACACGCGCACAACCAGCCGAACTGATACTCGGTGAGCTGCGTGGCTTCATCCAGAAAAAGCACGTCGCACTCCTGTCCCTGATACTGAAGCACATCATCTTCCGAGTTACAGTACCCGAGCTTGATGCGCGATCCCCACGGAAACGTAAAGACCTTTTCACTATCGCTATATTTGGGCTTTAAATATTTGGGCAGCCGCGCGTATACAGCGAGCAGCCTCTTTGTATGGTTCTCATGCAGCTCCGGGAAAGAGCGCCGCACGATGAGCATCTGTATACCCGGATACGCAAACGCCAGATATGTCGCCTTGGCGCGTATCGCGTGCGACTTGCCGCCGCCCTTGGCGCCGCCATATCCCACAAACCGCGTCTTTGCCTGCAAAAACTCAGATTGCTTTTGCGTCGGCTTGCCGAATGCCCTCAAAAGCATCGTCTCCACACTCTCGTCTCTTCTCATAAAAAAAAGCGCCTAACGCAAACCGTTTGGCGCAAAACACTTCCTTTCTTATTTCTCAATCACGATCACGGTGACGGGACAACCCTCCGCCGCCTCAACCGCCGCATCCTCAACCTCTTTGGGTATCTCGTCCACATAGGCTTCGGCGAGTCCGTCCTCCGCCATTCTGAATACTTCCGGACACGTATCCGCACACAGTTCACAGGATATGCAACCGTCACGGTCAATAACTGCTTTCATTGTCGATTCCTCCTTGGTTACACAAAAGTCAATACTATTGTACCCCAAGAATTACCGACTATTCAATGGTAGCTATTGGGAATACTTTTTCAAACGCCCCATATCAAACGGCGGCATCGCGCAGGCGGGAGCGCTTTCTCCAAGCGCGCCCGTGGCTTCAAGCTGCTTGACGTTCATCGAGGACGGCTTGTCGGCCTCTTCCCAATAGCGCTGGATATGCAGCAGCGCTATTTCGACGCAGCGGCTCAGCGCCTGATTGGCAAGCACAGCGGCATTGCCCGCGTCCTGCTCGCAGACATAGCCCTCGCGCCATAGGCCAAGTACGCTGCGCGGCACCTCCAGCGCAATGCAAAGCCCCGATATGCTGTATTTGCCCGTCTCAGCCGCGTCTTTTAAATACACATTGGTACGACGTTTGACCGCGTCAATATCCATGTTCCATCCGCTGTCCGACTGCACCGTGTACAAACCTTCCTCCTTAAGCTGCGTACCGCTCACCCGCGTTTTCCTTTTCGCCATAAGCACCTCGCTTCGTATGTTTTGGAAGAGCTTACCCCAAAAATGCGCTCACTGCCGCTCAATATACATGCTGTGGTCACGCTCAGCACATTGGGATGGACATAAAAATGGCCTAATCTCCCATTGTGATGCCGAATCCGACTGCAAAAAGTCTTGTTTTTCTACATCCTTCACTGTATGCAACTTCATATATCTGATATCTATTACCAGCAGCATATGGTATAATACGCTTATTGTATGTTGTTTTCGCGTTTTTAGGAGGGAGAATATGAATTGTACACAGTGCGGTTACCTGAACCCCGAAGGCTCGCGTTTTTGCAGACAGTGCGGCAAGCCGCTTCAAGCGCAAGCCCCAGATCAACAGCCCGCGGCGCCTGCCGCTTCACCACAGCCGCCTCAGCCTGAGCAGCAACCTCAGCCTCAGTCTCAGTTTCAGTCTCAATATCAGCCGCAGCCGGGAACTTACCCGCCGCAGCAGCCTTATGTGCCGCCGCAGCAACCGCCATATGGCATGCCGCCGCAGCAAGGCGCGCCCCGCAAGAAGAAAACAGGCCTTATCATCGGCCTTGTTTCGGGCGGTGTGGTGCTTGTCGCCGCGGCCGTCGTGCTCGTGCTGCTTTTTATGGGCGGCACGCCTGTGACCGGCCAGTGGTATTGCGAGGAATTTGGCCGCGCGCTCGTTTTTAACGAAGATAACACGGTGGATGCATACGGTTTAACGGGTGCGTTCCAAACGGATTACACGTATGACAAAGGCAAAGCGGCCGGTTCAATTGCCGGCAGTGACGGCGATTATGCGTTCACGGTCAACAAAGACGCGCTTGTTCTTGATGACCGCAACGGCAAAAGCACTTTCGTGAAGCTCAAAGATGGCAGCGACGTGGAAGAGTATGTGCTCAAAGCCATGGAAGGCCTATGGAGCAGTGAAGAAATCGGCGAAATCCTCAAATTCAATGACGGCAGGGTCTTGGTTTTCTCGGGCTACGGCGACTTTCAAGGCATATATGAGTATGACATTGAAAAAGGTGAAGGCGTTTTCACCGTCAATAATCAGGATTTTACCTTCAGCGCCGATTACGACCTGATCACTGTCAACGATACAGGTTCATACAATAAGGCGGACAGCCATATTGACGTTGAGGCTTTTGTGAGCCAGTATGCCATGCCCATCCTCGGAATGTGGTATGACACATCGGGGACTTACGGCACCATTGAATTTTATCAGGACGGCAAAGCAGAGGTTGTGATGTTCGGTCAGCCGCTGACTGCCGAATACACATATGATGCGGCCACCGGAACCGGCACGTTCTTTACGGATATGACAGGCGAAACATCGCCAATGACGCTGACCAATGGCGTGATCGAGATCGACGGTATACAGTACACACAAGACGTTGTTGAACAAATGAGTATGGAAGACCTGCAGGGCGCGGTGACAGGTACGTGGTATGAAACCACGGGCACGCTTGGCACCATTACTTTCTACGAGGACGGCTCTGTGGGCATGGACATGTACAGCGAGTACTATACCGGCACTTATTCATACGATCCCATAACCGGCAGCGGCGAGATTTATGAAGATACCTCAGGCGCATCCAACGGCTTTACCTTGCAGGACGACGCCATTTACATTGAAGACGTTGTGTACACACGCGACTACGTCGAACCGGCAACGGGTATATTGGGAATGTGGTACGATGCGTCGGGAATGGCGGGTACGATCAACTTTTACGATGACGGCAGTGTACTCATGGAGACCTACGGTGTGCAGTTGGTGGGCACATACGCATTTGATGTGATGACGGATTCCGGTTCGATGACCGTCTCCTATCAGGACGAAACCTTGTCATGCGATCTGTCGCTGCACCAGGGCATGCTCGATGTGGAAGGCATTCAATACACCAAGGATTACGTGGAGCAGATAGAAGTGACAGGCCCGTAAAAAGGCTGCATGAACAACGGCGAATGCTGTATGATATTTAATACTTCTAATAGCCTGAACCGGCAGGAGCGTTGCGCTAACGCCGGTTCTTTTGATCCACCTAAACTTAAAAGCTTGTTCTTTTCTTCAATATCAGAATGCCGTAAGTGCTATGTCCAGCATATGCTAACCCCAGATCACATCGCCCATCGCGAGCTTTGTCTTGATATCATCAATCGTGGTATCCTTGCTGATATGCATGAACTCAATGCCTAATATCTCAGCAAAGTCCGCCATGTTCTCGGCTGTCAGATCGTACGACATCACGCTGTGATACGTGCCCCCGCAGCGTATCCACGCTTCGTTGCGCGCGATCATATCCGGCATGGACCGCCACATCACGCTTGCCACCGGCAGATTCGGCATCTTCTGCATCGGCGATATCGCCTTGATATCATGCACGATCATGCGGAACCGTCCGCCCATATCCACAAGCGTCACGAGTATCGCGTCGCCTTCCTTGCCTTCGAACACAAGCAGCGCGGGCGCGTCCTTGCCGCCGATGCCCAGCGGATGCACCTCGATCGCGGGCTTATCCTTGGCGATAGCGGGCGATATCTCCAGCATATGCGCACCCAGCACCGCCTCGTTGCCATCTTCAAAGTGATAGGTATAGTCGTCTATGAATGAGTAGCCTTTGGTCAGTCCCTGCGACATCGCATGGATGATCGCCTGCAAGGCCGCCTGTTTCCAGTCGCCCTCCGCGCCGAAGCCGATGCCTTTGCCCATCAGGTTCTGCGACGCAAGACCGGGCAGCTGATCCAGACCAAACAGGTCTTCAAAGCTGTCGGTGTAAGCGCTGAAACCGCCTTCGTTTAACATCTGCTCGAGCGCAATCTCAAGCTTTGCCTGATATCTCACGGAATCCATGTTATCCGTCTTTATGTCATATTTACTTTCATATTCCGCTATCTTTTCATCCACCTGTGCATCTGTCACCGCATTGACCTTTTCAACCAAACCGCCCACGCCGTGCGTGTTGACGCTCCATCCAAGATCCTTCTCGGCCTGCACCTTGTCGCCCTCGGTGACCGCCACATAGCGCATGTTATCGCCCAGGCGCATGACCCGTCATCACGCCCACGGCGCTTCTCATCCAGCCCCCCATACGGTTTCTGAACGCAGTATCTTCCCAGTAGCCGCATATGATCTTTCTTTTCAATCTGAGTCTCGACGTGATGAACCGTGCTCCCTGACGCCATGTGCCGACTGGTTGGTGTTCATGAAGTTCATGTCGATGGTGTCATACGGCAGCAATTTATTGAACTGCGTGTTGAGGTGCAGATACGGTTTGTTGAGAATCGATAGGCCACCGATCCACATCTTGCTCGGCGAAACCGTGTGCATCCATGTGACCACGCCAGCGCATTCACTGTCGCTGTTGGCGGCGACACACATCTCTTGGATCTCATCGGGCGTGGTGACCACGCCTTACGACACCACCTCAAACGGAATACTGTCGTCCTTGTTGAAGCCAATGTCTATGTTCATTTGTAATAACTTCTTGATACAGCAAGGCACGCTCAAAAAAGCGTGCCTTAATTGATTCTAGTTCCGTATGTTTTTTCTTTTATGACTTCTTATCAGGTCTTGGTTCTGGACTTTGACCATACGTCAAAGCCAACAGCCGCAATCAAAACGAAGCCCTTAATTGCCTGCTGCCAGTCGATACTAACGCCCATAATCGACATGCCGTTATTGAGCACGCCCATCAGCAGGCCACCAATAATCGCGCCAACCACTGTACCGATACCGCCTGTGGTGGAAGCACCACCGATGAAGCAGGATGCAATGGCGTCAAGCTCGAATCCATCGCCGCCTTTTGGTGTTGCGGAATTTAAGCGGCCTGTGAATACAATGCCCGCCAAGGCTGCCAAAAAACCCATATTTACATAAACCCAGAAAAGTATCCGTTTTGTTTTTATACCGGACAACACAGCCGCTTTTGGGTTTCCACCGTACGCATATATATGGCGCCCCGGTATCGTCTTTTTAGTAAAGAATGAATAAATCAGGACGAGCGCCACAACAACAACGAGCACCATTGGAAGTCCACGGTATCTGGCTAACTGAATAGTAAAAAAGTTAATTACAGCAATAACCGCAATAATTCTTATTAAAAATGAGCCAAAATGTGATACAGCGAAATTAAATCGCCGTTTATTCCTGCGTTTGCTGATCTCACTGTAAATAAACAAACATGATGCAATAACACCCGATAAAATAGCTAGCAAATTGATACCATCAATATTAGCTATATCGGGTACAAACCCAGCTGCTACAAAAGTATATTCCAAAGGCATCGGTGCAAGGCTGGTGCCCTGTAATACAACCATTGTCAAACCTCTGAATATCAAAAGACCAGCGAGTGTTGCTATAAATGCGGGAACCCCGACAAACGCTATCCACATACCATGCCAAGCGCCAATCACCACACCGACAAGCAGCGACAGTATAATAGCCAGCAACACAGGTACATCCATTCTTATAATTAGTACCGCAGATATAGCACCGACGAAGCCGACAACCGAACCAACAGACAAGTCGATATTACCGCATATCAAAATACACAGCAACATACCGATGGCAAGAATTAAGACGTAAGCATTTTGCTGTATGATGTTTGAAATGTTCAAAGGCTGCAAAAGTACACCGTTTGTAAGTATAAGAAAAAGCATCATGACGATGATTAACGCAATAATCATTGCATTTTGCTTTAAGGAGCCGACCAGGCTCTTTAAATTGTTGTTCATTTCGTTACCTCCTTGTTGCTTTGCATTATGCAATGCATAATTTCTTCTTGGGAAGCTTCTTGAGCGGTCAACTCGCCCACAATCGCACCTCTGTTCATGACATAAACCCTGTCACACATGCCGAGTATTTCAGGTAACTCCGATGATATCATTATAATTGATTTACCTTTTTCTGCAAGCTCATTGATAATACAATATATCTCGTATTTTGCACCGACATCGATGCCTCTCGTGGGTTCGTCCAGCAGCAAAACATCCGGATCGGCAAATATCCATTTGCTGAATACAACCTTCTGTTGATTCCCGCCGGAGAGATTCCCTGTTTTCTGCAATATACTGGAGGATTTAATATTTAGTTTGTCTCTGTATTGCTCCCCAACCTTTATTTCCATGTTATCGTCAATCACAATACCTTTTTTTATTGAATCCAATGCTGCTAGAGAGATATTTCTCTTAATATCATCGATAAGGATGAGCCCGGCCGTTTTTCTGTCCTCAGTGGCATACGCGATACCATTTTTAATGGCATCACTGACATCGTGCATGACAATCTCTTTACCATCTTTTTTAACAGTTCCGGTTATTTTTTTGCCATATGCCTTACCGAAAACGCTCATCGCAAATTCTGTACGCCCAGCTCCCATAAGTCCTGCAATACCGACGACCTCGCCTTTTCTTACATTGAGGTTAATATTCTTTAAAATTTGTTTTTCACTATCTATGGGATCGTAAGCATTCCAATCACATACTTCAAAATGCACGTCACCGACTTCGTGCTTTCTTTTCGGGAATCTGTCTGTGATCTCACGCCCCACCATCGCTTTGATGATACGCCGTTCGCTGATCTCGTCTTTACCTTTTTCAAGGTTGTCAATTACAGCACCGTCACGGATAACCGTAATCTCATCCGCCACTTTTGTGACTTCATTGAGTTTGTGTGAAATGAGTATACTTGTGATTCCATGCTCTTTCAGATCGACAAGGAGATCAAGCAGATGGTTAGAATCTTCATCGTTAAGTGCAGCTGTCGGTTCATCGAGTATCAGTATCTTTACGTCCTTGGCCAACGCTTTGACGATTTCAACAAGCTGCTGCTTGCCAAGGCCGATATCTCTGATTTTTGTTTCTATATTGACATCCAGTCCAACTTTTTTGAGCATTTCAATGGTTCTGCTTCGTGTCTTATCCCAATTAATTATAAACCCTCTGTCCGTTTGTTCATTTCCTAAAAAAACATTTTCCGCAATCGACAGGCTCGGAATCAAAGCGAGCTCCTGATGGATAATGGCAATGCCCTTTGCTTCACTGTCATTAATGAATTTAAATGTACAGACCTCACCCTCTACAACAATATCACCATCATAGGTACCGTGTGGATAAACGCCGCTTAATACATTCATCAACGTCGATTTGCCGGCACCGTTTTCTCCGACCAGAGCGTGAATATGCTTCGGCTTGACTTTCAAATTCACGTTATCAAGAGCTTTGACACCCGGAAATGTCTTTGTAATATTCCTCATCTCTAATATGTAATTTCCCATCGTCTCACTCCTTTATATATGCCGTGTTACTAAGCATAAAAACCGTTGTGATAGCTTTAATCGGCTGACGTTCATGACGCCAGCCGATCAAGCCACTGTCCTTATGGTGACTTCAATTATTTGATGTCGTCTTCCGTTAAGTAACCGGAATCCATAACGAGTTCCTGATAGTTGTCAACTGTCACAGTATAGGGCACAAGCAGATACGACGGCACGATCTTGACATTGTTGTCATACGTTTCCGTATCGTTGATTTCGGGCTCGCCGCCTGTGAGCACAGCGTCAACCATACCAGCCGCTACTTGTGCCAGTTCTCTTGTGTCTTTCAGTATTGTGGAATACTGCTCACCAGTAATGATCATCTTTATGGAAGCCGCCTCGGCGTCCTGACCTGTCACCACCGGCCAATTGTCTGTACCCGGCTCATAACCGAAAGCAACGAGGGATGAGATTATACCTCTCGAGATACCGTCGTAAGGTGACAAAACGCCATGAAGCTGTTTACCGTCTGTGTAGTTTGCCGCTAACACCGCATCCATACGAGCCTGAGCATTTTCGCCCAGCCAGCGAAGTGTACCGATGTCAGCCTGAGCTGTCTGTCCTGAAGGAACAACAACTGTGCCGTCATCCATCAAAGGCTGGAGGATATCCATAGCGCCCGAGTAGAAGTAGAAAGAGTTTGTATCATCAGGAGATCCTGCAAACAGTTCGATGTTGTAAGGCCCGTCGCCCTTCTTTTCTTCCAAGCCGTCAACCAAAGACTGCGCCTGAAGCTGACCGACTTTTCTGTTGTCAAATGTCGCATAGTAGGATACGGATTCTGTGTCAACCAGCAAGCGGTCGTAAGAGATGACCTTAACGCCGTCTTCGCCAGCCTGAGACAGTGTCGCTGAAAGCGTGGAACCGTCGACAGCAGCGATGATGAGAACATCAGCGCCCAAAGTGATCATGTTTTCGATCTGAGACTTCTGTGTCGGAATATCGTCTTCCGCGTACTGCAGATCCACTTTGTATCCTTTTTGTTCAAGGATGTCTTTCATTGTATTGCCGTCTTTAATCCAGCGTTCGCTCGACTGCGTCGGCATAGAGATACCTACAAAATATTCGCCTGCATTTTCAACTTCCGTTGTTTCAGAATCTTCTGGCTGATCTGCCGATTCAGCCGGAGCCGAAGATTCAGCGCTCTCAGCGGGGGCCGGTGTTTGGCCGCCGCACGCAACCAGCGCAAAAACCATTGCAAAAACCAAGAGACTCAGTAATACCTTTTTCATTTCTCTCTCCTTAATATATTATTTTTACTCCGGTATATAGACCCGGGCAAAATGGTAAATTCAATTTTTAATGTGTTGTGTATGTTCGGTTTGTTTCGTATATTTATGTTTGTCTTTCTTTTTTGAATTCTATCACTGTATCTTTACGTTGTCAATGGATAAATGTTCGGATTTTTATCTTTTATATCGTTTGTGTATTTTTGATTGCTTTCGCTTTTGTATTGAAAAATATTGTCGTATACTGTATGATATATAATGATGATAATATGTATAAAAATCAGGACTTTTTAGCTTGAGTTGGGTGAAACATGTTTGCAATTGAGCGTATAAAAATAATCAAGAACTATCTCGAAAAAGATAAACATGTATCTGTCGCCATGCTGAGCAATATGCTCAATGTCACAGAAGTCACGATACGCAGAGATCTAGAAAAGCTTGAGCGTGAAGGCTATATAAAGCGGACACACGGCGGCGCCGTCATCAATGAAGATTATCAAAATGATCAGCCGCTTTTGATTGATGCATCAGATGATGATACCGATGTCTTGCAGATGCAGGAGATTGCAGATACGGTTTTCCATCTTGTCTCAGATAATGATATAATCATGCTGACAGACGGCGTCACCAACAGATTCATCGCGAAAAGACTGACGCAAAAAAACAACTTGACCGTACTAACCAATGATCTTATGATTGCCTTAGAGTTTTCCAATTCTCCCGGCAATAACCTTATTCTGTTGGGCGGCAATCTCGAAGACTATGCCCTTTACGGTCAGCTCTCTATTAATAACATGCAAAATTTTTCTCTCAATCATCTGATCGTTGAGGTTGACGGTATCAGTAAGAATTTTGGCATCACCGTTTCCAGCATTAATAAAGCATCATTGATTCAACAGGCGTGCAAGACAGCAAGAACCGTCTCGATTGTATGTCCGGCAAGCCATTTTGGAGAAAAATCTTTTTATCGTGTCGGAGATATCAGTATTGCAGATAAAGTCATCACCGATTCGACACTTGAAGATACATACAAAGACTACCTTTTTGATTTAAACATACAACTATATACATCTGTGGATATCTACGAGGCGGGTTGATCTAGCTATATTTCAGCAAACGGAGGCGTATGAATTTGAGTATCCCCTTGTTAAGGCTGGAAAATGTCAATTTGGCGCTGGAGAATTTCTCTCTCGCCGATATTGACCTTGATCTCTATCAAAACGAAATCCATGTGATCATGGGCGAAAACGGGGCCGGCAAAAGTCTCCTTATGCAGGTGGTTAGCGGCGTTGTTACTCCGGATTCAGGAAAAATATTTATCGGTGATACCCAAGTAAAAAGCAAAGCCTTTTCTTTAGGGTTATTTAAAGACGTCATTTATATCCGGCAGGATGCCACGATGCTGTCGCAGCTTTCCATTGCGGAGAATCTTTTCTTTAATAACCTCCCTAAAAAATACAAACTTCTTCCGATGATCGACTACAATAGGCTCAATTATTTGTGTCAGCGAATCATCGATGAATTAGACTTGCCTGTTAGCGCTTTTGACAAGGTCTCATCATTGGGCTTCGCTCAAAGACAAATAATTGAATTCTGCCGCGCCTATATCTCTGATGCAAAAATTGTTATTCTTGACGAGCCCTCCTCCGCACTGACACAATCAGAGCGGGACTTGCTTTATCGCATTGTAAATAAAATCAAGGAGCGCGGGGCCGGCGTTTTCTATATCACTCACTGCATTGAAGACGTGTCTATACTTGGTGACAGAATCACAATTATTAAAAAAGGACGAATTATAGGGACTAGAAAAGTCAGTGAGTGCACACAGGATGAAATCATTCGCATGCTGAGCGGCCAAAACTTTAACAAGCGTTATCCTAAGATATCAATCAAAAAGGAAAAACAGACACTCGCTGTCAAAGATCTGGGTTTTGAGGACAAGCTCTATAATATCAATTTTGAGCTCCACCAGGGAGAAATCCTTGGCATCACCGGTCTTGCGGGTTCCGGCAGGACGCTGCTGGCAAATTGCTTGTTTGGTGCTGTTGATACAATAAAAGGACAAATATATTTAAACGGTGCTCCAGTGCATATTGACAATCCTTACAAGGCCATCAGTAACGGAATTGCGCTGATACCCGAAAACAGACTGACAGATTCTATTTTTGGTTATATGGATGTCAATAACAACGTGGCCGTGTCTTCTCTCAAGCGTTTTGCGAACTATTTTTTAATCAACAACTCTGTGCTTGAACAGGTTGTGGCTGATTACGTGCAGAAGCTCAATATTCCGCAGCAACACCTGCACAGCAATATACTCGAATACAGCGGCGGTAATCAGCAAAAAGCGATATTTGCGAAGTGGATCATGAGCCGCGCCAAAATATTTATCCTTGATGAACCCACACGTGGGCTTGATATCGCGAGCAAGGTGGATATATACAATTCCATCAATGATCTCATAAAAAAGAAAGCCAGCGTTATATTCATCTCATCCGATATCGAAGAGATTCTCGGTGTCTGCGACCGTGTCGCTGTGCTTGCGGATCACACGTTTGTCTGCAATGTGCCCACAAAGGATATTACCGTTGAAAAAGTTATTGAGCTTTCTACGAACAAAGAAGCAAACGTACAGCCAGAATGAGGCTTTGTACGCTCTGAATATTTAATACCGGATACGGGACTTTCATTTACTTTTGACTTGGGCATAATCGCACCTGTGATATATTACTTTCAATGCGGTTGCCGTCTAAAAAACCATATTATTGGGTGTCGCAGCCCATACCGCTCTGCTTGATGATCACATTCCCTCCGCCTCATTACTCTTTCAATAGCTGCATTGACTAGTCACCGTCTTGTATCTCAAGTTGCAGTATAGTATAATTTAGCATATATTTATAAGCTATATATACAACAATAATCTATATAAGAGAGTTTGAAATGAGAAAAGAGAATAGCACGCGGGTTCCTTAGCGAAACACAATCAAATAGCACCCCCCAACTTACCGCTACTGCTGCGCCGAAAAGATCTATCAGTATGAATTCGTATTGGGCATGAATTCGTATTGGGCATGCAACGAAGAAAATGTAGGTTTATAAATATGGACAATCAACTTTCGTTATATAAAACGTATCTTAAAATCTTAGAAGAAGAGCTTATACCGGCTTTGGGTTGTACAGAGCCGATTGCAATTGCTTATTGCGCTGCCGTTGCACGCGAAACTTTAGGCAACATACCAGATAAAGTTGAATTGGAAGTAAGCGGAAATATTATTAAAAACGCCAAAAGCGTCACCATACCCAATACCGGCGGACTTAAAGGAATACAGGCCGCGGCAGCAGCGGGTATTATTGCAGGCGATTCCAGTAAAAAGCTTGAAGTTATTTCGCAAGTATCCGACATCCAAAAAAGACAGATGGCTGATTTTATTAATAACATCGGCATATCCCTAAAGATAGCTCAAAGCCAAGAAGTGCTGGATATCACGGTATATGCAGCAGGCGGCGGTCATAACGTCGCAGTAAGAATCGCAGGAGCGCATACAAATGTTGCATATATCAAAAAGGATCATACTGTTTTATATGAAGCAGATGTCAGCAGCAATAAACGTCAAGATTGTCCCGATAGAAAGCTTTTAAATATAGAACAAATATGCCGCTTTGCTGACAACGTCAAGATTTGTGATGTGCAGCATGTTTTGGACCGTCAAATTAGTTATAATACGGCAATTGCCGAGGAAGGTCTGAATAATCCCTATGGCGCTAATGTGGGAAAAGTATTGTTAAAGCATTTTGGCAATGATATAGCTGTCCGTGCCCGCGCAATGGCAGCAGCAGGTTCCGACGCTCGGATGAGCGGATGTGAAATGCCAGTTATCATTAACTCCGGAAGCGGCAATCAAGGGTTGACTTGCTCCCTGCCTGTCATTGAATACGCCAAGGAATTAGGCTGCAGCCGAGAAAAGTTATACCGGGCTCTTGTGATATCCAATCTCTGTGCAATTCATCAGAAAAATATTATCGGCCGTTTGGGCGCATATTGCGGCGCTATAAACGCAGGCTGCAGCGCAGGAGCGGGAATTGCCTATTTACACGGCGGTGGATTCAATTCGGTCGCCCACACAATAGTCAACGCCTTGGCTATTACGTCCGGCATTGTATGCGATGGTGCAAAGCCTTCTTGTGCGGGAAAAGTTGCCGCCGCTGTAGAAGCCGGCATCTTAGGCTATTTCATGTACCAGGACGGATATCAATTCCGAGGCGGTGAAGGCATCATTTCCAAAGGGGTCGAAAATACCATTCGGAATGTCGGCCAGCTTGGGCGCGACGGCATGAAGGAGACCGACAAGGAAATCATTCGGATTATGATGAACTGCTAAAATATATCCGTATCCATACTATTTCTGTTGTTTTGTTTCCTATATAATACCCATCTTCATTTTAAACACTTCATCATACTGACACTATCATGCTTAATCTTCTTCTAGGGATTATAAAAACATCATTGTATTGAGTTCTAAGTCTCCGTTTTCTTTGACCATATCTGACGCAGCATGAACATATTCCACCTTACCAACAAACATATGATGCGATCCCGTGACGATGGAATCAACGATTCTGCATTCAATGTTCACTGGACAATCCTCGAGTATGGGCGCATTGATTTTAACTGCTTCAGCCAGCTTTGCTCCAACTGCTGCAAGTTTATCCTCGTCTCTGCCGCTATGAGATCCGAGATAGTCAAACAGTTCTTTATTATCTTTGCTAACCAGATTGACCACGAAGCATCCCGATTCCTTTATCAAATTGTACGAATAACGCGAAGGCACAATGCCCACCATCACCATTGGCGGATCAAAGCTGCAGTTACAGCAATACGCAACAGCCAGCGCGTTATTCTCTCCGTTTAGCCCTCTGCAGGAAACAAGCACATTTGGTCTTGGCTGGAGACACGATTTAAAATTCGCTGCTTTCTTATTCATATATATCATTACCTTTTCTATTATTAATTTCATTTTCTTGTTGCCGTATGTCTAATAAATCCGGAAGCCGTGTGCTCAGTCATTTATCTTTTCGTCGGCGTTAAAATTCTCTAAAGTCTCCTCACATGCGCTTAAGTAGTTTTGCTCATCCTTTCAATCTCACCTGTATCACAAAGAGCGGCAACACTGACAGCTTTTTAATTGTATTAAATTCATGCGTTTTTTTAAAAGCTTTCGTCCGACATAGTTATTCGCTTCCAATCAATTCTCAATCAGATATATCCTCAACGAGAAATTGATTTTTCCAGCTTCCCCGCTTCTTTTAAAGCTTCTGAAACAGCAGCCGTATCTCCAAATACACCAATCATCGCAATGTGTTGTGGACAAACACCCTGAATCTCCGCAACATCCACGTTAGACGCCTTTTCTGCAATATCTCCGGCAACGATAATCTCTGCCAAAGGACCTTGAACCAAGCCAAGCGAATTATATGTCCCTTTATCAAGCTTGCTTTTGATGGATTCTTCTTGAATTTTTCGTAGTATGATATTAATTGTTCCTCTTGAAGGGCTGTTAATTGTTTTGATTGTCAGCATGATGATATCCTCTCTTCTGCGGGTATTTGATTCCTATAATTATTAATCGCTGTCTTCAGCGCACCCGGGCCCAGTACCGAACAATGCATCTTATCGTCAGGCAGGCCGCCCAGCGCGTTCACAATATCCTCTTCCGTCATTTGATATGCCTCATCCAAAGTCTTGCCCTTGGCAAGCTCTGTCGTTATGCTGCTTGTTGCGATAGCGGCCGCGCACCCATAAACCAAAAAGCTGATATCTGTGATCATATTATTATTAACCTTGATATATATCGTCAATGCATCACCACAGTCAGGTTCTCCAACGGTTCCAATGCTGTCCGCATCGTCCATTTCACCGATATTTCTCGGACACATAAAATGCTCAAGCACAGTATCAGAAAAATTAAAACATCCCATATATTCATCCTCTATATTGCATTTTCTTTGGGCGCGAATTTATATCATTCATCAAAAAATGACTTTCAAAACGTATTAACACCGTTACAGCCGTTTGTTATGAGCATAAGTTCATAATCAGCCCCTTGAATACTATCACTCTAATGGGCATATGTCAATATTCTTATAGCAAAACGGAGGCAATTGGCTGCCCCCGTTTATTGACTGTTTGAATAATATTCGTTTTAATATAATGAATGATCGGTTATTTCTCCAGCCTGTCTCCATAATGCTCTAATACGAAATCCAAATCCTTATCACCTCTGCCAGAACAATTAACCAGAATTGACCCTGTCCCCATTTCCTTTGCTAGCTTCATCGCATAGGCAACAGCGTGAGCGCTCTCAAGCGCCGGAATAATACCCTCTAGCTTTGACAAAACAAAGAAAGCGTTAATTGCCTCATCATCCGAGGCCGCCACATAGTTCACTCGTCCTAAATCCTTCAGATAAGCGTGCTCCGGTCCCACAGAAGGATAGTCAAGTCCGCTTGCCACAGAATAGACAGGATTAGGCTCTCCCTTTTCATCCTGAAGCATAATGGAGTTAAACCCATGCATAACGCCTTCCGTGCCATACGTCAGGCTTGCGGCATGTTCGCCGATTTTTGTTCCTATTCCAAGCGGCTCTACGCCATATAGTTTTACGGGATCATTTAAAAATGGGGTTATAATTCCGGCTGCATTAGAGCCGCCTCCCACACATGCCACGACAGCATCGGGAAGATTGCCGGTCATGTCCAAAAACTGTTCTCTGGCCTCTATGCCCACAATTGTCTGAAAATCTCTTACCATAAGAGGAAACGGATGCGGGCCCACAACAGAACCTATACAATATATGGCGTCTTCATACTCTGTCATATAAGCCTCAAAAGCAGCGTCAACAGCTTCTTTCAGCGTTTTAAGCCCGTGAGAGACAGGAACAACCTTTGCGCCTAATAATTTCATTCTCGCCACATTCGGCGCTTGCTTTGCAATATCGACTTCACCCATATAAATATCGCATTCCAGTCCGAAAAAAGCGGCGGCGGTAGCTAAAGCAACGCCGTGCTGACCTGCGCCCGTCTCCGCGATTATCTTCTTTTTGCCCAGATATTTCGCTAACAAGCCTTCACCCATACAATGGTTTAATTTATGCGCGCCGGTATGATTCAGGTCTTCTCTTTTTAAATATATCTGACAATTTCCAATAGAGTTCGATAATCTCTCGCAGTGATATGTGGGTGTTGGACGGCCTTGATATTCCTTTCTGATTCTTCGAAGCTCACTGATAAACCTTGAGCTCTGGCATATGGTCTGATACGCAGTTGATATTCTTTCAAATTCGGAAACAAGCTGAGGAGGTATATAAGCGCCTCCATAAGTACCGAAAAATCCATCTTTCGTCGGATTCAGCTTTCGATATACAGCGAAATCTACGTTTTGTTCTAACATTTCTGTTCTCCTTTTTATATTTTAAAATGGTTTTCTGCTCCTTAGCCAATAACATTAAAAAGGTTTAAGTAAATCGAAAAAGCTGATCTTGGCTATTTGCATATCTGAACATATATTTCCAGCTCAATGACTATCAGTAGAATCTGGTATTTCTCCTGTCATTTTAATCCGTTCTATTTTAATACTCAACATGGTGTTTGTCAAAACTTGCGTTTGAGACATAAATAAACTGTATGTAGGACTACAATACATATTGGACACTGAACCTTGAAAATAAAAGATGCAGGAGCTGGCTCGCGGGGTATTGTTTAAGTTGAACACACAAAACATTACCGAAAGGAGCCATTCCTGCATGAACAACATATCACAAGACATGAAGTATCGGCAATCCCTTGTTTCTTTTGCCCTCAAGCATGGCGTTTCTCGTGCCAGCCGGAAGTACAATAAGACTCGTTCTTACATCTATTTCTGGTTATCAAGGTACAATGGCACTATTGAGTCGCTGGCTTGCAGGTCGCGAAAGCCTCATTCGCATTCAAATCAGCATACCGAGGAAGAACTTGACCTTCTACGCCGCATGAGGCGCAGAAACCCTGATCTGGGGCTGTGTGAGTTCTGGTGCCGAATGCGGGAACGTGGATATTCACGTTCCATTGTGAGCCTGTATCGCCTCATGCGCCGCATTGGCCTCCAGCCAATGCCCACCCCAAAGCCCAAGTACGTACCTAAACCGTATGAAAAGATGCAATATCCCGGTCAGCGTGTACAGATTGATGTCAAGTTTGTGCCCTTATCGTGTCTTGTCGGCGATGCCAAAGGGCATCGTTTCTACCAGTACACCGCTATTGATGAGTTCTCACGACTGCGTTACATGGAGGCCTTTGAAGAACACAATACTTATTCGTCCGCTATTTTTCTTGAGCATTTAATCAAGTACTTCAAATTCCCGATTGAATGCGTACAAACAGATAACGGCTTTGAGTTTACCAATCGTTTCGCCAATACCTGCCAACATTGTTTGAAGCCACTGCCCAAAAGCTTGGCATCCGCCATAAACGCATTAGACCTTATACTCCAAGACACAATGGAAAGGTCGAACGCAGCCATCGTGAAGATCAGAAGCGTTTCTACTCAAAGGTCAAATTCTATTCCTTTGCCGACTTCAAGCACCAGCTTGAAGTCTATCAATACCGCTCAGACAGGATCCCAATGCGCCCGCTCGGTTGGCTATCGCCAACCGAATATCTTACTTCATACACTGTCCAATATGTTTGACAAACCTACATGCGTTTGAGACATAAATAAACTGTAGCACATAAAATTTATTGTTATATTGTGTTATTTTATTTTATAAAAGTATTTACTAATTATTAGATGTTAACATGCGTTAAAAACCAGTTCATAATCATGGGACGTTAAGCTGCATTCTCTTCAGAGAAGATTTCAGTTGCCTGTTATTTGTATGAAATGAGTGGATTAAGGCCTAGACGACCTTCAGTTCGTTATTTATCGATAGCTCCATTTTCTGAGCGTTTTTTCTCTTTTTCTTTTTTGCAGATAAGTCATAATATTCTAGGCTTGGTCCCTGTCATACAACGTATAAAATTATACAACATACCAAAAAGTAAACATAATAATAAATCCTTTTGAATACTTTAATATGAAAATATTTAAAGGACGATCTTTATGATTGAAGTATTAATTCCTGCACACAACGAAGAATTGACTATAGAGAAGACTTTAATAAGTTTATTTAATCAAACTTTAATTCCCGATTTAGTTATTGTCATTTGCGATAACTGTACTGACGGCACTGTCGTAAAAGTTAACAATGTAAAGAAAACTTATAATGAGAAAATAATAATCTATGAAACTGTTGATAATAAAGGTAAAAAGTCAGGTGCCTTAAATCAAGTTTTTTTCAATTTTAATCTTGAAGGTTACATTCTTGTAATGGATGCAGATACTGTTATCGACCCAAAAGCCATCGAAGTAGCGATTAATACATTGTCAGCAAATAAAAATATAGGTGCTGTATGTTCACGTGCCGGTATACTACAATGCGATAAAAAATTTATATGGAATAAATATCTTTGGTCATTACAACATTTAGAATATGGAATGTTTGATTCCCATCGTCTTGAAACAAAAGGCAAAATAAAAGTAGCTCATGGAATGGCTACCATGTTCAGAGCTGAAGCTTTAATGTCGGTTGTTAGTTATAGAAAAGAAACCCAAAATATTGATAGAATGTTATATTTAGAAGATAATCTTGTTGAAGATTATGAATTAACTCTATGTCTAAAACATGAATGGAAAGTAACCGTTTGCTTCGATATGCTCGCATGGACAGATGTACCTGTCAGTATTAAAGAATTATGGAGACAACGACTACGTTGGTTAAGAGGCGGTGTTGATTGTCTTAAACTCCATGGATGGAATAATATAACAATGCCGGAGATATTAAACCATTTTTTATTTGTCTTAATTATGGTATTACAAGTTATCGTAACTTCTATTAGCATAAAATACCTAATCATGTATGGATTCAAAGGTTTTAGTTTTATTACCGCTACTGTTATTTTAATAGGATATATTGATAATATATATAGACTTAAATATGTTCAGAAGAAAACATTGGTAGATTATATTATACGATTAACTTTTATTTCTGAAATACTTTACGGATGGTTTCAGGCCGTAATAATGATATATAGTTACATTTTAAGTTTTTTTAGAATTAAGCAAAGGTGGTAAATTACATGTATAATGTTGAAAATCCAGTAACTGGTGCTGGCGCAGCAATATCTGGTATTTTAGGTTTTATTAATCCGATTTTTTTTGCTTTATCAGCATTTATGTTCTTAATTATATTTTTTAGATTTATACGTTTATTAATAAAAGAACGCAGTAAAGGCTAATTTAGTAAGGCTGGATATATCTTATTTTAATATATAGGTAGACTACCTTATACATGGATTTACTGAGCAAACATATCTAAGATTAAATCTATCTTATTTGTTTGATTTGATTGCCGCATCTATGTTTTGATATTGGCTTGTAAGCCATTACAAACATTCATTTTTTATTAGATGGATATAGTATTGCTACCCAATAAGTGCCCGGTGTTAATATATCATGTAAACTGCGGCTTAATATCCCTACTGCAATCCAATACCTAGAACGCGCTCTACTCGTTCAGTTTTTTAATTGTAATATCTTGTATGTAAAACTCATTTCATACTATATCGCCGATTAATACAATGAAAGCCGGTCAATACCTGCAGCTCTGATTGTATGAATGTTATTTATTTCGTCTAAGATATACGCAATTGATACAATTTAATAATTATCCAAGGATAACGGTTAAAGGGCGCAAAATTGCCGAAGGAATAAACCTTCTCCGACAGTTTTAAAATTCAAGCATTAAAAACAATACTTTTCTTTTCATCGTTTCTCCAATCTATTTGCAAACTGATGCTCAAATCTCGTATTCAACAATCTACGGCTGTAATAAATAAAGCGACGATTAACTCGCATTAAACTAGATTAAGCATATTACAAATCAAAAAACCAATTTTGTTCATCCTTGTTGCTTTAAAGGCTATGCATAGTATTCAAAAGCAGCTTCTCCAACTGAGCTTTGTCAATATGATAACCGATAAAGGTTATTCTGGATTCTCCGTATTCGGTTGTTTCCTTGAGCACGACATCCTGCATGGCGATATTAAGCAGATACCGAGCACCTTCAATCTGTAAAAATCCTTTTACGCGCAGTATCTGCCCGTATTCTCCCGAAATAACGCGCTGAATAAGACGATCATATGTCTGCCGATCAAGACTTTTATCTATTGGCAGCGTTAATGCGTCCATATGCGCATGCCCATGGCGAAACGCACAGCCAAGTCTCTGCTCTTTGGACACAAGGATAGAATCTAAAAAGCCTTCTTCGCTCCAACGTTTGGCAACCACAGACGCTTTGGGATTGATATTTTTAAGGTCACATATCATTTCTGCCGTATCACCCCGATAACGCTCCAGTTTGCTGATCACGATAACAGAAGCGTTTTTGATTTGGTTTTCAATGAAGCTTCCTGCGATTATGCCTGCTGATTTATAGCTTAAACTGTCAACAATAACAACAGCACGCCTAATCATGCAATGCATACGCAGAAACTCATCCTGCAGTATGTCTTCAAACTGATTGAACACAAAAATACCCGATGTTTCAAATATAATTCTAGACGGTTCAAATGTTTGGATAATCTCCTTAAGAGCAAGGGTCAGCTCACCCTTGAGCGTACAGCAGATACAACCGCCCGGCAGCGCAATCGCCTGAAAACCAGCGCCGCGCATGAGTTCAGCATCAATACTTGTCTGCCCGAATTCATTAACAATATAGACGGCACGTTCTTTTCGGGCCGCGTAATGACCGAGCAGCATATTCGTAAACGTTGTCTTGCCTGCTCCGAGAAAACCCGAAATCACATCGATTTTAATCATAATCGCTCCTATGATAGAAGGGGTCTGCATGGCGCAGGCCCCTTTAACTCTTTAAATAAAGGATTTAGCAACCTCTGCGCAGCTTGCTGCATCAGATGTATATGCATCCGCCCCAATGCTGTCACAGAAGCTCTGCGTCACAGGCGCACCGCCCACCATCACCTTCACTGACTCACGCAGCCCGGCTTCTTTAAGTGCTTTAACCACATCGCCTTGGGCGCCCATGGTTGTCGTAAGCAATGCGGAAAGCGCCACGATGTTGGGCTTGTGTTCCCGAACAGCCTCAACAATCGTTGCATCGGGTACATCTATGCCAAGGTCAATCACTTCAAATCCCGCACCGACCAACATCATTCTGACCAGATTTTTTCCGATATCGTGAAGGTCACCCTTAACGGTCGCCAGCACAACTTTACCGATTGGCTTAACGCCTGCATCGATCAAATGCGGTTTGATGATCTCAATACCCTTATTGAGCGCACGAGCGGCAATCAGCACTTCAGGCACGTACACTTCATTATTCTTAAACTTCACACCCAGTTTCCCCATGCCATCGAGAAGACCGTCGTTCAGTATGTCGACCGCGCCGACCCCTTTTTCAAGCGCTTCTCTTACTTCTTTCTCCACCAAGTTCGCTTTGCCCATCTGCAAATAATCCGAAATATTCTTTATGTTTGACATATTCATCTCCCTTTTCGTTCTACACGTTTTATTTCATGTCGTATTTTGCCGGGTCCAGCTTTTCACACTGCGGCAGCATTTGTTCCGTTAGAGTCTGTACGTCAGACGGCAGGGCTTCCACATCCTCCGACAGCCGATCCAGCCACATCAGTTCCTTGTCCTCAAGTTTAAGTTCACCGTTGCCGTGCGCCTCTTTAATCTTGCTAAAAGCAAGCGATGCCGCTTTCTTTGTGCGGTTATAGTATCCTTCTTCTTTGACGATCTCCTTGGATATCTCCAGCACAACATCCGGACGCAGCACATATGCCTGAGGATCGATGGCGCTGTCAGAATCTGCATGGAGATCACGAAGAATCAACGCCGTTTCTTTGCCGCGTTCGGTTGCTGTATTCATAAGACGGCAGTCGTAAACAAGCTGTTCAAAAGAAACGGTCGGTGCCATGCCGCCAAGCAGCTTGATATTCTGCACAGACTCGTTGCTCCATAGATCTGCGAGACAGATAGCCACGTTGCCCACCGGACTCAGATGCGCGCACGCGCTTGTGCGCCCTTCCATGGCGATAGGCGTACCGGTAATGGCCTTCACATAAACGCCTTCATAGCCGCAGTCTTTGTGCGGCCCTTTTGCGCCGCATTCGATCGCCACGAGGCTGCGAACAGCCGTCATCACGCGCACTGCAGCTGCAAATACCTTGGGAACATAGTTTTTGTCGGCAAGCACCATGGCCGTGTTGGCAAAACCGCATGCTGTATCTCCTGCAGGTATTACACCTGTTTTATCAGAAATAGACACGATTTCAGACCATAGCTTTTTCATATCCGTGCAGCCAAGTACCGATAGCGCAAACAAAGACTTTGCAATGTCGCAGTACATGATTGCTTCGTCATGCACTTCCTTGCCGCCGACAGATTCGACTGCAAGCAAATCAGCACCCGCCTTAGCGCAGCCTTCAAACGTTTCCATCATATTATCCCAATGTCTGCCGTGCCACATATGCTTAAGGTCATTGCCCTCGCGAATATCGTTAGGCGTAATGCGTACAGCGCTCTTAACACCGTATTTCTCGGCGTAATCTTTGGCTATATCCACGACCGCTTTACAGACCTCAATCCCCCACTTGGGTTCAAACGTCATAGGCGGCAGTGTTTCAATCTCCGCCACAAAACCGGAGCTGCAAAGATCTTTCGCGCGCTCGCAAACACCCGTAATGATTTCTTTGTAGTTGCGGATAACCTCCGGCATTGTACTCTGGTCTATGGTCATCGTAGGCAGTGTAAAGTTGATTTCAGGGTACAGCGTCCCTCCGCCAATGACCATGCCATTTTTTAATGCAACCGGGTATATAGCGTGTGCGTAAATAAAATTGTCGATATCCTGATATGCAGTGCTTTTGAATGTTGGCATAGAAGCGTTTCCTCCTCGTTTTATTAAACACACTATATGACATAGCAGGGTCAAAATTATTGTACGATTTTATTATCTATAGCACTATTTTATTATTCCTATATACTTTGTATGGATTTCGCTTTATGAATACGTCAAGGTTACATAAAGCTTGTCTTAATGGTCTTGTTAAACAAAAAAAGCAATCAGCAAAAATATAGCCTTATGGCTTGTCGATGATAGATATATACCAGTCAAAGCGTATACAGAAAAGGGAATAAATCACCAATAATTTAATTTGGTTTTTGATATCAAGCTGCGTTATATATAGTCTTCTATCAACCTGATTTATCTCTCGGCAAGGAGATAATAAACTCCGTTCCTTCATCAGGTTTGCTGCTGACTTTGATCGATCCGCCATGCGCTAATATAATGGATTTAACTATTGTCAAACCAATGCCTGCTCCGCCCATCTTGCGGCTGCGCGACTTGTCCGACCGATAAAACCGTTCGAATATATGCGGCAAGTCCTCGTCCGATATGCCAATGCCCGTATCTTTGATGCTAATCTCAGCGCTGTTTTTTAATTCATTGAGAGATACTTCAATGCCGTCCCCCGGTCTCGTAAATTTTATCGCATTAGATAATAGATTTATTATGACTTGACTCATTTTATCCATATCAGCAGAAACAAACAAGCTGTTTCCATGGTACGTCAGAGACTTATTATCCTTTGCAAAATCATTATGAAAATGATTGATTGTATTTTCTATCAATACCGACAAATCAAACTTTGTCTTTTCCAACGTAAAGCTTTGGCTCTCAAACCGAGCAAGCTCCGCTAAATCGTCTACTAACCTGTTAATCCGCATAATCTGTTCATGCAGGACTTTTACGCGGTCCTCATTCATCTCCATAACCCCGTCCATCACGGCTTCAAGATTGCCCTGCACGGTCGTAAGCGGTGTGCGTAATTCATGCGCAATATCCATGGACGTTTGTTTGCTCTGCATTTCCTGCTTTTGCAGTGTCTCTGCGAGATTGTTGACTGTATCCACAAGACGCCGAATTTCTTTCGTATTCGACCGTTCAGATATTTTGCTGCCGTAAAACCCCTGTGTAATCATCTGCGCTTTATCAATCACGCGTGAGATCGGCCTGCTAAGCTGCCCCGACATAATTATCCCAAGTCCAAGCGCCAAAATAATGGATGCCACACCAGCCCATATAATCAGACCGTTAATCGTATTAATGAAATAAAGATCGCTGTCTGTGTAGTAAAATGGGCCGTAGTATCCCACACTGACCGTGCCAATGACACCGTTGTCGGTATGAACATCATACTTCGTTTCCTCATAACCACCCTGCCACTGCGTATATCTGCTTTGCATGTTAAGGTGCATGTTGCTCAACATCTGCTGACAAAGCCCGTTGTTATGCGTGGTCGCATCCCATACGACAGCACTGCGCATATCCGTTACCTTAATAATCATACCGCTTTCCAATGCGTCCATTCCGATATTCTCAATATAAGGTATGTCCCAGCTGCCCGTTTCTTTATAACGTTCAGATATCAAAGAAACGTTTTTTTGAGCTTCATGCCGCTGCTGAGATGTGACATAGCTGCGAAACTGCGTTTCCAGCAGCGCGTTGGATACCACGATCACGATAACGACACAGATAACAATAATAAGCACATATGAAAGTGATAGTTTGGTTCGTAAGCTATGCCGCATGCTATTGACCTCCAAATTTATATCCCATACCGTGAACAGTGAGGATGTACCGGCAGTTTTTGGTGTCCGTCTCAATCTTTTGCCGCAGGTTCTTAATATGTGAATCAATTGAACGGTCGAAACCCGAAAAATCCTCACCCAAGGCATGATCTATCAATGCATTGCGAGTAAACGTTCTGGTCGGCGATTTTGCCATGGTGCTTAATAGCTTATATTCAATGGGAGTCAGGCTCACGGGTTCGCCGCTTTTTAGCACTTCATGTGTGATGATATCGATCATGAGTTCTTTATTGTTAAAACTTAACAGACTGGACACCCCAAAGTCCATTCCCTCCGTACGGCGCAGCAGCGCACCCACGCGCGCCACAAGCTGTCGCGGACTAAAAGGCTTGGTTACATAATCGTCAGCTCCGATATCAAGCCCCTTTAATATGCTTTCCTCCTCAACCTTGGCCGTAAGCATGATGATGGGCACACGCGATGTTTTCCGTATCGTCCGGCAAACATCTTCACCGCTGATATCCGGCAGCATCAGGTCCAGAAGAATAAGGGAAAGAGGCGCCCGGTTGAAAATCGCCAGCGCATCCTTCCCGTTATATGCCTTATAAACCGTATACCCGCAATTCACAAGATACGACTCGACAAACTCCACAATGGGTTCTTCATCATCCACAACGAGTATATTTGCTTTATCCATAGGGTTCCTCTGCTATAAAATCTTGAGCCGTCTAAGGCTCAAAGGAGTCATGATCACCGGCATTGATCTTAATGCCAATGATGGTCATGCCAAAATGGCTTCCATCTGCAATCCCTCTTTTTTGAGCCCAGTAAACATCACAGAACCACCAATCGGCTGTCCAGCAAGCTCAGCACACTATTAGTTTTACCAGACAACTGCAAAGGACATGCTTAAAGCTGCGATTGTTTTATGGCTTTGTTGGCTTGTTCAGCGCGCAGCTCTGCTTTTGTTGTTTTTATTGAGATCGCAGCAATCAAGCTTCTGTTTGCCAAACGACTGTTCATTGATCTCCGCAAGGTGCTTCAGGTAGTTATCTATCTTCTCTTTCAGTTTCTTAAACATGAAACCATCCTTTCTTTTATCCGCAGCAGTTGCCGCTTCCGGGTGCGACAAAGTCTTAGGCTTCCTGCCGTAACGCTTCTATCTTTTCCATTTACTGAACAGTGTGCTGTAGTCCGCCATCACATCATCGGAAATGGCTACCATTTCTTCAGTCTCCGTTTTGTCATTTTCAAATATGGGAACGGGATTGCAGCCGCCTTTGATCACTTCAATCTGATCAATTGTGAACCGATTTCCGCAATTCTGGCAGACCAGAACATCGCCGTCCTGTTCATAATAGCCGCGCCCCGAATCAAAACAGATCTGACAGGTGTTGAAAGCCGTTCTTACCGTCCCATCGCTCGCACGGACTGCAATCACTTCCATATAAGTGTCGCTTGATTGATAAGGATAGAAAGCAGCTTTTTCAGTAACTGCACTTTTATCTATTGTGATACCCTCAGGGACGGCAGTTTCGCCGCTCTGTGATGGTTCCTCAATGCTTTGGTCTTTCGGAATAGCCGCAACGGTGTTCGCATTGCCATCTTGCCCGTTGATCAATATGATCCCGGCCACACCTGCAGCCGTAATGATAAAAGCGAGAGCAAGAAAAATTGCTGTTTTCTTCGATTTCGTTTTGGATGTCTTTTTGTTTGCCATGGTTTTTTCCGCCTTTTCTAAAAATGTGATTGAATGATAGCAAAAGGTTATGGAGTTTTTATGAATTCTGAAAAATTTTAAAAATGGATACGCATCTGTCTCCATAAAACCTCCACACAGATGTGATAATGTTTAAACAAGAAAATACAAAGGAGGATGCAGCCATGTATGAATTTTGCAGAAGCCTTTTTGGTACAGGCGGATACGGTTTAGGTGCAGGATGGACAGGACGATTGATTATGTTTCTTGGTTTAATACTACTGGGCGTTGTCATTTACTTTATTGTCAAGAGCAGCCATTCGAGCCGCTATGCATCGAATGCTCAGACTATTCTTGATGAAAGACTTGCCCGGGGCGAAATTGATGAGGATACGTATCAGGAACTTTCAAAGATGATAAGATAGTTTTTATTCGGATTTATTTCAGTTCCGTGTATTGAAAAGCAGGCGGTAGTGGCGAAAACTTTGTGGGTTCTCCGAATTATCAGATAATATCAAATAGTTCTGCGGGACAAGGTTCATCCTTGCCTTATATCATTAAAATACACGGCGGTGATGGGCGTAAAGGCCTTCAGAATAAAGCGGGCTTTGACGGGTCACTCGCCGCCGCGTCTCTTGTGGTTGGGGGTAACAATTTCTTTTTCTCGTTTAATAGTAAGTGTATAGCCCTGCGATAAGCTGCCCATACTAAACGTATGAGGTGGTGAAGTAAAATGTTCTCGCAACATGAACTTGACTTCTTCGAAAGAAACCTGGAATTCAAAGCAGCATTTTTTAGTCCAGGTGACTGACAGCAGGGCAGGTCGTATGACCTGCCCGTTGTTTTTTTATAAAAGGCAAGCGGCCCCGCCCAAAAGGGCGAGGCCGCTTACGAGAAATATGAGAACTTCTAGACGCTAGCTTAAAAAGATTGCCTGAACCTGCTCTTAAGGTCCTGATACAGTCCTGAATAGATCTTTATCATCTTGTTGTATTTATCGACATTTTCGGGAATCGGCTGTGTCACCGTTTCCACAGTCAGCATCTGGGCAGCATGCTCGATGCTGCGCCATATGCCGGCGCCCACACCCGCCACAACAGCCGCGCCATATGCGCCGCCTTCTGCCGCGCCGATCAGCGTTTTCACAGGCAGCCCCATGATATCCGCCTGTATCTGCCGCCACACAGCGCTCTTGGCCGCGCCGCCCGACGACACAACATCCGCGGGTTTCATGCCGGGCTTTGCGGAGAGTATCAATTCATAGATTTCTCTAAGACCGAATGTCACGCCCTCCATCACCGCGCGCGCCATATCTCCCCTGTTAGTGGTCACAGACAGGCCGTAGAACACGCCTCTTGCATAAGGGTCGGCATGCGGCGAACGCTCTCCCGTGAGATATGGCAGAAAGATAACGCCGTTTGAACCGGCGGGGCTTTCCTGCGCGCCCGCGTCGATCAGCTTATACGAATCGTTTTCGTGAAATGTGTTTTTGAACCATTCCATCGAACCGCCTGACGAAAGCTGACAGCCGAACGCCTGCCATTTGTTCTTATCGTTGTTACAGAAAAACTGCACCTTGCCGCCCGCGTTTTTCCCAAATCCGTCCAGCGCCATGGAAACCACACCGGATGTACCGATGATAAACCCGATAGTGCCTTCTTTGACAATGCCCATGCCCGTCGTCTGTATCACAGCGTCGCCGCCGCCCGCATAGGCAGGCAGCCCTTCGGGCAGCCCTGTCAGCGCGGCCGCCTGTTTTGTAATGTGTCCCGCAACCTCATCGGATTCGAGCACCTCGGGAAACACCGATTTACTGAGCCCCAGCAGGCTGATCAGCGAATCACTGAACACACGCTTTTCGACGTCGAACAGCCCCGTGCCGGACGCGTCGGACACATCGGTGCACTTGCGGCCCGTCATTAAAAAGCGAATATAATCCTTGGGCATCATGAAATGGCGCATCTTTGCGTAGTTTTCCGGTTCGTTTTTCTTGAGCCAAACGATTTTGCCGCCCGTATAGCCTGTCAACATTGTATTATTGGTATACGACAGCAGGCCGTCAAGACCGCCCGCCGCCGAGATGATTTCTTCGCATTCTTTCTCGGTGCGCTGATCGTTCCAAAGTATGGCGGGACGAATCACGTTGTCTTCTTCATCCAGCGCTACAAGACCGTGCATCTGTCCTGAGTAAGACACACCCACGATATCTTCAGCGCGAACACCGCTTTGCGCCACCGCCGTTTTCATCGCGTCACAAGTCCCCGTCCACCAGTCAGCCGGATTTTGCTCTGACCAGCCGGGCTTCGGGGTGCTTACCGGATAGGTACGCGTCTGGGACACTGCCACATGGCCGTCCTCCCCAACGATGATGCACTTCACTCCTGATGTACCAACATCAATTCCGGCAACATATTTCATAAGCTTTTTTCTCCTTTACAAAAATATAATCCATTTGAACAATGAGCAATCAGATTCATTTTATTAGGAGTTTTTGACTTGTACAATGCATAATGATACCCTAAACTAGAACATTTTTATCTTAATTATATACCACTCATTTGATTACAGCAAACACATTATTCTATTTTACAAAAAGTAAATTTGACATGCATAATCACGAGTACTATAATAATCAACGTGCGTTTTTTCAATAATTAGCGGCTAACTATGATATGTGAAACTGAAATGACAGCGGAAGACGATATATAATTGACAATTTTCAAGTTGTTCAATTGATAGATTCCGGTGAAAATGTGTTTTCAAGGGTTTAGGCCGCAAGGTTTAAACCCTTTTATGTTTTAATTTTAAGCGAGGAGCATTGAAAATGTTATCGTATGACTTCTTTTTAGATCTTGCCATCATTCTGATGGCAACGAAGCTCTTTGGCGTGCTTGCAAAAAAGCTTCACCTTCCGCAGGTTGTGGGCGCCCTTGTTGCTGGTTTGATCCTTGGCCCCACTCTTTTGAATCTCGTCCATGAATCCGAATTTATCGACAAAATGGCAGAGCTCGGCGTCATCGTGATCATGTTTACAGCGGGCATGGAAACGGATATGAAACAGCTCAAAAGCACAGGCAAGGCATCAATCGTTATCGCGCTTTTGGGTATCCTTCTTCCGCTTGGAGGCGGATTCCTGATCGCCGGCTTGTATTATCAGAACATGGCTCAGATGGCTCAGGTCGACTTATTAAAAAACATTTTTATCGGTGTGATTCTGACAGCCACCTCAGTAAGCATCACAGTTGAGGCGCTTCGTGAGATGGGTAAGCTCAAGACAAAGACGGGTACAGCGATTCTCGGTGCAGCCATCATCGACGATATCATCGGCATCATTATACTCACGATGCTCATCAGCTTCGGCGATGCGTCCGTTGATGTCATTCAGGTCTTGATCAAAATACTGCTGTTCTTTGTCGCCGCAATTGTTGTGGGCTTGGGCGCGAACTATACGTTCAAAAAGATTTGTGCGAAACACGGCAGAAAAAGACGCCGCATGCCCATTTACAGCTTCGTGTTTTGTTTGATAATGGCATACGGTGCTGAAAAGATCTTCGGCGTTGCCGACATCACAGGCGCCTATATGGCGGGCATTATCATTTCAAACATTTCGCTGTGCAATACCACGCTTTCAGAATATGTCACAGAAAAAGTCGAGGTCACATCATATCTGCTGCTCTCCCCGATATTCTTTGCAAGCATCGGCATCAAAGCCACGGTGGGACAGATTGACATGCATATGATATTGTTTGCCTCAGCATTGCTGGCAGTCGCGGTGATAACGAAATTGGGCGGCTGCGGCCTCGGTGCGAAAATGTGCGGATTTTCCAACAAAGATGCGCTTCGTGTGGGAACGGGTATGGTGGCGCGCGGTGAGGTTGCGCTGATCGTGGCAGACAGAGGCGTGTCGGCCGGGCTCATGAGTGCAGATCTGTTAACCCCCATCATCATTCTTGTAATCGCCACGAGTCTTTTAACACCTATACTCCTTAAACTCCAATACAAGGGTGAAATCGCCTCGCAAGAAATCAAGCATCTCGATAAAACAGCGTCAAACGGACAATGTGGATTGGCAAACACAACGAAGGCTTCTTAATTAATACATAGACTCACAGCGGTATTATTATAATGCCGCTTTTTTCATGCCGATCAAAAAAGAGCAGGGATGTGCCTCTTCTTTGCAAATATCATTTTTTCCTCAAGAAAACATGATAATGTGAAGGATTTCTGCCTATTTTGTCGAATGGTTTAATATGTTTATCATTTCAAATAAAAGGTTCAACCTGTACATATGTATATAATGTGATTGTCCTTAGAATTTCTGTCTGTCGCATACGTGAGGAGATACAGCTATGTCTTTTAAGCTTTTGGAAGGAATGCAGCTCGGGGTGGCATCCGCTGCCACGCAGATTGAGGGAGGCAACAAACAAAACAGCTGGTATGACTGGTACAGAAAGGGTTATATCAAAGACGATGCCGACCCGTCTGTTGCCACCATGCATTATGAGCGCTATGAGGAAGATGCGCAGCTCATGCATGATATGGGCATCCGTCACTATCGACTAGGCATCGAGTGGGCGCGGCTGGAACCTAAAAACGGCGTTTTCGACGAGACTGAATTCATGCATTACCGCAAAGAGCTGCTGTTGCTGAAAAAGCTCGGCATCTCCCCCTTGCTCACCATTCATCATTTCACAAATCCGCTCTGGTTCGAAAAAATGGGGGCGTTTAGGAACAAAAAGTGCGTCGATATTTATCTGCGCTTTGTCAAAAAGGTTGTGCGGGCTTTTGGCGACCTCGTCAGCGAGTATATCACCATCAACGAACCCAATGTGTATGCGACGAGCGGCTATTTCTTCGGCATATGGCCGCCGGGCAAGAAGTCACTGATGCAGACACTGCGTGTACACAAACACATGGGCGAATGCCACGTGAAAGCATACACGCTGATTCACAGACTGCGCAAAGAAATGGGCTTTGACGATACCAAGGTGAGTTATGCGCACCATATGCGTGTGTTTGCGCCCAAGAACCCCAGCAAAATGTGGCACCGCATCTGCACACCCGTGATGCGGCGGCTGTTCCAGTCTTCCATATCCAAAACATATCTGACCGGCAAGGGCTGTTTCCCGTTAAAGCGCATTAAAGGCGCAGCAAACGGGCTGTTCTGTGATTTTCATGCGATCAACTACTACAGCCGCACCGCCGTGTCTGGCTTTGCCAGTGGCTTTATGGACGGCGTACCCGTTAATGATCTTGGCTGGGAAATCTATCCTGAGGGTATCGTACAGAATGCGCAAGAACTTTATGCGCTGGCTCCCTTGCCCATTTACATCACTGAAAACGGCACTTGTGACGAAAAAGACGTGTTTAGAAGCCGTTATATTTACGAGCATATCAAAGCGCTCTGCGAAAGCGGTCTGCCTGTGGAGCGGTATTACCACTGGTGCTTCGCGGATAACTTTGAGTGGGTAGAAGGCTTTACCGCTAGGTTCGGCATTGTGCATGTGGATTTTAACACGCAGCAGCGCACCATCAAGCGCAGCGGCGAATTTTATACCAAGATGATCGAAAACCAAGGCGTCACGCAGAATATGTACGACACATACTGCAGCGCGGTATACAACACAAACGAGTGATAACGCGATTTGTTCTTTATTAAACAAATGGAGGAGAAAAAAATATATGACCAACAAGCGAAATAAGTATTTCTTTGGTCTCGGGACAATCGGACGCGATATGTTTTATTCCGTGATCAGCATGTACTTGCTATGGTTCTTAACCGAGATACTGGATCTTTCTGACCAGATGCTTGCGTGGACAGGCGGTATCCTCACATTCATGAGGATCTTTGACGCACTCAATGATCCCATCATGGGTCTTATCGTGGACAATACCAAATCGCGCTGGGGTAAATTTAAGCCGTGGATTCTGGTGGGTGCGCTCACAAGCGCCGTATTCATGGTGCTTCTGTTTACTGACCTCGGACTATCATCGGTTGGCTATATTATTTTCTTCACGGTATTCTACCTGAGTTGGGATATCACCTACGGTCTTAACGACATCGCCTATTGGTCGATGATGCCCGCGCTGTCTCTGAATCAGAAGGAACGTGAAAAAATCGGCGCGTTCGCAAGAATCTGTGCCAACATTGGTCTTTTTGTTGTGGTCGTGGGCATACTGCCGATCACCAATGCCATGGGCGATGCGCTGGGCAATATGGAGCAGGCTTGGTTCCTGTTCGCGCTGATTATCGCGCTTCTGATGGTGGGGTTCCAGCTCTTCACGCTGTTTGGTGTCAAGGAACACCGTTCAAAGTTTAAGGAAGAAGAGAAAACGACCATCAAGGGTATGGCCAAGGCGATATTTAAAAACGACCAACTGCTGTTTACCACCATAGCCATGGCGCTGTTCTTAATCGGTTACATGACAACCACAACCTTTGGTACATACTACTTTAAATATGCGTTCGGTAACGAAGACATGTACTCCGTGTTCGCCGCTGTGCTCGGTGTGTCTCAGCTCAGCGCACTCGCGGTGTTCCCACTGTTCAGCAAGCGTTTTTCGCGCAAGCAGCTTTATTTCTTCGCGACCGTGCTGGTGCTCGTCGGCTATGCGCTGTTCTTCTTCTCTCCGATGAACATGCTGCCCATCGGTATTGCAGGCGTGCTGATATTTGTCGGCGAAGCCTTCATTCAGCTTCTGATGCTTATGTTCCTTGCGGATACTATTGAATACGGACAGTGGAAATCCGGCAAACGCAACGAGGCTGTTACGCTCTCCATTCAACCGCTTATCAACAAGATCGGCGGCGCCATCGCGACGGGCATCGTGACCGTCACGCTGATTATTTCGGGCATTAACCGTGCCGAATCCGCAGCGGATGTGACAAGCGAGGGGCTGCTTATCATGAAGCTCGCGATGTTCATATTGCCGCTTATCTGCATTGTGGCGGGCTACTTTGTATACCGCTTCAAGTTTAAGATCGACAAGGCGTTCTATGACAAGATTGTCGGCGAACTGACTGAGAGAGGCGATATCAAGAAAATTGATTAATCGACAGTGATTCGAAAGGAGCCATATGATGCGGCTCCTTTTTTCGTTTTGACCCACAGAGTCAAAGTGACAGTAAAATCTGCCTGCTCATAGTGACTCTTGTCATGCTGAGAAACGTCAGCAATCGAAGCATCTGTCTCGCTCGATACGACACAGAGGTCGTACCCTACATGTTTTGTGCACCAGACTCTTCGCTCCGCTTGCGCGGACTCATAGTGACTTATGTCATGCTGAGGAACGACAGTGACCGAAGCATCTGGCTCGATCGGTACGACACGGAGGTCGTACCCTACGTGTTTTGTGACAGACTCTTCGCACCGCTTACGCTGACTCAGAGTGACAGTAAAGGCTGCAAGCTCCTAACGACTCCATGTCATGCTGAGCCGAAGTGACTAGGAAGTGCGATGAGCATCCCATGAATGACGCTCTTAGATTAGGGTTGAATAAAAGTGTTAGCGTGTTCTGTTTTTGAGTATGCGGACAATCAGCCAAACGGTCATGATGAAAGACGCGCCGTAGCCGAGAACACCCAGCAGCGGAATGCCTAAAAGCTTGGGCGTCATGTTCGTGGTACAGAGTATGCTGGATCCGACAACCACCGCAGCGTTGAGTATACACACGATGATGCGGTTCACAATGCGGTCGAAACGCGACAGCACGCTCTCAGAGCCCACGAATTCGAGGTTGAGCTTGGTCTGCCCCTTGGACGCCATTTTGAGTATGTCGGACATCTGCCCCGGAATATTTGCCGCGCGTTTACTAAACGTAAACAGCGCCCGACCCGCGTGCCGCAGCTCACGCTTGATATCCGCCTCTTCAAAAAGACTGCCGGATAAATGTCCGCCGACGATTTGCAGGAAATTCGTTTCCGGATTGATTTTTGTGAGCACACCCTCCAGCGTCATGATGCCGCGCGCCAGCATCGCCACGCCGGACGGTAGCGCGATGTTATGCGTCTGCGCGAGACGCAGAAAATCCGATATAAACTGTCCCGCGTCCAGGCTGCCAAGATCCAGCGACGCGTACTTGCCGAGCATATCGCCGACATCCGAATACAGCCGATGGTGATCGATCGTCCCCCGGCATTGGCCGAGCAGCAGCAGCGTGTCTTTGAGCGTGTACACATCGTTTTCTACTGCGGCAACGATGGCGTCCTTAAACAGCCGCCTGTGACGCGGCGATAAGCGGCCCACCATGCCAAGGTCGATCCAGACGATTTTGCCGTCACGAACACGGATGTTTCCGGGGTGTGGGTCGGCGTGGAAAAAGCCGTCGTCCACCACCTGCTTGACGAAGTTCGCCGCAAGCTTTTCACTGATCTCCTGCGCGTCGTACCCGTTCTCTTTAAGCGCCTGCGCATCGTCGATCTGTATGCCCTCGACGAGCTCCATGACGAGCACTTTGTGCGTGGTCAGCTCGGCTTCCACATGCGGAAACGCGACATAGGCCACGTCCGCATTGTATTCCGTAAACTCACGGATATGCGACGCCTCCAGCATGAAGTCCATCTCCTGCTGCGCCACCATCCACAGCTCGCCGAGCACCGCATTAAAATCGATCACGTTGCCCGCATGCGAGACAATACGAAATATCCCCGCCGCTTTACGCAGCAGCTTCACATCCTGCGCCATTTTTTCGTATATACCGGGACGCTGCACCTTGATGACCACATCTTTGCCGCCCTTGAGCTTGGCTTTATGCACCTGCGCGATAGAGGCCGAGCCGTAGGGCTCCTCATCGACAGCTGCAAAATAGCTTTGGGGCGGCTCGCCGTACTCGCTTTCCAGCACGCGCCAGACGTCCTCAAACGCCATCGGCTTCACCTCGGTGCGCAGCTTTGTGAGCTCATCGCAGTATTCCGAGGGTATCATATCAGGCCGCATGGACATAATTTGGCCGAGCTTAACAAACGTCGGCCCCAAATCCTCGAGTATCTGCCTCAGCTTCTGAGGTGTCAGCCCGCGAATCAGGTCGTGACGCCGCAGAACCTTTAAAATGTCTTTGAAACGCGCCGCAGCCGTGGCGTTATTTTTCGGCATCCGGCTTGTTTTCCAAATCGGCCAGCTTGGCCTTCAGCGCGGCAATGTCTTCTTCAGTCATTTTGCCGAGGTTATCGATCACCGCTTCCACGCAAAGTTTGCTGCTTGAGATGGTATCCTTGACCTTGTCTCTGGCCTTGTGCTTGAGCTCCTCGTTAAGCACCTTACCCTGCTCCACTGTGATTTCGCCTTTTTTAATGAGCTTTTCCACCATCTGCTGCGATTTTTCTACAGTGACGGCCATTGCGCCGATTCCCGCCAGCAGAACCTCTTTTAAATCATCGCTAATACTGTTTGTCATTATATTCCTCCTTTTACGGACTTTTTGCCCAAAGTGATTTCTTCATTTCCAATACTATCCTTATATCGGTATTATATCATATATTCAGAAAGAAAAAACGTAGAAGGATAGATACGCAGCGGCCGGATTCCATGCCGGCCTGAATTCATAGACGGGCGGGCATACCCCATTGGGGGCACAGGCAGAGACCAGCCCCTTCGGGCAAGATGATATCCGAAGCGTAGGGGCCAGTTTCCACGCCGCCCCGAATGGGTACGCCAATCCATATGAGGTATCATCGCTATCCCCGTATAATATAAATGGTATATCGGGGGTGCTTATGAAAACGCAGAAGCTCAGCATGTTTCAAATCGCCTCAGCTTACATCGGCACGGTAGTGGGCGCGGGCTTTGCCTCGGGGCAGGAGGTGCTGCGCTTTTTCAACGCGTACGGGCTCTTCGGGCTCTGGGGCATGCTGATCGCATCGCTGCTGTTTTTCTTTATCGGCTACTCGATTCTGATGCTGGGGCGGAATTTAAATGCGCGTTCTCACATGGATATCGTGCGGCACACCAACGGGGACCTTCTCGGTACATTGATCGATATCGTGATTTCGGTGTTCATGTTCGGCGGACTTGCCGCGATGCTGGCGGGCGCGGGCGCGATATTTCACGAACAGTTCGGCATTTCGCCCATTTGGGGCGTGGCTGTGATGGCGGCGGCGGCGCTGATTACCGTAGCGACGGGCACGCATAGCGTGGTCAGCGCGATGAGCCATATCGTGCCGTTCCTGATCTTCTCCGTGCTGTATATCTCTATTGTGAGTCTGATGAGGAATCCCATCACCGAGGCTGAGATCGACACGGCGGCATGGTTCGGCGGCGCAACGCCCCACTGGCTGCTGTCCGCCGTCAACTACGCATCGTACAACATCGTGGTGTCCATCGGCGTACTCGCGGCCATGGGCGCCGGAGCGTCAAGCAAGCGTCAGATACTTGGCGGCGCGCTGCTCGGTGCATTGGGGCTCGCCTTCGGCATGACGGCAATTTACCTCTGTGTGATGACCAATATCGTGCACGCTTACACCATGGAAGTGCCGATGATTGCAGCCGCAAGCGACATTTCGCCGTTCGTGCGCCTGCTGTTTGCACTGGTACTATTCGGCGCGGTATACACCACGGCTGTGGGCAACCTGTTCGGGCTGGTGCAGCGTGTTTCATACCGGCTGCCGCGCTGGCTGTTTGCCGCTGCGGCGACGGTGCTCGCGTTTGCCGTGGCGCAATTGGGTTTTTCCAACATGGTCAAATACCTCTACCCCGCCGTGGGCTACGGCGGCATGCTGTTCTTCGGCGGCATGGCGTATGTCTGGATTAAAAAGCGGGATTCGCTCCGCTGACGTCAAAACGAGGTGACACAATTTTGAATAAATATAAGGCTTTTTACGCGATTACCGCGCTGTTTCTGCTCGTGTTCGCCGCGCGCAGCTATTATCAGGAAAACGACTTAAGTTTTCGCGTGATGGCAAGCTCGGCAAGCCAGCAGTACGAGACGACCGCCAAGCGCGACCTGCTCGCGCTGATGATCGCGTACCCCAATCAAATTGAAGACATTGAGCTTGATGGGCAGCATGTTTATGTGGTGATGGCATCGGACGAGAAAATTGTGTATGACGATCTGAAGATCAAAAACTTTGACGAGAAGCTTTATAATGCGGACATTCAGGACATGATGGAGATCGACTATCCGCTTCATCGCATCGACACGCTGATGGATGAAAACTGCGACCCGGGGCGTATCCGCTGTTATGCGTTTTTGCACGCGGTGTACGGCAACTCTCAGCGCGATATTGAAGCGAACCTCATCAACGTGGATTTAGGCGCAGGCGGCTATCCGTTTAACGGGAAGAACGGCGCGGCGGCTGCACTCGCGGCGGTGTTTTCCGACCTCTCCGGCCTGCTCAAAAGAGAGCCGGAGACATACGCTTTTGTATATCCGCTAAGCGGCACATACAACTACCGCGTGATTGCAGGAACGGGGCAGCTAAGCCCCCACGCGTTTGCCATCGCCATCGATTTAAAACGCGACGACTGCGACTACTGGCAGTGGGCGAACAAGGAGCAGGGGCAAGCAAGGCTCGACGCCTACCCGCCTTCGCTCGCGGCGCTGTTTGAGAGCCACGGCTTTATATGGGGCGGCAAGTGGGAACACTTTGATTTTCTGCACTTTGAGTACCGGCCCGAGCTCATTGTCAAAGCGCTGTACAAAGCCGACGCGGACGACGAGATGCTCACATGGCACGACGGCTTCCCTTATACGGAGGATACGAGAGCGTATATCGATATCATCAATCACGCGTGGATGGGCACCGATTAACGGCTATTCAAAATAGAACAGATCTTCGAACTTCTTATCGAGCGCGATGCAAAGCACCAAGGCCAGCTTCGCCGTGGGATTAAACGTACCGACTTCAATAGAGCTTATCGTATTGCGTGACACACCCACCATGGCCGCCAAATCGCTTTGCGACAGCTGCTTTTCGGCCCTTGCGACTTTCAGTCTGTTTCTTAGTATAAGCTTATCGTCCATAGTCTGCTAACCTAAAACAACCAGTATATGATTTGCCAAGAACCCGAGCGAGGCAATGCTTCCCGAAATGACCGTCACGAGATAAACCTTTCTTTTTGCAAAGCGGTATTTCGCGTACGCTTCAGCAGCAAGAAACACCCAAAACAAGGATAGCATCGCATAGAATGTGCCGGTCTCACCCACAAACAGATTGAACAAGGCAAGAGCTAAAAAAACGAATACAAAAGCAATAAATCCAATCCTGCGGCCTTGGTTCTCCGCGTTTTCCATCCCCTCGTCTGTGCGCTCGCTTCTGCTTTTCTCCAAAACCTCTTCCTTTAACATATGATCCTCCATATTTCAAAGTATTATGTGCACAATGCCAAGTTTTATTGTCATGTGCATCATAGCATTGCCAAGTTTTATTGTCAACGCCTTATGAAAAAAAAGCCGCAATACTAAAGCAGGCGGCATTCCCAGACAGAACGTCAATTGAAATCTATTCAAAATATCTTCTCATCGCAAATCTGTCTTGGAAACGTAAATGCTTGTTCATCCAGCCGCTGTAAAGACCAATCAGCCGCCCGTTAACCAGCGCACAGATCACCGTGCCCCACTTGACGCCCTCAAAGTGAAAAAGTCCAAAGAACGCAAAAGACAGTATGACAGCGACCAGACAGCTCACACAGTCGTACGCAGTCTTGAAGCGGCTGATGCTCACGCCCATCTTTGCGGACACCCTTTTGACGAACAACTCATAGACTTCGGGCGCGATATAGGTTTGAAAAACAAACGCGACGCCGAGCGCGCACAGCAGCACCCCGATGACAAAAAACAGCACCCGCCATGCCACAACAACAGTGACGATGGGCGCAGACAGCGCCATGAATGCATCGAGCGTGAACCCATAAATCACGGCGGTCACAAACGAAAACAAAAACGAGACTTTGAATTTGCGCAGCACAAGCACCATTGCCACAAGCAGGATTGCCTGCAAGGTATACTCCGCCATGCCGAATGTCACAAAGCCCCAGACCTGAGACAGCTTCAAATAAACAAGATAGGCCGGTGCGATCACCATGGATACGCCGAAATCGGCTTTCACCATAAACACAGCGCCAAGCGCCAATGCGATAATACCGAATACATACGCCAGTTCCGTGTAGAATACTTTTGTTTTCATATGCCGCTCCAAAAAAAATCTTCCCCTGTTTGATACAGAAACAGGAAAAGATGTGTGTGATGATTTATTATACACAACGCGCCCCCGTATCGCAACGGCAGCCTTTGTATTTATTTCGTTCGTTCAGCCATGGGGTGCCCCGGCTTAAACTGCACCAGATCCCACAGGTTGCCGTACAAGTCTTTAAACACGGCGACTGTGCCGTAATCCTGCTCTTTGGGCGGACGCACAAATTCGATGCCGACCGAGACCATCTCGTGATAATCGCGCCAGAAATCGTCCGTGCCCAAAAACAGAAACACGCGACCTCCGGCCTGATTGCCCACAAACGGCTCCTGCTCCGGTTTGGATGCTCTTGCAAGCAGTATCGCGGTGCCGGCAGACCCCGGCGGCGACACAACCACCCACCGTTTATCCTGCTCCGCCTGATACGTATCCTCGATCAGTGTGAAGTGAAGCTTCTGGGTGTAAAACTCGATGGCTTCGTCGTAATCCCTGACGACCAGCGCGATATGCACGATTGACTGCACCATAAACTATGTTCCTTCGTTTCTTGGATTCCTCTTTGATGACACTAAGGGGCGGCATCCGCTCTCTCATGACACAGCGCAAAGAATATCACTCAGCGTTTTTAAAATGCACGATCATGTCGTTGGTCAGACTGATTCCGTCCGCCTCGACGTTGATATCTTTTCTGTGCACCCACTGGGCTTCCGACAGCTCGTCTTCATCCAGCACGATTTTGTCAGAACCGTCAAGATCGCAGAAAAAGCCCATCAGCAGCGTGTCGGAAAACGGCCACGGCTGGCTTTTGTAATACCGCAAATTCTTGACCCTGACGCCGACTTCCTCCAAGACCTCTCTTTTCACGGTTTCCTCCAGCGTTTCGCCGACTTCCGCAAACCCGGCGACCAGCGCATACCTTTTATATATCCGGCCGTTGTACTTGGTCATCAGCAGTCTGTCGCCGTCTGTGATGCCCACGATGACCGCGGGCGATATTTTGGGAAAGACCATGTTGCCGCAGCTCTTGCAGCGCATCATGCGTTCTTTGTCGTCGTGCACCATCAAAGTGCCGCACCGTCCGCAGTATCGGTTTCTGGAATACCAATTATAGAGCTGGCAGGCCGCTGCCGCCGCGAACGCCAAATCCTTGGGCTTTTTGTACCGGAATTCCATGATGCCGCGGTAATCGTAACCGCTCTGAGGCTCAATCGCCGGAGCGAGGAAGAACTTTGTGCCGTCTATGGCAAACAGATAGATATAAGAATCGTTCTGTGTCTCAAGCTCGTTATACCTTGGAAAGCAGATGGCTTCCTCCGCCTCTTTCACCAGCACGGCATTGTCTCTGATATGGAAGATCAGACTTTGTTCGTCCGGCGTTTCCTGACGGAAAGCGTTATCGTATATTCTCGGCGCGATATCTTGAATCATGTTGTCACCTTTGCGTTGTTGTGGTTACTAATATACCACTTGGGCAATGGGTATGTCTATGATAAATGATTCCTCTCACAGGGTTGGTGGAGCGATTCGTTTATTAATACGAGCAGATAAACGGGGATGGTGCATCCATACTTCAATACTTTACTTAAATCTTATTGCCACTGCAGAAACTTCTTTTGCACTTTTCAATGGAACAGTATCATTGCCTTTTCGCAAGTATGAGTCTTCTCCTATGTAAGACATACCTATTTGAGGTGGTACTGTAATACGGATAATTGTTAATCCTTTATAATCAATAACATCAATATTTGATAGAACATCACTTTTTAATGGCTCAGATAACGATGAATCACGTATAAAAGACACAATTCCTCTACAATATTCCTCAATGCTTTTACTCATAATTCTAGCTTCTCTATCTATGCCTACAACATAGTGATTTGAGACATAGATCGGGGTAAAAGAATCCATTGAGGCAATTCGTTCTGCGTCAGCTTTTTTATCTGCGACCCCCAAAAAAATATAGCCCTCAGACTTTTGACCGATATTGGCCATTCCGCAAATTGTCTGTAAAATGTGTTGTTCAACTCCAAAATCATATTTTCGGTCAGTATTTAATCTTAAGAACCCTTGCTTAAATTCATAGCGTGGCGTCTCGATCTTTGAACGCAGAATCGAATTTTCAAAATCTAAAGCTAAACCTGGACCCTGCTTCAAAGATGAAGGCTCCTTCTTTACAAAATAGTCCTGCAATAAGCCTACTGTTAATGAGATATTTTGTTTTCTATCTTCAATATTTGTATAGTGCGTACTTGAAGTCAGCTTTGATTGAAGGCCATTAAGCGCTTTGAATATACCCTCAACATCAGCTGGAGATAATTCAAATTTAACCAAGAGCTTATAGAATGCCATAAAGATTGTATAGAAAGCGCCTTTTATTGGGCTCCTAACGCCCGGTGCTACAGTTTTACGAAGGCAATTATCTTCATTACTATATGTTTCTATTGTATTTTTCAAGACCGAAAAAGTTGTCTTAATATCATTATATAGTCTCTCTGCGTTATAATGGATGAACGACGATTCAATCCTTTGGTATATCTCGCTACAAGAATTATAAACATCATCAAGATTTTCTTTACTTCGTGCAAAAGGTTCTTCTGTCAGTACTGAAACTAGAATATCAGCTATCATTTCTTCATCATCGCTATCTCTTAAGTTCTGGGTTGATAATATACCTTGCTTAACCCAAAAAATATTCTCTGCGATAAGCCCATAACTTGAATTGGAGCGTTGGCTCCCAATGCTAATCTCAGGCATTTCTGTTAAAGATACTATTTCAGTTGTAGCATCACCTCTAAGCTCTGCTGATATTTTTCTTACAAGCTCAGCAAAAGAATTTATTACACCTGCTTGTCGCCTTTCCTGATTACTTAACCGTTTACCGCCAGAATTTATACGACCAAACACCTCAATAACAGTTTCTTCTCGGATAGCCAAGTATGAAGTTATCGCAAGTTGATAATCCAAAAAATTAGCACATTGTTTTTCTGATAATTTTTTCTTATCATTTTTTACAGAAAAAACGCCTTCATCGGAAAGTTGTTTTGCTCTAGCTAATTGATCAACATCAAAATAATGATCATTTAAACCAAATTCATTTTCAATAAAGCTAAAGATAGCATTTAGACGTTGCATACCATCAAGTATTTCATATATAACTTCACCATTTTCAGTTCTATGCTCTGCGAACAGTATTAAAGGAATAGGGTACTGATTCAAAATACTATCGATTAGCATCTGCTTCTCTGTTTCTGTCCACACAAGTTTACGCTGGTATTTTCTGTTGACAACAACCTGCCCATTTCTAAAGCGCCTATATGCCTCTTGTATGCTCAGACCACTAGGTATTAAACTCATCAGAATGCCTCCTTATTTAAAACACTTAACTAATTTGCAATAATGAGTGCGTACTCTTTAACTCTTCTATTAGTAATAACTATATCAAATTCTACACAATATTTCAATTTATACCCTTCTATGACATGCAAAAAAAGACAACATCGCTGTTGTCATAGGCTGTGTCATTCTGAGGGCGCGCAGCAGCCGAAGAATCTGCGCGCAATGAAGCGGCTTTCAGATGCTTCGCCATTGGTTCACGACGAAGTGACTCGGAATCCCCTTCTACTGGGTATTTTACATGGGATGCTCACGTCGCTTCGCTCCTCAGCATGACAGGATGAGGGGATCAAGCGTAGACGACATTTCTGTTGTTCAGGCTGTGTCATTACCATGATAAGTAACCGTTACTGTCATTCTGAACGAGCATTGCGAAGTGAAGAATCTGTTACAGATCCTTCGTCGCTTTGCTCCTCAGGATGACCAAATATGTTACTTTTCGTTTACTATGGTGAATTAGTGCATGATGTGATTCTGAGGGCGCGCCGCAACCGAAGAATCTGTGAATATAAAGAGGCTTTTAAATAAAATCTTCTCTAATGCAAAGGAAGCGCAGATGAAATGAGGTGTGTTGAATTAGCGAGATGATTTTATTCCCTGCAAGGAGCAAAATCGAAGGAATAGCAGCGCTATTTCGAGATTTTAGCGACACAGCAGGGTGCAAAATCAGCCGCTAAGGCAATACATCGAATAAATCAGCACTTCCTACACATCAAACGGCTGTTTTCCGGTTCTGTGTACGCATATCTCGTCTATCACGGCGTTGCCTCTGTACTGAAGCAGAAAAAGGACGATGTCCGCAATCTCTTCGGGCATGATCATGCCCTCGGGTGACAAATCCGGCCGCACGTCTTTGACCAGGTCCGTATACACACCGCCGGGAGAAATCGCGTGCACTCTGATATTCTGCTGATAGACCTCGTTCGCGAGCGACTTGCTGAACCCGAGCAGCGCGTGCTTGGATGCCGCATACGCCGCCTGACCCACATAGCCTTTATGCCCCACCACCGACGAGATATTGATGATGGCTGCGTGACCGGACTCGCGAAGGTACGGCAGCGCCTTCTGGCACAGCACAAACGGCGCTTTCACGTTAATGTTGAATATTCTGTCGAAGTCGGCAAGCGCGGTCTGCTCAAACGGTGAGTTGAGCGCTATGCCCGCGTTGTTGATCAGTATATCGATCTGCCCGAAATGATCGGCGATTTTCGCGATGCAGCTATCCAGAAAATCAAAGTCCGTGAGGTCTCCGGGCAATACAAACACCTCCGCGCCGCACTTTTCGGCGATATCAGCGGTTGTTGACAGCTTTTCAGTGTTGTTTCCTCCGCACAGAGCGATCTTAGCCCCTTCTTGCGCCAAAGCCTGCACGGTCGCTCTGCCGATACCTCCCCCGCCGCCTGTAATTACAGCGACTTTATCTTTGAGTGATGCTTTCATGATGCTTCTTCCTTTCTTTGCGTTGATGCCATTATGCTAATGATTGACCGTATTCTCCACGATATACGCCACGTACTCATGATCCAGATGATAGCCCAGCTTTTCCGCCAGCGCGACGGAACGCAGATCGTGCGCGTCCCAACTGGGGTAAAGGCCGCGGTTCAGGCAGGTGAGTATCAGCTTTGCCGCGCATGCCGACGCAAGGCCTTGTCGGCGGTAATCGCTTCGCGTGTCCACCTGGATTTCGATGCCCTTGTCGTAAGCGGTGTATGAGGACGCGCCGGCGACAGGCAAAGCGCCGTCCAGCGCCATCACGCCAATACCGCGCGCTTTGTAGTCTTCGTACGGATCAAACTGCGAGCATAGGTCTCTCGACCACGGCTCGGAGAGTGCTTTGTGATAAAGCGTTTCATCGATCATTCGCAGGCTGTAGCGCGGCTCGACGCGGTCAATATAACCTTGCAGCTTTTCTCTATCGAACACGTCCGGCTCTTTTTTGATCGCGTAGCGAAGCGTGCGCTCACAGCGCGGCCCGTGAACCTGCTCGATCATGCGTGCCCACCCCTCATGGCGCGGTATCATCAGAATGTCATCCGATGGACTGGGCGGTATGTGAGCGGCAAGCGCCGCATTCGGCTCACCTGCAAGAGCGCAAAAATCCCCCACGACGATTTGCGCGGAACGCGGCGCGGTTAGATCGTCCGCCCACGCGCTGCCGTGAAGTCCTTGCAGGCACGACCATATCATCGTCTCGTTCCAGCCGACGAACAGCGGCTTTATTTTGTTCATGTCGTGAATCTGATGCATAGCCACCTCAGTAGTTGATCGCCTTGCGCGTGATTGCGCCCTTTATCTTCTTCATGACGCGTTTGTCCCGCACGATCATCGAGTCTAAGTCAGACGGGTATTGAGTCAGTATCTCATAGCCGTTCTTCGTGACGAGCACGGTATCGGAATGACGGAAACCGCCGATATCGTCGAAATAAATGGCCGGTTCCACGCTGATGACCATGTTCTCTTCAAGCACATCTTTGCTGCCGTTTGATATCCACGGCTGTTCGTGGTTGCCAAGGCCGATGCCGTGGCCTGTGCGGTGAATGATATTGCCGCCATAGCCTTTGCTCTTGAAGAATTCCTGCGTCGCCGCGTCAATGTCCGAGCATGCGGCGCCCGGCTTGATCATGGAATACGCAATCTCTCTGGCCTCCATCATCACCCCGAACAGCTCGCGGTCTCTGGCGCTTGGCTCGCCGAGGAACACGGTGCGCTCACATTCGGCGGCATAGCCGTTGACACGGTTGTAGCTCATCAGCACGATGGGGCCGTCCCCCATCGCCGTGTGAAAGTCGGGCACGCTGTGCGGCTGTGCGCTCTTGGGCGCAGGCCATCCGGCAGTGAGAAAACTGCAGTTAAGATAATCATACACGCCCGTTTTTATCACGCCGGTCTGAAGCTGCCTCGCGGGCATCACGGTTTCGATGACCGAGCAGCCGCGATAGATGCTTCCATGAAGCTTTTTCATGCCGAGGTCTGTCCACGCCGCCGCGTTTCTTATGGCATCAATCTCCGCCCCATCCTTGACCCTGCGCATGCGCAGTATCGCGTCGGACACGACGGTTTCTTTAACTTTTAGCATCTGCTGTTTTGATACAGCGAAATCCGGCTCTATGCCGACCCGCGAATCCGCACCGAGCATGTCATTTAACAGGTCGTACCAGTTTTCACCCTCGACCGACGGATACTCAAAGTAATAGCTGATGCGGCCAAAGCCCTTCACCTTTTTCATGTGTTCATATTCAAGATACGGGACGATCAGATCATACGCGCCTTCGGGCTTCACAACGATGAAAAACGGGCGCTCAATCGGCTGGTAAGACGCGCCGGAAAAATAGTAGATTGAATCCTGTGTGGATATCACAAACGCATCCAAAGACGCTTCCTTCATATATGCTTGCAGCTTGCCGAGCCGTGCTTCATAATTGTATTCCATTGATTCGTCCTCCTGATTTTTATTGGGTTTTGGCATCTGAGTTTAAATTATATGTGGACTCATTATACCGTATCCAAGTATTGACTTCAACGTTTGCCGCCGCATGATAACGAGCAGGGATTTTTGTCTGAAAAGCACTATTTTTGATCAAAATAACTTAATTTGAGGATATATGTCCGATCAGGAGGACATCCCTTGTCAGTCATCATTTTTAATGTTATAATCACATACATTAATATCAAAGGGTGTTAATTTTAGTTAGTTCATGGCACAGTTAAGCAGCCATTCGCTTTCCGCATCTATTTATCTCGTAACTCAAAATTCACCCCATTCGCTTATTATTTCAATGCTAACATCTAAAAATTAAAATGCAAGCTGTGTATTGTTTTTGCTAAAACCGGGTTGTCGCAGATCCGTTTTTTCAGCGTTGTTTTTATGGGGTTAGACTCAGGCACACAATGCTTTTTTTGCTGTACAATTCGCGCAAGTCAATACACAACTTTCCTATCGACGTTGAAGGAGGGATTCGTATGGATCTGAATGAGATCGTACACAAGAAGGGAAAGACGCCCGACAAACTCGTCGGCGTTTTACTTGAATATCAGAAAACAAAAAACCGCAATTACTTAACAAACGAGGACTTAAAAGCAGTCGCTAAAAAGACGAAGCTGCCGGAAAGCCGGGTGTACAGCGTGGCGACGTTTTATTCACTGCTGTCTGTCAAGCCGAGAGGCAAATATGTGATACAGCTTTGCCGCGACGTGCCCTGCTATGTCAACGGCGCATTTAACCTTCGGGAAGAGCTGGAAACCGCGCTGCAGATAAGCATGGGTGAAACAACCAAAGACGGCCTTTTTTCGCTTGAGTACGCGAGCTGTCTCGGCTATTGCGAGATGGCGCCTGTGATGAGGATAGACCAGAAGATCTACGGCAATCTGAACAGCAGGAAACTGGCGGAGATCATTGCCGAATACAGGAGGCTGTAAAATGAATGAAAACATAGAAAAGAAATTGCTGACTAAAAGATTCGGGCTTATAGACCCCATGTCCATAGAAGATTATTTGGCCAGCGGCGGTTATAGCGCGCTGCGCAAGGCAGTCTCGACGACGCCGGAAACCATCGTGGAAGAAATGAAGGCGTCGGGGCTGAGAGGCCGGGGCGGCGCCGCGTTTCCGGTGGGTGTCAAAATGGAGATGGTGCAAAAAGCCGAAGCAGATATTAAGTATTTGGTCTGCAACGCCGACGAAGGCGAACCGGGCAACTTTAAAGACAGGTATCTGATGGAGAACGACCCGCATCAGATCATCGAAGGCATGGTGATAAGCGCTTACGCCGTGGGCGCGTCCAAAGGGTACATATTCATCCGCGGCGAATACGCCAGACCCATCTACATGATGGATTCGGCAATAAAAGCCGCGCAAGAAAAAGGCTTTCTCGGCAAAAACATACTCGGTACCGGGCTGGATTTCGATATCGAGCTATATACCGGCGCGGGCTCGTATGTCTGCGGCGAGGAGTTTGCGCTTATGCTTTGCATCGAGGGCAACCCCGCCAGATCCACGTTCAAGCCGCCGTTCCCCACAAACGAGGGGCTTTACGGCAAACCGACGCAGATCAACAACGTGGAGAGCTTTGCCAATATCCCCCATATCATTGAGATGGGCGCGAAAGAATTCTCAAAGATAGGCACTAAGCATTCTAAAGGCACAAAGCTTGTCTCTTTGTCCGGGAACGTACGGAAAAAAGGATTGTTCGAAGTGCCGTTCGGCGTGCATCTGTGGGAGATCGTTGAAAACTTAGGGCGCGGCGTGATGGGCAGCATCAAGATGGTACAGGTGGGCGGCGCATCGGGGCCCTGCCTGCCGCCGAATCTGCTCGGAATGAAACTGGACTACAAAGACTTCGCGGAAAACGATATGTCTCTCGGGTCGGGCGCGGTGATTGTCATAGATACCAAGAACGACATACTCGATATCGTGCGCAACACATTGGAATTTTTCCGTCACGAGTCCTGCGGCAAGTGCACACCGTGCCGCGAGGGTATCGTTCATCTTCTCGTGCTTCTCGACCGCTTCATACTGGGCGAAGCGGAGAAGAAAGATCTTGAACTGCTCAAATCGCTGATACAGACGATTGAGCTGACGTCGATATGCGGGCTTGGGCAGGCGGCGCCTACCGCTCTTAAAACGACGCTGCGGTATTTCCCGGAGGTATACGCCGCGGGGATAAGAAAAAACCACACGCGTGCGATATAGGAGGGAAATATGGAAACGGTAAAAATTAAGATAAACAACAAAGAGGTTGAAGTCGAGAAAGGCACGCTGATACTGGATGCCGCAAAAAGCATCGGTGTGTCGATCCCCACGCTTTGCTACCACCCCGATCAGGAGATTAAGGCAAACTGCCGGGTGTGCGCCGTCGAAGTGGAGGGAATGAAGAATTTACAGACCGCGTGCTCCACGCAGGCGGCTGAAGGAATGGTGATAAAGACTAACTCTGCCAAGGTGCGCGAGGCGCGCAAGGTCAATATCGAGCTGCTGCTCGCGAACCACAATATGAGCTGCACCACATGCATCCGAAACGGCAACTGTGAGCTGCAGAAGATCGCCGCCGAGCTGGGCATACGCGAGAGCCGGTTTGATAACATCATGGTGCTGCAGGACAAGGACGAGAGCAGCCCGTCCCTCGTGCGCAATCAGAACAAGTGCATCAAATGCGGCCGGTGCATTCAGGTGTGTACCAACGTTCAGGGCCTTGCGATACTCGACTATGCGGGACGCGGTCACACGAGCGAAGTCAAGCCCGCATACGGCATGTATCTCAATGACGTGCGTTGCGCGGCCTGCGGCCAATGCTCAACGGTATGCCCCGTCGCGGCGATCACGGAAAAAGAAGATATTGAGCGCGTCTGGGAAGCCATAAACGACCCAGACAAGCATGTCGTGGTGCAGACTGCGCCTGCTGTTCGTGTGTCTATCGGTGAGGAGTTCGGCATGGAGCCGGGCAGCATCGTCACGGGAAAGCTAGTCGCGGCGCTGCGGGCTCTTGGGTTCGACGCCGTGTTCGACACGGATTTCACCGCCGACCTGACCATCATGGAAGAAGGGCACGAGCTGCTTAGGCGTATTAAGAAAGGCGGCGTGCTGCCCATGCTCACGTCTTGCAGCCCCGGCTGGATCAATTACATCGAGCAGTATTATCCGGAGCTGCTGCCGCACGTCTCCACATGCAAATCCCCGCAGCAGATGTTCGGCGCGCTTGCAAAAGGCTATTATCCCGAAAAGATAGGCAAAGAGGCCGAAGACATATTCAGCGTGTCCATCATGCCCTGCACCGCAAAGAAATACGAGGCGCAGCGGTCAGAAATGAAGCACGATAAAAAGCATTACGACGTGGATGCCGTGCTCACCACGCGGGAGCTTGCGCGCATGCTCAAGCAGGCCGGCATCGCGTTCGACCAGCTCGAAGAAGAGGAATATGACGATCCGTTCGGCATATCGACGGGCGCGGCTGTGATATTCGGCGCAACGGGCGGCGTGATGGAAGCGGCGCTGCGTACCGTCTACGAGGTGGTCACGGGCGAAACGCTCGAGAACATCAACTTTACCGATGTGCGCGGGCTCGAAGGCATTAAGGAAGCGGCTGTCGATCTTGCGGGACAGCAGGTGAAGGTGATGGTGGCGCATTCGCTTTCTAAGGCGAAGCAGGTCATGGAGATGATCAAGTCGGGCAAGGCGTCAGACTATGCGTTCATTGAGATCATGTGCTGTCCGGGCGGGTGCATTGGCGGCGGCGGTCAGCCGTACGGTGCGACCAACGCGTTAAGACAGCAACGCATAGACGGGACGTACCGCGCCGATGAAGCGCTGGCCATACGCAAATCGCACGAGAACCCGGCCATCAAGAAGCTGTATGGCGAGTTTCTCATAGAGCCACTCGGCGAAAAGTCCCATCATCTGCTGCACACGCATTACACGAACAGAAAGAGAAGCCATTAAGTCACCAAGCGATACAGGGAGAAAAAGCGGCTTATGAGCCAAATAATCAGAAAGGAATCAAAAATCATGCTGCCATTCGTCGATAATGAAAAATGTACGGGTTGTGATATATGCATTGAGTTTTGCCCTGTAGATGCGGTCATCAAACAAGAGGGCAAAGCCTATATTTCTGTTGATTGCGTTGAATGCGGCGCTTGTATTGACGAGTGCCCGGAGGGCGCCATCTCGATTGAAGAGGAATAAGGAACAACACCCCTATATGAAAACCTCCTGCTAAGCGCGGGAGGTTTTTGTTGTATAGTTTCATATTCTCTCCCTCCGTCACGGCTGCGCCGTGCCACCTCCCTCGTCAGAGGGAGGCTAATCGAGAGCTTCTCCATCACATTTTATATATTGCCTTTTTTGCTATAATAACTTCCTTATTTTCATCGATGAACAGGCATCATTTTTGCATGGCTCCCTCTGACGAGGGAGCTGTCGGCAAAGCCGACTGAGGGAGAGGTGCCCTCACTATTTGCTCAATCATTGGTTTCTTAGCATCTAAGAGTGAAACAATCGGATTAAACTCGACATCTTACAGACATGCATATTAAGATTATCTTCATTTTAATCTTAAGTAGATACAGTATATCAATAACCATTAGTATCAATTAATTGCACTACCCCCAGACATATGCGCTATTTGATATCTTTGAAGCATGAAAAGAAACCTACATTGGGCGATCCACTATAAGAATCTCCCTAAGCGAGGGAAATTTGGCTCAGACAATCTATTATCTGGATAATGTATCTAAATAGTTGAATTTTTATATATACTTTGATAATCTATATATACATGTAAATATTTCAACTCAAGAAGATACAATCATAGCCTGCCTGTTACTCGTGACACCTTATCGAAGCTTATACGAGGAGTTTATATCATGAAAAAACAAAATGATAAGATCATCATTATCGGAGCCGGTATATCTGGATTAACTGCGGGCACCTATGGCCGTCTTGCCGGATACGAAGTAGAAATCTACGAAAAGAATGCCATTCCAGGAGGAGAATGCACCGGGTGGGATCGCAAAGGGTACCATATTGATAACTGTATCCACTGGTTGATCGGCACGAAAGACAAATCGGACTTAAATGACATATGGCGCAAAACCGACGCAGTATCCAGTCCGGAAAGCGTGCATAACTTCGAGTTCATGTATGTCTCTGAATATAATGATCAGCAAATCACGCTTTGGAAGGATATCGACCGGACGGAGCAGGAAATGATTGATTTATCACCGGAAGATGAAGCGGAAATCCGGTCCCTGATGGACAGCTGCCGCCGGGCAAAGCATATAGAGATACCTGCTAAACTGCCAGAGGAACAATGGGGTATCGTCTATGCCACAGGGATGCTGGGAAAATCTAAGGGTCTTTTTTCCTTAATGACTAAATATAAAGGGATGAATATTGAGGATCTCATGGCGCGATTCAATCATCCGCTTATCCGCTGTATGCTGCGCGACTTCTGCACGAAGGAATCTCCTGCGTATACGTTCCCCATGGCTTATGGCAACTTTGCAGGCGGTGATGGAGGGATCCCGATAGGAGGCTCACGCGCCGTGGCTATTCGCATGGCAGAAAAGTTCAAGAGCCTCGGCGGTAAGCTGTACCTCGGTAAACCAGTGGTCAAAATGAATGTGGAAGGCGACTGCGTCACATCCGTGTTGCTTGATGACGGGTCGGAGGCGACTGCGGACTGGTTTGTTCCGGCTTGTGACACCGCATTTACTTTCAACACACTGCTCGATCCATCATACCAAGATAAAACGTTCCGTGACTTCTGGTCAAAACCGGATGATTATCACATCTATGGCACATTCCAGACAGCGTTTGCTGTGGATAGTGCGGAAGATCTTTTGAACGGCGATATTAATCTTGACGTATCCAGTTTGCAAACGGAGGATTGGATGAGTGACCGTATCGCTGTGAAGACCTATTCTTACGAACCTGACTTCGCACCGCCGGGAAAACAGATTATACAGATACTATGGGGCGGAACAGATAAAACATATGAGTATTTCAAGAAGCTGTATGAAGCCGATAAAAAGGCCTATGAAAATAAGAAAAATGAAATCGCCGAAAGACTTTTGAAGCGAATTGAAGAACGCTGGCCGGAATATGCGGGCAAGCTCAGCATTCTCGACGTCTGGACGCCCGTTACCTATGAACGGTATTGCCATGCATACCGGGGTTATTACCAGTCTTGTGTGGTCAGCAAACACGTTCGCAAGAAGCCAAAGCCGAGCCCGTTTGTTAAGGAACTTAAAAACGTCGTATTGGCGGGCCAATGGCTTTCACCTCCCGGAGGGGTGCCGAGCGCGGCTATTACCGGAAAATTCGCTATAGACCGCATTAAGCGCAGGTGGCGGTTTAATCGTATCAACGTCGAGCGCATCGCCATCTCAGTCGCAGGTATTCTCATTTTAGTGTTGTTCAGGTTGCTGGCGTAGAAGGACTGATGACTTGTCAATATTGGCGTTTGATGTATTGATGATTTAGGTTCGTTAGGAAGCGTTAATTCCAGATAGGGTTTATCAAACCCATTTTTAGGGATAAAAAAAGTATTAGGGTGAGGGTATTATGCATTTTGACCCATCGGTTTTTGGTCAGGGATTTCATCAATTCGTGGCATTGGAATACGAGATATTTGGAGACTGGCTCGCTCCCCTGATGCATGTTGTTTCTTTTATCATTATTCTGCTTGCTCTATGGCGCGGAGACAAGGTTAGATTGCTATTCACCGCCTACTTTACACTCAATTGGTTGTTTCTTTTTGGGTATTGGGGTGTATTCGCTGTGGTGTATTGGGCCAAGATTGGCACGGTATACCTGTTAAGCTACATAGCGGCACCTATTCTTTTGGCTTTTATAACGATTAATTGGATCCGGGAGTTGTTTCTGAGAAAAATCCATCTCGATTTTACTCACATTGCGAAACAGAAATGGATCGTCCTGCTTGTTTTGCTGTGGGGATTTTGGTATCCCTCTTATCTGTACGGTCAAGGGTTCTCTTTTAACGTTGGTGATCTGCTTTTTTCCTATTATGGGTTGATGCCCTGCCCCACTACCATGGTGGTGCTGAGCTTGTTTACGCTGACTTATCCCAAGGGGAATCGGACGCTTTTTAATCTGATGACGGCATATGCAATCATCATCGGCACCGCCACCGTATTGACCGGATGGCTGCCGGACATTCCGTTTATCCTGCTTGGCGTGTATGGCCTTTGCCTTATCCTCAGAAGAAAATATGAAGATAAAGCAAGATGCAGGGAATTGAATATATGAAAAGCGGCTTATAAATCATGGATAAACGAGCATACACGGCTGATTGAATCCCACTCAAGCCCGTCTCTTACCGATCTGTTCCATATTTTTATCAATGAACAGGCATCATTTCTGCAAGGCTCCCTCTGACGAGGGAGCTGTCGGTAAAGCCGACTGAGGGAGAGATGCCCTCACTGTGTGCTCAATCATTTCATACACAAGAAAAATGATGGTCAACATCCAAATTGCAGATGCGTAAAACCTGCAGATTCATGGATTCCAATGCTTGGGTACGCTCGTTATCCCTTTGCTGTTGTTCAAGATGGTAATGTCCGCCTCCGTCTAGCTCGACAACCAACCTCGCTTTTGCACAATAGAAATCTGCAATATAGTTTCCGATAGCCTTTTGACGTTGAAACGAACCGGATAGAAGCGAAGAAACTCATACCACAATTGACGTTCCCATGGCGTCATATTTTTTCTCAGCGCTTTGGCTAATGGGATATTATCTTTGTTGTATTGTTTCACATTCTCTCCCTCCGTCACGGCTGCGCCGTGCCACCTCCCTCGTCAGAGGGAGGCCTGGCGAGCGCTTCCTCCACCATTATTGCTAATACTGCTTATCTTAGGTATATGCTCCCTCGTCAGAGGGTGCCTTGCAGAAACAAAGCCTGCTCGTTGATGAACAGCGGGAAAAGTATTTGGTAACGTGAATTATCTGTCGGTAAACCCGACTGAGGGAGAGATGCCCTCAATTTATGCTCAATCATTGGTATATTGCGCTTTTAGATATCTTCGAAGCATAAAAAAACAAACTCGATAAGTCGAGTCTTAATGGGGCCCCCGCAAAGCCCAAAGCTTTGTGGGGGTAAAAGGCGGAGCGATGGAGCGATATAAAAAATCCCTAAATCGCAAAGCGATCAGGGATTTTGATTGGAGCGGAATCCGCTCCGCCGTGGTAGCGGCGACAAGATTCGAACCTGTGACCTTTCGGGTATGAACCGAATGCTCTAGCCAGCTGAGCTACGCCGCCACGTAGAAACCCGACTGAAAATTCATCCAATCGGGCCTAAGAATAATGGTTGCGGGGGAAGGATTTGAACCTACGACCTCCGGGTTATGAGCCCGACGAGCTACCAAACTGCTCTACCCCGCGTCGATGAGCGCAAGGAGTATTCTATATCAAAACCGTTTCCGCGTCAACCGTTTTTACTAAAAAAATTATTTCCATTTATATTTATCACACCGCGCACGCCCCTCATCCCGGATAGAAGTACACACAGCCGGCCTTATACGGCCTTTGCTGCTGCCAGACGAGGTCGAACGGCAGCTCGAACTCTTTGCCGTATGTGGATACATAAATACTTTTTTTATCGGCATCACAGCCGGTCACGGCCATCCAGTGCCAGTGGAAATCTCTCAGCGCGCGCGACGGGTTTTTCAGTATCAGCAGCGCGGGCATATACATTTGCTCCAGCGCTTTTTGTATGAATCCGAATGCGTTTCGCTTACTGAGACTGCGCTTAACCTCCTGCGGTACAATATCCACGCCTCGGCTTTTTGCAAACGCCGCCGTCCCGGAGGCAAACGCTGACGTACTCTTAAGCCCCATAGGCCCCGGCGTCACAAATTTTCTCACCTTGCTCATATGCGCCGTAAAGTCTGATTTGGCCGGAGGCATCGGATACGGATAGAGCGGCGCGCAGGTATCCGGAAATACCTTGGCCATATACATCGTGATCAGTGCCGCCGTGGCGGGCCCGCAGCCGCTTATGCTGTGCCATCTTTTCGAAAACCATTGCTGATCGGCGCCGAAGTAAGTTTTATCGCCGTCAAATATCTGAACCGCTTGCGGATCGATTGTCTGCTTCATTGTCTCCCTCTGGAATATCAAACTTATTATTGTCTATTGTTTGGAGCGGTACGTCCTGCCTGTTGACGATCACCATGCCAACAGCCACCAATACCACCGCCGCAATCATCTCTATACCGATGTGCTCACCCGGTACGAACAGCACAGACAGCACCGTGCCAAAAAGCGGATTCGCAAACTTGTACTGTTCGAGCAGCGTGGCGTTATGATATTGGAGCAGCACGTACCACAGCGTAAACGCGACGCCCGCTATTGCCGCCATATAAAACAGCAGCGCAATTGCGCCCGCGTTCATCTCCACGCCGGGGCTGCCCGCGTAGCCCGTGATGCAGAGCATCAGACCGCCGAAGAAAAACTGCCAGCCGCTTAAGCGCACAACGTCCATACGGCCGCCGTATTTTCTTACAAGCACCAGCGCCGCGGCAAGCGTCACGCTGTGCAGCACGATCAGCCCTTCGCCGAGCATCGAGAACGTGAAAACGGCGCCCGACAGCATCGACACGTTCACCGCGACGACGCCCGCAAACCCGCTCAGCAGACCCAGCCCTTTCTTCCAGCCGAGGCGGTCGTTCTTGGTCATGAAGTGAGACATGATCGCCACCAGAAACGCGGTCAGCGACGTGAGCACCGCGGTTTTCACAGCGGTGGTATGCCCCAGGCCGATGTAATAGAGCACATACGCGCCGAACGTTTGCAGCAGCGCAATCAGCAGTATAAACGGCATTTCCTTGGCCTTTGGCTTAAGCTTCGTGCGCATTTTCAGCTTCGCGAAAACGAGTATACCAAAGCCCGCAAGCGTAAAACGCAGCCCTGCGAGCCATATCTTTTGAAATTCGTTGATATCACCGAGCAGCTGATAGGTGATTTTGAGGCTCGGAAACGCGCTGCCCCATAACAGACAGCAGAACATGGCCGTGATAAGCATTACGCTTTTTTTCTCAAACACGCTGTGTTGGTTCATGAGTCTCTCCTTTACAGTCATGCTATCATACCACACAACCAAGCCGTGTGAAAAGTATCCGTCACGAAAGCACAGATGGGGAAAATGTGATATAATGCGCTGGGTAAAGACAGTGAAAACGGAGGACATATATGAAGAAAATAGTCAATAAACAGCCGAATTCCGCCGACTGCTTTGTTTGCGGATTAAATAACGATAAAGGCATTCAGGCATCTTTTTTTGAAACGGATACCCACGAAGTCGCCGCGGTTTTCACCCCTCATCGGCTGCATCAAAGCTATCCGGGCCGAATTCACGGCGGCATCGCGGCATGCATGCTCGACGAGACAATCGGCCGCGCGATACAGATCGGCAACCCCGAAGTATGGGGTGTGACTGTGGAACTCAATCTTACGTACAAAAAGCCGCTGCCGTATGAATGCAAGCTCAAAGCGTTTGGGCGCATCACGCATGAAAACAGACTCATGTTTGAAGGTGAAGGCGAAATCTATACGCCGGACGGCGAAGTGGCCGTGACGGCCAAGGCCAAATACGTCAAAATGCGCATCGGCCAGATATCCGACGAGTTTGACAAGTCGAACGATTGGGAGGTTCATCTTCACATCGACGACCCCACGGAAGTTTAGACACAAGAAGCAGGCCGTAAAAAGAAAAGGCGTGCACACCTTTATATTGGGTGTATACGCCTTTTGTGATATATTGGTGCGGCAATCAGTCACCTGTCCAGATGCCGCCAAGCTCGCTGCACGTGTTCGGCCCGACAATGCCGTCCACCTGCAAACTGCGATCCTTTTGAAACAACTCTACCGCGCTTTCCGTTCGAGGGCCATAGATACCGTCTGATTGCCCCGATGAGAACGATGCCTCCTTCAGAGCGTCCTGCACGTCGCGGACGTCGTCTCCGCGCATAAAGGGCGACGTGATTTGAAGCAGCCGGTTCAGTTCAAACGTGCCGAGCGGAGATTCCCATCCCGGAGGAGAAGGTTTTCCGTCACAGTCTGTCACCCAGCTGCCCAGCAATGCTTTGGTGGTATTCGGCCCGACAATGCCGTCTACCGCGAGGCCTTTGCTTTGCTGAAAGCTTTTGACGGCGGCTTCTGTCAAAGGCCCGTAGATACCGTCGATAGGACCGGGGTCAATTCCCTGCTCAGCGAGCGCTTGCTGAACGTCTTGCACATCCTCGCCTTTCGTATATGGACGTGTAATTTGCAGATAGCGGCCTACCCAGCAGGAAGGTGTGTCCGGTTCATCAGGCGGCGTAAAGGCGCCCTCGTAGTCAACGTCTGCCAGCCGTCCCCAGTTGGTCCAGCGCTTATTAGTTGCGGGCGATCTGAGTCTGCTCGTCACCACGCCGATATTTGTTCCGCCCGCTTCCACGACTTTGCCGTTTCCAACATAAATGCCGATATGGCCGCTTCGCCATACGCAAATGCCGGGAATTTCGGGCATCGTATTCAGCATACCCGACTGCACGCTTCTTCCGAAAAGCGTGTTCGCCGTTTTATCGCCGTAGCCGGGAATTTGGCTGCGGAAGGCTTCAATGATAAGGCCGGAGCAGTCCACAACGGTCTTGCCAAACCACCTGGCACATCTCTCGACGAAGTAATAGTAGTCTCTGCCGGATCGTCCACGGCGTCCCCATTCTTCAGCAAGCTCCCTCGTATACAGCTCTCCTTGTCCCCCAAACACATAACCCCATCCGCTTTGTTTCGCGTTAATCACAAAGCTGACAATATCACTGGATTTTATTGTTGCCATATCTGTGCCCCCCCTGTAAAGCTAATATTTAATACTATGCTTTAAAAAAACATACCATTCCTTAGGGGGTGTCGCAGCACAACCATCATTCTGCTTGACACAGTCCGCTTTTTCACTAGAATAGAGCTCAGACACAGTTCGACAGAATACGGGAGGGCATATGAATCCACGCTACAAAATCGGCATGAGAACCGTCAAAACGGTCATAGCTGTGGGCATCTGCCTGCTCGTCTTTCAGTTCTTTATGCCCAATAGCAGCATCAATGGCATTCAGGCAGCCCTTGCCGCCACCATTTGCATGAAATCGTCGCTGCAACACACAGTTCGGACGGGACTCGACCGCGCCGCCGGTACAGTCGTCGGCTCCGTGATGGGCGTGGTGTTTCTGCTGCTCAGCAGTCTGCTGCCTGCGCCGCTCATCTCCGCGATCGGGATACTCGGCGTACTGTTCATTATTTACCTTTGCAATGTTTTTCGCCTTCAGGCCAGTGTGACCATCAGCATTGTTGTGTTTTTAATCATTCTCATTGACGACAAGCGCGACATCCCGCCTGTGTTCTACGGCCTTGCGCGGCTCGGCGAAACGATTTTCGGCATTTTTATCGCGTATATGGTCAACCGCTTTCTGAGTCTGCGTCACTTTCAGAAGAAACAGCCCGCCGATGGAGAAACCGACGAGCCGAATGAGCTTATACGCGAAGCGGCTGATGACGACTTAGGTGCGATAATGCAAATTTGGCTGGAAGCGAATACCGCGGCACACCCTTTCTTACGCGCGCTGTACTGGCACAAGCGTTATGACGCTGTGCGTACCGACATTAAACAAGAGCAGACTGTCGTCTACCAAAACCGCGGCGAAATAAAAGGCTTTATCAGCCTTTCCACCGAAGCCGAGGTGATTGCGCTGTGTGTTGCCGCTCATGCGCAGCATAAGAGGATCGGCACCCGTCTTATCGACCACGCTAAAGAGCTTTTCCCGTGCCTGTCCATTCAGTGCTTTAAGCAGAATGAACGCTCAGTGAAATTTCTGCTCAACCGCGGGTTCGTCCCTGCTCTCGAAAAGCCAAACGCGCAGACCGGTCACGCTGAGTATACGATGGAATGGTCGACCAAGCACAAGGCATGTCCGCCCACGCAGCCGCCGACGTCGTAGAAAGATTCTGTTGATAATATAAAAAAAGAACACCAAAGGTGCTCTTGAGCTTGGCGAAAAACCTACGGTTTTCGCCAGTTTGCCGGTTTTGCTTGTTCCTCGGAGACTCGAAACTTCACAAAACCCCGGGGTCCCCGAAAAGCTGTGCTTTTTGGGGTGAAGCCAAGGTGTGGGCTACGCGGGCACAGCCCGTCTTGCCCACGAATTATATTTTAGAACATTTTTGACAGTCTGAGAGCACCAAAGGTGGTCTGTGCTCACGTCTATACGGAGACGTCTACGTGGCCGCTGTGTTTTTCCTGCCGCTTATCCTTGTTGTCTTTATCTTCGTTCTTTGACCGATCGAACTCATTTTGAGTCTTTTTCACGTCGTCCGCCAAAAAATCGTACACATTTTGTATTTTGTTTGTAAGCTCGTTTTTCTGCTGTACCTTTTCGGATATGCCCAGTCCGCGCTCAGCGTCCAGCTTGATCTCACCGTCAATGGTATTTTCCTCGGCCTCCAGTTTGGTCTTCACTTTCCGGCTTGTTCTGAGGGAACTGAGCGTACTGTCCGCCGTTATCATGGCGGCGAGATTCCTGTCAAGCGCCACCGCGTCTGTTTCTTTTTGATCCTCAGTAAATACCTTTACCTTATTGTTTTGCTTTTGCTGCTCGCGAATGAGAGCCATTTCCCGCTGTGAATACTGCTGACGCAGATTGCTGATTTGGTCGTGAATAAGCTCTTTCTGCTCATTTTTTTGCTCAAGCGTCAGCTTCTCATCCGCATCGATTTCTTTTAATTGATCCCGAAGCTTGTTTATTTGCTTCTGTATGCTTTCAAGTACAGTATCGGAACCTTTGACATTGCTGTTTAGCCCCATGGTGCGGCCCGGTTCAATTCTCATAAATACCTCCATTATATCCCATATCATATATATCGGTATTTATTCTCATTTCTTTACACTTTATCTTCCTTATAGACAAGGCCCCACTGTCTGCGCAGTTCGTCCATCGTCTGCGCTATCTTGAGCGTCTCATCGAGCGGCATCTCAGGCGCTTCCTTAAGCCCCTGCAGAAAATATTCCTGCACAGCCTGCGCTTCATACTGGAACCCCGTCGCCGGGTACGGCTGCTCGAACACCTCTGTGCTTTCTTCGTCATTAAGCACAAGCTCTGCCCTGTCCGCGTGCCACCATCCCTCGCCCATCTGTACCGAACCGCCGCTTCCGCCTATGTACACGCTGTTATCCATTTTGAGCCCGATCGCATCGGACAGCACCGCAATGCGCCCGTCCCCGTATTCCAGCGTGAACGTGTTGTATTCGTCGATGCCCTTGCTGATATGTGCGGCGGATGTGATTTTCACAGGGGCCGGCCCGAACACCGCAAAGGTAAGCGCCAGCGGATATATGCCGACATCGAGCATCGCGCCGCCCGCCATGTCCTGCTGAAAACGCCACTGCGCCCTGTCATCGCTGCCGTCATAACCAAAGCTTGCGTTAATGAATTTCGGCTCGCCGATGCGTCCTGAGCGTACCCATTCCATCGCTTTCTTGAACGCCGGAAAAAACCGCGTCCACATGCCTTCCATGAAAAAGACATCTTTTTCACGCGCCTTGGCAATCAGTTTGCGCGTCTGTGCGGCGTTCACGGCAAGCGGTTTCTCACAGATCACCGCGAAGCCTGCATTGAGATAAAGTATGACATTGTCTACGTGCTGCGGGTGCGGCGTGCCGATATAAATGATATCGAGTTTCTCGTCTTTTGCCATGTCCTCATAGCTGCCGTAGCTTTTCGGTATGCCGAAATTTTCCGCAAAAGCCTTTGCGTTACCGCTGCTGCGCGATGCCACCGCGGCGATCTGTGCGCCGCTTACGTGCTGCAGCCCTTGCGCAAACTGGCTTGAAATGTTACCCGTTCCGACGATTCCCCATTTCACATTGCTCATCATGCTTGCTCCTTTATTATCGTATTAACTGCCTGATTCAGGCTTGGTCTGTTGGCGATTAAGACGGTTGTCCCAATTTGCTCGAGCATCGTTAGCTGCTGCGGCTTGAGTCCGTCGTCGGTAATCAGCGCCTGTGTGTCGCGCGCGTCGGCAAAGCGGCAGAGGCTTTGTCTGCCGATTTTGGACGAGTCCGCCAGTACCACGCAGTGCTGTGCGGATGCTATTATTTTTCTTTTGAATCCGGATTCCGATACGCTGCCTGTAAACAATTCACCGTGTCTGCCCACAGCGCTCACGCTTAAAAACGCGAGATCCACGCGGAACCGATCCAGCGCATCCTCCGCCGCGGGGCCGCGGCACGCGAGAAAATCGGCTTTCAGCTCGCCTCCGATCATAATCACAGACACAAAAGACCGGGTGACAAGCTCGGTCGCAATCGCAATACTGTTGGATAAAGCGGTAATATGAGCGGAAGCGGGCACGCACTGCGCGAGCACATGGCCGGTCGATCCTGAATCGAAAAACACCGTCGTACCCTCTTTGATGAAGGCAAGCGCCTTTCGCGCAATGGCCAGCTTGCTCTCCTGATTGACAACCGTCTGCGATGTGTCCGACTGTATCGGGCTGGCGGCCAGCATCGCGCCGCCGTGCGAGCGCACGGCCTTGCCCGCGCGTACCAACTGATCGAGGTCGCGCCGTATTGTCATTTCTGTCACGTCAAACAACCGGCTCAGGCGGCTGATTTCCACCTCACCGTTCTCACGAAGCATATCGAGTATCTGCATGAGCCGCTTTTCTTTAAGCATGGTCTATTCCTTACTATTTGTGCCGCATAAAGCGTCTTACTATGTTATTCTTCTTATATTAATTATACTTTATATCAAAGAGAGTGCAAGCGCTGATTCTATCTCAAAACCGTGTTTGCTTTATTGCAAACAAAAAATGCTCTGAGGCTGTTTTGCCCCAGAGCATCTCATTATATATTTAATCTACATCAGCGCCGCCCACGTTTTCGGCCCCACGATGCCGTCAACGGCAAGCCCCGCAATCTGCTGAAACGCAGTCACGGCTTTTTCTGTCTTCGGGCCGTAAACGCCGTCGATACCGCCTGTATCGCAGCCTTTGTTTTCCAAAGCCCGCTGCACCGCATACACATCGTCTCCCTTTATGTAAGGTTTGCCTTTGTTTTTGAGCAGGCGCGAGTAAACAGCAGCGCTTTGCGCGCCGCCCCAGCACTTGAGCCGTCCAAAGCGGTTCCACCCTGTCGCACCGAGCGGTTCGCGCACCACGCCGACATCTCGTCCCTTTGCGTGCACGACGCTGCCGTCGCCCATATATACGCCCACATGGTACATCTGATTCTTGGTGAGATACTTCTTAAAAACAAGGTCTCCCGCCGCCAGTTCATCCTTGCTAATGGCGTTGCATTCGTTGTGATACAGTCCGTTGGCACTGCGGTCGCTGGATAACAGCCCTGCGCCGAGCAGATATTTCACCACCAGCCCCGAGCAGTCGTACGCAATCAACGTTTGACCCGTCTTTACATGCTCGTTGTACCGTGCAAGCGCGCGCTCATAGTTTGCCGCTGAATTCTCCAGCTTCTTGATAAGCGCAGGCGTCATCTGCTGCCCCTGTGCCCCCCACACATAAAGCGCCCCTTCCTGCGCCGCAATAAACGCAAGAAGCCGCTGTTTTTCGTCCGCCGCACCGTGCCACGCCTCCGGGCTCAAAAGCGCCGCGGCATCCGGCGTTTTCACAAGCCCCGTGATATACGCGATCAGCACGCCCGCAGCGTTTTCTCCGATAATTTGCACCGCATCGCCGCAGCCAAGTGAGCCGATCACACACTCGCCTGTGCTGTTGTATACGGTTAAGCTCTTTGCCGCTAACTTCATTTCAACCTCCTCAATATATATTTTATCTGACAAACACATACACGCGCTGCAGGTTTGTCACGCCGTCCACGCTGTGTGCGCGAGACAACCCGTAAACGATCGTGGTCGCAGACGCCATAGTGATAGAGCGGTAATCCACGCTGTAGTCTGCCGGATTAAAGCTCATCACCCGCTGGCACGCCGGCACCATCATACCGCTTGCGTCCAGCGGTGCCACAAACATACCGCTGACAACCGTGCCCGTGTCGTTGCGCAACTGAACCATCATCTCGCTTTTGCCCGTCTGCGCCGCAATTGTAAAGCTGCCGCTCTCGCTCAGCAAACCGCTGTCGGCCGCCAGCGTCCAATTGAACGCACCCGGATGCAGCTTGGGCTTGGTGACAGCGCCGTCTGCTAGCTTCGCCGCAGTTATCGTGCCGTCTGCCACGGAACCCGCAGACATTTCGTCAATCTGACGCTTTATATCATTAAGCTGCGCGCGCACCGTTTCCCCCGATACATTCGCAATCGCCGCGCTGCCGATTTTCCCTGCGCCGCTCTGTCCTGTCTGCGTGCTTTCCATTTCAGCTAGCAGCGTGTTGTTAAGATACGCTTTGATCTGATCCGACACGCTTTGCACCTGCGCACGGGCATCCGCCTCGCTCACAGGCGTTGTTGGATAATACTGCGTATTGTTAAGCCCGTCCTCAGGGCTGAACGCCATTCTTGAAAAAGCCATCTTGTCACCTCATCTTTTTATTGCTGTAATAGGTAAATCGAAGACCCGCAAACCCCACGCCGCGGTCCTTCTCGCTGCCCGATATCCGTATCTGTATAAACGCAGCGTTCCTCATATTGAGCCGAATAGCAAACGTGCGCACGAACCGGATCACATCCCACGAAAACGCCGACCAGCCAAATCGATCCCACGCAAACGATTTGATATCATACTCACGGTTTTTAAATACATGCAGCCTGTCGCTGCCCACCGTCACAGCAGCCTTCACGTTTCCGTCCACCGCAAAGCTCGGATACACGCAAAGGAACGTTTTAAGCTCATTAGGGCTGCCGATATCAAACGCCTTGCTTGTGTAGTAAGAAAGAAACCCGCTGCCAAAATCGTTCTGATTTCGTGTAAATCGGACGATGCCGCTGTCGCTGCCGTAGTAAAGCCCGTCCGCATGGTCGCAGAACACGTTGGCGCAGATGTTGTCAAACCGATACCACGTGAGCCGCCGCTGCGCCTGCTCATAGTCCGCGTAGTTATAATACGGCGTTTGCTCATAGTCCCAAAGGTATGCGCGGCCGCCCGCGCACAGCCAGTAATACCGTCCTGAATCCACCGAGCACGCGTTTTCCAGCCCGTCCTCAGCAAGCAGCAGCGCGCCGATGTTGGCGGACAGCGGCTTCACAGCGTCTTCGACCTCATTGTCCGTGGAAACCAGCATCTGCACGCCGCTTTTGGTATGCGCGAACACAAGCCGGTTATCAATCAGCTGCACGCTGCCCGGCATATCACATCCGATGGCACTGTGGCATTCCCGTACCGGGCAGAACACGTCCTCACCGTCAAATGAATACCCCAGCTTGAAAATGGAGCTCTCCTTGAATATCACGAGCTCACCTCCCATCTTGGCCGCCGCGGTGATGGGCTCGCTGTTTTGATCCAGAAATTCTTCACCCGTATCGGGGAAATAGCGCATGCCGCCGCCCACATGATGACCAAGGTCGCTGTGCCAGTAGCTCCGCGGATAGTCCGGATGGCTCATCACAAACACGCGTGTGCCGCCATACACCCCCGACGCCTCGCCGCCGAACGGCACCGCCACGCGGCAGCCGGTGATCTTGTGCTTGTTTCCCGCTACCGTCTTATATGCGGTGATCCATACGTTGTTCGTGCCCTTTGGCGGTACGCCCAAAGGGCTTGTCCCGCCCGAAAAGCTCACCGTTCCATTCGTGCGGTTGACGGTGAAATGCACACCCTCCGTCAAATCTCCCGCGTTCACGCTGACATTGACCGCCATAGTATCCAGTCCCTTTTGCGGCAGGCTGTACGCCGCGGTTTCGCCGTCTGCGTTATATTTCACCGTAAAACCTGCTCCCAGCAGATTATACGCATCACCGTTGTCACTTTCCGAAAGATCGGGCCGCGCATTCATCATCACGCACGGCACATAAGGCGTCACGGCGCTCACTTCATAGTCGGCTGTGATTTCCCAAATCTCCGCCCCGCCCAGATAATAAAGCACATCACCAAACTCGCAGAACACGCCTACGCTGTCCGGCAAACCGCTTTTAATCAGCTGCACTGTGTCACCATACCATTTGTAAAGACAATGACCCGCATGCACCGCGTAGCACCCGTTATAAAGCGGCGATATCCTGTGCACCTCGCCGCTTAGTCCGCTCACAACCAGCGTCTGCCCGTCGCGTTTGACGAGCGCACGCCCTTTGAACCACATGTTGAGCATATCGGGGCTCTGGTTGTCCACCACGCTGTATTCAGGGTCGTTCACATTCAGCCCCCCGTTCAAATCAGGCAAGCTGATTTCGTTGATATTATTCATTCATCCTCCTTACGCGACGCGCACCCAGATAAACACCGGCACCGACGGCTGAATGTTGTTGTGCGGCGTACCGCTTCCGGACGGCTGGTTAACCGCCGCGGCGCTCTGATTCACAGCGGCGGCGCTCTGGTTCGTGGCCGCCGTGCTTTGATTCACCGCTGCCGTCGCGCCCGATACATAGCGCATGCGGCACTGACCGCTGCTCAATCCGATATCGATATATTCCGCCGTCACCAGTGTTCCGTCGGTGTGCTGAATATTGGATAGATGCGTGTGCGGTTCCTGCACGTGTGTGTGTGCGTTCTGTGTATGCGTGTGCGCGTTCTGCACATGCGTATGGGTATTCTGCGCGTGCGTGTGCACCCCGTTCTGTGCTTCGGTCAGCGCCACCGTCTTTGCGCCTGTCTTCTGTCCCGCCTGCGCAAAGTCGGCGTCATCCGGGTCCACGCCCACGAGGCAGCAGCCCTTTGCATACCGCTCCCACTGCCCGCCAAGATACGCGGCCGGATTGTCCTCCGTCAGCGAAAGATAGAGCGATCCCACGGGAAACACTTTGATCACAACCTCATCGTTGATTCTCTGCGCAAACTGATCCAGCCGCTTGGACAGCCGCAAAAACTGATCCATTGTCACATGCGCCTGTGCCATAAATTCACCCCCAGCCGTTAATACATGCCGTCAAGCGCCGCATATTTATCCGACGCATCCGCTTCCGCCGGTCTAATTGTGCGAATCAGCGCGCGGTACATGGCGCTGTAATCGGCGTACATGTCGCCGTTTTTGTCAGCAAGCGCAAAACTCGCCGCAAGCCCGTACGGCATGATGCGCTCCGCCGTGTCATCGCTTATCTCCATCGTATCCTCAAGTCTGCCGACTGTGCGCGTTAAAGACACGCCTTCATAAAACGCCAGCTCGTGCTGCAGCACATCAATCAGCACAGGCGCGCGCCCGGCATAATCAGCCGCGTCAGGCGCATCCGCCTGATCAATCAGCGCCAGCGCAAGCTCATATACATCCTGAGCTGTCATACAACTCACTCCCTTCTCATTCACTCCGCAGGGCATGGAATGGGGCGGGTTTCCACGCCCGCCCGCCCGCCATCGATCATACCCCTTACCGTAGGGGCGGGTTTCCACGCCCATCCTTCATTGTCCTATAACTGAACCGCCTCCATTGCGATGTTCGCCAACTCATCCACCGTCAGCGCACCTCCGCCAACGGTTGTCAGTTCCACCGCCACTGCACTATCTGAAAACCGTTTGAATCTGGCGGTGTCATACAGCGCGATATACGCCGTCTGCTCTGCATTGACTGTCACCGTCTTGTCTCCGAGCACGGCTCTCGGGCCGTCTCCGGCCTTAAGGCATACCTCAATCGCCGTGGCGGCATTGCCGTTGCTGACACGCAGCGCCATGCGTCCATCCTTGCCTGAAGGCACCGCCTGCGCCGCCGCAGCCGCTTCCACCACCCCGTTAGCCAGTTTGCAGACGGAGCCGCCGCTTACATCAAATACACTCACATTAGCCATTGTCATTCCTCCTTATATCGCCGTTTCATCCGCGGCTGTCAAATCCACGCGAATCAGCTCCGAAGGACGAATGACCGTGCCGCCGTAAAGATGCAGCACCTTGAACGCATCCGCAAACGTCTTTTCGGGCTTGTAGCGCTCAATCATACCCGCAGGAATCTGTTCCGCAAGCGCAATCGCCTGCCGTGTAAATGCCATGCAATGATGCACATCCCCCGTCTTTTTGATGGAATTCGAGACGTACACCCCGAAGTTTAAGTAGCTGCCCTTGAACCCCTTGCCGAACACATCCGCGTTGCCCTGCTGAAAAACGATCTTGCCAAGCACAAGCTTGGTGTATATCGCGGGCGAAATCACAAGGAAGCGTTCCTCCTCAAAAGGCACATCCGCTTCCAGCAGCGCCTGCTCGGCTTCAGCCAGCGTCGAGAGTATCGTCCCCGACGTGCAGCTCGTGTTTTCAATAATGCCGCCTGCCTGGGTATGAAACCCCGCAAGATACTCGTCCAGCATCTGCGCAAGCGCCTTTTTGGCCTCTCTCACCTCCACGCCGAACACCTCGCCCTGCGACTGCGCCTTATCCACGCGGTCTACCTCAACGTTGACGTATTTGGCTTCAGTAATGTAAAGATCCTGGTTGTAGCTCGTCTTCTGCTCCAGCGTAATATCCTCGCCCGGTGTATAGTCCCGAACGGTGGGGCGCCCCACGCCCGCAATTCGGAGCACGTCGCCCTTTTTGGTAATGTCGCCGAGTATAGGGCCCTTGTATGTGAGGTTTTTAAATACGCAGTCTCTGCCTCTGTCTGTCATCAGCTCTTTGGCCAGAATCTCCGGCCGAAAACTTTCATATGCCACTATGTATCTTCCTTTCTATTCTTTTTGTCCCGTTAAAAACGCCCAGATGCGGCTGTGGTTGCGGTCAAGCTCCGCCGAGCTCATCATTTTAATGGCATCCTCCGTCATCGGCCTTGGTGCGGCCGCTCCCATGCCAATGGCACCGCCCATGCTGGCTGCCGTATTGCGCGCGTTGGTTTGCCGTGCGTGTTCACGCATCAGCTCTTTTTCTTTCATCTGCTCGTAAGCGGCAATCAACGGCGTGCTGTTCTTCCACGCATGAATCACCGCTTCGGGCAGCGATCGCGGATCGACATCCGGATGCGCCTTCAAAAACTCATCGAGCTGTGCGTTGACGGATGACTGCTTTTGGTGCTCGTCATCCAGCCGCTGTTTGATTGCGGTCAGCGCCTCCGCCTCGTTTATCCCGTTTCGGTTCGCGTAATCTTTCGCCGCCGCGCCGATGTCCTCATACGTTGTCAGCAACTCCTGTGCCTTTTCCAGCCGACCGCTGAGCTTGTCGTAGTTGAGCCCCTTCTGGGCATATTCCGCCACCGCCTCGCGCGATAGCGGCAGCTCCTCCTTGTTGTAGCGCACAGTTAAGAACGCCGCGTTTTCCTGCTCCTGTGCGCTTTGCTCGGTACCGCTTACTGCGGCATCTTCATTTTGTTTCGGCTGGTTTGCCATATCCACGGCCTGTGGTTGGGCCATATCAAACATATTTACATATCTCCTCTTCATCTTTTAATCAATAAAAAAAGACCTTTCGGTCATAATAGCGAATGGGTTTAACCATTCCTTCCATATATCCTTACAAAGGCTGGTACCGAGCCGTAGGGGCGGGTCCCCGTGCCCGCCCGCCGTGTTTGCCTCGATACTGGACGGGACGGCATGGAAACTATACCTACGCCATCCTACGTACTGAAAGGGCACTCCCTGATCCGTCTGCCGCCCCGTAGGGAATGGTCTTGACCATTCCTTTCAATATCTTTGTAAAGCTTTGTACCCGATCCCTCGCCGTAGGGGCGGGTCTCCGCGCCCGCCCGCCGTATTTCCGTATACAAAAGGGGCCGCATATAAATGCAACCCCTCATTTTAAACGGATTACTTTGATATCATCTCCATAATTCGCAAAATAACTGATATCACACCCGGCAAAGCGGCAACCAACGCAATGGCCCAAGTCCGTCTGACACTGAATTCCTTAGACGTGTTCTCTTCGATGCGTTCAACTTTTTCACTGAGTCTGCTGAGCATCTCATAGAAAAGCTTTGTTTCGCCTTCCATGCCGGTTTTGATATTATCGATGCGGCCTTCTGTCTCTGCAAGCGTCACGCGCGTTTTATTCATCTCATCTTCCAGTTTGCCAATCCGTCTGCCATGACGCTCTTCGAGTTTTTCCGTCTCATCTTTGATGGCCCGCCCAATAGCGGCGCAGCCATCCGCTTCATTCTTGAGCCCCAGTTTCTCAAACATCTCTGAAAAGCGGGAAACAAGCGCATCCTGTTCCGTGACCATCACCCCCCTTCCCTTCATTAGGTATGCCAAGGTAACGATCACTCAATTTATTATATGCGCGCACGTTTCTTTCCGCCTGCCTTCTTTGAATTATTCTTTTCATTCTTAAGATTAAGCGCGCTCTGAACCGCTCTCTCCTCAGTGCTCATATTCTGTATCCGCACCAGCTGCGTTTCCAAACGCTTCACCTCGTCAAGCAATTCCTCCCGCATCGGGATATGTCCGTCCGGCATGCGCTCTAGGTATTGACGAAGCGATATCTGTCCGCCTTTTAACAGATTGTCCAGCGTCTGCACCACCTGCACCTCGCTCCACATCGAAGACGGCCCCACGTCCACCTTAAGCCGCATCGTATACGCATCCAGCACATCGTCAGGCAGCGGGATATAAACACGCCGTCCCTCCTGCTCCAGCGGAATCATGCGTCCCGCGCGGTAATACTGCTTGATAAAATCCAGCCATATCAGCCCGATATCCTCCACAAACGCGTAAAACCTCTCCTGCTGCGATTGAAGCGGCACAAGCGCCGCGTCCCTTGTCGCAATAAAGGCAGACGTGTTATCGGGGTTTTTGAGATTGCCGAGCGTAACATCGTTCGCGCCCATCATGCGCATCGTCGTTTCCAGCGTGGCGTTCAAGCCCTGCCACGCATCGTACGACGCGCCGGGCGGCATGAGATACTGCGCCGCCCCCGCAATGTCGCCGTTTACAGCCACCGCTCCCGCCACTTTGTTGCTCCACTCGCGTATGCGTGTCCGATCAAATATCACCTTGGGAAAGCTCATCTGCATCTGATTAAGCTGTGACAGCGCAAGTATCTTGTTGACAAACACCTGATTGGGAATCAGCCCTGTCACTTCCGCCACGCCGTGACACGAGTTCTTGCGCGTATCCCAGTTCATCAGCGCCACGGGATACCTTGTCAGCCGCGTGTTCTTCGGCGGCTGTATCACCGCGTTGCGCACACTCTTCTCGCACCACACATGCCCGTCCTTCTTGTACATCTTGAGCAGCACGTTACACTTGCCCGCGTTCTCCAGCTCCACCTTGCCAAGATCGCCCGCCGTATATGCGTTGTCCTCATCCGCTGTGATCTCATCTATGTTCTCACAGCCGTTGTCCTTCGCCTCCTGCTTAACCTTGCTCAAAAGCTCGCGAAAAGCGAGGATGATATACGGCTGGCGCTGCACATCCGCGCTGTTGGGGTTGCCGGGATAGAAGTTCACATTGTCAATAATCTGCGTGGCGATATCGCCCGACAGCGCCTGCCCCGTTTCCAGATCCGAATCCCAGTAAAAATACTGCACATAATCGCCGGTAATTGCGGCCTGCTTCAACCCCTCCTTGGTCAGATAGTCCATCTTGAGCCGCTCCCATAGCATGTCGCAGTAACCCGATATCTGCTTTGCGTAAATGCCGATGTCACCCCCGTCACCCACGCCTTCCGCAAAAAACTTGAGCTTGAGCCGCCTGTCCGTCACCGCGGCGATTTTCCACGCCGAGGCGTAGCGGATGAAATTGACCACGGGCGTCGGCAGCCCTTCATGCGGAATCCCGACCCACTGATCTCCCGCGTAAAACCGTTCGTTGAGGTCTACCGTATGATACAGCCCGATGCACGCCTTGTAGTCAATGCCCTGCTCATATTCCTGCCAGATTTGCGTGCTGCTCATACGTGCTCACCATACGGGTCGTAATCAAGAATCGCCTCATACTTTTTCATGAGCGCATCCTGCTCCTGCGCCGCCTCTCTCGCATCTCTGCGCCCTGAACGCTTAACGCCCGCACCGTCTTTTAATCCGCGCCTATAGCCAAGCCATCCCGCTGCCGCTGCGATCAGCCCCGCCGCCGCGCCGAAGAATATCTCCGCCATTCGTATCCCTTCCTTTCTGCAAAAAAAGAAGCGCATTTTCGCGCTCCCCTTTGTCTCGTTATGGCCATTCTTCCATATTCATCAGCTCAAAATCACTCAAAGTTAGTCTCATCGTTGTGTTTAAAGCTCACCTGAAGGTGTCGGTTACCATTTATACACCTGTATGGAATGGTCTTGACCATTCCATACCCTATATTATATCTAATACAGAAATAGGCCAAGCGCAATCAAGCCGGCTGAGAGTATGATGACGGATACGTTTATGCGCATCATTTTCTGCCTGCTTGCAAGAGTCTCCTTGAGGAATTCTCTGAACTTGCTGTAGTTGAACAGCAGTGACGATATTTTTACCGCCGTTAATGTGATCAATGCGGCAAGTATCCATCCATACGGCACGCCCGCAATAATATAAACCAGCCAAGTAGCGGCGATCATGCCAAAGCCGAATACCGAAACAACCACGACCCATGCGGGACGCCTCGCTTTGTAGGCGCTGTTTTCTTCCCATACCGCCCACTTCTCTTTCATGACCGCCATCGCAATACGCGAGATGATCCCGATTGCCGCCCAAACAAAGCATAAAATTTTGAAATACAACATATCTTGACCTCCATATGCAGATTAAAAAGTGACCGGCCAGTCACTTTAGTATAGGCGAAATCCGTACGATTGTCAATACGTCACCCCGTAATACCGTGCATCAGCAGTTTGTAGATATCGGCGAGACTTGCAAAAAGTGCGTCTCTTTTTGCCTCTGATACTTGGGCGTCAGCAAGATATGTATCAGGAGCGACACCGCTCAACGAAGCAAGCAATGTCCCCGCGCCTGTCATGATTGTATTGACGAACAATGACACCACGCGTCTGTCAATGTCGGCGCGAATAGCGCCTCGCTCCTGCCCCTCCTTCACATATTGCATCAAAAATTCATTGGAGCGGCTGACAAGCTGCGCGCGGATATCCGGTTCAAAGACGTGACTGTCGCTGAACACACGATTTAAAAAACTGGTGATTAACGGATGCCCGATGTCAAACATCGCGCCCGCGTACATAATCTCCCATAATATATCCTGCGTGCTGTCAACCGCATTCTCTATGGCCGTCAATTTGGTCTTGGCTGCGCGGTCAATCAGGTAAAAATAAAGATCCTGCTTGTCGTTGAAATACTTATAAATGCTTCCCTTGGCAATACCCAGATCGCTTACGATCTTAGAGACAGATGCTTCGCGGAAACTGTTTTGTGAGAATTCTTCATAGCATTTCTTTATAATACGCTCCCTTTTTTCGCTGGATAGATTAAAAAATGTGTCGCTCGGCATTGGTTAAGCTCCTTTCGGTGACTGATCAGTCGCTTATTAATATATCACGAAACAAAAAAGAATCAAGCCATGCCCAGTTGCCCTTCAAAAGCCATACTTCGAGAAAGAAAAAAGACCCGATATAACTCGCGCCTTTGAGCTTATCGAAAAAGCTACATTGTCATTCGTTCCACTTCGTAGTGAATGAGCGAAGCGAAATGAAGAATCTATAAAGTTTAAGCCACTTTTCAGATTCGGGTCCACTGCGTAGTCGCAGAATAACCATATTTGTGTTTATCGACAACCTGAAAGAACCGATATAACTCGAGCCTTTTTTTCTGTTACCCGTCAAAACGCACCCACATACGTCACCTCGTCCATATTACGCTCCGGGATAACCGTCTTGTCATTCGCCTTATAGCCAAACACCGCCGCCTGCTGCGGTAAATAGCCTTCGGGCACGCCGAGCTTTTTCATAAGCTCCCCATCGCCGAAAACCAGATTCACAAAGCCCATCCAACAAGAACCGATTCCGATACTTTCCGCCGCCAGCATCATGTTCTCCATCGCTGCCGCGCAGTCAACAGTGCCTGATACATTTTCTTTTCTCATGGACACAACGATAAGCACCGGCGCTTTATGTGTGATATCCTTATTCGGGTTTTGCCCAATTTTGATCATCCATTCGAAAGGCACCGCGGTCATCGCCTGTTTGGTTTTCTCGTTCACTTCATCCAGCAGCGCGCGATCCTGAACCACCGAAAAATGCCACGGCTGATCATTACATCCTGTCGGCGCATATATACCCGCTTCTACGATTGTGTTAAGCTCTTCCTTCTTAAGCAGATCGCTATTGTATGTGCGAACGCTTCGTCTGGTTTTGATTGTTTTTAAAGTATCATTCATATCAAACCTACATTGATGATAAGCTCCTATGGGATGATTATACAGGAACTGTTTTTAATTGAATACCATAATTTTATAATTTATGAGAATATGATTATCTGCTAACCATTAAAAGGTATAAACAGCGCCTCAGTTATGATATATTGGTGATATCAATTCACGTACCAATCCAAAAAAGGAGGAATAAAATATGTTTTGTCCCAACTGCGGCGCTGCCACAGCGGACGGCGCAAAATTCTGCAATGCCTGCGGCACGCCTCTTGATCAACCTCAAACCGGCGGTGTACCCCGGAAGCTCGACTACGAAATCTTCGGCGGCAACCTGCCCGCGGTTTCCATTCGGCTCAACCCCGGCGAAAGCATCTATACCCAGTCAGGCGGCATGGTCTGGATGGACGGCGGCATCGTGATGGAAACGAACATGAAAGGCGGGCTCATGAAGGGTCTCGGGCGGATGTTCTCGGGCGATTCTCTGTTCATGGCGACTTATACATCCAACGCACCCAATCAGGAAATCGCCATCGCCAGCACATTCCCGGGCAGCATCATCGACATTGATATGAACGGCAACGCGATCATCGCCCAAAAGTCGGCGTTCCTCTGCGCTCAGCCGAACGTTACACTGAGCGCTCATGTCACAAGAGGAATCGGTGCGGGGCTGTTCGGCGGCGAGGGCTTTATCCTTCAGCGCCTTTCAGGGCTTGGCAAGGTGTTCCTCGAAATCGACGGCAGTCTCGTTGAGCGCACGCTCGCGCCCGGCGAAACCATCCGTGTGGACACAGGCAATGTCGCCGCGTTCGACGAAAGCGTTGGCTATCAGGCCGAGATGGTTAAAGGCTTTAAAAATATACTCTTCGGCGGCGAGGGTCTTTTCCTCACTACGCTCACCGGCCCCGGCCGAGTCTGGCTCCAGACAATGACGCTTCCGGGCTTTGCCAAGCAGATCATCCCATTCCTACCCAAGTCAAACTAGATCTCACATATAATCTTGATGCCTACGCGATCCAATAAGCTTCCACCCCTGAAGGGGTGGTTTTTATTTGAACCCTATAAGGGCCTCTTGACAGCAATGCCTAAAGGCATATAACGGTTCCGCCAGCCGCACGGAGACGCGCTTTAGATTCTGATCTGCAAAACAGCTATTTATGTCATTCTGAAGGAGCGTTAGCGATGGACTACGCAGTGGACTAGAATCTCATTCTTTATGCACTATTCATGGGATGCTTCGCTACGCTCAGCATGACATAATGGAACTGTCAATCATCACCTCTCTTAACAGGTCTAATTCACTTCTCGCTCATGCCATTGTGACACCTCTTAATTAGTAACGCTAAAGCTGGCTTTCGCTCCACACGTAAAAAGTGTGGTTTTTTCTATGATAAAAAAACCGGGTGCCGTTTAAACGGCACCCGGCTAAACCCTGACTATTCATTTTGTTTATTGCACATTCTCCGCTAAATCCGTCTTGTTATCATTATCAACGTCATCCGCAAATAATATCCCGTTTGCATAATTGTACTTTGCCAGTATGTTGCCTGCATCCGCCGCCTCTTTAAACCACGCTGATGCGCGTGTTTTGTCAGCCGGCACACCGCAGCCGTTATGATAGCACAGCGCCAGTTTATACATCGCATCTGAATCGCCTTGCTGTGCCGCTTTAAGATACCACTCAAACGCCATCGATTCGTCCTTATCCACGCTTTCGCCGTTCACATATAAGTCGCCCAGATGACACTGCGCTTTTACTTGATCCAGCTCAGCCGAGCGCTTATACCAGCATAACGCCTCTTCTGCATTCTCTTTGACGCCAAGGCCCCACTCATAGCAAAACGCCAGCCTGTATTGAGCATCGGGGTGAAACCACTCTGCCGCCTCACGAAAACAATCCGCTGCCTGTTCATAGTCCTTGATTTCGGTGTATATCATCCCCTGCACGTATAGCTGATCAATTCTCTCTTCCATGTCACACACTCCTGACTTCTGTGATCATCATAAGCTTTGAGTAACCTTTCCTATCAAATAAATAAACAGTATCTCCCCGCATTAATCAGCAATTGCGGAATTGAATGATTGTTTACAATACATAGAGTATGTTATAGTCAATAGTAAAGGAAATCTTTGGAGGGTATTTTCATGAAAAACAAATGGGCTATTATCGCCGCCGGTCTGATCATTGTGGCCGTCGCGGTTCTCGTTATTATGATGATGAGCAAAGACAGCAAGCCTGCTGCCTACGAAATAAAAGACGACGAGCTTGTGATCACATGCTCATTCGGCGTATCCGTGCCGCTCGATCAAATCACTTCGCTGGAGCTCACTGAGGATGCACCTCAGATCGCCACCAAAACCAACGGCGCGGGTATCGGCAGTATGCATAAGGGCGAATACCAGCTTCAGGACGGCAGTAAAGCACGTCTTTACATCGACGACGAAATGCCGCCGTTCATCCGCTTCATTCAGGGGGACACCGTTTTCTATCTCAATTCAGATTCTCAGGAAGCCACACAGGCGCTTTTTGACACGCTTTCTGACGCTGTCGGTTAACCAGCAGACAACAAAAGCACAACATTGCTCACACCTTTGATGTAAAGCAATGAGAAATAGTTACCAATACGCCAGGCATATAATGAGCTTAAAGACCATCGTCACCTTGCAGAATATAGTTTTATTGGAGGAATAATATGAAACTTCGTCCGGAAATCAAAGCACAGGCCAAAGCAGGCTTCATGGCCCAATACGGCGTCTCAATAGGCGCGTTGGTTCTTGTGATGCTGATTACGTCCACATTGTCGGTTATCTACAGCATTATCAATTTCCAAACGTTCTTATGGCATGGGCTTAGTTATTCACGGTATGTCGCCGTGGGCGGAGCCGCAGTCACCCTTGGTCAGCTGTCTTCTTTGATGGCTGTCTTTCTTTATCCGCCCGTTATAGTGGGATATAACTCTTTTGCCCTTCGCGTTTACCGGGGCCAACAGGGCGACATCGGCGATATGTTCCGCACAGGCTTTTTCAACTACTGGCGCAAGGTGGGCGGTATGCTTTGGATGTATCTGTTCACATTCCTTTGGTCGCTGCTTTTCATCATTCCCGGCATTGTTAAGGCGCTGGCCTATTTCATGACGCCGTACATACTCGCTGATTGTCCGAACGTTACCGCCACCGATGCACTCAAGCTCTCGATGCGCATGACAAACGGTTATAAGGGTGAAATCTTTGTCATGGGCTTAAGCTTCATCGGCTGGGCCATTTTGAGCGGCCTCACATTTGGTATCCTTGGGATTCTTTATACAGGCCCGTATATGGGAACCAGCTTCGCGGGTCTCTATGACGAGCTCAAGCGTAACGCTCTTGAAAGAGGCGTCGTTCACCCCGAAGAACTCGGCATGCCCGCAAACATCTAAACAATCAGTCAGTAAAGGGCGGCTCCAACGGCCGCCCTTCTCATATGACCATCAAGGAGGTGTCTCCATGGAAAAAGATTATCCCCAGTCAATTATGGGACGGCGTATAGGCGCATTTTTGTTAGATCATTTTATCCTCTCTTTTATTTGCATCATCCCTCTTGTATTTTATTTAAGAAAAAATCATTTGGAGAACTTCTTCTCCTGGTTTTTTATATTCCTTTTTGCCGCAATGATCATATATGCACTAAAAGATATATTCGGCAGGAGTTTTGGTAAATGGGTTTTTGGTCTCAGCATTTTGAACACTGATGATCTGCAGAACAAACCAAAAGTCATTAACCGCATTCTGCGGAATATAACTGTCTATATTTGGCCCGTTGAAGCAATCATCATGTTAAAAAGCCTCGACGGAAGACGGCTTGGAGATAAACTGGCACACACTCAGATTGTATACACAAGCAAAAGAAAGCATCCGATATTGATCGGTATTCTTATATTTGTTTTATTTTTCTCAATTATATCTTTAAGTGTCTCACAGATAATAAGAAACGATGACTCCTTCCAAATAGCCACAGACTACATAAAAGCAAACGAAAAGATAGCCGTGATTACTGGAGATATAGAAGGCTTTGGTGCTTTCCCATCTGGTAGCGTGAATTATTATAATGGTCATGGCACATCAGATTTACAAATTCGAGTCTATGGAACCAAGACGAGCCTCGTCGTCAACGTAGAACTCACAAAGCAGCCAAATTCCGAATGGGTTGTTAATAAGATAGCGTATTGAAATAGGGCGGCAATGGCCGCCCTCTCGTCACTTATATGATCTATGAATCGAATATCTGGTATGTCGTCGATACCTTGACGTTGCCCTTGATCATGGCCATCACAGGACAAATTTTTTCTTCGGCGGATGATAGAATCTTCTGCATTGTTTCGTCATCCATATCATCCGATACCACTTTTGTGTTGAGCGCAATCGAATCGAAGCACAGCGGATGCTGTTCTCTGCGCGTGCCCGTCGCGCCGATGGATAACGACTTCACCTCTTTATTCATGGATTTTGCAAGAAACGTGATCGTACCGCCGAGGCATGAAGCGATGCTCACCAAAAAAAGCTGAAGCGGCATGAACCCCTGCCCGTCGCCATGCGGCGGTATATAATCGGTCGTCACGGTATGCCCGCCTGATTCACCTTCAAACATCATCCTTCCGTTTTTTAACTCAACGGAAGCCTCCAGAACATGGCTCATTTTAATAACCTCCCAAATCGCTCCAATGTTTTCGCCTTATCGCTTCAAACCCGCGTCTTCAAAATTCTTCGGGTCGATGGTCCTCTTCTTTGCCTCGATCTCCTTGATCATTTCCACGATACGTGAATTGACCGGCGTCTTTACGCCCAGCTCCGCGCCTTTTTTGGCGATATAGCCGTTGTAATAATCGACCTCTGTGGGCTTGCCTCGCTTGAGCGACTGCAGGCTCGACGATTTGAATCGGCGGTATTTAAAGCCTATAATGCGAATCATCGCATGCCGCCGCAAATCGGCCAGCGCGCCTTCTCCTTTGATCAGGCTGTAATAATCCAGCTTCCCGCCGTATGGTTTAACATGCAGCTTCATCGCATCCGCCACGGCCACGGCCTCTCTAATGATAGAGAGGAATATCTGCCTTGCGCTTTTGAACTTGAGTATCTGACCCAAGTAAAGGCCGCTGAGCACGCCGAGTGACGTGATACATGAGTTCACAATCATCTTAGAATACAGATCGGCAATGATATTGTCGGAAATGCGCGTCTCCATCACATGGTCCATCACCTCTTTGAGGCCTGACACATCCTTGTCCGGCAGCTGCCCGCCGATCACAAAATCGCCTTCGGATCGCATGTTGAGCGTACCGTCCGGCAGCATCGTGGAGCCCCAGCCAATCACGCACCCCACCGAGCGCTCCGCTCCCACGATTTCACCCAGCGCCTCCACGCATATGCCGTTCTGCATAGACACCACAACGGCATTCTCTTTGAGAAAAGGCAACACGCGCCGTGCCGCATCCGGCATATCATAAGCCCTGGTGACAATCATGACAATGTCTTTTTTGCCCGACAGCTGCTCCACCTCGGCCACAGCATTAACTTTTATATAATGATCGCCGCGCACACCTGTAATGTGCAGCCCCTTGTTTTTTGCCTGATCAGCCTTATCCTGATGCTTCACCACCAGTTCCGCATCGTAGCCCGCCTTGCTCAAATACGCTGCCGTGATGCCGCCGATCGCGCCGCCGCCAATCACGGCGATCGCTTTATTCGTCATTGCTGCCCTCCCCTAGTACACATCTTCATTGATATATTCATTTGCTATAGTGTTAATTATACCATGACCCGCCGTCACATCCAGCAACTTTTCTGCTATAATTATACGCTGTCCGGCCATTTGCCTGTCTCATCAAAATTCTCTGCCATCTGCTCCGCTTTCGTAATGATACGCTCATCAAAGCCCATGAAATCAAGCAGCCGAATGGCGTTGCGTGTTCTCGTTGGTCCTGTTTGTATTTTGTAATTGAAAACGACCCCCTCATCCGTCACCGTCTCAGCAAAATGAAAGTTGTCGTATTCACCCGCCAGTATTCGTGTCAGCTCCACCATCATGCGTGGCCGCTGCACAAAGGCAGTCATGCCCGTACATAAATTTGAGTGTCGCCGCGGATGCCGCGATACGCTCCGCCGTATTAGTGCCTTTGAGTATCTCGTCGATAAAGCAGAGACAGAAAACCTCAGACAGCTTGTCAAGGATACGCCGCAGCGACTTGATCTCGGTCACAAAATAGCTTTCACCAGCCGTCACGTTGTCGCGCACCGCCATCGATGTCATCACAAGCGCGGGACGCATCACAAATCTGTGCGCCAGACACGTATTTACGGTCTGGGCGAGTATCGCGCTTATCGCTACTGCCTTGATAAACGTGGATTTGCCCGATGCGTTGGATCCGGAAACAAGGCACCCGCGCGCCATCACAAACGAATTCTCCACCGGCTTTTCAATCAGCGGATGATAGATATCGTCCATCTCGATTCGGCTGTCTGTGATGAATTTCGGTTGGCAATAATAAGGCAAGCTCTTGCGGAACGACATCACCGCAATGACCGCGTCCAGTTCGCCCACGCTGCGGTACAATTTGCGAAAAGCTCCTGTGTTCTCATCCAGCGCTCTGATCACGCGGTTGTAGCTGCGTATATTGGTTAAAAATATTATGCGGACATACTCCGTCAATGCATCAATATCCGACGCTTTTTCCTTTGTCAGCCCCGAGAGCTTTCCACCCAAGTGTTTAAAAAGCTTATACCCTTCCGCAATGTCTCTGCCGAGAGCAAGCCCATCCAGCGCATGTGTATCAACAATTTTGCGCGCACCCCATAACAGCGCAGAAAACTGCTTAACGGCTTCCATCTCCGTTTCAATGCGCCTGAAAATGCGGTAATAAATCACACCGTTGGTAATCACCGAAGCGGCAATCAGAATGGCTCCCGCATAAGCGTTCAGAAAAACCAAACCGATAAAGAGGATCGGCAATAATGCAAGCACGGTATACAGCCACGGTCTTTTCAAACGTTTCTCTGACACCTCATAGACAAGCGACGCAAGAGCATGATGAGACGGCCGTCCCATTTTGGCTAAGAAGTCCTGCAGCTTGAGCCGCATATTTGGATCAGCGTCCAGCATGCCAATCAGCTTTTCACGCTGTTCTAATACTGCGACATCAAAGCATGGTTCGTGAAGCATCGCATAAAGCTGCGCCGCACCCACGGAAGACTGGCACGCATCCATCATTTGAAAAACCTTGTCCATATCTAGGTCGTCCCAGGTCATTTGGTCAATATAGTGCTTGGGCGCGTCGTACGTCCGGCGATTTTTCCAGTAAGCCGCTATGTGTGTTGTCTCATCAACCGGCTCAGGCTTCTTTCCGAACTGCGCTTCTATTCGCCCTCTTAGCTTTTTTTCGCTGCGTATATGCGACACAATGATGGCGGCAATCAATGCTGCCGCGAGAATCACAACTAACCAGCCTTGCCCCATACGTTACCTTTCTTGTACATTATTGCTATGGATATTATAGCGCCGCCACTCATCCCCCGCAAGTTTTGAGGATTTAGTGTCTTTTTTTCGCATGCAAAAACGGACGCCGTTTTGACGCCCGTTTCTCGTATACGCTTTAATACTCGATAAATTTGCTGCCCGGCACGCCGCAGATAGGGCAGTTTTCGGGCCGCGCTTTTTCAATATTTCCGCAAACCGGGCACAGATAATAGAATACCTCTTCCGTGTCGTCCACGTTCTCAAGCGCTTCGGCGTAAAGCCTTGCGTGCACCTCTTCGGCCTTCATCGCATACGTAAAGGTACGCACCGCAGCCTTGTTGCCCTCCGCCTCAGCAGTCTTTACAAAACCGGGATACATGTCCTTATATTCGTGCGTCTCTCCGGCCACCGCGTCCTTTAAGTTCGCAGCAGTATCACCGATCATTCCTGCCACCTCAAAGTGCTTTAGCGCATGCAGCGTCTCAGCGTCAGATGCTGCGCGAAACAGCTTCGCGGCGTTCATCTTGCCTTCTTTCTCAGCCTGCTTGGCATAGGCCGTATATTTCCTGTTCGCCTGAGACTCTCCGGCAAAGGCTTCCATCAAATTGCCCATCGTCTTATTCTCACTCATGTCCCATCCTCCTTGCTTTTTTGTAATCATTCTGAATAAGTATTTCTCCGTCTGTCTTAAAAACCCTGCTTTTTTCATAGAGTGTTCACAATTAGCAGAAGAATTATATCGTGTTTGCACTTTTTATTCGTCGTCGAACACAGATTCGTTCATGATATCATAGTCCAGCAGCTGCGCCACCGTCATATCAAGCCCCACGGCTATGCGATGCAGCGTGCGCAGTGTGGGGTTTTTCGTGTTGCCTTTTGCAATATTTTCCAGCGTTGACTGCCTGAGCCCCGAAAGAGACGCGAGCCTATTGAGCGTCAGGCTTCTCTCAATGCTGATTTGGGTAATGCGTTTGGCCACTGCTTCTGCGTACGTCATGCTGTCTCGTTCCTCCAACCACCAGTTGTTATTGTTTATATAGTGTACCAAAGTCTTTCTTTTGTCATTACCCTTTTGCGGTTGACACCTGGTAAATTCCGTTATATATTAGTATTCGTGTGTATTACCAACAAAAATGGTATTGGAGGAGAAATGAAGGGCGATTTTCAGCATAGCGTGCAGATAGAACGCGAGAAGCTCAATCATATGGTCGATGAAGCGCTGACCCGCCGCGTCCCCATATCCAAAAACGAGGACATCCAAAATCAGAGCCGTTTTTTGGAGCAACTGATTGAACAGGCTAAGCAGGCAGAAAAGGCCGAGTGAAGAGCTAGATAATTAAATCTCATGGGTTTAATCACACAATCAAATCATTAATCAAAACACGTTTTATTCAAACCATTTTATCACTTTTATGATCACAAATCGCCGGGGATTTCGCTTTCGCCGTTTCTCTCTACAAGAGAAGAAACCGTTCATTTGTTTTACCTTTTTAAAACATGATCTTCCCCAACGGCTTCGGGGTACTTTCAGCACGACACAAAAAAAGGCATTAGCCTGCATCGGATTCTGCCCCCATCTTATTTCTCAATATTATACATCTATATATGAATATCATCAAATCTTGATGAATCGGCTTACGCTTTGTCCAAAAACGATTCAAGCACCGCATTAAACGATGCCGAATTATCAACATTGGCGCAGTGCCCCGCGTCCTTTACCATGGCAAACTGTGAGCCCGGCTCCAAAGCATGTAGCCTTTGTGCCGTCTCCATATATTCAAGAGAAAGATTAAAAAGCATACTCTTTTGTCATTTCGTCCGTTAAGCTTATCTTTCCTCTTGGTATTATCACTGTTGTCATACACATAGAATACATATATAATGGAACAAATATTGGTATTGAGGAGGGAACTTTCTATGCGTACAGCAGGTATGGTCATGGGTATCGTCGGCGGCGCCATTGCGCTGATCGTTGCGGTATTGCTGATTTTGGGCAGCGTGGCTGTAACAAATTTGGCCCCATGGGATAATACATATAAATATAGCTATGATTACGATTATGATGATGACTTCAGTTCTTGGGATAATGATAATGAATTCGATTCTTGGGATGATGACTTCAAACAGGATCTCATTTTCGAATCACAAGATGTTGCCAAAAACGTCGCGGGAGCCATGTTTCTGGTGCCGGGAATCATTGCCGCTGTCGCGGGTATCATGGGGCTTGTCGGCGGCATTATTGTGAAGAGAAAGAACGTCGCCGCGGGCGTGCTGATGATCATCGCCGCGGTCCTTAGCTTATTCAGCTTCTTCAATATCGTTTCAATGGTGCTGTTCATACTTGGCGGCGTGTTTGCGCTGATGCGCGAACGCCAGAAACCAGTCTATGCGCCGCCGTATCCGACGCCGCCGTATTACCCGTATCCGCAGCAGCCATATCCCCCTCAGCAAGACCCCCAGCAGCCTGCCCCGCCTCCGGAAAATCCGCCGAAGAATCCGCAGTCATAACAGATAATCAAAGCAGTACACACAGGGACGGCCTCTTCTGTACCGTCCTTTTTTATGGGATAAAACAAAGCCGCTTGATATAGCGGCTGATTGAAGACCGTTAAATATTGTAGGGAACGGTCTTGATCTTTTCGCGCCGTTGCAGCAACCTTGTAGCGAACGACCTCCGCCTGTGCCCCGAATGGGGTATGTCGTTTCACATTTTACCATGTAGTTCACCGGACAAAACGGGCGCGCATGGAAACGCGCCCCTACGGTGTATCTACACGGATCGTAGGGGCCGGTCTCCGTGCCGGCCCATATATCCGCGAAAAACTCAATCAATGATCGAGGACGCGCTAAATCGTAGCGTGGCTATAGCAGACGATGAGGAAATACAAGAACAAAGCCGCTTAGTCGAGCGGCTGATGGAAAACGCGGAATTGATACATAGATAACTCGAAGGGAACGACCTCCGTGTCGTTCCACATGGTATGCCGTTCCGCATAGCCCCTTATGTCATACTGAAAATCCATTGGAGAAGCCGCAGCCGTAACTGAACTCACAAAAAGGTCAGTCAGACAAACCGTCCTTTGTCTTTTCATCGACGCAATATTAATTGCATGTTGTCATAAATATACGACTCATTTATAATATTAGTATTATTGGTATTATTAAGGAGAAACCTCATGCAAAAAGCAAGCAAGACTTTTGCTCTTATTGCCGGTATTGTTACGCTGGTGCTTTCAATATTATTCATTATTATCAGTCTATACGAAATTAATAATATTCTTGACAATGAACCGAATATGCAATATATTTCCATTGCAACGGGCACATTCCGAATTCTTATACCCAGCATTATCACTTCTATAGCCGGTGTTCTCGGTGTTATCGCTGCGCTCATAGTGAAAAAGCAACATACCGCTGCGGGTGTGTTATTGATTATCGGCGCAGTACTATGTGTATTGAGCATTCTCTACTTATTCAACATTATTTTCATCTTACCAATCGTTCTGTTTGTATGTGGCAGTATATTTGCGTTTAAACGCGAGCGCTCTGATATATCGCCCGAACCGAATATGCCGGCTCCTCCCCCAAACGAGCGAAAACCAGGCAAGGTTTTGGGCATCATTGCGGGCTCTTTCGCATTTTTGGTATCAATTCTGATCTTAGTATTAAACATTGGCACTATTGCCGCAGACCCCCAAGGCTTTGAAAACTCAAATCTTTCGAAGGCTTTGGCCGTCTTTTTATTGATGGTCCCCGCCATTGTCAATTTACTCGTGGGAATCCTCGGGCTAACAGCCGCACTGATTATGAAAAAAAGACACACTGCTGCGGGCGTGATGATGATCATTGCAGCGTTTATATGCATGTTCGGTTTTTTCAATGTCATCTCAATGGTGCTGCTGGTTATCGGCAGTGTGTTTGCAATTAAGCCCGAACGCCCGGCACAAGTTCCCCCGCAGCCCGCTCTTCCGTATATTCCGCCAGAGCAGCTGCAGTCTAAATGATAATTTGAATATATCTCAAAGGGACGGCTCGTACCGTCCTTATTGCATGACAAAGCCGCTTTGTGGAGCGGCTGATGGAAATGCGCAATTTTGTAGGGAACGGTCTTGACCGTTCCGCGTTGATTCGCAATAACCTCGTAGGGAACGACCTCCGTGTCGTTCCAGATGACTGCTAGTGACAAAAACCAAATAAAATCGAGTGAGAAACCTCATTAGTGGGTGTAAACAATTTGTACTGAGTCAGTTAGTTTTTTATAAAAACTCTCATCAAAATGACATCGAAGTGGGTCTCTAGCATATACCGTTAATAGATTCGATACAATGCTTTTCTTTTCAAATGTAGCTTGTTTTATTGTTTATTTACTTATCTTGTTTGACTTGTAAAATGAAATTATACTAACAACTAAAGCTGCCAAAGCGATGCATACAGTTATGATATCTATTGGCGCTACCATTTGTTTTCCCTTTCAGTATAAATAAATATGAATTTAGATTTCGATTTCATATCTATGTTGGTGGGGCGTCGGGGAGAAGTCCCCCCGAATGTGCTTAACCTTTTAGAAATAACATATATTACTGACTTTTGAACAGACTTTCTCTTCAAGTTGAGAATACACCCCGCAAGCACTATTTCCCACCATGAAGCCTATCAACGTCATCAGCATACCTCCTCCAAATTTGATTGTTACAGTCAACTTTGAGGATACTCTCATGCCAACAATGAAAAAAGCCCAATAATAAAAAGAAGCACTATGCCTAATATAAGCAGTTATTACATGTATATTATAACATATAATTCATAAATATCAATTTGAGACGTCCTTTATTATTCATAACCCTATGAGTTTTGGAATCCCATGAAGCAAAAGGAACAACACAGAGGTCGTTCCCTACAAGATTCCATTTATACATGCCAAGTGGGTTTCCAAAGGGTTGGCCCTTTGGCGGGGGTGTGGGGGCAGCGCCCCCATGAAAAGTCCCCCGTAACCCTCAAAGCCCTACTCAGCAATTATCTTCAGTTCCCCGCCGTCGGCGTCCACCTTCACAAGCCCGCCGTCGATAAGCTCGCCGGATACCATCATGCGCCCCACCTGCGTCTCCACCACCTTCTGGAGATACCGCTTCACAGGCCGCGCACCATATACCGGTGTGTACGACTTCTCGGCAATCAGCCGCTTCGCCGCGTCCGTCACGCCCAGCTTGATGTTGCGGTCGTTTAGGCGTTTCTGGATGGCCGAAACCGCAAGATCAATAATGCGCACAATGTCGTCCTCTTTGAGTGGCTTAAACAGCACAACGTCATCCACACGGTTCAAAAACTCAGGCCGAAAATGCCGCGATAAGTCGCCCATTACACGGTCGCGCACCGCCTCGTCTATCTCACCCTGCGCGTTAATGCCCGAAAGCAGATACTCACTGCCGATGTTAGATGTCATGATCACCACCGTGTTTTTAAAATCCACCGTACGTCCTTGGCTGTCAGTGAGCCGCCCGTCGTCCAGCAGCTGCAAAAGCACGTTGAACACGTCGTGATGCGCCTTCTCAATCTCGTCGAACAGAATCACGCAATACGGCTTTCTGCGCACTGCCTCCGTGAGCTGACCGCCTTCGTCGTACCCCACGTATCCCGGAGGCGCGCCGATCAGCCGTGCCACAGCGTGCTTCTCCATGTACTCGGACATGTCGATTCTGACCATGTTGTCCTCGCTGTCAAACAGCGCCTCGGAAAGCGTCCGCGCCAGCTCCGTTTTGCCGACACCCGTTGGTCCCAGGAATATGAACGAACCGATGGGGCGCTTCGGGTCTTTGAGGCCGCTGCGCGCACGGATCACCGCTTCACTGACCGCCAGCACCGCTTCGTCTTGCCCGATTACGCGTTTGTGCAGTATGTCTTCCAGATGCAGCAGCTTGTCGCGCTCCTGCTCCACAAGCCGCGCCACAGGGATGCCCGTCCAGCGCGAGACGATCTCGGCAATCTCCTCATCGGTCACCTCTTCCTTTAAAAGCTCGTGCCCGCTCTTGCGGTTGCGCGCCTTCTCATCCTCCAGCTGCCGCTGCAGCACAGGCAGCTCACCGTATTCCAGCTTCGCCGCGAGTTCCAAGTCGTAAGCGCGCTTTGCGTCGTCGATCTTGCGCCGCAAATCTTCGATGGACTGCTTGAGTTCCTTCTCGCGCTTAAGCCCCACCTTTTCGAGCTCCCACTGCGCATTCAACTTATCGGTCTGCTCCTTGAGACCGGACAGCTCTTTTTCAAGCGCCGCGAGCCGCGCCTTGCTGCCCGCGTCGTCCTCTTTCTTGAGCGCCTGCCGCTCGATCTCGAGCTGCATCACGCGCCGCGAAATCTCGTCGAGCTCGGTCGGCAAGCTGTCAATCTCGGTGCGGATCATCGCCGCCGCTTCGTCCATCAGGTCAATCGCCTTGTCGGGCAGAAACCTGTCGGAGATGTAGCGATCGGAAAGCACCGCGCACGCGATCAGCGCACCGTCCGTGATGCGCACACCGTGATGTATCTCAAAACGCTCTTTGAGCCCGCGCAGTATCGATATCGTGTCCTCAACAGACGGCGGCTCCACGAGTATCGGCTGGAAACGCCGCTCCAGCGCCGCGTCCTTCTCGATATACTTGCGGTATTCGTCCAGCGTCGTCGCGCCGATGCAGTGCAGCTCGCCGCGCGCCAGCATGGGCTTTAATATGTTACCCGCGTCCATCGCGCCCTCGGCCTTGCCTGCGCCCACGATGTTGTGAAGCTCGTCGATGAACAATATGATGCGCCCTTCAGACTTGTTGACGTCGTTTAATACCGCCTTCAAACGCTCCTCAAACTCGCCGCGGTACTTCGCCCCCGCGATCAGCGCGCCGAGATCCAGCGCGAATATCGTCTTATCTTTTAACCCTTCGGGCACGTCGCCCGCGATGATTCGCTGCGCCAACCCTTCCACCACCGCCGTCTTGCCGACACCCGGCTCACCGATCAATACCGGGTTGTTCTTTGTGCGCCGCGAGAGAATACGAATCGCGCGCCGAATCTCACTGTCGCGCCCGATCACAGGGTCAATCTTGCCCTGTTTGGCAAGCTCCACAAGATCACGCCCGAACCGCTTCAAAGAGTCGTAAGTCTCCTCGGGGTTTTGCGACGTAATGCGCTGATTGCTGCGCACCTTGGAAAGTGCCGTCATAAACGCATCCTGCGTGATGCCGAAACGCTTAAAAATCTGGGTTGAAGGTGTGTTTCGCTCCTTGAGCAATGCGATGTACAGATGTTCCACACCCGTGTATTCGTCTTTGAAGCGCTTGGCCTCGTCCTGCGCGTGCACAACCAACTCGCTAAACCGCCGCGATGCATACACCGAGGCAGACGCGCCCTGCACCTTAGGCAGCCGCGCAAGCTCCGATTCCAGAGCCAGCGTATACTGCGCGGTATCCACGCCCATATATCCGAGCAGCCGCGGAATTAATCCGTCCTGCTGCGACACAAGCGCCAGATGCAGATGCTCGCCGTCAATCTGCTGCTGTCCCATTCTTATTGTCATTTCCTGCGCCGCCTGTACCGCGGCCATGGCTTTTTCCGTTAATCTATCCAGTTCCATAACTGCTTTCCTCCTCTATATCAAAAATCAAACTAGTTCTTAGCTCGTTAGCCTTCCGAGACTGCCAATGTCATTCTGAGAGGGCGAAGCGACCGAAGAATCTATTTGAAGTCCATTTTTCATACCCGCAGGGGCGGGTTTACACGTGTGCCCCGAATGGGGTATGCCCGCCCGTTAATTCTGCGTCTATTAAACGCCCGCCTCAAAACATCCATATTGTCAATCACAAATCATCCTTACTTCATCGTCTCCTTGAGCTTCTCATACAGCGCCTTCTGCTCCTCCGTCAAATGCGCAGGGTTCACAATGCGCACTGCGAGGTACAAATCCCCACGCTTGCCTGCGCGAAACGGATACCCTTTGCCCGCCACGCGTATACGGCTGCCGGTCTGCACACCTGCCGGAATCTTCACCGCAATGCGCCCGTCCAGCGTGCTTACGGTCAGCTTGGAGCCGAGCGCGGCGTCCCACGGATACACGTCCGCGTTCATGATGAGCTCCTGCCCCTTCAGTGTGAAACGTCCAGGCTTCATGCGCACCGTCATGCGCAGGTCTCCGTTTTTCCCGCCATTACCGCCGACATGACCCTGACCTTTGAGCCGTATGGTCTCGCCGTCATTCACACCCGCGGGTACTTTGAAATTGATGCTTCGCGTACCGGTTTCCGTCTGCAGCGATATCCGTTTCTCCGTTCCGGCCGCGCCTTCTTCAGGCGTCAGCTCAATTTCGGCTTCAATATCCTGCCCATTGCGGGCACGGGATGCTCTTGCTCCGCCGCGTGTCTGGCCGAATATGTCTCCAAAATCGCCGCCCTCATACACATGCGTGGTGCGTCCGCCGCCCCGCGCCTGAGAAAACAGATCGTTCAAATCAAACGCGTCCGAAAAGAACATATTGAAAAAATCGCTGTGGTCACCGCTGCCCGCATATTCGTAGCGTACGTTGCCGCCGTTATATCCGTATTGCGACGGATCAAAATCGTACCCGTTGCTAAACTGCGCCTGTGAACCGAACGTGTCATACTTCTTGCGCTTTTCCGCGTCTCCAAGCACCTCGTAAGCCTCGCTCACATCCTTGAACTTATCCTCAGACGCCGTATTACCCTTGTTCACGTCCGGATGATATTTTTTGGCAAGCTTGCGGTATGCTTTTTTTATCTCGTCCTGCGACGCAGTTTTATCCACGCCGAGTATCGCATAATAATCTTTATATTGCATGCCATATCACTCCTTCCCCAAGCCTTTAAAAAATTTGGTCATTATGACTTTGACTTTCCTTGACCTTTATGAAATAATGATAATACATTCTTTTTTAAAATGCAATAGGTAAAGCAAAATTATCCGGGAAATTTTAACGAATATGCTGACATTCGGGTTGCCGCTTTGGAATCACATGGATATAATCATTGTATCGCATCATTAATTATAGGCGGATTGTGATGAATTTTTATGTCTCAGTCATTACCGATACCATCGAATATATTGAGAGCAGCATCTCACGCAAATTAACGCTGGCGGATTTGTCTGAACGTGTCCGCATATCCGACTTTCATTTCAACCGTATTTTCAAGACGGTCACAGGCATAACGCTCAAGCAATACATACTCGGACGAAAACTCACAATGGCTGCCGTGCAGCTTAGAGCCACGCGCCGTCCGGTTATTGATATCGCGCTCGATTTTGGATTTGAATACCCTGAGGTCTTCAGCCGTGCCTTCAAGAACCAACTGGGCATATCCCCCGCCGCATACCGCGGGCAATCTGCCCCCATCTCAGTCACGCCCAAGGCATCCGTCGTGGAACGTGATATCATCAACTACCGCGGCACGCTCGCACTAAAAGGAAATATTAGGCTTCTTGATACCCTTTTGATACGCGGCGTTGATATTGATGTTAATGAGCATTCAAACGAATTCAAACAAAAGCTAAAAGCCATCACAGAGGCCTTTATCGCCAAGTCATCGCAGCTTGCCTGCTTCCATCAGGATCAATTCTTCACCGCAGTCACATGCAGCGGAAAAGATGACGGCGGCTATCGCGTATTTTGCGGAAGACAGCCTAAACTGGATAGCGATACCCCTGAATATAATGCGCTGAAAATCCCCGGCGGCTGGTATGCAGACTTTTTATACCGGGGAAATATGTTCGATATCCGCGAAGTGTTCATTGACGATCTGTATAAATGGATTATGGTCAAAGAGGCAAGGCTCTGCGCCAACGGCATCGGTATGCTCAATATCTATCCCGGCAACTATCCAAGCGATCCTCACGTTCATATTCTCGTTCCCATCGAGCAGCCCGTCTAGTCAGCAAGTTTCATCATGCAGCCCTTCCTAAAACCGTATACGATGAAATCAGATATTTACGGTTTAGGAGGGAATTATTATGGGCAGCATTCAAGCACTGATCACAAGAAACTTATTGCGAAAGTCGGATATATGGAACAAACCGCTGAATGAAATCAGACAAACAATGGCGGGCATTAAGAGCAGCAGCATGCCTGATGGTATCGTGACAGAGACAGCCACGCTGGGCGGGATCAGTTGCGAAGTGTTTCGTCATTCCGGCAAGAAGATGCACCGCACGGTGCTGTATTTTCATGGCGGCGGCTTTTGCCTCGGCATATATGCAGCCAATCGCGAGTTTGTCGCCAAGATGTCTAAATTGCTGGAGGCGGAAATCTACATGCCCGATTACCGGCTCGCACCCGAGCACCCGTTCCCGGCGGCGCTCGAGGATGCGAAGGCGATTTATCAGGAATTATCAAAAACAGAGAATCTCATCGTGATGGGCGATTCATCCGGATGCGCACTGGCGCTTTCCGCGCTGCTTAAAGCCAAGCAAAACGGCATAAAGATGCCGGATGCGCTGGTGATGATCACGCCCGTGCTGGATCTGTCAGACACGAATACACGCATCGCTAAGAGCGTGCGCAAAGATCCGTTTTCGCTGACAGACCCATTGGGCCTCACGAGGCACTATACACGCGGTAATGACACAATGTCGCCCGCCATCTCACCGATGTACGGCGAACTAAGCGGCTTGCCACCCATCCTGATTCATGCCGCGCAATACGACACATTTTTAAGCGACGCGTGCCGTTTCAAACAGCTGGCAGCCAATGCGAATATTCATGTCGAGCTGAAAACATGGAGTAAAATGTGGCATATATTCCACATGCAGTTGCCGTTCGTCCCCGAAGCAGTCAAAGCTGCAAGTGAAATAAGCACCTTTGTTCAAAGGCAATGTCCTTAGACTCGCATCTTGTTGCGAAATATTAAAAAACACAGCATGGCATTATCGTGCATTGCTGTGTCTTTTTTTAATTAAAACATCTACACAAAAATCTTATGCAAAATGGAAAGGACGCTTGACATTATTGCAAGTGGCTGTTATGATGACTATGGAAAGTTTGCTTTCCATAAGATAAAGGGAAGGGTGCTGCCATGAAAAACAGACTCGAAAAATTAAGAAAGCAACGCGGACTTCGGCAGGAGGAACTTGCCGACGTTCTTGAGGTATCTCGTCAGACGGTCGGTTCATTGGAAAACGGCCGCTACAATCCGTCCATTCTGCTTGCGTTCAAGATAGCGCGCTATTTCGATCTGCCAATTGAAGAAATCTTTATATACGAGGAGGGACAGTCATGTTAAAGAAAACATATCCATATGTGATAGCTCTGGTTTTAGGCCTTATTATGGTAGCTCTTAGTTTTTTGTTTTTTAATGAAGAACAAAAGGTGCTATCCGGTATTCTTGTCGGCGTAGGCGCAGGCCTTTTTGGTATGGGCACCGCGAACCTCATTATGAAGCGTTATGAGAAGAAAAATCCATCCGTTGCCAGACAATCGCAGATCGAATTGAGCGACGAGCGCAATGTCATGATCCGAGCCAAAGCCAGAGCCGCATCGGCTAACATCGTCCAGTGGTTCATTATTGCGCTCGCTTATGTCATGATAATCATTGATGCCCCACTGTGGGCCACGCTATGTGCAGTGGGTGTCTATATGCTTTATCATATCTTGTCTTTCGTGTATATGAGCCGCTATCAAAAGCAAATGTAAACGCTTAACGGATAACGAAAGTCACGATTCACTTCTTATTGTCTGTCTACATTCAATATACTATATAAGGACAAATAAGGAGCCATCAAATGAAACGATTTTTGTTATCCGTTTTCATACTTATTATTCTGGCTGTCTGCACCCTTGCGTCTCCGCCGGTTACCGATCAGAGCACCGCTAACCAGTATGACCAAACGCCCCTTATGCCTTCAGCCGCACTCTCTCCCCTGCCAAAATCGACACCCAATCCGATACCCGAATGCATCACAGTGAATCAGTGGCATCTCACACTTTCGCTTAACTTCGGTGAGTATTCAGGCTCTTATACGGGTCAGCTTACCGGCGGGCTTCCCGGCGGTCATGGGCTTTTTTCTGTCGCAGACGAAAGCGGCACAAGCTGGACGTACGACGGTGAATGGCAAAACGGTCATTTCCACGGCAGCGGCACAGTCACATGGGAAGACGGCTTCGTCTCCTCCGGCATATACAAAAATGATTATCTTAACGGACAAGGCTGCGAAACGCTGTACGGGGCCACGCAATATCAGGGCGGCTTTCGCCACGGCTGTTATCACGGACAGGGCACGCTGTTTAATCAGCACGGCGATACCATATACAGCGGCCCCTTTTATTACGGCCTCATACAGGAAAGCGCCGATGAAAGAACCGCTCGCATTGACGCCTTCAAAATCCTTTGTGTCACATCCCCGGTCAAAACGCTTTATCAATCGTGTCAATACGGCGCAAAAAAATGTGCTAAAATCAGCGGCACGATATTTGACATTTACTACAACAACATTGAAAACCCCACCTATTGCGACTTTCTGATCTATGAGCAAAACAAAAGCGACACCAAGCACATCGTCTGCGTGATCTATACGCTGAGCGAAGGCGAAGAACCGCCTGCCGAAGGTCAATCCGTCACCGTTTGGGGTACCACCGAATATCTCTATTCATACACAACAACGGACGGCAAAGACCTCACCGTGCCGCTTATCAAATCGTTCAGCGTGGAATCAGACTCATGATTGCATTCGCATCACTGCCATAATATAATAATGGTAATAAGCTTATTTGGAGGGTATTATTGTGGATAATAAGAATAAAATTGCAGGCTCCATCGTGGCGCTTGTATCGCTTCTCGCGGCATTCGCTTTTTTGTTCATCGGCTTTACGCAGGGCATCTGGCATCCGACATGGCTCGTGTTTCTCGTGATCCCCATTGTGTCAATGATCGCGGATATTGCCACCAAGAAAAAAGATCCGGTCGGTTTGGTTTCCAGCATCGTATCCACGCTGTGCGTGCTTGGCTATCTGTACATGGGGTTCTTCTTAGGGCTGTGGCACCCCGGCTGGCTCATATTCTTCGCAATCCCCATTGCGAGCATCATCGCGAAGATGTTTGTGGGCGATACGACGCCAGTGAAAAACGACCAAGACACCAATGCATAAGACTTATAGCCTGCCGATAGAAGCAGGCTTTTTTCATGCTTTGCTATTCGTTTTCTTCGTCCATTACAAGCTGCTGCTGCGCATTAAAAAAGCTTTTGTAGGCAAGCTGAACAAACATAATCACGGTGAGTGTCACGCTGCCGAGTATCCCCAGCATAATCACGATCTGATATTCAATCGCCGTCACGGGCGACGTGCCCGAGAGTATCTGCCCTGTCATCATGCCGGGAAGAAAGACAATACCCATACCGACCATTGAATTGATTGTGGGCAGTATAGCAGCGTCAAATGCCGCATTCACATACTTTTTAGCGGCCGTTTTGGGCGTGGCGCCCAGCATTAGTGCCGCTTCGATAACATGCCTTTGGCTGCGCATCCCGTCAACGAGCCTGCTAACACCCAGCGAGATGCCTGTCATTGAGTTACCGATCAGCATGCCCGCAATAGGAATAAAGTACCGCGGGTCATACCACGGCGCAACGCCCAGCACCACGACAATAAAGAATACGAGGCTAAAAAGCGTCCCTAAAATCATGGAAAAGGCGATGATCTTTTTAATCGACGCCGACAGCTTTGTCTTAACGCGTTTGATCGTGTTGTAGATCGCAAATGTTTCCATCAGAATCACTGTGACTATGGTTAAAACTGGATGTACATTGTCGAACAGGAACAGCAGAACATACCCTGCCAGGATAAGCTGGAGCGTCATGCGCAGCGTGCCAATCAAAATCTCCTTTTCCCTAGATATGCCCCGTTTTCGCACGATGATAAGCAGTATCACCACAAACACATAAGCGACAGCGATCTGCCAAACCTGCGGTGTAATCACGCCGTTCATGATACCGCCTCCTCTGTGCTGTTGCTTGTCATTTCTATGATTCGGTCGGCATAGCTTGCCGCCGCCTGTTTTGAATGAGTCACACAGATCAGCGTCTTGCCGTTGCTTCGGGTATAAGCCGCGAGCGTATCAAAAATCAGCTTTTCAGTCTCCTCATCCAGCGCGGAGGACGGTTCGTCCAGCAGCAGCACATCGGGATCCATAAGCAGTACACGCCCCAGCGCCACTCTCTGCTTCTCACCGCCCGAGAGATTAGCCGCACTTTCACCCAGCGGCTTATTCAAATTCACACGTTTGAGCATATTAATGAGTTCATCGTCGCTTACAGCCGGCTTTTCGGAAAACGCAAGCCCGATCAACAGATTGTCTTTGATACTGCCCTCAAAAATAACCGGAGACTGCGGCAGCATCACCACGCTGCGCCGCAGCTTCACTGAATCGATGGACGAAAGCGACTCGCCGCGGTAATAGATGTCACCACTGTCCGGGCTGATCATCTTATTGATCAGCCGCAAAAGTGTTGTCTTGCCGCTGCCGCTCTCTCCCACAACAAATGTCACTTTCTGCGCCTCAATGGTGAGTTTGCTTATGTGAATGATATTCTTATATTTCACGTCTTTGAAATCAAACATAAATCCTCCGATATTAATGGTCATTACTATTATACCTTATATCAGCAATACACAGCGCCTAAGTTTCCCAAAATGCGCTAATCACACTTCTGCCTTGTTATAATTTGACTTTTAATCGGAGTTATGATAGTATTTTGTAAGATAAAGGGGTATTGGGGCATTAATATCTCATCATAAAATAAGCTTCCACCCCTGAAGGGGTGGTTTTTATTTGAACCCTATAAGGGCCTCTTGACAGCAATGCCTAAAGGCATATAACGGTTCCGCCAGCCGCACGGAGACGCCCTATAGATTCTGATCTGCAAAACAGTTATTTATGTCATTCTGAAGGAGCGTTAGCGATGGACTACGCAGTGGACTAGAATCTTATTCTTTATGCACTATTCATGGGATGCTTCGCTACGCTCAGCATGACATAATGGAACTGTCAATCATCACCTCTCTTAACGGGTCTAATTCACTTCCCGCTCATGCCATTGTGACTGTCACCTCTTAATTATTAACGCTAAAGCTGGCTTTCGCTCCACACGTAAAACATGTGGTTTTTTCTATGATAATAAAAAAAAGCGGCTCGATAGCCGCATTTTTTATGTCAATCGCATTATATCTTCTCCATCACAATGACCGACCAGTCTTTGCCTTTATAGGCGTTATAGCCGTGCGAATGCGCATATCCGATTATATTAAGCTCACCGTATTTGTCCTTTTCAAAGGCATATCCATACGCCTCTCCCGCCATTGCCCGTTTCACGGCCTCTATACTGCTTAAATCTTTTTTGAGGGTATCACTGCGCTGTCTTGAGCCAATCACCAGCCCGTTTTTATTGACCACATAAATGTCGCCTTTTGCGCTGACCTTGGCATGGTCAATAATGTCATAGACATACGCCCAGTTAAAACGCGTCGAAAGTATCCCGCGCATATGACCCTGTCTGTCACGTATCGGGCTGTTGTACCCCACCGTAATGTCCTTGATGGTATCCGAATAATGCACATCAGCCGTCACAGGGCGCTGTGTCTGGATCGATTCGTTATACCAGATCTTTTGGGACATATCTTTGCCCAGCATATCCTGATTGACACCGACGGCAATCAATTTTCCCTGCATGTCCGTGATGTAAATATCGTAATATACTTCGTGGATATCCACCAGATTATGAAGCAATGCCGTGACAGCTGCCCGCCGCGATTCATCCGGCGACTCCACGAAATCAATAATTCTTGCAAACGTCGCCCAAGCCTGCGCGTCACTGTTGCGCTCAAAAAGGTTGCGGTCAATCTTGTCCATCACGTCGTAAGCGATATCCGCAGTTCTTACCCCGATAATCTCGTTGACCTTGGCCTGTATCGACTTGATGACCTCCACACTTTCGTTGTTAGACCGGGCGCTGTTCTCCGCCAGTTTCTTTATCTCTTTCGCAACAACATTAAAGCCCCTGCCTGCGTTGCCCGCCCGCGCCGCTTCCACAGCCGAATTCAGCGACAGTATCTCTGTCTGGAGTGTGATCGTCTCAATGTTTTTGACGATCCCCAGCATCTTATCATAGGATGCCATCAGCTCACTGAGCAGCAGTGACATGTCCGTTTGCATTGCCGTCTGATTATTCATAATACCTCTCTTCTTGTGATGAAAATATGCGTATCCGTAACAAAAAAATACGCTATTAATTTCTTCATTTTGTGATAGTATTTGGTTTATATTGGTTTTATTATATTTCGTGTCGAGTTTTTGGTCAATAAAAAAGCTTTTACAAGCCGTATTTTTGCATACATTTATATTAATTTAATCAAATTTTAATATTTTTTCTCGTAACTTAATGATTTTTCAATGCAAGTGTGGTATATATTAGTGTAATAATATACTAAATAATTGGAGGGTAATATGAAAACAGCAAGTTTAGTTCTTGGAATCATCGGCGGCGTTCTTGCCATCATTTTTGCAATTATTACTATGGCTGGTGGCGCTTTTATGGGCGGCGCTGCAGGTTATATTCAGGGCACGGACGAATTTGGAAGCACAATGGATGAATTAACAGACCAGCTTGAAGCTGAAGGCTTTGTGATTGAAGACGGCGATGTCAATTTTGATGCGCTTGATGATGCAATTAATTATGGCGCAGGTGCTGTAGCAACAGGACTCTATATTGCCGGCATCTTGGGCATTGTCGGGGGCATACTGGCTATCGTTGGCGGCGCTTTGGCAAAAAAGAAAAATGTTCTGGCAGGCATATTCATGCTTGTCGCGGCTGTTCCGAGCTTCTTCACATTTCTTGGCTTCCTCGCTTCAATCGTCTTAATCATCGGCGGTATCCTGGCTCTGATTCCGGAAAAACAAAGTGCACCCCCTGTGCAAGCTTAAACGCTAATGACACAAAGCAAGGCCTCGGCAAATGCCGGGGCCTTATTTCTTATCGGCAGCCGTACCTAAGCGGCGTAATCGGGCGCTATGACAGTGTAATATTCAGCCGCTCATCCACTCGAAAGTTCAACGTTTTCACCGTATCTTTGCTTGCAAAGTCGGCTGAAACTGTTAGACACCCGTCCTGTACATCCAGCAGTACATTGGTGCAAACAGCATCCGTTCCTGCGAATGCCGAGAAATCCAACAGACCGCCGCCGCTCCCGTCGTTGCCGATATAGCCGACAGTCACAGCCTCATCCGTGCCGTCCACGAAAAAGACGCGGTCACCATATACCGCCACGTCCCAATAGCCGGTGGGCACAGTCTTCTCAACCAAAACACGGCGGTTGGTGCCGTCAAGATCGGTTCGCACCACCGCATATTTGGCGCCCAGTTCCTCGGTTTCGCATATGCACGATACACCGTCTGAAAAAACCGCGCCTTCCGCAAAATACAACGCACCGCCGTCCTGAATGAGGCTGCCAAGCCACACCGTCCAATCGTCGTTGTAATATGGTGCCGCATCGTATATCGATTCTTTCTCACCCTCCGCGCTGCGCATAATCTCAGAATTCGAGATCGAATAAGCATACGCGATCGCCGCCTGTTCAGCGCTGGCCGTGGCGCTCGGCGTCTCGGCGGCCTCCTGCCGCGGCAAATCGCCGGATACAGGCGCACATCCGACAAGCATTAAAATCATTAGAATAAAAACAAAAAGAATACGTAAATGCTTCATTGTGTCCATCCTCAATAGCGCTTTTTATCATTATAGCACAGGCGTCAAGAAGCGATTGTTATTTATCATATATTACATTGACACACATAGTAATTTGTGATACATTGCTATAAGGAGGTGAGCGTATTGGACTTAAGCAGTGATCTGATTCGCGGCCATATCGATACCATCATTTTAGGCCTGCTTCGCACGGGTGACCGCTACGGATATGAAATCTGCCGCATTGTGCGCGAAAAAAGCGGCGGCGACTATGAGCTCAAAGAACCGTCAATGTACAGCACAATCCGCCGTCTGGAATCGCAGCGGCTCATTGAAGCATATTGGGGCGACGAATCGCAAGGGGCGCGCCGCAAATATTACCGCATCACGGCGGCAGGCCAAAAGGCGTTTGCGCAAAACTTTAATAACTGGCAGTTTGCCAAAAAAATAATTGATAAGCTATTGGAGGTTGAATAATGAGCGTGATCAGCGACTATTTGTCGAAACTCAAAAGACAATATCCGAATACGCAGGCTGTGCACGAGCAGCTCGAAGAGCTCCGCGATACCCTGCATATCAAAACAGAGGAATATCAATCACAGGGCCTCAATTACAACGATGCCGCCAAGGCCGCGATCGACTCACTTGGCGATGTGACACCGCTTCTTGAAGAGGTGGCTGGCAATGTGAAAAGCGTATATGTGAACAAATTAAACTGGAATAACTCATTATTCTGTACGCTTATTATACTGGCTGAATTTATGATGAGTTGGCTCGGGTATGCACTGTTTACCGGCAACTTCATCCCATTGGGTTATTTTTCGGTAACGCTTTTGATACTCCTTATCAGTATCAGTATATGGCCCATCATCACTGTGATTCAATACCGCAAAGAGCCCGACAGAATCAGCACCGTTGAAATGCCGTTTCGTAAAAATATGAGAACAGCGATTCTTGGATGGCTGAGCATCTCAGTCTTTCTCTTTATTGTTAACTTAGCGATTGGCGCTCCTGTCTGGTTCCAATGGCCTGTTATCGGTATTGCCACTTGGCCGCTCAACATCTTCCTCTACCACCGCCAGCTCATGGGCGGCCGGTACAACGCGGCATAAAATCTTCATAAGATTAAAAAAGCTGACCGCCCTCACGGTCAGCTTTTCCATTTTCACAGAATAATTATTGACAGACAATAATTATTGCTATAAAATTATCGTCATACAATAATTACTGTGAGGATTCATTTATGAAAGATAAAACCTTTATTCGTCTATTATTCATAGAGGCTGTGGTCTGCGCAGCGGCCGCGCTGGCTTTTTCGCACAGCGGCAGCAGTTATCTCGTGATCGCACAGTTCCCGTTCGCGCAAATCGGCCTGCTGTTGCGTGAATTGTCGCTCTCAGGCGTTTTCGGGAACGTCATCGCGATCATCTTCTACGTGGCCTTATGCGCACTGCCGCTTTTGTTCATCGCGCTGCGTATCAAAAAGCAGACACTAAAGGTCGAAGACTGGCTGCTGGTGATCATAAGCGCGTTTGGGTTTCACATGATGTATATGATGATCAATCCCGGCTACCTTGCTCAAATTCCCGCCTATATCAATGAGGATGTCGGCAAAGCCGCACTCGGCGGTGCTTTTTACTCCCTGCTCATCGGCTATCTTGTTTTGAAACTTCTCCGAAAAGCAGACGGCGTACGCACGGATGCCCTGCTCAAAATACTGCGTCTGCTGTTCGCCCTCACCGCCGTGATTCTCGTATTCAGCATCGGCTACATCGGCATCAGCGACGTGCAGTCTCGCTTGACTGCGATACAAAGCGGCAACACCGACCCATCCGTTGCGCTTGGGTTCACCAACTTCTTTGTGATACTGCGCTATGTGCTCACGCAATTGCCTGTTTTCATGGAGCTCATCATATTCATATTGGCCATGCGGCTGTGCGGCCATCTTCGTGAAGACCGCTACAGTGACGAGACAATCAGCGCGGCCAAGAAGCTCGCATCCTTCTGCAAGAAAACAGTGGTGGTCATACTGCTTTGCACGATCACGCTGAACCTTGCGCAGATTGTGTTCGCCGGTTCGCTGGTATCAGTGAATTTTCAGACGACACTGCCGCTTGATTCGATTATCGTGGCGCTTGTTGCCCTGCTGCTGACACGCTTTTTCACCGCAAGCCGCGAGCTTGCACAGGATAATCAGATGTTTATCTGACGGGGGATGCCATGGCGATAAGAATACATCTTGATGACATACTGCGCGCAAGGGGCATGACGGCTAAGGAGCTTTGCGCACTGGTCAATATCACGGAGGCAAACCTGTCGATACTGCGCAGCGGCAAGGCCAAAGGCGTGCGGTTCGGCACGGTCAACAAAATCTGTTACTACCTTAACTGTGATGTGGGCGACATATTAAAATTCGACGGACACTTGGAGGACGAAGATAATGCGTAAAACAATAATTGCGGCGCTGGCCGCACTGATGATACTGCTCACGATGCTCGGCGGCTGTCAGCTCGCCGTGGATAACGATGAAATGAACCCCGGCAAAGACAGGCTTTGCGGCGTTTTTGTGACGCTGGATTATCTAGACATGAGCTTTGCGGATAAGCCGATTGAAATACCCCCTAGCTGGAACGGCGATCCAAACAGCATCGTGTTCCCCGAAAGGCGCATAGACGCCACACGAACCGAGGAAAAAAACGGCCACGTTGAGTATACCTTTGATGGCATAGAAGGCTTTCGCCTCTTTGAAGTTAAGGTAGACAATTCCGAAGAGAACGGCTCTTATTGGACCAGCATGTCCGACAGCGGCATAGAGGACGTGCATGTTAAAATATCGGATGAGAGCGTCCACTTGTCCGGCACGATTAGCTACGATGTGCATACATCCTCCTTCAGCATCTATGCCAACCCCGTTTATCAAACCCCGGACGGTCAGGTTTATATGGCAAACGGCAGCGGAATGAGCTTTGAAGGAGAGCAGATAGAGGGCACCAGCGGCAGCACAACATTATCCGAAACCACAACGGAAAATACTAACGGCGAAGAAACCAGCCACACAACAGAAGTTGAGATCAAGGTGGAAGCCGTCAACACAAATAAAAAGGTCGTGCTCAAGCAGATGAACAGCAGTGACCAAATCGTCGCTCAAACAGACATCACACAAGATGATATCCCCGAATCCATCCAAATAGACAAAAACACCGCCTATATGATTATGGAGGAGCATTGCGTGGACTACGAGGGCAAAACGTCTGTGAAACGCACGATGCTCAGCACCGACGAGACGATATTAGGCGCACGCTTCACAGGTGACAACGGCATCATTGAAACCACTCCTGTCACATTGGAGCATGCGGGAGAGGAAGGAAACAGGCAGCTTTAGGCGATCAAGTTTTTGAAAAGCGGCGCGGTCTTTTACAGCCGCGCCTCAGCGGATGACAACTGTCATTCTGAGGGTACATAGCATCCGAAGAATCTAATATGCTTTCCTACTGCGTAGCTGCTAGCGCTCAAAATGACCAATAATGGGGTTTATCGACATCTTTGACGCTGAGCGTGCGACTACGAAGTCGATTTACATGCGAACTAGTCAGATAACTGTCATTCTGAGGGTGCCTAGCACCCAAGAATCTAATATGCTTTCCTACTGCATAGCCGCCTAAGGTTCAGCATAACACCAAATGGGGCTCCCCTAAATCTATACGGCGTGGCTTCACCCGCTTTTATATCTATCAGTACGTCAAGCCGTATCCCAGTTCAAACAACAGGTCGGGGTCGTCAGTACCGATATCCTCCTCAGATTTGTACCACGGCATCGGCAGCCTGCCCGTGAATTCAGCCGCGCCCACAAGCGGCGAAATCACACCGTCTCCTTCGGTACCGGGCAGATAGCACATCACAGCTGCTTCCCAATCACCGATACAGTCGTCAATGCGCACATTGCGTCCCGCTACGATAAGCGTCACGATCGGCTTGCCGAGCGCCTTTGCTTTTTCCATCGCCGTATCATTACTTTGAAGCGCAAGCTTGCCTGTCAGCGATAGGTCTTCGGCGTCTCCCTTATATTCCGCATACGGCTTTTCACCAAGCACCATGAGCACAACGTCTGCATCAGCCGCTTTGCTTTCGTCCGTGATGACGGTCAGCCCATATTCGTCCGCATAGTTTAAAAGCCCTTGCACAATCGTGGTGCCGGGCGTCAAATCCTTTTCCATGAGCCCCTGCCAGCTCAGTGTCCAGCCGCCGCACTGCGTGCCCACATTGTCCGCCGCCGGTCCCATGATATAGATTTTCTGACCGCTCTTAAACGGCAGCACATTGTTCTCGTTCTTCAGCAGTACCTGAGACTTCTCCACGAGCTTTTTGGCAAGCGCGCGCCCATCCGCACTGCCTATCTCTTTTACGCCGATCGGCATGTTGTCAAGATACGGATCATCAAACATCCCCAGATCAAACTTCACCGTGAGTATGCGCTTCACCGCGTCGTCAACGCGCTCCTGAGGTATGGATCCGCTCTCCACGCCGCTTACAATAGCGTCAATCGCTTTTTTATAGTTGTAAGGCTCCATCAGCATATCCACGCCCGCATTAATTGAGGCGGCTATCTGCGCTTCATAAGTCGGCGCGTTAATGCCCAGCACGCCCTCAAAGTCCGACACCACGAAGCCCTCAAACCCGAGTTCTCCTTTTAGCACATCGGTAATCAGATATTTATGCTCATGCATTTTAAGTCCCTGATACGAGCTGAACGACACCATCACGCTTTTCACGCCGTCTTCCACAAGCTTGGCATACGGCGAAAGATGGACGGCTCTGAGCTCGTCTTCGGACATCTGCGCGTCACCCCTGTCGATCAGATAATCGCCTTCACCTGTACCGAAAACCGCTCCTCCGTCCGCAACAAAATGTTTGGCGCACGGCAGCACACCGCTGTCCATCTGTCCTTTTGCATACGCAGAGGCCAGCTCACACACGATTTCCGGATCGCTCGAATAGCTCTCATAGGTGCGGCCCCATCGTGGGTCCTGCACGACCGCCACGCAAGGCGCAAAGTTCCAGAGAATGCCCGTCAGCTTCATTTCCTCGGCCACATAGGTGCCCATCTGCTGTGTCAGATCAGGGTCGTTTGCCGCGCCGATGCCGATATTGTGCGGAAAGATAACCGCACCATGCACTGTGTTATGTCCATGCACCGCGTCTGCGCCATAAATAAAAGGAATCTTCAAATCCCTTGACAGCGCCGCTTGCTGAAAATCGTCAGTCGCCTGATTCCAATGCTGCACCGTGTTGTTGTTATCCGGCACAGAGCCGCCGCCGCTGAGCACTGAACCCAGCCCCAGTTCCGCCATGTCCTGCTCGCTGACCGGGTACTGCTCGCCCTGTATCATCTGCCCCGCTTTATCGGCAAGACTCATTTTGGAGAGCAAATCAGTCATGCGTTCCTCTGTCGCGTATGAAGAATCAAGATAAATCTCCGTTACATCAGAGGACACCTTGGCTGCAGATGCTTCTGGTGCATCTTGAACCTGTGTGATCTCCGGAACGGCGCTTTCACATGCCGCCAAGAATACAACCAGCAAAATTCCCAACAGAAAACTTAGAACTCTTTTCATAACCCATCCTCCCACAGGAAAAATATTCATCCTCTGTCTAAGCGTACAATCAAAGGTTACGAAATACAACGCTCTGAACACGAAATCTACGAAAGCAGCAAGAAAACCGTAATAAATCCCACGGATACTGTAGGAAGGGTCTTGACCCTTCCTCTGAGCTTGCACATCGCAAGAGGTGTATCCCGTACTGAATCCGTAATCGCAATTATTTACGATATACAAAACCGCCGACGGAATATCCATCGGCGGCTTCCCAAATGGGGTAAGACGATTAGCCCAGTATCTTCTTTAAATCTTCGCTCGCGTCTCCAGTCGGCGTAATACCGTAGTTCTCTACGAGGAAATTCAGCACATTCGGCGATACAAACGCGGGCAGCGATGGCCCAAGGTAGATATTCTTAATGCCGAGCGCCAGCAGCGTCAGCAATATGCACACCGCTTTTTGCTCGTACCACGACAGTACCAGCGTCAGCGGCAGCTCGTTGACTTCGCAGTCAAACGCTTCGGAGAGCGCCAGCGCCACGCGGATTGCGCTGTAAGCATCATTGCACTGTCCCATGTCCATGAGCCGCGGCAAACCGCCGATCTCACCCATGTCGATATCGTTGAAGCGGTACTTGCCGCAGGCCAGCGTCAGCACGACTGTATCGTCCGGCGTCTGCTTCACAAAATCTGTGTAGTAGCTGCGCTTTGTCCTCGCGCCGTCGCAGCCGCCCACAAGGAAGAAATGCTTAAGCGCGCCCGCCTTGACCGCATCGATCACCTTACCCGCCACAGACAGCACCGTGCCGTGCCCAAAGCCCGTGGTGACGCTTGTGCCGCCGTTGAGCCCGGTAAACGCCTTAACCTCGTCAAAGCCGCCCAGCTCGAGCGCCTTGTCAATCACCGGCGAAAAATCCTTGTCCTTGCCGATATGCACCATCTCAGGATAACCGACCACGCCCGTCGTGAACACTCTGTCGCTGTAGCTTTCCTTCACGGGCATCAGACAGTTCGTGGTAAACAGGAACGCCGCGGGTACATTCGCAAACTCCTTCTGCTGGTTCTGCCATGCCGTACCGAAGTTGCCCTTAAGGTGCGGATAAGCTTTGAGCTTGGGATAAGCGTGTGCGGGCAGCATCTCACCATGTGTATAGATATTGATCCCCTTGTCTTTGGTCTGCTCAAGCAGCAGATACAGATCGTGCAGATCATGTCCCGATACCACAATGAACGGCCCCTTTTCCACCGTCAGCGGCACCGTCACAGGCGTGGGTGTGCCATACGTCTCTGTATTGGCCTTGTCGAGCAGTTCCATGCACTTCAGATTCACCGTGCCCACCTTCATCACAAGCGGCAGCAGGGTTTCCATCGTGGCCTGACCATCTCCCACCGCGCTCAGGCCTTCAAAGAAAAAGCGGTTCACTTCATCGTCATTGTATCCTAGCGCCGCCGCGTGATACGCATAGGCCGCCACACCGCGCAGGCCGAGCAGTATCAGAGATTTTAGCGAGCGCACATCTTCGTTCTCCGTCCACAAAGCCAATGGCTCACTGCCGCCAGAAATGCTTGGGTTAGCTCCGGCCTGCTCCGCTTCCTTTCTCGCCGTATCAATAAACGTTTTAATATCGTCGGCATCAAAATTCACATTGGTGATTGTCGCAAAAAGCCCGTCAATCATCACACGCACAGCCGCATCGCTGGGATTTGCTTTCGCCGCACCCGCGAGGTGAATCAGCGCGTCTGTAAGCGCGTCCTGCAGATTGGCCACCTCCGCCGTTTTACCGCATACACCGGCACAGCCTGTGCAACCTGTGCCTTTTGCTGTCTGTTCACACTGAAAACAAAACATATCGTTTGCCATATCGTCTACCTCCTCATATATTTGAATTATTTATTATTGATTACAGGTATGAGGATATCGTAATACCACCGCGTCGTACGTTGCATTTGCAACACAAAGCCCAATTAATCTCATATTCTCACATTAAATTTGACTTTGGTCGAATAAGCTTCCACCCCTGAAGAGGTGGTTTTTTATTGGAACCCTATAAGGCTCTCTTACCAGCAATGCCTAAAGGCACATAACGGTTCCGCCAGCCATACGGAGACGCGCTTTAGAATCAGCAAAACAGTTATTTATGTCATTCTGAAGGAGCGTTAGCGATTGACTACCCAGTGGACTAGCATCTCATTCTTTTGTGCATTATTCATGGGATGCTTCGCTACGCTCAGCATGACATAATGGAACTGTCAATCATCACCCCTCTTAACGGTCTAATTCACTTTTCGCTCATGCTAATGTGACTGTCACCTCTTCCTTTATTAATGCTAAAGCTGGCTTTCGCTCCACACGTAAAACGTGTGGTTTTTTTCTATGATAATAATAAAATGCTTGACATTGGCTGCATAGAAAACGCCCTGTGCACGGCTGCACAGGGCGCTGCTGTATATTGCGCTTTTCCGACTTATTAATACTTTTCGAAGCCGTCTTCTTCCGGCAGCAGAATTTGATCCGCCTGACCATCTATTAACACGTTTTTCTGAGCATCTAGGGTGTGCGTCTTGTGCTCGTTCACAAGTCCGGTCAGCATTGCAGCCTGACCGGTTAACTCCTCGCTTGCCGCAGCGCTTTCCTCCGCCGTTGCGGTGATGTTTTGTATCACGCCGGACACCTGCTCGACGCCTCTCTCCACTTGAGAGATGCTCAGTGACTGCTGCCTTGATCCCACAGCGACCTGATCCATCAGCTCGGCGGATTTAGAAATGCCCGCAAGGACAACATTGAGTGTCTCAGCCGTATCGCCGGCCACCTTGGTGCCCTGATTCACCTTGTTCATGGACGTCTGTATAAGCTGTGCCGTATCGCTGGCCGCCACCGCGCTCTTCGCCGCCAAGCTTCTCACCTCATCCGCAACCACCGCAAACCCCTTGCCGTGAATGCCCGCGCGCGCCGCTTCCACAGCCGCGTTGAGCGCGAGTATGTTGGTCTGAAATGCGATATCATCTATTGTTTTAATAATCTTGGAGATGTTTTCCGATGCTTGAGAAATATCGTTCATCGCACCCAGCATCTCATGCATCTTGTCGTCTATCGCCTTCGCATCATTGCGCGTATTATTGGCAACTGCGCTCGCCTCTTCGGCGTTTTCTGCGCTTTGCTGCGTCTGCTGCGAAATCTCCATAATGGATGAGGACAGCTGTTGGATAGCTGCGGCCTGCTCCGTCGCTCCCTGAGACAGTACCTGACTGCCCTCCGATACCTGTTCGGCACTCTGCATCACAAGGTTAGCCGCTTCGTTTATCTTTTCCAGCAGCGCCTTTAGTGATGCCGTCTGCTGCTCGGATTTTCTATGTGCGTCTTTGATATCGGTCAAGTCCGTGATGGCTTCCAGCGCCCCCACGACCTCGCCGTCCTTCACAATGGGGATGCCCATATAACGGATATCCAGCACCTTGCCGCTCTCCAAGCGGGCTGTCGTCTCACCGTCCTGCTGCTCGCCCGTATTCATCGCATTGAGACATATGCATTTTCCGTTAAAGCAGTCGTCTGTGCGGAACAGGTCATGACATTTCTGCCCGACCAGCCACTCCTGCGTGTTTTCAAGCAGCGCGGCACCATTCTCGTTAATATAACGTATGGTAAAGTCCCTGTCCATCACCAGCACGGGCAGCGGCAGCTTGTCCATATAGTTAACAAGCGTATCCACTGTTTTGTTATATCCCTGAATCACTGTCTTGTATTCGCCCTTGTAAGCGCTTTCATCGGCGCGCTCTAAAAGGTGCCCCTCCGCGACTTTATCCTCCAGCGCAGCGATATCACTTATCAGCCCGCCGATCACTTGAACCACATGTTCAAAAGCTTTTCCCAGCATGCCGATCTCATCCTTGCGCTTGCCGACTGTAACCTTAATATCCATATTGCCGTCTGCCAGTGATTTTGATGCAGTGACCAGCTCCAGCATAGGCCTTTTGATGCTCCGGCGCACAAACCACAGCAGCAAGACCACACTGACTGCGATGACGCCGAGCGCAACGTATAATGCAAGCAGCAGCGTATTCATCGTTTCTTGATTCGCATCCGCCTGAGACTGTGCCGCTTCCAAAACGCCGATGATATTGCCGTCGTTATCGGTCAGCGGCATATAACTCGCGATGTATGGTTTTCCGAAAAGTGTGATATGACCTGTATAAGTCTGCCCCTGTTCAAGCACGGCAGTCTGCATCTGCTTATCCATATCTGTCACCGCGGTATTGTTCTGTGACATGGTGGTGGCAAGGGCGATGTCGCCTGAATAAATGGTAAATTCCATGCCATAGTCTTCTTTGAGGCTCTCCAACAGCGCCGCATCCTCATATGTAAATCCGGCGACGACCGTGCCGATGATATCTCCCCGCTGGTTTTCAATCGGTGCGCCGGCGCGGCTTGATAATCCCACAATTGCACCCGCTTCCAGTGTTGATGATATCACACCCTCTAAAGCCTTTTGTACATTGAGCTGATCACTGATGTTATCACCCATTTTATCCGGCTCATGCTGCCTGATAATCACATTGCCGTTCTCATCTGTAATGCTGATGGTGCTGAGCGCTAAATCGGCATTGAGATCGCCCAGTATCGATTTTAGACCCAGAAAATTTGCATACTCCACGCCTGTGACGATATTCTTGCTTTGCGCAAGAAGCACCGCGCAATATTTCGCTTTTTCCGACAGCTTGTCGAGTTCATGCTTTAAGTCCTCCACACCGGAAGCCACGCGGCTTAGATTCACCTCGTCTCGGTATCCGGCGTTCTCCATCATCACCAAAAAGGTGACAGTCATGACCGAAACCACGACAATAGCAACCACAAACAAAAGTATCTTTGCGCTTAATTTCATCCTCTCTCCCTCAAATTCTTTAAAATATTTATAAGCAAGAACGCCTAAATCGTCCTTGCTTGTGCTCTGATTAAATTCAAAGGCATACGGCTTCTTTTGGGCTGAACGCTAACCGCTTGATACCTGCATATAATAGCGGTCACTATGGTTATCATTCTATATATCTAATGATAATTATTCATACTGACTGTGTAAAATCTAAGTAAACTTTCATTTTATAATCACTTCAAGCCGATACATCATTCACATAATTGCATCAGCAAAGATACTAGAACCATTGACAAACGATATGATATGGCACATAATTGACTCAGTCAACTATAAACGTGTTTTTATTAAGGGGAATAATAATGAAACGATTTTCGAAACCCAAGATAGCATTATATATTATTGGTGTTGTTATACTTATTGTGGCAGTATCTGCTATGGCTCTAATAACCTATATGAAACATTATAAGAATCCTTCTGATAATAATCTGACTATAGCCGGTATAGTGGAAAAAACTGCACAAGTAGGCGATGTAAATTTCAACTATGCAGAAGGACCGGACAATGGACCGGCATTGCTTTTATTACATGCTCAGACATTAGATTGGTATACTTACAGTGAAGTATTGCCAGGATTATCGGCCAATTTTCACGTGTTTGCCGTGGACTATCCGGGTCATGGGAAAACCACCTATCCGGATAATTACCCCATGACTGCCAATCAGATAGGAAGCGACTTAGCCAATTTCATTGAAAACATAATCGGAGGGCCGACTTATGTAACCGGTAATTCTTCAGGAGGACTTTTAACAGTCTGGTTGGCTGCTAATAAACCAGATCTGGTCAAAGCAATTGTTCTGGAAGACCCTCCTTTATTTTCATCTGAATATCCAGAAGTCAAGCATACAGTTGCGTATAAGCTTTTTACTTCAAGTTATAATGCTGTTCAGGACGGATATAACGATGATTATTTAGATTACTGGATAAAAAACAGTACAGAATTCTTTCAAAAGTATACGGGTCCATTCTCTCAGCAATTTATTGAGTTTGCTGTAAACAGGTATAGAAAAGCAAACCCAGGAAAACCGGTTGAAATTGCTTTTCTTCCGATTGCCGTGCAGGAGATGATTAGAGGAATGGATTACTATGATCCACAATTTGGAGCTTCGTTTCATGATGGAACATGGAATGAAGGATTTGATCATGCAGAAACACTCAGAAAGATTCAATGTCCAACATTACTCATTCAGGCAAATTTCGAGATAATGGAAGACGGTACCTTGGATGGTGCAATGACTCAAGAGCAGGTAGATCGTACGATTTTGCTATTGAGAGAATGCCAATATGTCAGAGTTGATGCTGGACATGTAACAAATTTGGAAGTTCCGGCTCAATTTATTCAAATTATTGAGGACTTCTTTTTAGTCAAGTAACATTATACCTAGGTTGTGAACACATAGATTTATTACTGTGAGAAAGGCGCGAATAAATTAAACATATGGAAGATATTAAAATAATTAAGAGCTTTGGCATCCTTTATAGAACCTTCTTGAATTATATTTCAAAATCTCTATCTATTTCATCTAGGGGCTTATCTTTTTCAGACAGTATCTTTTTGGTGAATATAGGTGAAAAAGAAGGAATTGGCCAGGATGAAATAGCAAATTCTTTGGCAATCAATAAGGCCGCTATAGCACGATCTGTGAAGATCATGGAGAAAAAAGGATATATAAGTACAAAAAAATCCGAAATTGATAAAAGAGCAAAAAAGCTTTATCTAACAGAAACCGGCATTGAACTATGCCAATATATTCATAAATTACAAAGAGAATGGCTTAAGCAAGTGCTTGGAGATTTGACTTCTGATGAAATTCAGTATTTTGCAGACACAATTTTTAATATCAGCCAAAGAGCTATAAAATTTAAAAAATGACTTGTTATATGGCTAAACTTCGGAGAGCTATCAAAAGGAATTTTTTCTCATAAATACAGCTTTGAATTTTCGGCAATCTTGGGAGTATTCATACAAAAAAACGGCTGCGATTTCTCACAGCCGTCCTTTGCTTTGCTTATTTCATTTCCGCTGTCGCGCCAACTTCTTTAAGCTTGGCAATCATGCCTTCGGCATCTTCCTTGCCAACAGCTTCTTTCACTGTGCTGGGAGCGCCGTCAACCAAATCTTTGGCTTCCTTAAGGCCAAGGCCTGTCAGCTCACGGACAACCTTGATAACCTTGATCTTCTCAGCGCCGATGTCCTTAAGCACAACGTCGAACTCGGTCTTTTCTTCTTCCGCAGCAGCGGCAGCACCGCCCGCAGCAGGACCGGCAGCAGCCACAGCCACAGGAGCCGCAGCGCTCACGCCGAATTTGTCTTCAATCGCTTTGATGAGCTCGGAAAGCTCGAGTACGCTCATTTTCTCAATGGCTTCTAATATCTCTTGATTGCTCATTTTTAATTTCCTCCGTAAAATTTAATTCATTTTTTATTTGGCGATTACGCCTCTTTTTGTTCCTTTACCGCGTTCAACGCATAACCCAGCTTGCTGATGATGCCCGAAAGCGATCTTGCAAAGCCTGTGATCGGCGCGTTGAGTGTGCCTGCCAACTGTGCAAGCAGCTGCTCTCTCGACGGCAGCTCAGCCAGCGCTTCAATGCCCTTTAAGTCTATCACCTGATTGCCAAGCACGCCGGATTTGATCTCCGTCTTCTTGACCTTCTTGACGAACTCGACAAGCACTTTCGCCGGTGCGACCGGATCGTTCACACCAAACGCCACAGCCGTGGGGCCCGCGAGGTATTCATCCAGCCCTTCGATCTCAAGCATGTTCGCCGCGCGCTTTAGCATCGAGTTTTTTATAACGTGATACTCCACGCCTGCTTCACGGAACTTGTTGCGAAGCTCGGTGACTTCCTGCACATTCAGTCCTCTGTAATCGTAGAAAATGAGGCCTCTGCACTGCTCCATCTTTTCCTTAAGGTCTAAAACGATTTGTTTTTTAACCTCTATGGCTTTCTCTCCCAAGTGTTTCACCTCCTCAAAAGCTTGCTAAACCAAAAACCCCTTTTTGCGCAGGAAAGCGGCACAAAAAAGGGTTTCTTTTCGTATCAACTCTCCTCGACAGGAAATTAAGCGATAAACGCACCTGTTGTCTTCGGCAGATTAGGGATGTTCAATTTTCGCATTTATTCTATCAGCACCGGAGCGGTTTGTCAACTAGCCCATAAACCGCGTCGGGTTGATCTTGATTCCGGGGCCCATTGTCGACGACACGACCACGCTCTTTAAGTACGTGCCCTTTGCCGCAGACGGCTTGGCCTTAATCAGCGCTTCCATCAGCGCCCCGAGGTTATCCATGAGCTTTTCTTTGCCAAAGCTCTTTTTACCGATAATCACGTGAACGATAGCCGTCTTATCCACACGGTACTCCACCTTACCGGCTTTTATGTCCGAGATTGCCTTGGCAACGTCTTTTGTGACCGTACCGGATTTCGGGTTCGGCATGAGGCCTTTGGGGCCCAGCACACGGCCGATCTTACCGACAACACCCATCATGTCGGGTGTGGCCACGCAGATATCAAACTCGAACCAGTTTTCGTTTTTGATCTTCTCCACATACTCGTCGCCGCCTACATAATCCGCACCGGCTTCCTGCGCTTCCTTGGCGCTGTCGCCCTTAGCAAACACAAGCACGCGAAGCGTCTTGCCCGTGCCGTGCGGCAGCACGATGGCGCCTCTGACCTGCTGATCGGCATGTCGCGGGTCGACACCCAAGCGGATTGATACTTCGATTGTCTCATCGAAGTTCGCCTTGGCTGTATCAACAGACAGCTGCAGCGCATCGCTCGGATCATATAACGTTGCTTTATCAAAAGCCTTCAGGCTCTCAATATATTTTTTTCCTCTTTTCATATTATCCTCCTCGTGGTTTTGCGGCTTCTATAAGCCTCCCACATTTTCACTAGTCGACAACTTCGACGCCCATGCTTCTTGCCGTTCCGGCAATCATGCTGATGGCTGATTCGATACTTGCCGCATTGAGATCCGGCATCTTTGTTTCTGCGATTTCTTTAAGCTGCGCTTTGGTGATCTTGCCAACTTTATTCTTGTTGGGCTCGCCGCTGCCGCTTTCAAGATTAATCGCCTTCTTGATAAGGACAGGCGCCGGAGGCGTCTTCATGATGAACGAGAACGTTCTGTCCGCATACACCGTGATGACGACGGGGATAATGTAGCCCGCTTGTTTGGCTGTCTTCTCGTTGAACTCTTTACAAAAACCCATAATGTTGACACCGTGCTGACCCAAAGCCGGACCAACCGGCGGGGCAGGCGTTGCCTTGCCTGCAGGGATCTGCAGTTTGACGTAACCAGCAATTTTCTTAGCCATGGTTACACCTCCTTGATTCTTTTAATGTGGTACAAGCGGATGATGATGATTCCTCCCACTTGCTAAAAGAAGTTACCTTCTTATATTCGTTTGATCTGGACGAAATCGAGATCGACCAGTGTATCGCGCCCGAACATGGAGACCACGACCTTGACCTTCTGCTTTTCGGGCTGAACCTCTTTGATCACGCCGACGAAGCTCTCGAGCGGACCGGATGTCACCATCACGTTTTCGCCCACTTCCACGTCGAGCTTGATGGGTACGTTCTCCACACCCATTGCACGCACTTCCTTGTCGGTCAGCGGAATCGGCTTAGACCCCGGTCCCACAAAACCTGTCACACCGCGCGTGTTACGCACCACGTACCACGTTTCATCGTCAAGTATCATCTTGACCATGACATATCCGGGGTAGCGCTTTTTCATGACATGCTTTTTCTTGCCGTTCTTAACCTCGATGCTCTCTTCCATCGGCACCTTCACTTCAAGGATGACATCCTCAAAGCCCCGGTTTTGTATCGCCTTTTCAAGATTCACCTTGACCTTGTTTTCATAACCTGAATATGTATGGATGACATACCAATAGGGTTTATCAGTCTTCTCCTGCTTGATAAACACACCCTGTACTTCAGGTTTTTTCGGCTCTTCTGTTATTTCCGACGATTCGAGTACCTCGCCGGCCTTTGTTTCTTCAGACATTAACTTAAATTGTGCGCCGCCGGGATCATAAGACACGCAGCGCGCCTCCTTACTTATTTAGAACAAGGTTAAACAAAGAACTCAAGCCTAAGTCCATAAGGCCAACAATGATAGCCACAACGATGATGAATGCAATAACGGCACCTGCGTATTTAACCAGGTCCTTAGCTGTCGGCCATGTGACTTTTTTCAGCTCGGAAATGATATCCTTAAAAAACCTGGCCGGACTCTTTCTTTTCTTCTTGTTCGCTTTCTTTGCAGCCTTCTTTTGCTGCTCCAGCTTTTCCTTACGATCGTTTCCGAGTAGTTTTGCTTTTGCCATAGCCCTCACATCCTAAACGTTTAATAAAATACCCAAGCTACACAAGGTTTATACTATTTGGTCTCCTTGTGTAAGGTGTGTTTCTTGCAGAAACGGCAGTATTTGTTCATTTCGAGCCTGTCAGGGTCGTTCTTCTTGTTCTTCATAGTGTCGTAATTTCTCTGCTTGCACTCTGTGCATGCCATTGTGATTTTGGTACGCATGGCCCATCCTCCAAGTCTTGTATCAGCGCATTTAAAAAAGGCTCTTGGAGCCTTTCCTCAACAGCGCTATTGGTAATCTAACACAAGCACGCCATATTGTCAATGTTTATGATACACAAGCAGCAATATTTTTTCAAGCTAATTTATGCCACCGTCTTCCGATAAATCAAGCACCATCAGATAATCGTCTTGCGCCTCTGCCACAGCCTTAAAACCAAGTCGCCTGTATAAATGGCACGCGGGATTTTCCTTTGTGACACTCAGCGATACCCGGCTGTATCCGCATACTTTAAGCCTTTGTATCATCGCCTGCATAAGCGCTGTACCGAGCCCCCTGCCCCTGTATGCTTTAAATAGTGAAATGGAAAGCTCGGGCGTAAATTCATCGATATAGCCATAGCCTTTGATGCCGCCCGAATGTATTCTCGTCCACACAGCGCCCGCGTATTTTCCGTCTGCGAGCGCCACGAGGCACAGATCATCCGGCCTGCCCCAATTGTCAATATAAACGCTGATACGCGGCTCATCGATGATCGTTCTGGGAAGAGGCGGCTCCCCTTCCCGTTGAAAAACCGCTTCATAAAGGAAGTCTTTCATCAGATACAGCTCATCAGACCGTATATTGCGAATTTCAGCCATGCGCTAGCGTTTAATCACGTTGCCGCTGCCGTTGTCAGATATGGCAACAGCACCGGGGTCGCCTGTATAGATCACATCACCGCTGCCGTTGACGCTGCCGGTCAGCTCAGACGCCACATTTACGCTGATGTCGCCGCTGCCGTTGATGCTGACATCGGCCTTTTGCATCACACAATCGCGCCCGTCAAAATTACCCGAACCGTTGATGGAGATGCGCGTATCGTCCGCCGTTCCCTCAGCGGTTATTCGCCCTGAGCCGTCTATGTTTGCGCTCATCTGCTGTGTCTCTACCGTCAAATCCATACTACCCGAGCCGCTCACCAACAGTTCCAGATCGGATGTATCCACGCCAAGGCGGATATCGCCGCTGCCCATGATGCGCACGTCGAAATCATCGCCTTTGAGCGCGTCCTTAGAATCAAGAGAGATATCGCCGCTGCCGTCCAGTTCTATGAGGCCGCCGTTCACTGCCGGTATTCTGACAGTTATGGGTTTGTGAAGTGTGAAGCTTGTGCCGCTCTGCAACGAGACCGTCAATTCCCCTCGTGAATTCTGATTCAATTCAACCAGATCAATCACATTGCTTTCCCCTTTGATAACCGCTTCACCGTTAAGACTCGGGTCGATAATCACATCCATTGAACCCATATTTTTAACGCCGGTCACTTCCTGCTCTATGGATACTGTCTTTGTGTCCACTTTTCCGTTGCCGACAATCCCGTTGATGCTGCCCCAATCGATATGCACGCTGCACCCCGCAAAAGCGGCAGTCAGCAAAGCGATGATTATGATAAAAGCAATGCCTTTTAAGCGCTTTGTCATATTGCCCTCCAATTAAACTTTCTACAAGTCCATATCATATACAATATGATGGAAAAGTCAATTTTAAATGCAACCGTACACAAAAAAAGCGCAAATCTTCAAACGTGATTCAATGCCCTTTGTGTGATATAATGAACCATATTATAGAGTGACGAGGGTAAACACATGCGGAGCAAACAAACCGTTTATTATATGAAAGACGCCGTGTTCGCGGCGGCGGAAGCGCTGAAGGAAAAAAACACGGAAGGCGTTTGCGGCGCGGCGCTGGCGGCATTGCTTAAAGGCTGGTTTGTCGAGCAGGATGAACCCGTGGCGGTGCTGGCGGACGGTCTCGCCGTGCCGATGCTCGCGAAAAGCGACACAGCGCTAGATGATTATTCGCAGGACGCCGCGTGGCACAACGGCCCCTGCTTTGCTCTCTGTGCGCTCAGCGGACGCACTGCGTTTGAACGGGGTGTGCGCGATTACTGCACAGCCATCGCCTATATAGAAGGAAAGCAAATCTTAGCGGCGATGGTATACGACCCGTCTCACGCGGAGCTTTATCACGCGGTCAAAGACCTCGGCGCGTATATGAACGGCAAAAGCATCACGGTATCGCGGTGCAAACGCCTTATGGACGCGTATGTATCCCTTGATCATGGCACACTGCGCACCGCCAGAGAAGATGCCCTGCGCAGCCTTTTAACGCAGGCGCAGGATATTCGCAGCGGCGCGTCTTTTTCTTTGGTGCTCTGCCACACGGCAAGCGGCCGTATCGACGCGGCCTTTGGCCGCAGTCAGGCATTCATCGACTATGCCGCGGGGCTGCTGATTGCGCAGGAGGCGGGCTCAACGCTGCTCGGCTTCGACGGCAAGCCTTTGCCCCCTATGAATGAACTTGGTGAACGCTGCAGCCTCATCGCCGTCTCTCCCGATATTGCACAGGAGCTGGGCGATCTGGCGGCGGCATTATAATGCTTTTTAATTTCTGATTTTGTAAACATCCAGTTAAGATCGATTTCGCTGCCGTCAAGTGTATTGGGCCAAGCGAACATCACCTATGACCCATATGACCCATGGTATAAAAAATGTACACCATGCGGGTATGGGCTGTTATCTCTTTAAAAACGAATACACTCGATTTTTCCCAGATTCGCTTTCCAGATTAGCTTTATATATTTACAAACTAATTCCCAAATAATAATTAATCGGGGAAGAATATCCGCGTTGTTGCATTTGCAACACATAGAAGGCTTTGTTTGTGTTAAGTTAATAACAGGAACAAAAAGAGGAGGGTGTGACAAAATGGGAAAGATATTAACGGATAAAGTAACATGGGTCGGCAAAGTGGATTGGGAGTTAAAAAGATTCCACGGCGACGAATATTCTACGCGCAAAGGCTCGTCCTACAATTCCTATCTTGTCCGGGACGAGAAGACTGTGCTTATTGACACAGTTTGGCAGCCGTACGACAAAGAGTTTGTCTCCCGCCTCAGCGAGGAGATAGACCTCAAAAGCATCGACTATATCGTCGCGAACCACGCGGAGGTAGATCACAGCGGTGCATTGCCGGAGCTGATGCGCCATATACCAAAGACGCCGATTTATTGCACAGCCAACGGCGTCAAATCGCTCAAAGGGCATTATCATCAAGACTGGAATTTTGTCACGGTCAAAACGGGAGACACGCTGGATCTGGGCAGTTCCAAGCTCATCTTCATTGAAGCCCCGATGCTGCATTGGCCGGACAGCATGTTCACCTATATGACAGAAGAAAACATACTGTTCTCCAACGACGCGTTCGGACAGCACTACGCCACCGAATCGCTCTATAACGACGCCGTGAACAAAGCAGAGCTTGACGCAGAAGCGATTAAGTATTACGCAAATATACTAACACCGTTCTCGCCGCTCGTGACCAAGAAAATAAACGAGGTTTTAGGGCTGGGATTGCCTGTCGATATGATCTGCCCGAGCCACGGTGTGATATGGAGGGACGATCCCACGCAGATTGTAAAGAAATATCTTACATGGGCCGATTCGTATCAGGAGAATCAGATTACCCTTGTTTACGATTCCATGTGGGGCGCCACCCGCCTGATGGCAGAGGCCATTGCGGCAGGCATAAAGGCACAGGACAATGCTGTGACTGTCAAGCTGTATAACGCGGCCAAGGAGGATAAGAACGACATCGTCACAGAGGTGTTCCGTTCCAAAATGGTGCTCGTGGGCTCATCCACCATCAACCGCGGATATCTGTATGCCATCGGCGGACTGCTGGAGATGATTAAAGGACTTAAATTTACGGGAAAAAAAGCAGCGGCATTCGGCAGCTATGGATGGAGCGGCGAGTCCGTCGGTCAGCTCACCCGCGCGCTGGACGATGCCGGTCTTGAAGTGACGGAAGGGATTAAAACGCTATGGAGACCGGACGATGAAGCGATTTTAAAATGTGAGGAATACGGAAGAAGGATTGCGGGGATAAAAGAAGATGAAGACACTTGATTTATCGCAGTCTGTCTACACGCTGTGCACCAAGAACGAAGAGCTTGCGGTCATACTAAAACAGATCGGGTTCACGGATATCACGAAACCCGGTATGCTCACCACCGCAGGGCGGTTTATGACAATCCCCAAGGGCGCGGCCGCGGCTAAGACTGTTAAAAAGGTCTTTTAATATAATTCGTGGGCAAGACGGGCTGTGCCCGCGCAGCCCACACCTTGCGGGCTTGCGCAGTTTCGAGTTTGCGAGGAACAAGCAAATCGGTAAACTGGCGGAAAACCGTAGGTTTTTCGACAAACTCAGCCATGCTGGCTGAGCACGGCTTTAGGGTCAGCGAACAGGAGGAAAAACAATGAGTCAGGAAATCAACAACAGAGAATACAGAAAAAAAGTGATCAAGGATCTGCTGTCTCAGCTGCATGCGGGCAAAACGGTAGACGAGGTGAAATCACAGTTTGAAAAGGCGTTCAGCGGTGTGTCCGCATCCGAGATATCCGACGCGGAGCAGGCGCTGATTGCGGAGGGAATGCCCGTTCATGAGGTGCAGCGCCTGTGCGATGTGCATTCCGCGGTGTTCAAGGGTTCTATTGAGGATATCCACAAGCCGTCCGAAGCTTCCAAAACGCCGGGGCATCCCGCGCATACGCTCATTCAAGAAAACCATGCGATCGAGGCGCTTATCGACAAACGCATTCACCCGCACCTTAACGCACTGCTTGAGGGCACGGATAAAGACGCTGACGCATTGCTGGAAGACTTAAAAACGCTTAACGAGATACACAAGCATTATTTAAGGAAAGAAAATATCCTCTTCCCCTACCTTGAGCAGTACGGCATCACCGCGCCGCCTAAGGTGATGTGGGGCGTCGATGACGAGATCCGCGAGCTCATCAAGTATGCGGTTTCGCAGGCCGCCGTCTACAAGGGCGACGCCAAAGCGCTCGGCGTCGCTGTCGAGGAAGCGGTCACACGCGTGAAAGAGATGATATTTAAGGAAGAAAATATACTGCTGCCCATGCTGCTCGAACAACTCACACCGCAGGAATGGAAGCGCATCGCAGATGAAAGCCACGACCTTGGCTACTGTCTGATTGATCAGCCGCCGTCTTGGCAGCCCGCGGATGGGGAGGAAAAAGCGCAGCCTGTCACAGCGCAGGAAGGGGCAATCAACCTGCCCACAGGCGTGCTGTCCATGAAGGAACTGACAGCAATGCTGGATACGCTCCCTGTCGATATCACATTCGTGGACAAAGACGATACCGTCAAATACTTCTCGCAGGGCGCCGAGCGCGTGTTCCCGCGCACACGGGCGATCATCGGTCGCAAAGTGGCTAACTGCCATCCGCCTGCCAGCGTGCACATCGTGGAGGGCATCGTGAGCGACTTAAAGTCGGGCAAGAAAACGCACGAGGATTTCTGGATTCGCATGGGTGAAAAATTCGTCTACATCCGCTATTTTGCGGTCAGAGACGCGGACGGTCAATACTTGGGCACGCTCGAGGTGACGCAGGACATCGCGCCTGTGCAGCAGATCAGCGGTGAAAAGCGTCTCGTGTCTGATCTTTAGGATAGAAAGGGGTTTTATGAAATGAAGATACTTAAAAACATCGATTTAGAAACAGTTCTCAGCATGGCGGAGCTCGTCTCGTACCAGCCGGGGCAGATCGTGAGCCGTACGCTCGTACAAAACAAAGCAGTGAGCATGACGCTGTTCGCGTTCGGCGCGGATGAGGAGATCAGCTCACATGAATCAAAGGGCGACGCGCTCGTGTATATACTCGACGGCAGCGCATCCATCACCATCGGCGACAACGTCTATTCACTGAGTGCCGGGCAGACCATCGTGATGCCCGCTGGCATACCGCACGCCGTGGAAGCGCCCGCGCCGTTCAAGATGCTGCTCGTGGTGGTGTTCCCAAGCGAAGGATAAGAATAATAATACCGTTTACAACCCAGATGCCTATGGGCTTTTGAACCGGCTGCAATAACAGCCGGTTCTTTTTTCATAAAAACACACGTTTTACTTGTGAGCGGAAGCCAGCTTTAGCGTTAAAAAAATAAGAAATGACAGTAAACATAGTCACGAGTGAACGTATATTTAACCCTTTAAGAAATGCTCGTTGCTCATAGTTCCATATGTCACGCTGAGCGCAGCGACTACGAAGTGGAACAGCATCCCATGAATAATGACTAAAAGATTGAAATTCTCGTCCACTGCGTAGTCCATCGCTGACGCTCCTTAAGAATAACATATCAACTTTATTGCAGATCGAATCTAAAGCACGTCTCCGTGCGGCAGCGGAACCGTTATATGCCTTTAGGCATTGCTGGCAAGTCACCTTATAGGTTCCAATAAAAACCACCCAGAGGCGGAAGCTTTTTTGCTGGTGTTGTCCCATTCCAGTTTCAATGATAATATATGGTTATGACTATGACAGGCGGTATGATATGAATCAAATTAAGGCTGATGATACGAAAAAGTGCGTCGCGTGCCGCGCGAACACGCCGCTCGGCGTATTTACTGCCCTGTATGAAAACGGTATGATCCGCCGCGTGCTCTTTCCCGACGAGCCTTGTCCTCAGAATTTCACCGAAGTTGATGATACACTGCCGTTTGCGATGCAGATCAACGAATATTTCGCAGGCAAGCGCCGCCGCTTTACTCTGCCCATCGTCATTCCCGGTACACCTTTTCGGCAGAGCGTATACCGTGCCGTGATCGATATCCCCTATGGGCACACCGCGTCATATTCGCAGGCGGCGCTGGCTGCCGGATATCCGCTCGCCATGCGCGCCGTGGGCACCGCCATGAAGATGAACCAACTGCCGCTGCTCATCCCCTGCCACCGCGTGGTGCACAAGGCCGCCAAGCTTGAGGCATACCGCGGCGGTCTTGATATCAAAAGCTATCTGCTGACGCTGGAAGCGAACCATCGCTGACTTATCGGTATGATTTCCTGCCATTTTTATAAATTAACGGTTATGACAGGCGATTGATGTTTATATGTAAAATAGCGGTTTTTTACTTGCCGCAGATATAAATAAAGGCGGAACGCGCTCTATGCAAAGCTTACAGCTTAACGACCTGCTCGAAGAATCCAAAAAACACAACGCGACAGACCTGCACATATGCGTGGGGTCTTATCCGCTGATGCGCGTTAACGCAAAGCTGCAAACAGTACCGGGGACGAGCGTCCTCTCCCCCGACAACGCCGCGGCGCTCGTTGAGCAGTGTCTCGATGAAAAGAAAAGAAAGCAGCTCAATGAAAAGAAGGTGCTGGACTTTTCGTATTCCATACGCGGCTTCGGTCGGTTTCGCTGCAACATATACAAACAGCGCGGCACGTACGCCATGGCAGTGCGCATGCTGCCGCCCCATATCCCGCCGTTTGAAACGCTCGGTCTGCCCGATACCATTCAGCGGTTTCCCAAGAAAACAAACGGGCTCGTGCTGTTAACGGGCGCGACAGGCTGCGGCAAATCCACCACGCTCGCAAGCCTTATCGATATCATCAACAGCGAATATCCGTATCATATTCTCACCATTGAAGACCCGGTGGAATACCTGCACAGCCACGGCAAAAGCCTTGTGACCCAGCGGGAAATCGGCGAAGACGCGGAATCGTTTGCGTCCGCGCTGCGCTCCGCGCTGCGGCAGGACCCGGACGTCATCATGGTCGGCGAAATGCGCGATCAGGAGACGATGGGCATTGCGCTTTCCGCCGCGGAAACAGGACATCTCGTTTTTTCCACACTGCACACCGTGGGCGCCGTGAAAACCATCGACCGCATACTCGACTCATTCTCAACGGATCAGCAGAACCAGGTGAGAAGCCAGCTTGCCACAGTGCTTGAAGGCATCGTGTCTCAGCTGCTGCTGCCCCGCAAGGACGGTAACGGTCTTGTCGCCGCGTGCGAAGTGATGGTCGCCACGCCCGCCGTACGCAATCTGATTCGCGACAGCAAGCACTATCAAATCAGCAACATCATACAGACCGGCAAGGATCAGGGCATGAGCTCGCTCGAAAGAAATCTGGCCGAGCTGGTTGCCAAGGATGTTGTCGAGGAAAAAGTCGCCAAGATTAAGGCGCAGGACGTCAAGCTGTTTGAACAGTATTTGGCGCTTGCGAAGCGATAAAGGAGAAAATACATGAAAATGGCCAAAGAGCTCTCAAGCGCCGATCTGTCGTCTCTGTCACGGCAGCTTGCGCTCGTGGTGAATTCAGATCTCTCGATGCAGGAAGGCCTTGAGCTGATTGCCGGGCAGAGCAAATCCAAAACCGTGGGTACGCTTTTATCGCGCGTGAGAACACGGCTCAACGAGGGAGATTCACTTGCCGAAGCATTCGCCAAAGAGACGAACGTGCTGCCGGATTTTTATATTCAGACGGTTCGCATCGGCGAACGGAGCGGTAATCTGGACAAGGTATTAAACCGTGTGGCCGATTCGTACGACAAGGATTCAAAAATATCAGCCAAGGTCATGCAGGCTGTCACTTACCCGATCATACTCACGGCTCTCATGCTGGGCGTCATTGTATTGCTGCTCACTGAGGTCATGCCCATGTTCGATGAGGTGCTATCAACAGTCGGCGGCGATATGCCGGGCATCACACGCGCACTGATGGACATCGGCCGCTTTATCAGCACGTACTTTTATATCATCATCGGCATCATCGCGCTTGCCGTGATTGCTGTGATCGTGATGCGCCAATCAGAGCAGGGCCGCGAAAAACTGGATGGTTTCAAGCTGACGATGCCGATTCAGCGCGGCATCGTCAAAAGCACAGCGGCGGTGCGCTTCGCGCGTACGCTCGCCATGCTGATCCGCAGCGGCATCGGGCTCGCGGAGGGCGTGCGCATGACAGGCAGTCTGGTGATGAATATGCGCATTAAGGCGCTTATCGACAAAGCCGCAGACAGCATTGAGCAGGGCAGCACATTAAAGCAGGCGCTGCTTTCACTGGGGCTGTTTCCGGGATTGCTGCTTCGTATACTCGCCGTGGCGGAAAGCACAGGCCACACGGATGATATGCTGGACAAAGCCGCGGACGTGATGGAGGAAGAGCTCGACGAGCGGCTGACCCGGCTCACCACGGTGCTGGAGCCCGCGCTTATCATCGTGCTGTCCGTCATCATCGGCATCGTGCTCATCTCGGTCATACTGCCTGTTACCCGGATTATGAACGCAGTGGGGTAACTGTATGAAACGAATCAATTTGTCTTTTGTGTCCGTTCTTATCACCATACTCATCTTCACCATCGCGGCGGTGATTGTTTTTGCCGCCATCGGCGATTACAAAAACAGCTATGATGAAAAAAAGACAGAGGACATACGCGAGACGGTGCTCACCTACGTGGCTGAATGTTACGCGCTCGAAGGCAGGTACCCTGAGGATCTCGAGTACCTCGAGGACAACTACGGCCTTGTGCTGGACAAAGACAAATATGTATACCACTACCTCATGTTTGCGTCCAATTTCTTGCCCGACGTCAAGGTGATTCCGATCAATCAGGAAGGAAACTAGCATGCATCCAAGAAGCAAGGTGTTTGCCATAGAATCCATCACCGTCATGCTCGTCATGATCATTTTTGCGCTGGTCACGTTTCTCGTGATCAACGGGGGCTCGAGCGCCTACAACACAATCATTGACGACAAACTGAATACGGAAAACGCACGGGTCGCCTATTCGTATATCAATATGAAAATTCGCCAGAATGACGCGGCGGGCTGTATCGACGTGGTGGAGACAGCGTTCGGCGATACGCTCAAAATTGATATCGAGGACGGCGAATACTGCACGTACATCTTTTTCAGTGATGGCGCGCTGTACGAATGCGTCACGTCCGCCGGTATGCCTCCCGCCGTGAGTGCTGCCAACAAAATCACGGCGCTCAGCGGCTTTTCGCTGCAGCGCAGCGGCAATCTCATCTCAATAAGCTGTATATGCGGGAAGGACGGCAAAACCATGGAAGGGACGGTGGGTCTGCGAACATGAAAAATAACAAAGGCTTCACGCTCGTCGAAGTGATTATCGCCATCGCCGCCCTTGGCGTCATATGCGCCGTGCTGTTAAAGCTGTTCGTGCTTGCGGGCGATACAAACAAGCACGCGGGCAATATGCAGGAAGCACAGCTGGCGGTGACGTCCGTCACCGAGGTGCTGACCTCGGAAGATTCCATGCAGGAAGCGCTTGATTATCTGGGGCTTGATGCCAAAGATGATATAGCAGGAAGCTATACACTGCAAAAGGACAGCTTTACGGTCGGTATCGATATCATGAAAAAGGACGGAAGCTACCCCGGCACGCTGTACAGCCTTGATATCCGCGCGCACAGCGGAGGCAATGAACTTGCCGCCATCTCAACAGCGCGTTATGTGAAGGAGGATGCGTCATGAAGCGTATTTTGACGTCCAAAAAAGGGGCCTCCTCCATTCTCGTGGTGCTGCTGCTCGTCGTGCTGGTCGTTTTCGGCATCGCCGCGCTGACCACGGCGCTCTCTAACCTGCGGCTAGGACAGAAAAACGCCGAATGGAGTACCGCGTATTACACCGCCGAAGCACAGGCCCAAGGATGCTATGCCAAGATCGACCAAGCCGTGCACGACGCATTTGATTCCGATGACACAGGCATGGCAGAAGCGATTGTCTCGCGCATTGAATTGCTGGATTTTGATACATCGACCGAAGTCAACGATGAGACCATGCTGATCTCGTTCGACACATGGTCCGGCGATATCGGGCTTGAAGCCGTTTTAGCGCTCAGCTTAACGGATAAAGACAGCCTGCACCCCGTCAAATGGCAGGAAAAGCAGTCACACTAATACTTAAAGATTGGGAACAATGATAAAAAGAATCACACTCATGCTGCTTGCCGCGTGTACGGCGCTCGCTTTGCTCGGCTGTTCAGGCAGTGAAAATCATCATACACCCACATTTTCGCAGGAAGAGATTAACGTCGCTTTCACGGAGCGCATATCCCGCCCGTCTCTTCCGCCCGACGAAAAACCGGACGAGCCCATTTGCACCGACTATACGGACAGCGGGCTTTTGCGCATCTGCTATGTCAAAGAAGAAGACAAAAAGATAAAGCTTCAGGTGCTGAAAGACGGAGAGACGGTGGCTTACAACTTAAAAGCCGACGGCAGCATCGAGGATTTTTCGCTGCAATTCGGCAGCGGCGAGTATACCGCGCGCATCATGCAGAACTTAAAGGACGACCAATATGTCGCTGTTGAGACAATAACGTTTACGGTATCGCTCAGCGACGAAGCGTCTGTTTACTTAAATTCCATTCAAAACGTGAACTGGAACTACGGTATGCAGCCCATCAAGGACGTAAAAAACATCATTGCGCCCTCGCTGGAAAATGCCTCAGACAGCGAACTACCCACTTTCTCCACAGATGATCTCTATAAATACATTTGCGAAAATATCACTTACGATCACGACAAGGTATATGACCTTGATTATGACTATACGCCTGACATTGAACAGACCTACGCTGACGGCAAAGGCATCTGCTACGATTATTCGTCGCTGCTCGCGGCCATGCTGCGCAGCATCAATATCCCTACCAAACTCGTGAAGGGATACGCCAGCTACAACCCCACCGTTTATCACGCGTGGAACGAGGTGTATTTAAACGGGCAGTGGTATGTGATCGACTCGACAAAGGACGCGTCTACAGGCGTCTATAAGCCGATGTTTAAGGACGTTGCGGACTACACAAAGGTGTCCGAGTATTAGTCCTTTCGAGGGATTTTGGACTGCCGCAGTCGAATGTCATTGCAGAAACGCGCCATAAAACTATGGCTGTTCTTACAGTATGACAACGCCTTTTTTCAAGATGATATTGGCGTATAGCGCAGACTCGCCTGTTGCCACTACAGCGTAACAATTCTTGGCTCTTTCATAAAAGTCAAACCGCTCAATCATTCCGAAGTCATTAAACACAGCTTTTTCTTCACTGCTTTGAATGATGTTTCGATAGCTCGCCCAGATCTGCGGCACAGGTTCCGTCTTGCTGACTGTCTGCATGAGAAACACGGAATCATCCGCGAACGTATCCAACGGAAAAAACTCTAAAATGGCTTTCAGCAGCTCTTCTGTGCCGTGTCCGTCCGCTCTTACCACACGTTTGCCTATGCTTTCAGACGGAAAGTTGCCGTCTCCTAAACATATCTCATCACCGTGTCCCATTTGCATGAGCACCTTCATCAGTTCAGGTGATATAATCGGCGATATTTTTTTAAGCATGTGATTTCCTCCTTATGCTTTTAATGTATTGTTATCAGTTAAACCTATTGTTTTCCGGTTATACGGTATATGCAGACGCAGACGTCTCGCCGCCTTCGCCCGTCCAATTCGTATGATAGAACTTCCCGCACGGCGCATCCAGCCGCTCATACGTATGGGCGCCAAAAAAGTCTCTCTGCGCCTGAAGCAGATTCGCGGGTAAAAACTCACTCGTATAGCCATCAAAGTAGCTGATCGCAGAGCAAAATGCCGGAGCGGGTATCCCGTGTTTAATCGCCGTCGCCGCCACGTTACGCCAAGCCGGTATAAGCCCTGCGACCACGTCTTTAAAATACGGATCTGCGAGAAGATTTGTAAGCGCTGGTTCTTTGTCATACGCTTCCTTTATCCTTCCCAGAAAAACGCTCCGTATAATACATCCTCCGCGCCACATGAGCGCGATGCCGCCATAGTTTAGATTCCAACCGTACGTCTTCGCGGCTGCACGCATCAGGCTGTACCCTTGTGCGTATGATATGATCTTAGACGCATACAATGCCTTCCTTATATCCTCGACAAACGCCTTTTTGTCACCCGCAAATAATGCTTTATTGTTCTGATAAGTCTTAGACGCCGCTGCACGTTCGTCCTTCATCGAAGATAAGCAGCGCGCAAACACCGCTTCTCCGATGAGTGTGAGCGGCACGCCCTCATCGAGCGCGGCAATACAAGTCCATTTGCCCGTGCCTTTCTGGCCCGCTGAATCACGTATCTTATCCACGAGCGGTTCGCCGTCAGCATCTTTATAGGCAAGAATATCGCTCGTTATCTCTATGAGGTAGCTGCTCAGCTCGCCCTCGTTCCATTCTTTAAATACGCCGCTCATCTCGTCTGCACTCATGCCGAGCATATCCCGCATGAGCATGTATGCCTCGCAGATGAGCTGCATATCACCATACTCGATGCCGTTATGCACCATTTTCACAAAATGCCCCGCTCCGCTCTCGCCGACCCAGTCACAGCACGAGCAGCCGTCCTCCACCTTTGCGCATATTGCTTGGAATATGGGCTTGACCTCGGGCCACGCTCCGATTGATCCTCCCGGCATCATTGACGGGCCCTTAAACGCGCCTTCCTCTCCGCCAGAAACGCCTGTGCCGATATAATGCATGCCTTTGGCTTCGACGTACTGCGTTCTGCGTATGGTGTCCAAGTAATACGAATTGCCCCCGTCTATGATGATGTCGCCTTTTCCGAGCAGAGGAAGCAGCTTTTCAATAAGCCCATCGACAGCAGCTCCCGCCTTTATGATCAGCATGACTTTTCGCGGTTTTTTTAGCTGCGACACAAGCTCCTCCAATGAATAGGCGGGTGTTATATGCTTATCCTTCGCACGTCCTTTAACAAAACTCTCAACCTTTTCAGTCGTTCTGTTGTACACACTCACTGCAAAACCTTTGCTCTCCATGTTGAGCACGAGGTTCTCACCCATCACCGCAAGTCCTACAACGCCGATATCACTTTTGCTCATACGTTTTCCTCCTGTCGTTGACCAGTATATATGACGCATGCGCATGCTGTCTATGCGCTTTACGCCCCCATTTACATCTTATCCGGGTCCATAGGCGTTGTCATATCATTGTTTTACACGTCCGCGATTTTGCTGTGTTTCAACATCCCGATACCGTCAAGCAGGGTGGCATGACCTGCATAAGCGTGCAATTGCGATGCACGTTGCTTTCTTGCACATCGTCAAAGACTTGCTTTTAAAATGGATATGAAAAACCTCGATGAACAAATATTCATCGAGGTTTTTGTGGCGTGCCCGCGGGGATTCGAACCCAGGACCTTTTGATTCGTAGTTGATTTTAAGCGTGTTTTAACGTTCCTTATCTTCGCAGAGTGCCCATAAATGGGCGCTTTTTGCGTTATCATCATTCAAAATCACTTCGTTTTTCTTAAAGTGTGGCACACGAGTGGCACAGGGCAGTACACTTTTAGTATAATCATTAATAGCTATCATAACTATATACCAGCGACTGATAATAGGAATACCCACGTATGTTCTTTTGATACCGCTTGCGAGTGTACGTGCTAAAACTGTGCTGTTCGTCCTCAGGTCTTATTGGGGATATAATAATCGTTAATCAGCAAATAGATAATTCCGATCTTTTCATCGGCAATGCCTTTTTCAGTTCCATATAAAATCCCTCTTTTTTTAAACATTATACTCAGAGGGATGATTACAGATGTGAGTTTAGATTTTGTTCTCACAAATCTTTAAGTACAAATCCGTTAATTCGTTTTGTATGGAATTAACATCGTCTACTTTCTCTGCTTTTTTAGCTAATTCAGATATTCTTTTATGATCAAGGATTGTATCATCATACACTGGAAGATAAATGTTTGATTTATTTAAACTGTAACCATTAGACTTAAATGTGCTTTGTATATAATCAACTACAACATTACTGTTCAAAATTCCACTTATAAAATAAGCTTCATCGCCGGAGATAAAAGTGCCATCGGTTCTTCTTCCAATAACGATTGTGTGCTTTACACATATGGTTGATTTTGTTTCGCCCCAAGGCGTTTTCATTGGCCTTACAACAGTCGCGCAGAATTTACTGTTATCACGTGCTGCAACTATATATGGAGCAAATGAGTACGGACCAATTTTAGATAATGCGTAGAATTCCTTGCCACGATGCATCATCTTGCTTTTCTCAGACTGACTGTCTATTTTATCCTTATGATCGATCAAATAGTTAAATACTTCAGAATGTTTTGCCATCATAGAATTTACATCTATAGGATTCTTGGTATCCTTTTTATCATATGGCAGAATACAATATTCATTAGCATATTTGTACTTAAATGGTTTTATTATTGGTCCAGTTACTATTGGATATATGCATCCGGTCGAAAAATCCCAACCATCTTTTGGCGTATCATCAACTTTGTATTTTGATAAATTGAATGTTTTGTTTGCGAAGCGGTAATTTCTTAATTTAGCAGATGGGCCTTTACCTACTAACATATATAGCTCTTGAGGAGTAAATTCAACACCAGTCCTATATTCGTATGAAGTCGGTCCAATAATCTTTGAAAAATCATATCCTCCATTGATATATGAAAAAGCTGTCGATTTATTCGATAATTGTTTAGCGGTTGTAGCACCAAATATCAAATAAGGTTTTACTTCATCAAATGTATTATACTGATTTAATACGGCATCTTTAATTTTAGGTTTTCTACTAATTTCCACAACAGGAATACCCTTTTTGTAATCGATCTGTTTATAAGAGTAGTAATAAGTATTAAAATCTTGTGTAACTACCTTATCATCGCACCAAAATGGTCTAAGTGGAGCCTTCCATCGATCTATTTCACGAAGAAATAGTCTAATTTTCTTATCGTAGTCAATATAAAAGTTTCTAAATTCCTCATAAGAATTCTGAGACATTATGCTATCTGGCATAAGAAACGCAAGAACTCCTTTTTTTGTTAACCAATTGCTTGCTGTTACATTAGAAATTAAAGCACATATGTTTAATTGAGTTCCCCCATACTGACCTCCATCATTAGAGAATATATGCTTAATACTACACATTTCCTTAATGCGATTAGCATAAGTCGACGGAAGGTGTTCCCACTTAACCCACGGAGGATTTCCCGTAATAAGGTCAAATTCTGATAGTCTGGCAATAAGCATAAAGTTCGTGGAAATTCTAACCCAAATGCCATCCCAATTGTTTTTGTGTAAAGTAGTCAAATTTTTAGATAACTTTCTAATACTATCTATAAGCTTTGTTGATTTCTTCTCAGTATGGTCAAGGCTACCATTTATCACCTCAAACAATATCTTGCTGTCTTCAGTTTTTACGCAAGCCTGCAGTTGATTCATAAGTTGACCAAAATTTGTCTGTTTAACAAGCCTTTCAGGTAAAATTATTTCAAACGGCAATTTAGAATTTGCAACAACATACTTATAACACTTGATATTATCGAGTATTATTTGTTCAGGGATAATGGCTGAGTCTCCTAAGTAAACTGGGATTTCAACATCTTTCATATCACCAAATGGTTGAAGAGCAAGATAATAACCTACTCTTGCAGAAAGTATTGAAAGAGGATTAATATCTATGCCATATACCCTGTTAATTATTTCATTTCGCAACTTGATTTTTTCATTGTCGCTTAAAGACTGAATATTAATACGTCCAACAATATGTTTGATCGCTGAAAAGATAAAAATTCCAGAGCCGCAACAAGGGTCTATTACTTTCCAGCTTTTTCTATCCACCATTTGGAGTCCGCGTCCAACTACATAGTCAGCCAGCCATTGAGGAGTAAAATATTCCCCCATTGAGTGACGAATTGATCTTGGAATTATGCTCATATACAAATCTTTAAAAATATCAATAGGTTCATAAATGATGTTAAAACTAAATGCTGAGTACTGATCTATTTCTTTTATGATATTCAGCTTCAGCTGCCATAAATCTTTTGACCATTGATTTTCGTCGGAATACCATGAGAAATAGTCTCCTTCGAGTAGATTATAGATATTACTACTTCTATAGGAATATCCATCCTCCATTTTTACAAAAAACTTCTGCATTTCTTTGGATGTTACCATTGTTAGATCATGGTATGTATTTGCAGCATTGTTGTAGTCCAATTTGTCTATTACTTTGCAGGCGATCAATTTAACAATAATTGCATATGTTGTTTGCAACGCATAAAGTGCTTGGTATTCTTCTTTTGGTGAATCAATATCGTCTAAAAAAATAAGCGATAAATCTTTTCTCCTCTTTTCTATGTCATTGCCTTTCCCCTTATCTTCAACGGAAAGGTGCATCAGGTTTTGCCATTCTTCAAAAAGCATTTTTGTTTTATCAGTTGAATTCTTAGTTAATAATTCATATAGTTTTCTTGCTAGTCGTTTCGATGTAGAATCGGACACAGAGTCAATCGAGAAATCTTTGAGAATATTCCTTGGGTCGAATTTCTTTTTATTGTTATTTACCAATGCTTTGACAATCAAATCGATATCCCTATTTGCAAGGGCAGATAATACTGACTTTTGTATTGAATTACCTACGAACGAAAAATATGCAATTCTAATACCATCTGTAAGGATCGCGTTGTATTTTTCATTCTCATTTTTTAATAATGCCTCCAAATATTCCTCGATTTGTTCACAAGCTATTTTGTATTGGTCTTGTGAATTTAACTTTGAATGGTGCTTATACTCGATAATCAAATTGTTAATTACAGCATCCAGACGGCCAGAAGAGGATGTGCGAACTTGTGACCGCATAAATTTATGAGTAATATTATCAACTTTCTGTTCTTTCTTAAAATCAAGTTTTAGCCCAGTTTTGCTTCGAACAAAATAATACAATTCTCTTTCAAAAATGGAAGCTGTTGTTGATTCACTATTGGATGTGGAAGCGTCTCTCATTATAGAAGTACGCATTTCATCAATGTCAGTCTGGTACTCACCACTACTGAGCCATTCCGAAATTTTATCTGCCTTTTTATCTTTTCCCATTTTGATACGCTCCTAAGGAGTATTTAATATTTTAAAACTGCTTCATTTATCTATGTTTGAGTTTGCTGCTGTTCTAAACCAGCTCAGTTTCAATTACATAATTAGGGTAGTTCGTCACACTTTCATTACACTGAGATTAGGCATACTCTTCCCTGTGGCAAATGCTTCATGTGTATAAAAGGCTTTCTGTCTTGTATTTTAATCATAACACAAAGGTTCATTATCATAGCATCCTTCTGGCAATAATTTGAATCATTATAGCATATTATTAGTGTTTTTTAAATGGGTTCTTCCGGGAGTTCAAAAAGAAATAGCAGTATTGTCGTTGATCATAGACATTGTGCTTACTAATAATTATAACCACGGAAGTTTGTATCAGGTAGCTTTTCCATATGTAACTTTTTATTAATTAACTCCTGCTGCTAAGTTTTTTACCTATTTTATATAGTAATAATAATCATGTACAATTTTTTGGACTCCGTTGTATAAAAAAACAAGCGCCCCTTTCGGAGCGCAACAAAAGACCAAGATTTTTAAGCAAACATATGCCCCCAAGTCTGAGGGCCGACAATACCATCAATACGCAAACCGTGTTTCTTCTGATACCGCCATACCGCGCCATAGGTTACCTTGCCATATATGCCGTCAATACCGTCACGGTTCTTGCCGTACCGCCCTATGTTAAATCCTGCATTCTTGAGTGCCTGTTGAACGAGAGCCACGTCGTCGCCCTTCATACGGTCGTACCATATATATTTTAATAGGCGCGTCAACTTCGGCTTGTCCGTTTTGGGCTTGGGCGTTGGGGTGTCTTGCACGTATTCTACATCCGCGAGGTAGCCCCAGTGCGTCCATGGCGTAGAAGACAATTGCCCTATGACTACGCCGTGATCGTGTCCTTTGCTCTGGCAGTCCCGGCCGTCACCGAGGTATATACCGATGTGTCCCTTCTTCCAAACCGCGATGCCCGCGACGGCAGGAATAGTCTTAATTGTACCGCCCTTTACGAATTGTGCCTTGAACGTGTTTGCTGTGCGGTCACCGTAGCTTTTGTCGTAAGCTCTGAACGCTTGTACAACCATGCCCGAGCAGTCGACCACTTTACGCGGCGGGGTGTACCATTGTTTGCAATCGTTTAAGAAATAATCACTGTCTTCACCAGACCGACGCTCTCTCGCCCATTTTTCGGCGAGGTCTTTGGTGTAGAGTTCTCCCTGACCGCCGAAAACGTATCCGTATCTGTCCTTGTGGTATTCAAAACCCTTTACGGTCTTTTCGACCGGGCTGTCATAACCCGCCATTTTTAAGACCTGTTCGACCAGTTGTTTGTTCGTTAATATCGCCATTCTATTCCTCCTTGTCTGCTGTGTCAGTGTTTGAGCCGCTCTGCTTCATAGCTTGGTGTACGCCCGTGCTGGCAAGCCCCGATGCGATTCCCGACGCGATTGCCGAGAGTATGTCCATCTGCGCGAAATCGGCAGAGATGGCGCGGTAAATCACGCCCAGCATGCCGCCGAGCACACCCACAATCACAGGAATCCATTTCGTCACCTTTGTATTGCCGCCGCTCGCTGATTTGACCGCGAACCCCACAAACCCGCATATTGCGACGATCGCTACCACTTGTACTGTACTTCCATCCATTTTTATAGCCCCTTTCAAATTCCGAGATAGTTTTTGACCTCTTTCAATGCGTCCTCGATCTCGCCGTTGACCTTGCCTTCCTTCGCTTTGAGCAAAAGCCCGAAGACCGACTTGACCATCGGCTTTATTGCCGCATGCACTTCTTCCACTTGGGCCCGCATCGCATTAGCGTGTTCCGCGACGAGCCTGTTGTTTTCGACCTGCTCTTTGAGCGCATCCACTTGCTCGCGCAGTTCCGTGACCGCCTCGTCGGTTTTTGTTTTGACCGAGAAGCGCTTTAGGAACCACTTTATTGCTCCAATTAACGCAAACGTGAGCACGCTCGCGCCGACTCCGATTAGTACGTCCATCCAGAAGCCTCCCTTAAATCGTCGGCAGTATGGCCCGTAGTTGTTCGAGAGCCTGCCGCAGTTTGACACCGCTCACGCCGCCCGGTTCCGTGACCGATACCCATGTGACTGATATGTCGAGCATCGATGTTGCCGAATCCCACCCGTTGATAAGATTGATAATGTCCTGCATCGCCGTCTGCATCTGCGTGATGATCGTGTCATCACCAATCTTCGTGCTGTTCGAAGTGACCGGTTTCCACGATACCGCCGCCAGCCCGTACGCCGTGCGGATCGTGCTGATTGCCGTTTGTAGTTCCGTCACATGCACCGCCCGAATCTTCATATTTGGAACTGTGAGATCGGGGTCGGTGAAAGCCAGCGCCGCCACGTTGAACTGACGGGATACCTCGCCGCTATACAGCGCACCGTCATACATCCGCATCTTCACCGTGTTTGAGCCGACGACCGTGTCGGAATCTACGTCCGACTTGAACGCGATTTTTCTCTGCGACGACAGACTGTTTGTTGCGCCGCAGGAGAACAACGTTGAGGGAGAATAATCAGAGTTCGTTGGCAGCCAACCGCCTCGTGCGCCCATCACCTGCGCGATGTGATACACACCATCGTTCGTCGCAGCGGCGGTCAGTAATATACGCGGTCGGCGGTTGAACACCGTACCGCCAGTCACTGGATAGCCTATGCTCGGTGTGAGCGGCGCTTCGTTCATCGTGACCACAGCCGTCGCGTTTGACCATGAACCACGCACGCCATATGTGTCGTAGCCGCGCACAAAGAACTTCCACTGTGCGCCGTTTGACCAGCCCGTGGTGCTTATATCCACATAGGTGATGGTCGAGCCCGAGCGACTGCCCATTATCTGTCCGCCGTTGTACCAAGTGCCGTTCGCGTACTGCATCGCGGCTTCAAATCCCGAGAGGTTGCCGTCGGGATCGCCGTTGTTCGTGAAAGACACCCGAATGGTCTCGCCCGGGATATAGCTGGTCTTGGGGACGCTCGCGTTCGTCGGCGCATTCGGGACGCGGTTCTTGCGAGCCGTGACGTAACCCGAGTAAACCGTTGATGCATATGAGGACTTCGAGCCCACGCGGAAACGCAGATATGTCCCGTGTCCCCAGCCTGAGGTGTTTAGGTCATAGTAAGTTGAACCAGAACCCAGAGACACAACGGTCTCGCCCGACCAGCTTGAGCCGTTCGAAGACGTTTGATACCGCAGTTCATATCCAGTTATCGCGTTGTATGTGCCGTTCGAGCCCTTGCTCCACGACAGTCGAACCGAGCTCTCGAACGGGTTCGCGTTGAACCCCAAGCCGCTTGGCGCACTCGGCGAGGTCGGGGCTGTGTAATTGATCAGCAGATCGTGCGCGGATGCCGTTGCTGTGAACGACTTCGCATCTTTGGGGAGCGTGTTTGTGTTCGTGGCACGTTCAATCTTCCAGATATGCGACGCGTTGTTGTTATCAACTATCCACTGGACAATATCGCGTACATCGAACGACACGTCGCCCGAACCCGTGCCTGATGTGGATGTCAGCACGCCACCTGTCGCCACAACCGCTGGCTGGCTGTTCCACGAAAACGCCGCCCAGCCGCCCGAGCAAAGCCGCACCCGCATGCTGATTGACTGCGAATAACCACCGCCGTCCTTGTATATACGAAGAGTCGCACTGTCGATGTGCGACCCTCTCGGAATGTTGTCTTTTACGCTCTCAAAGTTGATAAAACAGTTATTAAAATTTGACGTCCACTTACCGATATCACACGAGTTTGTGCTGATCTGCGTCGGATGCGACGCATCGATCTCACAGACGTTTAGGCCCGATATGTTATATGAAGCCATGCATCAGCCTCCTTATTCGCCATAGGTTGCGCCCTTCACGATGGCTCCCTCTATGGTGCCGTCCGCTGTGATGTCGCCCGACGAGGATATATTGCCGGTTGCCGATATTGCGCCCGATGCCGCGATGTCCTTAAAATTCTCGGATAACTGCGGGGCCGTGCATCGAACCCTGCCGCAGTACGCCGCGTTGTCGCGCTCGTCCGTCAGGTCAGACTGCTGGACGGTTGTACTTCCTGCCCTTATCAGAACCTTGCATAGCGACACCTCAAACTCGTCCACGTCGCGGATAAGGTCGGGCGGCTCGGGTGTGGCCGACGGTACGCCTTCCCGGTACTCGATCACCACCGTCCGCGCATCTGCCTGACCGTCCCATCGGGCAATCACGCGGTCATACCGGTTGTTCGTTGCATCCGCCTCGGACGGAAGAAACGTCACCTCAGGCACGCCGTTCTCATAGAAAAAACGGCCTTTCAGCATGCCGCCGCCAGCCTTGAGCCGTACCACGCGGTCGTTGCCGTTGGCAAATACCCGAAGGTTGTCTGCACCGTCAAATACGCCGGTCGTGAAAAAACACTCGAAAAAGTACGAAAAGTCGCCGGTGGTATACTTTCTGTCTCCATTCACGCTGGCGTGAAACATCGTCCTTATTGCCATATAGAGCTCCTTACTTTTTTACTTCTTTCTCGGCTTTTGCCGTTTCACGCTTGATGGCCTGTGAGAGCCGAAGCACACCTGTGCCGAACACGGCGGAGAGCTGCCGACCCGACATATCGTCGACGCTCTCGGTGACTTCAATGATCTGCGCGTTCATCGATACGCCCCAGTTTGTGTTCTGCACCACAACCACGTCGCCCATATCCCAGTCTTTTTGGTAGACGGTTATGCTGTTGGTCAGGATATCGGCGGTGAGCGTTCGCCTCACAGGTGACTGGGCCAGCGTCTGCAAGCCGCGATTCGTGAGCCCTTCAACCGTATCAAGGTCTCGGGCATCGACAAATACCTCGCGCCGATCCAAGCCCGAAGGAGAGCCAACCGCCACTTCCACAATTGTGCGTGCCGCGCCCTCGCCCTGACCGCCGACGATCGCCACGTTCTTGTAATCGCGGTCGGATTCTTCGTAGCTGACCACCTTCAAGTTGTCGTAATCGGGGGAGAATATCACCGGGTTATCGCTGACTTCGATGCGGCTCACGCCTTCAAGAACTTCAAAGACGAAAAGCCCGTTTTCGTAATCAATCGATACATCCCATCCAAGTCCCGTGACGATACTCATTTCTTCGAGCAAAGCCGCAAGATTGTCGTACCGTGTCTGCCACGCGGACTCCGCGCCGCGCCGCTTGTCCATAGCGACAGTGAAATTTGTGAGACCCGATAGCGCTGCCATAACGAACGTTTTCATGACCGATTCCGACGGGCCCGACGCCACGCGGTACGCTTCACCCGGAGGCGGTTTTGTGACGAACCGGTCTATCAGCGTGGCGGTTGATTTCGCACGGACTGTGAGCTGCTCCGCGCCTTTTCCGCCTTCTTTTTGGTCGTACACAACGTTATCAATAATCGCCGTGAGGTCGCCGTACTCGATAATATTGCCGCGCATCAGCTTGTCGGCATACGGCATGTTGTAGTTAAGCGTCAGCTCGACTTCGCCAGCTCTCTGCCATCGCCGTACCCACCGAAGTGATGCGTATTCATCAATTTCACCGACCAGCGAGAAATCCGCGCCGCTAGTCACGCGCAACGGTGTGAGTTCCATGTCATACTCCCATAAAGCGGTTGCGATACCGTACCTTCACCTTGGTGCCGATACCGCTCCCTGTCGGGTCATATGACACGAGATTCGCGCCAACCTGAAGCTGCCAGAACTTTGATGCTCGGTCAAGATACCCGAACGCGTTTGTGGCGTCGCCCGTATCAAGGTTCGTAAGCAGAACTTGTTTCTCGCCTTTGCGGGTGGAGATATACAGTTCTTCGTTTGCCGCAATCGGTCTGTTCACGCGAATAAACTCGCCGGTGGTCTCGTTCGTAACCGTCGCCTGTGCCATCGGGCCACGCGCCCATATTTCGATGGGTGCATAAAAATCACCGACGTTTTCTAAGTACATTTCTGACGAACCGCTGCGCCGCTCAAACTCAATGCCGGTCTCGATGCCGTCAGCCATCGGGAACTCAAGCCCCGTTTCCACGCCGCCGACAAGAGGAAACTCCAAGCCGCCTTCCCAGCCGCCGAGTTCTTCAGTGTTGTATGTCGTTTGATACCAGTAAGGGTCTACACCCTCGAATCGGACGAGAAAAAGCTGTTCGTTACCTTCGCGCTGGGGAAAAGACGGCAGGTACGGCTGCACTTTTCGAAGCGTCCGTACCGAATAGCCGCCAGCGTAATACGTCAGCGTGCCGTTTCCGAGCTTCGGGTTGCACACGGACGAAAGCGCAGCGCGGAGCTGATATATTGCGTCCCTGCCGTCCTTCGTGTTGATCACACCTTCAACTGTCACCATCCGCGTGCCAAGAACAGCATCAAGCCAAGTCATGCCGTCCTGCGCGGGGGCCTTTTCAGTTTCGTTGGTTACGGGCACATCACCCAGCCCTGATATAGTCAATGCGATATATTTTCCGTAATCGTTGAAAGTCACACTTTTGCCAAGGGCGTTCACGAATATCAGTTTTCTAAACATGCCGCGCCCTCCTAAAATTCAAGCGCGAGCAGTCTGCTTTGAAGTTCGATCTGCCGCGCCGTCTCTATCGGTGACGCTTTGCCGTTCACCGTGATATTGACAGTCTGGTTATACGCCATGCCTGAGGTGCCAGCACCCGCAACAGCCGCAAACCGCCCGGAAGCGGGTAGGCTAGGAGTCAGATTAAGCGTGCCGTCAACACGGCCCATTTCCTTTTCCATGTCAGCCCGGACGCGCTTCATGGCATTCGTAAATCCGATGCCGAGACCTTGGGCCATGAACTTGCCTTTCGCCGCCATTCTTGTGGACGGAGAGTGGATGCCCCAGAACTTGTTCCAGCCGTCCTCAATCCAGTTCCAAGCATCCTTGAACCATTGCACGACGCTGTTCCACGCGGATTTGAGACCATTCCAAATGCCGTCGATGACGTTTTTGCCCCATTTGGTGAAACTGCTCCAAAGCCCCGAAAAGAAATTGCCGATGCCGCTGATCGCATCCGAGAACCATTTCTTCACGGATTCCCACGCAGACTTGATGCCGTCCCAAATGCTCGAAATCAGATCGCCGCCCGCTTTCACCAGTTCCCAAAGCGCCTGTCCTAAACCTTTGATGATCGCCCATATAATTTCCGGGGCATGTTTGATAAGCTGCCACAGGTTTTCTGCAATACCTTTGATGATCGACACGATGATGCGCGGCATGGCCTCGATGAGCGTCGGCAGGTTCTCGGTGATACCTGTGATGATCGCAATAATCACATCGGGGATCGCCGCAATCAGCGTCGGCAGGTTGTCGATAATACCGGTGATCAGCGAATCGATAATGTCAACCGCGCTCTCGATGATTTTCGGCAGACCGTTGACCAGCCCCGTGATGATCGCCTGAATGATTTTCGGGATCGCGGCTATGAGCGTTGGAATCGCCCCGATAAGACCGTCAATCAGCGCCGTGATAATGTCTGCCGCCGATTCCAGCACAAGCGGAATCGCTTCCATCAACGCATTGATCAGCGCCGATATAATCTGAGGCAGAGCCTCCACAATCTGCGGTATCGCAGTGAGGAGACCTTGCACAAGCGCCTTTATTAGCTTGATGCCTGCGTCAATGATGAGCGGCAGGTTGTTGATCAGCGTCAAAATAATCTGCTGAATCGCGCTGACAATCGCGGGTATCAGCTGCGGAATCGCCTCCGCAATGCCCTGAATAAGCGCGATAACGACTTTGAGCCCCGCATCGACGATCATGGGAAGCATCTCAACTAGCTTCATTGCCAGCTTTGATATGAGATCAATTGCCGCCGTTGCGATGGCAGGAAGCGAGTCCGCAATGCCTTGTATCAGACCGCTGATCAGCGAAATACCTGCGTCTATATACTTAGGAAGCATTTCAACGATTTTATTGAGCGCGTTTGTCAGACCGTCAGCGATGGAGCTCCCGACTTCTTCGAAGTTGCCGGATTTGATTCCGTCGTTCACGCCTTTCATCACATCCATGAACACAGGCAGAAACTTTTGCCCGAGCTGCGTGCCGAAATCTTGTATCTGCATCTTTGCCACACGGACTTGGTTCGCAAAGCTGGTTTCAAGCGTGCGCCCGAAATCGCCCTGCGCGTCTTTGGTGACCGACAACAGATAGTTGTACCGGAGCGTGGTCTGCTCCGCCTGCGACATCTCGCTATATGCCTTGTTAATGCCCTGAGACAGCGCATACGCTTCGAGGTTCGCTACGTTCATATTGATGCCGAGCTGTTTGAGCGGTTCGGTTTCACCCGATATACCCGCACGGATTTTCTCCCACGCGGTCTCGTTATCAAGGTTATAGAACGACGACATGTCGCCCGTCAGTTGAACGAGCTGTTCCGACATGCTTGCCGCCGCGTCCTCGGTCAGCCCGCTCGACTTAAGCATCGCACCCATTGAACCGACAAACTTTGTCGCGTTGGTCTGCGAGATCCCCGCTGTCGTGGACATCGTCTTTGCCCACTCGTTCACTTGTTTGCCTGAGGTCTTGAAAGTCTGAGATACCACGTTCTGGGCTTCGGACAAATCGCTCGCGCTCTCCGTGAGTTTGTACGCACCCGTTACCGCCGCGCCAGCCGCCGTTGCAAGCGCACCGACCGCTATGCCTACGCCTTTAGCGACTTTGCCGAGGCCGCTCTTAAAGCTGCTCCATTTTTTTGACGCATCTTCGGCAGCATCGCCGCTTTTCTTTGTTTCCCGAACGCTTTCTTCAAGCTGGCTGTTCGTCTGGCGAAGCTGACCTTCAAAGTTATTTAGAGCGGTCTGCGCTTTGATGTAATCCTGACGAAGCTTCTCGGTAACCTTTGAATCATCGCCTTTTTCAGACTTGGCTTTCTTAAACGCCTCGCGCAAAGTCTCAACCTTTTTGCGCTGGTCTGCGATATTGGCTGTGAGATAGTCAGCCTTTGCTTTTAGCTGGTCTGCGGAAGTGCCGTATGCCCGCGCCGCCGAAGATGCAAGGCCGTATTCGAGTCTGTTGTCCCTGAGAGCACTGGTGATTTTCTTTAGCGATTCGGAAAAACCGCCGTCGTCCAAAAACGTGCGGACGCTTAGAGTCTCGGTACGGGCCATACATTACACCTCCCTTGGCATATGGTTCCTGCGCAGTTCCATGAGCGCTGATATATAGCGGGGCGTCAGTACCCAAGCCTCATCACGCCGCACCTTCAACACCTGAGTGGCATAAAAAAACAGGACTGCGATATCATCGTCCTGCTCTGTGCCGCTTACTCCTGTGTCCCCGCTGGTGCGGCTTCCGTGGGGTTTTGGTCTGGCAGAGCCGCCGTGAACGCATCCATCGCGAGCCCCAGCACCCGCTTAACGTCGGCAAGGTCTATCATGTTCGCCACTTGCTTCGGTGTGAGGTTATCGTCTTCATGCACCAGCCCCGCCCACAGCAGGAGATATACGTCTTTGAATCGCGGCTCGGGTTGGTTGAGCCGCTCCATCATGTCATCAAAAGAGCCGACAGCCTCCTGTAGTTCCGACAAACCATAGAGTGTATATAAAAGTGAACGTGGTTTGTCGAGCGTGATGGGCACGCCTTTCATCTTCAGGTCGAATGCTTTTACGCTCATACGCTACACCGCCGCAGGCAACGTCGCGTTGAGCGTCGCGTCAGAGAAAAACGTGTCCAGTGTGCCGCCGTTCAGTTCGTTCTCGTCGGCTTTCAAACGCAGTTTGCCGTCAATAGGACGCGGCATCCCCTTAAACTTAACCTTCCGGGTTTTGAAAGCAATCTCGCCCTGATAGGTTTCGTATTCTTCACCGGAAGGTTCGAACTCGCCCCACAAAGCCCAGTAGCACCGGATGGTGTCATCGGGCAGTTCTTCAATCCAGCCGAGCGCGAACCAAGGCGGCGTATCATCCACGGATTCGGTGACGTACCCGGTCGTTGCATCTGTGGTCGCGCCGAACATCGCCGCCTCCTGCGCCATAGACAGCCCGGCGACTTCGAGTTCTATTTCCTGATCACCGCGTTTTCGCTTTATGAATGCGGGTTTGCCGTCTCCCCACAGCGAGCCGCTTTTGACGCCTTCGTCATAGTTAAGAGCGCGGGCGTACGGTATGCTTTCCACAGGGTCGTATGTCGGAACGTTCGTCACGGGATCAACCGTGATTTTCGACATGACAAAGCCTCGAAGACCCGTGCCCGGATTCACAACATTAGGCATTGAAATGCACCTCTCTTTTCGTTATTTATTTGGATGAAAGTATTTCTTTCGGTAAACGATGCTTTTTTCATACGCGTTTTCGGTATCGAGGTAGTTATCCTCGGACACGCTGATGCGTGTCCATTTGTCGCTGACCATCGCTTCGTCGATGCCCGCCTCCAAACCAAAAAAGTGGTCGTAGGACTTTGCCCAGAACCACACGCGGATATCAACGATCCCTTCGTATCCGTTGCCATCGAAACGCGGCGCAGGTGCATTCGCGACTTCCCGAATCACGATGCGCGGGAACTTTGACGGGTCTGTTGCTGTGACTTGATACACAGCCGTGCCCGCAATCGCCTTAACTGCCGCATCGCTTTTTAGCAGGTTCACGACGTCTGTCCGAACGTCTATCATTTCACGCTCAGTCCTTTCCTGATCTCACCGACCATCGCTTCGATCTGCTGGTCTGCTGTGGAATTGAAGGTCTGGATAAAGAACGGTTTTCGCCGCTCAACAATAGGCGCATACGCAAATCCGTCACGATATTTAAGCTGGATGCCTGTTTCTATCGACTTTCCGGCACAAATAACGGTCGGTTTTAAGTGCCGCGCATGGTCGAGCATATGTCCTTTCGGGTTTCGGCTTTTGCCCTTTGAACGCGGAGATGGGAGCGCCTTGAGCGCCGCTTCCAGCACTTTCGCGCCCGCTATCAGCGCTTTGTCTTCCCATTCATCTCGCCCCGAGCTCATATCGCGAAGCATTTTCTCAATTTGTTCGTATCCGAACGCCTGCATGTTAATCCTCATGCGAGCACCTCCTTACGGTCGGGGGATGGCCATAACCGCGCCGATTTCTTCCGTGCATGTCAGTTCCATCTCGCGATGTGCCGCGTCCACGTCCACAACGTTTTCAATGTTGAACACCTTGCCGCCGTACACCAGCCGATTGTCCTCGGCATTCACATTGTCTCGATACCATGTCTTGACTGTGATAATCTCGGGTGCGGACAGCGCTCCAGCCGCGATGTACTCCCGACCGCGAAACGGAGAGACGCAAGCCCACACATCATATGAATCGTCCGCATACCATACCGATTCACCATTAACCACAGTTCGGGTTTGGACGGTGACGCGACGGTTATATCCGGTTGGGTTGAACTTTTTTCCCGGCATCAGACTGCCTCCACAGGGGACGCGTATTTTAGCTGCTTCATCACCGCCGTGAACGCACGAGCCGCCGCTGTCTGCATCTCCGCGCTGCCGTCGCCCGTGACGTACCATGCCGCCGTGAGCATCAGCACGGCTTCAACGTCAAGAGGCTTGTCAGCCGACAGTTTTCTGCCGATGCCTTGCTCGACAAACGATTCTGCCGCCGCGAGCACACCCGATAGGTCATTCGTCGGCACGCCCTCGTCAAGCCTTAGCCGGTTCATCGCTTGCTGCAGAGTCACTACCGCCAACGGTGATCACCTCCTCGGGCTGTTCCGTCGCTTGCCGCTCGCCGTCCTCGGACTTGGGCGTCTCAGGTTCATTTCTCGGCGGATGCCACATCAGTCCCATATCAAGCCTCCAGAATCGTTACGCGACCGTCTGAATCTCTGCGAACACGACAGACGAAGCGTCAATCTCTTTGCAGTCGAGTCTCGTTATACCGCGAACCAGCGTGGTCGCGTTGGCAAACGCCGAGCCGCCTACGTTCGTGGATGCCATCTCAAGCGCACTGCGTCTGAACAGGTCGATGAACTCCGTCAAGTCGCCCACGAACAACGGAATGCCACCGGCAGTATCGGGCATGAGTGCGTTTGACACGGGGACGACGCGTCTTCCGAGAACCTTATACTGGGTCGGGTTCGTGACGTCGGGCTGGAGCAGTGGTCTGCCGTCCGCACCGATCTGCTGGTCGAGGAAATCCCAGCCGTTCTGATTCGTCAGAATGACAGCCCGTGCAGAAATAGCCGGGTCGAGCGTTTTGTTAAGGATCGTTTTAAGCGGCGCGATTTCCTTAGATTCGTCGTACGGCACGGGAACGAGTCCCTTAAGCAGGTTCAAAATAAGGGCATTTTCAGTCAGCACCGATTTGCGTGCAAACCATTTTCCGAGATACTGCATCAGGGCCACGGAAGAGTCACTTAATAGATCATTTGACACCTCAATCAAACCGCCGTAGCCGCTGAGCGCATATGGGATCTTCACAAACTTCGGCTGGTCGGTCTCGGGGATCGGGTTCGCTTCCGTGAGACTTGCAAAGCCTGTTGTGTTCGCCGACTTTTCAACTGCACGCCAGCCGCTGTATCCGCTCACGGTTTCAATCGTGACAAGATCGGCCAGTGCAGTATAGGCACGGCGCAGTTCCCATATCATGTTGTCAAACTCGATGGGTACGAGAAAGCCGCCGTCTTCACCGACGGTTTCACCGCCCGTGATCGTCAGCGCATTGCGGAGCGGGGTGTATCCCTGCACGGTCATGACGTCCTTCACCTGCGCGTGGTTGCGGATAGCGTGAATCCATGCGTTTTTATACTCGGGTGTTTTTCTGATGGCTTCGAGTTTTTCAGCCCTCGATGCTTCTGCCGCTGCCGCTGCGTCAGCTTCGTCTTTGGTCAATTCCTCGACCGCGCCTCTTGCCGCCTGTGCTTCAAGGGCCTGCGCCGCTTCAATACGGTCATTGAGTTCTGCGATTTCAGAGTTCTTTGCTTTGAGATCAGCGGTCTTTTTCGCCTCAAGAAGCGCCTTTGCTTCGTCGACCAGTTTCGCTTTCTGATCGAGCATTTCACGGATTTCTTTGTTCATATGTTCCTCCTAACACAATGTGAGTAAGTCAAGTTCAGCTGCCAACAGTCCAAGATCGGGTTCCGCTGGCTTTGATTCGCGCTTTCGCGTTTTTTCCGCGATAGACGCCCTGAGTGCCGCCATGTTCCAAGAGGTCGCGCCAAGCTGTGCCGTCGCACCCAAGAACCCCTCGGTCAGCTCATCGGCGAATTTTAGCTCGACGGCTTCCGCACCGTTGAGCCATGTTTCGTCTGCCATCATCTGTGCGAGCTCATCTCGGGCAATCCCGGTACGCCGTTCATACACGTCAATGATGTTTTCTTTGGCTTTTCGCAGGAACGCCGCCGCTCTGTCCATCGTTTCGGCAGTACCGCTTGCCGAACTCATGGGATCGTGAATCATGATCATCGACTCGGGACTGACGCGCACAACATCCGCATTCGCCATGACCAGCGTGGCCGCCGATGCGCACAGCCCGTCGACCTGTGCGATGATCCGGGCGGGGTTGTCGCGCAGCATCCCGCTGATTGAAATAGCCGCGAACACGTCGCCGCCCGGACTGTTGACCCTGACGACGATTTCTTCAAGTTCCCCGAGTGCTTTGAGTTCGTCGCTGAATGCCTTGGGCGTGACGTCGTCATCGAACCATGTCACGTTTGACAAGACGCCAAACAAAAAGAGCTCTGCGGATGCATCGCTCGTCTTGTTCCAGATCCAAAACCGGTTGTCTTTTTTCAATCTTCTGTGACTCCTTTCTGCGAGCCGTTTTCACCCTTTATGGCGAGCGAGAGCGTGGTGTAATTGCGCGTGATGAAATGCTCGTCGCCGCCTTCGATTGTGTTCATTTCCTCAAAGGCCCGGCATTCGTTGATGGAATAGATGCCGTTTCGGAGCATCGCTTCATAGAACCGCGAACGGCTCTCGTTGTCGGCTCTCATTTCGGCCGCCATATTGAAACGCAGGTAACATCCTTCTTTGAGCTCCCGCGACATAAAAAGCTTGTACCCGATTTCCTGTTCCCACTGAGTGATGATGGGCTGCAAAGTGTTCATCACGTAGTCGAGCCCTTGCTGTTCGTTGCTCTGGTAAGACTGTTTGCCGGTCTGCAGTTTATAGAGCGGCACGCCTGTGAACCTAGCCACTTCCTCGACTGTGAAACCACGGCTCTCGATAAACTGCGCATCTTTCTGCGGCAAACCCATCTGCGTGTATTTCATACCAAGATCAAGCACCGCCACGCGGAACGCATTGTCCACGCCGCTGACCATCCGCTCGAACTCACCGCGAATGATTTCCTTTGAGTCCTTGTTCGCTTCGGTGGGGACTTCCACGATACCGCTGGGCCGTGCGCCGTTGCTGTAGAATTTGCCCGCGTATTTCTGCGCCAAGAGATCGGTCGATATGGTCTGCTTCGCGTAGTTAAGAAGCCCTTTGCCGACGATACCGTCAGTGGTTACCCACGGCAGGTGAATAACGTCGCTTCCGCGAAGCGTGCGCTGTTTTCCGTTCACGTTGAACGTATAAAACAGGTCGTCTTTTTCGTTGCGGGCGATGGCAGCACCCTCGCTCGGCATGAGCAGAAGTTCCTGCGGTTTGCCTCTTGTGTTGTACCGCACCGCAATATACGCGTTTCCGTATAACATCTGACACACCGTTGCCGCTTTTTTGAGCATCATCGGGGTCATGGCTTCATTGGGTCTGACATTCAATAGCCAGTGTATCGAGTGATCGCGCTGAATCTCTCTGCCTTGCTCTGTTGGTTTGAACACATGAGCGGGCAGTTTTCCCACAGAGTCCGATACCACCCGAACTGCCGCATGAACCGGAGATAGTTCAAGAGACTTTTCTGCGTTCACGCTTTCGGGAGAGATAGAGAAGTTATCAAGCCAGCCGTCCGTGGACTGGAGCGTCATGACCGTTTCGTTTTTAAGCCGCATTAACCCGCGTCTTGCAATCATCTTCGACCGCCTCCCCGTGCGGCGAGAATGCCGAAACCGATCAGCCCCGTACCGAGCACGCCGAGGCCCGCAGCCGTGTGCAGCACAAATCCGCCCACGCTTAAGCACCCGACACCGCTTAAAATGAGCAGATCATCAAGATATATTGAAAAAAATCGTTTGCATTTTCGTTTAAATTTGCTCATAAGCTCCAACCTCCCGATTGAATGTGCGCGTTGAAATCGATGTGTTCCTCCCAGACCATCGCCCGGGCGTGCGCATCGATTGTCGCCGCCGCAGGGTCGATACGCTCTGTTGCTTTGCTCTTGTCGAGCATGATGTTCAGATTCGCGTCCGTACGGGTCACGGAATTTGAAAAAGCCCAGCCGAGAAGCGGGCTTCCATCATGAACCACATTTTTTGATAGGACTTGATCGCGGAAATCAGAGGTCGGAGCGCCGAGCGTCGGGATGCCTTGCCGTAATTGCACCACCACATATCCTTCGTCGCGCATCTCATTTGCCCACTGGGTCGCATTGTATGGGTCAAAAGCAATCTCCCGAACCACCCAGCCGCATTCCAGTTCTTTTTCGTGAATATATGCCGTGATCGCGCGGTAATCGACCACCGCGCCGTCCGTGACGGTCAGCCAGCCTTCGCGCTCCCACAAGTCATACGGAACCTTATCCTGTTTTATTGCTTTCTCGAATCTGTCACGGGGCATCAATGAGTGTGAATGAATGTAGTATTTCGTGCCCCGCTTAAATTCGAAAGTGATACTCGTTAAGTCGATTTTTGCCGACAAATCAACGCCGACGACGCATTCTTTGAGATCGGCAGGAATTATGCCTGCGCATGCTTCCCACGCTTCCATGTCCATGTAACCGTTCTGCCGTACGGCAAGCCACAGGTTCATGTTTTTTGTGATGAAGTTGCGCCATTTTTCGGGAACGTCCCGCGCCAGCGCATACTCACCTCTAAGGTATTCCATACCCGCGTCCGAGTCCGCGAGAAGCGGGTTCGCTTTTATCCAGCAGGTTTCGTCATGAATCTCGCCTTCGCCGTCAAGCTGCGCGATAATCGCAAAATAGTTGTCGTTAACCAGCGTGCCTTCTATGATCTGCTCGGCATATTCATCCTCAACCTTGCAGGGAGATGACAGCGAAAACCCTGCGGTCGTGATGACCAGCAGGAGCGGCTGGATTCGTTGTCCCATGCCCGACGCAATAACGTCGTACATTTCCGAAGTCGGGTGCGCATGGTATTCGTCGATAATGGCGATGTGCGGGTTCAAACCGTCGAGCGTTTTCGTGTCTTTTGAAAGCGCCTCCATTTTCCCGCCGAGAAATGGAGACAGCACCCGGGCCTTGCCGATTTTGACACGTTTCTTGATATCAGGCGAAGCCGCCGCCATCGCGCTTGCGTCATTGAACACGATTTTTGCCTGATCACGTTTCGTTGCGGTGCAGTAAACTTCCGCGCCGCGCTCCCGGTCTGCGCACAGACCATACAAGGCGATCACCGAACAGATGGTAGATTTCGCATTTTTACGACCGACGCGTACATAGCCTTTTTTGAACCGGCGCACGCCCGTGTCCATATGCACCCAGCCGAACAGCGAGCCGCATGTGAAAGCCCAAAAGTCCGAGAGGATGATGGGCTGTCCTGCAAAAGCGCCTTTGACATGACGGCACAGCATGGAGAACTTAAAAAACCTCTCTGCGAGGTTTGATTCAAACACGTATGGAAAATCCTCTGTGCCTTGCCGCTCCATATCACGGAGATGACGAAGGCACGCTTGCCTTGTCCGTTTGCCCGCGACAACCTTTCCCGCCGCCACGTCACGGGCGTACTGGTGGATGCGTTCGGCGCTCAGATAGTCTAGCATCCAAACATATCCTGCTCAAAGGGACTCAAAGCGCCCGTGTTGTCCGCCACAATCTTTGTTCTGCTGGACGGCGTCAACCCGAGTTCCACAGCTCCCCGAATCATCTGTTTGTAATACTTGCTGGCGGCAGTTGATATCGCGCTTTCGACCATGAGACCGTTAGGGGTCTTTTGGATGATGGCAGCGACGTCTTTCTCGCGGATGATTTTGCAGAGCCGAATCCACTCCTGATATGAAAAACAGTAACCTGCAAAAACCGCATAGTCCGCTTCGGTCAGCACCTTGAAGCCGAGCAATATCGCGCCTGCCCGGTTCCATTCCGTTTCGCCGACATCGTCCAGTATCGGAGGTGGCGGGGGAAGCGTATGTTCATATTTGGGTTCATTTTCGTTTATGGTACGGTGTCCGCGATTACCCTCAACCAGTCTGATTCCCGTTGGTTTCGGTCTTCTGCTCATGGATTAACACCGCCTTCCCTCCGGTAGACGCTTCCCACCGTTTGATGATCACATCGCAGTATTTGGGGTCGAGTTCCATCATGCGGCATTCTCTGTCGAGCTGCTCCGCCGCAATCATGGTCGTACCCGAACCGCCGAACAAGTCCATGACCACGTCACCGCGATGTGACGAGTTCTGAATGGCCCGGGCCACCAGTTCGACGGGTTTCATGGTTGGATGTTCTTCGCTTCGCTTTGGTCGCGGTATCTGCCACACATCCGACTGCTTGCGGTCTTTTAGCGGATACCGCCGGGAACCTTCTGCCCAGCCATACCAGATTGGTTCATATTGGGTATGGTAGTCTTTGCGCGAGAGCACCAGTGTGTCCTTTGACCAGATAACGGTGCTCGACCAATGAAACCCAAGTTCATCCATGACCGACATCTGCGAGCCCCATTCCTGCGCGGACATGACCACATACACCATACCGCCCGCACAGAGAACCTTTTTCATGTTGGAAAAGGCAGACATAAGAAAAGCACGGAAATCCTCCGTGCTCATCGCGTCGTTCATGATTTGCCGGTCTTTGCCTGTTTTCCAGCTTGGATGCTTGTTAGAGCCGTATGCCACGTTCCATGGCGGATCGGTGAATATGAAATGCGCCAGATCGGAACCCATGAGATGGCGGACGTCCGCTTCGCTGGTCGAATCGCCGCACATCAGACGGTGATTGCCCAGTTTGAATATATCGCCGCGTTTGCTGGTTGGTTCTTCGGGAAGAGCCGCATTTACATCAAAGTCATCGTCTTTGGCTTCTTTTGGAGCATTCTTACCTAGCAATTCTTCAAGATCGAGGTCATCCCAGCCGACTATATCGGAAGGCGAGAATTCGCCGAGCAGTTCTTTCAATATATCCTCGTCCCATTCGGCGAGCTCTCCAGTGCGGTTGTCCGCGAGCGCCCGGCGAATAGCGGTTTCGTCATCATCAACCACGAAATAGACATCCGCCGTTTTCCAGCCGAGCCGTTTCATGGCTTCCAGCCGACCGTTTCCGACCAGCACCTTGTTCGTGGATTTCTGTACCACGAGCGGCGCATGCTGACCGAACTCTTTCAGCGAGCGCATGACCTGTTCGATATTTTTTTCGTTATGTTTGCGTGCGTTCTTATCATCGGGCACAAGCGCCGATATCTGCACGTTTTTGATGTCCATATTCTAACCCACCCTTATTCATTTGCGATTTTTTAAAAGGAAAGCCCCCCAAAGACGTTCAAGCCCCTGAAAGCGAAACTTTATCGGGAGGGGGGCTGTTCAGCCTTTCTGCCGCAGAACCCCGAGCCGCCGTTCTCTCTGAACGTTTTCTTGCTATGGCACGATGCGCACAGACCTTGATGGTTTTTCTCGTCCCAAAACAGCGCGTAGTTCCCGCGATGTGGCTTGATATGATCGACCTCTGTGGCAAAGGCTGTTCGAGCCTCGCGCTCGCATGCTGCGCACCACGGGTGCTTTGCAAGAAACGCTTTCCGATACCGCCGCCACCGTGCCGAGTTGTACCACGCATGATACGCCGGACGCTGTTTGTTGTACGCCGCGTCTGCCTGTGCTTTCTTCGCCGCAAGATATGCTTGCCGCTCCGCTTCGTGCTTCGGGCAGTATCTTTCCGTACCAAGCACACCGCACATCGGATATGCGCACGGACGCAGGAACTTCTCAGGCATTCTTATCACCTTTTCATTGCCGCAGGCCAAACAAAAAAGCCCTCGCTCAAGGCAAAGGACTTTTATATTGGTTCGAGCATACCTCCCACCCGCACTGGTCAGCAGCTTTTCGCTCGTTTTTCTCCCGGAAATGTCTCTATCGGAAACATTCCACTATGTCATATTAGCACATTATTCGGGGTTTTATATATCATCTTTCTAGTTGCAAGATGCTTGTTATTTGGGAATGTATATATATTTGGAGTATAATTGATATTAATGGTGGAAAAAGGGAGAGCGGAGTGATAAAATATGGTTAAATAATTAAGAAAGGATATATGCAATTATGGATCGTTATAAAAATATTGATGGTGATTCAGGAGTATATGCCTACGAATGTGGCCCAAATTATATAGATGTGCAATTTATTTCTACAGGAAAAATTTATCGTTACTCATATCGTAGTGCTGGTGCCGAAAACGTAGAATATATGAAGGCGCTAGCCAAAAGTGGTAATGGACTTAATGCCTTCATTAACAAATATGTTAGAGACCGATTTGAAAAAGGGTTTGGCATTGCATAAACACATGTAAAAAATTAACGGTGACATAAAATGGACAAGTATACTTCAATAAAAAGAGAATTTTATAATTGGATTAGTGCGGTCGATAAGACAAGACTTAATAAGTTCGATATTAGGTTACTAAATATTCTTATCTCCAATTTTGATAAGCTTGCTCCTCTGGGAACCTCCGGAGGTGCTAGAGCAAGAAAATTGGTTAAGTTAATCGAACAAAAAAGCACAACTGATTGCAATCTATTTGATGTTGATAACACAAGTTTAAACCAGGCAGAAGTCTATGATAATATTAGAGAAATTAAAATTGGTCCTTTTCGGGGGTTTTCAAAAGAAATAACCTTTGTGTTTACTAAGCAATATACATTTATGTATGGGCCTAATGGGTCAGGAAAGTCAAGCTTTTGTGAGGGTATTGAATTTGCACTACTCGGTAGTATAGAAGAAGCAGAAGCTAAAAGAATTGATATATATACATATATGCAAAATATTAAGGCAAAGAAATCAGTTCCACCTGTTGCCAGAGCTTGTAAACCAGATGGAAGTTTAACAGATATACCACAGAATCCTGAAGCATACCGTTTTTGTTTTATTGAAAAAAATAGAATTGATAATTTTGCTCGAATGGCGGCAACCACAGCCAAAGCTCAACTTGATTTAATAGCAACATTATTTGGCCTTGATGCATTTAATGAATTTGTTAATGGGTTTACCAAAGATTTAAATAACTATATTGTTTTAAATAATAAAAAGAGAGAAGAATTCGAAAACGAACAAAAAACAATTGAGGCCTCAAAAGATTTATTAAATGAAGCAATCAACGAAAAGGATTTAATTCAGATAAGTTTAAAAAGTATTTTTGAAGAATTATCTGTTCCCGAAGTTAACACCGTAGAAGATATAAGATTATATTTATCAGGAGTTGATGGATTATCAGGTAGATTAGGAGAACTACATAAAAAAAAGGCTGAAATTATTCCAGACAATATTGATTCCAGCTATTATGAAAAAATTTTAAAAAAACTAGAATCACTGGAAGTAAACTTATCGGAATTAGAAATCTTAGAATCGTCGTTAATAAGCTTGTCGACTGAAGTAAATTATAAAGAACTTTATTCTGCAATTAAAGCAGTCTCCGAAGATTTACACACTGATAAAACCATATGCCCAGCTTGTAAAACGCCAATAGAAAAAGTTGTAGTAAACCCTTTTATTTTTGCAGATGCTGAATTAAATAAAATGAAAGAGCTAAAAAATTTGCAATTAGAAATTGAATCAAAAAATCAAGGGGTTTACTTATTGATTAAAAATATAAATAAAGAAATAAATGAATTAAATGCTGAATTAAAAGGATTAGGGGAAAGCAAGATTGTAACCTATCCATCATTTTCAGATAATACAGAAAAGAAATTTTCTATTGCAATTGTAAAAGCTGAAAGTGAAACAATTAAAGAAGCTTTAACAAATGCAGATAGTGTTGATATTCTTTTTGAAATAAAAACCCATAACGATGGTCTAAACAAAAAGCGAATAGAAAAAAGAACTGTGGATGAGGATTTAAAAAAACTTTCTGAGATTAAAGCAAAAGTAGATAAAATTGAAGCAGCAATAAAAGCAAAGACGGCAGAGATAGAAAAGCTCACAAAAAGAATCAGTGATTTTAATAGCCTGAACGCAGATAGATTATTGGAAATTGCAAAGGTAGATAATCAAATTAAAGAAAATGAGGCTTTTACTAAATCCTATGCTAAATTGATAAATAACCTGAAATCATATCGAAATGATTTACCTGTTAAACTGGCTAAGGGTTTAACAGAAAAGTCAAAAGAATATTACAATATTATTAATTCTCACGATCCAGATTTTGAGTATTTAGAAAAGCTTATCCTTCCTAGTAGTCCTGGAGATAAAATATTGGTTCAATTCAAAGGAGAAGATACTCAATATGATGCATTACAAATACTTAGTGAAGGCCATATTAAAGTATTGGGTTTATCTATTCTTCTTTCAAAAGTAGTGAATAATAATATTGGGTTTATTATCTATGATGATATAGTCAATGCTATTGATGATGAACACCGAAATGGTGTAGCTGAACTGATAATAAGACATATAGATTTTAAAATAAGGCAACATATCATAACTTGTCATGGCGAAAACTTTATATCAAAGCTTGAACAAAAATTAGGTGCTTCTTTAGTCTCAAAAAACGTACAAAGCTATAGATTCATGCCCTCTGATTGTTATGAAGAAAGAGGCGTAAAGGTTTTTGTGGGTAATTCGAAACACTCCTTAATCCTTGCAAACGAAGCCCTTAATAATAATGATCTTAAAGATGCTGCTTTTAGGTGCAGACAGACGATGGAAATATTATCAGAACAATTATGGAAGAAACTATCAAAAACCCTTAAAGTAGATTTGCATGTTAATATGCGCGGGCCTAAGCAAACTCCCGACCTTTATTCTGTTGTTGATGGCCTTATTTCAACAATTAAAACAATAAAGGGATTAGAGGATTTATCCACACATCTAAAATTAATAAAAGAGAAGTATAATTGGATGTTATTAAATAAAGGTACCCATGCCCAGAGTGACTTGCCCGAGTTTGAAAGAAAAGATATTTCGGAAATCATTGGGCTTCTGACAACTATAGAACTAGAGATCGTTCAGTTAAAGTTAGATGTTTGTACTCGCCCAGCCTAAACGCCACATAAGTTCATTCACAAACTCTTCGCGTAACCTTTTAGCATGTACATACGAGTAATTGACCATATCAGCCGCGCTTTCGAGGGATTGGTTTTCCCAGTAGATAAGTTTAACAAGCATAACCACCGCCGCGCCGTTGAAACGATCTGAAAACTCAAAGAGCGTTTCTTCAACGGCCTTCACCGCAAACCGCAGAAAAAGCAGATGGTTATCTGTGGCCAGCCTTATTCCAGCGTTCCCGGTCGGGTCTAACGTTCTACCGCTTTGAACCGGCGTGTTGTCGTTTGCCGGTGCAATAAGGCCATAATCGCTGGTACGCTGTTCAAGTTCGTTTTTAAAGTTCCAGTAATTCCGCAGAACATATTCTGCGTGCTGATACGGTAACGGGCGTTTTTTCCTTGGCATGATTGACCTCCTAATATGTTTGAGACAGGTTTGCTTTTACCGCCGCAATCAGCGCGGCTTGGGTTTTATTCTTTCGCTTAAGTGCGCTCATGACTTGCTCGTCAATTGTGCCCTTGGCGATAATATGATGGATAACAACAGTGTTCTTTTGCCCTTGCCGCCATAGTCGGGCGTTAGTCTGTTGGTAGAGTTCAAGGCTCCATGTTAGCCCGAACCAGATCAAAGTGGAGCCGCCCGATTGAAGATTCAGGCCATGACCGGCGGAAGCGGGATGGATAGCCGCGATCGGGATATCGCCAGCGTTCCAGCGCTTGATGGACTCCGGGGCATCAAGTGTCTTGAGTTTAAACCGCTCCTTCATCCGGTCAAGGTCGTGTTTGTACCAATACGCGACAAGCACCGGTTTGCCATTCGCCGCCTCGATTAAATCCTCCAGAGCGTCAAGCTTCCGGTCGTGGATGCGGGCCACACTGCTAAACTCATCATAGACCGCGCCGTTGGCTATTTGCAGCAGCTTGCCTGAGAGAACGCCAGCGTTGGACGCATCAATCTCCCGGTCACCGAGTTCGACCACCATCTGCTCTTTCAGCGTATTCATCACGTTCATTTCGGATATAGACAAATGTACAGGGACTTCGTTTATCACGAGGCCGGGCAGTTTCAGATAATCAGTTGCTTTCATGCTTATTGTGATATCCGATATGCGCCGGTAGATGGCTTCTTCCGCACCGGGCAGCGGTCGGTACGAATACACGATGTAACCGTTCTGCTTTTCCGGTTCAAAGTAATCGCGGCGATACTGTCCGATATACCGTCCGAGCCGTTTGCCCATATCCAGCAGACGGAACTGCGCCCATAAATCCATGAGGCCGTTGGATGACGGTGTGCCGGTCAGCCCAATAATCCGTTTCACGGATGGCCGGACTTTCATAAGGCTTTTGAACCGCTTAGCTTGATGAGACTTGAAGGACGACAGCTCATCGATGACCACCATATCGAAGTCGAACCGGTTGCCACTTCGATTGATAAGCCACTCCACGTTTTCTCGGTTAATAATGTACACATGCGCTCTCTGGCGTAGCGCCGCCATACGCTGGTTCTCGGTGCCGACCGCGACTGAATATTTGAGGCCGCGCAGGTGTTCCCACTTTTGTATTTCCGCTGGCCACGTTTCCGTTGCCACACGGAGCGGAGCGATGACCAGCACCTTGCGAACTAGAAAGAAATCCAGTATAAGGTCGTATAGCGCGGTCAGCGTGATGACCGTTTTGCCAAGTCCCATATCAAGCAGAATTGCCGCAATCGGATGCCGCAGTATGTATTCGGTTGTGTAGGTCTGATATTCGTGCGGCTCATATTTCATCGAGTAGCTCTCCAATCTTAGATGTATCGTCAAGGCAGTACACTTTAAAGCCAAGCGCCTCAAGCTGACGTTTTCGCCTTCGCTGCAGAGGACGCAGGGTTTTTCCCGGAGCCTTTGTTTCCACAAAGGCGAAGCGGCCTCCGGGCAGAAGTACCAATCGGTCGGGCATGCCGTCGTAGCCCGGAGATACAAATTTGGGTGCGAGACCGCCCATCATTTTTGCGGCCTTCCGTAGTTTCTGTTCGACTGTTTTTTCTCTCATTTCCACCTCGTTTGTGACAGACCAAGACAAAACCCCCTATAAACCCCTTACGCGTGTATACGTGCGTTTTTTCTCTTGATTTACTACCGTAAATAATTAATAGAGTTATTTGGTCACACTTGTCTCGGAGGGTCGTTTTTGCCGATGAAATGGGCACTTTTAGCTGTGACAGACTCCGGTAAGTCTGTCACACTTTTATCATCGGACGGTGTGCGGCCCCGGCTCTTGTGACAGACTTGTGACATGTTTTTTATCGCTTTGTCTCATACACTCGTTGCTGTCCATAGAAGGCAATACGGGGTCTGCCGTCGCGCATTTCCCAACCGTCGATACGTGACATTATTGCTGAAATCTCACTAGCCATACGCCGATTATAGCTGCCCTTATCCCGTCCGAAGCATTCACACCATATCTCCAAATTGCAGACGGTCTTTCGAGGGTTCGCGCCTTCGCGGGAACCCTCGCCGAAACCGGCTCCATCGATATATGCCCGGCGCTCGTATAAATCCATCGTGTCCCAATTGTCTGGTAAAAGCATGTCAAGATAATCACGAACCATGCCTTCGCGCTCATCTTCTTCCATCGCCTCACGCTGTTCTGTTTTTGCATATTGCTCCAGCTCCTTTGGCAGGAACAGCGGCTCACCGGCCTCATAGAAAACCTTCGCCTCTACCCATATCTGAAGCACGTCTTCACGGGTCATTTCCCATGAGCGCTTCTTACCGCCGCCCGGTGTTTTGACAGGCCAGAACCGGCGATTGCCGGTGGTGTCCCGGAGATAGCCCCGGTCAGTATTGGTCGTTCCAAAGAACACACATTGCCTCGGGTGGGGTGTTGTGCGCCGTCCATAGCTGGCACGGAATATATCGTTCTGGCTTGATAGGAAACCACGTAGAGTTTCCACATCCGCTTTCCGCAGTCCATTGAGTTCGCTTATTTCAAGTACCCAGTAGCCTTGTAGTTTCTCGGCTGCGGTCTTGTCATGCGTGTCCGATAGGCTTAGTGAATCGGAGAACCATTCGCCGCCCAGTTTAGATATGAAGGTGCTTTTGCCGAGTCCCTGCGCTCCGTTCATCACAAGCATATAATCGAACTTGCAGCCCGGATGCATGACGCGGGCGATTGCTCCGCATAACATTTTCCGGGTGACCGCCCGGACGTACCCGTTATCGACAGCCCCAAAATAATCGACCATCAAAGTATCCACCCGGGGCACGCCGTCCCACGGTGGAAGCGCCGCGAGAAACTCCCGCACCGGATGGAATGACCGGTCATCGACTACCTTCGTCAGCGCGGTGTCGTAGTTATACGCGGAGAGAGTGCCGTAGTGTGTGTCGATGTAATTTTTGAGTTGAGCATCATCCGCATCGCGCCAGTATTTTGAAGGACGCGGCCATGGCAGATCTCCAGTAACTTCGATACTGTCTGAGAACTGGTTGTATTTGATAGATTGCAGTACCGGGTCGTTTTCCAGAATGAGCCGGGCATTTTGCAGTGAGTTCATGAGTTTGCCGGAACGGTCGTATTCGAGGCGCTTTGTCCACTCTTTGTTCTCCGGTGCAAATTCCTGCTCCGCCGCCGCCATACGTTCCGCCGCGAGCATCGCCTTTACGTCCGCATCTTCCAGCGCAAAGTCGGTCATCGCTCTGTAGGATTTCTTCTCATCAAGGTCACCAAATTTATGGATACGCACGAGGTCAAAAGCATTCAGCAGCTTGCCGCACGCAAGGTCTGTTGCGTGATGGCTGTATGCAAATTTTCCGTCATAGAGCACCACACCTGCGGCGCTGTCGGCGGGGATATAGTCGTAGCGTCCTTCGACCGCCGACGGCTCATATACATTAGGTAGAAACTTTTCTATGACATCCTCGATTGCGTATGCGCGGCAGAAAGCGCCGACCACGCCGTCTTTGGCAAGGGGGTCTTCCTGTTTCTTTGCGCTGTCGCGCTGCACAACTTCGGATTGCCGCGAGGAGGTTGGCCAGAGCGAGCAATCTCGCCAGTTCGGGTGCGCCGTGAGAATTTCGTCCGGGTTAAGAATCTGCCCCTCGAGCACATCATAAATATATTTACCGTCAGCCGGGGTGGAGGGCCAATACATAAGCCGCTCCGGTTCATATGTGCTGTCATCGAAATAGTCCATGCCGAGATCGTCTGCCACGTATCGTCCGATCGCCGCATATTCCTCCGGGGTCATTTCTCGGCTGGTCGGGATGATCAGCCGGAGCCGTGGGTTCTCCGGGGTGTGGCTGTGGGTTGAATATATAATGCAGGTGAACGGAAATTCCAATGCAACATTATTAATGAAAGTATTGTCTGCATGGTCAACATCAAGCGTCAGCCCCGACCGGCAATCCACAGTATCCTTTTTACGCCGACCGCCCTTGAGATGTCCGAGTACGAAGCCGCCTACATCCTTAGCGGCGTCGCGCTTGTCCTTCGCCATTCTTTTGTACTCCGACACAGTTTCGGTCGTGCGCCGGGTGGTTTTAAGCCGCTCACACAGTTCTTCAAAGGTAATGGCCTTATTCGACCACTTTTTAGAGAACCGGCTGTTTCCGTAAGCAATTTTTAACTCCATATTTTATCTCCTGTTTAGTCTTTTTTATAAAAATCACATTCGAAACCGTCTGCTCGGAGCAGCAGTCCTTCCACCCAAGACGGCGTTTCGCCCATGCTCATGCACACGTCTTCCACTGTTATGTCTGGGTGTGCTTCGATGACCACTTCATCGTGGACGTGCATTACAATATCAAGGCCCATACTGTCTAACCGGCGCATAGCCTCACACAGAATATCCCGAGCGGTCGCTTGCACAATATTCTCCACGAACTTCGCGCCATAGCTCTCGATGCGATCCCAGGACTTTGTGGCTCCTATGCCTTCATATGTCACAGACTCGCTGCCAAAGCGGTTCTCACTAATCTTGGGTTTCACGTATGCGAGCCGCCGCCCGGAGGGAAGCTGAATGAACAGCAGGCCGCTTTGGTATATGAACCGGACGTTGTGCGTCCATGTGGTCGTGCGTTCCTTCACGGCCTTTATAACAGCCTTGTTGACGTCCCACCAGAAACGCACAATGTTTGGGTTCGCGCCGCGCCAAGAAGTCACCAGCGGTTCGAGTTCTTCTTCCGTCAGTCCCATTTCAAGCGCGCCCATTGACTTAAGAGCACCGACAGAGCCGCCGTAACCGAGAGCCAATTCTGCGATTTTACCCTTCTGACGGAGCGGGTTTCCTTTTGTGATTTCTTCGATTGGCACCTTGAACATCTGGCTCGCCGAGGCTTCATAGATTTTGCCGTGGGTGGCGAACACCTCGTTTCGCCATGTCTCCCCGGCGAACCACGCGATGACGCGTGCCTCAATCGCGGAAAAATCGGCCACGATAAACTTAAAGCCGGGTTTCGGTATAAAGGCCGTGCGTATGAGTTCCGAGAGTAGTGAAGGCACCGAATCAAAGAGCATATCCAGTATGTCAAAGTTGCCTGAACGGACGAGGCCGCGGGCCGGTTTCAAGTCGGGCAGATGGTTCTGCGGCAGGTTTTGGACTTGAATGAGCCGCCCTGCAAAGCGCCCGGTACGGTTCGCGCCATAGAACTGGATGAGCCCGTGGGCCCGGCCATCGGTGCAGACCGCTTGCTCCATCGCCGCATATTTTTTCACACTGGACTTGGCGAGGTCTTGTCGTAACTCGAGCACTTCGCTGAGATTATCCGGTGTGGTCTTGATGAGTTCCTTGACCGCCTTTTTGCCGAGCGTGTCGGTTTCCAGACCGTTTTCGGCAAGCCACGATTTCATCTGTGTAACCGAGTTCGGATTTTCCAAATCGGTACGTTTGCTCAAAGCCTGTTTCAGCGCGGCCTTTGTCTGCGTATCACACTCAATGGCCTGACGCACTAAGTCCATATCCAGCATGATGCCCCGGTCGTTGATCTGCTGGTCGAGAATATAGTTCTCCCATTCATCCTCGGGTACCGGGAACTTTGAAAGGCGGTCGATTACCGCCATTTCCGCTTCTACGTCTCGGATGTTGTATTCTTTGAATTTTAACCATGCATCCGGATCGTGCTGGGGCCGATTACGTGTGCGGCCTCCGTTTTTCTTGGTCGGTCGGCAAGGAACGCAGAAATACCGAATCAGCTTTTTGCCGTCCTCGGCCAGTTTTTGCTTCGCCGCGCCAGACACCTTCGCCGCTCCATCAAGCGAGAGGGGCATGCCAAGGTATGCCGCCCATATCATCGAGCAGCGCCAAGAGTTCGGTTTCAGCCACGTCCCGAGATACCGGGAGAGACACACACGCTCGAACAGTGCGTTGTGTGCCCATTTTGTAACGGTATCGTCCAGCAGCGCTGCCCGAACTTCATCCGGGAGCGCTTCGCCGCACGCAAGGTCAATCGCCTGTACCGGCTCGCCGTCGACACTGTAGCCGAAGAGGAGCACCTCGAAGTCGGGTGCTTCCGAGTACCTATACACGCCCGACTTCGAGAGATTTATACTGCTATATGTCTCGATATCGATATGAAGCGACTTCATGACAAGAAATCATCATCGTCGTCTATGCCGAAATCATCGGCTGCGCTTCTTCTGCTCCCGAGAGGTTCGCCGTCGCGTACCTTTTGAATGTTGCCGAGGCCGCACGCGACGCCCTTGTTGCCGTTCTTGTTGAATGCATAGAAATTCATTGTCACCCGCGCATACACGCCCGAGTACACTTCTGCGCGGTCAAGTATCGGTGCGGCTTGCAGGTCAACCACCTGCGGCGCTGTTTTGCTGTTCGCGTTTACAAAATAGCTGTCTGCATACGCTTCGTCGTCGCGTTCGATGTCACCGTCCCGGAGCGGCAGTTTGAGCGCAGCCTTATTCGGAACCTTTCCGCCGAACTTTCCTTTGCCTTCGTCGATGGCTGCGTCCACAGCATTGTTAATAGCGTTAATTGTTTTGGCGTCATCCTTTGGAATAATGATGCTGACGCTATATTTCGGTTCACCGCCTTGTATCGCTTTCGGTTCCCATACATTCGCGTAGGATAGACGGACGATGCCGGTTTTTACATAGGTCGGTGGGTAGTTGCTTTTCTGTGTCATTTTAGTTGTCCTCCATGAATTCTTGTTTTGCTGATTTATTTATTGCCGGACGCTTGTCCGACATTTGTACCAGAGTGGGTTTGCCCGGCGGCTTGATAACAAGGTCTCCGAGCACTTCGTTAAATTCCTTCTTACCGAGAAGCCGCTCCATTTCCGTCAGTGTAATGAGACGGGTGCGGTATATATCGGTGTATCCTGCGGCCTTCGCCGCTTTCCCGACAGCATCTTCATTGGCATATTTGCGATTACTGCGCCCGGCTACCAGCTTGAAGCCGGGCCATTCCTTTCCGGCTATCGCGGATTGCAGCGCATACTCCTTAATGGAATTCGCCCAAGAGGTCAGGTCGTCGAGTTTGGGAAGAACACAATCGCCGATTTCCTCATCCGTCAGGACTGGCGGCTGCGCAAAATCGAGTTTCGCCAGACGAAGCTTTTCTGCTGCCCTTGCACGGCACTTGACTGCCGCCCGGCAGAACTGGCAATGCTCACCGGGGATATAATCGCCTTCTCCCCAGAACGCCTTTTTTGCCGTGGGCTTTAAGATATCGTTCGCCCATTTGTAAAGGCTACCTTTGCTGCACTCTTCGGTACTGACGTTTTCCCGCCGAGGTTGGTATATGGTCATGACCACATTATCGACGTCGTACAGAAAATCGAAGAGCTCCAAAGCCCCCAGCGCATATAGCTTCATCTGCGGATTACCATCGGCTTCGACCAGTACACCTTGCCCGTACTTGAGGTCGATAATATGGAGCGTGCTGTCGGACACGATTATGCAGTCCCCAGTACCTTTTCCTTCGGGCACATACTTTGACAAATCCAAGTGTTGCTCGATTCGTACGAGCGGGTCTTTGCAGGTCAATCGTGCCTGTTCTAGGATTTCGAGGACGTACTCCACGTAGCTGTCCGTGTGCATTTCCATTTCGTCGGAGTCGTATTGAGATACCGGCCTTTTTGACCGCATTTTCAGCGCCCGGCGCAGTTTATGCTCAGCGAGCGCATGCGCGGCAGTTCCTTCCGCTGCGGCATCGCTGCTTTGATCATCGAATGTCTGCTCCAATCGGGCGGACGGTGTGCATACGAGCCAGCGATGCGACGAGGATGGTGCGAGCAGAGCGTGTTGCTTGCTCATTTCAACCTCTTAACTTCTGCAAGCAGATCAGCGTATTTTTTCGGGTCGATTTTGCTTAACCGGGTAGAGCCATACTTTTTAATTAAGGCGCGTACTTCGGCAGTGAATCCAGCGTCGCTTTTTTCAGTACACTCGGCGCGTACTTCTTCGAAAGAAACTTCCTTCCTGTCTGGCTTCTTTTCTTCTGCTGTAGCCGGTGTCTGAGGCTGGTCAGCATCGCTGGATTCAATCGTTTCTGCGAGGATTTGGATGTGGTCTGCTAGTTTCCGCAGATCATGCGCTATATCAATTATTGATGTGTTCATTTTCATGTCTCCTTTCCTAGATGGCTTTATACTTCTTTTTGATCCACTCCATAGCGGCTGGCACAAAGATGTAATACGGGCTTTTGTGATCCGGTTCCACCGGTATGCCTTGCTTTATCCAATCTCTGACCAAGCCGTATGAAACACCGACGTGCTTCGCAAAATCCTTCGATTTCATGAAAAGAATCTGCTCGGACTCGTTTGGGAGTTCTTGTTCCAAATCTCTCATAACGGCGGCTCCTTATCTTTTGCGAAGAGATAGTCGATGGTCTTGTCAGGGAAACAGTTGTTTTTGATAAGGTACATTTCCTTATGCGTAAATTCTGTTCTGCCCGACATTTTGTTTCTCAAGCTGTCGTACTGGATACCGCTTCTTTTTGACACCTTTCTAATGGTTAATCTTTTCCGCCCCATTTCAGCGTTTAAGTTTCCAAACATAATGTACCTTTCCTACGATGCATCGTATCATGATTAAATTATAACGACGCATCGTATAAATGTCAATGCATATAGACAAAATAACTACGACGTATCGTAAGGTTTTTCTTTACAATTTTATAGGTATGTTATAAAATCGAATAAAGGAGTTAAGAGATTATGGATTTTTTAGAAAAGTTAAATCTTCTTATGGAGGAAAAAGGAATCAGCAGGGCTGAACTTGCTAAGGGCTCCGGTGTTCCGTATACAACGATAGTTAGTTTTTATGATAAAGGGTATGACAATGCCAAATTGTCGACTTTGAAAAAACTCGCTGCTTATCTTGACTGCAGCTTGGATTATTTAGTTGATGATACTGTTGCCGAAAGAAACTATATACGCAGTGAAGGAGAACGCGTGGCCCTTCATACGCAAGACAGTCTTTCCTACGACGACCTTCCGCTCGAAGCAATTCGCGAGCTTAATAACTATAAGGAATTTTTAAAACAGAAATATGGGAAGAAAAAATAACAGCCGAACCATGCATTTTTGCGAATTCGGCTGTTTTGATGGGTGTTCAGGTTATGTTAACTCTCTTGGTTATCAATCAACCAGTCTTTTTCTGTGTTTGGAGTATTGTTCATTTCGATAAGTTTATTATAGGCATCCATATCCCTATCCTTAATTGACTTCCCATACAAATCTATTTTATATAAGAAAATATAATCCTCGGTGTTATATTCTTTTCCGTTTGCGTTAACAGTTTGCACTTTTAGCCCTATGGGGCAATTCCAAAGCCATGTGAATAGAAGCCTTATTTCTCCAGGCGTTAATTCTTCTGAGAAAAGCATATTCTCCATTTTAATTCTATTTACATCCGTTGGATTAGCATAAAACTCATCTATTATTTCAGCACCACTAATAACTCTTTGTCTTTTTTCCTCAGTATCAAGCAATGTTATATGAAGTATACCTTGAATACAATCTTCGTATAAATTTGTATTTATTGTATCTAATGCGTCAGGATACATTTCTTCCAGTTCTCCATTCAAAATCGCTGTCCATTCATCGCGCATTGAGTAAAAAATCTCCCAAGTTGCTTTATCGGTAAATGTCCCAAGTGGGCCATTCAAGTCATCCAGCATATCAGCTGTGATTTTTCCTTCGTCCAGCATATCCTTAATAAATACAAGAGCTAACTCATCGCCATATGTCTCGTAATACATCTTATACTTCTCGTATTCCGCCATGTTCTCCGCTTCTTCAATCTCCTCAGGTGACATTGTCGGCTCTGGCGTGGGCGTGGGTTCTGCCGTGGGCGTAGGCGTGGCGGTCTCACTCACTGTAGGTGTAGGCGTTTCACTCGGCGCGGTTTCAGCGGCGGGTGCGGCGCAGGCGGCAAGGGATAGTAGCATTGCGGCGCATAATAATAAACAGATTAGCTTTTTCATCGGTCAATCGTCCTCGCTTTCGGTCAGCCATTCTTTTTCGGAGTTGGGAGTGTTGTTCATTTCGATAATTTTTTGTATAGATTCATAATGTTTCTGTCCTATCGATGTATCATATCTATTAATCTCAAGATTTATATAATTATTCAGCGCAAACATCTCATTTTCTACGCAAACTTCGCGAACATCAATAAGTCTACTTAACATCCAATTAAACAATATTTCATCTTCTGCTAAAGTCAAATCATCAGAGAAGTAAGCATCCTCCATTTTTACTCTGTTTTCATCCGTAGGGTTTTCATGCCATTGATTTATGGCATCTACTGCATCAATTAATCTCTCTCTTTCTTCATCAGTCTCCAGCCACGTAACACGCAGGATCCCTTGGTCAGATGATTCAACCAGACTTGCATCCACAGCATTAAATCCTTCAGGATACATTTCTTCCATTTCGCCATACAAGATTGCAACGTACTCCCTATATACAGCAAAATATGAGTTCCAAGTTTCTTCATCAGTAAAAGTCCCGAGCGTACCATTAATGTTATCAAGCATATCCGCTGTTATTTTACCTTCATCCACCATATCTTTTATAAACAGCAAAGCAAAATCATCGCCATAAGTCTTGTAATACATCTTATATTTCTCGTATTCCGCCATGTTCTCTGATTGCTCAATCTCCTCAGGCGACATAGTCGGCTCTGGTGTTGGAGTGGGCTCTGCCGTAGGCGACGGCGTAGCGGTCTCACTCACTATGGGTGCAGGCGTTTCGCTCGGCGCGGTTTCAGCGGCGGGCGCGGCGCAGGCTGTTGCTCCTAAAAGCATAATAAAGGATAATAGAAGTAGAGTTATCTTTTTCATGGTATGAACCCCCATTAATAGAATAAAAATATAGAGTTAGTTATTATTATAGTAATATTACCAGTTCATATCAAGTTTTAGATAAAATAGAGTTGACCAAAAGATATTGCGCTCTCAAATGGAATATAATATTATTAATGTTAATGTATATAGTACCTGTTTTACCATTATATAATTAGACTAAATACTAGTAGGTGTCCGTATTTTTGGACACATTGAGGACTACAATTTAATCTGCTAGATTAAGTTGCAGAAGAGGTGTTTCCCTTGTTAAGTGAATATGAACGATTGGAGCGTATCGCATATAGGCATCGCATTTCATTGCTGACCCGGCGTCTCCCCAAAAAAGTATCTGGTTTATATTATTCAAATAAACATTACAGAATAAAGACCATAACCTTGAGCAGTAGCCTTGGGACAACCGCACAGAAAACATGTACGTTAGCGGAGGAACTCGGGCACCATTTTACTGTCCCTGTAAATTTAGTTTCTTCCTCAAAGACGCTTCAAAACAGATATGAAAGAAAGGCAAAACTATATGCCGCCAAGCGCCTTATTCCCTTCGACAAGCTGATTAAGGCAAAGAATGAAGGAGTAAGGAATCGCTTTGAGTTGGCGGAATATCTGGATGTCACCGAGGAATTTATTGACCAGACATTAACTCTCTATTCAGAGCAATATGGACTTGATGTTTACTATAAGGGATATATAATTAAGTTCAAGCCATTGGATGTAAGTGCAGTATAATTTAAACAGCAAAGGAGTGGTCATATGCCAGTACAAAAAGTATCTGAGGGCAAATATCGCATATGGGTATCAGCGGGGCGAGGCGCGGACGGCAAACGTCTCCGATATTCAAAAACCGTGTATGTAAAGGATGAAAAAGCCGCTGAAAAGCAGCTCAAGTCCTTTGAGAAGGAAGTCTTGAAAGATGAGCTCCCACTGCCAAGGAACATGTCGTTCAAGCAGCTTTGGGAGCTCTATTTAAAGGATCATGTTGAACTGAATGATTCTCAAAAAACAAAAGAGTGGTATAAAAATTTAAGCTTTAGAATCCTCCCGGCGCTCGGCCATATGCAAGCATCTGCTATACAACCACTGAATATCAGTAATTTCTATACGGCCTTGAAAAACCCGGATTCAAAATTCGGGAACTACTCCGGAGGGGTATCAGCCGCATCTTTAAAGCATTATCATCGCGCTTTAAAGGCGGTTTTTAATTTTGGGGTCTCTTATAAAATAGTTAAGTCTAATCCTATGCAAAGTATCAAAGCGCCGAAGACTCCGAAGTCAATACCCGATGCTTTTGATGATGAGAACATTGATGTTCTTTTTGAAGCGCTTGCAAAAGAGCCGTTAAAGTGGCAGACCTTATGTATGCTGGCTGTTTCAAGCGGAATGAGGCGTGAGGAAATTGCAGGGCTTAAATGGTCAGATATCAATTTTAATAAGAAAACCGTCAGCATTCAAAGGGCGATAATCTATATACCCAAAAAACCTTTGATTGTTGATACGACAAAAACAGAAACGTCCATTCGAACAATAGCCGTGTCCGACATTTCATTGGCGTTATTACTGAATTGGAAGGAAAGCGCCAGAAAAGCCATGATGAGAAGATTAAAGCGCTTATTGAGCGCACAAGTCATCGACACGGATACCTTGAAGTATTGCGACTCTTTACGAAATAGGATTCAGAATTTTGATAACGAATATATCTGGAATCAATATGACGGATCGCCTTTGAATCCAGACAGTATTACGTCTTACTGGCGAAAACTTAGAAAGAAGTATAAGCTTCCTGATGTGACCTTCAAAGGGCTGCGGCACACTTCGGCGACGCTGGCAATAGCCAATGGAGCAGATGTCCGCAACTTAGCAAAACGCTTTGGACATTCAGACCCGACAATGATATTAAGGGTATACGCGGAATCCATACAATCTGCCGATAAAAGAATAGCAAACACATGGGACAATATTATCTCGGAAAAATCAAAGTGGCACAAGGATGGCACATTTCGCGCAAATAAAGAGAATGCCAATAAATGAAAACCCCGATAGCCCAGTGTCTATCGGGGAATTTTGGCGTGCCCGGGGGGATTCGAACCCACGACCTTTTGATTCGTAGTCAAACACTCTATCCAGCTGAGCTACGGGCACATATTCTAAAGAGCTTTTCTTCTCAAGCAACGATGTTGAATCCTGCCCATCGTGCTGTGACATTATAGCACAACATTTTTGTGAATTGCAAGCCTTTATTTATTGTCTGTCTTTCCAGTATTATTAGTCTCGGCATCTATAAAAAGCTCCTAAAACATATCGCTAAGTATAGTACACCTTTTCAGAAGCTTATTGTCTTGAATAAGACAAACTTTCCTCCTTGCTTCAACCTGCCTTCAATACGAAAATATCAGAAATATCGCTTTCTTTACCGTCTTTCTCATATACAGTAAGCGAAAGCCGATATGTTCCTTCATCTGCAGTTGGAAACCAATCTGTTAACCTCAATTCTTGATACGACGCGTAATCAACCGGATCAGGAGTTCCGCAGAAGAGGCCTTCACATTTTATTGGAACCCAGCCCTCTTCCGTCGCTCGCTCCAGTAACGGTGCAAACACAACTGCGACGGTATCACCAGTATGATTGAAAAGGGTGTAGTGTATCGTTTCCGTTCCTTCTGAATACTGTTCCTGCTCGATTGCCACCCAAACCTTCCTATGATCCTTAACTGCTTGTGAATCTATATAAGTATAATAATCCTGTCCGAAGTTCGCGGTATTCTCTGTATAAGTGTAATACCCTTGTCCAAAGTTCACCGTATCCATTGAAAAGGAAATAGAGATTTTTGTCCCATCGAAGCAATGTATGTCATATCTGCTCCATCCACCGGGTTCTTCACATTGAGGTGCTTCTAGATATTCAGCCAAACGGATGCTTTTCAGCCTGGAAAGCTGTCTTTCAATTTCTTGAGTCGCAGTATACGTGATGGCCGATGTGTCAGGAGGGACAGAGTCATCAAATCGGTCAATTCGCAAAACTTGATCCTCAGTGATTCCCTGTATAGCTGGAATCTCTGTAAGAGCATGTGTTGGCACAGCCGTTGGTTGATAAACAGCCGCATTGGAATCTTTGCTCTCTGAAGGTGCGGGAATTGGCTCGTTAAAGCATCCGATCAACGAAAGCAGTAATACCGCCCCACATATAGCTAAAACCAATGTCTTAATAACATGTTTTTTCACAGGCCAGCTCCTTTATGCTTAAAGGATTAATCCATGCTTATTAGACGCTGGTAAGTTTAAATAAGTTCCATTTTTTATTATTCCCATGTCAAGCGTTCCGAAAAAACAAAAAAAGCGGAGCTTCATCTTCACCCCGCTTTCATTTTCTCTATCTTCTTCTCGTGCGTGCGGCGCTGCGCGACGCGGGCCTCCTGCGCGCATAGTTTCTTCTTCTCATGCGTGCATTCTTTGCGCGAATGAGCCCGACTGTAAAGAAAATCACGAGCAATACCAGCGCACCGCCCAGCACCAGCCAAATCCATGTATGGCCGCCTGCTTCGGGTGTCTTCGCCCTTTCCTCTTCCACCGGAGCGGGGATTATTTCAGCATCACCGTTAGCACCGTTGACATCGCGAGAAGCTAAGAGCTGTGCCTGTGCAACCTTCTCTCCGCTTTCTGTGCTTGTATAGACAACGGTGCCGACAGGATCGCCCGCCTTCACCGGCGCGTTAAGCTCTTCACCGCTGATCAGCGTAACCTCTGTGGTCAAGCCGCCTGCCTTGAGCGCTTCCGCCATAGGTTTATCCATCGTCACCAAATCTACGCCTGTGTTGACAGCATTAAGCACCAGCACGCCGCCCTCAGCATCATCGTCCGCCGCTCCCGCGACATTCACGCTCACCGGAACTGTATCGATAAGGGTCTGAATATCCACCGTCTCATAATTGTTAAATCCATACTCGAACAGGCTCTTGGCGAGCGGCCAGCGCTCCGTGCCGTCGTCCGTCTCGTCTCCGAATATCAGACAAAGCAGTTTCATGCCGTCCTTCTCTGCCGAGCTCACAACGCATCGTTTTGCTTTTGGTGTCGCGCCGGTTTTGATGCCTGTCGTGTATTCATAATAATAGTTTGTATCCCCTTCAGGCACGTCGCTAAGCAGCAGCTTATTGGTGTTTTGCTTTTGCTTTTCTTCCGTAAAGTTCATGGAAGGAAAATCGTACGAGGCCGATCCCACGATTTCCATAAACTGCTCATTCTGCATGGCGTACCGTGCCAGCGTGGCCATGTCTCTCGCCGTGACATAGTGTCCTTCCGTATCCACACCGTGCGGCGTGATAAAATGCGAGCCTGTCATGCCAAGTTCCTGCGCTTTTTCATTCATCATATCGGCAAACCCCTCAAGTGAACCGCCGATGTGCACCGCGATGGCTGCCGCCGCGTCGTTGCCCGAAATCAGCATCATGCCGTAAATCAGCTCTCGCAGGGGAAGCTGCTGGCCATTCTTAATTCCCATCAGTGAATAACCCGAGCCCGACCAATCTCCCTCGGGGCCGACGGTGACCACATCATCAAGGTTCCCGTTCTCCAGAGCCACAATACATGTGAGTATCTTTGTGGTGCTGGCCGGATAGATACGCTCATCCGCGTTTTTTTCATAGAGCACCTCGCCGGTTGTCGCGTCCAAGAGCATCACCGCATTAGGCTCTACTTCCCCGTCATATGCCGGCGCGGCAAACGCCGATCCTAAAAACATGGCAAACGTTAATATGATAACAAGACAAAATACTGCTGTTTTTTTCAAACTGTTATACTCCTCAGTGAATTTGATTAATAGTATAACAGTTCATACATTGTTTGTGAAGGCTGACTGCATATGCCCCCAGTTCCTCATATATTCGCTGTTTTCAAAACACATGGTTGCATGTATAATGAATGTAGAAATTTGTATAAACGACAACTATGTCGAACATCGGAGGAATAATGGCTTATAAACTCATAGCAATTGATTTAGACGATACGCTTCTCGACGACAATCTAACGATCCCTGACCGCGTCAGCGACACCGTCAAAAAAGCCGTCGACGCCGGCATATATGTTGTGCTGTGTACGGGAAGAATACCTAAGAGCACACGCAAATACTACGATTCGCTAGGATTGGACACACTGATGATATCGACAGGAGGCGCGGAGATTTACGACGCAAATAACAACGCCGTTTATTCACGCACTTTGGATCCTGCGCTGACCAAAAGGCTAATGCAATATGCGAAAAGCAACGAGCTGCACTTTCAGGTCTATATTGACGGGGATCTGATTTATCTTGAGACGAACAAGTATGCCCGGCTTTACGAACAGACATGCGGCCTAAAGGGTATTGTGAAGCCCGATCTCATGGAGATGGACACAGTGCTCACACCCAAGGTGCTGTTTATATCCGATATTGAACGCATGGACGACATTCAGGCGAAGGCGGAAGCGGAATTTCCGATGCTCAACATCAAACGCTCCAAGCCAATCTATGTCGAATTCTCGACGCCCGGCGTCAGCAAGGGAGACGCGCTTAAGTTCGTTGCGGAGTATTACGGCGTAAAGAGAGAAGACGTCATCGCCGTGGGCGATGCCGAAATCGATATCCCGATGCTCGAATTCGCAGGGCTCGGCGTGGCTATGGCGAACGCCACGCCTGTCACCAAGCAAGTTGCGGACGCCGTCTGCCCTTCCAACAACGAGGGCGGCGTGGCCGATCTGATACAAAAATATATTCTGGAGGCACAGAATGAAAACGAAGCTCAAGATTGATGACCTTGCGCATGATCTCAACTTAAGCATCACTTACAGAGGTGATGTGGAGACCATAGAAATCAACACGTCAGACTTAAACCGGCCGGGTCTTCAGATGGCCGGATTTTTCGAGTATTTTGCGGTTAACCGCATACAGCTTTTCGGCATGGTGGAGATGACGTATTTGCAAAACCTCGACCCCGAATTAAAGCGCGAACGGTTGGACAAGTATTTCGCTAGCCGTATGCCCTGTGTGCTGATCGGGCGCAACTTAACACCGCCGCCTGAAATGATCGACGCGGCCAAAAAATATAACACACCTATTTTGATGTCGGGCCTGACCACCACGAAACTCAGCCACAAGACGACCGTTTATCTTGATAAGGTGCTCGCGCCGAGCATATCACGTCATGCGGGCCTCATGGACGTATATGGCGTGGGCATAATGCTCATGGGCGATTCGGGCGTCGGCAAAAGCGAGACGGCGCTGGAGCTCGTCAAGCGCGGCCACCGGCTCGTCGCGGACGATGTGGTGGAGATCATCAAGCTCTCAGACAACCAGCTTCTTGGGCAGTCGCCCGAGGTTATCCGCCATATGATGGAAATACGCGGCCTTGGCATTATCGACGTGCGCACACTGTACGGCATCGGCGCTGTTTTGGTAGAAAAATCCATCGAGCTCGCCGTTAATCTGGAGCTTGGCGATCCGATGAATATCGACCGCCTTGGTCTCTCTCAAGAGTTTATTACGCTGCTTGGCGTCAAGATTCCCATCATCACTGTTCCCGTACGCCCCGGCCGCAACCTTGCAATCATCATCGAGGTGGCCGCAATGAATTACCGTCTAAAAAGCATGGGACAAATCACTGCCGAACAGCTGGACAGCAAGCTTTTAAGCATTATCGCACCAGACAGTCTGAAGGGGCCTAAGGTTTAAATAAAGCCAAAGTTATATATATGTTAGGAGTCTTATTATGTATTTAGCGGGAATCGATCTTGGAGGAACGGGAATCAAAGCGGGGCTCGTGGACGAGAACCTCTCCCTCGTGTGCAAAACCAGCATACCCACAGGCGTGGAGCGCGGATACGTGCAGGTCATTAACGATATGGCCGGCGCGATCATCAGTCTCGCGGGCAAAAACGGCATACCGATCAGTCAGATCGCAAGCATCGGTATCGGCATTCCGGGGTTTGCGCGTAAAGGCATCGCCACCGCTGTGAATCTCTATTGGATTGATGTACCGCTGGAAACAGAAATGAAGAAACATTTAGACGTACCCGTGTTCGCGGACAACGACGCGACAGTGGCTGCTGTCTATGAATACCACCTCGGCGCGCTCAAGGGCTGTGACGTGGGCGTGCTGCTCACGTTGGGTACCGGTCTTGGCAGCGGTATCATCATAAACGGCAAACCGTTCAGCGGTGCTCACGGCATGGGCGGTGAGCTCGGTCATATCGAGATCGTGCCGGACGGCGTACCCTGCACCTGCGGCAACAAGGGCTGCCTTGAAACATACACCACGGCCACCGCGCTGATTCGTCAGGGACGGCGCTGCGTGGTGGAACGGCCTGAAAGCCGCCTGCACCACCTCACGGAGGGCGATTTAAGCAAAGTCACTGCCAAGCTCGTGCTGGATTGCGCCAAAGAAGGCGACCACATTGCGCTTGCGATCGTGGACGAATACGTGAAGCACCTGGCCATGGGTATCGGTACCATCGAAAACATCCTCGATCCGGATGTCATCGCGCTCGGCGGCGGCGTATCCGGCGCGGGCGACTTCCTATTGAAGCGCGTCATCAAGGCCAGCGAGAACAAGGGCATATTCGCAAATCAGAAATATGCAGACATCAAGCTCGCTGTTTCGGGAAATGATGCAGGAATCATCGGCGCAGCGATGCTTGGCCTGTCATTAATGCAATAAAACATCAGTATAATTAAGCAAGAGGTGCCTACATGAAGCCTGTTGCTTATTTTTTATGCGCGCTGGCGCTGCTACTCATCTGTATCTCACCGTGGTTGATACTGTCATACTATGAAAAGCTGCCCGAAAGTCCGTATTTTCAGGGTATATTGTCGCTTTGGCATATTTCCGACTGGCGAACCGGCGGCTCATCGGGCACAGCTTTTTTGCAAAAGCGCATCACACAGTTTGAAGGACAGAATCCCCACGTTTTTATCGAGATGGAAACCTTGACCGTTGAAGAAGCGCTGCGGGCGCTGCAAAACGGCGACAAGCCTGATATCATATCGTATCCGCACGGTGCAGAGATACCCCTTGAGATGGCTTCTCTCCCTGCCGACGATACAATTTTTTCAGGTCTGCCCGATACCGCTTATCCCTATATGTGCGGCGGCTATTGTCTGCTCATTAACACCGATAAAATGACGGAAAGCGGCATTGATATCAAATCCGACTGGGGCATACGGCCGGAGGCACTGCTGGAAGCCGCGCAAATGGGCGTCTGCTTCGATGCAGAAGACGGCTGCACGGCACTGCCCGCTCTTGCACTGCACGCTTATCCCGAAGCTGAAAGGCCGCAAGTATCCACATGGGGCGAGCCGGATCCGCCGGATGCGGCATTGTCCCTGAACGCATCATGGAAAGACGGCTTTGAAGCATTCTGCTCAGGTGATGCTGGCATGCTTATTGCGTCACACCGTCAGCTTTTCGAAGCCACCGAGCAATATACACAGGGCGAAGTGCCCCCGTTCACAGCCTATGCCATCGGACCCTATACCGACATGGTGCAGATGATCAGCGCCGCGCAGCAGCACGACGATGAACTTCGGCAGAAAGCCGCTGAAAGCTTTGCGGCGTTTTTGCTGACTGACAGCGCTCAAAAAAAGCTGGAGGCGCTTGGTGTGTTCCCTGTGAAACCGGAGCTTAACATCTATCAGCAAAGCGATATTCACCACGCGATGTATGAGCAGCTTTGCACAGGCGCCGCACTGCCTGAGCCGGGCAGCAAGGATATGCTTAACGAGCTTGCGAGGTCGGCATTTGGCGGCGATGGCCATGCACTGCAAACGCTCCGGCGCGCCTTGGGGGACTAATCAGCATTGTTGCAAAATCCCTGTATAAAAACTAATAGAGAATCGTTCATGGCTTCATTGTTAAATGGTATTTTTTATTTTGATTCATATATTTTTCTATTTAGAGGAAACTAGCTTTACATGATATATCAGGCGGATAAGATATGGTTCATATACTCATTAGTATCATTCTCGTTTTTATATGCTTTACCAAGGGATATTGGAGAAGATGGAAAGAATACTATCCCACAATCTTGTTCTTTATCATAGGCGATCTCGCTTATAATTTCATTACGTACAATTATCCGCTTTGGGAATACGACATGCCCCTGTGGCCGGGCTTGGGGCATTCATACATCGATCTTTATTGGGCTGTGATCATATTTCCCTGCATCGTGATTCTTTTTTTAGCTCTCTGCCCTGAGAAACGGATTAAACTGCCGATGTATATGCTTCTATGGGCAGCGGTTTTTGCACTGGTTGAGTATGTCATGTATCTGACTGGATCCATGCATTATCATAATGGCTGGGGCACCTTCTATTCGTTTTTATTCGACCTCGTGATGTTTCCGATTCTATATATCCATTATAAAAAGCCGCAGATTTCTTGGCTTATCATAACTGTCATCGTGCCGGTGTTTATACTTATCGTCCAAATGCCCTTGGATAGGATCAAATAACTATCTCTTTTCAATAATCCTAGTCACATGTCATTCTGGATCAGCAAAGTGAATGAAGAATCTATACAGTTTTTTGGCTAACTGTTTCATTAATGATTCAAGGCCGCACATCATTTGAGTGCGGCCTTGACTTACGTGTCTCCCTAAAAGCATGGGATTACCTTGATATCATGTATCTGTTCGTGTTACGCAGCGTCTTGCTGAGTCACATACGTGCTGACATAGCTTTCAAAGCCGTACGCCTTGATCAGCGCCGTTACGGTGTCCGGTGTGGCAACACCGTCGGCATTAAGCCCATTCGTTTCTTGGAACAGCACAAGCGCCTCACGCGTATCCTTGTCAAAGCGGCTGTTCTCATTGACGCGGAAACCGATCGCATTGAGCATCTGCTGAATGCGCAGCACGCGTTCCTCGGGCTTGCCGCCGTATTGGGCAAATTTAAACGTGCGTTCAAAAAGCTTGGGCGGTATACCCTCCCCGTTGTACCGGCCGCTGTAGTCATACAAGTAAAAGCAGTGTCCTTTGATCGTGGTATAATACTGATTCCTCCCCCAGTCTCTGCCGGGCTTCGAATGCGATTTAAAGAAATACACATTTTGAGGCAGCACCCAGTACTCATCGTCCAATACGGCTTTTGCGGCACGCTTTGCCGCAAGCGACGGCCTTCTGTGGCTGCGACCCGACCACGCAAACTGACCCGATTTCACAACTCTGGAAATCGTATCGCCGAACGTATCAGTGTTCAGGACGCGGTTCATCACCACGTTGCCCACGGCCACCATGCCTTCAAACGGCTCACCGCGCGCTTCGATATCGATGATCTGCGCAAGAAGATAAAACTCATCGTCTGTGTATTCATAGGAGTTGGCGGCGAAACCCGTCTCATGATAATCGATGACGGCATCGTCCACAAAAAATTCAACCAGCTCATCCACGGCAATCGGTGACGGTACGGGATCGGGCGTCACCGTGGGCTCGGGCGTGGGCGTGGCTTCAGCCGCTTCAATGATTATGGCCGCCGCGTCCTCCTTTTCGGTAAAAAGCTCTGACGTCACTGTGGGCGCATCCAGCGATTCTGCGGGCTTAATATCATCGCTCAGCAGCGACGGATCAATGTCCATCTGCTCGATGCGCGGGTTGTCGTCTAGCACCACCGGCTGCTGCTCTATCAGCTCTGCCGCGGCATTGCCGCCTACCGGCAGCACAAAAATGAGCATGGCTGCAATAAGCGCAAGACCTGCCGTAATATAAGAGGCAATAAGCATAATACGATGGCGCTTTTGTCTTAAGTGATTTGTTTGTGAGGCGGATTTCTCCATATCCTCATAAGCGAATTCTGAAGTTATATTACCAAACGTCAGTCTGTGGCTGTGATGTTTCCCTTGAAAGCGGTGATCTGCTTTTCCCTGCTGATCATCTTTCGAAGTCGCGTTTTGTTGCTTGTCGGCGTATTTTGCCGGGGTTTCTTCCAGATACATGATATCCGGTTCATCCGCTTCCGACAGCGATACGCTGTTAAGCGCTGCTGTCCGGCCGGCTTTCACCGACCCGGCCTTTTCGCTTTTCCTGCGAAAAAGCTTTTGCAGAGCACGAATGCCCGTATTAATTTTCATCTGATTAATCTCCCTGTTTTACTATCTTTTTTCCCGCACGTGTCATCATAGCGGATTTATTTCGCATTGTCAATCAAATTGTAATACTTTTGTAATATATTTATGCAGGATTCCCAAAATCGATACAATATATTCACAGAATCTTTCTAAACTTGAGCTTTATTGTGACAGTGAGACAATCACTTTTCTAATAATGTATGTTCATATTCCAGTCTGACACGCGCAAATACCGCAATAAACCGTCATGCAAAAACAACAATGATTCGATACTTATCTTCACATAATCCGTTGATAGGCACAATTATGATATCAATGACATAATATATACAAGAAAACATTACACAATGAAAGGAGCCATATATATGGATGGATGTGGATGTGTTTATTCTGAGAACTTTGCTGAACATCTGACGAAATATATTGGTCAGACTGTGACAATATACACAACGAGCGGCGGTGAATCCGGCTGTGGCATCACCGGTGTTGTGATTATGTGCAATCCGTGCTTCGTAAGAGTTGTGACCTGCTTAGGTCCTGCTCCGTGCTGCGCGTTGGGAAGTGCCTGCAATACAGGCTGCTGCCCCTGCTATTACGGCGGAAACAGAAGCGGCAGATACGGTTGCGTCAGTACGGTTGGTTCCGTTGCTGATATCCCGATTGATCGGATTGCTTCATTTGTTCATCACGCCATTTAATGGTATTTGCACACATGCAGCTGCACCACAACAAATACGTGAATAAAGACAAATGAAGTAAACATGCTGCGATGAGAACCATAGAGAACCCCAATACTTGGGGTTCTCTTTTCATTTCGATATGCAAAATCACAAGTCGCAATATAATGAATAAATTATAATAGGGAAATTGTCGGAGGTTTCAATTTGAAGAAGTATAAAAACGTCGTTTGGATAAATGCAGATCTGTCGAATGGCACAAATGACATCAACGATGAAGATGAAAACACGAACTCGAACCAAGCCAAGGAGACCAAGAAATTTGACTTAACCCAAGATAACATAGATACAATGTTCTCAAAGCATATGAGCGAATACATAGGCCAAACAGTCACCGTCTATACGACAAGCGCAGGCATTGCAGGCTGCGGCTTAACGGGCGTGCTTCTTGAGTGCACCAACACCCACCTGAGGCTGGTCACCAAAATCGGCGCGGCACCCGAGAAGCCCAAAAGAAAGGCCTGCCTGAAATGTCCGTATTATAAAAGCTGTCTGAAAGCAGCCGAAAAATTACAGGGCGTTGGCTCCATCGCTGAGATACCCTTAAAAAGTCTCGTCATATTCGTTCATCACAGCTTATAAGTCTTTACTCTGCGATATACTTTTCGTAATAGTTATCCAGTCCGTACGCTTTGATCAGTGTCTTTATGGTGGATGGCCCGGCCACGCCGTCTGCCTCGAGTCCTTTGGACTCCTGAAACAGCTTTAACGCCTTGCTTGTTCCTTTGCCGAATATGCCGTCGGCTGAGACATCAAACCCCAGCTTGTTCAGCATATACTGAATGCGCTTGACACGCGCTTCCTTTTTACAGCCGTATTGCGCCCATTTATATGTCCTATCATATAAAGCAGGCGGTCTGCCGTCGCTGGTGCTGCGTCCGCCGTAGTTTTCCGTATAGAAACAGTGGCCGCCGATTTTCGTGTAATAAACGTGGCTGCTCCAGTTTTCACCCTCAGGCTTGTTCGAGTTAAAGAAGTAAACATTCTGCGGAATCGCCCAGTATTCGTCGTCCAGCACAGCACTGGCTGCTCTAATCGCCTCGGAGGACGGCACTCGGTCTTTATGCTTTTCATAGGAAAACGCGCCGGACGTAATCACTTCTGTGATATTATTGGAAAATTCATTGCAAAGCACCCGGTTCATCACCACATTCCCCACGGCCGCCATCCCGTCAAACGGCTCTCCGCGTGATTCAATCTCTATGATCTGTGCAAGAAGATATTTTTCATCTTCTGTGTATTCATAGCTGTTTGATGAGTAACCCATCTCATTGTAATAAGCATCCGCTTCCACTTTGAAGTCAGGCACAGCGTCGTCCAGGCTGAAAGGCGGCGGTGTAGGCTCCGGCGTTGGTGTGGGCTCCGGTGTTGGTGTGGGCGTCGGCTCCGGCGTTTCAGCGGGTTTCTCCGTCGGCTTCTCCGTGGGCTTTTCGGTCGGCTTCTCTGTGGGCTTTTGTGTGGGGCTCGGTGTCGCTTCCTCTGTCGGCTCGGGCGTGCTCCGTACCGTGTTTTCCGACGGTGTCGTCGCAATCGGCGTCTGTGTCGGAATTGCAGGCACCTCGGCCGCCGCTATTTGCCTGTGCGCAGGCTCAGCGCTGTCCGGCTGACCAGATACGACTTTACCGCCCGCAGCCAGTACCACGGTCATCAGCACGGTAAACACCACAAAACCGGTGGCTGCATACGCAATCACTTTGCGGCTGCGGCTGTCCTTAGCTTTGCCGGTGGCTGCTGATACCGTCTTATTTCCAAAGATTTTATCTATTATGCTGCGCAGCTTAAACCGCAATGATTGATTGCGGTTTGAGGAGCGTCGTCTGACGGTTCGATGATGTTTGCTGTTGGAGGTGCTTTTTTTCATATGCGTCTCCTTTGGCTTTGCTTTTGTCCAGCCTTATTATAAATCAAATATGACGCAATGTAAACCATATTGTAATATTTCTGTAATATTTAATGGGCGTGGCTCATTTTATACTGCTTATCGTATGACCCTGCGCTTCCAGCGTTTGGATAGCACGCTTAAGGCTGTCTTCTTTGACAAGCACATAATCCGTTTCATAGGTAGAGACGGCAAAAATGCTGACCTTGACCTTTGCGAGCAATGCTGAAACGTCCGCCAGTATACCCACAAGAGAAAAATCGAGCGGCCCCTTGATCTTAAGAGCACGCCAGTCACGTTCCGTTTTGCATCCCTCCGGTGCTTTTTCCTCCTCACATACGAGTGATATTTCGCCGCCGCTTACCGTGAGCGATACAAATTCACCGTCCGGCAAAAAAGGCTCAGTCAGCAAACATACCGCAAAGCGTTTATTCAATAGCTCAAACTCCATGTTCCCTCCTAATAAATATCCCAGTAAGCCTCGCTTTTCGGGGAGAAAAAAAGCCGCAGCGTTTCGCCGCGGCTTCGATCTTTCTTTATTCAACCACAAACTGCAGATAATAGTTGTTAATACCGAACTCTTCGATCAGTTTTTCCACAGATGACGGACCCGCAATACCGTCGGCTTCCAGGCCATGCTTCTCCTGAAACGCCTTGAGCGCGTCCACCGTATCCTGTCCGAAATAGCTGTCCGCCTTTACATCATACCCGAGCTTGTTGAGCATATACTGTATGCGGTAAACGCGTTTTTCAGGTTTGCAGCCGTATTGCGCATACTTATATGTACGTTCAAACAGCTTAGGCGGCGCTTCCCCGCCGCGGAGACGGCCGCTGTAACTGTGCCTGTAGAAGCAGTGTCCGCCGATCTTGTCAAAGAACCGATGTCTGCCCCAATCCACACCCGCAGACACGCCGGAGCGGAAATAGTAAATGTCCTGCGGTATCACCCAATTTTCATCCTCCAGCACGGCGCGTGCCGCTCTTTTTGCTTTGGATGACGGCCTTCTGCTTGAGTTCCAAGCAAACTGGCCGGGCGCTGTAATCACATCCGAAATGGTATTGCCGAACTTATGACGGTTCAGCACGCGGTTCATGACCACATTACCGACAGCGATCATGCCTGTAGTACTCTCACCGCCCGCTTCAGATTGAATAATCTGCGCGAGCATATATACATCATCTGCAGTATAATCGTAGTGATTATTCGAGTAGTGCATTTTGTTGTAATAGGCATCCGCCTCCACCACAAAGAACTCAACACAACTCTCCGCCGTAATCGGCGGCGGTGTGGGATCGGGCTTCGTTGTGGGTATGGGCGTGGATGCTTCCGTCGGCTCTGTTGTGGGCGTCTCAGCGGGCACTTCCGTTGGAGATTCAGACGGCGATACGGACGGCTCTGCCGATTCGTCAGCCGCTGCCATGCCTGCCATGCTTGCAGACGGCGCAACTGTCGGCGTGGGCGCCATCGATTCAGAGGGTATCTCTGCAAGGCCGCTCTTCGTGCCGATGTCTCCGACTGCCGCAGCCAAAACCTCTTGTCCAAGTCCGTTGCCTGAACCGGAGGGCTGACCGGATTCGTTTTTCGATGCCGCTTTACCGCCGGGCACAAGCACCACGGCCAGCAGCACGGCAACAACCACAAAGCCTGTTCCGATATAAGCAATCAAGCGTTTGCGGCGCGCTCTCTTGGTGACACGCTTGTTGTTCATGGCAAAATCAAGCGCAGCGCTTTCCTTAGTCCGCTTACCCATAATCATATCCAGCAAAACACGCAGTTTTGCAGCAAAGCCGGATTTCTTGCTGCGTTGACGGCTGCCCGTATTGAGGCTGTTCATTAACTGTTTTGTATTCGCACGGCCGGCCGAACGCGACTCAGTCTCTGCAAAATTAAAACGTCCTCCCGCAAAGACAGGCGTTTCTTCAAGGTATACGGGGGCATCCAAAGCCGGCTCTGAGACCGGCACATCGGGCACCGTTTTTCCTTGCTTCGACACTGCAATTCGACGCGTGGCCGCTTTCTGGGGCTTCTTATTCATGTTTTTAAGCTTCTTCAAGGCACGAATGCCCGAATGCTTTGCCATATCGGCTCTCTCCTTATAAACGTGGATACTCAATCCCATTATCCACATCATAACGCATTAATTGCGCCATGTCAATATTTCCGTAACACATTTGTAACAATTAGCCAATTTTCACCATACGCCTTATAGCTGCTTTTCAATCTGCTCAGCCAAATGCTCTTTTGCCGCTGTTTTACCGGGGCTCTCGCCGTGGATACGCAGCACATTGCTAACCTTCGCTCCGCGTTCTTCCAGACGTTTGACGGTATTTTGCACACCTTTGAGCGGCGCTGTATTGGGGTCTGCCTGCACCGTGAACAAAGCGATGTCCTTGTCCGCCGCTTTAAGCGCGCATAAAAATGTATTGACTGCGGGAGCGGTGCGCGATGCCCATATAGGCGAACCGACATAGATCATTTCATAACCGCTCATTTTGTCGGCAGGGTTTGCTTTTAGCCGGCTCTTTTTACCGACGAGAGCGCTAAATCCCGCCGCCATAAACGATAGCGGCTTGCCGCTTCTTGGTCTCACCTCTTGAAGTTCAAATACGTCCGCATTAAATTTCTGTGCAATAATGATTGCCGCTTCTCTGGTGCTTCCGTCCAATGAATAATAAACAACCGCCGTTTTCATAAATCCCCTCCCAGTGCTCCCTTATTTACAGAGCGAACATCGCCTCCTTAAGGCCAAGCGTTTTGGCCGTCATTTCGCGTATGCCTCGCTTCGTTTCATCACATTGCATCGGCTTGATATGCAGATAAGAATCGATTCCCAAGAATACGATAGCCGCGCATGCGGACGGGTTCTTGAGACGAAAATATCCCTGCTCAATCCCCTCTATCACCACATCCTCGAGCAGCGGCAGCAGAGCGAGCATGCGCTCTTCCTTCACCACTGTGCAGTACCACTCAGGTTCCATATCCTTAAAGTAAGAACTCGCTTCGTTAACGGACTGCCCCTGTTCCATCAGCGCCGAAACAAAAAACTCCGCCTTGGAAATCGGGTCTTCAAGGGTGTCCATCTGTTCAAAAAGCCTTTGCTTGTACTCTTCGAGCTGCATGGCCACGATGTATCGTACGATAGACTGCTTGCTCTCAAAGTAGTAAAAAAACGTTCCTTTTGCAATCCCGGCGAGCGCGCAGATCTCCTCAACAGGAGTCTGCTCATAGCCCTGTTCGCTGAACAACGTGCGCGCACTGCTCAAAATCAGCATTTTTGTCGCTCTTTCTCCTGGCATGTTTTCCTCCCTTGTGACGGTCAATAAATCCGTATGTTGATACGGTAATTATCGACCAAAGTCAGAAAAATATACCTATAAAATGCGATTTTTTTGTGTTCTTATTAATAAAGCTGTGTCAACACACATATGTCGTCAAAAATCTTGAGTCTTGCAAACCCTGAGGGACGAATGTCGTAGTGAAATGCCGCTTTAAGGTCCCCGTGAAGATAGTATGAAAGCGCTGCTGTGATGACACCTTTATGCGTCACAACGAGTATACGCTGCCCTTGATGCCGTTCTGAAATCTGCCTTACCGCCTTAGATGAGCGCTGCAAAAAGCCGTTTACGCTGTCGCCGTTCGGAAAGTGAAAACCATACGGATCATCAAGATACGCCTGCCACTCATCCGGCATACGGCGCGCTATCTCGTCTGCGCTGAGGCCCTCAAAATCACCGAAATCCAGTTCACAGAGCGCAGGCACAGCGGATACAGGCATATGCGGCGCCACGATCTTGGCCGACTGCCGTGCGCGCTGTTTTTCGCTCGCATATACGCCGTTTGGCTCAAACGCTTTGAGGTGCTCTGCCGTGCGCTCAGTCTCTATGATGCCCTGCGCCGATAAAGGCGGGTCGTTGCTCCCGCAATACACTTTTTTTTCATTGAGTGCCGTTTTTCCGTGTCTCAGCAGTATGAGCTCTGTCATTTTCCTCACTTCCACACGCTTTGTCTGCGCTGAAAAATAAAACGCCGCGTTATGCAGCGCAAAGTTGATCAATCGAAATTTCTTTTATGACGCCCGGCCCGAAGCCGCACCATCGCTCTGGCCAGCGCAATCTGATTCTGCATATATTCCTGATGGCTGAGTGCCTGACGCAAACGCTCTTCGGCACGTTCCTTGGCCTCCTGCGCGCGGCGGATATCAATTTCATTTGGCCATTCAGCCGTCTGCGAAAAAATTATCGTCTCGTCGGGGCGGACTTCAACAAAACCCCTGGATGTCGTGCATTCAAGCCACTCCCCGTCCACACACAGCTTCATGGTGCCGATGCTGACTGCGGCCACCATCGGTTCGTGCATTTTCTGTATGCTCATCAAACCGTCCGGTGTCGGAATAATCACGCTTTCCACTTCTCCGCGAAAGAATATTCTTTCAGGCGTGATGACTTCCAACATATACTTAGCAGGCATATAATCACCCCACGCTCGCCTTTTTGGCTCTTTGCTTCACATCGTCGATGTCGCCCGCCATGAAGAACGCTCCCTCAGGAAGATCGTCCACTTCGCCGTCCACCACAGCGCGGAAGCTCTCAATTGTGCGTTCAAGCGGCACGTATTTGCCGGGAATGCCCGAGAACACCTCGGCCACTGTCATGGGCTGAGAGAAGAAACGCTGTATCTTTCTCGCCCGGTATACGATGGTCTTATCCGTTTCGCTCAAGTCCTCCATACCGAGTATCGCGATAATGTCCTGAAGCTCCTTGTAGCGCTGGAGCACCTCCTGCACACGCCGCGCCACATTGTAATGCTTCTCGCCGAGAATGCGCGGATCGAGTATACGCGATGTGGACTCGAGCGGATTGATTGCCGGGTATATGCCAAGCTCCGCGATTTGACGCGACAGCACCGTCGTGGCATCAAGATGTGAAAATGTCGTCGCCGGAGCAGGGTCTGTCAAGTCGTCCGCGGGCACGTAAATGGCCTGCACGGACGTGATAGATCCGCCCTTTGTGGATGTAATGCGCTCCTGCAAAGAGCCCAGCTCGTAAGCAAGCGTCGGCTGATAGCCCACCGCTGCCGGAATTCGCCCGAGCAGCGCCGATACCTCTGAGCCCGCCTGTATAAAACGATAGATATTATCGATAAAAAGCAGCACGTCCTGATGCTCTTCGTCTCTCAAATGCTCCGCCAATGTGAGGCCTGTGAACGCGACGCGCATTCTGGAGCCCGGCGGTTCGTTCATCTGACCGAATGCCAGACACGTTTTTTCGATAACGCCCGATTCGCTCATCTCCTCGATGAGTTCATTGCCCTCACGGCTTCTTTCGCCCACGCCCGTGAACACGCTGTAGCCGCCGTGCTCTGTGGCGATATTGCGGATGAGTTCCATGATAAGCACCGTTTTGCCTACGCCCGCTCCGCCGAACAGGCCAATCTTGCCGCCCTTGGCATACGGCGCAAGCAAATCTATGACTTTGATGCCCGTTTCAAACTGCTCAGTCGCCGGATTCTGATCCGAGAATTTGGGCGGCTGGCGGTGAATGGGCAGCCGTGTGGGTGAACTGATGGGGCCTTTGCCGTCAATGGGCTCACCGATTGCGTTCATCACGCGGCCCAGCGCCTTCTGGCCCACAGGCACGTTGATGCCGCTTCCTGTGTTTATAACCGCAAGCCCGCAGTATAGGCCTTCCGTTGCATGCAGCGCGATACACCGCACCGTATCGTCACCAATATGCATGGCGACTTCCATCCAGACCTCACGGTCTCCCAGTTTAATCACAAGCGCATTGTATATGGCAGGCAAATGGCCGTCATAGAACTTGACGTCAAGAACAGGCCCTGTGATTCGTATAAGTTCGCCTTTGTTGACGATTTTGTAATCCTCCATAATGATCTCCCGTAACTATTTTAAAGCTTCGAGCGCTCCGATTATCTCGGAGATCTCGTTGGTAATGGCAGATTGCCGTGCCCTGTTGTATTCCTTCGTGAGATTTTCAATCATCTCTTCCGCATTGTTGGTCGCGTTTTCCATCGCGGTCATGCGGGCGCACTGCTCACTGGCAAAGCTTTGCACAAGGCAGCCGTACAAAAGGCCGATGATATATTGCGGCACAAGTATATCGAACACCTCTTTGGGCGATGGATGATAAAAAAGCTCGGCATTATACTGCGTTTCCGCGGCCACATCAATCAGATCAGCGATACAAAGCGGCAGCAGCTTGATCACGCGCGGCTCCTGCTTCATCACAGATACGAATTTGGTGTATACCACAAACACTTCGTCCATAATGCCTTTATCGAAAAGTTCCAGAATATCGCTCGTGATATTGCGCGCATTGTATAAAGACGGGTTCTGCGATACATGCAGGAACTCGACGTCAACCATAAAGCCGCGGCGGTCAAAAAACGCCCGCGCCATCTGTCCCACCGTTAATATATAGCGCTCGGAAGAGTGCTGCATGTGCTCCATCGCGAGGTTCAGCACGTTATGATTGTAGCCGCCGCACATGCCCTTATCCGCCGCTATGACAATATAAGCCGCTCTGCTGCCCTTGCTCGCTCCCACCCAAGGATGTTCGAGCTCATGCGTATGCGCAAAAATATCTTTAAGCGCAGACTGAACGCGTTCGAAATGCACGTGGTTGGATTCATACTTGCTGATGGCCTTTTTCATCTTGGATGTCGAAATAAGGTGCATCGCACGTGTGATCTGCTCCGTTTCGGAAATCGAGCGTATGCTGTGCTTAATATCCGCCATGCTCGCCATTACGCGTCTTCCTCTTCCTCTATCTTAATGTCGTTCTGCTGGCAATAGATTTTTAAAAATGACTCAGCAGCCTTTCGAAGCACCGAAATCGCCGATTCAGATAAATCTCCCGTCTTGTTAATACCGATGCGCACATCCGGACTGTTGGTATCCACATACTGAAGATACTGCTGCAAAAACGGCTTGACATGCGTCATCGGCAGCTTGACCAAAAACTTATTCACAGCGACATACAGCAAAATCACTTGGCTGGCCATGGGCAGCGGCGAATACTGCGCCTGTTTCAGCGCCTCCGTGAGCCGGGCACCCTGATCCAGCGTCTCGCGTGTAGCCTTGTCCAGATCGGACGCGAACTGCGCAAAAACCGCAAGCTCGCGATACTGCGCAAGATCAAGACGAAGCCGACCCGCCACCTTTCTCATCGCCTTTGTTTGCGCGCTGCCGCCCACGCGCGACACCGACAGGCCGACGTTGACGCCCGGCCGAATGCCCGCGTTAAACAGCTCTGATTCTAAGAATATCTGGCCGTCCGTGATGGAAATGACGTTTGTGGGTATGTAGGCGGATATATCGCCCGCCATGGTTTCAATGATCGGCAGCGCTGTAAGAGAACCGCCGCCATGTTCATCGTTGAGCTTCGCCGCACGTTCAAGAAGACGTGAATGCAGATAGAAAACGTCGCCCGGATAAGCCTCGCGGCCCGGCGGACGCCGCAGCAGCAGCGACATCGTTCTGTAAGCCACCGCGTGCTTGGATAAATCGTCATAGATAATCAAAGCGTCTTTGCCTTGATACATAAACTCTTCGGCTATCGCGCAGCCGGCATATGGCGCAATATACTGCATTGCAGGCATATCGCTGCCCGTGGAAGCCACGACAACGCTGTAATCCATCGCGCCTTCCTCTTCGAGCGTCTGTATGATTCCCGCGATTGTCGACGCTTTCTGGCCGATCGCCACATACACGCAGCAGACGTTTTTGTCTTTCTGATTGAGTATGGTATCTACAGCGATGGCTGTTTTACCTGTCTGCCTGTCACCGATGATAAGCTCTCTTTGGCCTTTGCCGATGGGGATCATGCTGTCAATCGCCATGATGCCTGTCTCCAGCGGCTGCTTCACGCCTTGTCTGTCAAAGATATGCGGCGCTTCCGCTTCAATCGTCCGGTAACTTTTGGCCGCAACCTTACCTTTGCTGTCCATCGGCACACCAAGCGGGCTCACCACGCGCCCAAGCAGCGCATCGCCCACAGGAACCTGCACCACTGTGCCGGTATTGTGAACGGTTGAGCCTTCGGTGACGTCTGACGCCCCATTTAAAAGAACAGCACCGAGACTCTCCTTAGAAAGGTTCATGACGATGCCGAAAGCGTTGTTTTCAAATTCAAGAAGCTCGCCGTATTTACAGCCATCCAGCCCGGCCACATGCACAACTCCGTCGCCCGCATACGTCACGGTGCCCACTTCGCTGGTGTCCATACTGTCCGCAAATTTATCAATTCTGTCTTTGGCAATCTGGCTGAATTCTTCTGCGCTGAAATCCAAATCAAAATCGCCCTCTTCAAGCGCATCTTCCTGATAAGGCGTTTCCGTATCCACGATATAATTCTTTATTTTTCCCAGATGCGAACGAACGCTTCTGTCGTAAACCTTGTTGTTGAGCACCACAACAAAACCGCCGAGCAGCTCCGGAACAACTTCTGTTTTAAACGTGATGTCTGCGCCCGTGAGCGCTTCAAAGCGCTTTTTTATCGACTGCACGGTGAGCTCGTCGAGCGGCACAGCCGATTTCAATTTTCCTTCGATAACCACTTATCCCACCCTCTCGAAGAACTCGTCGATGATCTTATGGTTATCCTCCAGAGAAATCTCTCTTTCAAGCACTTTTTCTGCAATCTGTATGCTCATCTCGGCAATCTGCGTACGCATATCCTGCCTTGCCTGCACCTTTTCGGCTTCGATCTCTTTCTTGGCTCTTACCACAAGATTCCGTGCGTGTTCTTTTGCGTTGTCAAGTATCTCCCGTGCATGATCTCTTGCCATCTCGTTGCTCTTGGTAATAAGCTCCGCCGCTTCATTGTGCGCCTCAGCCATCATATGCTCATACTCTTCCTTCTGCTGTATAAGCTCTTTTTCACGCGCATCGAGTTCATCGATTTTATCAGAAATCATGTGCTCACGTTTTTTCATGAACTTTAAGATCGGCTTGTAAACAAGCAGCTTAAGCACGAAAAACATGATTACAACGTTTAATACATGCAGGCCGATCTGCAAAGGATCTATTTCCAGCATAATAACACCTCACTTATGTCGGTATGTATCGCTCCCGTGTTCAAATTTTGCCCATCATGAGAATCGCGATAACAAAACCGTAAATCGCTGTCGTCTCAGCAAAGGCGAGACCGATAAGCAGCATCGCGTTGATCTTACCGCTGGCTTCGGGCTGCCGCGCCACCGCTTCCGCCGCTTTGCTTGTCGCAATACCCATGCCGATGCCCGCGCCTACGCCGGTGAAAACCGCGATGCCCACGCCGATCGCAATAAGTGCTGTCATGTTTTTTACCTCCAATAATAATAAATTAATAAATTCTATCTTTTAGTCCCGTACATCACCGTTTCCTCCATAAAGGAAAGCGTCAGCACGAGAAAAATATACGTCTGAATGCCCACGTGGAACAGATTGAAATAAATCGCCAACACAGCAGGCAAACCCACCGCAAATACGCTGTAGAGCAAGTCCATCACAACAAGACCCGCAAACATATTGCCGAACAGACGGAACGACAGCGAAACAGGTATAACCGCATGGGTCACCAAATTGACAGGCAGCATAAACGCCTTGGGCTTGACGAACCATTTCAGGCGGCCGAAAAAGCCGGTGTAGTAAAAACCAAACGCATTGATCACCACAAATGACATCAGCGCAATCGCAATAGTGAAATTAATATCCGTGGCCGGAGGGCGAAAGCCAAAAAGCTCAATAAGACTGGTGCTTACAATCATCACAGCGATTGTGAAAATATACGCCGCGTAAGACGCACCGCGTCTGCCAAGCTGTGAGTTTGTGAATTTCTCGCAGAACTCCACAAACATTTCGAGAACGTTTTGAATGCCTTTGGGTACGGTTTGGAATTTCTTTATCACAAAAACGCGGATAATAACGGCAACGAGAATAAGAATAAGCATGACAACCCATGTGACAAAAAGCGTTTCGTTGATATTTAGCCCAAACAGGGAGACCGATGGCGGGGTCACCGCCACTTCTTCGGATTGCAGAGCCATCCGGCTCAAACCCGACACCACCACATGCTCAACCATTGATGCTGTCCTTTCCGCCCGTGTTTCCGCGGTCTTTTATGTCTTTCTTATGTTGACGCATGGTCTTGAACGCAAGGGTTCCGATAAGCCCGAGCAGCATACCGCCCGCCGTCCAAATCACATGCGTCAGGGATATCGTTGATATGAGAACAAAGACCAATATAATCAATGCGATCTTTACAAGAAGTAAAAGCGCACCCAGTACCTTTGCCTTGTTATTCTCTCCGAATATCATCTTACCAAATGTGTATAGGCCAATCACCTGCAGCACACCGATAACGATACCAACAAAAAAACCCCACATAACAATTAATTGTAATCAATATGCTTCGAAAATGCAAGTCTTCTGCGGCTCAAAAAAGCGCCCAAGCGCCGAGTCCCGCTTGTTTTTGCCGCAATGGATAAGGTGCGCAAGTTCGGCCACGCTCATTCTTTGTTTACAGCCGTTTTTCGTACTGTTCCATACGGCAAAATCATCGACAATGTCGTATTGGAGCATAATCTCCTGCGCATCGAATATGCCAAGCAGTGCTTTTGCGTCCACGACGCGTGCCATTCCGTGCTTCACAGAGTCCATACCTTCCGATGGAATATAGTATTCGGCACGGCCATGTCCCTGTGACAGTATATACGCAAGCAGCGCGCCGATATCCTCCTCGTCTTCATAGACGGTTTCGATAATATCGGTTTTTTCCTTGGTGGTGTAATAGAGCATATAGGCGCAGGCCCGATCGTCCCTGATCAGCACGGCGCACCGCCCTCCGTCCCTCTTGAGCTCCCCAAGGCGCCATTTCCATTCGCGTCTGCCGCGTATCACGTAACCGTCGAAGCCTTTCATCATACGGTTGTATAGCGGCGCAAGCTCGTCGGCATTCATCGTCTCGATCACCTCAGCGCCGCGCAGACGGCTGGCGGCAGTCACTGTCTGCCGGTTAACGCGTGAGTAGGTTATCCAGCCGAACTTTTCATAGAACTTGTGACTAAACGGATAAAGATGCGTGATTGCAATCCCGCGCGATTTGAGCAGCGCCAGCGATTCCAGAAGCATCGTGCGCATCAGGCCTTCGCCACGCCTTTCCAGCTGCGTCGCGACACCCGCGATAAACGCCGACTTGACCGGCCTTCCCTGTATGCGCATTGTAAACGGAATCATATGGACGATGGACAAAAGCTCACCGCCCTCAAACATACAAAGCGAATTGTCTGGTAAAATCTTATGTGCGAAGTACCAGTCGATGAACGCGTCAGAATCGTTAAAGGCCTCTTTCCATAGCGCCTTGGCCAGCGGCCGTTCATCCTCCGCCAGCAAACGAATGTCCTTACTCATTGGTTTCTCACACCCACGAATTTTTCTTTGAGGCAGACGGGATGATAGGACAGCTTGGCTTTGCGCAGCCCCTCAATACCCATGTCCTCCTCACGGTTGATATATTTCACGTCGCTGAACTCATGGCTTGCAAACTCGCGGTTGATAAGCGCAAACACGCCCTGAATATCAGGATTCGCTTTCTCCACATGAATAATCGCCATATCGTCAAACTTTTCGCCGATGGAATACGCTTCCAGATTGCCGTCCACATACAGCAAGCCGCATTTTAATCCGAGCTCATCGATATAAGTCAGCGCGTCTTTGGCGGCCATAAGCTCGTTCTCATAGCCTTTGGTTTCACCGCCCTTGGTCTCCATCCATCTCTTCTGAAGTTCAATGCAGGCATCGTAATCGTCCTTCGTATAGCGACGATATTCAAACGTATGCTGTTTTAAAAACTTGTTGATATGGTTGCGCTTCGCGTGATATTTCTTGCCCTTGAGCGTAATGAGATCCTCCGGGTTGTACACATACTCAAAATTATCTCTGTCGGGTGTAAACGTGTACCATCCCGGGCAGTCACGCTCGATCTTCTCCTTCAATTCCGTGGTGACGCCCTTTAAAAGCGGTTTTTCTCCGCGCGATGCGAAAAACTCGTCGTAGTGCATAAGCGGGTCGACCATACTTGTGTCACAGTCGTCCAAAAAGGGCGGCAGTGCAAACGACGCGCCGCCGTTGTTTAAATACAAGTATAAAGCGAGCTCATCTGTCGCCATCTGTATATTCCATGCCCGCCGCCATATAAAAATGTTGGCAAACGACGCCTCCAAATTATGATAGCCGTGACACAGCGTAAACTTTTCAAAGTGTTCTTTTTCTTCGAGTTCTACCGGTTTAAAACTTAACATGCCCTCTCCTAAAGTGGTTGATTTTCTTATTATATACCAAATCCCGTTTCTTTGAAAACGCTATAAGATAATGATTGGGTTCGCAGGAGTGAGCCGCGTTTGCATAATGGACGTAAATGGCGGTGCGCATTACCGCAGGCGGCAATTTGCCGTTTCACCACCCTACATGCTAATGAAAAAGCGTGCACCGTATGATGCACGCGAGCTTGTAAAAGCGAGCCTTCACCCAAGGGAGGCTATATCAATATTCTTTAATACATATTCTTGAATCTAATCCTCAACGATTTCGCCGTTCGGCGCAATCACCGTCACCTGCCATGGGATCATCTTGCCGCTGCTTTGCAGCGCCTGCTTCACCGCGTATTCGATACCGCCGCAGCACGGCACGCTCATGCGCAGCACTTCAACACTTTTAATGTCGTTGTTTTTAATAATCTCGGTGAGCTTGTCCGAGTAATCCACCATGTCGAGCTTGGGGCAGCCGATCAGCGTAATCTTGCCGCGCATAAAACGGCTGTGCACGTTAGCGCAGGCAAAAGCCGTGCAGTCTGCCGCGATGAGCAGCTTTGCCCCTTGAAAATACGGCGCGTTTACAGGCACAAGCTTGATTTGGCAGGGCCACTGACCCAGCTCAGATACGACCTCTTCCTTCGGCGCTGCCGCCTGCGGCGTTCTTTCAAGCACCGCCGCACGTGAAGACGGGCATCCGCCCCCCGCATGCGCCTGTTTTCTTGCCGCCATGTTTTTTTCCACCGCTTCCTTATCGAATTCCGCGGCTTCGCGCTCCTCAATCTTGATTGCCCCTGTCGGACACTCCGGCAGACAGTCGCCGAGGCCGTCGCAATACGACTCCGATATCAGCTGCGCCTTACCGTTCACCATGGCCAGTGCGCCTTCGTGGCACGCCTGCACACACAGTTCGCAGCCGTTGCATTTTTCCTGATCTATTGAAATGATTTTTCGTTTCATTATTGTATCCTCCTTGCTTTTCTGCCCTTATTATCGTATATTTAAACACAAACGTCCGTTGCATTTGCAACACTAAGGAGCGGTCTATGGATATTTCGTCAATATACGCAAAACGCATTGCCCTATTCGACGGCATCAGCGAGACCGACCTTGGCGGCATGCTGCACTGCCTCGGCACAGCAAGCAAGGATTACAAAAAGGGCAGCTATATTCTCATGGCGGGTGATCCTTTAACGTACGTCGGTATTGTACTGTCGGGTCAGGCCACCGTGTTTAAGACAGACCTGCTCGGCAACCGCACCGTTCTCGGAGCGCTCACGCCGCCCCATCTATTTGCCGAAACGTTTGCCTGCGCAGGCGTCAAAACAAGCCCTGTTACCGTGGAAGCCATGACAGACGTCACCGTGCTGCTGCTGTCTTTCGACAGAATTCTGCATACATGCTCGTCATGCTGTTCTCATCATTCAGCGCTGATTCACAACATGCTGCGTATTGTGGCACAAAAAAACATGGCGCTTAATGAGAAGCTTGATCATATGGCGCGTAAAACCACGCGGCAGAAAATCGCATCTTACCTGCTGGATCAGGCGACGCGCTTCGGCAGCCGCCGTTTTGAGATTGCGCTGGATCGGCAGGCGCTCGCCGACTACTTGAGCGTGAACCGCAGCGCGCTTTCGCGCGAGCTTTCGCGCATGAATGAAGAAGGTGCAGTGGACTATCAGCGCAACAGCTTTTTCATACGCGATGCAAAGCTGCTTGAAGAAATGCTTCTTCACGAATAGACGCGCGCATGTTTTATGCTATAATAATAATGAATACGAAGAAGGGATGTATACAATCATGGATAAAGGCAGTGGTGTCACATACGCCAAAGGGTTTACGGCGGCAGGCGTGGCCTGCGGCATTAAAAAGAACGGTAAAAAGGATCTTGCCGTGATAAAGAGCGATTGCGTCGCCACAGCGGCAGGCGTATTCACGCGCAACAAGGTGAAGGGCCATTCTCTTATGCTGGCGCAAAAGAATCTGCGCAACGGCAAAGCCCAGGCCGTCATCATTAACGCGGGCAATGCCAACGCGTGCCTTGGCAGTCAGGGCGAGCAGGATGCGCTGTGCATGGCGCAGTTGACGGCGGAAGCGCTGGGCTGCTGGCCAAAGAATGTGCTGACGGGGTCTACGGGCGTTATCGGCGTCCCCCTGCCGATTGAACGCATTGAAGCGGGACTTAAAAATGCTGTGCTCACGCGAGAAGGCGGCACGGACGCGGCGGCGGCCATTATGACCACGGACACGTTTATCAAACAGGCGCAAACAACCGTCACCATCGGCGGATGTGAGGTTAGGATCGGCGGCATGGCTAAGGGCAGCGGGATGATCCATCCCAACATGGCCACCATGATATCCGTTATCACAACGGATGCGGCAATACCCGGCAAAATGCTGAAAAAGGCACTGAGAAGCGCAGCCGATGTGTCGTTCAACCGCATTTGTGTAGACGGCGACACCAGCGTCTGCGACAAAGTGCTGCTGCTCGCTTCAGGGCTGGCAGGCAATGCCCCCATACAAGAAAACACCAACGATTATGATACATTTGTCTCTGCTTTGAAAGAAGTCTGCGTCACGCTATCCAAGATGCTCGCGTCAGACGGCGAAGGCGCCACAAAGCTGGTCACCATCGATGTGCGCCATGCCAAGTCACACAAGGAGGCGCATCTCATCGCTTCGGCTATTGCTAAATCGCCGCTGTGCAAAACCGCAGCATTTGGCAACGACGCCAATTGGGGCCGTCTTCTGACCGCAGCCGGCTATTCGGGCGCCTCGTTTGCTCCGGCCAAGGTCGATATTTACATCGGCAGCGTGCAGGTGTGTCAAAACGGCGGCGGGCTTGCGTTTGACGAAGAAGCGGCGCTCCAGACACTCAATCAAAAGGAAGTCACTTACGTTATCGATCTTAACGACGGTGACGCTTCCGATATGATGTGGACATGCGATTTCTCGCTCGATTATGTGAAGATCAATGCGGATTACCGGACATAACGTTCTTCTGTCATGCTGAGGAGCATAAGTGACGAAGCATCTGTCCATCGTGGTCATGCAACGAAGTTGCATTAACAAGGGTCAGCAGCAGATTCTTCGTTCAAAAACTCAGCAACAGATTCTTCGTTCACTTCGCTTACTCAGAATGACCGGCATTGCCAGGTGTGAATTGTCATGCTGAGGAGCACCAGCGACGAAGCATCTGTCTGCCTTCTCTTGTCGCTAAGTAGTCTAAGAGGCAAACTCGCAATAATAACGGCTTCTGCAACAGATTCTTCGTTCACTTCGCTTACTCAGAATGACCGGAACTGAGTAGTATAAGCGATGAAGCATCTGTATACATTCATCCCCACTCCCTCTGGTCTTCGAGGTGCCATTATGTATTACGTTTATATGATGACGAACTACACCAACTCGGTTCTTTATACAGGCGTCACCAACAATCTGGAACGTCGTGTATTTGAGCACAAGAATAAACTTATAAAAGGATTTACCCAAAGATATAATATAAAAAAGCTGGTCTATTTTGAAACAACCTCAAATATCGAAAGTGCGATAGAAAAAGAAAAGCAGATAAAGGGTCCCATGTTCCTCTGTCATGCTGAGAAACGTGAGTGACGAAGCATCTGTCCTGTCTCTCTGTCATGGTGAGGAGAGTCAGCGACAAAGCATCTGTCTTATATTTCACCCAAATTCCACCTTACCTCTTCAATAATGCCTGATCAAAATAATCTGTCACGCGTGATTCGTATTCATCAGGATACAGTGCGAAGCCCTGCGTGTGCCCTGCATCCGGCACAATCCAAAGCTCACTGCGACCATCGGCCGCATCGGCAAACAGCGTGTTATAATCAATTTCATCGGTTTCTTTTTCTGCGGCAATAAAGAGAAACCGCGTGCTCTGTGTGTCCTCGATAGACTGAACAATGGTTGTATCAGGCGGCTGCTGGCCCGTGAAAAGCTGTGACGAAAAGTACATCACGCGCGTTGTCCAACTACGAAACAAGCTTTGATTAGAAGGCAGCGTCAGATAATCCGCCAATGTGTGATGCGTCGCGCCTTCGCTAATCACCGCCTGTATCTGCGGCAAATCGCCGCAGGCGCTTAATAGCACCTCGCCGCCGAGCGATAGACCGAGCGCACCCATGGTTTGCACATCGCTCTGACCGCTCAAATAATCAACGGCCGTCTTAACATCTTTGCCGCATTCCCATCCCAGCGCATTGCCGCTGCCTCCGCTGGCACCGTGCCCCCGCAGCCCCAGCGCCAAAACGCCATAGCCGTTTTCCGCCAGCATTTGCGCATGACCGCGAACCGATTCCAGCGAACAGTTGCTGCCGTGCACAAGGATGATCACAGCGCCGTTTTGCGGCGGCGAATACCATGAGTCTAATGCCACCCCGTCGGATGCTGTCAGTTCCACATTTGAAAACCCATCAGGCAGCGTGGTATTTTCAGCCGTTTGCCTGAAAGATGCGAAGATGCCGAAGCCAAAAGGCATCAGAATATACAGTATAAAGGCAAGCCCCAACAAAATACAAAGAGCAATGATGCCCCTTTTTCTCGTCTTTTTCATTGTCATGAATCTCCGAACTTTTATAATATGAGTATGGATTATAGCATACAAAGGTAATAATTAAAAGTATTTGGTATAATTTGAAATTTTCTGTTTATAACTCTGTCTTCGCTTTTTGATATTTGGATATGAGCCTGTTAAGCTTTTGGCTTTGCTTGAGTATGGCCTCATCTCTAGATATCCGAATGCCTTGACGGATTGCATCTTCAATCATGCAATCCAAAATTTCACGTTCTTTTTGAATGTCGTTTAAATCGATGTTCTTTTTCATTATGTCCTCCGGGTGCATGCAAAAGGGTTTATAGCTTATATTTATTATATATCGAAACAGACTAAATGACAACGGTATTCCGTTATGATGTTTAGCATAAAACTGTTAGAATAGATAATGATGATTAGAGAAATATAGACTAAAAAAGAGGTACTACGCAATGGACATTTCTCAGTCCGTCATCTGCCGCATACTTGAGCTTTGCGATGAACGGCAATTAAGCATTAATGCACTTTCACATGCGTCCGGTATCACACAATCGACATTAAGCGATATCGTTAACGGATCAACACGTAATACAGGAATAATAACAATCAATAAAATATGTCAGGGACTGGGGATCAGCGTACGCAGTTTCTTTGATTCGGAGTTATTTGATCAACTGGAAGACGATATATAAACCAGTTTTTTAGAACGATAAAAAAGCCGACAGGGAAAACCCCATCAGCTTTTCTTAGAATCATGTCATCCGTTAAACTGCGATTTGACCTGATTCACTTCGTTGTTGTCTGCCATGGTTGCGGGCTGATAGAAGCCTTTTTGCTGAGCGATCTGATAAAGCTCATACTGCGACGTCTCGCAGCTGTTACGAATCTGCTGTATGGCCTGTCTTAAGTTGGGATTAGAACATTCCGATATCACATTCGCATAAGTAGTCAGGCTGCTCTTAACCTGTGACAGAGCGTCATTGACCATGGCTTTTTCCTGCAAACTGCCCTGGCCGCCGCTCATGCCGCCGCTCCCCATGTTGTTTCCTATTGTGTTGCTTCCTTGCATCTCTATCAACCTCCTAACCTAAAAATGACAGCAGCTGCTGTTTTGTTTTCTGCGCTTCCTGGGCAGACTTCTGGAAATACGACTTTACCTGCGGATCTGAAGACTGTTGGGCATACGTCTGCATTTTCTGAAATGCAGTATCATGCGCGCCGATGAGATGCCTTATGTTCTCCAGCTCCAATTTGTTTAATTGTGACATAGAAGGGCTCCTTTCATATTATTCACATATCATATTATCTGGAGATCGGCGCTTTATTATGCGTATTAGAACAAGAAAATTTAGCTTTATTATTCATTTTTTCTATTTTTTACTCTGCTTTTTTGAGTATATCCGGCACATCGGCTTTGCCCTTTGTTAATGAAGCCGCCATCGCCGCTATTGCCACACAGCTTGCAACGATGAATGTCAGCTTTAGTGCATAGATGAACGAGGCCTTCTGCGCGATCAAACCGGCAACCCCCTCGGCGGCTTGACCGGGGGCTTGTCCCGCAAACAGCGTGAATAATGAACCGGAAAGTCCCACGCCGATGACCATACCCATGTTTCGCGCCGTTGCCAGCATGCCCGAGGCTACGCCGCGGCTGCTTGATGGCACGCTGCCCATTAAAGCACTGTTGTTGGGCGTTTGGAACAGTCCTGAACCAAATCCGGTGACAGCCATCGCCATGATGATATAGCTGTTTGATGTGTCCACATCAAGACGGCTTAAGAGAAACAGGCCCACCGCCATCACACCCATGCCGACAGAGCTCAAAATGCGCGTATCGGCACGGTCTGCGATAAAGCCTGAGATTGGCGCGGTAATAAGCGTAGCCAAAGGCATCGGCATATAAAGCAAGCCCGACACGGCAGGCGTATACATACGCACGGTCTGCAAATAAAACGGAACGAGAAAAACCATAATGTACTGCGCCATATAATTAAATACGGCGGCAGATAAACTTGCCGAAAACACGCGAATGCGGAACAGCTTCAGGTTAAGAATCGGGTGCCGGCTGCGCTTCTCAAAGTGAATAAACATTGCGGCCACAAACAGCCCGCCCAGCATCAACAGCACAAACGTCAGCGTATCGATGTCAGCGCTTAATTGATCCAGCGCGAGCAGTATCATAAACAGCGCCGCAAATATCATGATGCTGCCCGGTATATCCATGGACACGGCGGGTTTGTGCTTGTCGGTCGGAATAAACTTCATTGCGATCACGATACCGATAATACCGATGGGGATATTGATGTAGAATATGCTCTGCCACCCAAAAGCGCTTGTAAGCCAGCCGCCCAGCACGGGGCCTGTAGACAGTGCCACGGCAACCGACACCGCATTGACACTGAACGCGCGGCCGCGGCGGTCTGCGGGTACGTTATGCGTGATGATTGCCGAGTTGGTGGAAAACATCATGCCTGCGCCCAGCGCCTGCAATACGCGAAAGCCGATCAGCATGCCGATGCTAGCAGACAGTCCGCACAGCGCCGAACCGATGGTAAAGACCGCAAAACCTGTGATATAGAGCTTTTTCTGGCCGTATAGATCGGAAAGGCGCCCAAAGAACAGCAGCACACTGCTCACCACGATCAGATACGCAGTTACAACCCATTCCACTGTGGCAAGCGGCACGTGATAATACACCTGTATCACGGGATTGGCGACGTTGACCACGCTGGCATCCAGCGCCGCCATGAACGTCCCAAGCGCCACAGAAAAAAGCATAAGCCCCGTTTTTTGTTTCATTATGTCTTCCCTTCGCTTGTTGTTTTCCAGAGAATAACGTTATGCACATGCGCGAAATTTGTCAAGCCAGCCGCATGCTCCATATCTAGTATCTGCGACGCGCCGTATATGATGCGCATTGATAGCAATGATTAAATGTTGCGGTTTAGAGGGTAAATCATATGAATTTATCAAATATAATCTGCACAGCAAGTCAAGTAAATAGAGCATCCTCTTGCCGAAGATGCTCTTGGAAAAATTATTTATACCTTTTATACTGTTTTATTAAAGAAGCTTAATTGCACGATTTTAAACCGTTTCGCCACGCCATGACGACCCGCGAATACCGCGGTACAGCGTCATACCCGTGTCAGATACATAGCCGATGGAAGCAAGCACCACGACGATTGTCGGCAGCACAGCCCAGAATGCCTGCGCCCCCTGGCTTACAAACAGCTCGACGCCTGTGGCCGCATAAAGTGATGTGAGAAAATCAGCGTTCCATATCGCAGGCGGCAGAAATATCACGATATTGAGCACCAGCATCGCAATGTTGATAGCCGCTATCGACAGCGAGACTTTAAGCGTATACCGCCCTGCTATGAGCCGAAGCATGTCTTTGAGCATACCAAGGCAGATAAGCACATTGATGAGAAGCAGCATGGATCGCAGCACATCCAGATTAAACACCGGTACGGATACCAGATCATCCGAAGCCACCACATATCCCAAAATCCACGGTATCGCATTGAATATCACAAGCCCGATCACCCCAAATATCAGCCCGGCGATGGGGTCGCCTCGTTTGATTATGACCGTATCTTTTTGATTCGCGTTCGGAACTGGCGGCAGATCCTTCGGGTCCCAGTCAATTTCATCCCACGGTGATTTCTTGTTAAATCTTTCGACCAAAGCAAACGCGATCGTCACATAAGCAAAAGCCTGAATAAGCCCGCTGATGATACCCCCGAACGACTCGGCGACAGCGCTGATCGCATTCTGCGGCGGCGTGGCCACATTGCTCACTATCAGAGCGATCACCAACCCGATGCCGGATACCCCGAGTACGATTTTCAGCACAAGCCAGTAAATGTCGTAATAATCCGGGCCAATCAGATACCGCTTGGTACCGCGGTATTTTGCAGCCAACTCCTGCGGCCGTCCCAGTTCTTTGAGCACCGCTGTCACATCGTCCACGGACGGCGGCATATGGCCAGTTCGCGCTTGCAGCATGTCGTCGATTAAACCGCGAAGCTCCTTTTCGATGTCGTCCCGCTGAGCCTGCGGCAATCGTCTTGCCACGTCATAGACATACCTGTCTGTCAATTCTTTTACTTTTGCGCTCATTATTCTCCCTCCTCATGAATGAGCCTGTCGATGCTGCGCGTCAGATCATCCCATTCTCCGCACAGCAGTTTATAGATTCTCTCGCCCGCCTCACTGCGCGTGTAATATTTGCGCGGCTTCGAACCAGACGTTTCCCATTCGCTTGCAAGCAGTCCCTGAGATTCCAGCCGCCGAAGAAGCGGATACAGCGTCCCGGGTTCAATACTGATGCCCGCATTTGAAAGCTCCTCCACCAGCGCATAGCCGTACTTGGGTTTATTTAACCGGCTCAGCACGCAAAGGGTGACCGTCCCGCGTCTCAGTTCCTGCTCCAGATTCGTCACAATGTCGTTCAAGTCTTCCACATTTTTCACCTCTCGCCGCATTATACTGTATGACATACACTATTGTCAATACTATTATATTTTTATTCTTATTTTAGTGTGAATATTCTTATGTTGGTAACCGCACGCCATAGAATAAAAGCCTGTCTCCGTTAAGAAACAGGCTTAGGCTGTACTATGCATTATCGATTATCGACTGGTCAAATATTCGTCCAACTGGTTTAGACATTCCTTGAAGTTCTTGCGGCCATAGCCCATTCGGAAGTAGTCGCCGTCCGCCTCATAAACGTCTGCGGGAAGCAGCAATACGCCTTTTCTTTGAATAAGGTCTTCGCAGAAAGCACGGACGCCGCCCGGCATTTTAAGCTCATGAAACGCTATCGGCCCCGCTGCGGGGACGTTGTTGACGAAAACGTCGGTATGCTTAGCAAAAAACGGTTCTGCATATGTCATGTTATCTTTGATGATGGACACATTCCGCCGCAATAAGTCTGCACTGTGTTTGAGCGCGATAACGGACATAAATTCGCTGGGGGCACTGCAGCAGATGGTCGTATAGAATTTGTATTTTATCATCTTATCGTATACATCTTTGTTGCGCGTGGCAATCCAGCCGATTCTCAGGCCCGGCAGACCATATGCCTTGGACATCACGCCCAAGGACACGGCGTTTTCATACAAATCGCTCATCCATGAGTGGGTGCTCCCGTCCCATTCAAGCCCTTTATACACCTGATCACAGAATATGAAAATACCTTTATTTCGGGCGATATCAGCAATGCGATTCAATTCCTCATCGGAGAGCAGGCAGCCTGTGGGATTGTGCGGTGTATTAATCACAATTAATTTTGTGTTGGGCTTAATCAGCGCGTTAAGCGCGTCAATATTCAGCGTCCAGCCTGCATTTTCATGACGCATCGGCCACGGCGACACCTCACACCCCAGTGATGATGCCACTTCATAGAGTGACTGATACGCAGGCGACATGTATATCATATGATCGCCCGCAGATAAGAACACTTGCATGAAGCTGAATATCGCTTCTTCCGCTCCCGCGTGAACAAGTATGTCGTCCGTCCCGCAGCTCTCATACAACGCGGCGATATGCTCCCTAAGCTCTGGACCGCCTTTCACCTCGGTATAACCGAGCCAGCTTTGCATAAAACGTTCCTTCGCGTCCGGCTCCATATTGAGCAGCTCATCAACAGTCATCGCTTCACAGTCGGACTGGGACAGCAGATACTCTGTGGAGAACTCGTATTTCTCATAGAAATCTTCCAGTAAAAAATTGCGCATTTTCATTAAATGTGTGCTCCTTTTCTCGCCGTATTATCTCATACAACAAACAAAAGCGCCAGTATCAATACCATGTTGTCCGTCATGTGTGCGCTCACAGATGAATACACTGATAAAAACGATTCTATGGGGGATAACGCATGGGTTATTATATCGCCGTTGAGGAAGGCGTGAATGTCTACGTGGAAGAGCTTAACCCTTCGGGTTCGCATACGGTACTGCTTCTGCACGGCTGGCCGCTCAATCATAGCGCATACGAGTACCAGCTCGATAAACTGCCAAGGTACGGCATCCGGTGTCTCGCGATGGATATGCGCGGTTTTGGGCGTTCAGACAGGCCATGGCACGGCTACGATTACAACCGCCTGGCAGACGACGTCCTTATGGTCATCAAGTCTCTCGGTCATAGCGGGATCACGCTCGGCGGACATTCGATGGGCGGTGCTATCGCCGTCAGATATATGGCACGCCATCATGCACACGGCGTGAAAAAACTTGCGCTTTTCGGTGCCGCTGCACCCAGCTTTGTTCGCCGTGCCGATTTCCCGTATGGGCATACCCAGGCTGAAGTCTCAGGCCTCATCTCACAAGCAGGCAGCAACCGTCCTTCCCTGCTTCGCTCCTTCAATGAGATGTTCTTTTACCAGTATATTAATCAACCGCTGGCCGACTGGTTCTTCAATCTCGGCCTTTCCGCCGCCGGCTGGGCCACTGCCGCATGTCTTGTCACACTTCGTGACGAGACACTGTTCGGGGATTTATCGCGGATACACGTTCCCACCTTAATCCTTCACGGTGTACACGATCTTGTATGTCCCTTTGCGTTTGCCGAAACACAGCACCGGGCCATCCACAGCTCTGTGCTTATTCCGTATGAGCACAGCGGCCATGGCTTGTTCTATGAGCAGCGCGAAGCCTTCAACGATGACCTATTGCGTTTTATCCAAGTATAGGTAAATAGTATTAGTTTGATTTTACATACAAAGTTGATATAATAACTTTATACATGTCGAATTATGACGTTAAATCGCTGCTTTCGGAGGACAAATGATAAGAAAAAAGATTTCAGCTTGCTTCATTATTGTCATACTTCTAATGATGATAACCCCAACTGTATCACTGGGAGCCAGTCATACAAGCTTAAATGACATCAATGCTGATCATGTCCAGTTTGATACTTTGAACTCAACTCAAAGTGGCATCACAGTATCAATTTCAGGCAATAATACGGCGAGAACGGGTAATACCTATACTTACACGGTTACCGTTTCAGGTAATGCATCATCGATCATGGGAAACATCACCTGCGAAGGCGGTTTTAGCGGTGACAGCACCGTATACTATGTCGATTCAAGCAGCGGTTATTCGGAGCAGATTTCCACCTCCGCGACTATTACCGTGCAGGCATCAGGAAACGCGGGATCTCTGGGAACGATTAAGGTAACAGGGCAGTATTCAACATACAGCGGCTCTGATGTCGTCGTCGCTTATATTAACGAGACAAAGGATGTGAGTATACAGCCATCTGTTACCTATCAAAGCCATGTTCAAAACATTGGGTGGCAGGCATGGAAATCCAACGGTCAGTCTTCCGGTACAAGCGGTCAGTCTTTAAGGCTTGAGGCCATGCGTATGAAGCTCAAAGGCATAAGCGGGAGCATCCAGTACAAAACGCATGTTCAAAACATTGGGTGGATGAACTGGGTTGCAGACGGTGCATTGAGCGGCACCGAAGGCCGTTCGCTTCGCTTGGAGGCCATTCAGATTCGTTTAACAGGTACGGCTGCGTCAGGGTACGATGTCTATTATCGCGTCCATGCTCAAAACTTCGGCTGGATGGGCTGGGCCAAAAACGGGCAATCAGCAGGTACCGCAGGCTACAGCTACAGGCTCGAAGCCATTGATATTGAATTGGTACCTAAAGGCAGCGCTGCACCGGGTTCCACAGCTAACGCTTTTGTCGGAAGTCCAGCCGTAACTTATCAAAGCCATGTCCAGAATATAGGGTGGCAAGGATGGATGTCCAACGGTCAATCTTCCGGTACAAGCGGTCAGTCTTTAAGGCTTGAAGCCATGAGAATGCAGCTTACCAATGTCGATGGCGGAATTGAGTATAAAACCCATGTTCAAAACATTGGCTGGATGGATTGGGTATCCAACGGTGCGCTAAGCGGTACCGAAGGCCGTTCACTTCGTCTCGAGGCCATTCAGATACGTTTAACGGGTACTGCCGATTCCCAATACGATATCTATTATCGCGTCCATGCCCAAAACTTCGGCTGGATGGGCTGGGCCAGAAACGGTCAATCCGCCGGTACCGCAGGTTATAGTTACCGATTAGAAGCCATACAAATTGTTCTTGTGCCCAAGGGGACAAGCCCTCCGGGCAGCACGGCAAACGCTTTCATTCAAAGATAATAGCATAAGGTTTAAGAGGTCGGCCAAAGATGCTGGCCTCTTTTTTATCATATAACCCAGTCTCTCAATCCAGATACTTGCTGGCTTCTCTGACGCCGAGGGCGCTCAGGTGATGCGCCGCGAGAAACTCTCTGACCCACGCCGCATTGGTCTTTGAATACTCGCGAAGTGCCCAGCCGGTGAAGCGGACGTGATCGGCATCGGCAGTCCGGTCTATCAGCTGCGGATCGCCTCCCCCGCCCGACGCTTTCTCGCCGCCGCGCTGCCGCGGCTTCGTTCAGATACCACCGCTTTTGTCTATCTCACATACGGCGGCATATCCTCGGGCCGCGCTTTTGAAAACGCACTGAATCTGCTCACCGCGCACAGCATCGGCATCACAAGCGCTCTCAAAGTGTGTGCACCGCACAGCTTTAGCAACAGACCGTTTCCTGACGACACCGTTCGCCAGATTGTTGCCGAATTCTGCGCTTTGCTTCATGAACGTGAATTTGCGCCATATCCGTTTACCGACGCCAAGAAAAAACTTCGATGCCGCAGCACTCGCGCCAAGCTTGTCTATCCGCTCGCCGATGCTGTAGGCAAGCTTCGCCATCTGCCCATCCGTATTGATGCGCATACATGCATCGCCTGCGGTTGCTGTGTGCGAGACTGCCCGGCAAACGCCATCCACATGGACGGCAAAGCCATACGAAACGCGTCCGCATGCGTCCACTGCTACCGCTGCGCGGCTGTCTGTCCGGTTAAAGCCGTCGTCTGTCCGCTTGAAAGGCTTGAAGACATGGTACGTATGAACAAACGGCTGCTTGGGTGCGAGCAGCCGCAAAACGAGGTATTGCTGTAAAAGAATTATATATATTGATAATAGGGTATCTTTGATATTTCTATATTTGTTTTTAAATCTATTGATTTGATATCTTTTTCAATCTGATAGAATTTATCCTCAAGCCTAGCTAGACTTATTCCACTTATTTTTGCAATTACTAATGGATTCGCTAGGTTTTTTACCATATTGAAAATTGTTGTATTTGCAATAACTTCTAATGAATATGTTTTCTTTTCAGGTGGAAGATCAAATTCTATTTGTCTTAAAACATAGCAAAACCACTCATTAAATTTTTCTGGATTCAATTTTTTTCCGTATAATTGTTCAAAGAAATTTAGCATATAACCATCTTTTTTAATTTCTCCTTTAGTAATGTCAAAAGCAAATTTTATATCTCTCCTTAACGAGTTGGTTATAGCTAATTTAATTCCATTTATTTTAACTTGTCTATAGTCGCAAATGAAATCATCAATTGTGAGATTGAATATTACATTTCTCTTAGCCGGGCCAATAAGCATGAGCTTTATGAATATCTCGAGTAGCACATTTTTTATATATCGATCTTTTTCTCTCCCCTTAGGCATGCTTTTATAATCATTTTTTTCTTTGCATTTCTCAAAGTAGGTAAGAATATCAATTATTATGTCATTGCTAAACCATTCTCTCTCCTCTGACTCATTTATTTTGTATTTTTCGGAGATAAAGTCTTTCCAGCCCTTATAATCATATATAGAGCTAAAAATATCCTCTGCATATTTCTTTTTTACTAATTGTTTATACAAAGCTTTTATTGCTTCTATGTGGTTTACCATGCTTTTTATTGTATTTATTTTTCCTCTATCATTATAAAAACCAATGCTATCCACAACATCATCTTTATTTATAACTATTGGTGTATTGCTTTTGCCTATCATCTCTACATACTTAATGAACTTCTCAATATGATTATCATATTTTAATAAATCTTCTTTTGATTCATTGTACCAACTTCTTATCGTGCTCATGATACGCTCCTTTTAAATAATACACCATATGTTATTAATATATAATTAAACCATTTTTTAATATATAAACAAATAAAATATAACAAAAACAACCACCCAATAGATGATTGCTTTTATTTTTTAGTCTTTAAAGTCTAAGGAAGCCCCTGATTAAATGAGGTGTGTTGAATTAGAGAGATGATATTGTGCCCTACAAGGAGCAAAATTGAAGGAATAGCAGCGCTATTTCGAAATTTTAGCGACACAGCAGGACGCGATATCAGCCGCTAAGGCAATACGCCGAATTAATCAGGGCTTCCCTCTATTCCGCTTCGCCGATGGCGAACACGAGCTCACAGCTTGCCGCTAGCTTGCCGTTCACGTAAGCTTTACCGCTGCCGATACCGATACTTTCCTTCACGGTTTCAATGGCTGCTTCAAGAACGAGAGAATCGCCGGGATACACCTGTTCGCGAAAGCGCGCGCTCTTGATGCGCCCTAAAAATGCGAGCTTTCCCTTCATCTCTTCCATGGTCAGCAGCGCGATGCCGCCCATTTGTGCAATCGCCTCGACAATCAGCACGCCGGGCATCACCTTTTTATCCGCAAAGTGCCCCATGAAAAACCATTCGTTGCCGCTCACAGCCTTAACACCGCTCGCCTTTACGCCCGGCTCCAGTTCATTGACCCTGTCCACCATCAAAAACGGCTCTCTGTGAGGCAGTATTTGTTTGATCTGTTCGATATTCAGCATAACGTCTCCTATCCTTATCTTTTTGCGAGTACCACGCAGCTGTTATGGCCGCCGAAGCCAAACGAATTGGAAATGGCATAGCTAGTATCCATCTTGCGCGCTTTGCCTTTCACATAGTCAAGGTTACACCCCTCGCCTTCGGTTTCCAGGCCAATCGTTGGCGGCGCAATGCCTTGAGTCAGTGCCATCGCGGTAATCACCGCTTCAAACGCGCCTGCCGCACCCAGCATATGCCCCGTCATCGATTTGGTGGAGCTGACCAGCAGCTGCTTGGCATGGTCGCCGAAGCAAAGCTCAATGGCCGCGCTCTCGCCCACATCGTTAAGCGGCGTGCTTGTGCCGTGCGCGTTCACGTAACCGACCTGCGTCTTGCCGATGCCCGCATCCTCAATCGCCAGTTCCATGGCTTTCGCGGCATATTTGCCCTCGGGCTGCGGCGCTGTAATATGATACGCGTCGCAAGTCTGCGCGTATCCGGCCACCTCGCCGAGTATTTTCGCGCCGCGCTTTTTGGCATGCTGCTCACTCTCGATCAGCATAAACGCCGCGCCCTCGCCCATCACGAAGCCTGATCTGTCCTTATCGAACGGTATGCTTGCACGTTTGGGATCGTCACTTTCCGTAATCGCCTGCATCTGATGGAAACCCTGCACGGCGAGTTCGTTCATCACAGATTCCGCACCGCCCACGAGTACTGCGTCCATGCGCCCTTCGCGCACTGCGTAAAGCGCCTGTCCGATCGCGTCTGTACCCGTTGAGCAGGCCGTGACCACAGAGAGGCAAATGCCGTGCAGACCCAGTTTTATGCTGATCTGCCCTGCCGTGGTGTTGATGATGCACTTGGGAATAAACAATGACGACACGCTGCGCGGGCCGTTTTCTTTGAGCTCATCATACTGTTCACAGATCGTGTCCAGACCGCCCATGCCGCTGCCCAGAATCACGCCGACACGTTCGTCATCAAAGCCGCTGCCTTCCATGCCGCTCTGTTCCCATGCCTGTAAGGCCGCTGTCATTGCCAAAACCGTAAAGCGGTCCATACGTCTGCTCTCACGCTTGCTGATATACTGCGAAGGGTCAAAACCCTTCACCTGCCCCGCGACATGAATGCCTGTTAGCTCCGCGTCAAAGCTTTCCGCCATGCTGATACCGCAAACCCCGTCAATTGCGGCTTGAAAAGATGATGCCGCATCCAAACCGATGGGCGACACAGCGCCCATGCCGGTAATATATACTTTATTTCTCATATGACCTCCATCATGCTTTAAGCAAAACTTAAATCACCATGCCACCGTCTACCACCAGCACCTGTCCGGTGATATACGCGGCGCGGTTGCTGCAAAGGAAACCAACTAAATTGGCCACATCCGCAGGCGCGCCGAAACGTTTTAATGCGGTGGACTTTTTCATTTTTTCCTTCAGATCATCGCTCAGCTCATGTGTCATCGCCGTGTCGATAAAGCCGGGGGCTACCGCGTTCACACAGATACCGCGCGCTCCCACTTCCTTAGCGCAGGATTTTGTCAGCCCGATCATCGCCGCTTTAGACGCGGCATAGTTCGCCTGCCCTGCGTTGCCCATGATGCCCACCACCGACGTGATGTTCACGATGCGTCCCTGCCGTTTTTTAACCATATAGGCTGCCGCCTCGCGCGTGCAGTAAAAGCAGCTGTCGATGTTGGCGTGCATCACGCGCGCATACTGTTCATCGCTCATGCGCATCAGCATCCCGTCGTCCGTGATGCCTGCGTTATTCACAAGCGCATAAATGCCGCCCAGTGCATCTATGCACTGCGCGACAAGCTGTCTGCATCCTTCGCTGCTGCTTAAATCCGCTTGTATCGTGACGGCCTTTTGGCCCATATCTCTTATCTGCTGTGCGACGTCCTCCGCCCTTTTTGCATTGCCGTTGTAATGAACCGCGATGTCATACCCTTGGGCCGCAAGCTCCAGTGCAATCGCCTGACCGATACCGCCGGACGCCCCTGTTACCAATGCCGCCTGACTCATGATTGCACCTCACATTTTTTCAAAAATTTCTCCAGTGTGGCCGCATCGCGTACCGAATGCACCTGTGTGCCCTTGTCCACGCGCCGTTTGAGCATCTTTGAAAGCACGTTAGACGGCCCGATCTCCACGAACCGCTGCACGCCGCTTGCAATCATATGCTCGGTGCAGGCGTGCCACTTTACGCGGCTGCGCATCTGCTCAGCCAGCAGCGCCTTAATATCGCTGCCGCTTTGATACGGCGCACCCAGCGCATTGGCATACACACTACCCTGCATATCACCGAAGGCTTCAGCTTCCAGCACCTTGGCAAACGCTTCGGAAGCGCCCTGAAGCAGCGGCGCGTGCGACGGCCCTGCCACAGCAAGCAGCGTCACCATCTTGGCACCCATCTGCTCAAATTTTTCCTTGAGCATTTGAAGCGGCGCCATTTTGCCCGCTATCACGATCTGCTTGTCGGAAAGGTGGTTCGCGACATAAGCGTCCTCAACGCCTGTAATCGCTTCCTCCACTTCCTCCACGGCAAACCCGATCACCGAAAGCATACCGCCTTCGCCGGGCGAAAAAGCGTTGTCCATAATACGCCCTCTTTGGCGCACCAGCGCTGCCCCTTGAGCCGCGCCGATAACACCCGCGGCGCAGAGCGCACTGTATTCGCCGAGCGACAGCCCGGCATAGCATTGGGCATTCACGCCCGCTTCTTTCACGAGCTGAAGCAATGACACCGAATGCGCGAAAATGGCAGGCTGCACTGTTTCGCCGCCGTCCATATCGGCACCTTCAAAGCACGCGGCTTTCAAATCCAGCTGTGCGCCTTCCATACATGCGTCAAACGTCTGTTTGTAAACATTAAAATTATTATATAAGTCCGCTCCCATGCCAACCGTCTGAGCACCTTGGCCGGGAAATAAAAACACCGTCTTCATAGCGTCACCTTGAGCCGGCTGCATACGTTTTGACACACGCTTTTCAGACGCTCATCGTCGAAAAGCTCATGGATAATTTCCTGCGCTGTCTGAACCTTGCCGAGCATGCACGCGCACTGGCCGGCCATGAAAGAACCGCCGTCCTTGTCGCCATACAGCACCGCTTTTTGCAGTGAGCCTTCGCCCATCTTTTCGAGCCGCTCCACTGCGTTCTCCTCATACTCCACACGTGCGAGTTCTCTTACCAGCGGGCTTCTCAGTACGCGCACCGGATGGCCTGTCACGCGGCCCGTCACCTTGCTGTCAATATCCTTGGCCTTCATGACACGGCGTTTGTACTCATCGTGCGCCGTACATTCCTCCGCGAGTATAAAGCGCGTCCCCACCTGCACGCCAGAGGCACCCAGGCAAAACGCCGCCGCCACGGTATCGGCATCGAAGATACCGCCCGCCGCCACCACAGGGATATTCACTGTGCGCACAATGTTGGGCGTTAACACCATTGTGGTGAGCTCACCGATATGGCCGCCCGCCTCACTGCCCTCCGCAATGAGAAAATCCGCGCCCATGCGTTCCATCATGATCGCCAGTGCCCGGCTCGCCACCACAGGCGCGACAATACACCCGGCTTCCTTCCACGATTTCACGTACGCCGCCGGGTTTCCCGCACCCGTGATCACCACAGGCACATGCTCTTCCGCCACAATCTTTGCAACTTCTTGCACATACGGGCTCAGCAGCATCACGTTAAGACCGAAAGGCTTATCTGTCTTCTCCCTGACAATGCGGATCTGCTCTCTCACCCATTCGGCCGGCGCATTGCCTGCGGCAATCACGCCAAGACCACCCGCCATAGACACGGCGGCGGCAAGGTTCGCATTGGAGATCCAAGCCATTCCGCCCTGTATGACAGGATAGTCGATCTTTAGCAGATCGCTGATGTTACGCATTTTTCTTCCCTTCCAAGTAGCTTACGAGAGCGCCGACCGTTTTTAAGTCTTTGACCTCTTCGTTGGGAATCTTGATGCCTGTCTCTTTTTCGAGATCGATAAGCATTTCGACCATATCGAGTGAGTCCATCTCAAAATCGTCCACAAAGTTGGATTCAGGTGTGATTTCCTCTCTCGATAAATCAAGCTGCTCCATCAGGTTTTTGATAATGAGTTCTTCCATTTTTTTAATCCTCCGTGTTTTTTATAAAGTCCAATCTATCACCACTCCGCCGCAGGATAATCCCGCGCCAAAGCCCACAAGAGCGACCCTGTCACCCTTTTTGAGCCAGCCTTTTTCATAGGCGTCAAACATGGCAATGGGAATCGTGGCGGATGACGTATTGGCATATTCGCCGATATTCACAAAACACTGCTCCGATGTCATATCCATTTTTCGCAGTACGTAATCAATGATTTTTTCGTTTGCCTGATGCGGTATAACCTTCGTATATGGCTTGTCTTCACACTTTTGCTGAAGCTCTCTCAAAACATCTTCAACAACACCAACCGCGTAGGTGAAAACCTCTGAGCCTTTCATGTGCAGGTATTCTTTTTCTATGGAAGCGACTTCACTAAACGGCGTACTGCGCTTTTCTCTTAAGCCGTATAGCACATCGTCACTGTCGGCCGTTCCGGCCAGTATGGGATAGAGCAGACATGGTTCACTGCTCCGTCTAAGTACAACAGCACCCGCGCCGTCGCCGAAAAGCACACAGGTGCTTCTGTCCGTCCAGTCAGTGTATTTTGACAAGGTTTCGCTTGCCACCACCACCGCGTTATCAATACCCAGCGTATCCATCAGGCTGGCAGCCGTCGTCAGCCCAAAAATAAATCCCGAGCAGCCCGCGCTTAAGTCCATGGCCACCGCGTCAATGCCCAGCACCTTTTTCACATAATCAGCCATAGACGGCGTCACATATTCGCTGGTAATGGTGCTGCCGATAATCAAACCGATATCTTTTTTATCAATGCCCGCGTGGACAATGGCCTTTTGTACCGCTTCCACCGCCATCCCGACGGCGGTCTCTTCTCCCGCAATGTGACGTGTATGGATGCCTGTCCGCTTCGTGATCCACTCATCGCTCGTATCCACGAGCTTTTCCATATCAGCATTCGTGACGATCCGCTCTGGTACAACCTTCGCCACACCCGCAAACTCAACTGGTGCAATCAATTTAAAGTCCTCTCATCCCTAAGAATTTTTCACGCCGCTTCTCAACAATCCTGTCCGCCGGCACGCGCATGAGCCTGTTTAAGCTCTGCGATATCTCGCGCCGGATATCGGTCACGCTTTTGTCCATGTGGAAGCGGTCGAACCCTTTGGGCTCCTGTATCACGCAGTCCACGATATTGAACCGCCTTAAATCTTCTGCGGTCAGCTTTAGGTTTTCCGCAGCTTCCTCTGCCATCGAGCTATCTTTATACAATATTGACGCACAGCCCTCGGGCGATATCACGGAAAAATAGCTGTTCTCCATCATGATGAGCCGGTCTGCCAGAGACAGTGCCAACGCGCCGCCGCTGCCGCCCTCGCCGATAATAATGGAAATGACCGGCGTTTTTACGGTCGCCATCGCCTTCAAATGCTCCGCGATCACAAGGCCCTGACCGCGGGCCTCGGCCTCTACTCCCGGAAAAGCGCCCGGCGTATCCACAAAACAGATCACAGGCCGCCCAAACTTTTCAGCCTGCGCCAGCGCCCGCATCGACTTGCGGTACCCTTCGGGATGCGGCATGCCGAAATTGCAGCGCATGCGCTCCTCAAGCGTGTGCCCTTTTTGCTGCCCGATCACCGTGACAGGCCAGCCTTCAAACCACGATATTGCCGTAATGATGGATTCGTCGTCGCCGAAGCAGCGGTCGCCCTTCACTTCAAAGACGCCGCTGAACAGCTTTTCAATATAATCTCTTGCCTGAGGCCGATTTTCTTTGCGGGCACTTAATACCTTTTGCCACGACTTCTCAACAGTGTTTTGATCAGCTTCGTTTAAAGACATCGTCAACCTTTTCCTTTATAAGCGTTTTCACGTTCTGTGTCTCCGGACGCACATGCAGCGCCAGCACATCGGCCAGCGTGTCACGTAAACCCCTTCTATCCACAATGCGGTCAATCAGCCCGTGCTCATAAAGATATTCCGCCGTCTGGAACCCTTCCGGCAGCTCATCCTTCACCGTCTGCTGAATCACGCGCGGCCCCGCAAAGCCGATAAGCGCGCCGGGCTCCGCAATCGTGATGTCGCCCTGCATGGCAAAGCTCGCCGTCACGCCGCCCGTTGTGGGATGCGTGAGCACGTTCACATGCAGCAGCTGCTGTTCGCCGTGCTGTGCTAGCGCAATGGTCGTACGGGACATCTGCAGCAGCGAGAGTATGCCCTCCTGCATCCGTGCGCCGCCTGACGCACAGAAGATGATCAGCGGCAGCCGGTTCAGCGTGGCAAACTCAGTGATGATGACAATCTTCTCGCCGACCACCGTGCCCATGCTGCCCATCATAAAATATGAGTCCATCACAGCCAGCGCGGTGCGCACGCCTTTGATCGTCGCTTTGCCGATCACGACGCCCTCCTGCAGCTTAGATTTGGTTTTTTCATTGGCAATTTTGGTTTTATACCCGGGAAATGAAAGGGGATCCTTGCTTTCCGCCTCACGCTCGATCTCAATAAAGCTGCCCGAATCCACGATCATTTCGATGCGCTTGTAGGCAGGCTGGCGGAACAGCGCCCCGCAGTACGGGCAGATGGAATCGTTCGCGTGAACGATATCAGCGATGATGTCCTTGCCGCATTTACTGCAATGCAGCTTCTGCACATCGGTGTTTTCTTTACGCTTAACGGATATTCCTGTATCTATCTTCTCTGTAAACAGCTTCATGGCTTCTCCCATCGGTTTAAGAAAACCTTCTCAATCCATTTGGTGTGCACGCGTCCCGCCGCAAAATCGTTGTCGGCGAGCATCGCTTTGGCAAATTCAGTGTTGTGCGACACGCCGTCGATATAAAGCTCATCAAGCGCCGCCATGCTGAGCGCAATCGCTTCCTGGCGGTCGTCGCCTGTGCAGATAAGCTTCATGATCATCGAGTCGTAAAACGGCGATATCTCGTCCCCCGCAGCGTATCCCGTGTCGATGCGGACACCGTTACCGCCCGGCAGATTCATCGCCTTGATGATGCCCGGTGAAGGGCGGAAATTCTCTTTCACGTTTTCCGCATTAATACGGCATTCAATGGAATGCCCGCGTGCGGCAATCTCTTCCTGAGGTATCGTCAGGTGATGCCCCATCGCCACCTGTATCTGCGCCTTGATGAGGTCCATACCGTATATGCTTTCCGTGACGGGATGCTCCACCTGTATGCGCGTGTTCATCTCCATAAAGTAAAACTTGTTGTCCTGAGCGAGCAAAAACTCAACCGTACCCGCGTTTTTATAGTTCACGCACTGCGCGATTTTAACTGCTGTATTTTGTATATCTTGCAGCACCGCTTCATCCACATTTACCGCGGGCGCTTCCTCTAGCAGCTTCTGATTCTTTCTTTGCAGGCTGCATTCGCGCGTGCCGAAGTGGCGCGTGTTGCCGTGCTCGTCTGCAAGCACCTGAACCTCAATATGCCGGGCATCCGCCAGATAAGCTTCCATATATACGCTCTTATCTCCGAACGCCAGCTCCGCCTCGCGGCAGACCATCGGAAACTCCTGCTCAAGCTCTGCTGCATTGCGCACAATGCGTATGCCTTTGCCGCCGCCGCCCTTGGCCGCCTTAATCATGAGCGGGAAGCCCACGGTTTTGGCCACGTTCAGCGCCGTTTTGAGGCTGTCCACCGCTCCGGTTGAGCCCGGCACCACGGGAAAGCCGTTTTCAATCATGATCTCGCGTGCGCTCTGCTTGTCTCCGAGCATCCGCATTGCGTCCGCATCCGGCCCCACAAACTTGATGCCCTCTTCCTCGCACGCCAGCCGGAACGCCGCGCTTTCCGACAGAAAGCCCACGCCCGGATGAATCAGGTCGGCACGGTAAGCCCTTGCCGCCGCAATGATACTCTCAATATTCAGATAGCTCTTTTCGGCCTGCCGCGGCCCAATACACACAGCTTCGTCAGCAAGCCGTGTGTGCATGCATGTCTGATCGTTCTCCGAATAAACGGCCACTGTTTTAAGACCCAGCTTCTTGCATGTGCGTATAATGCGCACAGCAATCTCACCGCGCGATGCAATCAGTACGGTTCTCATATCAGCTTTCCCTTGCGTAGGCAAACAGTGTATCGCCTGCGCTAATCGCATGGCTGTCTTTCACAAAAACGCGCTCGATCACACCGGATTTTGGCGCGCAGATCTCGTTCATCATTTTCATGGCTTCAATAATGCACACCGGATCGCCCTTGCGCACATGCTGGCCCTCTTTCACAAAGGGCTCTGCGCCCGGTTCTTTGGCCACATAGAATACGCCGGATATGGGAGCCAGCAGCAGATCATCGTTATGAGGCTCCTGTGTTTGTTCTTCAGTTGTTATTTGTGGTTCCTCTGCCGCCTGTAGTGTGACAGGCACCGGCGCCGCGGTCACAGCCGTCTGTCTTTCCAGACACACTTTGACGTCCCCTGTCTGGATTTCGATCTTACTGAAAGACGATTTTTCCGCCTTTTCCATCAAGCTGAAAATCTTTTCTATATCCATGTTCGCTCCTCCATCTTTGGCCTTGCAGACATACATTATCATTTGTATTATCACTAAGGTTAGCACTGCTAACCATCTCACTTCCGCAAATATTATCATGAGGCCGTGCATAAGTCAATTCGATGATTATGAACAATTTTTACAATATGTTTCATATTTGCAGTCTTGACTTTTTTGATTGTTCCGCAAAACCTGCGAAATACACGTCTTTTTTTACGAAAGAATTGCGTTTTTCATTTTTGTTTGACGTTCGTGTCTGTTTTCGTTAAATAAACGGAAAGAAATATTATGAAGTGAACAAAGACGGCTTAAAAAACGTCATATATATTGGAGGGGTTACGACACAAATAGTCACGCTCTTTATCAACATGACTAACAGCTAATAAAGCTGATAAATAGGTAATAACTCAAAAAGTATTTTATCTGTCGTATAATTTAAAGAAAAAAGATTTAAAAATGCTGTTTTTGTCTATACTTTTAGGTTGATATATGTTATAAGTTATGTAAGCTATTTTGTTACGTAATTATTGCATTATTGTTACGATATTTAAAATACGTCCGTTTGCGCGGCAGTTAAAGAACTGGAGATACTTTATGAGGAAGAAAGCTATTGGAATACTTGTGAGCATTGTGATGATGTTGGCGTTTATGCTGGGTTCAACCTCCGTCGCACTCGCGGAAGATCCTGATTATTCCATTATTCGCGTCAAGCTTTCCATCGGTACACCGACAAGTTTCTCATTCTATGCGGACGGAAACTACAGCATTGACGGTACAGCAATAGACCGCCAGCTTTATACCGCAAAGATTGAAGAAGGCGTCATTAATCTTTATATCGGCGCTACAAAAATTGCCAGCAGTACAGACGGCACGCTAAAGTTAACGCAGCATACGGGAACAGCCGAACGCAATAACTTCATATGGCTCAATAACGCAGAGCATGGCTACTGTGGGTATCTTGGCAATATGACGTTTTCTATTAGTGACGGTGCATTACAGCTTGTAAATAGCCTTTATCTTGAAGAGTATCTATACGGTGTTGTTCCTCATGAGATGAGCAATTCTTTCCCGCTTGAAGCGCTCAAGTCCCAAGCGATCGCCGCTCGCACATATGCGGCAAACCGTATTTCTGGCGGAACATCCTCTTCATACGATCTTGGAGATACATCCAAGTATCAAGTCTATGAGGGCTTCAACGCCTCAGACACAAATGCGATTCAAGCTGTTAATGAAACTGCGGGCAAAGTACTAAAATATAACGATAGCTTTGTGCAATGCTATTACTCCGCTTCCAACGGCGGATGGACGGAAATTACACAGCACAGATGGACAGCGACAGAACCGTTAAAGGCTTACGACGTCATCAAACCAGACCCATACGATGTCGCTAATCCCTACAGCAAACAAGAAGTATTGATACTCCCCAAAACAGTCACAGCCGAAAATCCCCTGCAATATAAACAGCAGGTAGACGGCAGTTTGAAGACCACAGGCAACAGTGCAGCAGGCATTGCAAATGCGTCTCAATATCTGCGGCTTAGCGCGCTTCCCAAAGTGAAAGAAAAAGGCTATATCGCGAGCGTATCGGATGATTTGGAGATTGTCGGCTTCTCAAATATTGTGGCACATACGTATGACACCGGCAGCGGTCAACATCACGGCGGAGAGGGCAGCTACGACGGTAACGACTATACAGGCAAAAATGACTGCAAGGATATGCTTAAAGCGGATGTGACAATGACGGTGCTGGCCAACCGCTATGCCACACCCGAAGACGGCGGCGGATATTTGCTGGGAGACGTCGATATGAACGGATCGATCAGTATATCAGATTATACTTTGGTGCGTCTCCATATCCTTGGCGTAAAAACTCTTTCCGGAGATGCCCTTAAGATCGCAGATGTAGACCGAAACGATGCCGTCAGCATTTCCGACTATACGTATATCCGCCTCCACATCCTTGCCCTTAAATCGATTACAGCGCGGACTAACGATGGCGTGGTCAAAGAGCCTGTTGAGGTGACATTTACAATCGATTTCCCGACCATGGACGTGAATGGTGCTTATAAATCGTTCTTTGATAGCAGCCTTGGTATGTTCGTTGTGGAAAGTGATGATACCAACTGGTACATATACCAGCGACGTTACGGACACGGCATCGGCATGAGCCAGCGCGGCGCCCAGCAGCGCGCCAAAGACGCCGACCCGAACGTGAATACTTACACGAAAATACTCGAGTTCTACTATGAGGGCACAACCCTCTCCGATCTGCCCATGGATCCCTATGTTTTAACTGATTTTCCCGGCGCAGACAGTGTGACCAACGCAAAGATTGTGAATTGTACAAGAGTTAATGTAAGAAGTGTTCCCAATTCAGATTCTTCTGATACAAAAATCGGCACTCTGCCTGCCGGGGCAAGAATTCAAGTCACTGACGCTGAAGCTGCACCGGGCTGGGATGCTGTTAACTATGGAGGACAAACAGCTTACATTTACGACACTTATATTCAGATAGATTAGTCAAGACAGCACAAGAAAAAACCGATATAAAGAATAACTTCTTTAGTTGAGCTTAACTCTTATTAATTAGTCTAACTAAGGAAGAATCTTTATATGTAGGCAAGATAATCGGCCAAAGGAGCCTTATGAGCAAACAAAGACACGGACATAAACCTATTCAGCTTGTACTGCTTATACTATTGATTCTAATTATGCTCGTCAGTTTCTCTGTCAGCTTTATCCCTATCGGTCACGCACAGGAGCCTGAACCGGAGATCACCACCACCTCAGAAGGCCGGCTTTGCGCTGAGGACGAGGTACTTGTCAAATTTAAAGACACCGAATCAGACACCGCTTTGGCGAATACGCTTGAGTCTTTAGCCAGCGAACCTCTGAATAATGCCAGCGACATTGTGATTGCGGACGTGCCCGAGGGTGAGACAGTGGAAAGCTTTGTGGAAACTTTGCAAGCACAATCAAACGTCGAATACGCCCAGCCAAACTATGTCTACAAGCTTGAGCGCACAGTCAATGATACATTTATCGCAGACCAATGGCACTTAAACAAAATTGGTGCATTTAACGCGTGGGACACAACCATGGGCAGCTCAGAAATCAAGGTCGCTGTTCTTGACACGGGCATTGACCTTGATCATCCCGATTTGGCAGGGCAGATTACGGCTCAGGCTGATGTGGTGCAGAATGACGGTAATGCCGAGGATGATAACGGACATGGCACACACGTGGCGGGTATTATCGGCGCGGTCGCAGATAACATGACTGGCGTGGCGGGTATCGCTCCCGGCGTAAAACTCATCGCTGTCGATGTGTTCGGGTACTATGTCAACCCGGAAACAAGTCTTGTTGAATTCGGCGCATTCACAAGCGACGTGATAGAGGGTATCGAATATGCTGTCACACATGGCGCCGATGTGGTCAATATGAGCCTTGGAGGCTCCGAATATGACAGCGCCTTTGAAGAAGCAGTTGATGCTGCAGTGAATGCGGGTGTGGTTATTGTGGCGGCTGCCGGTAATGAAAACGAGAACGGCGCACACTATCCCAGTGATTTTAACTCATGCATATCGGTGGTGGCAACAGACCAGAATGATTTAAAGGCAGACTTTTCCAACTATGGTATTGAAAAAGATATTGCCGCACCGGGTGTCAGCATCTTGTCTGCTTTTCCTAACGATGTTGACCCTGAACATCCTGTAGATTATATTTATATGGGCGGCACATCCATGGCGTCTCCTGTGGTCGCCGGTGTTGTGGCTTTGATGCTCTCGCAAAAACCGGGATTGTCGGTGGACGATATTAAGGACAAGCTATATTCATCAGCTGACATCGTGACTGATCCGGCAATCAGCGGGATGGGGCGCGTAAACACACAGAATGCTCTGGCTGCAGTTGCCGCTTATTCACCTGTCGCTGTCACCGGGGTCACGTTAAACAAGGCATCGCACATTTTAAGCGTTGGTGAGACATACTCACTAACTGAAACAGTAGCTCCTTCGGATGCCTCGAACAACGCCGTGATATACTCAAGCAGCAATCCCTTTGTCGCTTCGGTCGACTATTCGACCGGTCTGGTCACCGCAAACGCGGCAGGCAATGCGGATATAACCGTTACCACGGATGATGGCGGATTTACCGCTGTTTGCAGTATTCTTGTTGATGCGCCATCTGTGTCAGTCACCGGAATCACGCTAGACAAGTCATCTTTTACACTTTTGCCCGGCGATTCGGTTTGTCTCCAACCGACGATAAGTCCGGCAAACGCGACAAATCAATCACTGACGCTCGTCAGTGATGCACCAGCCGTCGCAACGGTGAAGCAAGATAGTACAGGAATTGTCGTAACTGCCGTCGGAGAAGGAACTGCCACGGTCTCAGTGATCACCAATGACGGAGGGTATACCGCCGCATGTGTTATCACTGTCAAGTCCCGCACGATTAAGTCGTCCGTGTATGAGGTGGATACGGCAGGTCATTATCTGCGGAATGTGGCACCGGGTACGACAGCGACACAGTTAAAAGCGAATCTGCTTAATGATCCAGAAGATATCACTATTCTGGACACCAAAGGCAATGCGTATACAGGTGCAAATGTCGGCACCGCAATGGCTGTCCAGCTGGATGTCTATCGTAACGGTATTGAAAACGGCATCAATGACTCGCTGAATATCGTCATACGAGGTGACACAGGCGGAGATGGCAGCATCAGTATATCAGATTATACATATATCCGTCTCCACATACTCGGATTATCAAAGCTGTCGAGTGCGGGCGCGGCAGCGGCGGATGCGGATCAAAACGGCAGCATCAGCATATCCGATTATACATTGATTAGACTTCATATTTTAGGTCTTAAACCTATTTACTAACATAAAAAAAGGAGAAAGAAATGAAAAAAAGATTTATAGCGTTCCTATTGGTCATGATTCTGGCCGTATCAACAATAGGTATCATGACCGCTTTTGCAGGTATCAGCGGAAGTAGTGAAGTAATCGCAGGTAAAACTTATAGCTTTAAAGTTTCAAAATCAGCATCTGCATCATCTATAAGCGGAAAAATATCATGGAGCGGGTTCGCGTCCGGCAGTGATACCATGTGGGCAGACTCGTCAAGTGGAATGAGCGAAAACATCACCGCTTCCAAGACCATCAGCATTTCTGTACCTGCAGGTACACCGGCCGGTTCTACTTGCACAATAAAGGTGTCAGGACAGATATCTACATTTGACGGCACAAATGTGGGTGAATCCAGTTATTCAGATAGTAAAACGATCACCGTTGTCGACAAACCCGCATCCACACCAAAGCCAACCAAAAAACCATCATCCAACAAGACAAACAGCAAGCCCACCCCCACGCCCGAACCCACAGCGTGGCAATTGGCCTCAGAGAAGGTGGATGCCATGGAGCAGGGCGGCACGCTGACTGTAGACTTAACGGGTGAAGATGATGATCATGAAATCCCTGTCGAGATATACAATGTGCTTCGCGAAAAGAAGGGCATGCTGACGCTGAACTTCGGCACATATTCGTGCACATTGAACGGCGCGGCGCTCAGCGAGCTTGGCGAGGATGAAGATGAGCTGAATCTTGGCCTCTCATTCGAAAAAGATGAAGACTATTCCAAAGCTGTCGGCGGCGGCGATGTCTATCAACTTCATTTTGATCACAAAGGCGAATTCCCCGGCAAAATTTCGTTTACGTTTAAAGCGGATAAAAACAACCCGGGAGACACCGTTTACCTTTACTACTATTACGGCACATCCAATGTGATTGAAGGAATTCAGTCCGCTGTCGTGGGTGAAGACGGCAATGTGACATTTGACATCTATCATTGCTCAAGCTATTTCGTCTCCCCCACTCTCATAGAAGGCGCGGCCGGTATTGTGGCGCAGCCCGAACCTGAGCCCACACCCACTCCCGAACCCACAGTGGAGCCGACACCTCAGCCGACACCTGAGCCCACAGAGGAACCTGTCGAGCTTGCAATGACTCAGCCTGCCGGTTTCCCGCTTGTTGTGCTGATCGCGGTCGGCGTTGGCATGGCGCTTATCGGTGTGCTTGTCACCATGATCGTCTGTCATGTTGGACCGTTTAAGAAAAAAGAAACCGATAGCTCCGAATACTAAACGGCAACTCTCTCAAGGCTCCGGTTAAATCCGGAGCCTTTATTTTATTAAAAAGCGAGTAATCGTACTTTCGCTATTTTTCTGCATTTGCATGTCGAATTATCTGTTAATATGTTGACATTTATTCTTTTTTCGTACAAAATGTAAATACATACCTTGCCCAGACATCCGGCGCTTCTTCTCGTCTAAAACGCAATTTTAATCGCGCCCTTGCACTTAAACAAAAAAGTGGTTAAAGGAGTTCACAAATGAAGAAGCTCGCGGTTACGCTATTTTCTGCTATCATCTTAATATCGTCATTGAGCATATCAGTGGCTCTGGCAGGCAGTGTGAATGTGTCGATCTCAGGACCTCAGAATGTACAGCCGGGCAAAACATATGATTATTCGTATCAGATCACAATGACGGATGCGTACTCATTTAATACGAGTATTTCGTGTAATGCCGCCAGCATTTCCGGAGACCTCAATCCATCTGTTATTGATGAAGGGACGCTCCTCAACACAAATAAATCTTTATCGGGAAAAATCAGCGTGACAATCAACGAAGCAGCTAAGCCCGGAGAGAAGTTTACGATATCCGTCGATGGACGGTATAATCGCATTGAACAAGATGAAGACGGAATTCAATTCACTGCCGGAGACATCAGTTATTCGTATAAGCTTACAGTGGCCGTTCCCGAGCAGCCAACGCCCGCTCCGACGCCGGAGCCAACCCCAGTACCGACTGCCGCCCCTGCGCCGACTGAAGCACCAACCCCGGCAGTTACACCCGAACCCACGCCGAAACCGGCAAAAACCGCAAGACCGATTAATTCAGCGGCGCCTGCTGCCACAATATCATCAACTCCGTCACCCGCGCCATCAGCATCAGATTCTGTCACCGACTCACCGTTGCCCTCACCCACACAAACGCCCGTGCTGGACGCTTACAACTCAGAGCTGGATAAGCTGGGCCAAGGCGGCAGCATCACTATGACAATGACGGCGGCAGATTCTGTTCCTGCATCAACGCTCAAAGCACTTAAAGCCAAGCAAGCCACGCTTAATATAGACTATGGCGGCTATTCGTGTACAATAGACGGCACCAAGCTGGGTCAAATATCAGAGTCAGGCGGCTATCAGTTTGGCATGACGCTGGAAAAAGACGCGGCGGTTTCGGATGCGGCAGATGGGCTCGACATCTATCAGCTGCATTTTGCACAAACAGGCGAGATGCCGGGTCGTTTCACTTACCGTTTTGCGGCTTCGGAAAACAATCCCGGCGACACGCTATATCTTTACTGTTATTACGCATTGTCAGGGGTATCGGAATACAAGCAAAGCGCTGTGGTGGACCAAGACGGCTATGCTTCGTTCGACATCTATGAAGGCCTCAGCTATTTTGTCACCGCTTCACCGATTGAAGAAATAAAGGAAGAACCGGGAATTGCCTTAGCGCCCGTCAATAACGCCGCGAATCCCGGTTCCGGTTCCGGTTCTGATTCTGGTGGTTGGTTTGTCATCGCCGTGATATTGGCTGTCATCGCCGCTGTCTTTGGCTTCATGCGGATACGGCATGTCGGCATTTTTAAAAACCGTTAAAAGCGTTCATTTAATTAACCTTTGGAAAGTATCTATCAAGATATCGGCATCAATCGGTTTGCCGATATGCGCATCCATTCCCGCCATTAAGGCCTGATCAATATCTTCCTTAAAGACGTTTGCCGTCATCGCGATGATTGGCACATCTTGAGCCCCTGGAACGCCGGATGCGCGTATCTGACGCGTGGCCTCAAGTCCGTCCATATTAGGCATTTGAATGTCCATAAGAATCGCATCGAAAGCGCCGTTCTGTGCCATATATATGTCCAGCGCCTGCTGACCGTCCAGCGCCTGATTCAAAATAGCGCCTGTTCTTTTCAGCAGTTCCTGAATAATATATTGATTGATTTGTATATCCTCGGCCACAAGAATCCTTCGGCCCTTAAGAAATTGGCTGTTCAATTGAGAAACCCGCTTCGCGGCTTTAGGCTGTCTACATATCTGAGTCAACGTGTTGAACAAGCGTGACGGAAAAATGGGTTTTGTCAGGAACATGGTCACGCCCGCGTCTTTGGCCTGATTTTCTATTTCTCCCCATTCAAACATAGAAAACATGATGACGAAAGTATCCGGCCCGCAAACCTTTCTGATCTCCCTCACCGTTTCTATGCCGTTCATCTCCGGCATGTGCCAATCGACAAATACAACATTATAGGCTGCTTCATCCGCTTTTTTACGGCTCACCATATTGATTGCTTCTTTGCCCGAGAGCACACATTTTGCCTTAACGCCAAACTGGGAGAACAGTGAGTTCATATATTGACACGTCTCCTCCTCATCATCAACCACAAGCACATTGAGATCTTCAAACGCCACATCCATAGCGGCAGGCTTCGTATCAGCCAGCTCCAGCGGCAGTACAAAATAAAACGTGCTTCCTTTTCCCCGCTCACTCGCGGCGCCAATCTTTCCGCCCATCAATTCGACAATCGACCGCGATATGGCCAGCCCCAGTCCGGTGCCTTCATATGTGCGTGTCGATGTGCTGTCCGCTTGTTCGAACGGACTAAAAAGCTTCTCGACGCTGTCTTGGTCAATGCCGATGCCGTTATCCGTCACAGAGAACTTTGCAATGATCCGATTGTTCTGCGCTTTAAGCACTTGCGCTCTCACGGCAATCTTGCCTGCCTCAGGCGTAAATTTCACGGCATTGAAAAGCAGATTCATCAGAACCTGTTTTACCCTTATTGAATCGCTAAGCACATATTGGGGCAAAGCCTCATCAATGAACAGATCAAGGCGTTGTTTTTTCTCATCAGCGTGCTGCATGACAATACCCACAGCCTCCTCAATAACCGCAATCAGATCCGTCTCACTGAGGCTGACAGAAAGCTTACCCGCCTCGATGCGGGAAATATCGAGAATATCATTTACAATGGAAAGCAGATGTTTGGAGGATATATTGACTTTACCAAGCAGGTCCTTGATCTGCTCTTTATCATCGGATTCCGCAGCCACATGAGTGAGACCGATAATGGCATTGAGCGGTGTGCGAATCTCGTGGCTCATATGGGAAAGAAAATCGCTCTTTGCACGGCTGGCTTCTTTGGCGTCCTGTTTGGCTTTAATCAATTCTTTCTCTTTTTCATGCTGTTCGGTCATATCCTCCGCCACGCCCAGCAGCGCATAGACATCACCGTCCTGATTAAAAAGCGGCACCTTGTTAACTTTAAAGAACCTCTCAACACCTTTTGTTGTGATCAGACTCTGATAATAGTTTAAGCTAATTGTCTTTTTTTCAACGACCATCCGGTCGTGCTTTGTGCTTTCTATGGCGACATCTTCCGCCATAATGCTCCGGTTTGTCTTACCAATCAGATCCTCAGGTGTGGTGTCGAGGCTTTCCGCCATGATATGATTACAGCCTAAGTAAACGCCCTCCAAGTCTTTCCAATATATCCCAACAGGTGCATTATGAATAAGCTCTTCAAGCATCTGATGCGAGCGGAATATTTCCCTTTCATTGTTCACACGCCGTGTGATATCTGCGATAAAAGCAGCCACGCCGTTTATCTTATCCTCATTATCATAAACCGGATAAACAGAGCCCTCATAATAGCGGTCACCGATCTGCGTTCGATAACTCCCCGGATTCCCGGTTTGCATGATTTTCTTCATAAAATCTTTATTTGCGGCATACTTTTCAGCTGGAACCAGCTCTTTTATATTTTTACCAACAACCTCAGACGCGACAGTACCACGCTGCTTTGCAAAGGCATTGTTTGATATGATAATATTCCCATCACAATCCATCAAGCAAATGCCGTCTCGCGTTGCATCTAAGATGACACGCATCTGCGAGTGGCCTGTCTTGATCAAAGCCTCCTTTTCTATGCGCTCATAACCGTTTTTTATCATGGCCGCAAATATTGTCATGACCGAGAGCGCATAGGGTTCCCACCGTTTGACTCTTTCAATCGAATAGAGCCCGATAAAACCGAGCGGCCGGCCTTTGGACATAATAGGAATCATGATTGCTGAGCGGACACCGTCTTCCCTTAATATGCCAGCGAGTGTTGAATTGTGCGCCTTTGTGTCTGCGATGTAATAATTTCTGCCGCGCACATGAGCGTCAATCATCTCCCGTACATGCTGAAACGCACTTTCTTGCCAATCACGTTGAAGCGGCGGTATTCCGGTTTTATTCTGCTGTGTCTTCAGATGAAATCGTTGTTCATTCCAAACATATTTGATATAACAGATACGGTCTTCCCCCGTGTATTCGCGTATACGCTTCAAAGCCATGTCAAGCTCACGGTCGATGTTTCCGACATCCGCATTCATAAAATCCTGAGCCAATGCAAAAATCAGCTTTTCAAACTGAAGCTGCCGTCTCATGCTCTCAAGCATTGAATCCTTCTGTTTCTGCGTGTCCCGCAAGTGCATCACCGTGTTTTCCAGTTCAGCGGTGCGCTCTTTGACCTGCATATTCAGGTTTTGCTGATGAGTCTTAAGCCGTCTTACAAGTTTATTGACAAGAATAAGCAGCAAAGCAGCGGTTATCAGTACATACGCCAATCCTTTGTACGTCTCAGCCTGCATGTAGGTCTGCTGATCCATATTAAACATGCCGAGAATATCATCCAGAAAAATGATCCACGCCATGCCAAAAATAACATAAACAAGGGTTATAATGAGGGTTTCACGAAAAATAACCGACCTTTTTTCTTTTTTATCTTCCATTGCGGCCCTCCTTATAATTGATGTGTCAAATCGCTGACTGCTTGATAAGCTTGCCTTAAGTCGTTCATTAGGCTTTCTGTTTTATCCACTTCGTTATTTTTAAGATGTAAGTGAATCTGAGCCGCAATTTTTCCAATCTCAATCAGCCCAAGGTTAGATGCCGTTCCCTTCAAACCGTGGGCTTCATATACGGCTCTTTGATAGTCTTCGCGGTCTATGGCGCCTTCCAGCCTTTGAAGCACATTGTCTTTAAAAAAAAGCCGGAGTAATTCGGCATAAAAAACCGTGTTATCCGACATGCGCTTCATGGCTCCTTCATAATCAATGCCCGGTGTGCTTTTAAGTATCTTGTCAAGTGACTGCATCTATCCGCTCCTCCACGATTTTTATTGCCGCACCTCATCTCCGTGCTTTAGCGATATGTCGATAAAAGTATCGTTTATATGCGTAAACACATCAATAAGCATTGGATCAAATAGTTTTCCCTTTTCTTCTAACAGTATTTGTGTCGCTTTTTCATGTGAGAAAGCCGGCTTATAGACGCGGGCACTAACTAAAGCGTCGTACACATCGGCCACGGCCACCACGCGTGCAGAAAGCGGAATCTGTTCGCCTTTAAGACCGTCCGGATATCCTTTTCCGTCCCAATGCTCATGATGGTGACGGCATATCTGCCGCGCATAGCGAACGAAAAGCTCATCATCATAATCGGCTAATGAGTCAATAAAACGACTCCCGATTTCCGAGTGTGTTTTCATGACTTCCATCTCCTCACTCGTCAGCGGCCCGGGTTTTGTGAGTATGCTGTCGGGTATGCTGACCTTGCCGATATCATGCAAAGATGAAGCGCGTGCGATAAGCTGTGCCACGTGTTCATTAAGCTCGGCCGTATACATACCGTTTCTGCACAGAAAATCAAGCTGAGCTTCGCAAAACAAACGGATCCGTTTCACATGCCGTCCAGACTCCAAGCTGCGGTATTCAATAATTGACGTCACCGCATCATAAATGGATTCGCGCATGCTCAAAATTTTCTGCGCCTGCTGTTCGGCCAGCTCCAGCAGATGATTCTGATACCTTTTCAGACGGGTATGGTTATCCACACGGCATTTGACGATATGCATATTAAAAGGCTTTGTGATATAGTCTATTGCGCCCTCTTGAAGGCCGCGGCTTTCGTCGCATTCGGAATCGAGCGCACTGATCATAATCACCGGAATGTTCTTTGTGGCAACATTCTGCTTCAGCCGCCTGAGAACCTCGTAGCCATCAAGCTTTGGCATCATAATATCCAGCAGAATCAACGAAAGTCGGCATGAATGCTTCTTCACAAAATCGAGTGCCTGCTGTCCATCACAAGCTTCATAAACATGATAAGAATCCTTGAGTATCTGCATGAGAATTCTTCTGTTGATATCAACGTCGTCGACAATAAGAATACTGTCCATGATCACTCCTTGCGGCTTATTACTGGCATCAGATGAGTGGTTTTTTCTTTAATTTAAATCTAAATAATTAGCATTCGACATATTTTTCAGCTGGCTGCTTTTTGATGATTTATGGTTATATTATCGTATATTTGCTTATTTTTGTTTATACATATAGATACCCTCATTTCCCAACTCTAAACATTATGCAGTCTGAAAATGCGAAAGAGCCCGGTACGATTATCTCCCGAACTCTTTCTCATGTGCATTTATGCTTGACTATTGCTATGCGTATTATCTAATAAAGAAGATTGTTCTCTGACTCTGCATCGAACAGGTGAATCATCGATTCGGGAATCTCGAAATGGATATAGTTCGCCTTGCCCGGCTCAAACGCCTGCGGTGTTAGGTCTGCAATCTGAACCCGAATCACCACGTCCTTTTCACCCACAACCACGTGCAGGTAGATCTCGCTGCCCATCATCTCCGACACGTCAACCTTGGCCTGAATGGCGTTCGGCGTATCCGCCGTGACCACGTTGATGTGCTCCGGACGAATACCGAGAATTGCCTTGCAGGGCTCTTGCTTCTTCTGCTGAAGTATCTTTTGCTTGTCGGAAGCGAGCATGATCTCGACTCCGGCGGCGCGCACGACGTAATTGCCGCCCGAGAGCGCCAGCTCCGCATCAAAAAAGTTCATCTGCGGTGTGCCGATGAAGCCCGCCACAAACTTGTTGGCCGGTCTGCTGAATACATCCTGCGATGTACCGATCTGCTGAATATAGCCGTCCTTCATGATCACGATACGGTCACCCAGCGTCATCGCCTCAATCTGGTCGTGCGTGACATAGATGAACGTCGTGTCGATGCGACCACGCAGCTTGATGATCTCCGCACGCATCTGGTTCCTCAATTTCGCGTCCAAGTTGGACAGCGGCTCATCCATCAAAAACACCTTGGGTTCACGGACAATCGCACGGCCGATCGCGACACGCTGGCGCTGACCGCCCGAAAGCGCTTTGGGCTTGCGTTTTAAAAGATCCGTGATGCCAAGAATCTCTGCGGCCTGCTTCACTTTCCTGTCGATCTCGTCCTTCTTTTCCTTGCGCAGCTTAAGCGCAAACGCCAGATTCTCATAGACCGTCATGTGCGGATACAGCGCATAGTTCTGGAAAACCATCGCGATATCGCGGTCTTTGGGAGGAACAGAATTGACAAGCTTGTCTTCGATGTAAAGCTCACCGTCCGTGATCTCTTCGAGACCCGCCACCATACGAAGTGTGGTGGATTTGCCGCAGCCCGATGGGCCGACGAGCACGATGAACTCTTTGTCTGCGATTTCTAAATTGAAATCGTGGACGGCCGTGACATTCTTGTCGTAGACCTTCTTGATGTTCTTGAGTGTAACATTTGCCATACTGACGGCTTTGCCGCGCACAGCCTCCGCTAACTGCGCAGCTCCCCATCGCCCGGCTTTGTGGCGATGGAATTACAGCAGGTCTCCACACTGCTGCACCGCAAGCCGATGCGGATTTGTTCTTGCCTCCTTTTTTCACGTCCCTCAGGCGGTGTAAGTGGAGCCGCCCGAAGCCGCATTAATGGGGGTTTCCCCCTAAACTATATTTCCATCATCAGCAATCTCCACTTTGCTGACGATAAATGTTGTACAAATCTTCATATTCCATTGATATGAACATATGCATTCTTTTAGAAAAGGCAATAAGTGTATGTATTTTCTAAATCATATATATGTTTATTATATTATAGGCGTTTCTCTGATAAAATACAATATCTTTTCACAAGCATTATTTGAACTATTTCATCAGTTAACATAAAAATAATGCTTAAAAGTTTTGTTATGACAGGCCATCACTTTTGCCGATGTTGTGTTGGATTCCAAAACCAGTATTCTCATGAAAAACTCCTAGATAAACTGCCTAAATGGTACGTAAAAAGCCTTGCATGGTTATTCTATCACACAAGGCTTATGTTTGAGAATGATTCAATTAGCACTGTAAACTTTATGACGACGCAAACAACGGTGTGGAAAGGTAGCGTTCACCTGTGTCCGGTAATATCACAACGATGGTCTTCCCTTCGTTTTCGGGACGCTTTGCAAGTTCTGTCGCGGCCCAGACAGCAGCGCCTGACGAAATGCCGACTAGCAGTCCTTCCGCTTTTGCAACCTGTTTGCCCGCTGTAAAAGCGTCTTCGTTTTTGACTTTGATAATGTCGTCATAAACGTGTGTATCCAGTACGTCGGGTATAAAACCTGCGCCGATACCCTGTATCTTATGCGGCCCCGGCGTTCCTTCTGATAACACAGCGGAATCATACGGCTCAACAGCCACAACCTTGATATCAGGGTTCTTTGATTTCAGGTACTCCCCTGTGCCTGTAATTGTACCGCCTGTGCCCACACCGGCCACGAATATATCCACCTGGCCGTCTGTATCCTCCCAGATTTCCGGACCCGTCGTGTCTTTATGCACAGCAGGGTTTGCTGGATTGACAAACTGCCCCGGTATGAACGCACCCGGCGTTTCTTCAGCAAGCTTTGCCGCTTTCTCTATGGCACCCTTCATACCCTTCGCACCCTCGGTCAGCACCAGCTCTGCGCCATAGGCTTTAAGTAGATTACGGCGCTCGATGCTCATCGTTTCCGGCATTGTGAGTATAATACGGTAACCGCGCGCAGCTGCCACCGACGCAAGCCCGATACCTGTATTGCCGCTTGTCGGCTCTATGATGACGGCGCCGGGTTTCAACACGCCCTTTTGTTCGGCATCATCAATCATCGCTTTGGCAATCCTGTCCTTCACGCTTCCTGCGGGATTAAAGTATTCCAGCTTTCCCACCACTTTCGCATTTAATCCATGCTCCTTCTCGTAGTTTGAAAGCTCCAGCAGCGGCGTTTTACCGATAAGCTCCGTTAAGCTCATATATATTTTTGTCATCATTTGTCCTCCTAAATTATATTTCATATATGATTTATATGTATTTATCTTACCCGTCGCATTCATTCATGTCAAGAACTTTATCAATATTAATTTGTTCCAGTATGATTGACATGCTTTATTTTCTCCAATACTATTGAATACATAAATAAATCCTGAATGGAGAAAGCCTTATGAAAATATCGGCAAAAGGCCGTTATGCGCTGTTTTCGTGTATATGCCTCGCGCAGGAATACAAATTCGGCGAGTATTTGACTGTTATCAGCATTTCTGAAAAGCTTGGAATTTCAAAAATATATTTAGAGCAGGTATTTTCACTGCTGAAGCGCGGCGGTCTTGTCACCGCTTTCAAAGGCGCACAAGGTGGCTATATGCTGTCCCGGCCTCCGCAGCAAATCAGTATTTTCGAGGTGCTTAGTGCAGTAGAAACCTCGATTTTTGAAGTCGCGGAAGAAACAGCAGGGCAGAATTCACCTGAAATGGAAGCGGCCGTAAAGGAACTCGTTTTCACCAAACTGGATTCAGCTGTCAAGTTGACTTTGGAGCAGATTAGTCTTTTTGATCTTGCCGCGGAAACGGAAAAGAAAAAGGCCGACGGTAACTTTATGTTTTTTATTTAAAAGAGACTATTTCTTTTCACCATCTTTCTATACGGTATTTGATAAATATGGAAAATTTTGATTGGAAGGCATATTTGCTGTCGATAATGGCAACAAGGAGAGTTTATTATGCTTTATGATCTTATGTTTCCTGATGAACAAAAGACCGCGCAGGTCAAAAATATGCCGCTTGTTATCCCTCTTGGCAACTTGGAGTATCACGGTCAGCACAGCGTATGCGGCACGGATATCATTATCACAGAGGGAGTCGCAAAACTACTTGAGCAGCAAAGCAACATCGTCTTAGCTCCTACTTTTTCATATGCACCGTCCAGCTATGCGGCTTCGGGCCCGAAAAAAGGCACGATTCACCTCGATATGGATGTGTTTGAACTATATATCAAAGGGTTGCTTAGGGCTTTTATCGAAGGCGGCTGGAACAATATATTCATACTCATTCATCATCAGTATGACATGGAAATGCTTTTCCCGCTTTCGCTGGCGTGCCTGAAGGCCGCCAAGCAGACGTTTTTTGATATGATGGAGGAACAGGATGGACGCGGCTGGCTTGCAAGCGCCGGGAATCTGGAGACGGTTATACAGAAAATGAACACCGTGAAAGTCCTTCCGGTGATGAGCCGCTCCATACAAGAGGAGCTTGGCTATGACCATGCCGGTAAAGTAGAATGCTCACTGCTCGCTGCATTGCGGCCTGATATGACGCTTGTGAAGCCGGAACGCGCGGAAGGCGCTGAGTGGTTCGCGCAGACAGCGCCCGAGTATTCAGCGGAATACGGAAAACGCATTTTGGACAAATGCATTGAAGACCTGAAAAGAAAAGTCCTGTAGTCGTGATGAACATAAAACGCCCCGACGTGCTGCTTGGCACGAACGGGGCGTAAATCAAATCGTTAGAATGTTTTATCAAGTATAAACTTTAGCATGTCCTTGCCCTGTGATTCGGGCAGCTTATCTAAAAATCTTTTCGCTTTGGCAATATATTTATCCAGTATGTCTTGTGTGTCTTGAATGCCGTCAGCTTCAATGACCAGCTTTAGCAGCCGTTTAATCTCTCTTTGCGCAGGCTTTTTCTTTTTCAGTCCGATTAAATAGCTTGTGACTTCACTGCGCAGGTGTTCATCCTTTGCCGCAGCCATAAGAACAGGAAGCGTGACAACGCCTTCTTTCAAATCGTTTCCAACAGGCTTGCCGATTCTGTTTGGATTCTCAACCATGTCCAGTAAATCATCCTTGATTTGAAAAGCGATGCCATAATAAGCTCCGAAGCGCGCCGCATGTTTGACCGACTCTTCGGGGATACCGCTTAAATGCCCGCCAACCGCACAGCACGCCGCAAACAAAACGGCTGTCTTGCGGCTGATTCTTGACAGATACGTTTTAAACCCCGGCAGTCTGCCGCGTCCGCGGAATTGTTCCACTTCACCCACACAGATGGCCTCGACTGCCTTGGCCAGTTCCGTCAAGTACTTCATAGGAAGATCTGCGGCAGCCAGAGCCTGCATCGACTTCACGTAGATGTAGTCACCCGTGAAAACAGCGGTATTGATTCCCTGAGTGGCATACACTGTCGGCGAATTTCTCCGCAGCACGGAATTATCAATGATATCATCATGAACAAGTGTCGCTGTGTGTAGCAGTTCAACGCTGAGTGCCGTGTTAAGAACCTTTTCGCGCTGATAATCGCCAAGCATGGCAGCGGCAATCGTCATGGCCGGACGGAGCCGCTTTCCCCCGCTTTGTATGATATTCAAAGACAAGCCATCAAGAAAAGAATTAATATTTTTTTTTGAGCTGAACTGCTTTTGCATCAGCGCTTCAAACAGCTCAAGCTCGTTATTTAAAGCGGGCAGGTTTTCCCACACTCTGCTTTTACCCTCCGAATTATTTCAGCTTAGTTTTGTTTCCGAATATAAGCGTTAAGCGTCCGTTTTTCTTTGTGGCATCCCATACTCTACCGAAGTACGGGAGCACCCAGTGATCCAGACCAAACGCACGGCCTGCGCCTGCCGCTATCGCAATACCTGCAAACAGCATCCACCATGTTGTATCGTACATACCCGTGGATGTGATAAACATTGCGATAAGACCAAGCGACACTATCGACGCAAGGAAGGTAAACGTACCCGAGAATATCGCAAGCCCCACTATAATTTCAAGAATGACGATAAATACCTGGAAGAACATCGCCCAGCCCGGTGTGGCAAGCACCCAGCCGTTGATGATCCAGTCCACCAAAAAGAAATGGACACGGAACACGAGTGACTCACCTTCCCCTGATCTTTCAAGGAAGAAGCCTAAGAAGCCAAGATCAATGTTCATAAGCTTTTCAACAACTCCACCGGCCCCTTCCGCAGTCGCCCCTGAAATGGCTTCCGCACCCGTCGCCGTTGAAGACGCGTCGGCACCCGATGCAAAGCCTAAGAAACTGGCAAGCTTCGGTGATGTAAACCAGCCTTCCTGGACTTTCTTGATTCCTTCGTAAACCCACGTCCAGCCGAGGAATAAGCGAAGCGGCACAAGCCACCAGGCTTGAACAGTCTTGGTATAGTGGCGCTGCAAAAAGCGCTTATATTGCCGTCTGTGGAGTATCTCGTCTCGCAGATAATCCCATATACCTTTCACGCCCATGATACCATAGAGATAATGCATGTTCACGATATATTTCATGATCAGCGATATCCAGCGTCCGGGCTTAACGCCCATCAGGTCGGCAACCGCAAAATAGTTACCGATGCTGACCATAACGCCGTGAAGCTTTACCTTGATCGTTTCTGGTTCCTTATCTCTTATATCGTTCAATATATTGGCCGCAGCGCCCTCACCTGTCTGCAGTGCCGTTTCCACCATAGCAGGAAATGCTTTGCCCTTCTCATCAAGCAGTGCGCCAACATCGCCCACGGCGTACACGTTCTTATGTTCCGTGCGGCAGAATTCATCGACAGTCAGACGCCTTCCAGGCCCTTTATCAAGCTCCATCTTCTCGACATCAAGCGCTGAACGAACACCTGCCGCCCAGATCAGCGTGCTGGTTTCGATTTTTCTTTCGCCAATGTCCACATATTCGGGCGTGACTTCTTTTATCGCTGTGCTCAGTATCACTTCGATGCCGAGCTTATGTTCCATATAATCATGGGCCCTTTTGCTGTTTTTATCACACAGATTGCTGAGCACACAATTGAGCATATCGACAATGATCAGCTTGACTTCTTTACGGTCAATATTATGGTGTCTGCACAGCTTCTTGACCCACTGAGCCAGCTCACCGATCATTTCTACACCGGTGAATCCGGCACCGCCGACCACGAATGTGAGCAGACGTTGACGCCGTGCCGCATCCTTCTCGGTTTCTGCTTCGTAGAAACACCGTTCAATGTGGTCTCTGATTGTGATCGCATCGTCAACCGACCAAAGCGGATAACCGTGTTCTTCAAGACCCGGTATGCCGAAATAGTTAGGTGTCGATCCGACGGACAATATCAGATAATCATAAGGATATTCATGATCCTTAGATGCTATTTTGCGGGCTTCAAAATCATACGACTCGATATTGTCGATAACAAGATTCACATTCGTGTTTCGGAAAATGTTCTTTAGCGGTATTTTTACCGCGTCTTCACCAACTCTGTTACCTGCTACTTCATGGATCTCCGTCAACAGCGTATGATACGGATTTCGATCGATGATGGTAATATCAAGATCGTCTTTTCTTCCCTTTTTGTTCAGTTTTATGGCTGCTTCGATACCCGCATATCCCGCACCCACGATCACAACTTTTTTTGACATCTTTTCCTCCCAAGAATTAAAAAACTAAACCATCCAGTACAGCACATATTACAAAAGACAAACCAAACAACTGGTATATTTGAACTGTGGCCGCATTTGATACAATCAATTTATCAATCTGATCGTAATTGCGCCTGCAGTTACTCACAGCCTTAACTGCCAGTGGAATGGACAATAGCGGCAGCAGCCATATTAAATTGCCTGCATAAACAGCAACCGCTATCATTGACAGATAACTTAATGCAAAAAGCAACGCATAGATACGGATTGCCTTTTGCTTGCCTAATCGCACCACCCAGTTTTTCTTGCCGTGTTCTTTGTCCACCTCATAGTCAGGATACTGGTTAATCCACAGCACATTCATAATCATAAATGCGATAGGTAGCGATACCAGCAGTGGCAGCCAATCAAACCGCCCTTCTATCAGGACATAAATGCCCATGACGATGACAGGCCCAAACGCAATGCCTACTGCCAATTCGCCAAAACCTCTGTAGCAAAGCTTAAATGGCGGCATGCTGTATATAACTGCCAGAACAAGGCCCGCAAGGCCTACCCAAAATATCCGAATCTCAGCAAGAAACGCCAGAACACAACCAATGACGGCAGCAACGATAAAGCAGATGATCGCAATATAAAGACACTGCGTGATGTCGAGGCGTCCTTGAACAATTGACTTCTTTCCACCCGAAAACGGCGTTCTATGCTGCTCATCCACACCCGGGTCAACGCCGGACTGATAGTCAATCACTTCATTAAGCGCATTTTTTGCAATTTCAACAAAAAATACACCAACAACCGCCAGCAGGAACCAAAGTACACTAAGTTGTTTTGTATGATTTCCAAAAGTCCACGCGATCACGGCACCCGTTAGCAAAGGAATGGTGGATGCGACCCAAATTTTCGGATCTGCGACCTGCCAGAAACCTTTGACTAGTGAAGAACGATTTTTGTTCATTTTTTAACAACCTCTTATACTAGAACATCATAACAAACAAAATTGATGATTTCCATTGTTAATTATTACTAGTCATCTCCTATATTATAACGTTATCTTATTCACAATGGTTATTAATACCAGTTTAAATACGCAATAACCTGTGATAAACTTATCAAAGTCTTAAAGGTATCTTTTGTATTACGCGTATTATTAACCATACCAAAGAGACGGGGGTCAGAAAAATTTGTACATTTATCCAAGATGATGGCTGATAAGCGATATAATCATGCGAATTGGTTATCATATTGGTAAGTGATATAGAGGAGGAAATTTAGAATGAGAAAATTACTATTATTAGGTTTGGTCATGGTGATGGTACTTGCAGCGTTTGCCGGATGCGGCAATAACGATGCAAACGAATCGCCTTCTCCGACAGCAACAGCTGCTCCGGAAGAAACCGAAACAGCAACAGCTCCGGCTGAAGGTGAAGAAACAGCTGCGGCAGGCGCTGTTTTGACCGGTCTTGGAAGCGATATCTCCATTGCAAAATCCAAAAGCTATGCGACAGATGAAGATGGCGCTGCGGTAGACGCACTGGCTCAAATGGATACGACTATGGTGGCCGTCACACTTGACAGCGAAGGCAAAATTCTGAACGTCAAGATTGACATGGTGCAGCCGAAGGTCAACTTCGACGGTGAAGGTCAGCTCGTGACTGACACGACAGAGACTATTCAGACAAAGGTTGAACTGGGCGATGCGTACGGCATGAAAAAGGCCTCAGGAATCGGTAAAGAGTGGTATGAGCAGATTGCTGCGCTTGAAGACTGGATGGTTGGTAAAACAATCGACGAAGTGACGGGAATGCAGCTGAGCGATGAGGGAACTCCTAATGAAGCTGATCTGGTTTCCAGCGTCACCATTCATGTGGATTCATATCTGACAGCTGTAAAAGAAGCCGTTGACAACGCCAAAGATTTCGGTGCTGAAGTCACAGGCTCAACCAAAACAGGCATTGGCAGCGTTACATCGATCGCCAAGTCTGCAAGCGCGACAGCTGAAGCTGAGGCACTTGGCCAGGCCGATGTCATCATGGCTGCTGTGACAGTGGATGAAGACAACAAAATCGTCGGTGTGGTGATAGACAACGGTCAGGTTAAGGTCAACTTCGATACCGCTGGCACACTGCTTACGGATCCGACGACAAAGCCCATGACAAAAGTAGAACTGGGCGACGAATATGGTATGAAAAAAGCATCTTCCATCGGCAAAGAATGGTATGAGCAGATTGCAGCGCTTGGCGAGTGGATGATTGGCAAGACCATCGATGAAGTCAAGGCGATGAAGACATATGAAAAAGATGAAGCACATCCGGCTGTTCCGGAAGAAGCTGATCTGACATCAAGTGTCACAATCTCTGTTCAGGATTACATTGAAGCTGTCGAAAAAGCGGTTGCAAACGCCGACTGATAAGAGTTACTTCTATGAATTTGCAAATAATCCCTCCGGCTTTAAGCCGGAAGGATTATTTTGCTGTTAAGGATAACAAACAGAATGAAAAAAAATCTATTACTTCTTTTTAGCTTTGTTTTGGCACTGTCTTTCGTCGGCTGCCAGTCGGAGCCCAAATACGAAAAATTCAGCAATGAATTTATGGATACATTCGACACATCTGTCATCGTCATGGCTTACGCTCAGTCTGTCGATGAATTTGATGATATTTTTGGTACAGTCTACGATACATTTATGGAGTTAAATGCGCTTTTTGATATTTATCACGACTATGATGGCGTGAATAATGTCAAAACCATCAATGATAACGCAGGGATTAATCCTGTTAAAGTTGATTCACAGATCATTGATCTGCTTAAGCTGTCAAAAGAGTGGTATGAAAAGACAGACGGTACGGTCAATGTCGCGATGGGCAGTGTACTCAAGTTGTGGCATGACTATCGTGAAGCGGGCGAATATGATCCCTTTGTCGCAGAGCTCCCCCCGATGGATAAGCTTGAAGATGCGAAGCAGTACACGGACATTGAAAAAGTTATCATCGATGAGCAGGCTTCGACTGTTTATCTAAGCGACAGTCATATGCGGCTTGATGTCGGCGCTGTGGCCAAAGGATACGCAACCGAAATAGCAGCCGATAAGCTTATCAACAAGGGTTATGATTCCGTGTTAATCAGCGCAGGCGGCAATGTACGCGCCATCGGCAAACCCAAGGATGGCGTTCGCAACAAATGGGGCGTCGGTATCAAAAACCCTGACAGCCCTCTCGCCGGCTCTACCGATGAATCCAATCTGCTGGACGTGGCTTTTGTCACAAATTTGTCCGTGGTCTCAAGCGGCGTATATGAACGGTTCTACACTGTAGACGGCGTGAATTATCACCATCTGATTGACCCCGGGACATTGATGCCGTCCGACCACTATAAAGCCGTCACCGTTGTTGTTGAAAACTCCGCACAGGCAGACTTGCTCTCAACCGCACTTTTCCTTATGCCGCCCGACGAGAGCCTAGAATTTGCGGAAGAACTTAAAAGCGTTGAAGCCTTGTGGGTCATGCCTGACAATCAGGTTGTGATGACTTCGGGTATGAAACTGCTGCTACGGGACATGGGCGGCGCTTCTTACAAATAGATAAGTACTTATGAGTGGTTGTTAGGAGCCGATGTCAAAAGTATATAACGGCTCCCCCTCCCGCAGCTTTAAAACCTTGCTTGTCCACACATAGGATAACTCATAATAAAAAAACCCCTCTTGCACACTTAGTTATGAAGAGGGATTCAGATGAAATGCCGCAAAACTGCGGCAAATGGAGTTAAGAAACCCCAGATGTCTATTATCATTATATCATAGTTTTAAATGATTCAACATGTTTATAATTATGCGTTAATCTACGTTGTCAAATGATCGGTTACACTTTTGGTAAAGTTCTCCGTCCAGTACTGGAGGGGAGATTTTCGTCCCAGAACCAGCAACGGAAAGTTATTGTCCCATCTCTGATAGCGCTGTAATTGCTCGTTAGCATCTTCGACCGAATAGAACGTTCTATTTGGATAAAACCTTTCACTGTCCATTCGGTGTACTCGCTCAACCTTACCGTTATGTCGTGGTGTTGCAGGTCGTATCCGTTTATGGGTTATCCGTTCTTTTTTCAGATATTGTTCAAACTCTGATTGCTTCCCTGGATTCAGCAGCGCATTCGTGAACTCTGTTCCATTATCCGTCTGTACGCATTGTATCTCAAACGGAAACTTCTTTCTCACATAATGCAGGAACCGCACCGAATTCCAACTACTGTGTTCATCAAAGATGACTCTGCATCGTATCCGTGTCGCTTCATCAATCGCTGTATACTGATACAGCTTGGGCATCCCATTCACCAAGCATTCTTTCGGTACGTACTTAACATCGATTTGTACCCGTTCTCCTGCTGTTTTCGGCGTATTATATGGCTTCGGTATATGCTTTTTCTTTCGTTGATTTTTCCGGCCGATTCCTAAGGCCTTCATCGCTCTGTTCAGCGAACAGATACTTCTTTTATACCCGTGTTTCCTTTCTAACACCATGTGCAGACATACGAGACCTAATCCCTTGTTGTGACTCCATACCCGCCGGATCAGCCGTAGTTCCTCAACCGTATGCTGATTAGGATGGCTATGTGGTCTGTGGCTTCTCTCGTACAATGATTCAACTGTTCCGTCATACCTTTTTCGCCATCGATAGACGCTCGTTCGGCTTATCCTGTGCCGTCGTGCTACACTCGCTACAGATCTCCCTCTTGCCACTTCTTTCAATACCCGTTGACGAAAGAATGCCTGTTGCCGTATAGTTTTCATACAAGGATTCCTTTCTTTCTGATGTTGTTTTCTTTGCAGTTACAACTTTATCAGATTTTTGGAATCCTTGTTTTTTCTTTACCGCTTTTTGTTACATATCATTGTACAACCTACAATAATTATGCGTTAAAAAAAGAGACGGCCTCATGCCGCCTCTCGTCCCAGACTTCATCCATCATGCGGATCATTCACGCTGCTGTTATGAACACGAACATCTTCTGGTAATCCAATTTGCTGTTCCGTGTAGTCATTCGGATTCATTCGCGATTTGCGTGAATCAATCATTCTTCTGGGATCCTTTTTCTTCTTCATCTTTTTCCCTGCTTTCTTTATTTATTATGTACAGTTTTGATAACAAAAAAACAAAAACAGCATTTTTTCTAAAAATTCAATCTATTATTTTATCAAGTAAAATGATCAATTCTTTTTGAAATCCCTATTTATGATATTTTGTAGGTTTGTCAAACATATTGGACAGTGTATGAAGCAAGATATTCGGATGGCGATCGCCAACCGAGCGGGCGCATAGGGATCTTGTTTGAGCGATATCGGTAGACTTCAAGCTGATGCTTGAAGTCAGCGAAAGAATAGAATGTTGTCTTTGAGTAGAAGCGCTTCTGATCTTCACGATGGCTGCGTTCGACCTTTCCATTGTGTCTTGGTGTATAAGGCCGGATAAGCTTATGACGAATGCCGAGCTTTTGGGCAGTGGCTTCAAATAGTGTTGGAAGATCACGCTTAGTATTCGAGAAACGATTGGTGAACTCAAAGCCGTTATCCGTTTGGACGCATTCTATCTGGAACTTCAAATGCTTGACTAAATGCTCAAGGAAAATAGCGGACGAATAAGTATTGTGTTCTTCAAAAGCCTCAACATAGCGCAGTCGTGAGAACTCATCTATAGCGGTATACTGGTAGAAACGATGTCCTTTGGCATCGCCGACAAGACACGATAAGGGCACAAACTTGACATCAATTTGTACGCGCTGACCGGGATATTGCATCTGTTCATATGGTTTAGGCACGTATTTTGGCTTTGGAGAGGGCATTGGCTGT